>OFDB01000006.1_pt1 | contig 141747 bp, 128 predicted proteins | sample 1521001 | NCBI WGS metagenome assembly OFDB01 (sample SAMEA2532531, study PRJEB24079) | metagenome | biome: bacteria; feature: seaside; material: soil | place: India | collected 2012-02-01 | depth 0.1 m | reverse complement strand
TGGCCGCGCACGATCATCGCCACCGACGCCCTGAACATGACTCCCCGGCGTCGAGATTCCGCGCTGCCGCACCCCGGCCATCGTCGCTGACGCCGCGCATGCCGTGCTCGACCCGGCCGGCGGCGGTTTCCATGGAAATTTCCTGATCGACGAGAACGTGCTGCGCGAAGCCGGCGTCGAGGATTTTCCGGCTATGCGGTGGATCCCTCGCAGCCGCTGTTGCCGGACCTGTTCCTGGATCCCTGATGGACTGCATCTTCTGCGCCATCCTCGAAGGTCGGGCCGCGGCCAGCCGGGTGGCCGAGGATGCCGACGTGGTGGCGTTCCTGGATTTGCGCCAGCCGGTGCCGGGGCATGTGCTGGTGGTGCCGCGCACCCATGTCGAGACGATCTACGAACTGGCGCCGGACACCGCCGCCGCGCTGATGCGGATGGCGGTGCGGGTCGCGCAGGCGTTGCGGGCGGAATTCGATCCGCCCGGACTCAACCTGTGGCAGTCCAACGGCCATGCCGGTGGGCAGGAGGTTCCGCACGTGCATCTGCATGTGCAGCCGCGCCAGCATCGCGATGGCCTGTTCCGGGCGTATCCGCAGGGCCTGCCGCCGCCGGCCGCACGCGCCGATCTGGATGAGCTGGCCGCGCGTCTGCGCCCGCGCTGCGATGCCGTCCGCTGAAGTCTCTCCATTTGCAGCACCGCGTTCGTCCATCCAGGCCCGCCTCTCCACAACCGGAGCATCCCGATGACCGCTGACGCCGCTTCCATCCGGCAAGGACTGACCCTGATCCGCTGCGTCCTGGCGGCGCTGCTCTTCATCCACGGCGCGGCCCGCCTGGGCGCGGGCGGCGTGGTGCCGTTCGGCCAGTTCCTGGATGCGCAGGGATTTCCGTTCGGCGCGGGCATCGCCTGGTTCATCACGGTGTTCGAACTCTCCGCTACCCTGTTGCTGGCCTGGGGCCGCTGGATCACGCCGCTGGCGCTGGTGTTCGCGGTCATCTACGCCTGCGGCATCTGGCTGGTGCACGCGCCGGAAGGCTGGTTCGTGGTCGGCCTGGGCCGCAACGGCATGGAGTACAGCGTGCTGATCCTGGCCTGCCTGCTCGGCCTGGCCTGGGCCCACCGGCCCCGGCGTTCCGCCATCCCCCACTGATCCGAAACAACGATTCACGAGAACGACATGAAATACCTGCACGCGATGATCCGCGTCCACGATCTGGACGCCACCAGCAAGTTCTTCACCGAGGGCCTGGGCCTGAAGGAAACCCGGCGCATGGACAACGAAGCCGGCAAGTTCACCCTGGTCTACTTCGGCGCGCCGGCCAACCCCGAGTCGGAAATCGAACTGACGTACAACTGGGGTTCGGACGAGGATTACGGCAGCGCCCGCAACTTCGGCCATCTCGCATTCGAGGTCGACGACATCTACGCTACCTGCGCGCACTTGCAGTCGCTGGGCATCACCATCAACCGCCCGCCGCGCGACGGCCGCATGGCGTTCGTGCGCACGCCCGATCTGATTTCCATCGAGCTGTTGCAGAAGGGCGCGGCATTGCCGCCGCAGGAGCCGTGGACATCGATGGCAAACGTCGGCGTATGGTGAATGCGACCCGGATGATGGCGAGCGCGAACGCGCGCGGCGCACTTGGATTCGCCATCGAGATCGGGGAAGCTGTGCTCCCGCGATGACATGACGGATGCATGATGAGCCTGGCACTGCTGGTGATTGATGTGCAACGTGGATTGTTCGAGACCAGTCCGCCACCGGCCGACGCGGACGGCGTCATCGCCGGCATCAATGCACTCGCCGGGCGCGCGCGCTCGCGCGGCGTGCCGGTGATCCACGTGCAGCACGAGCGCGCGGGCGGGATGGAGCCGGAATCCTCCGGCTGGCAGCTGGATCCGCGGCTCGATGTCGCCGATGGCGATCGCCGCATCCGCAAGAGCACGCCGGATTCGTTCCTGCGCACCGGGCTGGACGAAGTGCTGGCGTTCCTGGGCGTGGAGGAACTGGTGATCTGCGGTTACGCCACCGAGTTCTGTGTCGATACCACCACCCGCAGTGCGGCCGCGCACGGCTATGCGGTGACGCTGGCCGCCGACGCCCACACCACCCACGACAAGACGCACGCCAGCGCCGCGCAGATCCGCACGCACCACAACGCCACCCTGCCGGACATCACCAGTTTCGGACCGCGGATCCGGGCGGTGCCGGCGGACGCGATCGACTTCGCCTGATACGGAACGCTCGTTCCGGCACATCCCGGCGCGGACCTTGCCGACGCCGCCGGGGGCCCGCGGGGACCGCCGATCGGCGGGAAATCAGCGACAATATCGGACTTGCCCCGCCCGCCCGCCGACGCCATGACCGCCAGCCCCGCCTCCGAACTGCTCGCCAAGGGCAAGCAGTACTACCTGCCCATCTATCGCCAGCGCGAGCTGATCCTGGATCGTGGCCAGGGCGCGCGCATCTGGGACAGCGAGGGACGCGAATACATCGACCTGTCCGCCGGCATCGCCGTCTGCGGCCTGGGCCACAACGATCCCGATCTGGTGGCGGCGCTGGTCGAGCAGGCCGGCAGGCTGTGGCACACCAGCAACGTCTTCCACAGCGAGCCGCCGCTGCGACTGGCCGAGGAACTGGTGGCGTCGTCGCGCTTCGCCAGCCGCGTGTTCCTGTGCAATTCCGGCGCAGAAGCCAACGAGGCGGCGATCAAGCTGGTACGCAAATGGGCGGCCGGCCAGGGACGGGCGCCGGACAAGCGCGTCATCATCACGTTCCGCGGCAGCTTCCACGGCCGCACCCTGGCGACGGTGACCGCGACCGCGCAGCCCAAGTACCAGGAAGGCTACGAACCGCTGCCCGGTGGTTTCCGCTACGTGGACTTCAACGATCTCACCCAGCTGGAAATCGCGATGGCGGCCGGCGATGTGGCCGCGGTGATGCTGGAGCCGGTGCAGGGCGAGGGCGGGGTGATGCCGGCGGCGCCCGGCTTCCTCAACGCGGTGCGCGAGCTTTGCGACCACCACGGCGCGCTGCTGGTGCTGGACGAGATCCAGTCCGGCATGGGCCGCACCGGCACCCTGTTCGCGCATTGGCAGGATGGCGTGACCCCGGACATCGTCACCCTCGCCAAGGCGCTGGGCGGCGGCTTCCCGATTGGCGCGATGCTGGCTGGCCCGAAGGTGGCCGAGGCGATGCAGTTCGGCGCGCACGGCACCACCTTCGGCGGCAATCCGCTGGCGGCGGCGGTGGCGCGGGTCGCACTGCGCAAGCTGGCCGCGCCGGCGATCGCCAACAACGTCGCCCGCCAGTCGGCGGCGCTGCGCAAGGCGCTCGGTGAGATGGACGCCGAACTGGGCCTGTTCTCGCAGGTGCGTGGCCGTGGCCTGATGCTGGGCGCGGTACTCAAGCCCGCCCATGCGGGTCGCGCCGGCGAAATCCTCGACCACGCGGCGGCGCACGGCGTGCTGCTGCTGCAGGCCGGCCCGGACGTGCTGCGCTTCGTGCCGGCGCTGAACATCCACGACGACGAACTGGCCGAAGGCTGCAAGCGCCTGCACGCCGCGCTGCGCCAGTTCGCGGGGAAGTAAGCACACCGCCGATGGCCCCTGTGGGAGCGACGTCAGTCGCGATTGCCGTCCAACGATCCGCTGTCGGCACGCGCGCGGAAGCTTCGCGACTGACGTCGCTCCCACAAGGGGAATGCGCGGAGGCTCAGGCCAACCGGTAGCGCCTGAACACCTGCCGCAGGCTGGCGGCGTCGGTGACGGTTTCCGCGTGCAGGCCCACGCTGCGGGCACCCTGGACATTGGCGAACACGTCGTCGACGAACAGCGTGCGCGTGGCATCCCAGCCCAGTTGCTCCAATGCCAGCGTGTAGATGCGTGGCTCCGGCTTGCGCAGCTGCAAGGCGCCGCTGCAGATCACGCGGCCTTCCAGGCGCGGATGGATGGGCGCGACGATGCGCGGGATGGCCCGCGCCATCAGCAGGCCGTTGTTGGTGAGCACGCCCAGTTCGAGGCTGGCGTCGAGGGCCAGAATCTGGTCCAGCACCGCGGTGTCGGCATGGCTGCCGGCCATCCGCGAAGCAATCCAGGTGTCTTCGTCGATTGCCCGAGCGATGCCTTCGCCCAGGCGCGACAGATACAGCTCGGTACTGATCCGGCCTCCGTCGTACTCGGTTTCCAGGCCGGAGGTGAACAGCACCTCGCGCACGCGTTCGTGTTCCGCGCCGGCGTGCGCGACCAGATGGGCGATGCGTTGTTCATGATGGTAGTGCGCGAGCACGCCATCGAAATCGAACAGCACCCGCTCGATGCGCGGCGGCACCCTCATCCCGCTGCCACCACCTTGAACGCCTCGCGCGCGGCGGCCACGGTCTGCTCGATGATCGCGGCATCGTGCGCGCTGGACATGAAGCCCGCCTCGAAAGCGGAAGGTGCCAGGAACACGCCGCGTTCCAGCATCGCGTGGAAGAAACGGTTGAACGCGCCGATGTCGCAGGCCACCGCCTGCGCGTAGGTGTCCACGTACTGGTCGGTGAAGAACATGCCGAACATGGCGCCGACGCGGGTGGTGGAGAACGGCACGCCGGCTTCGCGCGCGGCGGCTTCCAGGCCATCGCAGAGCGCATTCGCCGCGTCCGCCAGGCCGGCGTGGAAACCCGGCGCCTGGATCAGTTCCAGCATCGCCAGGCCGGCGGCCATCGCCACCGGATTGCCGCTCAGCGTGCCGGCCTGGTAGATCGGGCCGGCCGGGGCGATCTGCGAGAGCAGTTCGCGGCGGCCGCCGTAAGCGCCCACCGGCATGCCGCCGCCGATGACCTTGCCGAAGGTGGTCAGGTCCGGGGTGATGCCGTAGTGCGCCTGCGCGCCACCGAGGGCGACGCGGAAACCGGTCATCACCTCGTCGAAGATCAGCAGCGCACCATGCCGCGTGCACAGATCGCGCAGGTGTTGCAGATAGCCCTCGCGCGGCGGCAGGCAGTTGGCGTTGCCGACCACCGGCTCGATGATCAGGCAGGCGATTTCGCCGCCGTACTGCTCGAACAGCGCGGTCGCGCCCTCGAAATCGTTGTAGCTCAGGGTCAGGGTCAGCTCGCTCAGGCCCGCGGGCACGCCCGGCGAGGTCGGCACGCCCAGGGTCAGCATGCCACTGCCGGCCTTGACCAGGAACGAGTCGCCATGGCCGTGGTAGCAGCCCTCGAACTTGACGATCCGGTTGCGGCCGGTGGCGCCGCGCGCCAGCCGGATCGCCGACAGCGTGGCCTCGGTGCCGGAGTTGACCATGCGCACCATTTCGCAGGACGGCACCAGGCGGGTGAGGGTCTCGGCCATGGTGACCTCGGCCGGGCACGGCGCGCCGAAGGACAGGCCGTTCTGGATGGCGGCCTGCACCGCCTCGCGCACCGCCGGATGGTTGTGGCCGACGATCATCGGACCCCACGAACCCACGTAGTCGATGTAGCGGTTGCCATCGACGTCGTGCAGGAAGGCGCCGTCGGCGCGCTGCACGAAGAAGGGCTCGCCGCCGACCGACTTGAACGCGCGCACCGGCGAATTGACGCCGCCGGGAAGCAGTCGCTGGGCGCGGGAGAACAGGGCGTGGGACTGATCGTGGTTCATCTGGATTCCAAACAGGCAGGAGGGCGTCCGGTGGGAGCGGCCTGGACCGCGAAGGAACGCCGGGGAAAGCTTCATCGCGACTGGCGTCGCTCCCACAGCAGGCCGCCGGCTAGCCGGCAAGGCTTCGCCGGTAGGCGCGCACCGCCCCGATGGGGTCGGCGGCCTCGAACACGCCGCCGATGACCGCCACCAGATCCGCTCCGGCGGCGACCAGGGCAGGCGTATTGTCCGGGGTTATGCCGCCTATCGCCACCCGCGGCACGCCCAGTGGGGCGGCGTCGGCCAGCAGCGCGGGCGTGGCCCGGCGCGTGGTGGCTTTGCTGCGGGTCGGGAAGAACGCGCCGAACGCCACGTAGCTGGCGCCCGCGGCGACCGCGCGGCGGGCGCGCTCCAGTTCGTCATAGCAGGACGCGCCGACGATGGCCGCCTCGCCCAGCAACGCGCGGGCGGCGGCGATGTCGCCGTCGTCCTCGCCCAGGTGCACGCCGGCCGCGTTCACCGCCAACGCCAGCGCCGCGTCGTCGTTGATGATGAGCGGCACCCCGGCCTGCGCGCACAGCGCCTGCAGCGCGCGCGCCTGTTCCCCGCGCAGCGCCGCGTCGGCGCCCTTGTGCCGGTATTGCAGCCAGGTGACGCCTTCGGCGAGCAGCGGTTCCACCCGCGCCAGCAGCCGCGCGGTGTCGGCCTCGTCGGGGGTGATCAGGTACAGGCCGCGCGGCGCGGGGCCGCCGGCGGGCCAGGGGGAATTCATCGGTGAAACTTCCGGTGCGGGAACGGGAGTGGGACAATGGACGGCCCACCGACCCGCATTATCCGATGACCGACGCCACCGCCACCACCTACCGCACCTGGATGTGCGTGGTCTGCGGCTTCCTCTACGACGAGGCGGAGGGGCTGCCGGAAGAGGGCATCGCCCCCGGCACGCGCTGGGAGGACATCCCCGACACCTGGACCTGCCCGGACTGCGGCGTGACCAAGGACGACTTCGAGATGGTCGAAGTCCCGTAGCGCCGGGCTTGTCCGGTTTTGCCCGGCAAAGGCCGGTCACGGGACATGGGTGGTTGGACGTCCAGAGCAGAGCAAGCTCCGCACCAGGGTGATGCGCAGGGAAGATCTCTCTCCTGGAGCCCCCTTGACCCGCCATCCAGCGGTTGAAAAGCACCTGAAAAAGGGGGCCGGCACCTGCGAAGCAGGTGACGGGGGATTGACCAGCCATTCGGCTGTTGAGAAGCGCTTGCTTTTCGCGCAAAGAGCAAATCCCCCTCGGTCCCCCTTTTTCAAAGGGGGAGGAAAAAGCAGCATCCGCCGATTCCCGATTCCCGATTCCCGATTCCCGATTCCCGATTCCCGGCCTTCAATGCATCCGCGAAGGCGCCGCGGCATTCAGTTCCACCAGGCGTTCGCGCAGTTCGACGGCGTCGGTGGCTTCGGGGGCCAGTTGCAGGTAGCGCGCCAGATCCTGGCGGGCGCCGCCGAGGTGTTCCATTTTCAGGTAGGCCATGCCGCGATCGCGCAGGGCGTCGGCCTGGTCGGGGATCAGCTTGAGCACGCGATCGGCGCTGCGCGCGGCGCGATCCCATTCGTCGCGTTCGGCGTACACGCCATGCAGGTTGCGCAGCACGCGCACCAGGATGGCGCGGTGGCTGGCCGGGTCCAGGATGCGCAGCAACGCGTTGTCGTCGGGAATGTCGCCGCCCAGGTGCGGCCGGGCCCGCTCGCGCAGTTCATCGGCGCCGAGCGGACGGCCGCCGTTGAACGGATCCATCACCAGCAGGCCGTCGTCCACCGGCAGGCGGACCAGGAAGTGACCGGGAAATGACACGCCGTCCAGGGGTACGCCGAGCCGGCGCGCGACTTCCATCTGCACCATCGCCAGCGAGATCGGATTGCCCAGGCGGCGTTCGAACACCTGGTTGAGATAGCTGTTGCGCGGATCGTAGTACTGCTCGTGATCACCGCTGTAGCCGAGCTCATCGAACAGGTGGCGGTTGATCGCGGCCATCTTCAGCGGCCAGGCGGCGATGGCGTCGATTTCCGCGCGCAGGTGCGAAACATGCCCCTGCACCAGCGTGTCGTACACGTCGGCATCCAGATCGGGGTATTCGTCGCGCGCGATCAGCAACGCGGTTTCCAGCAGCGGCAGCGCCTCGTCGGCACGGGTCGCCAGGCTGTTCCAATCCGGCAATGTCAGGCGATCCCGCATGGCGCCAGACTGCGGCCAATTTCCGCCGCGATCAAGTCCTAGCGCGCGGGCGCGATGCCCTTGCCCAGACGCAGTTCAGCCCCGTCCTGCAGCTTCAGCCGCTCGGCTTCGCCGGCATTCAGTTCCAGCACGTAGCGCGCCGGCGCGTCGCTCGGATAGGACGGGCAGGCGTCGCCGGCCGAGCAGGGCGGCGTATTGCGGCGCTGGGCGACCAGCTTGCGTTCGTCGTCGAAATACAGGATGTCCAGCGGGATGCGGGTGTTCTTCATCCAGTACGCCTGCGGTTCCTCGCGATCGTGGATGAACAGCATGCCGGTGCCGTCGGCCAGCACGTCGCGGAACATCAGCCCGCGCGCGCGCTCGGGGTCGTCGTCGGCGATTTCGACCTGGTAGCGTTGGCCGCCGATTTCCACCCAGCGGCCGTCGGCGCTGGCGCATCCGTTCAACGCCAGCGACGCGCCGACGGCAAGCAGGCCGGTCACGAGAATACGGTTGAACATGCGGCCTCCTGCGGCGCGGACGGAAAAGGGGATTACAGCACCTGCGGCGGCTCGCCGCCGACGATCACCACGTCCGCCGGGCGGCGCGCGAACAGGCCGACGCTGACCACGCCCGGGATCTGGTTGAGCTCGCGTTCCAGGCCGACCGGATCGACGATCGACAGGTTGTGCACGTCCAGGATCCAGTTGCCGTTGTCGGTGGTCACGCCGTCGCGCCAGACCGGCTGGCCGCCGGTCATCGCCAGGATCTCGCGCGCCACCAGGCTGCGCGCCATCGGCACGACCTCGACCGGCAGCGGGAACTTGCCCAGCACCGGCACCTGCTTGATCGGATCGATGATGCAGACGAACTTGCGGCTGGCCTCGGCGATGATCTTCTCGCGGGTCAGCGCCGCGCCACCGCCCTTGATCAGGCGCTTGTGCGGGTCGCACTCGTCGGCGCCGTCCACGTACAGGGACAGGGTGCCGCTGGCGTTGAGGTCCATGACTTCGATGCCGTGCCGGCGCAGGCGTTCGGTGCTCTGCTCGGAGCTGGACACCGCGCCGGCGATGCGATCCTTGATCCGCGCCAGCGCATCGATGAAGTAGGCCACGGTGGAACCGGTGCCGACGCCGACGATCATGCCGTCCTCGACGAAATCGATGGCCTTTTCGCCGGCCAGGCGCTTGTGTTCGTTCTGCGACACGACGGTCATTCCATGGAGAGGAGGTGTTTCCACTGCGCGGCGGTGACCGGCAGCACGGACAGGCGGTTGCCGCGGGCGATCAGGGCGAAGCCGTCGCCGAGGGCATCGGCCTGCTGCTTGATCTCGTCCAGCGGGATGGTGCGCTTGAGCTTGCGTTCGAAGGCGACGTCGACCAGCACCCAGCGCGGTTCCTCGGGCTTGCTCTTGGGGTCGTAGTAGTCGCTCTTCTTGTCGAACTGGGTCGGATCCGGATAGGCCGCGCTGGCCACCTTGGCGACGCCGACGATGCCCGGCACCGGGCAATTGGAGTGGTAGAACAGCACGCCGTCGCCCACCTGCATGCCGTCGCGCATGAAGTTGCGCGCCTGGTAGTTGCGCACGCCGTTCCACGGTTCCACGCCAACTTTCCGCAGGTCGTCGATGGAGAAGGCGTCCGGTTCGGACTTCATCAGCCAGTAGCGCTTGCGTGCGGTCATGCGGGCATTCCGTGGGGGCTGCGGGACGGGAACAGGGTCTGGCTTTCGGTGCAGATGGCATCCACCTGCACATCCCAGGCAGCGGGCGCCAGGGTGTCGATGCGCTGGGTGGAGAAACCCACTCCGACCAACCAGGGCGGCGGGTTCGAGCGCTGGCGGAAAGCGAAACTGCGATCGTACCAGCCGCCTCCCATGCCCAGCCGTTGGCCCTCGCCATCGAAGCCCACCAGCGGCATCAGCACCAGCGCCATTTCGGTCGGGTCCAGCGCCGAGGCGGGCTCGACGTCGGGCTCGGGAATGCCGAAGCGGTTGGTGACCAGGGCATCGCCCGGACGCCAGGGCGCGAACCCCAGGGTGTTGTCCGCGCGCAGCACCGGCAGGCAGTAGATCAGGCCCGCGGGCAGGCGCAACTGCCAGTTGTGCAGGCCGATTTCACCGTCCATGGCCCAGTAGCCGGCGGCGTAGCCGGACGCGGGCAGGAAGGGAAGCGCGCGCAGCCGTTCGGCCAGCGCATCGGCGGCGGCGATGCGTTGCGCGGCGGGAATCGCCCGGCGGCGCTGGCGCAGTTCGCGCCGGAGCGCGTCGCGATCGGAACTCATGAGAGCGGGCGAGACGAATCCATGGCCCGGAATTTTAAGCCAAGCGGTCGATTCCGGGGCGTCTTGCCGGGCTGTGCCGTCATCGGACAACGGGCCATCGCCGTCCATGCGCGGGTGCGCGTGGTCGCGGAACGGGGAAAGTGGAAGCTGCCGTCAGCGCGGAGACACCATCAGGACCCGGCAACGTGCGAACGACGACAGCAGGGGCCAGGCGCCCGCGGGGAGGGCAGCAGCGCCGTCAGTCGCGGCCGCGGAGTACGGTCCGGGTAACGACGGCTTCGTCGTGAAGCAATCCGGCAGAAGGTGGATGGCAAGACCGGCCGGGTCGCGACTGACGGCGCTGCTGCACGGGAAAAAATACGTCCTCCGCCATGGCGATGCTCGCGAAACGACCTTGAACCCGGGGTTCAAGTGGGAAGGCTGGATATCCATCGGGCTTCCCGCTGCGAAGGCGGACCTGCACTCCCGGCTACCGTTGCCATCCCGTGGTCGTCATTAAGGGACAAGGCGAATGTTTGCGCGCGCTGTCGTTCACAGCAGAGGACGCGGCGCCAGTATAGCGGCCCGTCGGAAATTGCCTAGTCCGTTCGTCGGCACAATTCAGTCGCGGTTCGCGACACCGCGCGATCGCTGCACTAACGCGGTGCGTCGAGCACTTCGTCCAGGCGACGGTGCAGATCGTCGAGCGCGCGCGAGAATTCGCGATCGCGCGAATGACGTTCGTCGCGCAATTGTTGCAATTCGTGTGCCAGGTTCAGCGCGGCCAGCACCGCGACCCGATCCACCGCGGCCATCCGGTTGCTGCCGCGCACTTCGCGCATCTTGCTGTCCAGCAGCTTGGCGGCGGCCATCAGGCTGCTGCGCTCTTCCGGCTCCACGCCGACGGTGTACTCGCGATCGAGGATGTGGATGCTGACCGGCTCGTTGGCGCTCACGTGTGCTGCTCCAGGGACTTCAGGCGGCTGATCATCGCTTCCACCCGCGAGCGGGCCTGTTCGTTCTTGGCCAGCAGTTGCGAACGCTCGCCGACCAGTTGTTCCTGCTGGTGGCGCAGGCTGCGGTTCTCGTCGGCCAGCTGCTGGCAACGATCGGCCAGCGCCTGGATGCGCGCGGAGAGGCGTCGAATCTGTTCCAGCGGGTCGGCGTTGTCCATGGGCGGCACGATAGGGGCGGGGCCGGAGGCCGGTCAAGGGCGTCCGGCGGGTGCCCCGTTCAGGAGACCGCGCGGATGCCCGAACCGGGGTAGTACTCCTGGATGAACTGCAAACACTGTTCCGGTTCCAGCGCCCGCGAGACCCAGTGGCCCTGCACCTCGTCGCAGCCGTGATCGCGCAGGAACCCGAACTGGTCGTAGGTTTCCACGCCCTCGGCGATGACCTTCAGCGCCAGCGAGCGGCCCATGGTGATGATGGTGCTGGTGATGGCGGCGTCGTCGCCGTCGTCGGGCAGGTCGCTGATGAATTCACGATCGATCTTCAGGGTGGTCAGCGGCAGCCGCTTCAGGTAGGCGAGCGAGGAATAGCCCGTGCCGAAGTCGTCGATGGCCAGGGAAATGCCCAGCCGCCGGCAGGCGCGCAGGGTATCGGCGTTCTGTTCCGGATTGGCCATCACCACGCTCTCGGTGAGTTCCAGTTCCAGTCGATCGGCGGGAATGCCGGTCTCGGCCAGGATCCGCGCCAGCACCGCCGGCAGATCGCCGCGCTGCAACTGCATCGCCGAGATGTTGACCGCCACGGTCAGATCTTCCAGCCCGCGATCGTGCCAGCTGCGCATGATCCGGCAGGATTCGCGCAGGGCCCATGCGCCGATCTCCAGGATCAGGCCGGATTCCTCCGCCAGCGGGATGAACTGCGCCGGCGACACCATGCCGAACTCGGGGCTGTCCCAGCGCATCAGCGCTTCCACCGCGGTGATCCGCTGCGGGGTGATCGCCAGCCGCGGCTGGAACACCAGCGACAGCTCGTTGCGCTCCAGCGCGCGCCGCAGCGCGCTGGCGAGGATGGCGCGATGGCGGGTCTTCTCGTCCATCGATTCCGAATACACCTGGTAAGTGTGCCGGCCCATGGCCTTGGCCTGGTACATCGCGGTGTCGGCGTGCTTGAGCAGTTCGGTCGGCACCTGCGCGTGCTGCGGGTACAGGCTGATGCCGATCGACGGCGACACCGACATCTCCAGGCGTTCGCCGAAGTTCAGCGGGGTGCGGAAGGCTTCGATGATCTGCTGGGCGATCCGCTCGGCCTCCTGCAGCGAGTCGATGTCCTCCAGCACCACGGTGAACTCGTCGCCGCTCAGGCGCGCGACCGTGTGCTGGGCGCCGACGGTCTGCTGCACCCGCGAGGCCGCCGCGCGCAGGATGCGATCGCCGGTGGCATGGCCGAGCGAATCGTTGATGTCCTTGAACCGGTCCAGGTCGATGAACAGCACCGCCACGTGGCCCTGCTCGCGCCGCGCGCGGACGATCGCGCGCGACAGCCGCTCGGACAGCAGCGAACGGTTCGGCAGGCTGGTCAGGGTGTCGTAGTTGGCCAGGTAGCGCAGTTCCTGCTCGGCCCGCTTCTGTTCGGTGATGTCGGTCAGCACCTGCACGTACAGCTGGCGTTCGCCGGACGCGTCGGGCACCACGTTGGTCTCGATCCGGCAGAGGATTTCCTCGCCGTCCTTGCGCACCTTCCACACTTCGCCGGACCAGTGGCCGGTGTGCAGCAGCTCGGCGTTCATGCGCTCGAAGAACGCCTCGTCGTGCTGGTCGCTGTCGAGCATCCGCGCCGGCCTGTCGAGCACTTCGTCCTCGTTGTAGCCGGTGATGCGGGTGAAGGCGGGATTGATGGTGATGAAGTGGTGCGCCCAGTCCAGCACCGCCACTGCTTCGTTCATGCTGCGCATCACTTCGCCGGCGATGCGGTGTTCGTACTCGGCGTTGCGGCTGAGGGTGATGTCGCGGGCGGTGCCGGCGATGCGGACCGGGCGTCCCTCCGGGTCGCGTTCGACTACGCGACCGCGCGCGCGCACCCAGATCCAGTTGCCGTTCTGGCTCATGTCCATGCGGTGCTCGGACATGAACAACGGCGCCTTGCCCTGCAGGTGCAGGCGCAGCCGCTCCATCACCAGCGGCATGTCGTCGGGATGGATCGGCGGCACCTCGCCGTGGCGGGTGAACACGGTGATGTCGGAGGAGTGCAGGGCGGTCTCGTCCGCGCGCATCCGGTACAGCTTGCGCTGGACCAGGTCGTAGTCCCAGAAGTGTTCGCCCGAGGCCCACAGCGCCAGTTTCAGCCGTTCGTCGCGGGTGCGGGTGGACTCGGTGCGCAGGGGTTCCGGCGGCGCGCGCCGGGCGTCCAGCCACGGGCGCCAGTAGCGGCGGGTGGCGATCAGCGCGACCGCGGCCAGCACCAGCAGCGCCACCGCCAGCAGCGGCAGGCGCGCCGACAGCGGCCAGCTGGGATGCGTCACGGCGGCGAGTGCGCAGAGCATGAAGTCGCTGGGAGCCGTCCGGAGCCTGGAGATGGGGGCCAGTGTAGGGGCGGGTGAACAGGCACAACAAGCGGCCCGGGGCCAATTCATTGCTACACTTCGGGGTCTGTCCGACTCCGTTCGCGGATTGCGTTAGTCCATGTCTCACCAGCCGTCCGATCTCCCTTCCTACGCCGAAATCGGCGAAGCCTCGCGCCGGGAACACCTGGCCGCCGACCCCGCCGAACTCCACGGCGCGCTGTGTGGCTGGCTCGCCGGCGGCGGCGCGGACGTGGCCGACTGGCCCGCGCGCGCGCTGGCGGATCCGCAGTTGCCGACCCCGCAGCCGGAAAGCGCGCTGGATCGCCTGCGCACGGCCAGCGTGGCGCAACTGGAAGATCGCAGCTTCGCCTTCGAACTGCTGCTGCCCGAGGGCGCGACCAGCACCGTGGATCGCGCCGACGCACTGTTCGCCTGGTGCCGGGGGTTCCTGGGCAGTTTCGGCCTGGCCGCGGGCGCCCGTCCGCCGCTGTCGGAAGAGGGCGCCGAAGCGCTGCAGGACCTGGCCCGGCTGGCCCAGGCCAGCCCCGAGGGCGGCGACGATCAGGAAGACGAGGATGCGCTGTCCGAGATCGAGGAATACGTGCGCATCGCGGTGCTGCTGCTGCATGGCGATTGCGTGATGGGGCCGCGTCACCGCAAGCGGCTGAACTGATGAAGGCCGAGACCGGCCTGGCCGCCGCCGAGTTCGCCCGCCGCCGCAGGCAGCTGATGCGGATGGCCGGCAACGACGCCATCCTGGTGCTGCCGGCCGCGCCCGAGCGCGTGCGCAGCCACGACACCCATTACCCCTACCGGCAGGATTCGGATTTCTGGTACCTGTGCGGTTTTCCGGAACCGGAAGCGGTGCTGGTGCTGGTGCCCGGCCGCCGCCATGGCGAGACGCTGCTGTTCTGCCGCGAGCGCGATCCCGAGCGCGAGAGCTGGGATGGCCCGCGCGCGGGGCAGGAAGGCGCGGTCGAACATTACGGCATGGACGATGCCTATCCGATCGAGGATCTGGATGAAATCCTGCCCGGCCTGCTGGAAGGACGCTCGCGGGTCTACTACCACTTCGGGCGCGACGCCGATTTCGCTCTCAAGCTGATCGGCTGGGTCCGCCACGTGCGCGCGCAGGTGCGCCAGGGCGCGCAGCCGCCGCACGAATTCCTCGAACTCGGGCACCTGCTGCACGACCTGCGCCTGTTCAAGTCGAAGGAAGAACTCAAGCTGATGCAGCGGGCCGCCGACATCAGCATCGAGGCACACCGCGCGGCGATGCGCGCGGTCCGGCCCGGCATCCACGAGTATGAACTGCAGGCCGATGTGGAGCGGGTGTTCCGCGCCAACGACGCCTGGCCGGCCTACGGCAGCATCGTCGGCGCCGGCGCCAATGCCTGCGTGCTGCACTATCGCGCCAACAACGGCGTCGCCAGCGACGGTGATCTGGTCCTGATAGATGCCGGCGCGGAATTCCGCGGCTACGCCAGCGACATCACCCGCACCTTCCCGGTCAACGGTCGCTTCAGTCCGGCGCAGCGCGCGCTGCATGATCTGGTCGGGCAGGCGCAGCAGGCCGCGCTGGCGCAGGCGCAGCCGGGAGTGCCTTACGAAGCCGGCCATCTCGCCGCGGTCGAAGTGCTGACCGAGGGCCTGCTGCGGCTGGGCCTGCTGAAGGGATCGCTGGAACGCAACATCGCCGAAGGCCACTACCGCCGCTTCTACCGGCACAAGACCGGCCACTGGCTGGGCCTGGACGTGCACGACGTCGGCGACTACCGCATCGAAGGCGAATCGCGGCTGCTGGAACCGGGCATGGTGTTCACCATCGAGCCGGGGCTGTACGTATCGCCGGACGACACCAGCGTCGCCGAGAAGTGGCGTGGCATCGGCATCCGCACGGAAGACGACGTGGTCATCACCGCCGACGGCAACCGTGTGCTCACCGATGGCCTGGCCCGCAGCGCCGAGGAAATCGAAGCGGCGATGGCCGGCTGAAAAGCCGTCCAAATCTCCCCGGTGGGAGCGACGTAAGTCGCGAATCCGTCCCGACGGCAGGAAAAGGCGTCGCGACTTACGTCGCTCCCACAAGGGGAGAGGCGATCAACCCGCCGCGAAGGCGGGGCGGGTCAGGTTGAGCGGGTCGCCGCCGGTGCAGAGGACTTCGTCCTCGATGCGGATGCCGCCATAGGGGCGGAACGCGTCCACCCGCGCCCAGTCGATGCTGTCGGCATGGCCGTTCTTCTTCACCTCGTCCAGCAGCATGTCGATGAAGTAGATGCCTGGCTCGATGGTCACCACCATGCCCGGTTCCAGCGTCCGGGTCATGCGCAGGTAGGGATGGCCTTCCGGGCGCGGGATGCGGCCGCCGCGATCGCTTTCGGCGAAACCGGCCACGTCGTGCACCTGCAGGCCGATCGGATGGCCCAGGCCATGCGGGAAGAAGGCGAAGCTGACGCCGCTGGCCAGCGCCGCCTCCGGCGACACCTTCAGCACGCCGAAATCCTTGAGGATGCCCATCAGGCGCAGGTGCGCGTCCAGGTGCAGCTGCTTGTAGTCCACGCCCGCGCGCACGGCCTGGCCGAGCGCGATCTGCGCCTGGTCGACCGCGGCGATCATTGCCTGGAATTCGCCGGCCGGGTCGGCCGCGTAGGTGCGGGTGATGTCGCTGGCGTAGCCGTGGAAGCTGGCGCCAGCGTCGATGAGGAAGCTGCGCGGGACGGCGGGCGCCTGGCGGTCCAGTTCCATGTAGTGCAGCACCGCGCCGTGTTCATTCAACGCCACGATGTTGCCGTAGGGCAGCTCGGCGGGATCCTGGCCGACCGCCGCGCAGTACGCCATGTGGATGGCGAATTCGCTCCTGCCCTCGCGGAAGGCCGCTTCCGCCGCGCGATGCCCGCGCACCGCCAATCGCTGCGCCTCGCGCATCAGCGCGATTTCGTAGGCGGACTTGTACGAGCGCTGGTATTCCAGATAGTTGATCACCGCTTCCGGATTGTTGGGCTGGTAATCGCCCAGCGCGCTCTGCGCTTCGCCGAGGATGGCGCAGCGCGCCGCCGGGCCGGGCAGCAGCGCCAGCGCATCGGCGGACTTGCGGATGACGTGGATGTCGAAATGATCCACCCACCAGCCGGTCGGCGCGGCCGGCACTACGTGCCAGTAGTCGAAGGGTTGGTGATAGATCACCTTGGGACGCTGGCCGGGCGTGTACACCAGCCAGCTGTCGGGCACCCGCGTCAGCGGCAGCCAGGCCTTGAACTGCGGATTGACCGCGTAGGGGTAGTCGCGATCATCGAACACCTGGTAGTGCAGGCTGCCGCTGGGTACCACCAGATGGTCGAAACCGCCTCGCGCCAGCGCTTCCTCGGCGCGCTGCTTCATCAATGCCAGATGTTCGGCGTACAGCGGCACAAGTTCGGTGGCCTGGGGGGCGGAGGCGTTCATGGCGGCGGCTCTTGCGGGCGAAACCCGCATTTTGCCGTATCCGCGCCCGCCTTTCCCGTGACGTTCGCTCAGGCGCCGGGAGCGTTCACCCACGCGCGCAGGGTTTCCAGCGGGCCCGGCTCGATGGTGAGGAAACGCAGGCCGGCGAATCCCTGCCCGGGCGTGTTGGCCTCGGCCATCCACAGCACGTGCGCGCCGACGTCGATCGGCACTTCGCGGCCACCGGCCAGGCGAAGCTGGAAGCGCAGCTGGTAGATCGCGTCCTCGATCACCGGTGCGCTGGTGAGCAGCAGCATGCCCGATTCGGAAACATTGCCCAGCCGGCCGACGATCTGATCGGTGAAGGTGTCCATCACCGCGACCGGCTCGGGCACGTTGCGGCGGCGGGCGCGGCGGAATTCCTGGATCATGCGCCGTTTCCTCCGATGTCCGCGGCCTTGCCCATTCCGGTGAGGCTGCGCAGCGCGCGCAGCGTGGCGTTCCAGGCGCGGTCGATCAGCCGGCCCTTGTCCTCGGTGACCACCTGCGCCTGGCCCTGCGCCATCAGCCGGGCCAGGCTGTCCAGCGTGTGTTCGCCGGTGCGCTGGCCGCGCTGGTTGACGAACAGCGCGTGGCCGGTGACCGGGCTGAACCACGACAGGCGCTGGCGCTGCACGTCGCCTTGCTGGTTGAGGGTGAATTCGAACCAGGTGCCGAACGGCAGCAAGCGCAGTTGTTCGTAGCACTCCTGTTCCCTGGGCGAACGCGGCTGGATCGGCTCGCGGCGCACCATGTTCTGCTCGCCCAGTCGGGCGCGCGCCTTCAGCCTGGCGGTCAGCTCGGTGCGCGAAGTACCGTCGTCCTCGCCATCGGCGCTGGACAGGCGGCGGGCGATGGCCTGTGCCTCGTCCTCGTGGTAACCCACCTGCAACAGCGCCTTCTCGATCCGCGCCGGCAACTGCGAATCCTTCGGCGCGTCCGCCGGCGCGGTGGTGGCGGCGACAATCTGCAGGGTCGTCTGCAACTGTTCGGTCCACTCGTCCGAGTTCTCGCCCTGGCGCAGCTGGGTCAGCGTGAGCACGTCGGCCCAGGCCTGGTTGACCAGCGCCTGCACGAACCGCGGCGGCTGCTGATCGTTGAAGGCGGCCTCGATGGTTTCGCTGGCGCGCTGCTTGGCGATCTCCAGCCGTTCCTTGCCGCGCGCGGCCTCGATGTGCCGGCGCTCGGCCAGTTCGGCCTTGCGCGCGGCGGCTTCCAGGTGGCGCTGCACTTCGGTGTTGGCCTCGGCGAACACCGCTTCGTCGCCCTGGTAGTGCTTGACCACGAAGTCCACCGACTGGTGAAGCTGGTGCAGCAGGCGCGGATCCAGATCGTCGTCGGTCTGCCAGGTGGCGCCGGATTCGGCCACCGCGTTGAGCAGTTCGCGGGCGGGATGTTCCGGGCGCAGGAAGAACTCGCGATCGCGCAGGGCGACCTGCGCCAGCGGCACCTGCAGGCGGGTCAGCAGATCGCTGGCCGGCGACTCGGGACGCACTTCGCGTTCGACTTCGTTGTACAGCAGGCCCAGCAGCTCGAAGGTGTCGGCGTCCGGCGCCGCCAGCGAAGCCTCGGCGCCATGCTGCTGGCGCATCCGCGCGATCAGCGCCTGCTGGACGTCCTTCAGGCTCCGCTTCGGCTGGCCTTCGACGCGGGGCAGGGCGGTGCCCTGCAGGGCCTGCAATGCCGACAGCACTTCCGGCGTCGGCACCAGCTTGCGGACGCCATCGGCGGCACCCGCCATCGGCGCGGACAGGCCGGTGGCTTTTTCCACCGCGGGTGCACCGGCGGCGGGCGCCGCGCCGCCAAAGCGGGCGGCGGCCGGCTCACTGAAGCGCGCAGCCGCCTGCCGGCGCACCGCCAGCAATTGCTGGAGCAGCTCGAAACTGGGGCCGTCTCCGGCCGCTCCCCGGCCGCCGGGTGCGTCCGGCAGCGGTGGCGGCATGGCGCCGGGCGTGGCCGTGGGAATGGTCCAGGCCGAGGGTGTGGAAGGGCCGTGCCAGCCGGTCAGCGGGCGGTTCGCGTCGGCCCGGCCGGTGCCGCGGGCGGCATCGGCGCCCGGACGCGCGGGCAAGGCCGTGTCCACCGCCCGGGTGCGCCGGGGCAGGTAGATCAGGCCGGGCAGCACGCCTTGCTGCGAGAGGTACTGGTTCAGCGTTTCCACCCACTCGTGATAGTTGGCCATCACCTTGTGGTCGAAGGTGCGGTACAGCAGCAGCCGCTCCTCCAGATCCAGCTCCAGGGTGCGCGCCGCCAGCTTGAGCATCCGGCACAGGCCCTGCGGTCCGATCGGCAGGCGCTCGTTGTCGAACGCGGGCGCGCCGCCGAGGGCGCCGAAGCGCTGGCCCAGCAGCAGCAGCGCGTGGGACGCGCGGATCTCGTGGCGGCGGGCGATGTCGCTGAGGACGATTTCCTCGTCCATGGCGGCGTCTTCCACCAGGGTCAGGGTACGGAACTCGATGCCGGAGGGCGCCGCCGCGCGGATGCGCGAGGGCGGCGTGCGGACGGCGGCCAGTTCCGCTTCCAGCGCGAACATGAAATGCGGGACGAACTCGCCGCGGTTGCGCTGGAGCGCGCGCAGGTTGCTGAAGAATTCGGCCTGGCGGTTGTCGCTGCGGGCCTGCTCGGCTTGCCTGAACAGCGCCTGCTCATACTCCGGCAGCATTGCGTTGAGCGACTGGATGACGTCGCTGGAGATATGGTCGAGGAAGCCGCGGAGAAGCTTGCGCACGCGCGGCGGCAGCGATGCGCTGGCGAGGCTGCCGGCGGCACTCGGCGGTGGTGGTGGTATCGCGGTCACGGCGTGGTGGATCTCCCCTGAGGCGACAATTATCACAACATTTTCCGGAATCGTGACCGCCCGGGCGTGGGGGAGGGGTGATGGCCGGCGTCAGTCGGCCAGGAACGCCGACACGACGTCGTTGGTGAAGCGCCTTCCCAGCTCGGTCGGGATGAACCGGTCCGCTTCCCGCCGTAGCCACCCGGCCGCCACGACCCGCGCCAGCGGCGCTTCCATGGCGGCCAGCGGAAGCCCGGTGCCGTGTTCGAAATCGGCCACCCGGAATCCCTCGTGCAGGCGCAGCAGGTTGAGCATGTACTCGAACGGACGCTGCTCCGGCGCGATGCGGTCGTCGCCGCCCAGCGCCTGCGCGGTCCCGGCCGCCGCCAGGTAGGCGGTGGGATGCTTGACCTTCCAGCGGCGCAGGATCGCCTGCTCCGCGCCCAGGCTGATCTTGCCGTGCGCGCCGGCGCCGATGCCCAGGTAATCGCCGAAACGCCAGTAGTTCAGGTTGTGCGCGCACTGCCGGCCTTCGCGGGCATAGGCGCTGATCTCGTAGTGGCCGAACCCGACTTCGGCCAGCAGCGCCTGGCAATGCGCCTGCATCTCCCAGGCGCCGTCGTCATCCGGAATGCCCTGCGGCGGCCGGGCGAAGAAGATCGTGTTCGGCTCCAGGGTGAGCTGGTAGTGGGAGATGTGCGCCGGCTGCAGGGCGAAGGCGCGTTCCAGATCGCGCTCGGCCATCGCCAGGGTCTGGTCGGGCAGGGCGTACATCAGGTCCAGGTTGAAGTTGTCGAAACCGGCGTCCTGCGCCAGCTTCACCGCCGCTTCGGCCTCGCCGCTGTCGTGGATGCGGCCGAGCCGTTGCAGGCAGCCGTCATCGAAGCTCTGGATGCCGAAGCTGATGCGGTTGACCCCGGCGGCCAGGTAGCGGTCGAAGCGGCCGTGCTCGGCGGTGCCCGGATTGGTTTCCAGGGTGACTTCCAGGCCCGGCGCGAACCGCAGCCGCGCCGCCGCGGCCTGCAGGAAGCGGTCGATGGCCTCCGGCGGGAACAGGCTGGGCGTGCCGCCGCCGAAGAACACCGAATGCACGGTGCGGCCCCAGACCAGCGGCAGGTCGAAATCCAGATCCCGGATGAGCGCGTCGACGTAGTCGTCGAACGGCAGCGGCCCCTTGCCCTGGTGCGAATTGAAATCGCAGTAGGGGCATTTGCGGACGCACCAGGGCAGGTGCACGTACAGCGACAGCGGCGGCGGAATCAGCATGGCCGGCACATTGTCGCATCCCGCCGGCGCGGGGATGCCCTCCCCGCCGTCACGGTTTGCCGCTCAGGCGCGCGCCAGGCGCTCGCGCAGCGCGGCCAGGGCGCGGCCGCGGTGGCTGATGCGGTTCTTCAACGCCACTTCCAGTTCCGCTGCCGAGCGGCCCAGTTGCGGATCCAGGAACACCGGGTCGTAGCCGTGGCCACCGGTGCCGCGGCGCTCGTGCAGGATGCGCCCGCGCCATTCGCCCTCCACGATCAGCGGCTGCGGATCGTCGGCGTGGTGCAGCAGCACCAGCACGCAGTAGAAATGCGCGTCGCGCTGCGCGTCGGGAACGTCCCTGAGCGTGTCCAGCAGCTTGTCGATGTTGCGGCTGGCGTTGCCGTGCTCGCCGGCATAGCGGGCCGAGTACAGGCCGGGCGCGCCGTTGAGGGCATCCACGCAGATGCCGGAATCGTCGGCCAGCGCGGGCAGCCCGGTCAGGCGGGAGGCGTGGCGCGCCTTGATCAGCGCGTTCTCGACGAAGGTGGTGGCGGTTTCGTCGGCGTCGGTGACACCGAGATCGGACTGGGCGATCAGCTCGATGTCGGTATCGGCCAGCAGGTGGCGCAGTTCCTCGAGCTTGCCGGCGTTGGAGGAGGCGAGTACCAGTTTCACGGGTGGGGATCCGTCAGGGGGATTCGGGGGGATCAGGATTCGAGCTGCAGCAGGTCCCAGCGGTTGCCGTACAGATCGCGGAATACCGCGACCGTGCCGTAGCTTTCCTCGCGCGGGGTTTCCAGGAATTCCACGCCGTGCGCCAGCATCCGCGCGTGATCGCGATGGAAATCGTCGGTCTCCAGGAAGAAGCCGACCCGGCCGCCGGTCTGGTCGCCGATGCGCGCGCGCTGGGCGTCGTTGCCGGCAACGGCCAGCAGCAGGCAGGTTTCTTGCGAACCGGGCGGTGCGACCCGCACCCAGCGCTTGCCGCCGCCGCGGTCGGTGTCCTCGCGCAGCTCGAAGCCCAGCGCGCCGGTGTAGTGGGCGATGGCCCGGTCGTAGTCGTCGACCACGATGGTGATCAGGCTGAGCGTCTGGCGCATCGGATTGAACCGGTGGAGGGGAGGAATTCCTGCGCGGGAGGTCACCCGGCCAGCGCGGCGCGCTGGGCCGCGAACAGCTCGGCGGTGCCCTTTTCGCCCAGCGCCAGCAGCGCGTCCAGTTCGTCGCGGCGGAAGGCGTGCCCTTCGGCGGTGCCCTGCAACTCGATGAAGCCGCCGCCATCGTTCATGACGATGTTCATGTCGGTGTCGCAGTCGCTGTCCTCGGCGTAGTCCAGGTCCAGCACCGGCGCGCCGCGGTAGATGCCCACCGAGACCGCGGCGACCGCGCCGAGCAGCACGTCGCGCTTGATCTCGTTGCGCTGGCGCAGCCAGCCGATCGCATCGGCCAGCGCCACGTAGGCGCCGGTGATGGCGGCGGTGCGGGTACCGCCGTCGGCCTGGATCACGTCGCAGTCCAGGGTGATGGTGCGTTCGCCCAGCGCCGCGCGATCCACGCAGGCGCGCAGCGCGCGGCCGATCAGGCGCTGGATTTCCAGCGTGCGTCCGCCCTGCTTGCCACGCGAGGCTTCGCGATCGCCACGGGTATGGGTGGCGCGCGGCAGCATGCCGTATTCGGCGGTGATCCAACCCTCGCCCTTGCCGCGCAGGAATGAAGGCACCTTGTTCTCGACGCTGGCGGTGCACAGCACCCGGGTCTCGCCGAAGCGGATCAGCACCGAACCTTCGGCGTGGCGCGTGTAGCCGCGCTCGATGCGGACCTCGCGCATCTGATCGGGAAGGCGGCCGCTGGGACGAAGGACGGACATGCAGGGAACTCGGCTGGAGGAAGGAACGGATGACCGCGTGGGCCGGATGGCCCGCCGATTCGGCCGACCGGGGCGCGCTAGGGTACCATTCGCGCTTTCGATCCGACCGGGTTTCCCATGATCCGCAGCATGACCGCCTTCGCCGCCGTCGAACGCGCCACTTCCGGTGGCACGCTGACCGGCGAACTGCGCGCGGTCAACCATCGTTTCCTGGAGCTGGGCACGCGCCTGCCCGAGGAACTGCGCGCGCTGGAACCGGCGCTGCGCGAACGCGTGTCCGCGCGGGTGTCGCGCGGCAAGCTGGACTTCACCCTGCGCCTGCGCGCGCCGGAAGGCGAGGGCGCGCTGCAGATCAATCCCGCGCTGGTCGCCCAGCTGTCCGAGCTGGCGCTGGACCTGCATGCGCGGTTCCCGGCCCTGCGCACGGAGTTCACCGAGCTGCTGCAGTTCCCCGGCGTGGTGCAGAGCAAGGCGGTGGATCAGGCGGTCCTGCAGGCCGAGGCGCTGGCGCTGGTGGATGCGGTGGTCGAGCAGTTCGTCGTCGCCCGCGAACGCGAGGGACAGAAGCTGGTCGCCGCCATCCTCGAGCGCGTCGATGCGATCGCCGCCCGCGCCGCCGACGTGCGCGAACTGCTGCCGGTCATCCGCGCCGGCCAGCGGCAGAAGCTGGAAGCGCGGCTGGCCGAGCTGTCCCAGCCTGCCGATCCCGACCGGCTGGAACAGGAACTGGTGCTGTGGCTGCAGAAGCTGGACGTGGACGAGGAACTGGACCGGCTGGACAGCCACGTCAAGGAAATCCGCCGCGTCCTCAAGCAGGCCGAGCCGGTCGGCCGCCGGCTGGACTTCCTGCTGCAGGAATTCAACCGCGAGGCCAACACCCTGGGCTCCAAGTCGGTGGACACGCGCACCACCAACCTGGCGGTGGAACTGAAAGTCCTCATCGACCAGATCCGCGAACAAGTGCAGAACATCGAATGAGCCGCCGCGGCACCCTCTACATCGTTGCCGCGCCCTCGGGCGCGGGCAAGAGCAGCATCGTCAACGCCGTGCTGACGCGGGATCCGGAAATCGCCCTGTCGATTTCCTTCACCTCGCGCGCGCCGCGCCCGGGCGAGCGCCATGCCCAGCATTACCACTTCATCAGCGCCGACGAGTTCCAGTCGATGATCCGCGCCGGCGACTTCTTCGAGTACGCGCGGGTCCACGGCGACTGGAAGGGCACCGCCCGGCAGTCGGTGGAACCGCAGCTGTGCGCCGGCAAGGACGTGCTGCTGGAAATCGACTGGCAGGGCGCGCGCCAGGTGCGCGAGAAGGTGCCCGATGCGGTCAGCGTGTTCATCCTGCCGCCATCGCGCGACGCCCTGGAACAGCGCATGCGCGCCCGCGGCCAGGACAGCGAGGAGGTCATCCAGCGCCGGTTGGCCGCCGCCCGCGAGGAGATGTCGCACTACGACGAGTTCGACTACGTAATCGTCAACGACGTGTTCGACACCGCCTGCGACCAGATGCATGCCATCTTCACCGCCAGCCGCCTGCGCCGGGAGGCCCAGCAGCAGCGGCATGAGGCGCTGATCGGGGCCCTGTTGGCCGAATAAGGGCCGCGCCGGGCGCTAACTGACTGATTTGTAAAGAAACGGTTGCCTCGGGCCGGCCGAGGCCGTACAATCGCCGCCCCTTTCCCTATTCATCGCGCGACCCCTGGGTCGCCGGGAGCCCGCATGGCCCGCATCACCGTCGAAGATTGCCTGGAAGTCGTCAACAACCGTTTCGAACTGGTCACGATGGCCGCCAAGCGCGCCCGCCAGCTCGCCAATGGCGTCGAGTCCACCATCGACAACAGCGAAACCGCCGACAAGCCCACCGTGCTGGCGCTGCGTGAAATCGCCGCCCGCAAGATCGACAACGATCTGATCGACCGCGTCGAGAAGGCCGAACGCGAGCGCGCCGAGCGCGAAGCCCTGGAATGGGCCGCCGCCGAAGTGGTCGCCGACGACGACATGTCCAAGGGCGACGACTGACATCGGGCGCCGCCCGTCACCGGAAGGGCGGCACCGCGAGTCACACTCATCGGAAAGGCCCGCGCAAGCGGGCTTTTCGCGTTTTCCGGGTTTGCCGTACCGCCACGTCTGCACTAGGCTGGCGGCATGAACCCAGGCCGTACCGCCAAGGCGCTCCGCACTCCCGCTTCATCGCGCAACGATGGCGTGCCGGACTATCTCGCCCAATTCGAAAAGACCGCCCGCTACCTGCCGAAGGAACAGCTGCCGCTGCTGCGCCGCGCGTGGGAAGTCGGCGCCGCCGCGCATGAAGGCCAGACCCGCAAGTCGGGCGAGCCCTACATCACCCATCCGGTCGCGGTGGCCGGCGTGCTGGCCGAACTGGGCATGGACGCGGAAACCCTGATTGCCGCGATCCTGCACGACACCATCGAGGACACCCCGCTCACCCGCGAGGCAATCGCCGGCGAGTTCGGCGAGTCGGTGGCGGAACTGGTGGACGGTGTCACCAAGCTGGACAAGCTGAAGTTCCGCGATCGCCAGGAGGCCGCGGCCGAGAGTTTCCGCAAGATGCTGCTGGCGATGTCGCGCGATCTGCGCGTCATCATGATCAAACTGGCCGATCGCCTGCACAACATGCGCACGCTGGGCGCGCAGAGCGCCGAGGCGCGCCAGCGCATCGCCCGCGAGACGCTGGAGATCTACGCGCCGATCGCCCAGCGGCTGGGCATGAACCTGGTGAAGTCGGAGTTGCAGGATCTCGGCTTCCGCGCGCTGCATCCGTGGCGGCACGCGGTGATCGACAAACACATCCGCAGCCAGCCGGTGATGCGCCGCGAGTCGATGGCGCAGATCGAGGCGCACCTTTCCCAGCGACTTACCAAGGAGGGCATCGAGCATCGCCTGGTGAGCCGCATCAAGACGCCGTGGAGCATCTACAACAAGATGCGCGCGGAAGGGAAAAGCTTCGACCAGGTGATGGATGTGTTCGGCTTCCGCGTGGTGGTCGATTCGGTACCTTCCTGCTACCACTCCCTCGGCGCGGTGCACGCGCAGTACAAGCCGCTGGACGGCCGCTTCCGCGACTTCATCGCCATTCCCAAGGCCAACGGTTACCAGTCGCTGCACACGGTGCTGTTCGGTCCCTACGGTTCGCCGATCGAGGTGCAGATCCGCACCCAGGAGATGGATCTCATCGCCGAGCGCGGCATCGCCGCGCACTGGACCTACAAGTTCGGCACCGATTCGCCCAACAGCGCGCAGAACCGCGCGCATGCCTGGATCAGCGAACTGATCGACAACCAGCGCGCCGCCGGCTCGTCGCTGGAGTTCCTGGAGAACGTCAAGGTCGATCTGTTCCCGGACGAGGTCTACCTGTTCACGCCCAAGGGCAAGATCCTGTCGCTGCCGCGCAACTCCACCGCGCTGGACTTCGCCTACGCCGTGCATACCGATGTCGGCAACCAGGCGGTGGCCTCTCGGGTGGACAAGAAACTGGTGCCGCTGCGCACCAAGCTGGTCAGTGGCCAGAGCGTGGAGATCATCACCGCCAAGTCCGCCGCGCCCAAGCCGCAGTGGCTGGAGTTCGTGGTCACCAGCAAGGCCCGTACCGCGATCCGCCACCAGCTCAAGCAGCTGGAGCACGAGGACGCCGTGCAACTGGGCCACCGCATGCTGGATCGCGCACTGGAGGAACTGGACAGTTCGCTGGAGCGGTTGCCGCAACAGCGCCTGGACACTTTCCTGGCCGAGCACCGCTATCCGCGCCTGGAAGCCTTCCTGGCCGACATCGCGCTCGGCAACTGGATGCCGGGGCAGGCCGCGCAGGCACTGACCGCGCATGCCGAACTGCGTGCCGGCACGCACTCGCGCCATTCGCAGGAAAAGATCCTGATCAAGGGCACCGAGCGCGGCGTGGTCAGCTTCGCCAATTGCTGCCAGCCGATTCCCGGCGACGAGATCATGGGTTATCACACCGCCGGCAAGGGCATCGTGGTGCACCGGATGGACTGTCCCAACGTCACCGAATTCCGCAAGTCGCCCGAGCGCTGGGTACCCATCGCCTGGGACGCCAACGTCACCGGCGACTACGACGCCTCGCTGCTGATCGACGTGGAGAACCGCCCCGGCGTATTAGCCCAGGTCGCCGCCGCGGTGGCCAAGAGCCAGTCCAACATCGAACGGGTCGAATATCTGGAACGCGACATCAATGTCGCGGTGCTGCGCTTCTCCATCCAGGTGCGCGACCGCAACCACCTGGCCGAAGTGATGCGCCGCCTGCGCCGCCTCAACGTCGTCCACGGCGTCCGCCGCCAGTAGAGCGGCGCTCGCTCCGCTGGATTCCCCGGCGCCCGGGTTCTCTCCTGTGGGAGCGACGTGAGTCGCGATTGCAGTCGCCAGGAAACAACCCGTCGCGACTCACGTCGCTCCCACAAGAGGGATTATGTGCCGTGGCAGCTTGCCGCCTCGGTTAAAATCCCGGCCTTTCCCGTCAGGAGCGCCCCATGAGCAAGCAGATCATCCATACGGAACAGGCACCCGCCGCCATCGGTCCGTACTCGCAGGCCGTGCGCGCCGGCAACACCGTGTATTTCTCCGGGCAGATTCCGCTGGATCCGGCCACCGGCAACCTGGTCGAAGGCGATATCGAGGCGCAGGCGCGCCGCGCGTTCGACAACCTCAAGGCGGTGGCCGAAGCCGCCGGCGGCTCGCTGGGCGACATCGTCCGCCTGGGCCTGTACCTGACCGACCTGGGCGAGTTCGCCAAGGTCAACGCGGTGATGCAGGACTACTTCCAGGCGCCGTTCCCGGCGCGCTCCACCATTGAAGTGGCCGGCCTGCCCAAGGGCGCGGCGTTCGAGGTCGATGCGGTGATGGTCACCGGCTGACATCGGCGTCAAAGCGCGCGATCACACCATCCGATCGCGCGCCTCGCTGGGCGTGTGCCCGGTCCAGCGCTTGAACGCGCGGCGGAATTCGCGCACATCGTTGAAGCCCAACTGGGTGCCGATGTAGGCGATGGTCAGTTCGCGATCCTGCAACAGCTCCAGCGCGCGTTCGGTGCGCACCCGATCGTGGATGTCGCTGAAGCGCTGGCCCTCGTCGGCCAGCTGCCGGCGCAGGGTGCGCTCGCTGAGGTGCAGCGCGGTCGCGATCTCGGTCATCTGCGGGTTCTCGCGCAGGCGCGGCCGCAGTTGCCTTTCCACCGCCGCGGTCGCCTCGCCCGAGGTCGCCACCGCCGCCAGTTGCGCATGGCACAGCGCCAGCACCTGCTGCGAACCGACCGGGTTGTAGCTGGTGAACGGCAGCGAGAACCAACTGCGATCCACCAGCATCCGGTTCTGGCCCTGGCGGAACCGCACCTCGCATTCGAACATCCGGCTGTACTTGCTGGCGTAGGCCGGCGCGGGGTAGGTCAGGTCCAGCCGCACCGGATGGAATTCCGGGCCGGCCAGTTCCCGCGCCAGCATCAGCACGCTGGAAAACATCTCCTCGCACAGGAACGGCAGGATCTCCGGCAGATCCAGCGGCGTGGTCGCCACCACCGACACCACCTCGGGATCTTCCTGCAGCAATTGCAGATCCATCAGCGGTCCCAGATTGCGCTGGTAGGTCAGACCGATGTTCACCGCTTCGCCGAAGTTCGGCGCCATCCGCATCGCCAGCCCCAGCAGGCCGAAGTTGGCGCCGTTCTGGTTCCCGCCCAGGGTCAGGCCGACGTCCTCGATGGGCAGGGTCGGCAACGCACGACGGATGACCTCGGTGGCCTGCCGGTAGGAGACCCGAGCCAGCGGATCCTGGATCTCGCGCGGGGTCAGGCGGAGTCCGCTGAACCAGGACTCGCAGTTCACGCCCAACTCGCCCGCCAGCAGCACCAGGCTGCACAGCATGTTGGTCGGCAGGTTGGCGATGGACAGGCGATTGCCCCCATCCAGGCCCAGTTTACGGCGCATCGAAGCCCCTCCAGCTTGTCCGCTTTGCCCCCCCAAGTATGCCGCTCCTGCCCTACTTCGGGGAAACCAGTAAGACAAGACTCTCAATTACTGAATTCGCACGCGTATGGTGGCCGCCGGCCGCCGCGCGATGACCGGGGAGGGAACGCGATGCAGCGGACGATGTTGATGGCGGGTCTGGTACTGGCGCTGGCCGCCTGCCAGCCGAAGAGCGACGAGCAGGCACCGAAGGCGGATGCGGCCAGCACGGACTTCGCCCGCAAGCTCCACGAGCGGCTGCTCGACGCCAAGCCCGGTGACGTCATCGAGATTCCCGCCGGGACCTACCACTTCGATCGCAGCCTGACCCTGCGCGCGGACGGCGTGACCATCCGCGGCGCGGGCATGGACAAGACCGTGCTCAGCTTCAAGGGCCAGAAGGCCGGCGCCGAGGGCCTGCTGGTCAACGGCAACGACTTCGCCATCGAGAACCTGACCATCCAGGACTCCAAGGGCGATGGCCTGAAAATCAGCGAATCGGAGAACATCACCATCCGCGGCGTGAAGGTGGAATGGACCGGCGGTCCCAGCACCAAGAACGGCGCCTACGGCCTGTATCCGGTGCTGGCGAAGAACGTGCTGATCGAGGATTCGGTGTCCATCGGCGCCTCGGATGCCGGCATCTACGTGGGCCAGTCCGACGGCGTCATCGTGCGCCGCAGCCGCGCCGAGAAAAACGTGGCCGGCATCGAGATCGAGAACACCATCAACGCTGATGTGTACGACAACGTGGCCACCGGCAACACCGGCGGCATCCTGGTGTTCAACATGCCCGGGCTGAAGCAGCAGGGCGGCAACATCCGCGTGTTCAACAACAAGGTCATCGCCAACAACCACGAGAATTTCGGCGCCAAGGGCACGCCGGTGGCGAGCGTGCCGGCCGGTTCCGGCATCGTGGTCAATTCCAACGACGACATCGAGATCTTCGACAACGAGATCCGCGACAACGCGACCACCAACATCATCATCTCCAGCGTCTATTCCACCGGATACAAGGATTCGAGCAAGTCGGAAACCTTCGATCCCTATCCGGAGCGCATCTACGTGCATGGCAACACCCTGTCCGGCGGCGGCGATTCGCCCGACGGTTTCGACCTGAAGGCGTTGAAGGTGGCGATGTACGGCCTGCGTGGCAACTTCCCGGACGTGCTGTGGGATGGCTATTTCAACCAGGACCGCAAGGTCGATGGCCAGGCGCGTGGACCGGAAATCTGCCTGCGCGACGTCAGCGGCGTGATCAACGCCGACGGTCCCGGCGGCTACAAGAGCCCGAGCAAGGACACCCGGTCCTATCAGTGCGAACTGCCGCGCCTGCCGGCGGTGGACCTGAAGCGGGGTTGATCACGATGCGGAAGTACCGGGCCGCGTGGATGGCCATCGGCGTGCTGTTGGCCGCCGCGTTGATTACGAGTTGCAAGCGTCCGCAGGAAGTGACTTTCTTCGCCGAGGGGCAGCCGGCCAGTCTGGACGACTGGCATGTGCTGCGCATCGAGGACGGCCAGCTGCGCCTGAATGGCGGCGTCGTGCCCTACGATCTCAACACCCCGCTGTTCAGCGACTACGCGCACAAGCTGCGCACGATCTGGATGCCCAAGGGCAAGGCGGCGGCCTATCGGGCCGACGCCGCGTTCGACTTCCCGGTCGGCACCATCATCAGCAAGACCTTCTACTACCCGTTGCCGGAAGGTCAGGCATGGGATGGCCGCTCGGTGGCGCGCACGCCGCCGTCGGCCAGCGTGCTGAAGCAGGAATCGCTGGACCTGTCGAAGGTGCGCCTGATCGAAACCCGCCTGCTGGTGCGGCGGGAGTCGGGTTGGGTGGCGATGCCCTATGTCTGGAACGAGGCGCAGACCGAAGCCACGCTCAAGCGCACCGGTGATCTGATTTCGCTGGAACTGGTCGACGCTTCCGGCCAGCGCGAGGAAGCGTCCTACCAGGTGCCCGACCAGAACCAGTGCGGCGGCTGCCACATGACCGACAACCGTTCGCGGCAGCTGTCGCCGATCGGGCCGAAGGCGCGCCATCTGAACCGGGATTTCGACTATGGCGATGAGCGCGAGAACCAGCTCGCGCACCTGGCCCGCGTCGGCTACCTGACCGGCGCCCCCGCGCCTGCGCAGGCGCCGCGCGATGCCGACTGGATGGACACGAACGCCGGCCTCGACGCGCGCGCGCGCGCCTACCTGGACGTCAACTGCGGGCATTGCCACAGTCCGACCGGACCGGCGATCACTTCCGGCCTGTGGCTGGATGCGGGCACGCGGGAACGGCTGAAGCTGGGCTTCTGCAAGCAGCCGATTGCCGCGGGCAAGGGCACTGGTGATCGGCGGCACGACATCGAGCCGGGCAAGCCGGACGAATCGATTCTCAGCTTCCGCATGGACAGCGCCGATCCGGCGGTGATGATGCCGGAGCTGGGACGCTCGGTGGTGCATCGCGAGGGTGTCGAACTGATCGACGCCTGGATTCGTGCGCAGCATGGCAGTTGCGATGGACAGACGCCGGGGGGAGAAGCGGTACCGGCGTCCATCTGAGGAAAACATCCGCAAGAAACACAACGCTTCTGGGAGGGAGTGATGAAGTTGAATCAACGGTGTCTGGTGGTGGGGCTGCGGCGCGCCCTGTTCGGAAGCTGCGTGTTGCTGGGCGTGTCGGGTACCGCGTGGGGGCAGGCCGCCGCCGCGCCCGACGATGCGACCACGCTGGACACCATCAAGGTGACCGCGCAGAGCCGCGAGCAGGAACTGAAGGATGTGCCGATCGCGATCAATGTGCTCAACGGCGAGATGATCGACCAGGTGGCGGCGACCGATATCGGCGATCTGGACATGTTCGTCCCGGGCCTGGAGGTCAGCGACGGCAGCCCGACCCAGCCGCGCTACGCCATCCGCGGCATTTCCACCGGCGACTTCGGCATCGGCACGGATCCGGCGGTGGGCGTCTACATCGACGGCGTCTATTCGGCGCGCACCGGCGGCGCGATGCTCGCCTTCAACGACATCGAGCGCATCGAAGTGCTGAAGGGGCCGCAGGGCACCCTGTTCGGCCGCAACAGCGCCGCCGGCGCGGTATCCATCATCACCAACAAGCCGAGCAACGTGGCCGAAGGCAACGCCCGCATCCGGGTGGGCGAGGACGGACGCCGCTACCTGTCCGGACTGGTCAACGTGCCGTTCGGCGAGCGCCATGCGCTGCGCTTCAGCGCGCTGTCCAACCACAGCGACGGCTGGATGACCGATGCCGGCACCGGCGGCCGGCTCAATCCGGAGGACACCGTCGCCCTGCGCGCGGCGTGGCGTTCGGACCTGGGCGAGTCGACCACCCTCAACCTGTCCTGGGATTACGAGAACATCGACCAGCTGGCGCGTCCGGCGGTTGGTCTGGTCGCACTGGATCCGTATCCGGCGCCAGCACCTTACCCGGCCGATCCGCTGGCCTACCGGAACCCGCTGAAGGCACCGGTATTCAACGACGTGGTCAACAACGAGGAATCACGCACCTTCAACGGCCTGACCTTGCAGATCGATCACGCGTTCCCATGGGGCAGCCTGCAGTCGACCACCGCGGTGCGCGATTTCGACACGGTCAACCGCGAGGACGAAGACGGCACCAACCGCATCAACCTCTATTTCGACACCGCCAACATCGAGAGCAACCGCAGCTACTACCAGGAGTTCAAGTTCTCCGGTGTGTCCGGAAAGTTCGACTGGGTGGCCGGCGCCAGCTGGTTCAAGGAAGAGGCCGATCAGACCAGCGAGACCAACCTGTTCACCGACAGCGTCGGCACCGCGATGGGCAACCTGCCCAATTTTGGTGGCATCAACGTGTTCGCGCTGCTGGACCAGGTGCTGGAAGGCGCGGGCCTGCCGCTGCGCATGCAGGGCCACTCGTGGCGCGAAAGCATGTTCAACCAGGGCGAAGCCGAAGCCTATGCCGCCTTCGGTGACGTGATCTGGCACGTCAACGATCGCCTCAACCTGACCTTCGGCCTGCGCCTGACCCACGATCGCAAGGAGTTCTCGTGGTTCAACGGACCGCGCGAGGCGGCCACCCTGGATGCGACCGTGGCGATGCTGGATCAGCAGGGCTTCTTCGAACTGTTGCAACAGATGGGGTATCCGATCAGCGCCGACATGTTCAACCAGGACTTCGTGTTCGCCTTCGGCGAACTGGAGGGCGTGAAGAACAGCCGCAAGAAGTCGTGGACCGACCTCAGCCCGCGCTTCGTCGTCGATTACGCGATCAACGACAACACCATGGTGTTCGGCTCCCTCGCCAAAGGCTACAAGGCCGGCGGCTTCAACAGCGTGCAGCCGCAGTCGCAGTTCGACAACGAGGATGTCTGGAACGCCGAGTTCGGCGTCAAGACGGTGTTTCCCGAGCAGAAGCTGTCGCTCAATGCTTCCGGCTATTACTACATCTACAAGGATCGCCAGGCGATCAGCCTGGATCTGAACACCGCCGGCTCCGGCGTGCCGCGCTACGTGGTCGACACCAGCGACATGCAGGCGTGGGGTGTGGACGTGGACCTGCAATGGCGACCGGTGACCGGCCTGGACCTGAGCTTCAACACGTCGTTCATCGACGCCACCTACAAGGACGGCCTGTCCACCAACGGCCGCGACATCTCGGGCGACCCGACCGGCGAGCCTTACCTGTCGGCCTCGCTCGGCGCGGGCTACACCTGGAACCTGGGCGATGCGGGCGACGTGCGTTTCTCGCTGCTGCACGCCTACCGCGGCAAGAGCCGCTGCAACGCCGAGTCCGAGACCCAGGGCACCTGCCAGGCCAGCCCGGCGTTCCGCACCGGCGAGGCGCAGAACCGCACCGACATGCGCGTGCAGTGGTCCTCGGCCGACGGCATGTGGGGCGTGGGCGTGTACGGCAACAACGTGTTCGACAAGCGCTACGTGACCGGGGTGAACAACATCTCGGCCTCGGTGCTGGGTACGCCGTTCGCCTCGATCTCGGCCCCGCGCCAGGTCGGCGTGGAGTTCAGCGCCCGGTTCTGATGCCGGCGGGCGGTTCCGGCCGCGCGCCGGAACCGCCCCGGACTGGCAATCGCACCGCGATACCCGGCATGCTTGCACCATGCCGCATGCCATTCCCGGGGCCGACGAGGTGGCCCGTCTTCCGATCGCTTCGCTGAAAGGCGTGGGCGCGCGCATCGCCGACAAGCTGGCGGCGCGCGGCCTGCTGACCCTGCAGGATCTGTGGCTGCACCTGCCGCTGCGCTACGAGGATCGCACTGCGCTGACGCCGATCCGCGCGCTCAAGCCGGGCGTGCCGGCGCAGCTGGAGGGACAGGTGGAGGCGGTCGAGCGCGGTTTCCGCTACCGGCCGGTGCTGCGGGTGGCGATCGGCGACGATTCGCACGCCACGGTGGTGCTGCGGTTCTTCCATTTCCGCGCGGCGCAGGTGGCGCAGTTCGCGCCGGGCACCCGGGTGCGTTGCTACGGCACCCCCAAACCGGGCCAGCACGGCCTGGAGATCGTCCATCCCAGCTATCGCGTGCTCGATGCCGACGCCGAGATCGCCTTGGGCGAGGCGCTGGATCCCATCTATCCGGCCGTGGAAGGCGTGGGACCGGCCAGCCTGCGCAAGCTGGTCGGCCAGGCGCTGGATCGCCTGCCGGACGATGCCGCGCTGGAACTGCTGCCCGCATCGGTGCTGCGCGAATCCGGGCTGCCGTCGTTGCGCGAGGCGTTGCTGGTCATGCACCGCCCGCCGCGTGACGCCGACCTGCAGGCCCTGTCGCTGGGGCGCATCCGGCCCAGCGACGGCTGGCGCTGGAAGAACTGCTGGCCCATCACGTCAGCCTGCGCCGCCAGCGCATCGCCCTGCAGCGCCATCACGCACCGGCGCTGACCGGGCGCGGCACCCTGGCCGCGCAACTGGCGAAGTCGCTGCCGTTCCGCCTGACCGGCGCGCAGCAGCGGGTGTTCAAGCAGATCCGCGAGGATCTGAAGCAGCCCTCGCCGATGCTGCGGCTGGTGCAGGGCGACGTCGGCAGCGGCAAGACCGTGGTCGCCGCGATGGCGGCCATGCTGGCGGTGGAGGCCGGCCGCCAGGCGGCGCTCGCCGCGCCCACCGAACTGCTGGCCGAGCAGCATCTGGCCAATTTGCGGCAATGGCTGGAACCGCTGGGCATCCGGGTCGCGTGGCTGGCCGGCAAGGTCACCGGCAAGGCGCGCGCGCAGGTGCTGGATGAGGTCGCTTCCGGCAAGGCCCAGGTGGTGGTGGGAACGCATGCGCTGATGCAGGAGGCCGTGACCTTCAAGGATCTGGCGCTGGCCATCGTCGACGAGCAGCACCGCTTCGGCGTGCACCAGCGGCTGGCGCTGCGCGACAAGGGCGCCAGCGGAAAATCGGTGCCGCATCAGCTGGTGATGACCGCAACGCCCATCCCGCGCACGCTGGCGATGGCCGCCTACGCCGATCTCGATGTATCGGCGATCGACGAACTGCCGCCGGGACGCACGCCCGTGCATACCGTCGCCTTCAGCGCCGAACGCCGTCCCGAACTGGTCGAGCGCATCCGCGCCGCCTGCGCCGAGGGACGCCAGGCCTACTGGGTGTGCACGCTGATCGACGACAGCGACGAAGTGATCGCGCAGGCCGCGCAGACCACCTACGAACAACTTTCCGCCGCGTTACCGGAACTGCGCATCGCGCTGGTCCACGGACGCATGAAGGCGGCGGAGAAGCAGGCGGCGATGCGCGCGTTCAAGCAGGGCGAAAGCGACCTGCTGGTCGCGACGACCGTGATTGAAGTCGGCGTGGACGTGCCCAACGCCTCGCTGATGATCATCGAGAACGCCGAGCGTCTCGGCCTGGCGCAGCTGCACCAGCTGCGCGGACGGGTCGGGCGCGGCGCGGCCGCCTCGACCTGCGTGCTGATGTACCAGGCACCGCTTTCGCAGATGGCCAAGCAGCGCCTGGCGACCATGCGCGAGACCAACGACGGTTTCGTCATCGCCGAGAAGGATCTGGAGCTGCGCGGTCCCGGTGAACTGCTGGGCACCCGCCAGACCGGCCTGGCGACGTTCCGGGTCGCGGATCTGGCACGCGACGCGGCGCTGCTGCCACAGGTGCGCGAGATGGCCGACCGTCTGCTGGCGGAATCGCCGGCGCTGGCCGATCGCATCGTCCAGCGCTGGGTCGGCGGAGCGGCCCGCTACGCGGGCGCCTGAGCACTCGACTTTCGTTCGTCATCCATCGGTGCCAGACTCGCAAGGCCAACCGACATGAATGAAGAAGAAGCATGAGTGACAGGATTCCCCTGCTGATTGATACCGATCCCGGCGTCGATGACGCGCTGGCGCTGTTGATGGCGTTCAATGATCAACGCCATGACGTGATCGGCCTGACCATCGCCGCCGGCAATGTCGGCCTCGGGCACACCGTGCGCAATGCGCTGAAACTGTGCGAGATCAGCGGCCGCACCGACATCCCGGTGTTCGCCGGCGCACCCGAACCCCTGCTGCATCCGGCGCCGGATGCGGGTTACGTGCATGGCCAGGACGGTTTCGGCGACATCGGCTACGACGCGCCTGCCAAGCAGGCTGAAACCGAACATGCCGCGCTGGCCATCCTGCGCCTGTCGCACGAACACGCCGGCAAGCTGCTGCTGGTCGCACTGGGACCGCTGACCAACATCGCGCTGGCGCTGAAACTGGACCCGACCCTGCCGCAGCGCATCGCGCGCTTCGTGGTGATGGGCGGGGCGGTGACCGGCCACGGCAACATCACGCCGGCGGCGGAGTTCAATTTCTACTTCGATCCGGAAGCGGCCCACCTGGTGTTCGAGGCGTTCGATCGCATCGAGCTGGCCGACTGGGAAGCCACCATCGCCCATGGCCTCCACCACGACCGGGTCGTCGGCTGGCTGCGGGCCGATTCGGACCGGCCCGGTTCTATGCCGGCATCTCGGAAAAGACCCGGCTGTGGTCGATCGACCGCCGGGGCGACTACTGGTATGCCGCCGACGCCCTGGCGATGGCGTTCGCGCTGGCCCCGGAAGGCACGCTGGAACGGGCCGAGCGCCCGCTGGCCATCGAGCTGCAGGGCGTCCACAGCCGGGGCGCCAGCGTGGTGGACTGGCGCCGCGAGGGCGGCCGGCCGGACAAGGCCGACATCCTGCTGCGCTACGACCAGGACCGTTTCGAGGCCCTGATCGAGGCCGCCCTGGCCGCCCGCTGAGGCCAGGCAAGGGGCCGGGTTGCGCCGGGAGGGGAGGGCAGGTTACAATGCCGCTCTTCCCTATCCCGCAACACGGTGTGCCCGCCATGAAGGCCGACATCCATCCCGATTACCGCGAAGTCGTCTTCCACGACGTGACCTCCGATTTCAAGTTCCTGACCCGCTCGACCCTGGGCAGCAAGGAAACCACGAAGTGGGAAGACGGCAACGACTATCCGCTGATCAAGGTTGAAATTTCCTCCGCTTCGCATCCGTTCTACACGGGCAAGCACAAGGTCATCGACACCAGCGGCCGCATCGACAAGTTCCAGAAGCGCTACGCGCGCTGAGCGAACGGTCGGTTCGTCCTGCAACGGCCGCGCCAGGTGCGCGGCCGTTTGCATTTCCGTCATTCGGGCAGCGTAACGCGCGCTGCGCGGCGTCTTATGCTTTGGTCTGAGTTTGGTCTGGAACCGAGCGACGACTCCAAACCGCGTGTGCGATAATCGGCGTTATCCGAGGAACCCCCTCCGGACTCCCGTCACACACCGATCGCGCAAGCGACCGGTGCTTCCCCACGAAGGAGCGCACACTGTGTCCGAACTCGACCAGGTCACGCTGACCGCCGGCGACAAATCCGTCAACCTGCCGGTCCTGAAACCCACGCTGGGCAACAACTGCGTGGACATCTCCAAGTTGACCAAGGAAACCGGTCTCTTCACCTACGACTCCGGTTTCACCGCCACCGCCAGCTGCAAATCGGCCATCACCTATATCGATGGCGACAACGGCGTGCTGCTGTATCGCGGTTACCCGATCGAGCAACTGGCCAAGAATTCCAGCTTCCTGGAAGTGGCCTACCTGCTGATGAACGGCGAACTGCCGAGCAAGGCGGAATTCGAGAAGTTCGATCACGAAGTCACGCATCACACGATGATGCACGAGTCGCTGAAGAACTTCCTGCACGGCTTCCATTACGACGCGCATCCGATGGCGATGCTGGCCGGCACGGTCGCCTCGCTGTCCGCGTTCTACCACGACACCCTGGACCTGGAAGATCCGGAACAGCGCCGCCTGGCAGCCATCCGCCTGATCGCCAAGGTGCCGACGATCGCCGCCGCCGCCTACCGCTATTCGATTGGCTGGCCGATCCGCTATCCGCGCAACAACCTGGACTACGTCAACCGCTTCCTGCACATGATGTTCGAAGTGCCGAGCGAGCCGCTGGAGCTGAGCCCGGTGGTGGCCAAAGCGCTGGATCTGCTGTTCATCCTGCACGCGGATCACGAACAGAACGCTTCGACATCGACCGTCCGCCTGGTGGGCTCCACCGGCGCCAATCCATACGCTTCGGTCGCCGCCGGCATCACCGCGCTGTGGGGCCCGGCCCACGGCGGCGCCAACGAGGCGGTGCTGAAGATGCTGGAAGAGATCGGCACCCCGGACAAGGTGGACAGCGCCATCGCCAAGGCCAAGGACAAGGAGTCCGGCTTCCGCCTGATGGGCTTCGGCCACCGCGTCTACAAGAACTTCGATCCGCGCGCCAAGATCATCCGCGAGATGACCCACAAGGTGCTGGGCGAACTCGGCGTCAACGATCCGCTGCTGGAAGTGGCGCTGAAGCTGGAAGAGGCCGCGCTGAAGGACGACTATTTCATCCAGCGCAAGCTGTACCCGAACGTCGATTTCTACAGCGGCATCATCTACAAGGCGCTGAAGATCCCGACCGAGATGTTCACCGTCATGTTCGCCATCGGCCGTACCGCCGGCTGGGTCGCGCACTGGCTGGAACAGCAGGTCGATCCGGAAGCCAAGATCGGCCGTCCGCGCCAGATCTACACCGGCTACGACGTGCGCGATTACAAGGGCATCGACCAGCGCTGAGCAACCATCGCATCGATGACGCACCGGAAACGCAGCGCCCCGCGAAAGCGGGGCGTTTGCTTTTTCAGCAGGGCGAATCGATCGCGTCGTAGCGCCGCTGCATTTCCTCGGGCGTGACTTCCTCGATGCTATGGCCGATGTTCCAGCGATGGCCGAACGGGTCGCGTACCACGCCGGAACGCTCGCCATGGAACATGTCCCGCGGCGCCATCACCAGCGTGGCCCCCAGCGCGACCGCGCGCGCGATGATGGCGTCGGCATCATCGACGTGGATGTGCAGTGTGTGCGAGGTGGCGCCAGCGGGATCCGGAGGTGCGATGCCGAATTCGGGGTATTCCTCGCACAGCATCAGCGTGCTGCCGCCCAGTTCGAGTTCGACGTGGCCGATGCGGCCACCCGGTTCGACCAGGCGGAATTTCTCGGTGGCCGCGAAGGCATCCCGATAAAAGGCGATGGCGCCTTCGGCATCGGCGACGCAGAGATAGGCGAACAGTTCATGCACGGCCATGGCCGGACTCCGGTATCGAGGTGGGTGCAGCATCGCCGCGGTTCCCGCGGCGGTATTGAACGAATCCGAAATTCAACCGGCCGCCGGCGATGGCGCCGGTACGTGGCGGAGCGCGCGCGGCGCCGCGCGACGGTATTCGCCCGGCGTCATGCCGGCATGGGCGCGGAACTCGCGGACAAGATGAGCCTGGTCGCTGTACCCGCCATCCAGGGCGACATCCGTCCATGCGGCCGCGGTGGCCGCCGATGGCAGCACCCGCGCGAAGCGGCGCACGTTCGCGTAGCGCCTGGGCGTCATGCCCACGCCTTCGTGGAAAAGGTCGGTGAAGCGCCGCGCGCTGTAGCCCGCCGAACGCGCGATGTCCGCGATCCGCGCACCGTCTTCCACCTGGCCCAGCCGCGCCGCGACCTGCGGATGCAGGCCATGGCAAGGGCGCAGGCGCGCCAGCAACCGCGCCTCCAGCAGCGACAGCCGCAATGCCGGGGAGCCGGCCTGCAGCCGGTCGCGCAGCACCGCGACCTCCCGACCCCAGACGTCCTCCAGGGCGACGTGGCAATCCACGAGTTCGGAGGCGGCTATCCCGAACAGCGCGCGCAACGCGCCCGGCCGGAAGACCACGCCGATGGATGCGGTGCCGGGCACGACTTCCTTGCGATAGGCCCGCGAATGCGGACCGGCGAGCACCGCGTCGCCGATGGTGCGGGCATCCGCTTCTCCGTCGACCCATCTGCGCAGGGGCGTGCCGTCCAGCCGCAGCGCCAGATGCGCATGGCCATCCGGCAGTACCCATTCCTGGCTCGTCGCGCCGGTCGTTGCCGCGGGTGCGGAGTGCCAGTAGCCGGCGACCCAGGGGCGCAGTGCGGGGGAGGCGGGAAGCAGGCGCACGATGCGGTCCCTGCTGTGCTCAGCCTTGCATGCCGGTCTCGTAACCGGCGATTTCCTCTTCGGCCAGCATCTGCCGCAACTGTGTCGCGGAGGCGCGGCGCATCGGCCTTTCGTCGATGCCCGACAGCGGTGCCTGGCGCAAGGCGTCCAGTGGCAGCACGGTCAGGTCGAAACTCAGTTCTTCCGCGCTGAACAGCCATACCGGCGCGTCGAGACTGCGCTCGCGATCCAGCCGCAGCCGGCGCGTGCGGGATTCGGCCGGCATGCGGTTTTCTTCCAGGAAGCGGGCCACGGCCTCCGGATCGTCGCTGTGCACATGCAATTGCACGGGGGCGTTGCTGTCGGACGTGCCTTCCAGGACCGGACCCACCAGCCGCGGCGAGAAGCCGTTGAAGAACTCCAGCGCCCTCAGCGCCGCCTCGCGGCGGCGGCGGACGCCGAGCGTGTGCGCTTCGCCGACGAACAGGCGCTGGTACTCGCGCAGGGCGTCTTCGATCTCGCGGTTGCGCGGCAGCGAGGCGTCGTCATGGATGCCGAGCCGGTCGGCGGCCTTGAGCTTGGCCTGATGGAAGTCGCGGATGCCGCCCTCGGCCATCAACCGGGCGGCCTCGTGGGCGAGCCTGTGGCGGCGCTCGCGGGTGCGGGTTTCGGCGTGCTGACGGGCGTGGTGCATGGCGAGCCTCCGCGTCGAAACTAGCGGCGACTGTACACCAAGGATTGTGAATGTAAATCGGTGGATCACCAGGTGATCCACCGATTCGGCCGCAAGCGGCGTCAGAAGATGTCGAAGGCTTCCTCGTCCGGCACCGCATCTTCCGGACCGAAGTCGTCGAACTGCTCGATGCGTTCCAGGTCCTCGGCCTTCACCCATTCCGTCGCGCCGTTGGTGGTCACCTGGACCATGCCGGCCGGCGGGTCGTTGGCGGCGATCGGCTTGTCCTTCAGCGCGGCCCGCATGTAGTCGATCCAGATCGGCAGCGCGGCCTTGCCGCCATATTCGCGGTAACCCAGCGAGCGGAAGTCGTCGCGGCCGACCCAGACCGTGGTGACGTAGGTACCGCCGAAGCCGGAGAACCAGGCATCGCGGTGGTCGTTGGTGGAACCGGTCTTGCCGCCGACATCCTCGCGTCCCAGGCTCTTGGCGGCGGTACCGGTGCCGCGCTGGACCACGTCGCGCATCATCGAGACCAGTTGGTAAGCCGTGCGCTCGTCGATGGCGCGCGGCGCGGCCACCGTATCGGCGGTCTGGATCGGCGGCTTGGCAGGCGCGGCCGCGGCCGGCTGGGCCGGCGCAGCAGGCTTGGGTGCGGCGGCCTGCTGCGGACCGAAGTTGAAACCGTCGATCACGTCGTTGGCGGGAACCGCGGTATTGCCCAGCGAGCTGCCACCGCAGCCGCGGCAGGCGACCGCCGGCTTTTCCTTGAACAGCACGTTGCCTTCGCGATCCTTGACCTCGTCGATGAACCACGGGGTGACCCGCGAACCGCCGTTGGCGAACACCGCGTAGCCGCGCGCCACCGACATCGGGGTCAGCGAAGCGGTGCCCAGCGACATCGACAGGTTCGGCGGCAATTTGTCTTCCTCGAAGCCGAACTGGCTGATGTACTTGCGGGCGAAATCCACGCCGATCGCGTCGAGCAGGCGCACCGACACCAGGTTGCGCGACTGCACCAGCGCCTCGCGCAGGCGCATCGGGCCACGGAAGCCGCCGCCGTCGTTCTGCGGACGCCACATGTGGCCGCGGCGATCGCGGAACACCACCGGCGCGTCGAGCACGATCGAGGCCGGATTGAAGCCCTTTTCAAAGGCAGCCGCATACAGGAACGGCTTGAAGCTGGAACCCGGCTGGCGACGCGCCTGGGTGGCGCGGTTGAACTTGTTGCCGGCGAAGCTGTAGCCGCCGATCAGCGCGCGCAGCGCGCCGGTATCGGCGTCCAGCGACACCAGCGCGGCCTGTGCGCGGGGGATCTGGTCGACCACGTAGCTGCCTTCGGTCTTGCCGGCCTTCAGCCGGACCAGATCGCCGCGCTTGAACAGCTTGCCCGGCGCCTTGCCGGTCCACTGGCTGGCCGAGGGCGGCAGCACCAGCTCGCTGGCATCGGACAGGACCACGGTGGCGCTGCCGTCGGCGGCGGTGGAGGCGACGATGGCCGGGCGCATGCCGCCCTGCGGCGGAACTCCGGACAGCTGGCCGGCCAGGGCCTTGGCGTCGGCGTCGGCGGCCACGTCGAAGTGCCGCTCCACGCCGTTCCAGCCATGCCGGCGGTCGTACAGCTGCAGGCCTTCGCGCACCGCCTGATCGGCGGCCGCCTGCAGGTTGGCGTCGATGGTGGTGGTGACGTGGTAGCCCTTGGTCAGGACGTCGCCCCCGAAGCGGGCAATCATTTCCTGGCGGACCATCTCGGCCACATAGGGCGCGTAGACCTCCACCGGGCGTTCGTGCGGCGTCGCATGCATCGGCTCGGCCTTGGCTTCCGCCGCCTGGGCCGGAGTGATGTAGCGATCCTCGAGCATCCGGTTGATCACGTACACGCTGCGCTGGTGGTTGCGCTCCGGGTTGCTGATCGGATTGCCGCTGGAGGGAAACTTCAACGCGCTGACCAGGGTCGCGGTCTCGGCCAGGGTCAACTGATCAAGCGATTTGCCGTAGTAGTACTCGGCCGCCGCGGCCACGCCGTAGGAGCGGTTTCCGAAGAAGCTCTTGTTGAGATAGAGCTCGAGGATCTCGTCCTTGCTCAGCATCTTCTCGATTCGCATCGCCAGCATCATCTCGACCAGCTTGCGCGTATAGCTGTATTCCGAGCTGAGGAACCACTGCCGGGCGACCTGCTGGGTGATGGTGCTGCCGCCGGCCACGCGTCCTTCCTTGCGGCTGACGATCTGCCACACCGCGCGGCTGACACCGGTCAGGTCGACGCCGTTGTGCTTGTAGAAGTCGGAGTCCTCGGCCGCGATGAAGGCGCGCTTGACCGGTTCGGGGACGTCCTTGATCGACACCGGATAGCGGCGGGTCTCGCCGAACAGGCCGATCAGCCGGCCGTCGCTGGCATAGACGTAAAGGGGTTCCTGCAGCTCCACGCTGCGTAGGGACTGGATGTCCGGAACCTTGGCCGAAACCACGTAATAGAGGATGCCGATGGCGGCCAGGCCGGCGAGGGTCAGGGCCAGGCCAGCGAACAGGGCCCAGCGGAGGAGGCGGCGGAAACGGGGCATCCAGAGGGATCCGATTGCAGAATTCTCGAGGGCAGAGTATAGATGACGGCTGGGGTTGCCACCGGCGATCCTAGGGGGAACAGTAACTTGGGTGACAACCTTCGTGAACCGTGACAAGCCGCACAGCCACGAAAACTCAGGTTGCCAAGCGTAAAGAGTTGGTTATTAATGTGGCCGGTAGAAGTACCGTCCAGTGCCCGTCGGAAGGGGAAAGACCGTGGGGCTAATCCCAAGAAGCCAGGCGCCGCTGGTCGGCGTCGATATCAGTTCGACCGCGGTCAAGCTCCTGCAGCTTTCCCGCGTGGGTAACCGTTACCGCGTGGAGCACTACGCGGTCGAACCGTTGCCGCCCAATGCCGTGGTGGAAAAGAACATCGTCGAGGTCGAGGCCGTCGGCGAGGCCATCCGGCGCGCGATCACGCGGGCGGGAACCAAGGTCAAGCACGCCGCCGCCGCGGTGGCAGGCTCGGCCGTCATCACCAAGATCATCCCGATGCCCGCCGAGCTTGACGAGAGCGATCTCGAAGCCCAGGTCGAGCTGGAGGCGGTCAACTACATCCCGTACCCGATCGAGGAAGTGAACCTCGATTTCGAGGTGCTCGGCCCGATGCCCAACAATCCCGAGATGGTGCAGGTGCTGCTGGCGGCCTCGCGCTCGGAGAACGTCGAGCTTCGCCAGTCGGCGCTGGAACTCGGGGGGCTGACCGCCAGGGTGATGGACGTGGAGGCCTTCGCGGTCGAGAACGCCTTCGCGCTGATCGCCGACGAACTGCCGATTCCGCAGGACGGCGTGGTGGCGCTGGTCGACATCGGCGCGACCATGACCACCCTGAACGTCCTGCGTCGCGGCCGCAGCCTGTACAGCCGCGAACAGGTGTTCGGCGGCAAGCAGCTGACCGACGAGGTGATGCGCCGCTACGGGCTCACCTACGAGGAAGCCGGCCTGGCCAAGCGCCAGGGCGGTCTCCCGGAAAGCTACGAAGTCGAAGTGCTGGAACCGTTCAAGGAAGCCACGGTCCAGCAGATCAGCCGCCTGCTGCAGTTCTTCTATGCCGGCAGCGAGTTCAACCGGGTCGACCAGATCGTGCTGGCCGGCGGTTGCGCCGCGCTGCCCGGCCTGCCGGAAATGGTGGAAGAGCAACTCGGCGTGCCGACGGTGGTGGCCAATCCGCTCTCGCAGATGACCTTGGGTCCACGCGTCCAGGCGCATGCACTGGCCCAGGACGCACCGGCGCTGATGATTGCCACCGGCCTGGCGCTGAGGAGCTTCGACTGATGGCAAGAATCAACCTACTCCCGTGGCGCGCCGAACGGCGCGCGCAGCGGCAGCGAGATTTCTACGCCATGCTGGGCCTGGCCGCGCTGGCCGGCGTGCTGCTGTCGTTCCTGCTGTGGTTCCACTATGACCGCCAGATCAGCGGACAGACGGTGCGCAACGACTTCCTGCGGGGCGAGATCCAGAAGGTCGAGGCGCAGATCACCGAGATCGAAACGCTGGACAAGCAGAAGGATCGCCTGCTCGCACGCAAGAAGGTGATCGAGCAGCTGCAGGCCAACCGGTCGCAGATGGTCCACCTGTTCGACTCGCTGGTGCGCACGATTCCCGATGGCGTGGCGCTGTCGAACATCAAGCAGGAAGGCGAGGTCCTGACCCTGGAAGGGCGTGCGCAATCCAACGCCCGGGTCAGTGAATACATGCGCAACCTGGAAGGCTCCGGCTGGATGACCAAGCCCGACCTGGCGATCATCGAAGCCAAGGCGGAAGATGCCAAGGCGTTGACTGGCGGGAACAGCAGTTCGCTGCCTTACGTGTTCAGCCTGCAGGTGCGGCTGGCGAATCCGAATGCCCCGGAAGGCAAGGACGGCCAGGCCCCGGAAAGCGCCGCACTGTCCGAAGCCAGTGCGGTCGAGGCGCCCTCCGCCACCGCCGCGCCGGCCACCCCGGCGGCTCCCGGCGACGGGCAGGCACCGGCCACCACCCCCGCGCCCGCCTCGCAACCGGCGGCGCCAGCCACCACTCCGGCCGCTCCCTCGACTCCGGCCCAGACGCCCGCCAACAGCCCGGGGAATGCGTCATGAGCCAGAAAAAGACTTCGCTCAAGAACCTCGACATCAACAACATCGGCGCGTGGCCGCAGAACGCGAAGATCGGCTTCTGCGTGATCGTCTGCCTGTTCATCCTGGTGATGGCATACCTGCTGGTCATCAAGGGCAAGCGCGAGACCCTGGAACAACTGGAGCGTGACGAGAGTTCGCTGCGTCGCGACTTCGAGGACAAGCAGGGGCGCGCGGCCAACCTGGGACCGTTGAAGCAGCAGCTGGCGCAGATGGAACAGGTGCTGCAGCAGATGCTGCGCCAGTTGCCGAGCAAGACCGAAATGCCGGACCTGATCATCGACATCTCGCAGACCGCGCTGTCCAGCGGCCTGTCCAACGAGCTGTTCCAGCCGGGTCCGGAAACGCCGAAGGAGTTCTACGCGGAGAAGCCGATCGCATTGCGCATGGTCGGCAGCTACCACCAGTTCGGCGCCTTCGTCAGCGGCGTGGCCTCGCTGCCGCGCGTGGTCATCCTGACCATGCACGACATCTCGCTCAAGCCGAAGGAAGGCAAGGGCGCGATCACCAGTCGCGGCGCGCTTGAACTGTCGGGTACCGTGAAGACCTACCGCTATCTCGACGAGAAGGAAATCGAGGATCAGGAAAAGGCCGCCGCCGATGCGGCAAAGGCTGCGGGGAAATGAGCATGCAAACCGTTTCCCGCCCGCTGCTGATGGCTGGCCTGGTCCTCCTGCTGGCGGGCTGCGCGCGCGGCGTCACCAGCACGCCCGGCGACGCTCCCAATCTGGAGAAGTGGGTCGCCGACGTGCGTGCGCGCCCGGCGCCGCCGCTGGAGCCGCTGCCGGTCATGCAGCAGTTCGAGACTTTCGAGTACGCCGCGCAGGGCCTGCGCGATCCGTTCAGCGATGCCTGGACCAATGTCGACAACGGGGGCCTGCGGCCGGATCCGAACCGGCGCAAGGAAACCCTGGAGCAGTATCCGCTGGACAGCCTGGACATGGTGGGGACCATAGGCAAGGGGCCTGGCCTGATCGCGCTGGTCATGGCGCCGGACAAAGTGACCTACCGGATCCGTCCGGGCAACTACATGGGCCAGAGCGATGGTCGCGTCACCGCGGTGCGCGAGGACGGCATCGAAATGGTCGAACTGGTGCCGGATGGCGCCGGCGGCTGGCTGGAACGGCCCGCTTCGGTCGCGCTTGAAGAACAATGATTGGGGGAAACACGATGACCGCTTCAAACGCTAATGGCCTGCGGCCGATCCGGCGCCTGGCTTCGCTCAGGACCCAAAGCCTGGGATTTGCCATCGGCCTGCTGGTCGCCACGGGCGCAGCCGGCGCGGCCAACCCTGTACCCCAGGCGACCGCGCCCGCCGCGGCACCGGCCACCACGCCGGCCGCCGGACAGGTCGCCATCACCCACATCGACTTCCGGCGCGGGGATGACGGCGCCGGCAGGCTGGTGGTCAAGTTCGATCGCGCCGGGGCGGCACTGGACCTGCGCAATCTGGGTTCCTCGGTGGTGGTGGATGTCGGCAACGCCGAAATTCCCGCCACCCTGCAGCGCGGCCTGAACGTGGTCGACTTCGCCACTCCGGTGCAGCGGGTCGACGCCCGCCCGAGCGGCAAGGGTACCCAACTGGTGCTGAGCACCCAGGGCGCCTTTGAATCGCTGGCGTACCAGACCGGCAACGAGTACGTGGTGGAAATCGCCCCGCGCGCGGACAAACCGGCGATGGGCGCCTCGGCCGGCACGGCCGCGGGCTCGGTCGCCAGCGCCGCGGCGAAGGTCGCGGCCAGCCAGAACGCACGCGCCTACGGCGGCCGTCCGGTCACCTTCAACTTCCAGGACGTGCCGGTCCGCACGGTGCTGCAGCTGATCGCCGAGGAATCCAACCTCAACATCGTTGCCTCCGACACCGTGCAGGGCAACGTCACCCTGCGCCTGGTCAACGTGCCCTGGGATCAGGCGCTGGACATCGTCCTGCGCGCCAAGGGCCTGGACAAGCGCCGTGACGGCGGCGTGATGTGGGTGGCGCCGCAGCAGGAACTGGCGAAGTTCGAGCAGGACAAGGAAGACGCGCGCATCGCCATCGAGAACCGCGAAGACCTGGTCACCGACTACATCCAGATCAACTACCACAACGCGGCGGCCATCTTCAAAGCACTGACCGAGGCGAAGGGCATTGGTGGCGCTTCGGGCGGCGGTGGCGGCGCCGGTGGCTCGAGCCAGCAGGAAAACAGCTTCTTGTCGCCGCGTGGACGCATCGTTGCCGACGAACGCACCAACACGCTGATGGTCAGCGACATCCCGAAGAAGCTCGCCCAGATGCGCGAGTTGATCAGCGTGATCGACCGTCCGGTGGATCAGGTGCTGATCGAGGGCCGCATCGTCATCGCGACCGACACCTTCGCGCGTGATCTGGGTGCGCGGTTCGGTATTGCAGGAAAGCGGATCGGAGATCGTCAGCAATACCTCAACGGCAATATCTCGGGCGTGGTCAATCAGGTAAACGGAGAAGAGCGGGTTCTACCTGATCACATGAATGTCAATTTGCCTGCTGGTGGTTTCATCACCAACAAGGCTGCGAGCATCGCCTACACCCTGCTGGGCCGGAACTTCAATCTTGATCTGGAACTGTCCGCGCTGCAGGAAGAAGGTCGCGGCGAGGTCATCTCCAATCCGCGCCTGGTCACCACCAACCAGCGCGAAGCGGTCATCAAACAGGGCCGCGAAGTCGGCTACCTGACCGTCACCGCGCAGGGCACCGGCGGCGCGGCGCTGCCGACCGTTCAGTTCAAGGAAGCTCTGCTGGAACTGAAGGTCGTGCCAACGATTACCAACGACAACCGGGTGTTCCTCAATCTGAACGTGAAGAAGGACGAAGTATTGCGCTTCATCAGCCTCGGCGATTTCGGTTCGGTTCCTGAAATCGCCAAGCGCGAAGTGAATACCGCCGTCCTGGTCGAAGATGGCCAGACCGTGGTCATCGGTGGCGTCTACGAGTTCACCGATCGCACCAGCATCGCCAAGGTGCCGTTCCTGGGCGACATCCCCTTCCTGGGCAACCTGTTCAAGAAGAAGGGGCGCAGCAAGGAGAAGGCGGAGCTGCTGATCTTCGTCACCCGAAGGTCCTGCGGGTCGCTCCGCAGGTGATGTCGGGCGCGGCCAACTGACGCGCGCACCGAAAGCAAGACGACGACGGGGGCTTCGGCCCCCGTCTGCTTTTCCGGTACCCGCGCGCTCCGTGTGGACGCGGGTTAAACCGGTGGTCGGGGCATGCTGAACCAATTCAGTGCCACGTGGGTCACAATGGCCCTCCGATTCCGCATAGCCGCTCCCCGATGGACAATTCCGCTTCCGCGCCGCTTCCGCCGCCCGAGCAGAGTCGCCTGCATGCCGCGTTCACCGCGCTGAGGCAGGACCTGTCGGACACCATCGTCGGCCAGGCCGCGCTCATCGAGCGGCTGCTGATCGCGCTGCTCGCGGATGGGCATCTGCTGGTCGAGGGCGCGCCGGGATTGGCCAAGACCACGGCGGTCCGGGCGCTGGCGGGCCGGCTGGAGGCGGACTTCGCCCGGGTCCAGTTCACCCCGGACCTGCTGCCCGCCGATCTGACCGGAACCGAGGTGTGGCGTCCCCAGGACGGCCGCTTCGAATTCCAGCCGGGACCCATCTTCCACCCGTTGCTGCTGGCCGACGAGATCAACCGCGCCCCGGCCAAGGTGCAGTCGGCGCTGCTGGAGGCCATGGGCGAGCGCCAGGTCACGGCCGGCCGGCACACCTATCCTCTGCCGGCGCTGTTCCTGGTGATGGCGACCCAGAACCCGATCGAACAGGAAGGCACCTTCCCGCTGCCGGAAGCCCAGCTCGATCGTTTCCTGATGCATGTGCGCATCGGCTATCCCGAGGCGTCCGCGGAAGCGGAAATCCTGCGCCTGGCGCGCGAGCGCGCGCAGCAGACCCTGAAACCGGTGCCGGCCACGCTGGCCCGGATGCCACAGGAAGACGTGTTCGACGCACGCAAGGCGGTGCTGGACCTGCACATGGCGCCGCAGCTCGAGCGCTACCTGATCGAACTCGTGCTCGCATCGCGCGATGCCGCACGCTACGACCCGAAACTGGCGCGGCGCATCGCATGGGGCGCCAGTCCCCGCGGCTCGATCGCGCTGGAGCGCTGCGCGCGCGCGCGCGCCTGGCTGGCCGGACGCGACTACGTGACACCGGAGGACGTGCGCGCGATCGCCCCGGACGTGCTGCGCCATCGCGTGTTGCCCAGCTACGAAGCCACCGCCGAAGGCTGGGACGGCGATCGTCTGGTCGCGGCGCTGCTCGACGTCGTGCCGTTGCCCTGAGGGAACCGGCATGGCGATCAACGGCGACGGCATCGCCCCGACCCTGGCCGAACTGGTCGCGCTGCGCGCCACCGCGCAGCGACGCAAGCCGGCGCGCCACGGCCGGCATTCGATCACCGGGCCGGCGGCCTCGACCCTGCGCGGAAGGGGCATGGAGTACGCCGAATCGCGCGAGTACGTGCCCGGTGACGACGTGCGCCACATCGACTGGCGGTTGACCGCGCGCAGCGGGCGCACCCATACCAAGCTGTTCCAGGCCGAACGCGAACGGCTGACGCTGATCGTGGCCGATACCTCGCCGCTGTTGTATTTCGGCACCCGGGTACGCTTCAAATCCACCCAGGCCGCACGTGCCGGCGCGGTGGCGGCCTGGAGCGCGATACGCGACGGCGATCGCGTCGCGGCGCTGCGCGGTACCTCCGCCGAGCCGCCGGTGCCGCCGGCATCCGGGACGCGGGGAGCGCTGCGCGTGCTGGATGCGCTGGTGCGCTGGTATGAGCGCCCTCCCGCGGACGATCAGGGACTGGCGGTGGCGCTGGATCACGCCGCGCGCCTGCTGCGCCCCGGCTCGCGGATGATCGTGCTGGCCGATCCGCACAGCGTCGCGGCCATTCCGCAGAGCGACTGGCCGCGCTGGGCCGCGCACCACGAAATCAGCGTGGTGATGCTGTTCGATGCGCTGGAAGCCTCGCCACCGGCGTCCTCGCTGCCGTTCCAGGCCGGCGGAAGCCGGGTGGAGCTCGACCTGGCCGACGCCGGCCAGCGGCAGCGCTGGCAGCAGTTCTTCTCGGAACCCATGCAGGCCGCGGTGCGCGGGTTGCCGCTGCGTGGCGTGCGCGCCTACGCCCTGCGTGGCGATGCGGCGAGTGAATCCTGGCTGCCCGCGGGCGCGCCGACGCCGCAGGTGGCCTGATGAAGCCGGCCGATCTGGTCCTGCGCGATGTCCATCTGCCGCCCGCGCCGGCCTGGTGGCCGCTGGCGCCGGGGTGGTGGTTTTTGGCGGGATTGCTGGCGGTGGTCGTCCTGTTTTTCGCGGTGCGCCACTGGCGCCGACGCAGGCGCCAGCGCCAGTGGCAGCGGTGGTTCGACGAGACCGGGTTGGGCGACACGCCGGCCGCGCAGGTGGCGGCGATGTCCGATCTGCTACGCCGCGCGGCGCGCGAGGCCGATGCCCGCGCGGCCCGCTTGTCGGGCGAAGCGTGGCTGCGGTTTCTCGATGGCGACACCGGGGGGGCCTTCTCGCAGGGAGAAGGGCGCCTGCTGCTGGAGGGTGGTTACCGGCGGGAAGTGGACGCCGACGCGGTGGCGCGTCTGCGCGGACTGGCGCGCGCGCGTTTCCTGCAGTTGATGGCGGGCAAGCAGGCGGGCAAGCGATGATCGGCGACTGGCCGCTGCTGCAGACCCTGCGCGATGCCTATGCCGGATTCGCGTGGCCGTGGATGTGGCTGGCGTTTCCGCTTCCGTGGCTGATGCGCTGGCTGCTGCCACCGGTCCGGAGCACCTCGGCGGCGCTGCGGGTTCCCTATGGTGGAAACCTGCAGGCCATCGCGGCGACGCATGGATTCCTGGGCAAGCGCCGGGTGGCGGCGCTGACCTGGCTGGCCTGGTTCCTGCTGTGCGCGGCGGCGGCCCGGCCGCAGACGTTCGGCGAGGCCGTCACGCCACCGCAGAGCGGCCGCGATCTGATGCTGGCCGTGGACCTGTCCGGCAGCATGAGCGAGGCCGACATGGAACTCGGCGGCAGCGTGGTGGATCGGCTGACCGCCGCCAAGGCGGTGCTCGCGGACTTCCTCGACCGCCGCGCCGGGGATCGGGTGGGCCTGCTCGTGTTCGGACAGCGCGCCTACGCACTCACTCCGCTGACGATGGATCGTCAGAGCGTGCGCGAGCAACTGCGCGACAGCGTGGTGGGGCTGGCCGGCAGGGAAACCGCGGTGGGCGACGCGATCGGCCTGGCGGTCAAGCGATTGGCGGCGCAGGAGAAAGGGCAGCGCGTGTTGATCCTGTTGACCGACGGCGTGAACACCGCGGGCATGCTGGAGCCGTTGAAGGCGGCCGAACTCGCGGCGCAGGCGCGCGTGCGCGTGCACACCATCGCCTTTGGCGGCAGCGGCATGACCTCGTTCTTCGGCATGGCAGTGCCGCTGCCGGGTGCCGGCGGAGAGGAGATCGACGAGGACACCCTGCGCGGCATCGCCAAGCAGACCGGAGGCCGCTTCTTCCGCGCCCGCGACATCGAGCAGCTGGCGAGCATCTATGCCGAGCTGGATCGCCTGGAGCCGGTGGAACTGCCCGGTGAACAGGTGCGTCCGCGCGTCGAGCGCTATCCGCTGCCGCTGGCGGCGGCGCTGTGCGTGGGGTTGCTCGCCTTCGCGCTGCCGGGGAGGCGCGCATGACGGCGTGGATGGAATCGCTGCATTTCCTGCGTCCGCAGCTGCTGTGGCTGTTGCTGCTGGCACCGCTGATCGGCGCGGGCTGGCGCTTGCGCCAGCGCCGGGCGAACGTGTGGCGACAGGCGGTGGATGCGCATCTGTTGCCGCACCTGCTCGCCGGCGCGGGACGTGCCGGTTGGGCCGCGCCGATCCTGCTGACACTGGGTTCCGCGATGGCGATCGTGGCGCTGGCCGGACCGAGCTGGCGCCAGGGCGAACAACCGTTGTGGGAACAGCGTGCTCCGCTGGTCATCGCCCTGGATCTGTCCAGCGCGATTGAAGCCGCCGATCTGCCGCCGTCGCGCCTGTTGCAGGCACGCGCCAAGCTGGCGACGTTGCTGCGCCAGCGCCAAGGCGGACAAGTCGCGCTGGTGGCGTACGCGGGTGATGCGTTCACGGTGGCGCCGTTGACCGAAGACGCGGACAACGTCGCGTTGTTCCTCGACGCGTTGTCTCCCGAGGTCATGCCGGCCGACGGGCAGCGGACGGATCGTGCGATCGATTGGTCGGCGCGGTTGCTGAAGCAGGCGGGTTTCGACCGTGGCGAGATCCTGTTGATGACGGATCATGCGGATGCGGCCGCGCAGGAAGCGGCGGCCCGGGCGTCCCGGCAAGGCTATCGCGTTTCCGTGTTGGGCCTGGGCAGCGAAGCCGGAGCGGCCTACCGCGCGCGCGACGGTGCGTTGGCCCGGACGCGACTGGATGCGGCGTCGCTGCGCCAACTGGCACAGCGCGGTGGCGGGCGTTTCGAGGCGCTGGCGCGTGAGGGTACGGATCTGGAAGCGCTGGGCGTGCTGGCGCCGGACAGCATCGATGCCGCCAGTCCATCCGGCGCGCGCGGCAAGGCGTGGCTGGACGAGGGTTACTGGTTGTTGCCTCCGTTGATGCTGCTGATGCTGCTTGCCTTCCGTCGTGGCGCCGCATTGATGCTGCTCGCCGGTTGTTCGTTGCTGTGGGCACCGCCTTCGCAGGCCGCCGACGGCAACTGGTGGCGCCGCGCGGATCAGCAGCAACACGCGCGCATGGAGGAGGGCGTGCAGGCCTACCGCAAGGGCGATTTCGCCGCGGCGGAAAAAGCGTTCGCCGATCAGGACAATGCCGAGGCGCAGTACAACCTGGGCAACGCGCTGGCCAAGCAGGGCCGCTACGACGAGGCCCTCGGCGCCTATGACAGGGCGTTGCAGCGACAGCCGGGCATGCAGGACGCGATTGCCAACCGCCGCGCGGTCGAACGGGCGCGCCAGCGCCAGCAGGGACAACAAGGCCAGGGACAGCAGGGCAAGAATTCCTCCGATCGCGGCGCCGGCAACGCCGGTGCTTCACCGAATGCCTCGCGTGCGGCGAACAATGCCGCTGCCTCGCAACAGCACGGGCAGCAACCACCGGCGACACCCGGCAAACCGCCGCCGCGGCAGCAGGCGGATTCGGCGCAATCCCCGGCGCGGACGGCTGCGCAGCCGCCGGATTCACCCGCGAACCCGCAGGCCCAGCAAGCCGCCGACGCGGCCCAGCGCGAGCGCATGCGCCAGGCGCTCGCACGGCAGTCGGAAAAGCGCGACGGCAAGGCTTCGACGGGCCAGGCCGCCGCCGCCGAGACACCCGCAGAACGCGAGCGCCGCCAGGCCCTGCAGGCCTGGTTGAAGCGGGTACCGGATGATCCGGGTGGCGTGCTGAAGGCCAAATTCCAGTTGGAACACGAACGTCGGATGAGGGAAGGGCAATGAAAGCGTGGTGGCGACATCCGATGGGCGTGTTGATGTGGCTCGCGCTGGCACTGGCCGCATGGCCGGCGCAGGCGCAGGTCGAGGCGCGCCTGGATCGCAACCCGATCGATCTCGGCGACACCGTGGCGCTGACCGTCCAGTCGACGGGCGCGGCCTCTGTGCCGGATCTCACGCCGCTGATGCAGGACTTCGAATTGCTGGATCAGAGCAGCGGCCGCTCGTTCGAAATGATCAACGGTGCCAGCGCTTCGCGGGTGACCTACCAGATCACGCTGCGGCCGCGTCGTGAAGGCAATCTGGTCATTCCCGCGTTGCAGGTTGGAAATCAGCGCACCGCGCCCATCGCATTGACCGTCCGGCCCGCGCCGCCGGTCGCCACGCGCGCGGGCAATGCCGACGTGTTCCTGGAAACCGAAGTGGACGACGCCACGCCCTACGTGCAGCAGAGCGTGGGCGTGGTGCTGCGCCTGTTCTATGGCGTGCCGCTGGTGTCCGGCGAACTGGATCTGGACGCGCCGGACGGTGCGGTGCTGCAGAAGATCGGCGACGACGTGCAGGGCAGCCGGGAGATCAACGGCCGCCGCTACAACCTGATCGAACGGCGCTTCCTGCTGGTGCCCGAGCGCAGCGGCACGGTGACCCTGCCGGCGCCGCGGTTCAACGGGCGTGGCGCGGGCGGCTGGTTCGACGATCTGGTCGGCAACGGACGGCGCGAGTTGCGGGTTGCCGGTGCGCCCCGCGCACTGGCGGTACGCGCGCAGCCGCCGGGTGCACCGCAGCCCTGGCTGCCGCTGCGGGATCTGCGCCTGCGTTATGTCGGAGCGCCCACGGCGGCGCGGGTGGGTGAAGCGGCGACGCTGATTGTCGAGGGCGTCGCCCAGGGCGCCACCCGGGCGCAATTGCCGGAGATGCCGGTGCCTTCGGTGCCGGGCGCGCAGGTGTTCGCCGAACCCGTCCAGTACGACGAGACCTTCACCGGTGGCACGCCGCAGGTGAAATGGACCCAGCGCTACGCGGTGGTGCCGGATCGTGCGGGACGCCTGACGGTGTCGGGACTGGGGATTCCGTGGTGGGACGTGGCGGCGGGCGCGGCGAAAATGGCCCGGCTGCCGGATCTGCCGTTGCAGGTCGCCGCCGGCATGCCCGCGCCGGCAACCGCCGCAACCGGCGCCGTGCCCGCCACGGCCCCAGGTTCGGGGGACGCGAGCGGCGCGGTCGCGGGCGACGGCATCTGGCCATGGCTGGCGGTGGCCTTCGCGGTGCTCTGGCTGATCACCCTGGTATGGGCGCTCCAGCGCAGGCGCGCTCCCGCGCCGGTGCCCGCGCACGGCGGTGGCGGCCATGCGATGGCGGCGCCTCGCCATGCGTTGCCCGATCTCAAGCGCGCGCTGGATACCGGCAGCCTGGACGAGGTGGGCGAAGTGCTGCGCGGCATGGCCAACCCGCCCGCGGCGGATCTGGACGAACTCGTGCGGCGCCTGCAACCGCCCGCGCAACGCGATGCGGTGGAACAGCTGCGACGGGCCCGGTGGGCCGACGGGGACGGCAGCGCCGCCCGCGGCGCGCTGAGGGCGGCATTCGCCGATGGTCCCCGCTGGCATGAGGTGAGCGCACCACCGCGGGCGCCGTTGCCACCGCTGTATCCACCGGCCTGAGCGCGCCGACGCAGGCGCACAACGGCCGGCCCGGACAGGTTTGCTAAGCTGGATGCTTCGTTCCGAAGGCATCCCTCATGACCGAAACCCCGACCACCGGCAAGAACAAGCTACCGCTGCACTGGAAAATGGCGATCGGGTTCATCGCCGGCCTGGCGATGGGATTGCTGGTGTACATGACGGGAATCGGCCAGCTGACCGCCGCCGGTGTCGGTAATCCGGCCTGCGTCGCGGGGGCCGCCGATCTGCCCTGGCAGTGCACGCCGTGGGTGCAGCTGCTCACCAGCTACGTGACCGGGCCGATCGGCCAGCTGTTCCTCAATCTCATCTTCATGCTGGTGGTGCCGCTGCTGTTCTCGGCGCTGGTGGTCGGCGTGTCCGAGATGGGCGACATCCGCGCGTTCGGCCGGGTGGGCTGGCGTACCCTGGGCTACACCGTGCTGATGTCTTCCATCGCGGTGGTGCTGGGCCTGCTGCTGGTCAACTGGCTGCAGCCGGGCAGCGGCATCGACCGCGACACCGCCCAACACCTGCTCGCCGAAGGCGCGCAGCGCGCCAGCGCCATCGTCGCCAGCACCCATGAACAGCCACGCGGGCTGGACATGCTGCTGTCGATCGTGCCGGACAACGTCATCAAGGCGGCCGCCGACAACACCATCCTGGCGGTGATGTTCTTCGCGCTGATGCTGGGCATCGGCATGGTGCTGACCCCGGGCAAGGCGACCGATACGCTGCGCGAGGGTATCCAGGGCCTGTTCGATGTGTCGATGACGCTGATCGGCCTGGTGATCCAGCTGGCCCCGTACGCGGTGTTCTGCTTCATGTTCGATCTGGCCGCGAAGTTCGGCTGGGACCTGCTGTTCAAGCTCGCCAGCTATGTCGGCGTGGTCGTGCTGGCGCTGGCACTGCACCTGTTCGTGGTCTATTCGATTGCGTTGCGCGCGATTGGCGGCTACTCGCCGCGCGCGTTCTTCCGCGGCACCCAGGAAGCGATGGTGCTGGCGTTCTCCACCGCCTCCAGCAACGCGACCCTGCCGACCTCGCTGCGGGTGGCCGAGGAGAAGCTGGGCCTGCCGCCGCGCATCTCGCGCTTCGTGCTGACCGTGGGCGCCACCGCCAACCAGAACGGCACCGCGCTGTTCGAAGGCGTGACGGTGATCTTCCTGGCCCAGTTCTTCGGCGTGGATCTGACCCTGTTCCAGCAGGTGCTGGTGATGCTGGTGTGCATCCTCGGCGGCATCGGCACGGCCGGCGTGCCATCCGGCTCGCTGCCGGTGGTGGCGATGATCTGCGGCATGGTCGGGGTGCCACCGCAGGGCATCGGCCTGATCCTGGGCGTCAACCATTTCCTCGACATGTGCCGCACCACCCTCAACGTCACCGGTGACATCGCGATCGCGGCGATGGTGTCCAAGGGCGAAACCGATCGCGGGCACGCCTGAGCCCCGCAGCTCGCCGAATCGCTTCCGACGCCCCGCTGATCGCGGGGCGTCGGCGTTTCGAGGCCGGAAAACACTGAAGACAGGAAATCCTGGGTCCCCGCAAGTCACTGATTCAAGGAGGGATTCGGCCCGCCGGGCGATTCCGTCGTTTCTGCCCGGCCGCCGGTCTATGGGACAATGGGCAGCCCGCATTCCGGCGCGCCACTCCAAAGCCCCGATCTCCTCATGACGACGCCCTCCCGCCGCCAGCTCGCCAACGCCATCCGTTTCCTCGCCGCTGATGCGGTCGAAACCGCCAAGTCCGGCCATCCCGGCATGCCCATGGGCATGGCCGACATCGCCGAAGTGCTCTGGAACGATTACCTGAGCCACAGCCCGAAGAATCCGCACTGGTTCAACCGCGATCGCTTCATCCTGTCCAATGGCCACGGTTCGATGCTGCAGTACGCGCTGCTGCACCTGAGCGGCTACGACCTGCCGCTGGAGGAAATCAAGCATTTCCGCCAGCTGCACAGCAAGACCGCCGGCCATCCGGAACGCCATGAAACCCCCGGCGTGGAAACCACCACCGGCCCACTGGGGCAGGGTTTCGCCAATGCGGTCGGTTTCGCACTGGCCGAGAAGCTGCTGGCGCAGCGGTTCAACCGTCCCGAATTCGAAATCGTCGATCACCGCACCTGGGTGTTCATGGGCGACGGCTGCCTGATGGAAGGCGTCTCGCACGAGGCCGCTTCGCTGGCCGGTACCTGGGGCCTGAACAAGCTGGTCTGCTTCTGGGACGACAACCACATCTCGATCGACGGCAACACCGACGGCTGGTTCACCGACGACACCCCGGCGCGCTTCGAAGCCTATGGCTGGCAGGTGGTGCGCAACATCAACGGCCATGACCCGGTCGAGATCAAGGCCGCCATCGACACCGCGCTGAAGTCGGAAGACAAGCCGGTGCTGATCTGCTGCCGCACCACGATTGGTTTTGGCTCGCCGAACAAGGCCGGCAAGGAGTCCTCGCACGGCGCGCCGCTGGGCAAGGAAGAACTGGAAGCCACCCGCAAGGCGCTGGAATGGCCGTATGGCCCGTTCGAGATTCCGCAGGAAATCTACGACGGCTGGCGCGCCGGCAACACCGGCCTGGTGCGCGAGGAACAGTGGAACATGCTGTTCGACAAGTACGCCGCGCAGTATCCGGAGCAGGCCGCCGAGCTGAGCCGCCGCTCGCACGGCGAACTGCCGGAGGGCTTCCTGGCCGCCGCCGATGCCTTCATCGCCAGGACCCAGGCCGAAGGCCCGGTGATCGCCTCGCGCAAGGCTTCGCAGCTGGCGATCGAAGCCTTCGCCCCGCTGCTGCCGGAAATGATCGGCGGTTCGGCGGATCTGGCGCACTCCAACCTGACCCTGTGGAAGGCCAGCAAGTCGGTCGCCACCGATGATCCGAACGCCAACTACGTGTACTACGGCGTGCGTGAGTTCGGCATGACCGCGATCAGCAACGGTCTGGCGCTGCACGGCGGCTTCCTGCCGTTCGACGCGACCTTCCTGGTGTTCAGCGATTACGCGCGCAACGCGGTGCGCATGAGCGCGCTGATTCCGGCCCACGCCATCCACGTCTACACCCACGACTCCATCGGCCTGGGCGAGGACGGTCCGACCCACCAGCCGGTCGAGCACCTGGCTTCGCTGCGCTACATCCACAACAACGATGTGTGGCGTCCGTGCGATGCGGTCGAGTCGGCGGTGGCGTGGAAGGCGGCGATCGTCCGTCGCGATGGTCCGAGCTGCCTGATCTTCTCGCGCCAGAACCTGCCGCACCAGGCGCGCAGCGAGGCGCAGGTGGCCGACATCGCGCGCGGCGGCTACGTGCTGGCCGATGCCGCCGGCACCCCGGACGTGATCCTGATAGCCACCGGTTCGGAAGTGGGCCTGGCGACGCAGGCCAAGGCCGCGCTGGACGCCGAAGGCGTGAAGACCCGCGTGGTGTCGATGCCGTCGACCGACGTGTTCGATCGCCAGCCGGCCGAGTACCGGGAAGCGGTGCTGCCGAAGGCGGTGCGCAAGCGCGTGGCGGTGGAAGCGGCGACCACCGATTTCTGGCGCAAGTACGTGGGCCTGGACGGCGCGGTGGTGGGCATGGAGAGCTTCGGCGCCTCGGCGCCGGCGGAAGCGCTCTACAAGCACTTCGGCATCACCGTGGAGAAGGTGGTCGAGGCGGTGAAGTCGCTGGATTGAGGCGGACTGCCGTCGTGAGTCACGAAAAAGGCCGGGCGAGTCCGGCCTTTTTCATGGGTCCATACCATTGCCGCGGACAACCGCCGATTGCATCGTGGAGGGGAGCTTGCTCCGCTGCCATGGCCTTGGGGGGATGGCGGTTGTCGCACGAAGATGGCCGGCCAGGCATCGATGCCGGAGGCGAAAGTCCTGGCGAAAACAAACCGGAGCAGCGGAGCAAGCTCCGCTCTACGGCGGGTGGTGGACGATGCGCCGCTTGGGCTAACCCCGGGTTTCCCGCAATCCCAGCGCCAGCAATTTCGCTTCCACGCGCTCACTCCAACCGGCGGGATTCTTCAATCCCATCCGCTCCATCGCCTCGGCGTCGGCGGTGCCCGCAGACAATGCCCGCAACACCGTGCCCACCTTGCCCAGCGGCGTGGTGGTCTGGCCCTTCAGCCAGGACAGGGCTTTCACCAGGCGCTGTTCCACTTCGGTGAAATCGCTGCCCAACGGGTAGTCGGGCAGGGTGCCGTCGTGGCGGAAGCGGCGCAGGCGCGCGGTCAGATGCGCGGGCGTGTTCTCCGCCCAGGCCGCCGGCGGGACGAATTCGCGACGGAGCTTGCGGTTGCGCTGTGCTTCCTCCAGCAGGCCGGCCTGGAAGCGCGCGTCGGTGATGCCGGTCATCGCGACCACGCAATCCTCGTCGTTGCGACCGCGCAGATCGGCGATGCCGTATTCGTTGATGCACAGATCGCGCAGATGGCGCGGGATGGTGGTGTGGCCGTAGTTCCAGCGCACGTTCGAATGGGTCTTGCCATCGGCGTCGCGGATGGCGCGGAACATCAGCGCCGAACGGGCGTCGTCCAGCGCATGCGCCATCGCCACGAAGTTGTACTGCCCACCGACACCGGACACGACCCGCCCATCTTCCAGCCCATCCGACACCGCCGCACCGAGCGCGGTCATCATCATCGCCGAGTTGAAGAAGCGCGCCTCGCGGCGTTGCAGGCGTTCCAGCGATTCGTGGCCGCCATAGATCTGGTTGACGCTGCCGATGCGGCGCATGCCGATGGCGCGGCGCTCGTCATCGGGGAGCGTGCGCAGCCAGTCGTAGAAAGCCGGCGATCCCAGGTAGAACGCGCCGTGCAGGTACTCGCCGTCGCGCTGCAGCCGCGCCTGGTCGCCGAGGTTCGCGGTGCCGTCGGCGATGCGCTGCATCAGCAGTTCGTCGTCGACCACCTTGCGGCGGATGACGCCGGTCTCCACGAGTCGCTTGAATCCCTCGTTGATCATTTCGCTGCAGCCGTACAGGCCCGCTTCGAAAGGGGCCAGGCCACCACTCTGGATCACCGCGGGGTGCTGTTCGAGCCGGGGATCCAGCGCCGCCAGCACCGCGCGATAGGCGGCGTTGTCGGTATGACGCAGCACCAGGGCGTGGCAAAGCGCGTCGGCCAGCGCGCCGATGCCGATCTGCAGGGTACCGCCGTCGCGCACCAGCGCGCTGGCGTACAGGCCGATCGCGTATTCCGCATCGGACACCGGCTGGCGCGGCAGTCCGAACAGCATCGGATAGGGACCGGGCGGGGTCACCACCGCGTCGAAATAATCCTCGTCCACCGCCGCGGTGCCACCCAGCCAGGGCAGTTGCGGATCCACTTCCGCCACCAGCAACGGGCGGGGCAGGCCGCGTGCCAGCACCGCCTCCACCGCGTCCTGGGTGAGGTCGTTGTTGCAGGAGAGCGACAGCCGGCGTCCGCCGGGCTCGCGCGCCACTTTCTGCACGATCACGTTGAGCGCGCGATCGCCCAGCGCCCGCGCCACGTGGGTGTAGTTGAGGCTCGCGTAGCGCCGCTGCGCCTGTGAGGAGGACAGCAGCGCGCCGGACTGCATGTAGAACTCCTCGATTTCGATGTGCGCGGGCAATGCGTCGCGCTTCATCGCCTGCACGTAGTCCAGGCGCGGGAAATCGTCGCCGAAGTGGCGCGAAGCGAAGGGCTTGAGGAAGCGTGCTTCCAGGCCCGCATGCGCCTGCGGCGGATCCAGCGACAGCGCGGTGTAGAGCAACCACGGACGGGAGGCGTCCTGGCGCAACCGCGCGTGAAGCGCGTTGAGCAGGCGATGCGGTTTGCCGATGCCCAGCGGCGCGCCCATGCGCAGGGTCTGCGGGGTGTGCTGGAGGATGAATTCGACGGCGGCGTCGAGGGAGTCCAAATGAACGGTCATGCGCGCAAGCTTAGGCGAAAGCCGGTGACAGAGGCAGGAACGGGCGGCCCGCGGAGGGCTTGACAGATGGATTGTTTACGCGCGTAATCGATAAAAATTTACAGGTGTAAACGCCATGCCGATCAGCGATGCCGAAGCCTTAGTGATGGAGGTGCTCTGGCGGGAACACCCGCTCGGCGCCGACGAAGTGCTGGCAGCCCTGTCCGCGCAGACCGGCTGGGCCGAGCCGACGGTGAAGACCCTGCTCAACCGGCTGCTCAACAAGGGTGCCATCCAGGCCCGGAAGGAAGGCCGCCGTTACCTCTACACGCCCGTGCTGGCCCGCGAGGATTGGGTAGGGCAGCAGAGCGCGGGAATGCTCGAGCGCCTGTTCGGCGGGCGGGTGGCGCCGCTGGTGGCGTATTTCAGCGAACAGGGGCGGCTGTCGCCGGCGGACATCGCCGAATTGAAGAAACTGATTGCGGAGCTCGACGATGAGCGGTGATCTCCTGCGCCTGTTGCTGGCGACCACGCTCGCCACGTCCCTGGTCATCCTGACCCTTTATCCGCTCCGTGCGCCGCTTCGGCGCTGGCTGGGAGCCGGCGCCGCCTACGCGTCCTGGCTGTGTGTACCGGTCGCCGCGATCGCGGTGCTGCTGCCCGAGCGCGAGGTGGCCGTGGAGTGGGACGCGGTGGGCACGGTGCTGATGCCGATGCGCGCGGCCACCGTGGTGGCGGTGCCATCCCTGTCGTCGACGTGGGAAACATTCCTGCTGGTCGTCTGGCTGGGCGGAGTCGTCGCGATGGCGGGCGGATTGTGGGTGCGCCAGCACCGTTTCGTGCGCGGCCTGGGCGCACTGCGTCGGCGCGAGGACGGGCTGTGGACCGCCGCGAGTTCGCGCGGATTGCCGGCGGCGATCGGATTGTTTCGTATCCGCATCGTGGTGCCGGCCGATTTCGAGTGCCGTTATCGGGAACGGGAGCGGGTTCTCATCGCCTGCCACGAGCGCCTCCACATCAGCCGCGGCGATCTGGCCGCCAATGCGCTCGTGTCGGCGTTGCGTTGCGTCTACTGGTTCAATCCGGTGATCCATCTGGCCGCGCGCCGCTTCCGCATCGATCAGGAACTGGCCTGCGACGAGGATGTCATCCGCCGCCATCCCGGCGCACGACGCAGTTACGGCGAAGCCATGCTGAAGGGACAACTGGATGCCGGCCCGGCACCGCTCGCCTGCCATTGGCCCGCGCCGCATCCGCTCAGGGAGAGGATCACCCAACTCGGAAAACAGCTTCCCTCCCGCCGCCGTCGCGCGCTGGCCACGCTGCTGGTGACGACGATGGCGGTCGCGGCCGGCTACGGCGCCTGGGCGGCGCAACCGATGCAGCCGTCGGTTGCGCCGCAGGGTGGCTTGTACCACGTCGCCATGCAGGTAAGCCTGGGCGGTGCCGCCCGTGCGTTCGAGATCCACGAGCAGCCCGGAAAGGCGTTCGCGGTGTCGGGCCGGACGGATGCCGGCAAAACGTGGAAGGGCACGTTCCGGATCGAGACGATGGATACCGGGCGTGCCCGGGTGTCCGCCGACATCGACATCGCGGGAAAACCGATGGGAAAGCCCGAACTCGTATTGGAACTCGGCAAGTCGGCGGGCATTCGCATCGACGGTGAAAAAGGCATGCCTTCCATGTCGATCGAATTGGTGGCGACCCATGAGCCGGAAAATACCTCGACGCTGATTGCCGGCAGCCGTCCGATCAGCCAGATGAAGCGCCCCGTCGATCATTCCATGCTTGCACCACCGCGATATCCGGCCAGCCGGCACGAAGGTACGGTGGTGATGAGGCTGGTCATCGGGACGGAGGGAGGGGTGACGCAGGTCGGCCTGGAACGCAGTTCCGGTTTCGAGGATCTGGACCAGGCCGCGATGACCGCGGCGCGGGGCTGGCGTTTCGAACCGGCCATCGAAGCGGGGCGTGCCGTGGTGTCCATGGTGCGGGTGCCGGTGGAGTTCTCGCTGGACGAACCGGATGACGTGGCGCGACAGGCCGCGCGCGATCCGGTCGAACCCGCGCGGAATGGACCGCGGATGGTGCAGCGATGAGGCGTGCCGTGCATGCATTCGCGCCACGCGGGATGCTGGCGGTGGCGATCGCCGGCCTGGCCGGTTGCGCGAGTTCCCCTAGCACACGGATCGACAGCGTCGAGCGCCGCCTGATCATGCCGGAAGGCAGCGCACGCTATGAAATGGCGGCCCATCAGGCGTTCGCCTATCCGGTCCCGCAGGACAACGTCTCGCCGGTGTTTCCCGCCGACTATCCCGCGCGCGAACTGGCGCCCACCACGCTGTGCGTGTCGTTCGTCGTCGATGAAGAGGGCATTCCTGTGCAGGTCAACGCATTGGCCCAGGAAGGATGCGCGCCGACGGAGCAGTTCGTCCCGCTGCGCGATGCGATGCTGGCCGCGGTGAGCCAGTGGCGGTTCGAACCGGCGATGTTCTGCGACTATCCCGATGCCGCCACCCGCGATCGCGACTGGAATGGCGTCGGCTGCGCGGGCGCGACCGTGCAGAAGCGGATCGTGCCGGTATCGCTGGCCTACGCCTTCACCTTCAGCCTGCGCAACGGCAAGGGCGAGGTGGCGTCGGCCAAGCGTTAACTTCCAGCCGGCTCCATCGCATGCACGGCGTCGGCCAGGCGGCGCACTTCCTCGGCATGGTGGCTGACGTAGATCATCGGCAGACGGATTTCATCGCGCACGCGTTGCAGATAGGGAATCAGTTCCTCGCGGCGGGCCTGGTCGAGCGCCGACAGCGGTTCGTCGAACAACAGGATCGCCGGTTGCGACAGCAGCGCGCGGCCGATCGCCACGCGCTGGGCTTCGCCGCCGGAGAGATTGCGCGTGCGGCGCCCGAGCAGTGCGCCGATGCCCAGCAGCTCGACCACCGCGTCGAAACCGAAGCGCACCGGTGTGTCGCGGCCATGGCGGCCGTAGCGCAGGTTGCCGCGCACGTCCAGGTGCGGAAACAGGCGTGCGTCCTGGAACACGTAGCCGATGCGGCGTCGGTGGGTGGCGATGTCGATGCGCCTCGCGCTGTCGAACAGCACCCGGCCATCGACTTCGATATGCCCGGCCGCGGGCGAGATCAGCCCGGCGATGGCGTTGAGCACGGTGGTCTTGCCGACGCCGGATGGACCGGAGAGCGCCAGCACCCGCGCATCGGAATGGATCCGCACGTGCCGGTTGAACGAACCGCGCCTGAGTTCCACATCCAGCCGCAGCATCAGGTCTCCTCCCGGCCGCGGTGGCGCCGCGTCAGCCATTCCGACAACAGCAGCGCGATCAGCGAGATTGCCACCGCGACCGCCGCCAGTCGCCAGATGCCGCCTTCACCACCGGGAACCTGCATCAGCCCGTAGATCGCCGACGACAGCGTCTGGGTTTCACCGGGAATATTGGACACGAAGGTGATGGTGGCGCCGAATTCACCCAGCGCCTTGGCGAACGCCAGCACGGTGCCGGCGACCAGGCCGGGCCAGGCCAGCGGCAGGGTGACGGTGAAGAACACCCGCCAGGGACCGGCGCCGAGGGTGGCCGCGGCCTGTTCCAGCCTGCGGTCGGTGTTTTCCAGCGAGAGCCGGATGGCGCGCACCATCAGCGGGAATCCCATCACCGCGCAGGCCAGTGCCGCGCCGGTCCAGCGGAACGCGAACACGATACCGAAGTGCTGTTGCAGGAAGGCGCCGACCGTACCCTGCGTGCCCAGCGTCATCAGCAGGGCGTAACCCATCACCACCGGCGGCAGCACCAGCGGCAGGTGCACCACCGCGTCGAGCAGCGCCTTGCCGGGAAAACGGCGCCGCGCCAGCAGCCAGCCCACCAGCACGCCGAATGGCAGGCTGGCGATCGCGGCGGTCACCGCCACCTTCAGGCTCAGCCGGATGGCGGTGATTTCCTCGGGCGTGAACCAGTCCAAGCGGCGCGGCCTACTTCAGCAGGACGAAGCCGTGCCGGCGGAAGATCGCGCCGGCTTCCGGCGAAGCCAGCCACTTCACCAGCGCGCTGGCCTGGGCGTTGCGCTCGCCGCGCAGGGCGGCGACCGGATAGACGATGGGCGGATGGCTGTCGGCGGGAAAAGTCGCCACCACCCGCACCGCGGGTTCGGCATGCGCGTCGGACAGATAGACGATGCCCAGCGGCGCCTCGCCCCGGGCGACCAGCATCAGCGCCGCGCGCACGCTTTCGGATTCGGCCAGGCGCGTCTCCACGGCTGGCCACTGCCCCAGTTTCCGCAGCGCCGCGCGCGCGTACTTGCCGGCCGGAACGGTGCGGGTCTGCCCGACCGCCAGCCGGCCCTGGCCCAGCGCGGTCGCCAGCGATCCGGGCCTGGCCAGGTTCACCTGGCGCGTGCTCGCCTTGGGGGCAATCAGCACCAGCCGGTTGCCGAGCAGGTTGCGTCGCTGCGCTGGCTCGAGTTTGCCGCGCTGTTGCAGGTAGTCCATCCATTCGAGATCGGCGGAGAAGAACACGTCGGCGGGCGCAGCCTGCTCGATCTGCCGCGCCAGCGCGGAACTGGCGGCGTAGGACACCCGGACCGGCGTGCCGGTGGCGCGCTGGTAGGCGGCGGCGGCTTCGTCCATCGACTCCTTCAGGCTGGCGGCGGCGAACACCGTGAGCGGTGTGCGTTCCTGCGCCAGGGCCGCGGTGGTGAAGGAAAGTCCCAGGACCAGCAGGCTTGCCCAACGCCGAAGCGGGAAGGATCGGATCATCGCGAGGCTCCGATCAGGTGCGCCGGGACTGTCGTGGCGCGCGCCGCGAACTGCACCAGTGCGGATGGAGACAACAGAAACAAGCGTCGGACATTCATCGGGATGCGTCCTGGGCTGGGGGATTCAGTGCGGGGCGAGTGCCGCGTTCAACAGCGATGCCAGCCGCGCGCCACCCAGCCGCAACTGGCGTTCGGCGATCGGCCGCTGCTGTTCGTAGTATGCGGTTTCCAGTTTTGCACGGTCGGGATAGAAGCCGGGCGCGACGGCAATCGCGCAGGATTGGCGCGCCCAGTCCGCCGAGGCGGGCGGCAGCGCGTCGGCGCGATCCGGCGCGGGCAGCGGCAGCGCGCGCAGGACCCGCAGGTAGGCGTCCTCGTCCAGTCCACGGCTGTTGAGCAGGCCGCTGTCCCAGACCCGGTGCAGGTTGCCGCCCTTGCCCTGGTAGCTGGTCTGGAAATCGTTGCCGCCCTTGTCGCGCGCATAGCCGGCATGCAGCGGCTGGTGGGCATCGCCGACGAAATGGACGACGAACTTCAGTGCCTGCAGGCGTTCGGCGTCCGGGCGCCTGGGGTCGGCGAGAATGGCGCTCTGCGCGCGGATCGCCTCGACCACGCATTTGCCGTCGGGGCAATCGCGCGCGGGCTGGTAGCTGCAAGCGTGTTCGCCGATGTTGACGTAATGCCAGCGGGCGCTGGCCTTGCCGAGATCCGGATCGTTCTCGCGCAGGTCATCGGCCCAGTTGGCGATGCCGGCCAGCGTGGGATCGGCTTCGCTGCGCAGCAGGCGCTGGATTTCGGTGCGGGCCCGTGGATCCAGATCGGCTTCCGCCAGGCGTGCCACCAGACGGTGTCCCAACGGCCCCCAGGCGCCGGCATGGGGCGCGAGCGGCAGGAGCAGGCAGAAGGAAAGGAATGCGGTAAAAACAGAGCGGGTCATGCCGGCCACTTTAACCGACATGACCCGCTCCGGAGGTTACAGGCTTAGAACTTCAGCACATATGCCGCGCCGTAGACGAGCGGATCGATCTTGGCCTGGCCGAGCTTCACGCCATCGAGCTCGACGTCGCTGTCGATGTCGATCCAGCGCACGTCCACGCGCACCGCGCCGCGTTCGCTGACCTTGAAATCCAGGCCGGCGTGCGCGGCCAGGCCCCACGAATCCTTCAGCTTCAGCTTGCTGCCGGCGAGCGCGCCGCGGGTGTCTTCGCTGAAGAACGTGGTGTAGTTGACGCCGGCGCCCACGAACGGCGACACCTTGCCCTGGCCGTTGAAGTGGTACTGCAGGGTGAAGGTCGGCGGCAGGTGCTTGGTGCTGCCGACCCGGCCCAGGCCCTTGATTTCGATGTCGTGCTTGAACGGCAGCGCGGCCAGCACTTCCAGGCCCAGGTTGTCACGCAGGAAATATTCGAAGGTCACGGTCGGCTTGACGTCGCTGTCGATGTCCAGCGCCAGCGTGCCGTTGGCCAGCTTGCCGTTGTCGGATTTCGGGTTGACCTGGTGGACGCCGAAACCGAGCGTCCAGTCGCCCTTGGACTGGGCGAAGGCGGGCAGCGCGCAGCCGGCGATGGCGACGGCGAGGAATGCGGAAAGGGGCTTCTTCATGTTGTTTCTGTCGGTTGTGAGGAACGGGCGCCAGTGTCCGCGCCATCCCGGATCCCTGCCTTGATCCGGATCAATGTCCGGAAATATGTGAATTCCGGTGTTCACGTCCGGGTGGGGGCCGGTATGCGCAGGGCGTGGGGCCGGAAAGGGGAATGTGAGTCGCGCCGGCCCTGATAGAATGGCGGTCCCGTCAACCCCGCCGCGCCGGGCGCGGCCGCAGGAGTCCCGAGCAATGTCGATCAAGGTTGGTATCAACGGCTTCGGCCGCATCGGTCGCAACGTGTTGCGTTCCGCCGTGCAGAATTTCGCCGACGACATCGAAATCGTCGCCATCAACGATCTGCTGGAACCGGACTACCTGGCGTACATGCTGCAGTACGACTCCGTGCACGGCCGCTTCAAGGGCGACGTCAAGGTCGAAGGCAACACCCTGATCGTCAACGGCAGGAAGATCCGCCTGACCCAGGAACGCGATCCGGCCAACCTCAAGTGGGACGAAGTCGGCGCCGAAGTGGTGATCGAATCCACCGGCCTGTTCCTCGACAAGGCCACCGCGCAGAAGCACCTGGATGCCGGCGCGAAGAAGGTCATCCTGTCGGCACCCTCCAAGGACGACACTCCGATGTTCGTCTACGGCGTCAACGACAAGACCTACAAGGGCGAGGCCATCATCTCCAACGCCTCGTGCACCACCAACTGCCTGGCGCCGTTGGCCAAGGTGCTGCACGACAAGTGGGGCATCAAGCGTGGCCTGATGACCACCGTGCATGCCGCCACCGCCACCCAGAAGACCGTCGATGGCCCGTCCAACAAGGACTGGCGCGGTGGCCGCGGCATCCTGGAGAACATCATTCCCTCCAGCACCGGCGCGGCCAAGGCGGTCGGCGTGGTGATTCCGGAACTCAACAAGAAGCTGACCGGCATGAGCTTCCGCGTACCGACCAGCGACGTGTCGGTGGTGGACCTGACCTGCGAACTCGAGAAGCCGGCCACCTACGCCGAGATCTGCGCCGAGATGAAGTCGCAGAGCGAAGGCGCGCTGAAGGGCATCCTGGGCTATACCGAGGACAAGGTGGTCGCCACCGATTTCCGTGGCGACACCCGCACCTCGATCTTCGACGCCGACGCCGGCATCGCCCTGGACGGTACCTTCGTCAAGCTGGTGAGCTGGTACGACAACGAGTGGGGCTATTCCAACAAGTGCCTGGAAATGGTCCGCGTGGTCGCCGGCAAGTAACCGAGCCGGCCGGGACTTTCCGGAAGCAATACGCGAAGGCGCCTGCGGGCGCCTTCCGCGTTTACGGGTATCGCCGCGATATACCGGCCGGTCAGCGGGAGGCGACCCGGGGGCAGCTTCTTGCAATGCCCCGGGCTTTGCCGGAGGCTGCGGACGCGAATCCGGCCGCAGGCTCGACCTTCGGCGCGCCGGATCCCTGAAGAGGACAGGAAATGGATGACTTGGCGGGATTGTTGGTCCTGATCGGCCTGGCCGTGCTGGCGGTGCCGGTGCTGCTGATCCTGGCGCTGGTGTCGGTCGCCGGACTGAAACGGCGGGTCACCACGCTGGAACAGCAACTGGATGCGCTGCGGAGAAGCGCGGCGGCCGCGGGAGCCGCCACGGGCGCATCCGCGACGGAACAAGCGCCGCGCGCGCCCGCGCCGGTTCCCGAGCGGGTCCGGCCGGAGCTGCAAAGCGGCGATGAGGCCGCGCCCACGCTCGCCGAACTGATGCGTTCGCCCACGCCCGGGCAGACGCCGCCTCCGCGTGCGAGCGCTCCGGTACCGCCGCCGCTGCCCGCGGTCGAGGCGGCCGCGCCGGCCGCCGCCTCCGTACGTGCGCCGCAGGCGCCTTCCGCGCCCGTCGAACCACCGCGCCCGGATTTCATCAACCTGGGGCTGCGGGCGGTCAAGCGCTGGTTCACCGTCGGCAACGTGCCGGTGAAGATCGGCGTGCTGGTGCTGTTCGCCGGCGTGGCGGCACTGCTGAAGTACGCCAGCGACCAGGGCTGGCTGCGCCTGCCGATCGAACTGCGGCTGGCCGGCATCGCCGCCGCATCGCTGGCGGCGATGGTGTTCGCCTGGCGCAAGCGCGAAAGCAATCGCAGCTTCGCGCTGTCGTTGCAGGGCGGTGCCATCGGCATCCTGCTGCTGACGGTGTTCGCCGCGTTCAAGCGCTACGAATTGCTGGAAGCCGCGCCGGCGTTCGCCCTGAGCGTGATCCTGATCGCCGGCGCGGGCGCGCTGGCGGTGTTGCAGAACGCCAAGGCGCTCGCCGTGTTCGCGATCCTCGCCGGCTTCCTGGCACCGATCTGGCTGTCCACCGGCAGTGGCAACCATGTCGCGCTGTTCTCCTACTACGCGGTGCTGAATGCCGCGATCCTGGGCGTCGCCTGGTGGAAACCCTGGCGCATCCTCAACCTGCTCGGCTTCGTCTTCACCTTCGGCATCGGCACGGTCTGGGGCGTGCTCGACTACCAGCCGGCCAAGTTCTCGACCACCGAACCGTTCCTGCTGTTGTTCTTCGCCTTCTACCTGATCATCCCGCTGCTGTACGCGCGCCGGCAGCCGGAAGGCCGGCGCGGGCTGGTCGAGGGTTGCCTGGTGTTCGGCACGCCGTTGGTCGCGTTCTCGCTGCAGGCGGGATTGCTGCAGGGCGAACGGCTGCCGCTGGCGTTCAACGCGCTGGGACTGGCGGCGCTGTACGCGTTGCTGGCGGCGGCGCTGCGCCGGCGCGGCGGTTTCGAACGGATGGTGCCGTCATATGCGGTGCTGGCGGTCGGTTTCGCCACTCTCGCCGTGCCGCTGGCGCTGTCGGCGCACATCACCGCCAGCGTGTTCGCGCTGGAAGGCGCGGCGCTGGTCTGGCTCGGCCTGCACCAGCGGCGGCGGTTGCCGCTGATCAGCGGTACCGGTTTGCAGTTGCTGGCGGCGTTCGCGTTCCTGCTCGGCCTGAGCCGGGTGCTGCCCGATACCGCGATCGCCAATCCGGCTTTCATGGGCGCGCTGTTGATCGCGCTGGCCGGACTGGCGAGTGCGTGGGTGCTGCGGACGCACGGCAGGCCGGTCCCGGCGCTGGCGTTCTACCTGTGGGGACTGGCGTGGTGGCTGGGCACGACAGTCAGCGAGATTGGCCGGTTCGTGGCCTGGGACGCGCGCGCCGATGCGCTGCTCGTGCTGGTCGCGTTCACCGGCTGGATCGCGGCCGAGGTGCATCGCCGCCGTCCCGCGACCGCGCTCGCGATGACCACCTTGCTGGCACTCGCGGCGGCCCTGCCGCTGGCGCTGGCGCAGACCCAGGCCCACGGACAACCGTTCGCCGGCTACGGCGCGCTGGCCTGGCTGGCGTATGCGGTTCTGGGCGTGCGCAGCCTGCTGTGCCTGCGTTCCAGCGAGCACGCGCTGGCCGGGTGGGCGCAGTTCGCGTGGCTGCTGGTGTGGCCGTCGGTGCTGTCGATGCTGCTGGAATGGACCGGCGGACGTTTCGAACTGGCCGAGGGCTGGCGCGTGCTGGGCATCGGCCTGCCGTGGCTGGTGGCCGCGGCGCTGGGCCTGTTCCGCTGGCCGTGGCTGGCGGCGCCGCTGGGCGAACGCTTCGACCGCAGTCGCGGTGCGCTGCTGGCGGTGTTGTTCGTGGTGCTGGGAATCGGCGGACTCGGATCGCTGTGGCTGGCCGGCGCGGCATCGCCGCTGCCGTGGGTGCCGCTGCTCAATCCACTGGAACTGGCGCAGCTGGCGATCTTCGTCCTGTTCGCGTGCTGGGCCTGGTCGCCGCAGGCGCCGGATCTGTTGCGGCAGTGGCGGCCGATGGTGCTGGCGCTGATCGGCTTCGTGCTGATCACTTCGGTCGTGCTGCATGCCGTGCACCATTGGGGCGGCGTGGCCTGGAACGATCGATTGATTTCCACGGGCCTGGCCCAGACCAGCCTGACGGTGGTGTGGAGCGTGCTGGGCGTGCTCGGCTGGATCGCCGGTTCGCGGCGCGGCCAGCGTGGCCTGTGGCTGGCCGGTGCGGTGTTGATGGGCGTGGTGCTGGTGAAACTGATCCTGGTGGATCGCGGCAACCTGGGCGATGTGCTCGGCATCGCGTCCTTCATCGCCTACGGCCTGCTGTGCACGGTGGTCGGCTATCTCGCGCCGGCGCCGCCGCGCGTGGCCGGCCCGGAGAATGACGGAGAACACGCATGACCCCGAACGCATCGCGCGCGACAAGAGCCGCGTCCGCCCTGCTGGCATTGCTGGTGTCCGCGCAGGCACTGGCCGGATCCCGCAACGACTACGCGCGCGAGTGGCCGTTGAACGCCGCGCAAGCCGATGCGGGCGCCTACCGGGTGACGCTGGACGATGCCGTCTACCGGCAGGTGCAGTCGCCGGAGCTGAAGGATCTGGAAGTGTTCGATGCGCGCGGCCAGGCGGTGCCGGCGGCGCTGCTCGAAACCGATCGTCCGCAGGCCACCGCCGCCCGCCGGCAAACGCTGCCCTGGTTTCCCCTGCCGGTGATGAGTGGCACGGCATCGCGCGACATCGCCGCGATCAGCGAGATCGCCACCGATGGCAGCCTGCGCCGGGTCGAACTGCGCGGCACGGATGCGCAGGACGGCGGCGTCCTGATCGATGCCAGTCGCCTGGACGCCGCGCCGGTCGCGCTGCGGGTGCGCTGGAGCGCGGGACAGGCGCCGTTCGACCGTGCCTACCGGGTGATGGCGTCCGACAATCTGCGCGACTGGCAGACCGTGCAGGAGGAAGGGCATCTGGTCGAACTGGAGAACCAGGGCCAGCGGGTCCTGCGTGATCGCATCGAACTGGCGCCGGTGAAGGCGCGCTACCTGCGGCTGGCCCCGCTGGCGACAGGTACGCCGCTGCGCCTGGAGCAAATCGAGGCCGAGCTGGCCACGGCGGCGCACGAGCCAGACTGGGCCTGGCAGGAACTGACGGGAACGCGCACCGAGGATCCCGCCGGCACCGTGCACTACGAATTCATCCTGCCCGGACGTTTTCCGGTGGAGCGCGCCGACGTGCTGCTGCCCGGCAACAGCACCCGCGCGTGGACCCTGGAATCGCGCGACGATCCCGCGTCGCCCTGGCATTCCGCGGCGTCGCCGTGGGTGGCGTACCGGTTGCAGTCGGGCGAACGCACCGATGCCTCGCCGCCGCAGGCGCTGGACGGCCTGCGCCGGGATCGCCATTGGCGCCTGACCGGCGCGCGCGGCGCGCAGACGGAAGCCCCCGCCTGCGCCTGGGCTACCGGCCCGAGGCGCTGGTGTTCGTGGCCCAGGGCGAACCGCCGTTCGCGCTCGCGGCCGGCAGTGCCCGCACCCGTCGCGACGATGCTCCGCTGGCGGAACTGGTCGCGGCGCTGCGGAGCCAGCGCGGTCCCGCCTGGCAACCGGCGGTGGCGACGTTGGGCCAGGCGCGCGTGCTGGCCGGCGACGCCGCGCTGACGCCCGCGCCGCCACAGCGCGACTGGAAAGCCTGGCTGCTGTGGGGCCTGCTGGTAGCCGGCGCCCTGCTGGTGGCGGGATTCGCTTTCAGCCTGCTGCGCAAGCCGCCGTCCGCGGGCTGAGGCCCGCGGTTTGCGGCGCCTGCGCGCAGCCGGGACAATAGGCGTCTTTCCCCGCCCCGAAGGAATGCCCATGTCCATCGTCCGCATGACCGACCTCGACCTCGCCGGCAAGCGCGTGCTGATCCGCCAGGATCTCAACGTGCCGATCGAGGACGGCCGGATCACTTCCGAACAGCGCATCACCGCGTCGCTGCCGACGCTGAAGCACGCGCTGGGGCAGGGCGCGGCGGTGATGGTCACCTCGCACCTGGGACGTCCGAAGGAAGGCGTGTGGAGCGAAGCCGATTCGCTGGCGCCGGTGGCCGCGCGGCTGTCGGAACTGCTGGGCGTGGACGTGCCGCTGGTGCGCGACTGGGTGGACGGCGTGGAGGTGAAGCCGGGCCAGATCGTGCTGCTGGAAAACTGCCGCATGAACGTGGGCGAGGGCAAGGACGACGAGGGCCTGTCGAAGCAATACGCCGCGCTGTGCGACGTGTTCGTGATGGATGCGTTCGGCACCGCGCATCGCGCGCAGGCGTCGACCCATGGCGTCATCCGTTTCGCCGGCGTGGCCGCCGGCGGCCCGCTGCTGATGGCCGAGTTGGATGCACTGGCCAAGGCGCTGGACAAGCCGGCCCGTCCGCTGCTGGCGATCGTGGCCGGCAGCAAGGTCTCGACCAAGCTGGAACTGCTGTCCAACCTGGTCGGCAAGGTGGATCAGCTGATCGTCGGTGGCGGCATCGCCAACACCTTCATCGCGGCCGCCGGCCACGCGGTCGGCAAGTCGCTGTACGAACCGGATCTGCTCGACACCGCGCGCAGGATCGACGCCGATGCCAAGGCGCGCGGCGCCGACATTCCGATGCCGTCCGACGTGGTGGTGGCGAAGGAATTCAAGGCCGATTCGCCGGCCGAGGTAAAGGCGGTCGATGCGGTGGCCGACGATGATCTGATTCTCGACATCGGCCCGCAGACCGCGCAGCGCTACGCCGAGCTGATCCGCTCGGCCGGCACCGTGGTGTGGAACGGCCCGGTCGGCGTGTTCGAGTTCGATGCGTTCGGCAAGGGCACCGAGGCGCTGGCGCGCGCGATCGCGCAGTCGGCGGCGTTCTCGATTGCTGGCGGTGGCGACACCCTGGCCGCGGTCGACAAGTACGGCATCGCCGACCAGGTGAGCTACATCTCCACCGGTGGCGGCGCGTTCCTGGAATTCCTGGAAGGCAAGACCCTGCCGGCGGTGGCCGCGCTGGAGGCCCGCGGGCAGTGACGCGCGATACCCTCTTCTTCGATCTCGACGGCACCCTGATCGATTCCGTTGTCGGCATCACCCGCTGCGTTGCCTATGCACTGGAGCAACTTCGGCATCCGGTGCCGGCCGACGCCGAACTGCGCCGCTGGATCGGCCCGCCGCTGCGCACCAGCTTCGGTCCACTGCTGAAGGACCCGCAGCAGGTGGAACTGGCGGTCGAACACTACCGCACCCGCTTCGAGTCGCACGGCTGGGCCGAGCACGAGGTCTACGAAGGCATCGGCGAAGCCGTGGAAGCACTGCACGCGCAGGGACACCGCCTGGCGATCGTCACCGCCAAGAACGAGCCGCATGCACGCAAGATCATCGCGCACCTGCCATTCGGTCAGCGCTTCGAGGATGTCATCGGTTCCACCATCGATGGCAGCCTCAGCCACAAGCCGGAGCTGATCGCCGAGGCGATGCGCCGCCTGTCGCTGGCGCCGGAACAGTGCCGGATGATCGGCGACCGCCACATGGACATCGACGGCGCGCGCCATCACGGCATGCGCAATATCGGCGTGCTGTGGGGATTCGGCGGTGAGGCGGAACTTCGCCAGGCCGGCGCTGATCATCTCGCCACGCGACCGTCGGATCTGCGCACGCTGCTGGCCTGAGCATCGCGGGCATGCGCGAATCGGCGCGCAAACCGGGGTGCGATCGCAGCATCCCGGCAGGTTCACGAGACCAAAAAAATACCAGTATAGGCATCTGCGTGAAGTCCACGAAACCACTGTAAAACAGCGGTTTCCATGGATCCCGTGCAGACCCGTGCCGCGCCTGCCGACGCGCGGTACGCCACGCGTCCATGTGGATCATTGCAGTGCCCGTGCGGTGTGGTAGCGTTTGCGCCAATTCAGGGGAAGTACCAATGATCGAACGCCAGCGCCGCACCAAGATCCTCGCCACCCTCGGACCGGCCACCGACCCGCCGGGCGTGCTTGACGAGCTGTTCCGTGCCGGCGTCAACGTGGTCCGCCTGAACTTCTCCCACGGCGATCCTTCCGGCCAGGCCAGGCGTGCCGCCGCGGTTCGTGCCGCCGCGCAACGTGCGGGTGCCGAGGTCGGCATCCTCGCCGACCTGCCGGGGCCGAAGATCCGCATCGAGCGTTTCGCCGAAGGCAAGGTCGTGCTCAAGGCCGGCGCGCGTTTCGATCTGGTTGCCAATGCCAGCGCACCAGCCGGCGATGTCTCGCAGGTGGGCGTGAGCTACCTGGGACTGCCCGGCGACGTGACCCATGGCGACACCCTGCTGCTCGATGACGGCCTGATGCAGCTGCGGGTGGAGCAGGTGGAAGGCGAGCGCATCATCACCACCGTGCTCAACGATGGCGTGCTGTCCGATCGCAAGGGCCTGAACAAGCTCGGTGGCGGCCTGTCGCTGGGCGCGCTGACCGAGCGCGACAAGGAACTCATCGCCATCGTCGCCGAGATTGGCGTCGACTTCATCGCGGTGTCGTTCTGCCGCAATGCCGAAGACATGAACGAAGCGCGCCGCATCGCACGCGAGCATGGCAGCGATGCCGCGCTGGTGTCCAAGATCGAGCGCACCGAGGCGATCGAGAACCTGGCCGAGATCGTCGAGGCGAGCGACGTGGTGATGGTCGCGCGTGGCGACCTGGGCGTGGAAATCGGCGATGCCGAGCTGCCCGGCCTGCAGAAGAAGATCATCCGCGAGTCGCTGGCCCGCAACCGTGTGGTGATCACCGCGACCCAGATGCTGCAGTCGATGGTGGACAACCCGATTCCCACCCGTGCCGAAGTGCTGGACGTGGCCAACGCGGTCATCGATGGCACCGACGCGGTGATGCTGTCCGCGGAAACCGCGGCCGGCAGCTATCCGGTCAAGGCGGTCGAGGCGATGGCGCGCATCTGCCTGGGCGCGGAAAAGCAGTTCGAGACCGACACCGACTTCGAGAAAGCGCCGCGCGATCTGGCGCGCGCCGACCAGGCCATCGCCATGGCCGCCATGTTCCTGACCGAGCACATCGGCGTGCGTGCGATCGTCGCGATGACCGAGTCTGGCGGTACCGCCCGCTACCTGTCGCGATTCCGCGCGCGCGCGCCGGTCTATGCCTTCTCGCGCCATGACGGCGCGCGCCGGCGGATGGCGATGATGCGCGACGTGTTCCCGATCGCGTTCGACAGCCGCGGCCTGGCGCCGCGCGAGGCCGCGCGCGAAGCGATGCGCTGCCTGTACGACCGCCAGTTGCTGTCCGAAGGCGACCGCATCATCTTCACCAGCGGCGATCACATGGAAAAGCACGGCGCCACCAACACCCTGCGCCTGCTGCAGATCGGCATGCAGGGGCAGGCAGAGGGACTGGGCGAGTTGTAATTGCCTTCCATTCGGGCGAGGCTGCACGCTCTCGCCCGGAGAATGGAAGCGGAGTTCATGACCAGGACCAATGCCTACACGCTGTTGTGCGTCGCGATTCGTGCCGTCGTTGTCTGGTTTTTCTGTTCGCTGCTGTTGACGCTTCCCGGCCTGTTGTTCTCGTTCCGCCACAATGAATTCGGCGATGACGCGATCTGGCTGGGACTGTCGGCCGTCCTGCTGCCGGCGCTGGTGCTGGGCCTGGCCTGGCTGTTCGCCGACAAGCTGGCGCGCCTGGCGCTGGCACGGCCACAGGAGCCCGTGTTCGAGAGTCGGATTGAAGCGCGCACCTGGCTGGGCCTGGCATTCTCGATCATCGGCGCCTACTTCCTGTTCCAGGCCCTGCGCGATACGGTGCCGCTGTTGATCCGGTGGATCATGCTTTCCCGCGCGACGCCCGGTTCGCTGTTGCTGGAAGGGGATTCCGGACCTTTTCTGATCAGGGCGTTGACGCTGCTCATCGACGCCGCGCTGGCCGCTGTTTTCCTGTTGCAGGGTCCGGGCCTGGCCCGCGTCGTGCATCGCTGGCGTTATGGCAGGACCGAGCAGGAACACGCGGATCAGGACTGAGACGCCACGTCACCGTCACGCTTCCCTTGTAATCGTTTGCACCTCACCGTCGGCCCAAGGCATCTCCGTGATTGGGCTATAATTGGTATCTTTCCCGCCGCTCCTCCAGGACCCACATGAGCATCGAACAGCTTGCCGAAACCGCCCAGGCCATGGTGGCCGCAGGCAAGGGCATCATCGCGATCGACGAATCCACCAGCACCATCGCCAAGCGTTTCGCCGGCGTGGGCATCGAGAACACCGAGGAAAACCGCCGCGCCTATCGCGAACTGCTGCTCACCACGCCCAAGCTGAGCGACTACATCTCCGGCGCCATCCTGTACGACGAGACCATCCGTCAGTCCACCAAGGACGGCGTGCCGTTCGCCAAGTACATGGCCCAGCACGGCATCATTCCGGGCATCAAGGTCGACAAAGGCACCCACCCGCTGGCCGGCTGCCCCGGCGAAGTGGTCACCGAGGGCCTGGACGGCCTGCGTGATCGCCTGAAGGAGTACTACGCGCTGGGCGCCCGCTTCGCCAAGTGGCGTGCGGTGATCAACATCGGAGATGACATCCCGACCGGTACCTGCATCGAGGCGAACGCGCATGCGCTGGCCCGCTATGCCGCGCTGTGCCAGGAAGCGGGCCTGGTGCCGATGGTGGAGCCGGAAGTGCTGATGGATGGCGAGCACGACATCCAGACCTGCTACGAAGTCACCGAAGCGGTGCTGCGTTCGCTGTTCGCCGCGCTCTACGAGCACAACGTGCTGCTGGAAGGCACCATCCTGAAGGCCTCGATGGTCGTGCCCGGCAAGGACTGCCCGGATCAGGCCGACGTCGAGGAAGTCGCCGAGTCCACCGTGATGTGCCTGAAGAGCACCGTGCCGGCGATCCTGCCGGGCATCGTGTTCCTGTCCGGTGGCCAGAGCGACGAGGACGCCACCGCGCACCTGGACGCGATGAACCGCCTCGGCGCGCTGCCGTGGCCGCTGTCGTTCTCCTATGGCCGCGCCATGCAGCAGGCCGCGCTGAAGCTGTGGTCCGAGGACCTGAAGGGCAACTTCGCCAAAGCCCAGTCCACGGTCTATGCGCGCGCCAAGGACAACGGTCTGGCCGCCCTCGGCAAGTGGGAAGGCTGACCCCGTAGCGCCGGGCTTGCCCGGCGAACCGGGAGTTCAAAAAACGCCGGCCACGAGCCGGCGTTTTCTTTTCCCGCTCCGGCAATCACCGGACGGCGAGGGCGCGACAACCTGAACGCCCGTTCAAGAAAATGGCCGCCCCTCTATTTAGTTGCCTAGGCAGCTATATCATAGGCAGCCATGAGCGAGTCCCATGACGCCGTGTCCCCCGCCTCCCTCGGCTATCTGATTGCCGACCTCAGCCGCCTGTACGGCCGGGTATTCGATCGGCGCGCCGCGCACCTGGGTCTGACCCGGGTGCAGTGGCGCGCGCTCAAGCGCATCCATCAGAACGAGGGCCTGACCCAGGCGGCGCTGGCCGACGTGATGGACATGGAGCCGATCGCGGTGGGCCGGGTGGTCGACCGGCTGCAGAAGGCCGGCTTCGTCGAGCGCCGCAACGATCCCAACGACCGCCGTTGCTGGCGGCTGCACCTGTCGCCGCAGTCGAACGAACTGATGGATCGGGTCGAGAACGTCGCCACCGGCCTGCGCGAGGACAGCCTGGCCGAAGTCGCACCCGATGAACTGCAGACCACCCTGCGGGTGCTGTCCCAGATCCGCGAAACCCTTTCCCAGCTCGATCGTGCCAGCCGCGGCGAGTCCTCCCTGCGCAAGTCCTGACCCCACCTCCATGACCACCAAGATCAATGCCGCCGCCGAGCAGGCGGCCACTCCCGCCCCTCTCAGGCGCCGGCGCGTGCCGGTCTGGCTGTGGATCGCCGCGCCGGCGGCGGTCATCGGTTTCTTCGCCTGGGAATGGGTGGTGTCCAACCGCCAGGTCGGCACCGACAACGCCTACATCAAGGCCGAACGCATCCTCATCGCGCCGCAGGTCGGCGGCCGGGTGGTGGAAGTGGCGGTCAGCCAGAACCAGCCGGTGAAGAAAGGCGATCTGCTGTTCCGCATCGATCCCGAGCCGTTGCAGATCGCGCTGGCGCAGAACGAGGCGACCCTGGCCTACGTCGCCAATACCACCAGCGCGAGCCGCGCCAAGGTGACCGGCGCCGGCACCTCGGTGGCGGCCAAGCGCGAAACCCTGGCCTGGGCGCAGCGCGATCTCGCGCGCATGCAGCAGCTCGCCAGCCAGCAACTGGTGTCGCGCAAGATGCTCGACGACGCGCGTCACGCCGTGGCGGAGGCGAAGACCGATCTGGCCGACGCCATCGCCTCCGAATCCGAAGCCAACGCGGCCCTGAGCGGCGATTCGCACACCCCGCTGCAGGATCTGCCGGGCTACCGCGGCGCGATGGCGATGCTGGCCAAGGCCAGACTGGACCTGGCGCACGCCGAGGTGCGCGCGCCGGTCGACGGCATCATCGGCCTGCACGACCTGCAGGTCGGCGAATACATCAACGTCGGCCAGACCGCGATGCCGCTGGTCGCCACCAACCCGATCTGGGTGGAAGCCAACTTCAAGGAAACCGAGTTGACCCGGATGCACGTCGGCCAGCCGGCGACCATCGAAGTCGACACCTATCCGGGCGTGAAGTGGAAGGCGCACGTCGCCTCGATCGCGCCGGCGTCCGGCGCCGAGTTCAGCGTGTTGCCGCCGCAGAACGCCACCGGCAACTGGGTCAAGATCGTGCAGCGCATTCCGGTCCGCCTCGAAATCGACGGCGCCGATCGCAGGGACGCCCCGCAACTGCGTGCCGGCATGAGCGCCGACGTCGAGGTCGACCTGCGCGATCCGGACGGCGGCGGCCACGCCGGCAAGGCCACGGCGGCGCGCTGAAACGACTGCTTGTTACCGTCATTCCGGGCGTCTGCGGGCCGCATTGCGGCGCTGTGGTGGAGTCGCGATCGGTTCCGCGGCGCTCCGGGATGACCTCTGATTCTCCTTGGCGCGGCGCGTGCGCGCGCTGCCACGTGCCAGGCCGGTGATGCCATGATCAGCCGATTGAAGAACGACAACGCGAACGGCAACCGCACCCTGCTGGTGGTGTCGGTGATGCTGGCGACGCTGATGCAGGCGCTGGACACCACCATCGCCAACGTCGCGTTGCCGGACATGCAGGGTTCGCTGTCGGCGACCCAGGACCAGGTGTCGTGGGTGCTGACCAGCTATATCGTGGCCGCCGCGATCCTGACTCCGGTCACCGGCTGGCTCGCGGGCCGGCTCGGCCGTCGGCGCCTGCTGATCATCGCGGTGGGCGGATTCACCGTCGCATCGCTGCTGTGCGGCATCGCCACCGGCATCGGCGAGATGGTGTTCTACCGGGTGCTGCAAGGCGTGTTTGGCGCGTCGCTGGTGCCAATCTCGCAGTCGCTGCTGCTGGATGCCTTTCCCAAGGAAAAGCATGGCGCCGCGATGGCGATGTGGGGCATGGGCATCATGGTCGGCCCGATCCTCGGCCCGCCGCTGGGCGGCTTCCTGACCCAGAACTACAGCTGGCACTGGGTATTCCTGATCAACCTGCCGATCGGCATCCTCGCGCTCATCGGCATCCTGGCCAGCGTGAAGAAGGACCAGCCGCACGAGCGCCCGCTGGACGGCATCGGCCTGGGCCTGCTGGCGCTGGGCATCGGCGCGCTGCAATTGTGCCTGGATCGCGGGCAGGGCGAGGATTGGTTCGGCAGCCTGGAAATCCAGATCGAGGCGGCGCTGGCGTTCCTGGCCCTGTACATGTATGCACTGTGGTGGTGGCGCCACCGCGAGCACGCGTTGCTGGATCTCGGCCTGCTGAGGAACGCCAACTTCGCGGTGGGCTGCGCGTTGATCTTCATCGTCGGCATCGTGCTGTTCGCCACGCTCGCCCTGCTGCCGCCGTACCTGAGCACGCTGATGAACTACCCGGTGCTGACCATCGGTCTGGTGCTGGCGCCGCGCGGTGTCGGCACCATGCTGAGCATGATGGTGGTCGGGCGCCTGCTCGGGCGGGTGGACGCGCGCGGTCCGATCATGATCGGCATGGGCCTGATGGTGGTGTCGTTGTACGGGATGACCCGGTTCGGTCCCACCGCGTCGATGTCGTCGATCGTCTGGCTGGGTGTGATCCAGGGCCTGGGATTGGGATTGGTGTTCGTGCCGATTTCCACGGTCGCCTACGCGACGCTTGAAGCGCACCAGCGTACCGAGGCCGCCGGCTTGTTCAGTCTGGTCCGCAACATCGGCTCGTCGGTCGGCATCTCGGTGGTGATGACGCTGCTGTCGCGTGCCGGCCAGATCAACCACGCCGAGATAGGCGCGCGGATTCCCGCCTTCGGCGCCGAGACCACGCTGTTGCCGCCGATGTGGAATCCGGACACCGCCTCCGGCGCGGCGCTGCTCAACGCCGAGGTGATGCGGCAATCCGCGGCGATCGGCTATCTCAACGACTTCAAGCTGATGATGCTGCTGACCCTGGTATCCATGCCGCTGGTGCTGCTGATGCAGAGCGGCAAGCATCCGGCGGGTGGAGCGGCGGGCGCGGACGCGGCGGCGGCGCATTAGCGGGCTTGGCTTCATTGTGGGAGCGACGTAAGTCGCGAATTCCCACGGTCCATTACGATGTCTAGAGACGCGGTCGCGACTTGCGTCGCTCCTACAGGGCAGGGATAGAATGACCTGCATGAAACTGCTGGGCATCCACCACGTCGCCATCATCGCTTCGGACTATGCGCGCTCGCGGCATTTCTATACCGAGGTGCTGGGGCTGGAAGTGATCGCGGAGCATTACCGCGAGGCGCGCGATTCCTGGAAACTGGATCTGCGGGTGGACGAGCGCACCCAGATCGAACTGTTTTCGTTTCCCTCGCCGCCGGCACGGGTATCGCGGCCCGAAGCCTGCGGCCTGCGCCATCTGGCGCTGCGGGTGGCGGACCTGGATGCTGCGGTCTCCCATCTGCAAGCGCATGGCGTGGCGGTGGAACCGGTACGGGTGGACGAATTCACCGAACGGCGGTTCACCTTCTTCGCGGATCCGGACGGGCTGCCGCTGGAGTTGTACGAGGATTGACGCTTGCCTGTGGGAGCGACGTAAGTCGCGATTCGCGATAAGGCCGCCAGCCATTTCGCGACTCGCGTCGCTCCTGCCAGGAAAGCATTCCGAATCAACGACCCGCGTCGGTATCGCGCAGGAAGTCGATCAGCCCGTTCACGTAGATGCTCTGGTCGTCGTACATCGCCATGTGGCTGCCTTCCGGGCAGAACAGGTAGCGACCCTTCGGCAGGCGTTTGCTCATCATCTCCATGTAGGCCGGGTCCATGGTGTCGTGGCGCGCGCCGATGACGAGGGTGGGTACGGGGATCTTCCCCAGGTCGGCGGTGCGGTCCCAGTCGGCGAGGATGCCGCTGGCGCCGAGCTCGCTCGGGCCCTGCATCGGCACGTAGACCTTCTTGTTGATGTGGGCGAACGAGCGGTTGACCGGTTCCGGCCACTGCGTGGCCGGCATGCGCAGGACATGCGCCTCGTAGTGCGGCAGCAGCAGTTCCATGTAGCGCGGATCGTCGAAGCGCTTGTCCTTCTCCAGTTGCTTGATCTCGGCCAGCGCGGCGGGATCCATCTTCGGTTCCAGCACCTTGTGCGCATAGTCGTTGTACGCGGGGATGCTGGACATCATGTTGGAAATGATCAGGCCCTTGAGATGCTGCGGATACTTGAGCGCGTACTCCGTCGCCAGGATGCCGCCCCAGGAATGCCCGAGCAGATAGAAGTTGCTCTGGTCCAGCTTGAGCGCCTGGCGGACCTGCTCGACCTCCTCGACGAAACGCGCGGTATCCAGCAAGCGCGGATCATCGGGTTGATCGCTGTAGGCCGAACCGAGCTGGTCGTAGTAGTAGTACTCGATGCCCGCCGCCGGCAGGAAACTGTCGAAGGCCTCGAAGTACTCGTGGGTGGCGCCCGGACCGCCATGCAGCAGGAGCAGCTTGATGCGCGGATTGTTGCCGACCCGCTTGGTCCAGACCTTGAAGTCGCCGGCCGGCGTGTGGATCGGAATCATGCGCGCGCCGCCGGACAGCACGTCGTCGCGGCCGGCGTGGTCGAAGTAGCCCGCCGGTAGCGTTGACTGCGCCGGCGGCGAGGACTGCGCGGCGGCGGTGATGCCGGACACGAGCAACAGCGACGACAGCAGCAGCGAACCGGCCAGTTTCATGGCGGACTCCAGGGCAATGGACCGTGCCGAGCCTAGCAATGCGTCCGAAGCCGCCGCAACCGGCGGCGCCGGAACGATATCGCCGGGATAGGCACTGGCGACGATTCATGCCCGAATCGCCGCCGCCTCAACGCCGGCTCAGCCCAGCGAAGCCAGCCACTCGTCGTCGGAGCCTTCGTTGACGCCTTCGAACAACGGGGTGGAGAAGTAGCGTTCGCCGGTGTCCGGCAGCACCGCCAGGATGACCGAACCCGCGCTGGCCTTTTCCGCCACTTGCAGGGCGGCGGCGACGGTGGCGCCGGCGGAGATGCCGACGAAGATGCCTTCCTCGGCGGCGAGCCTTCGCGAGGTGGCGATGGCGCTGGCGTCGTCCACGGTCAGCAATTCGTCGAACACTTCGCGGTTGAGTACTTCCGGCACGAAATCCGGTGTCCAGCCCTGGATCTTGTGCGGCGCCCATTCCTTGCCCTGCAGCAGCGACGCGCCGGCCGGCTCGGAGGCGGTGATGCGCACTTCCGGACGCGCCACCCGCAGCACCTCGCCCACGCCGGTGAGGGTGCCGCCGGTGCCCCAGCCGGTGACGAAGTGATCCAGCCGGCGACCGGCGAAATCGCGCAGGATTTCCGCCGCGGTGGTCTGCCGGTGGTAGGCGGGATTGGCCGGATTGGCGAACTGGCGGGCGAGGAACCAGCCGTGCTTCTTCGCCAGTTCCTCGGCCCGGCGCACCATGCCGCTGCCGCGTTCGGCGGCCGGCGTCAGGATGACCTTGGCGCCGTAGGCGCGCATCAGCTTGCGGCGCTCGATGGAGAAGGTCTCGGCCATGGTGGCGACGAACTTGTAGCCGCGCGCCGCCGCGACCATCGCCAGCGCCACGCCGGTATTGCCGGACGTGGCTTCGACAATCGTGTCGCCCGGTTTGAGCAGGCCCTTGGCCTCGGCGTCCAGGACGATCGCCAGGGCCAGGCGGTCCTTGACGGAGCCGCCGGGATTGAACGATTCCACCTTGGCGTACAGCTCGACCTGCGAAGGCGCGATGCGGTTGAGCCGGACCACCGGCGTGCGGCCGATGGTGTCGAGGATGCTGTCGTGGATGGGCATGTGGGAATCTCCAGGAGAAGGGGAAATCAGGCGGCGTGCGGGAGTGTGGCCGCCGCCAGGTCATCGGGATGTGGTGGCGCGGCCAGCGGTGCGGATCCGAACCAGTGCAGGCTCTCGGCCAGGCCGGCGACCTCGCCGAGGACGAGCAGGGCGGGTGACCGCACCTGGTGATGGCGTGCGGTCCGCGCCAGCCCGTCCAGGCGGCCGGTGATCACGCGCTGTTCGGCGCGCGACCCACTTTCAATCAACGCGAATGGCGTCGAGTCCGGACACCCTTCGGCGGAAAGGCGGGCCTGCACGGTCTCCAGCCCGGCCACGCCCATGTAGAACGCCAGGGTCTGCCGGCTCCGGGCCAGGGCAGACCAGTCGAGGGTGTCCAGCGAGTCGCGGCAGTGGGCGGTCACCAGCCGCACCGACTGGGCGTGGTCGCGGTGGGTCAGGGGAATGCCGGCGTAGGCCGCGCAGGCCACCGCCGCGGTGATGCCGGGGACGACCTCGTAGGGAATCCGGTGCGCGCGCAGGAACTCCAGTTCCTCGCCGCCGCGGCCGAACACGAACGGGTCGCCGCCCTTCAGCCGCACCACCCGGCGACCGGCCCGCGCATGTTCCAGCATCAACGCGTGGATGCTTTCCTGGCGCACGCTGTGGCCCTGCGCCGACTTGCCGACTTCCACCCGCAGGGCGTCGCGGCGCGCCAATTGCAGCACCGCATCGCTGACCAGGCGGTCGTGCAGGATCACGTCGGCCTCGTTGAGCGCGCGCAGGCCGTTGAGGGTCAGCAGGCCGGGATCGCCCGGGCCGGCCCCGACCAGGACCACCGAGCCCTGCGGCGGCGAGTTGCTTTCCGTCAGTGCGTCGACGAACGCGCGTTCGGCCTGCTCCGTCCGCCGCTGCCGCAACAGCCGCGGCAGCGGGCCGGCCAGCAGGCGTTCGAAGAAAAGCCGGCGCGCGCCGGTTTCCGGGAAGCGCGCGCGGATGCGCCCGCGTTCGCGCGCCAGCAGCGCGGTCAGCGCGCCCCACGAATCATCCAGCCAGGTTTCCAGCTGGCGCCGCAGGTGGCGGGCCACCATCGGCGCGCCGCCGCCGCTGGAGATCGCAATCTGCAGATCGCCGCGACGGACCACCGCCGGCACGTGGAAGCTGGACAGCACGGCGTCGTCGACCACGTTGGCAAACACCCGGCGGCGGCTGGCGGCATCGGCGACGGCACGGTTGACCGTTGCGTCGTCGGTGGCGGCGATGACCAGCCAGACGCCGTCGAGCGCCCCGGCGCGGAAGGTGCCGGGATACCAGCCGATCAGGCCGGTGTCGGCCAGCAACTGCAGGGCCGGGGTCAGCGCGGGCGCCTGCACATGGATGCGGGCGCCGGCTTCGCGCAATGCCTGCACCTTGCGTTCGGCGACCACGCCGCCCCCCACCACCAGCACCGGACGGTCGTGCAGATCGACGAAAAGAGGGAACAGGGCGGTCACGGCGGAGCATCTGGTTCGAGGCTCATGACCGTAGCTTTGGCGCGCGGGCACAAGGAAATAACTTGCACCGGATCGGACATGCCTTGCGGTTATAAGCCACCGGCGTTACGGTCCGGGAAATTCCTCTACAGTCCTCGCTCCCCCCGCGCCGCCCGCCGCGGCGCTCCCGAGACGGATTCCGATGACGCTGACCCAACTGCGCTACCTGGTGGCGATTGCCGACGCCGACCTCAACATCACGCTGGCGGCGGCCCGCGTGCATGCCACCCAGCCGGGCCTGTCCAAGCAGCTTAAGCAACTGGAGGACGAACTGGGCTTCCTGCTGTTCGTGCGCAAGGGACGCAGCCTGGAATCGGTGACTCCGGCGGGCGAGGAAGTGATCGAGCGCGCCCGCGCGGTGCTGTCCGAAGCCAACAACATCCGCACCTACGCCGCCAACCAGCGCCGCGAGAGCCAGGGCCAGCTGATCCTGGCCACCACCCATACCCAGGCGCGCTTCGTGCTGCCGCCGGCCGTCGCCCGGATCAAGCGGGCCTACCCGCAGGTCAGCGTGCACCTGCAGCACGCCGCCGAGAGTACCGCGCTGGATCTGCTGAGCCAGGGCGACGCCGACATCGCGGTGATCAGCACCGCCGGCGACGAACCGCAGGGCGGCATCGCGGTGCCGCTGTACCGCTGGCGCCGGCTGGTGCTGGTGCCGCGCGGCCATGCGCTGGATCGCGACGGCGACGCGCCGAGCATCCGCGAGCTGGTCGACCTGCCGCTGGTCAGCTACGACTCCTCGACCCGGCCGGGTTCCTCGCTGCAACGCGCGTTCGCCAGCGTGGGGCTGGAGCCGACCATCGCGGTGACCGCGCTGGATGCGGATCTCATCAAGACCTATGTGCGCGCCGGCCTCGGGGTCGGCCTGCTGGCGGAAATGGCGATCGGCAGCGGCGACACCGATCTGCGCGCCTGGCCGGCGCCGCCGGAGATCAAGGAATGCGTGGCCTGGGCGGTGCTGCCGCGCGAGCGCGTGCTGCGCGATTACGCGCTGGAGCTGGTGCATGCGCTGGCGCCGCAGGTGGATCGGCGCGATCTGCGGCGGGTGCTGGATGGCAACCAGGTCGCCGACTGGCCGACCCCGCCCACCTGGGAATCGCTGACCCAGACCATCACCACCTGACAGCCGCGGGACTTCCGGCGCCGGTGGCGGGACCTCATACTCCCGCCACTGGTTCGAAAGGGACATCGACATGCGCATCGCGACTTTCCCGGCAAGCCTCCTGGCGTTCGGCCTGGCCTGCGGCCTGTCGGCGCGTCCCGGCCTCGCCGCCGAACCGGCCACCGGCCAGGTGACCCTGCCCGCGCCGGAGGAACTGAAGCGGATCATCCGCGAACGCGATCTCGCCCTGTTCGCGATCACCTTCGAGACCTGCGACATCGAGGCGCTGAAGCCGATGCTGGCCGACGACCTGGAGTTCTATCACGACAAGGGTGGCGTGGTGTCGCGTTCGGCCGCCGATTTCATCGCGGTCATCGAAAAGAACTGCGCGGCCCGCCAGGCGCCGGATGCGTGGCGCTCGCGCCGGGAACTGATCGAACCCTCGTTGCAGGTGGATCCGATTCCCGGCTACGGCGCCATGGAAATCGGCGAACACCGTTTCCACGAGCGAAAGGGGGATGGCCCGGAAAAGGCGGTCGGGATTGCCGGCTTCAGCCAGGTCTGGAAACTCGAAGGCGGCCAGTGGAAGATTTCCCGCGTGCTCAGCTACGGCCATCGGCCGCTGGCTCCCTGAGGGACGAGCGATGAAAATGATCTCCCGGATGGTGCTGCGCATGTACGCGCCGGCGGTGGTGATCGCCGCCGGCGGTTTCGTGGTGGCCGAGACGGTGGCCCGCACCCAGGCCACCTTCAGCGGTTTCAGCAGCGGCCGCACCGCCTCGCTGTCGTTCCTGGCGGCGATCGTGCTGGGGACCGCCTGGGCACTGCATTCCAGCTGGCGGCTGTACCGCTGGGCGCTGGGGCGGGAACGCCGCTGTGGTTGCGGCGGGCTTATGTCGCGGCCGCGCCTGAGCCGGCGCGGCGAGGTCTATCGCAAGTGCATCGGCTGTGGCGGCAAGACGGTGATCCGCCACGTGCATTGAGCGGCGCGCGCCGCTAGTTGAGGCAGGTCGCCGCATCCGGTTCGCGTTCGCGGTCCACGCAGGTGCGCGCGCCGCGCGGCAGATCGTCGATGCGGCTTTCGCCACCGACATCCAGCACGAATGCCTGCAACTTGCGCGGCGGGCAGGTTTCACCGGCGCGGCATTGGTCCGTCGCGACGATCATGTAGTGGCATTTGCCGGTCGCACTGGCCATGCAGCGGAACAGGCCCTCGCCGGCGCGGATGACGCTGCGGCTGTGGATCAGATCCACGCCGTTGGCCTCGCTGCGCACCACGGAAGTCACGGATGGTTTGTCCTGGCAACCGACCAGGCTCAGCAGGAAGGACATGGCGGTGACGATGATGCGCATGGCGGACCTCGATGGGGGATGATGCGCGGCGTTCACATGCCGCGGAACAGGGACATGAAGGGCTGGCTGACCAACAGCGTTTCGGGACGGTTGCGCAGGCGGAGCACGCCGCGTCCGATCTCGTCGCGGGTGATCGAGGCGACCGCCTTCAGGTTGACGATGGTGGAGCGATGGATCTGCTTGAAGGTCCGCGGATCCAGCGCCTCCAGCAGTTCCCGCAGCGGCGTGCGCAGCAGCGCTTCGCCTTCGGCGGTCATCACCACCGTGTACTTGTTGTCGGCGCGGAAGTAGGCGACATCGTCGATCAGGATCAGCCGGGTTTCCTTGCCGGTGTTGGCGGTGATCCAGACCAGCGGCGGTTTGCCGGCGGCGGGCAGCTGGTTGCCGAGCTGCCTGAGCAGGGCCGCCAGGGTGGCCGCGTCGGGATGGTGCCCGCTGCGCTGCTGCAGGCGCTGGACGGTGGTGGCCAGGCGTTCGCGGGTGATCGGTTTGAGCAGGTAGTCCACCGCACCCTGTTCGAACGCGCCGATCGCGTACTGGTCGTAGGCGGTGACGAATACGATCTGGGTCGCGGGACTGGCTTCGGTCATCGCGGTGGCGACTTCCAGCCCGGTCAGGCCCGGCATGCGGATGTCCAGGAACGCCACGTCGGGCTGGTGCTCGGCGATGGCTTCCAGCGCCGAGGCGCCATCCTCGCATTCGGCGACCAGTTCCAGCTGCGGCCAGGTGTCGCGCAGCAGCGACGCCAGTGCGGTGCGCAGCAGCTCCTCGTCTTCGGCAATCACGGCCTTAGGCATGACGGGCGACTCCGGCCGGCCTGGACGGCAGGTTGAGGGTGGCGGCCACGCCCTGCGGGAAGTTGGAGATGATGGCGAACGAGGCATTGCCGCCGTAGGTCAGGCGCAGGCGTTCGCGCAGGTTCTTCAGGCCGATGCCGGTGCCGCCGGTCTGGTTGCCGAAGCCCTGGCCGTCGTCGGCGACGGTGATCGCCACCTGGCCTTCCTGCTCGCGCGCGATGATCCAGATGGTGCCACCGCCGGGCTTGGGCTCCAGGCCGTGCTTGATGGCGTTCTCCACCAGCGTCTGCAGCATCATCGAGGGCATCGCGACCTCGCGCAGCGCTTCCGGAATCTCCACCTGGGTGTTGAGGCGGTTGCCCATGCGGATCTTCAGGATCTCCAGGTAGGCTTCCGCGCGTTCGGCTTCCTCGCCCAGGGTGGAGATGGCGTTCTCGGCGCGGGGCAGGGAGCGGCGCAGGTACTGGATGAGGTGGCCGAGCATGAGATCGGCGCGGGCGGGGTCGGTGCGGGTCAGCACCTGCGCGCTGGCCAGGGTGTTGTAGAGGAAATGCGGTTCCACCTGCGCCTGCAGCAGATTGAGCTTGGCCACCGTCAATTCCTTCTCGGTGACGGTCTGCGCGGTGTCGGCCTTTTCCTCGCGCCGGCGCTCGCCGATCCGGCGTGCGATGGCGCGGATGATGGCTTCGGCGTTTTCCAGGTTGGTGCCGTTGTCGACCTTCAGCAGATCGCTCCAGGTGCTGGCTTCCGGTTCGCACAGCAGCGACACGCTGCAACTGCCGGCGCCCGGCGTGACGGTGGCGAGGATCTGGTTGCGCTTGGTGCTGAACCAGTTGAACACGTTGTAGCGCGCCGGGCGGTCGTTGCCGTAGGGATCGACGCGCTTGAGCTTGGCCTTGACCTGCAGGCTGTCGCGCGCGCTTTCCAGTTCCTCCACCCGTGGCAGTTCACGCACCGCCGATTCGACCAGCAGGAACGCCTCGTCGGCGTCCAGCGGGATTTCAATGCGCCGGTGCTGGCGGTTGGACAGGGTGTCGTGATCCAGCCGGCCGGCGACCAGGCTGACCCGGCGCAGGTGCGAGAACGTACTGATGACCACCGACAGCGAGACCAGCAGCGCCAGCAGGGCGAAGACCGGCCCCGGCGCGTTGTCGCTGCCGGTGATGACGTTGTAGGTACCGGCCCAGATCAGGCCGGCGAGCATCAGCACGCCGGTCCAGGCGGCAAAGATGCGAACGATGAAGAACAGGCTGGCGAACACGGCGGATCCGTCGGTGTTGGATTGCCGCGGAGCATAGCCGGCCAGCGCCGGCGGGGAAGGGGGCCGGCGACGGAAGCCGGATTCGGGCGACGGAGGCAGGTGGGAGCCGGATGGGCCGCCTCGGGTGGCGACGCCGGCGGCGGCCGCCGCGCCGATCCCTGCCATCGGCGTGACGGTGCGCGGCCGGAGTCGCCGGTCAAGGCGTCAGGCGGGGACCAACCGTCAGACGTCCAGGTGCAGGCCGCACTCGCGCTTGAGGCCGAAGAAGCGCGTGTCCTCCTCGCGCATGCCCGGCTCCCAGCGACTGGTGGTGTGAAAGTCGCCAATCGACACGTAGCCCTGTTCCCACAGCGGGTGATAGGGAAGGTCGTGCTGCTTGAGGTACTGCCACACGTCGCGGTCGGTCCAGTCGGCGATCGGATTGACCTTCAGGCGGGTGCCGCGCCATTCGACGATGGGCGCGTTGACGCGGCTGCTGGCCTGGCTGCGGCGCAGGCCGGTGAACCAGGTACCGACGTCCAGCTCGGCCAGCGCGCGCCGCATCGGTTCGACCTTGCGCAGGTTGTTGTACTGCTCGATGCCGACCAGTCCCTGCTCCCACAGGCGGCCGTGGCGCGCTTCCATCCAGGCGCGGCTGACCAGCGGACGGAACACCTTGAGGTTGAGCTTGAGCCGCTCGGTCAGTTCGTCGGCGAAACGGTAGGTCTCCGGGAACAGATAGCCGGTGTCGATCAGGATCACCGGCAGATCCGGCTGCTGGCGGGTGAGCATATGCAGCAGCACGGCGGCCTGAGCGCCGAAGCTGGAGGACATCGCCGCCTGCGCCGGGCCATTGGCCAGCGCCCAGCGCACCCGCGCTTCGGCCGGCTGCGCTTCCAGGCGCGCGTTGAGGGTGGCGATGTCCTCGATGGACTCGGGCAGCGGTGCGACTTGCGGCGCGCTCATGCGTGCAGCTCCAGGGCGATCTGTCGGTGGGTAGGGTAGGGCGGCAGGGCGACGATGCCGCTGCGATGCAGGAAATCACCGAAACCTTCGCCGGCCTCGCGCTCCCGCGCGTAGCGGGCCAGCAGCGGATCCAGCGCTTCCAGGATTTCCGCTTCGGTGATGTTCTCGCGGTACAGGGTGTTGAGACGCTGGCCGCGGTGATCCGCGCCCAGCATCAGGTTGTAGCGTCCGGGCGCCTTGCCGACCAGCGCGATTTCGCCCAGGTAGGGACGCGAGCAGCCGTTGGGGCAGCCGGAGATGCGCAGCAGGAGGGGCGCGTCACGCAGGCCGTGCCGATCCAGCAGCGGTTCCAGGCGGGCGGTGAAGTCGGGCAGGTAGCGCTCGGCCTCGGCCATGGCCAGACCGCAGGTGGGCAGGGCGACGCAGGCCACCGCCGCGCGCGCCAGCGCGGTGCCGGCGCGGCGGCCGTCGTCCAGCCCATGCGCGCGCACCAGCGCGTCGATGCGCTCGCGTTCGCCGGCTGGAACACCGGCGATGACCAGGTTCTGGTTGGGGGTGAGCCGGAACTCGCCGCGATGGATGCCGGCAATCTCGCGCAGGCCGGTCAGGTGCGTGGCCTGCGCGGTGTCGGCGATGCGCCCGGCGAAGAAGTGCAGGGTCAGGTGCCAGCGGCCATCCTCGCCCTCGACCCAGCCGTAGCGGTCGCCGTTGTGATCGAAGTGCCAGGCGCGCGCGGGCTGGAGCGTGTAGCCGGAGCGGGCCTCGATCTGGCCGACGATCGCCTCCAGGCCGTGATCGTCGATGGTGTACTTGAAGCGCGCGCGCTTGCGCAGTTCGCGGTTGCCGAAATCGCGCTGGGTGGTCACCACCGCGGTGGCGACCTCCAGCAGCTTCTCCGGCGGCAGGAAGCCGATCACGTTGCCGATGCGCGGATAGGTCGCGGCATCGCCATGGGTCGCGCCCATTCCGCCGCCGATCACCAGGTTGAAGCCGACCAGTGCGCCGTCCTCCAGGATGGCGATGAAGCCCAGATCGTTGGCGAACAGGTCGACATCGTTGAGCGGCGGCACCGCGAAGCCGATCTTGAACTTGCGCGGCAGGTAGGTGGCGCCGTAGACCGGTTCCTCCTCCTCGCCGCTGCCGGCGACGCGCTCCTCGTCCAGCCAGATTTCGTAGTACGCGCGGGTATTGGGCAGCAGATGCTCGGACAGCCGTGCGGCCCATGCCTGCACCTGCGCATGCGCCTGCGACAGCAGCGGGTTGGCCGCGACCAGCACGTTGCGGTTGACGTCGCCACAGGCGGCCAGGGTGTCGATCAGCGCCGCGTTGATCGCCTGCATGGTCGCCTTCAGTTCGCGCTTGATCACGCCATGGAACTGGAATGCCTGGCGGGTGGTGACCCGCAGCGAGTGGTTGGCGTAACGGGTGGCGATCGCGTCCAGCTTCAGCCATTGCTCCGGCGTGACCACGCCGCCGGGCGTGCGCGTGCGGATCATGAACTGGTAGGCCGGCTCCAGCTTCTGCCGCCGCCGTTCGTCGCGCAGATCGCGATCATCCTGCTGGTAACTGCCGTGGTACTTGATCAGGGTCTGATCCGACTCGCGCAGCGCACCGGTCACCGGATCGGCCAGGCTCTCCAGCAGACTGCCCCGCAGGCGCCGGCTTTCGGATTTGATGTCTTCTACGGAGTGGGACATTGGACGGGAATCGGGAATGGAGAATCGGGAATCGATGTGAAGCGGCCTAAGAACGAGCGTGGTGAATCCGGTCTCGTGGAACCGCTTTGACGATTCCCCATTCCCGATTCCCTACTCCCGTTTCAATACACATCACGACAGTAGCGGCCTTCCGATTGCAGTCGGGTCAGGTATTCGGCGGCGGTGTCTTCGTCGTGGCCGCCCTGGGTGCGCAGGATGTCCAGCAGGGTGGCGTGCACGTCCTTGCCCATGCCGATGGCGCCGCAGACGTACAGGTGCGCGCCGCCTTCCAGCCAGGCGTAGACCTCGCGGGCGTGTTCGCGCAGGCGGTCCTGCACGTAGATCTTGTCGGCCTGGTCGCGCGAGAACGCCAGGTCCAGCCGGTGCAGCGAGCCATCGCGCAGGGCGTCCTGCCATTCGGACTGGTAGAGGAAGTCCTGGTTGAAATGGCGGGCGCCGAAGAACAGCCAGTTGCGGCCCTGCGTGCCGGTCTCGGCGCGCTCCTGCACGAAGCCGCGGAACGGCGCGATGCCGGTGCCGGGACCGATCATCAGGATGTCGCGGGTGCCGTCGACGGGCACCCGGAAGCGTTCGTTGGCTTCGACATAGACCGGCACCGCGTCGCCTTCCGCGCGCGCGGCGAGGTAACCGCTGGCCGCTCCGCCGTGCGCTTCGCCGAATGCCTCGTAGGCCAGCACGTCCACGGTCAGGTGGACCTCTTCGCCGACCCGCTTGCGGCTGGAAGCGATCGAATACAACCGCGGCGCGAGCGGGCGCAGCGCGGCGACCAGTTCATGCGCTTCCCAGCGTGCCGGCCAGCGCCGCAGCACGTCGACGACCTGATGGGTGCTGAGCAGGCCGGCGAGTGCGGGCTGCTGCGCCGGCGCCAGCAGCGCGTTCAGATCATCGGCGCGCGCCTGCGCGGCGTGCTCGGCCAGGAACGGGCGCGAGAGCCGGGTCAGTTCGCGACGGCTGGCCAGCCACTCGCGCAGCGGCAGCGTATCGCCCTGGATTTCGATCCCGGCCTCACCGGACAGCGCGGTGGCCTGCAGGATCGATTCCACCAGTGAATCCGGATTGCGGTGGCGGATGCCCAGCGCGTCGCCCGGTTCGTAGTGCAAGCCGCTGCCGGCCAGCGACAGTTCGAGATGGCGCACATCCTTGTCGCGTTCGCCATGCCGGCCGAATGCCTTGCCCTTGAAGTCGCGGCCGCTGACGTTCTGATTGAGCAGCACTTCGGCGGCGAAGGGTTTTTCGTGCGACCACGGCGAGGCCGCGTGCGCCGGCCGCAGCGGAGTGACCGTGGCCAGCGGTGCGCTGGGGTGGGATTTCAGGTGTTCGCGCGCCGACGAGAGCGCCTGGGTACGCCAGGGATCGGCCACCGTGTCGATGTCCAGGTCGGCCAGGCCGGGTTCGAACAGGCGCTGGGCGCCCAGTTCGGCCAGGCGGGCGTCCAGCCGGCGGGCGATGCCGCAGAAATCGGCGTAACTGGAATCGCCCAGGCCGAGCACCGCGTAGCGCAGTTCCGGCAGTTTGGGCGCGCGTCGGCCGGACAGGAACTCGACCAGGCCGATGGCATCGTCTGGCGGATCGCCTTCGCCCTGCGTGCTGATGACCACGTACAGCAGGCGCTCGCCGGCCAGTTCGCGGGTCGGATAGGCGTCCGCGCGCAACAGGCGCACCGGCAGCCCGGCCGCCTCGACTTCCTGGGCGATTCTCTCGGCGGCGCGCCGCGCATTGCCGGTCTGGCTGCCGTAGACCACGGTCAGGCGCTGGCCCGCCTGCGCCTGACCGCCCGGCAGCACCGCCAGCTGCGGCGCGTGCTGGCCCTGGGCGAGCCCGGCGGTATAGCCGGACAGCCACCACAGGGTCGGCGCGTCCAGCCCTTCGACCAGCCGCGCCAGCAGCACACGGCGCTCCTCGGCCAAGGGGCTGGGCGCCAGTGCGGAGGAGGAAGCGGTCATCGCGGGCAATCGCTTTGCGCAGGAGGAAGTCCGATGTTAGGAACCCGTTGCGCCACGCAGAAAGGACGGCTGGTTATGGGCTTATCCCGCTGGCTTATTTCCCGGCGGGGGGGCGGCATGGAATGCTCGTCGGCCTCCTGGGGCGGAAGCAACGGCGGTAGCTGGTACGCTTTGCACCTGCATCCCGTCACGCACCGCAGCCTGTTTTGATGAGCGCCGAACACCGCCTGTCCCACCTCGACCGTCTGGAAGCCGAGAGCATCCACATCCTCCGGGAGGTGGCCGCGGAGTTCCGCAATCCCGTGCTGCTGTATTCGGTGGGCAAGGACAGCTCGGTGCTGCTGCACCTGCTGCTCAAGGCGTTCGCGCCGGCCCGCCCGCCCATCCCGCTGCTGCACGTGGACACGCGCTGGAAGTTCCGCGAAATGATCGCGTTCCGGGACCGGCGCGCGGCCGAGACCGGCGTGGATCTGCGGGTCCACATCAATCCCGAGGGCATCGCCCAGGGCGTCGGCCCGATCAGCCACGGCGCGACCGTGCATACCGACGTGATGAAGACCCAGGGCCTGAAGCAGGCGCTGGACCAGCACGGCTTCGACGCGGCCATCGGCGGCGCCCGCCGCGACGAGGAGAAGTCGCGCGCCAAGGAGCGCGTGTTCTCCTTCCGCAACGATCGCCATCGCTGGGATCCCAAGAACCAGCGTCCGGAGCTCTGGAACCTCTACAACGCCCGCATCCACAAGGGCGAGAGCGTGCGGGTGTTCCCGTTGTCCAACTGGACCGAACTGGACATCTGGCTCTACATCTACCGCGAGGGCATCCCGGTGGTGCCGCTGTACTTCGCCGCCGAGCGGCCGGTGGTGGAGCGCGATGGCGCGTTGATCCTGGTGGACGACGAACGCCTGCCGCTGCACGAGGGCGAACAGCCGCAACTGCGCAGGGTGCGCTTCCGCACCCTGGGCTGCTATCCGCTCACCGGCGCCATCGAGTCCGAGGCCGACACCCTGGAAAAGATCATCGCCGAGATGCTGGTCACGACCTCCTCCGAGCGGCAAGGCCGCGTGATCGATCACGATCCGGGCGCGTCAATGGAGAAGAAAAAGCTGGAGGGGTATTTTTGATGAAGCCGGGATTCGGGATGACCGGCCATCCGGCCGTTGAAAACCGGGATTCGGGATTTGGGAAAGCGGGAAGCGATCCGCTGGCGGAAGCGCCTGCTGTTGCGAATCCCGAATCTCGAATCCCCAATCCCGAAAAAGCCAGCATCACCGCCTATCTGCGCCAGCACGAAACCAAGCCGCTGCTGCGCTTCATCACCTGCGGCAGCGTCGATGACGGCAAGAGCACGCTGATCGGTCGCCTGCTGCATGACAGCAAGCGGTTGTTCGATGATCAGCTGGCGGCGCTGGAAAAGGACAGCCGCCGCCATGGCACCCGTGGCGGCGACATCGATTACGCGCTGCTGCTGGATGGCCTGGCCGCCGAGCGCGAGCAGGGCATCACCATCGACGTGGCCTACCGCTACTTCGACACCGAACGGCGCAAGTTCATCGTCGCCGACTGCCCGGGCCACGAGCAGTACACCCGCAACATGGCCACCGGCGCGTCCACCGCGGAGCTGGCCGTGGTGCTGGTCGATGCACGCAAGGGCCTGCTCACGCAGACCCGCCGGCACAGCTACATCGTCTCGCTGCTGGGCATCCGCCACGTGGTGCTGGCGGTCAACAAGATGGATCTGGTCGATTTCGATCCCGCGGTGTTCGACGAAATCGCCACCGCCTATCGCGCGCTGGCCACGCAATTGGGCATCGCCGACGTGACCTGCGTTCCGCTGTCTGCGCTGGAGGGCGACAACCTGATCGAACGTTCCGCGCGCACGCCGTGGTACGACGGTCCCAGCCTGCTGCAGCACCTGGAGAACGTGCCGGTGGACGATGCCGGCGGCGAAGGCGGGTTCCGCCTGCCGGTGCAGTGGATCAACCGGCCGGACCAGAATTTCCGCGGCTTCGCCGGCACCGTGGCGGCGGGCCGGGTGCGGCCGGGCGATGCGATCGTGGCGCTGCCTTCGGGCCGCCGCTCGAAGGTCGCGCGTGTGCTCGGGCCGGACGGCGATCGCGAACAGGCCGACGCCGGCGAGGCGATCACCCTGACCCTGGACGACGAGATCGACATCAGCCGCGGCGACGTCATCGCCGCCGCCGGCGATCCTCCGCAGGTGGCCGATCAGTTCGCCGCGCACGTGCTATGGATGGATGATGCCGCGCTGCTGCCCGGACGCCCGTACTGGCTGAAGATCGGCGCGCGCACGGTCGCCGCCTCGATCAGCGAGATCAAGCACCGGGTCGACATCAACAGCCAGGAACACCTGGCGGCCAAGCGCCTGGAACTCAACGAGGTCGGCTACTGCAACCTCAGCCTGGACGAGCCGATCGCGTTCGCGCCCTACGCGGAAAACCGCGCGCTGGGCGGCTTCATCCTGATCGACCGGCAGAGCAACCACACGGTCGCGATGGGAACGCTGGACTTCGCCCTGCGCCGCGCCGGCAACGTGCACTGGCAGCACCTGGACGTGGACAAGGCGGCGCGCGCGCGCATCAAGGGCCAGCAGCCGCGCGTGCTGTGGTTCACCGGCCTGTCCGGCGCGGGCAAGTCGACCGTGGCCAACCTGGTCGACAAGCGTCTGCATGCGCTGGGCTACCACAGTTTCATTCTCGACGGCGACAACGTGCGTCATGGCCTGAACCGGGATCTGGGCTTCACCGCCGAGGACCGGGTGGAGAACATCCGCCGCGTGGCCGAGGTCGCCAGGCTGATGACCGATGCCGGTTTGATCGTGCTGGTCAGTTTCATTTCGCCGTTCCGGGCGGAGCGGCAGATGGCGCGCGAGCGCTTCGGCGAAGGCGAGTTCCTGGAGATCTTCGTCGACGTGCCGCTGGCGGTCGCGGAGGAGCGCGACGTGAAGGGCCTGTATCGCAAGGCGAGGGCCGGCCTGATTCCCAACTTCACCGGCATTGACTCGCCGTACGAAGCACCGGAACATCCCGACCTGCGGCTGGATGCCGGCGCAGAGAGCCCGGAACAACTGGCGCTGCGGGTCCTGGAAAAACTGGGGCTGGGCTAGCGATCCACGCTGCACAAGGGTCGTTAGTCATGGCCCTGTCAACGCTTCCGTACGCATATTCGTTCATGACGTGAAGGTAAACTTCACGTGATAACGATCATTACGGTACTTTCATGCTGAGCCGAACCGGAATCCGGGCGACGCTGGCCGTCGCCGCGTCGATGTTCCTGTTGACCGCCTGCGGAGAAAAATCCGCCGAGGCGGGCGGAGGCAGGCAGGGCGCGGATCGGCCGGTGCCGGTGAACACGTGGGTGGTCCGGAACTCGGCGTGGAGCGACACCCTGGAAGCGCTGGGCACCGCCAAGGCGCGCGAATCGGTCACCCTGACCGCCAAGGTCAGCGAAATCGTCCAGGACGTCCATTTCGAAAGCGGGCAGGACGCGAAGGCCGGGCAGGTCCTGGTGACCCTGCGCGGGGACGCCGCCAAGGCGTCGCTGGAACAGGCCGAGGCCACCCACGCCGAAGCCGAACGCCTGTATCGCCGGCAGAAGGAATTGGCCGAGCAGCAACTCGTGGCCCGTTCCACCCTGGACACCCAACTGGCCCTGCGCGATGCCGCCGCCGCGCGCGTGCAGCAGATGAAGGCCGACATCGGCGATCGCACCGTGCGCGCGCCGTTCGCCGGCGTGCTGGGCATCCGCCAGGTCAGCCCGGGCTCGCTCATCACCGCCAGCACCGTCATCGCCACCCTCGACGACGTGTCGCGCATGTACGTGGATTTCCAGGTGCCGGAAGCGGCGCTGGCCACGGTCGGCAACGGCGACGCGGTCAATGCGACCACCGCCGCTTGGCCCGGTCGCACCTTCGAGGGCACCGTGGAAACGGTTGACGCGCGCGTGGATCCCGCCACCCGCGCGGTCACCGTGCGCGCGGTGTTCGCCAACCCGGATCGCGCGCTGCGCCCGGGCATGCTGCTCAACGTCAATTTGTTCCGGCCGGAACGGCAGGCGCTGGTGATTCCCGAAATCGCGGTGGTGCAGGTGGGCCGCGACACCTTCGTCTACCGGGTCAAGGCCGACAGCAGCGTGGAGCAGGCGATGGTGCGCACCGGCGTGCGCCGCGAGGGCCGGGTGGAGATTGCCGAGGGCCTGAAGGCCGGCGACCGCATCGTCGTGGACGGCACCGGCAAGCTGCGCCCCGGCGCGAAGATCACCGAGGCCGGCACGGCAACGCCGCCGGCCGCCGCACCTGCCGCACCCGCCGCCAAACAGGGCTGAGCCATGAAGCTGTCCGACCTGTCGATCAAGCGGCCGGTGCTGGCCGTGGTGATGAGCCTGCTGCTGATCGTGCTGGGCGTGATGTCGTTCATGCGCCTGACCCTGCGCGAACTGCCGAACATCGATCCGCCGGTGGTGTCGGTGGAAGTGACCTATCCGGGCGCGTCGGCGGCGGTGGTGGAAACCCGCGTCACCCAGATCCTGGAAGACGCGCTGGCAGGCATCGAAGGCATCGAGACCATCGAATCGCGCAGTTCCAACGGCCGCTCGCAGGTCACCATCGAGTTCACCCTCACCCGCGACATCGAGGCCGCCGCCAACGACGTGCGCGACAAGGTCAGCCGGGTGATGGACCGCATGCCCGACGAGGCGGACCCGCCGGAAGTGCAGAAGGTGGAAGCCGATGCCGACGTGATCCTGTGGTTGAACATGAGTTCGACCAAAATGGACACCCTGCAGCTGACCGACTACGCCGATCGCTACATCGTCGATCAGCTGTCGGCGCTGGACGGCGTGGCCCAGGTACGGATCAGCGGCGCCCAGCGCTACGCCATGCGGATCTGGCTGGATCGCGCCGCGATGGCCGCGCGCGGCATCACCGCCAGCGACGTCGAGGCGGCGCTGCGGCGCGAGAACATCGAGCTGCCGGCCGGCCGCATCGAATCGGAAACCCGCGACTTCACCCTGCGGGTCGAGCGCGGCTACATGACCGCCGAGCAGTTCGCGCGGATGCCGCTGAGCAAGGGCGCCGACGGCTACGTGGTGCGAGTGGGCGACGTGGCCCGGGTGGAACTGACCACCGAGGAGCGCCGCGCCTATTTCCGCAGCAACGGCCGGCCCAACGTCGGCCTGGGCATCGTCAAGACCTCCACCGCCAACGCGCTGGACGTGGCGCGCGCCGCCCGCGCCGCCGCCGATCGGATCCGCCCGACCCTGCCGGAAGGCACCCAGATCTTCGTCGCCTACGACAGCACCGTGTTCATCGAGGCCTCGGTCGAGCGCGTCTACGCCACCCTGGTGGAGGCGATGATCCTGGTGTTCGCGGTGATCTGGCTGTTCCTGGGCAGCCTGCGCGCGGCGCTGATTCCGGCGGTGACGGTGCCGGTCTGCCTGATCACCTCGTTCATCGCCCTGTACGCGTTCGGCTTCTCGATCAACCTGCTGACCCTGCTGGCCCTGGTGCTGTGCATCGGCCTAGTGGTGGACGACGCCATCGTGGTGCTGGAGAACATCCAGCGCCGCGCCGATCTGGGCGAGCCGCCACTGGTCGCCGCGCGCCGCGGCACCGCGCAGGTGGCGTTCGCGGTCATCGCCACCACCGCGGTGCTGGTGGCGGTGTTCCTGCCGGTCGGCTTCATGGAAGGCAACACCGGACGCCTGTTCCGCGAACTGTCGGTGGCGCTGGCGGCGGCGGTGGCGATCTCGGCCTTCGTGGCCCTGACCCTGACCCCGATGATGTCTTCCAAGCTGGTCCGGCCGCACAGCAAGCCGAAGGGTTTCAACGCCTGGATGAACCGCCAGCTGGCCCGGCTCAGCGATGGCTACGGGCACCAGGTCCAGCGGATGGTGGCGATGCCGGGCCGGCGCATCCTGTTGATTCTGCTGATCGCGATGGGCGCGTGCCTGGCGGTGGCGGCGGTGCTGGGCCTGCGCGTGCCCAAGGAACTGGCGCCGATGGAGGATCGCGGCTCGTTCTTCGTCTCCATCCAGGGACCGGAAGGCGCAGGCTTCGATTACACCGTGAAACAGATCCAGCAGGTCGAGCATCTGTTCGCCGACAACATCGGCGAAGGCAAGCCGATCCAGCGCGCCAACGCCCGCGTGCCGGGCGGCTTTGGCGCGAGCGAGGAAATGCATACCGGCCAGGTGATCGTGTTCCTGCAGGACTGGAGCAAGCGCAAGGAGAGCACCACCGAGGTGCTGGAATCGGTGCGCGGCCAGCTGGAGAAGATGCCGGGCATCCGCGCCCAGCCTTCCCAGCGCACCGGCCTGGTCCGCGGCGGCGGCCAGCCGTTCCGGATGGTGCTGGGCGGTCCGGACTACAACGAGCTCTCGCAGTGGCGCGACCGGATGATGGCGCGCATGGAGCAGAACCCCGGTCTGTACGGCGTGGATTCGGACTACAAGGAAACCCGGCCGCAGATGCGCGTCAACATCGACCGCAGCCGCGCCGCCGACCTGGGCGTGTCGGTGCAGGAAATCGGCCGCACCCTGGAAACCATGATGGGTTCCCGCCAGGTCACGACCTTCGTCGACAACGGCGAGGAATACGACGTGCTGATGCAGGCCGACCGCGAGCGTCGCTCCTCGCCGGCCGACCTCGCCAACACCTACGTGCGCGGCGGCGCGGGCGAGCTGATTCCGCTGTCCAACCTGGTGACGTTGTCGGAAATCGCCGAACCGGGCAGCTTCAACCGCTTCAACCGCCTGCGCGCGATCACCCTGACCGCCTCGCTGGCGCCGGGATACACGCTGGGCGAGGCCATGGGCTGGGCCCAGCAGGTCGCGCAGGAGGAGCTGCCCGACTACGCGCAGATCGACTGGAAGGGCGAGTCCCGCGAGTACCTGAAGGCCGGCGGCGCGGTGCTGCTGACCTTCGCGCTGGCGCTGCTGATCGTCTATCTGGTGCTGGCGGCGCAGTTCGAGAGCTTCATCCACCCGCTGGTGATCATGCTGACCGTGCCGCTGGCGGTACTGGGCGCGCTGATCGGCCTGTGGGTCACCGGCGGCACGCTGAATCTGTTCAGCCAGATCGGCATCGTGATGCTGATTGGCCTGGCGGCGAAGAACGGCATCCTCATCGTCGAGTTCGCCAACCAGCTGCGCGACGAAGGCATGAGCGTGGCGCGTGCCATCGCCGAATCCTCGAAGGTGCGCCTGCGCCCGATCCTGATGACGTCCGTGGCCACGGTGATGGGTGCGGTGCCGCTGGTGGTGGCCGGCGGCCCCGGTTCGGCCAGCCGCGCGACGATCGGCATCGTGGTGATCTTCGGCGTCTCCTTCTCCACTTTGTTGTCGCTGTACGTGGTGCCGGCGTTCTACGCGCTGCTGGCACCTTTCACGCGTTCTCCCGAAGCCGTTGCCCATGAATTGCAGCGACTGGAAGACGAAACTCCCCCGGTAGGCGGTCATGGTTGATTTGGAAAGAACAGAAGACAGAGTGGTTCAGGGCGATGGGTTCACGTTGCGGCCGTGGCGGGCGGAAGACGCGCGCTGGCTGCTCCGCCACGCCAACGATGCGCAGGTGGTGCGCGGATTGAGCGAGCGGTTCCCGCATCCTTACCGGCGCGAGGATGCCTGGCGCTTCCTCGCCGGCGAGGTGGTGGATCTCAACGATCCGGTGTTCGCCATCGACATCGACGGCCGCGCCTGCGGCGGCATCGGCACGCATCCGCGCCAGGGCGAGCGCGGTGGCAGCGCCGAGATGGGGTACTGGCTGGGCCGCCGCTACTGGGGCCAGGGCCTGATGAGCCGGGTGGTCGCGGCCTACGTGCCGTGGGTGATGGACCACCTGCGGCTGCATCGCCTGCAGGCCAACGTGCTGGACATCAATCCGGCCTCGGCGCGGGTGCTGCTCAAGAACGGGTTCCAGGAAGAGGGCCTGTTGCGCCAGGCCATCCGCAAGGGCGGGCAACTGCACGATCTGCGGGTCTTCTCCCGCCTGCGGACGCCGACCACGCACTGAAATCCGCCGGGTTTTCCCTGTTCAGCAGGGCGCTCACCCCTGCCGGGCTTCGCAGACCGGGCCGATTCGTGGAGAATCGACCGGCCCCCGGTGACGGGGACTTTTCCTTTTTGGGCAGGGGAGACTGCGTGGAAGCCATCATCAATGCCGTCAACGGCATCATCTGGAGCAAGGCACTGATCGTCATGTGCCTGGGCGCCGGCCTGTATTTCACCATCCGCACCCGCTTCATGCAGGTGCGCGGCTTCGCGGAGATGCTGCGGCTGACCGTGAGCGGGCAGAAATCCGAGGCCGGCGTGTCCTCGTTCCAGGCGCTGGCCATGTCGATGGCCGGCCGCATCGGCATCGGCAACATCGCCGGCGTCGCCACCGCCATCGCCTTCGGCGGTCCCGGCGCGGTGTTCTGGATGTGGGTGATGGGATTCCTGGGCGCTTCGACCTCCTATGTCGAATCGACGCTGGCGCAGATCTACAAGGTCAAGGACGCCGAAGGCCGCTATCGCGGCGGCCCGGCCTACTACATCGAAAAGGCGATGGGCCTGAAGTGGTATGCGCTGCTGTTCGCGATCGCCACCATCGCCGCCACCGGCTTCCTGATGCCGGGTGTACAGGCGAACGCGATTGCCGACAGCGCCGCCAACGTCTGCCAGGGCACCGCGCTGTGCGGTCCCATGGACGGCGAATGGCTCGGCATGCCGGCGCGCGACGCGTTCAAGCTGGGCATCGGCATCGCGGTGTCGATCCTGCTGGCGGTGATCATCTTCGGCGGCGTCAAGCGCATCGCCAACTTCGCCGAAATCGTCGTGCCGTTCATGGCCGCCGGCTTCATCCTGATGGCGGTCACGGTGATGGCGCTCAATGCCGAGCAGGTGCCGGAAATGTTCCGGGTCATCTTCAGCAGCGCCTTCGGCACCCATGCCGCGTTCGGCGCGATCCTGGGCCTGGCGGTGGAGTGGGGCGTCAAGCGCGGCATCTACGCCAACGAGGCCGGCCAGGGCACCGGCCCGCACGCCGCCGCCGCCGCCGAGGTCTCGCACCCGGCCAAGCAGGGCTACGTGCAGGCGTTCGCGATCTACTTCGACACCATGATGGTGTGCACCTCGACCGCGTTCCTGGTGCTGACCACCGGCAAGTACAACGTCTACTCGCCCGACAAGGGACCGCATCTGTACACCGGCATGCCGCCGGGCGTCGAGGAAGGCCCGGGCTACGCGCAGGCGGCGGTGGAGTCGGTGCTGCCGGGCTGGGGCGCGGGCTTCGTGGCGGTGGCGCTGTTCTTCTTCGCCTTCACCACCATCATGGCCTACTACTACATGGCCGAGACCAACCTGAGCTACGTCAACGGCAACCAGCGGCGACCGCTGACCGTGCTGCTGCTGCGCCTGGGCATCATCGGCATGGTCATCTTCGGCGCCTTCCACAACGCCAAGACCGCGTGGGCGCTGGGCGACATCGGCGTCGGCCTGATGGCCTGGCTGAACATCATCGCGATCCTGATCCTGCACAAGCCGGCGATGGCGGCGCTGCGCGACTACGAGCGGCAGAAGAAACTGGGTCTGGATCCGGTGTTCGATCCGGACGTGGCGGGCGTGAAGAACGCCGACTTCTGGAAGAACCGGCACTGACATGAGCGGTCCCTGGGACAAGCGGCCCCCACCGCGATCGCGCGACGGCGGCCATCCGGCGGGTCCGCGTCAGCCACGCGCACCGCGTCATGCCGAGCCCCGCGATGACGCGCGCGCGGCGGCGGGGGCGCCCGGCGCGCGTGACGAGTTGCGCCTGTACGGTATCAATGCGGTACGGGCGGTGTTCGAACGGCGGCCGGAGGCAATCCGCAAGCTCTACCTGACCGAGGCGCGGATTCCCGCGTTCAAGGCGCTGCTGGCGTGGTGCGTGAAGCAGCGCGTCGGCTACCGGGTGGTGGCCGAGGACGATCTGGATCGGTTGGCCGCCAGCCAGCACCACGAGGGCATCGTCGCCGAGGTGCTGAAGCGGGAGCCGGCATCGGCCGGCGACTGGCTGCGCACGCTGCCGGCGGGTCCGGCGCTGGCGATCTGGCTGGACGGCGTCGGCAATCCGCACAACTTCGGCGCCATCCTGCGCTCGGCCGCGCACTTCGGCGTCTCGGCGATCCTGCTGCCGCCGCAAGGCGGGCTGGCGCTGTCCGGCGCGGCCGCGCGGGTTGCCGAGGGCGGTGCGGAACAGGTGCCGCTGGTGCGCCTGGGCAATACCGTCAATGCGATTGCGCAACTGCGCGGGGCCGGCTTCTCGCTGGCCGCCACGGTGGTGCGCGGCGGTGACGATCTGTTCGCCGCCCGCCTGCCGGAACGCCTGATCTACGTGATGGGCGCCGAGGGCGAAGGCATGGATCCGCAACTGGCCGCCGCCTGCGACGCACGCCTGTCCATTCCCGGCACCGGCGCAGTGGAGAGCCTCAACGTGGCGTCGGCGACCGCGGTGTTCCTGGCCCAGTGGCGGCAGCGCCTCGCGAAGGGCTGAGCGACGCTCCTGGCCGGGGCATCCGTCGCGAACATCGCTTGCAGAACGAAAGAGCGGGCCGAATGGCCCGCTCTTTTTTCATGCGCGGAGGACGGAAGCCGTCACTCCTGCGGCGGCTTGACCTGCTTGGGCTCGCTGCCGAAACCGCCTTCGGCTTCCGCCGCCAGATAGGCGAACACGGTATAGGCGGCGACGTTCTGCGCCAGCGCCTTGGGATCGATCTTGTCCAGGGTGTCGTCGGCGGTGTGGTGCAGGTTGAAGTAGTCGGTGCCGTCCTGCGCCAGCCAGCCCCAGGCCAGGCCCTGTGCGGCGAAGGGGCTGATGTCCGGCCCCGGGCCGCCCTTGCCGGCCTGGTACTCGATGCCCAGCGGCGCCAGCACTTCGGCGATCTGGCGGGTGGCATCGCGGGCGTGGTCGGGCGCGCTGGTGTTGAAGGCGTAGATGCGGCCGGCGCCGAAATCGCTCTCCGCGCCGATCTGGTGCAGGCGCACGTCGGCGGCGTGTTTCTCCGCGTAGGCGCGGCCGCCGTACAGGCCTTGCTCTTCGTTGGCGAAGGCAACCACGCGGATGGTGCGCTTGGGCGCCTGCTTCAGCTGGCCGATCAGATGGCCGGCGGCCATGGTCAGCGCCACGCCGGCACCGTCGTCGATGGCGCCGGTGCCCAGATCCCAGGAATCCAGGTGGCCGCCGATCACCACGACTTCCTTCGGCAGGCTGCGCCCGGTGATTTCACCGATCACGTTGTATGAGGTGGCCTCGCCATCCCAGCCGCAGTCCAGCGCCATCCGCACCTTGACCGGGCCGCGCGCCAGCAGGCGGGCAAGCTGGTCGGCATCGGGAATGGTCAGCGACGCCGACGGCACCGGGGTCAGGCCGTCGTCGAAACGGGTGATGCCGGTGTGCGCGACGCGATGGTTGTCGGTGCCGGCCGAACGCATCAGGTAGCCGATGGCGCCCTTGCGGATCGCCGCCGACGGGCCGCGCGAGCGGATCGCGCCGCCGTTGCGGTAGTCGCTGCCGGAACGATCCGCCTTCATCTGGTAGTCGACGAAGGCGATCTTGCCCTTCAGCGAATCGGCGGGCGCGGCTTCCAGCGCGGCCAGATCGGCGAAGCGCACGATCTCCGCTTCCACCGTGCCGCCAGGACTGCCGCCCAACGCGGTGATGGTCAGCGCCTGCGGATGCGCACCCAGCACCGCGGCGTGTTCGCTGCGGCGCTCCCATTTGGGAAAGGTCACCGGCTCGGTCCAGACCTTGTCGAAACCCAGCGCCTTGAACTTGGCGGTGGCCCAGGCCACTGCGCGCGCATCAGCCTCGCTGCCGGCCAGGCGCGGGCCGACTTCGGTGGTCAGCGACTCCACCACCTTCCAGCCGGTGTCGTCGGCCAGCGCCTGTTCGCGCAGCTGGGCGGCGGTGGCCAGCGCGGCGTCGGGGATGCGGGTGGGTTTCTGCGCGGCGTGCGCGATCGGAGCGGACAGGGACAGGCTGAGGGCGATCAACAACGGCTTCAGACGCATGGAGTACCCCTGGAGACAGGCTGGAAATGGGCTGGAAATGGGCTGGGAACTAGATGTAAACAGGAAAGCCGCGAGCTTAGCAGCCCGCGGCTTTCCTTGATTGTGAAACAGGTCGTGGCTTACTTCTTCAGCGAATCGCGGATCTCGCGCAGCAGCAGCACGTCTTCCGGCGGGGCGGCCGGCGCGTCCGGCGCCTTCTTGTGCAGGCGGTTGACCGCCTTGACCAGCAGGAAGATGGCGAAGGCGACGATCAGGAACTGGATCAGCGTGTTGATGAACTCACCGAAGCCGATCACCACCGCGGGGATTTCCTTGCCGGCGGCATCGACGGTCGCTTCCTTCAGTGTCCACACCCACTTGGAGAAATCCACGCCTCCGACCAGCAGGCCAATCGGCGGCATGATGATCTTGTCGACCAGCACGGTGACGATCTTGCCGAAGGCGGCGCCAATCACCACGCCGACCGCCAGGTCGATCACGTTGCCGCGTGCGATGAATTCCTTGAACTCGCTGATCATGCCCATGCTGGAGGTCCTCATGTTCCGGGCCACAGCGCCCGTATGCGCAAAACTATACCGTGGACGATGAAGATCGCATCCTTCGCGTGATCTTTTTGCCGTCATCCCGGCGAAAGCGGGGACCCATTTTTGTTTCCTCCTGCCACGTCAGCACTGCCGGCATCGCAATGGATCCCTGCTTTCGCCGGGATGACGGGGAGGCCGGGCGTCATGGGGCATGAGCCCGAACGGCCGTCCGCGCAGGAACCGGGATCCGACGCCGGCCACGAAGGATGGCGCCTCAGCCGACGATCGCGCCCCGCAGTTCGACCACCCCGTCCAGCGAGGCGTTGAAGCGATCGCCCGGATGCAGCGCTGCGACACCGGCCGGTGTACCCATGAAGATCAGGTCGCCCGCCTTGAGCGCATAGAGTCTGGACAGCTCCCGGATGATCTCGGGTACGTCCCAGATCAGCTCCGACAGCGCGCTGTGCTGGCGAACCTGGCCGTTGATGGCAAGCGTGAGCGTACGCGGCGCCAGCTCGCCGACTTCCGCCACCGGCACCAGTTCGCTGATCGGCGCGGAGTGATCGAAGCCCTTGCCGGTATCCCAGGGCAGGCCCTTGGCCTTGGCCGCACCCTGCAGATCCCGCCGGGTCAGATCCAGGCCGACGCCATAGGCCACCACCAGCGCCTGTGCCTGCGCGGGATCGAGCACGCCGGCCGGGGCATCCTGACCGAGCGCGGCGACCAGTTCGACCTCATGGTGCAGATCCTGCGTGCCGGGCGGGTAGGGAACGTCCGCGTTCCCGGTGACGATGGCGTCGGCGGGCTTGTGAAAGAACGTTGGCTGCCCGCGCTCGGTCTTCGAAGCCGGGGCGGCGGCGCCCATCTCGCGCGCGTGATCGGCGAAGTTGCGGCCGACGCAGAAAATCCGGCGCACAGGAAACGTGCCGCCGCCGCGCACGGGCACGCGCGGAACGGGAGGAGCGGGGAACAGATCGGTCATGTCGGCGGCCGGCCGTGCCGGGCAGGGAAACGGCCGCTGAGTGTAGGACGCGCGCCGTCAGTGGGACAGCGGCAGCACCGGCTTGCGCACCACCTGGTACTCGCCTTCCACCACGCCGCCACGGGCGATCGGCTTGCCGCGCTGCTTGAACAGCTTGTACAGCAGGCCGGCGGCGATCATGGCCGCGCCGATGAATACGCTGAAGAACACCAGCACGCACAGCAGGGCCAGGCCCAGCAGGCCGATGGCCAGCCGCAGCAGCGGATGACGGGGCTTGCGCGGAGCGAAGGCGGAACGGAAGGCGTTGAACTGGAAGCTGCGTGCGAACATGGCGATGGGTCGTGACACAATGCGGCCGGAGCCGGATGGCGTGCAGTATCCGGTGACAAGAATATGACGGTGTGAGAAGTTCGTTAAGGCGGCCATGGCCCTGATTGCGCTGGACAGCATTGAAGACGGCGGTTTCGCCGAAGTCGAAGCCGAAATCGACGGAGATAGCGAGTCTCTGGTGCTCTTTCGGCAGGGCGGGGAAGTTCGCGCCTGGCTGAACGTCTGCCCGCACGCCGGCCGCCGGCTGGACTGGGCCCCGGGCAAGTTCCTGAAAAGCAAGGACGGCCTGCTGGTCTGCGCCGCCCACGGCGCCTCGTTCGAATTGCAGCGCGGCGATTGCGTCGCCGGCCCCTGCCGCGGCGATTCGCTGCGGGCGGTGTCCGTGCAGGTGGTCGAGGGTGTGGTGCGGCTGGCGTAGCGCGCGTGGCCAACCCTGTGGGAGCGACGTCAGTCGCGATGATCCACGGTGGCCCGCTCAGGCAACAGCTCGCGACTGACGTCGCTCCCTCAGTCGAGATGACAGGGGGCTGCGGTTAGCCCGCCCGGCCGTTCCACCAGAACAGCGCGTTGACCGCCAGCACCACGACCACGGTGTAGATCAGCGACAGCGGGCCGCCGACGCGCCACATCTGCCGCGAGGTGTAGTTGGCCGGGCCGGTGACCATCGAGATCACCGGGTTCGAGGCGGTCATCAGATTGTTGGAGGCCGACAGCGCGACGATCAGCGCGAACGCGGTCGGGTTGCCGCCGGCGGCCAGCGCCAGGTTGATCGCCATCGGCACCATCACGATCGTCGCGCCGACGTGGCTGATCACCAGCGAGAAGCCGGTGGTGAGCAGCGCCACCGCGATTTCGATCAGCCAGACCGGCATGCCCTCGGGCAGGCGTTCGACGGTATGGCCGGCGACCCATGCCGCCGCGCCGCTGCTGTCCATCGCCCAGCCCAGCGGAATCAGCCCCGCCATCAGGAATACCGTCTTCCAGTTGATCGCCGCGTAGGCCTCGTCCATCCGCAGCACGCCGGTCAGCAGCATGCCGGCCACGCCGGTCATCAGGGTCAGCGAGACCGGCAGCTTCGAGGTCAGGGCGATGATGATGGTGACCGCGAAAATGGTCATCGCGATCTTGAACTTGTGCGGCCGCTGCTCGCCCTTGGGATAGTCGGTCACCACCACGAAGTCGCGGCTCTCGGCGGCCTGGTGCAGGTCGGTCCAGATGCTGTGGAAGACCAGCATGTCGCCGGCGCGCAGCGGGATCTTGCGCACGTCCTCGCGCAGCACCTTCTTGTCGCGGTTGATCGCCAGCAGGCTGATGCCGGCCTGCTTGCGCAGGCGCAGGTCGGCGGCGGTCTTGCCGATCAGCTTGGAGGTCGGCGGAATCACCGCCTCGGAAATGCCCGCGCGGCTGGGATTGAACAGATCGCCGAAGTGGCGCAGGCGCGAGGACATCCGCAGGAAATGGTTCTGCGCGAAGTCGGCCACCTGCGGGCGCGAACCCATCACGCCCAGCACGCTGCCCACCCAGATGCGCATGTCCGCCGGCGGCGCCAGGCGGGTGTCGTTGCCGGTCTGCAGCGCCAGCATCAGCGGCGCGTCGTGCATCGCCTCGGCCTCGCCCAGCGACATGCCCACCAGCGGGCTTTCCGCGGTGACCAGCAGCTCGAACACGTCGCCCTCGATGCCGTAGGTATTGGCGAAGTAGCTCTCCGTGCGCGCCGGGGTCACGCTGGTTTCGGTCTCGTCCTTGAGCTTCTTGTCGCCGTAGTAGCGGAAGTACAGCAGCGAGGCCAGCAACAGCGCCACGCCAATCGGCAGCGGCGCGAACATGCGCAGCGGCTCCAGCGTGGCCATGCCCGAGGGCAGGTTGTTGTTGGCCGAGACCAGCAGGTCGTTCAGCAGGATCAGCGGCGAGTTGCCGACCATGGTCAGCGCGCCGCCCATCACGATGGCGGCGGCGATCGGCAGCAGCAGGCGTTGCAGCGACAGCGAGGTGCGCGAGGACAGCCGCGAGGCGACCGGCATGAACAGCGCCATCACCGACGGGTTCTGCATGAACGAGGAATTGAGGCCGGCGATGGCGGTGGTCATCAGCAGCAACCGCTGCTCGACGCCGTGGCCGCGCCGCAGCAGCCAGGAGGCCAGCCGGTTCAGCGCGCCGGTACGGTCCAGGCCGGCGCCCAGGATCATGGTCGCGATGATGCTCATCACCGCGTTGCCGGAGAAGCCGCCGAAGATTTCCTCGGGCGCGATCAGGCCGGTGATGCCCAGGATCACCAGCACCACCAGCGCGACCAGATCGGCGCGGATGCGCTCGAACAGGAACATCGCCATCGTGAAGCCGACCAGCCCGAGCACGAGCTTCATGTCGTTGGTCAGCGTCAGCGCGGTGGTGATCACGGCCGGGATTGGGGAGTGGGGATGACCGTCCATTCGGACGTTGAAAACAGGGATTCGGTAGAGCGGGCGCACCGGTGGCGCGGGCCGGGTGCGGTGTTGGCGCAGTTATCAGGCAATTTGGCGAAGACGTCCAATCCCGAATCCCTATTCCCTAATCCCGGTCATAAACCAGATCCCAGACGCCGTGGCCCAGCTTCTGGCCGCGGGTCTCGAAGTGGGTCTGCGGCCGCCAGGGCGGGCGCGGTACGTGTCCGCGCGGGCCGGCCCGGTTGCGCAGGCCGGGCGTGGCGTCGAGCACGTCCCACATCTGCTCCGCATAGTCCTGCCAGTCGGTGGCCGCATGCAAGCGTCCGCCGCTGCGCAGCTTGCTCGCCAGCAGGGCGGCGAAGCCGGGCTGGATCAGGCGGCGCTTGTTGTGGCGCTTCTTGTGCCAGGGATCCGGGAAATAGATGCGGATCTCGTCCAGCGTGCCGTCGGCGACCTCGTGCTGCAGCACTTCCACCGCGTCGTGGTGGTAAAGCCGCACGTGATCGCTGCCGTCCTCGGCCAGCGCGTTCAACAGCCGGCCGACGCCCGGCGCGTGCACTTCCAGGCCGATGTAGTCGCGTTCCGGATCCTGCGTGGCGGCAAAGCGCAGCGCCTCGCCGTTGCCGAAACCGATCTCCAGCACCCGCGACGCCTGCCGGCCGAACACCGCGTCGTAGTCGCGCGGCTGACCGGTGTAATCCAGGCCGAAGCGCGGCCACAGGGTGTCGAACGCGCGCTGCTGGGCCTCGGTGAAGCGGCCCTGGCGCAGCACGAAGCTGCGGATCTGGCGCCGGCCTTCCTCCACCGTGAACGGCTTGGGCGGGGTCTTGGCGCCAGGGCTGGAGAATGGATCGGTCATCGGGTCAGCCGATCAGGCCGTCGATGGGGCTGGACGCCGAGGCATTGCGCTTGCGCGGGATGCGCCCGGCCAGGAACGCCTCGCGCCCGGCCTCGACCGCCTTGCGCATCGCGCTGGCCATCAGCACCGGGTTGCGGGCGCCGGCGATGGCGGTGTTCATCAGCACGCCGTCGCAGCCCAGTTCCATTGCGATGGCCGCGTCCGAGGCGGTGCCCACGCCGGCATCGACCAGCACCGGCACCTTGGCGTTCTCGATGATTTCCAGCAGGTTGTACTTGTTCTGGATGCCCAGGCCGGAACCGATCGGCGCGGCCAGCGGCATCACCGCCACGCAGCCGATTTCCTCCAGCCGGCGGGCCAGGATCGGATCGTCGCTGGTGTAGACCATCACCTGGAAGCCTTCGGCGACCAGTTTCTCGGCCGCGGTCAGGGTCTGCACCACGTCGGGATAGAGGGTCTTCTGGTCGCCCAGCACTTCCAGCTTGACCAGGGTGTGGCCGTCCAGCAGCTCGCGCGCCAGCCGACAGGTGCGCACGGCGTCGTCGGCGGTGTAGCAACCGGCGGTGTTGGGCAGGAGGGTGAAGCGATCCGGCGGCAGCACGTCGAGCAGGTTGGGCTCGTTGGGCGACTGGCCCAGGTTGGTGCGGCGGATGGCGACGGTGACGATTTCGGCGCCCGCGGCCTCGGTGGCCACGCGGGTTTCCTCGAAATCCTTGAACTTGCCGGTGCCGGTCAGGAGGCGGGAACGGTAGCTTTTTCCCGCAATGACCAGCGGGTCGGTATGGATATCGTGAGACATCGGCGGATTATCGCCGATCCCGGCCGGCCGTGCGTGAGCGGACCGGCCGCCGGGCGCCGGCAAAACGGGAACGGCGTCGCGGTGGTCACGCGATTGACCCGCCGCGGTCACCCCGCCGACATATCCGCTGGCCAACATCCCGTCGATCACGGCGCGGCCCCCGCCGCGTGATCGCTCTTCCTCCCCCAGGAAACAACCATGCCCATACGCCTCCACCGCCTCGGCGGTTCGATTCGCTGCGTCCTCGCGTCCGGCGCCTGCTTCACCGCCGGCCTGCTCCCCGTCCATGCCCAGGAAGCCGCGGCGGCGGCGGGCACCGCCAGCGCCAAGCAGCTGGACACCGTCATCGTCACTGGCCGCGCCGGCGTGCAGCAACGCAGCAAGGCCGAGACCAGCTATTCGATCACCGGTATCGACGAGGAGCGGCTGCGCCTGCAGGCGCCCACCAGCGTGACCGAATCGCTGAAGAGCGTGCCGGGCTTCTGGGTCGAAGCCTCCGGCGGCGAGGCCAGCGGCAACGTGCGCGCGCGCGGCGTGCCGGTCGACGGTTTCGGCTCGGTGACCCTGCTCGACGACGGCATGCCGGTGCAGCACGACCCGGCGCTGGGCTATCTCAATGGCGATCAGGCGTTCCGCCTCGACGAGACCACCGAGCGCATCGAAGTGGTGCGAGGCGGCCCGTCCTCGATCTTCTATTCCAACGCGCCGGCCGGTGCGGTCAACTACATCCCGCGCCAGCCGGGCGACCGCACCGAGGGCGTGTTCAAGTACACCGTCGGCGACTACGGCCTGCACCGCGGCGACTTCTGGGTCGGCACGCCGATTGGCCAGGACTGGAAAATGTCGCTGGGCGGCTACTACCGGCAGGACGACGGCGTACGCGATCCCGGCTTCAAGGCCAACGACGGCGGCCAGGTGCGGTTGAACCTGGTGCGCACGCTGGAAGGCGGCAGCCTGTCCTTCGACGTCAAGCACATGGACGACAAGGTGATGCTGTACCTGGGCATCCCGATGCGTACCACCGGCGGCAAGCTCCGCGCGGTGCCCGGCTTCGACGGCAACCACGGCACCCTGGCCGGGCCGGAAACCGAGCATGTGCGCATGCGCATGGCCGATGGCGGCATCTACGACTTCGACAACGGCGAGGGCACCCACGTCAAGCGCGACCAGTTCACGGTCAAGTTCGACAAGACCCTCGGCGACTGGCGCTTCGTCGACAGCCTGCGCTACAACGACACCGAGACCCAGCGCAACGGCATGTTCCCGAACGCGCTGCAGAGCGCCAGTTCGTTCCTGACGAACCGCGACAACCTGGCTTTGCTGCCGCGTTATCCGGGCGCCACCGCGCTGCAGCTCCGCTACACCCACGGCGGCCAGGTCTACGACACCGCCAACCAGAACGGCAACGGCCTGATCGTCGTCGGCGGCCTGCGCGGGGTCACCGCGCCGGTGAAGGAACTGATGAACGACGCGCGGGTGTCGCGCCGCTTCGAGTTCGGCAGCCAGTCGCACGACCTGACCTTCGGCTATTACTACGCCAAGGTGGATCAGGACTTCGATCGCTATTCCTCCACCGTCCTGCTGGATGCGCGCGACAACGCCCGCCTGCTGAACCTGGTGGCAGTGGACGCCGGTGGCAATCCGGTGGCCACCATCAGCGACAACGGCGTCTGGCGCTATGGCTATGAATGGGAGAACGCCAGCGGCCGCTCGCAGACCCATGCGTTCTACCTGGCCGACGAATGGCAGGTCAGCGACAAGCTGCGCATCGACGGCGGCGTGCGCTGGGAAAAGGTCAACGTGGAAGGCTGGGTGGAAGGGCGCGTGCAGCCCAACCTCAACAACGGCGGCCCGGTCACCGACAGCCAGATGTGGATCGGCAACGGCCGCTACTCCACCTACGACCGCGATTTCGACAAGGTCGGCTGGACCCTGGGCGGCAACTGGCAGTTCGACGAGTATTCCGGCCTGTTCGCGCGCTGGACCTCGACCTTCCGCCTGCCCAACCTGGGTTCGTTCATCACCAACGCGACCGCCAAGCCGGTGATCCAGACCATGGACCTGGGCGAACTGGGCTACAAGTTCACCCACCAGAAGTTCGATCTGTTCGCCACGGCGTTCTTCACCAAGTACGACAACGTCGGCTACAGCAACTACGTGTTCGATGCGAACACGGGGGCTTCGACCCGGCAGGAACTGTTCGCCGACACCCGCACCTTCGGCCTGGAACTGGAGGCCGCCTACTATCCGGTGGACTGGTTCGACGTTTCGATGAGCGCGACGGTACAGGAACCGGAATACCGCGGATTGCGCTATACCGAGGTGGTCAATGGCCAACCGGTGCTGCGCGACTATGTCGGCAACCAGCTGATCCGGGTGCCCAAGAACAGCCTGCGGCTGGTGCCCGGCTTCAACCTGGCCGGCGGCAAGCTGCGCCTGCAGGCATCCTACGAGCGCCAGGGCGAGCGCTACGTGGACACCGCCAACAGCGTGCGCCTGCCGTCCTACGACGTGATCAATCTCAGCGGCAGCTATGCCTTCGACGATCGCTGGTCGTTGTATGCCTACGTCGACAACCTGGACAACTCGCTGGGTCTGACCGAGGGCAATCCGCGCGCGGGCGAGGTCACCAGCAACGACCGCGGCGCCAATACCTTCATCGCGCGTCCGCTGCTGGGCCGTTCGTATCGCCTGGCGCTGATGTACCGCTTCTAGGGAGCGCGTACTGATGGTGGGACGAGGCTGGCGGGTGTTGGGCCTGCTGTTGCTGTGGCTGCCGGCGCCGTGGGCGTCGGCGGCCTGCGACTTCGCCGCGCCCGACGCGGTGAAGTCGGGTGCGGGTTGCGCGCAGGCCTGGATGGATCGGCGCCTGCACCTGGACGACGTGCAGGTGCTGGCCACCCACAACAGCTACAAGCGCGCGTTGCCGCCGGACGAACTGGCGGCGCACCGCGCGCGCGATCCGCTCGGCGCGGACGGCATCGACTACGCGCACCATCCGCTGGCCGGGCAGCTGGCGCGCGGCGTGCGCGGTTTCGAACTGGACGTCTACCACGATCCGCGCGGCGGACGCTTCGCGCATGCGGGCGCGGCGGCCGGACTGGCACGGAAGATGCGCCGGCCGGGCTTCAAGGTGATGCACCTGGCCGACATCGACTGGCGCAGCCAGTGCCAGCCGTTTCGCGAATGCCTGCGGCAACTGCGGGCGTGGTCGCGCGCGCATCCACGGCATGTGCCGATCGTGGTCCAGATCAACGCCAAGGACGGGCCGTCCGCGCCGGGACAGGTGCAGCCGTTGCCATTCGATGCCGCGGCGTTCGACGCGCTGGATGCGGAGATCCGCGACGTGTTTTCCGATGCGGATCTGATCCTGCCGGATCAGGTGCTGGGCGCGGGCGACCGTCCACGCTGGCCGACGCTGGGCCAGGCGCGCGGGCGATTCCTGTTCGCGCTGGACGAAGACGAGATCAAGGTGGCGCGGTATCGCGGCGATCGCAGGGGCCTGGAAGGCCGGGTGATGTTCGTCAACACCGGTGTGGAATCGGCGGCGGCCGGCTGGCGCACGCTCAATGACCCGCGGGAACAGGCCGAAGCCATCCGGCAGGCGCTGGCGGCCGGCCTGCTGGTGCGCACGCGCGCCGACGCCGATACTCGGGAAGCACGCGCCGGCGACACCGGGCGCCGCGACGCGGCATTCGCCAGCGGCGCGCAGATCGTATCCACCGACTACATCGACGCGGACGTCCGTTTTGGCGGATATCGCGTCGCCTTGCCGGGCGGTGGCATCGCCCGCTGCCGCCCACGACCCGGGGATGATCCCTGCGCGGGCCTCGCCATAGGAGAAACGCCGTGATGCAACGACTGGCCGCCCTGTTGGGCCTGCTGCTGTGCTGTCTTTCGCTGCGTGCGGGGGAAGCGCCGGATCGGATCCTGCAAGGCAGCATCCGTGGCGGTGATCACCAGAGCTACCGCCTGCTGCCGTTCGAGGTGCCCGCCGGCACGGGACGCATCACGGTGGAGTTCGAATACAGCGGCCGCGAACGCCGGACCACGGTCGATCTCGGCCTGCTGGGCCCGGACGGCTTCCGCGGACGCGACGGATTCCGTGGCTGGAGCGGCGGCAACAAGCAGCGCTTCACGGTGTCGGCGATGGACGCCACGCCCTCCTACCTGCCGGGGCCGATCACGCCGGGCACCTGGTCGCTGCTGCTGGGCTTTCCCAACGTCCGCGCCGATGCGGACGACCGCTTCACCGCGCGGGTGTGGTTCGACGACACCCGCGCCGATGCGCCCCTGCGCCGGGAAGCAGGCTGGTACCGCGGCGATCTGCACATGCACGACGCGCACAGCGATGGCGGCTGCGCCAGCCAGGGCGGCACGCGCGTGCCCTGTCCGCTGTTCCTGACCGCGCAGGCGGCCGCGCAGCGCGGACTGGATTTCATCGCCGTCACCGATCACAACACCGTGTCGCAGGCCAACGGCCTGCGCGAACTGCAACCGTACTTCGATCGCCTGCTGCTGATGCCGGGCCGCGAGATCACCACTTTCAGCGGCCACGCCAACTGGATCGGCAGCATCGCGCCGCTGGATTTCCGGGTGGGTTCGACCGCGGTGCCGGACTGGAACGCGGTGCTGGCGCAGATCCGGGAGCAGGGCATCGTCTCCATCAATCATCCAATTCGCCCCTCCGGCGAAGCGTGCATGGGCTGCGGCTGGAGCGCGCCGGCCACGACCGATCTGTCGCGGATCCAGGCGGTGGAAGTGGTGAACGGCGCCGACGCCGACAGCGAGTGGTCGGGCATTCCGTTCTGGGAGCGCCAGTTGTCGGCCGGACACCGGCTCACCGCGATCGGTGGCAGCGACAACCACGATGCGTTGCGGGAAGTCACCGATGCCGGCGGCGCGGCGCTGGGCACGCCGGTCACGGTGGTGCGGGCGGCGGAACTGTCGATGCCGGCGATCCTGGACGGCATCCGCCGGGGCCAGGTGTTCGTCGACGTCCAGGGCAGCCGCGACCGCGCGATGGCCTGGGAAGCCGAGGCCGGCCAGGCGCGTGCGGCGATGGGACAGGCGTTGCCGGTGCCCGCGAATGGCGAAGCGACGTTCGTCCTGCGCGCCAGCGCGGTCGGCGGCGCCACCGCCGAGCTGATCGTGGACGGCCGGATCGTGGAGCGGCGTCCCGTTCCGGTCGGTCCCGGAGAACAGACCCTGACATTCCGCTGGCGCGGCGACGGCGCCAGGCACTGGGTGCGCGCCAACGTGCGTGGCGCAGACGGCCGGTTGTGGCTGATCGGCAATCCGATCTACGTCGAGCCGCCGGCGGGCTGAAGCGGAAAGCCCGTCGCGCTCAGCCGCCGCCGAGCGCGTGCACGATCTCGATGCGGTCGCCGTCGTGCAGCGCGTGGGACGGATGCAGGCCACGCGGCACGATTTCGCCGTTGACCTCGACGGCGACGCGGCGTTCGGCCAGTCCTTCGGATTGCAGGAGGCCGGCGATGGTTAGCGCGGCTTCGATATGGCGGGATTCGCCGTTCAGTACGATGTTCATGCGCCTATTGTCGCCGTCCCGACCGGCCGGCGCACGTCCGTTTGCCGCGTTGCAGCGTGAACGCCCCGGGGCTTGGTGGAACGATAGTCGCCATGCGGCGCCGTACGGAATATGAGTCGCGCGCATCGAATACAACGACAACATCGACATTGCCCCGGGAGAACACCATGAAACCGACCCAACGGCCGCTGCGCCGCCTGCTGGCCTTGGCCCTGGCCGCCGCCGCCACGCCGGCGTTCGCGCAGAGCAGCCCTTTCTCGCAGACCATTTTCTTCGGTGACAGCCTGACCGACAGCGGCCATTTCCGGCCGACCCTGGTCCAGCTCAACCCGGGGGCCGCGGTCGCCGGTCGCTTCACCACCAACCCCGGCTTCGTCTGGTCCGAATTCCTCGCCCAGTACTACGGCACCGGCGCGGTGAGCGCCAACCAGGGCGGCACCAACTACGCGGTGGGCGGTGCGCGCACGGGCACCAACGGCTCGCAGTCGTTCGGTCCGATCACGGTGCCGGTGCCGGCACTGACCACGCAGCTGGCGTCCTATCTGACAGCCACCGGCGGCAAGGCCGACGCGCGCGCGCTGTACACGGTCTGGGGCGGTCCCAACGACCTGTTCGCGGCGGTCGCCAATCCCTCGCAGACGCCGGCCATCATCGGCGCCGCGGTGACATCGCAGATCACGGTCGTCGCCGGCCTCAAGCAGGCGGGCGCGGAATACATCCTGGTACCGAACATTCCGGATCTGGGACGGACACCGGGCTTCCTCAACAGTGCTGGCGCCACCCAGCTCGCCGCGACCTACAACGCCGCGCTCTACAACGGCCTGACCGCGCAGGGCCTGCGGGTCATTCCGCTGGACACCTTCAACTTCCTGCGCGAGATCACCGCCTCGCCGGCGCAGTACGGCTTCGCCAACGTGACCACGCCGGCCTGCACCGGCAGTTCGCTGACCTGCACGCCGCTGAACTACGTGACGCCGGGCGCCGCCGGCACCTACGCGTTCGCCGACAGCGTGCACCCGTCGCTGGCCGCACACCAGATGCTGGGCCAGTACGCCATTTCGGTGCTGGAAGGCCCGCGCCAGCTGGCGGTGCTGCCGTACACCGCCTCGGTCATCGGCCGCTCGCGCGCCGATCGCGTCGCCAGCCACATCGACACCAAGCCGGAAGCCGACGGCGTGCGCTGGTGGGGCGACCTGCGCGGCGATTCGCTGCGCTACGACGAAGGCGACTTCGATGGCATCACGCCCACCGGCACCTTCGGCCTGGACTGGACGCGCGGTGATTTCGTGTTCGGCGGCTTCGCCGGCTTCGGCCGCGGCAAGATGGATTTCGGCAACAGCCATGGCAGCTTCAAGCAGTCGGACACCACCCTGGGCGGCTTCGTCGGCTGGTACCAGGATCGCGTGTGGGTCAACGGCCAGATCAGCTACACGTGGCTGTCCTACGACGTGGATCGCGAAATCCAGTTCGGTCCCGCCACCCGTCGCCACAGCGGCTCGCCGGACGGCAGCAACCTGACCGCGGCGATCAGCGCCGGCTACGATTTCGAACACGGCAAGCTGCGCCACGGCCCGGTCGCCAGCGTGGTCGCCCAGCGCGTCAAGCTGGATGGCTACTCGGAAAACAACAGCAGCTCCACCGCACTGACCTATGCGGACCAGGACCTCGATTCGCTGATCGGCAGCGTGGGCTGGAAGGCCAGCATCCAGGCCACCGAACACACCCGTCCGTACGCGCAGCTGACCTACGACCACGAGTTCGAGGAAGCCGATCGCCAGGTCTTCGCCAGTCTGCAATCGATGCCGGGCGTGATGCCATACGCGGTGCCGGGCCTGAACTTCGATCGCAACTACGGCACCCTCACCGTCGGTGCGCGCACCCAGGTCTTCGGCCTCGATGCAGATGTCGGCGCGCGGGTCTCGGCCGGCAAGAAGGACGGCCACGACGCGACCGTGTTCCTCAGCCTGGGCGGCGGTTTCTGATTCCACCGATCGCCTGATGCTTCGCCTTGCGGCGCCCCTCGCGGGCGCCGCATTGCGCCGGCGCCCCGACACCGCATAGACTCCCTCCCGTGCGGGTGTAGTTCAATGGTAGAACTGCAGCTTCCCAAGCTGCTAACGTGGGTTCGATTCCCATCACCCGCTCCACTTTTTCCCTCCTTCCTTTTCCATGTCACCGGCCCGTCATCCACGGTTGCCGGGAGCGTGCGATCCTGTGGGCCTCAGCCGCGACGACCCGCAATGAAACTGGCCATCCTTTCGCGCAACAGCAAGCTGTACTCCACCCGGCGCCTGGTCGAAGCCGCACGCGAGCGCGGCCATTCGGTGCGCGTGCTGGATCCGCTGCGCTGCTACATGCGGATCGCCTCGCACGGGTTCGCGATGCATTACATGGGCAAGCCGATCGCCGGGTATGCGGCGGTGATTCCGCGCATCGGCGCGTCGGTGACCCGCTATGGCACGGCGGTGCTGCGGCAGTTCGAACTGATGGGCAGTTTCAGCCCGAATCCGTCCGACGCCATCCTGCGCGCGCGCGACAAGCTGCGCGCGCACCAGTTGCTGGCGGCACAGGGCATTGGCCTGCCGATCACGGTGTTCGGCGACAACCCGGACGACACCACCGACCTGCTGTCGATGCTGGGTCCGCCGCCGCATGTCATCAAGCTCAACGAGGGTGCGCAGGGTGCCGGGGTGATGCTGACCGAGAAGCCATCGGCCTCGCGCAGCGTGGTGGAGGCATTGCGTGGCCTGTACGCCAACTTCGTAGTCCAGGAATTCATTGGCGAGGCCGAGGGCGCCGACCTGCGCTGCTTCGTGGTCGGCGACCGGGTCATCGCATCCATGCGCCGGCAGGCGCCCGAAGGCGACTTCCGCTCCAACCTGCACCGCGGCGGCACCGCCGAGGCCGCTCCGGCCACGGACGAGGAGCGGGCGGTGGCCGTCCGCGCCGCGCAGGTGCTGGGGCTGGGGGTGGCCGGGGTTGACCTGATCCGGTCCCGGCGGGGGCCGCTGGTGCTGGAAGTGAACTCCACCCCCGGCCTGGAAGGCATCGAGGCGGTCTGCGGGGTGGACGTGGCGGGGGCCATCATCAACCACTTGGCGGCCGGGGCCGCCTGTTCAGGCTAAGCCATTGCCTGAACAGGGTATTTTCACGTGAATTTAACGCGGCCTTTAACGGTTTTTTAGTCGAAATCCGCGTAGCCTTGCCCGACCGCAGCTCTGCGTCTTCCCTGGATTGGGTTACTTCCGGAAAGCACAGGATTACGGTAATCGGGGCACATCTTGGCCCAGGTCGGCGCCCGCCGGCCTGGGCTTTTTCTTTGCCGGACGGCATATCGGGAGGCATGTCGGGGCCGATTGACCCGTGCACGGAGCCGTGCAGAGAGAATTTGTTAAATTCAGTCCCTCACTTTTGGAACCGTGGCCCGCCGGACGGGTCGAACGGATCCCAACACAGGAACCGCCATGCGAATTCTGGTCATTGAAGACAACAGCGACATCGCCGCCAATCTGGGGGACTACCTGGAAGAGCGCGGCCATACCGTGGACTTCGCCGCCGACGGCGTCACCGGCCTGCACCTGGCCGTGGTCCACGAGTTCGATGCCATCGTGCTGGATCTGAACCTGCCGGGCATGGACGGCCTGGAGGTCTGCCGCAAGCTGCGCAACGAGGCGCGCAAGCAGACCCCGGTGCTGATGCTGACCGCCCGCGACTCCCTGGACAACAAGCTGGCAGGCTTCGATTCCGGCGCCGACGACTACCTGATCAAGCCGTTCGCCCTGCAGGAAGTGGAAGTGCGCCTCAACGCGCTGTCGCGTCGCGGCAAGGGTGTGCAGACGCGGGTGCTGGAAGTCGGCGATCTGGAATACAACCTGGATACCCTGGAAGTGCGCCGGCAGGGCAAGCTGCTGCAGCTCAACCCGACCGCGCTGAAGATCCTGCAGGCGCTGATGGAAGCCTCGCCGGCGGTGGTCACCCGCCAGGAACTGGAAACCCGGGTCTGGGGCGAGGAATTGCCCGACTCGGATTCCCTGCGCGTGCACATCCACGGCCTGCGCGCGGTGGTCGACAAGCCGTTCGAAGTCCCCCTGATCCAGACCCGCCACGGCATCGGCTACCGGATCGCCGCGCCCGATGGCAACGGCTGAACGGCGGCGACGGCCGGCCGCCCGGCGCGCGGCCAAGTTCCGCCACCGGCTGCGCACCCGCATCATCCTCTCGTTCTTCCTGCTGGGCACCGGCCTGACGGGACTGTTCGCCTATCTGACCGACGTTGCCCGCCAGCGCGTGGAAACGCAGTTGGTCGAAGACGTGATGAACCAGAACGTCGATGAGTACATGCGCCGGTTTTATCAGGATCCGAGCCGAAATCCGGATATCGAGGTTCAGCAGATCAAGGCGTATGTGTTCGCGCCCGACAGCGAACGCCTTCGCACCGAGTTTCCTGACTGGATACCGTTGCGCGATGGCAACCACAACGTAACGGGCGTGGATGAAACCGGGCACGAGTACGCCTACAAGCTGGCCGTAAGAAAGGCTCCGGAGCAATGGTTCTTTCTGGCCTACGACATGACCCAGTCACGCAAGGGCGAGGTGCAGCTTAAGCGTTGGCTGTATCTGGCGGTGCTGCTGTTTGGAGCCTTGTCGCTGATCATTGGCTGGTGGTCCGCATCGCGTGTGATGAGTCCGGTTTCTAGCCTGGCGCGCCGATTGCGAGCCTATAAGGGCAGTAGTGACCCCAAACCGTTGGCACCTCACTTTCCCGAGGACGAGGTGGGTGAATTGGCGAAGGCGCTGGATGACTACTCCGATCGCCTGACCGAAGTTGTGCAGCGCGACCGCGAATTCAATGCGGACGTCAGCCATGAGCTGCGGACGCCTTTGGCGATTATCCGGGGCTCGGTCGAGTTGATGCTGTCTCGCCAGGATCTGGACGAGAAGACCCGCACGCGGATCCTCCGGATCCAGCGCGCCGAGCAACAGTGCACGGACCTCATCAGTGCCCTGTTGCTGCTGTCGCGCAGCGAACGAGGGCACGGCAACACTGATGTCGCTCGAGTCGCGGAACAATTGCTGGACGCGCACCGTGCCCAGCTTGGCGGCAAGATGCTGGATCTGCGGGTTGAAGGAGATTGCGGACTGAAGATTGATGCGCCGGAAGCCGCATTGTCCGTTGCTCTCGGCAACCTCATTGGCAATGCGGTCAAGTACACCCAGGAAGGCGAAGTCGTGGTGAGACTGTTGCCCACGGCGGTCGAAGTCATCGATTCCGGCCCTGGGTTGAGCAAGGAAGATGCCGCCCGTCTGTTCGAGCGCGGTTATCGTGGAACCCATGCCGGGCACTCGCAGGGAGGAGGCATCGGCCTGTCGATCGTCAGCCGTCTTTGTGATCTCTATGGCTGGAGAGTGGGTGTAAAGCCTGGAGAGCAACGCGGCGTGATTGCGACGCTTCGTTTTTCGTAGCGGGAGTAAAAGCGTGACTATCGGAACGATCTCCGATAGTCACGTTCGGATCATCGTCGACTCACGTCCATTTGACGACGGGAGTAACGGTGCCAGGCGGGTTCGGACCTGGCCCGAAAGGATTGGAGCCACGGCTGACGGTTGTTCCCGGAACGGTTTTTAGTGGCGTTGGGAATGGGCTGGGGGGCCGGGGAGGAACAGGGTTGCCGGCACCTCCGGTCACTGCTTCTGTTTCAGCTTTTGAGAGAAGACGCATGGTTGAATCTCCTTTGCTGTTGACGATGCCATGAGAGATGGCTGCTCGACACTAGCAATCATTCAACGACCGACCCTGGCATCCGGTCACAGAGGAATTGAAAGTTAATTGCAGCGCAATTGACAAGAAAAGACCTGTCGCGCGTGCCTGTCACAGCGTTATCCAGAAACAGTTGTAGGAGCGCCGCAGTCCGAACACCGTGCGCGATGGCGTGGCGCTGTTCTTCAGCGTCTGCTCCAGCCGCAGACCGATGGGGCGCTGCGGCGTGGTCTGCGGGTAGTACCCGTCGGTATTGGCGTCGAGGACGCTGCCGTCCTCGGCCAGCACCGGCGTGGCGGGCCGGATCGGCACGATGTCGATCAGCGGTCGCTGCACCACCGCTTCCAGCTGATCCAGTATCCGGTTGGCGGACGCATCGGAGAGGCCGCTCCATTGATAGATGCCGGCCAGCCGGTTGACGTCGTGGGCGTCGACGGCGGCGGTGATCTGCGCCACCAGATCGCTGAGCGTGCGTGAACAGGTGCCGCGATACAGGCCGGAGGTGCCGCGCGTGGACGCGGTGGCGGGATCCGGCAGGCGGTCCATCGCGCCGATGTCCTCGCAACGCTTGTCGGTGTAGACCGTTTCGCCGGTCATGGTGGTGCAGCGCTGCACCGGATCCTGGGCATGGGCGCGGGGCATTCCGGCGGGCCAAGCCAGGCAGGCGGCAAGCAGCGGCAGGAGGACGAATCGCATCGCGTCAGCCTACCGGCCAACGCGTGGTCCGCCAATGAGGTTCATGCGCGCGCGCAACCGCAATGCCGCGCACCGCGCGATGTTCAATGCCCCGGTTCAGCGTCCCAGCCGGCTCAGCACGGCCTGGGTGGGCTTGGCCAGGTTCAGGGTGTAGAAGTGCAGCGACGGCGCGCCGCCGGCAATCAGCCGTTCGCACAGGTTGGCGACCACGTCGGCGCCGAACTCGCGGATGCTGTCCACGTCGTCGCCGTAGGCCTGCATGCGCTTGCCGATCCAGCGCGGGATCTCGGCACCGCAGGCTTCGGAGAAGCGCTTGAGCTGGGAATAGTTCGAGATCGGCATGATCCCCGGCACGATCGGGATGCCCACCCCCAGCTTGCGGGCGGCATCGACGAAGTGGAAATAGGCGTCGGGGTTGTAGAAGTACTGGGTGATCGCGCCGTCGGCGCCGGCGTCGACCTTGGCCTTGAAGTACTTCAGATCGCTGAGCGCGTCGTCGGACTGTGGGTGCGTTTCCGGATAGGCGCCAACCTCGATGTGGAAGGTGTCGCCATGCTCGGCGCGGATGAACGCGATCAATTCCGAGGCGTAGCGCAGGTCGCCGGGGTGGCCCATGCCGGAAGGCAGGTCGCCGCGCAGGGCGACGATGCGCTTGCAGCCGATGGCCCGGTACAGCTTGAGCAGTTCGCGGATTTCCTCGCGGCTGCCGCCCACGCAGGACAGGTGCGGTGCGGCGGAGAAGCCGTGCTGCTGGTTGAGGTGGCGGACCGTCTCGGAGGTGTAGCTGAGGGTCGAGCCGCCGGCGCCGAACGTGCAGGAGACGTATTCCGGACCGTATCCCTTCAGCTTGTCCGCGGTGCGGTCGAGCTGGGCGCGCTGCTCGTCGGTCTTGGGGGGGTAGAACTCGAAACTGAGGGCGGTCATGGGCGGGCAGGGCGACGGAAACGCGTCCATTATATCTCTCCATCAAGATGGATATGCAAACGCTGCCGCCGCCGGGTTGCGGCCACGCGGTACCCTGTGCGGGACTCTTCACCGCGCTCGTCCATGTCCATCGTCCTCACGCCGTTCGCCCGCACCCGCCTGTTTCCCCGCGAGACCCGCCGCAACACCCTCCAGGACTGCACGCCGGAGCAGTTCGAGCAACATCTGAACCGGCACGCGCCGCTCAAGGACCTGCCGGGCTATGCCCCGTTCTGCCGCCTGCACGTGCACGAAAACTGGACCTCCACCCGCTGCCTGACCGTACCGATCACCGACGACAACCGCCACCGGCTGCGATCGGCCTACGAGGCCCGCACCCGCGAGGAACTGCCGGTGCTGGTGCGCTGGTTCGAAGGTGTGGAGCCGCCGGTGGCGCGCTATCTGGTGGTGATCCTGTACAGCCGCGAGCAACTGGCGCGCGAGGGCAGTCCCATAGACGCCGACTGGGGCATCGTCGGCTGCCTGTATACCGCCGAGCCGGAGGAAATCCCGATGGCGCCCATCACCATGATGCGCAACGCGCTGGGCGTCGAGGAGGGCGGCTCCGGCATCCCGCTGGATCGCGACGCCTATCGACGCGCGGTGGAATTCTGGGAGAACAACGCCAACTGGCGGCCGTAATCCCGCGCCGGAGGCGAAGGCCGCGGGCGGCGCCCCTTCAGCGGGCGCGCCCTATCGGCGCGAAGCGGGCGTCGGTCAGCCGCGCGAGATCGGCCGGGGCCAGTTCCACTTCCAGTCCGCGGCGGCCCGCGCTGACATGGATCCCCGACAGCGATTGCGCGCTGGCGTCCAGGAAGGTCCGCAGCCGCTTCTTCTGCCCCAGCGGGCTGATGCCGCCAACCAGGTAGCCGGTGGCGCGTTGGGCGGCGTCGGCGGCGGCCATCTCGCAGCGACGGCAGCCGGCGGCCTCGGCGAGTGCCTTGAGGTCGAGCTGGCCGGCGACCGGCACGATCGCCACCAGCAGTTCGCGGGACTCGGTGGCGGCCAGCAGGGTCTTGAACACCCGGGCCGGGTCCAGGCCAAGCTTCTCGACCGCTTCGGCTCCATAGGAGCCGGCGTCGCGATCGTGCGCATAGGCGTGCACGGCATGGGCGACGTGTTCGCGCTTCAGCAGTTCGATGGCAGGCGTCATGGCGTATGTCGGCGAAAGCGATGCCGGTGATCCTGGGTTGTCGCCACGCCACCGTCTTGAACCGGATTGCGGTGCGGGAAACGACGACGGGCGCCCGAAGGCGCCCGTCGCGTTGGAACCGTTGACCAGAACAGCGATCAGTAGCGGTAGTGATCCGGCTTGTACGGGCCTTCCACCGGCACGCCGAGGTAATCGGCCTGATCCTGGGTCAGCCTGGTCAGCTTGACGCCGATCTTCTCCAGGTGCAGGCGCGCCACTTCCTCGTCCAGGTGCTTGGGCAGGCGGTAGACGGTCTTCTCGTAGACGTCCTTGTTCGCCCACAGGTCGATCTGGGCCAGCGTCTGGTTGGCGAACGAGTTGGACATCACGAAGCTGGGATGGCCGGTGGCGCAGCCCAGGTTGACCAGGCGGCCTTCGGCCAGCAGGAAGATCGCGTTGCCGTTCGGGAACACGTACTTGTCCACCTGCGGCTTGATGTTGACCTTCTGCACGCCGGGGAAATTCACCAGCGCATCGACCTGGATCTCGTTGTCGAAGTGGCCGATGTTGCACACGATGGCCTGGTCCTTCATCGCCTTCATGTGATCGATGGTGATGATGTCCTTGTTGCCGGTCGTGGTGACGTAGATGTCGGCCGTGCCCAGGGTGTTCTCGAGGGTGTTGACCTCGAAACCCTCCATCGCCGCCTGCAACGCGCAGATCGGGTCGATTTCGGTGACGACGACGCGGGCGCCGTAGGCGCGCAGCGAATGCGCCGAACCCTTGCCGACGTCGCCGTAGCCGCAGACCACCGCGACCTTGCCGGCCAGCATCACGTCCATCGCGCGCTTCAGACCATCGGCCAGCGACTCGCGGCAGCCGTACAGGTTGTCGAACTTGGACTTGGTGACCGAGTCGTTGACGTTGATCGCCGGGACCAGCAGGGTGCCGGCTTCGGCCAACTGGTACAGGCGGTGCACGCCGGTGGTGGTTTCCTCGGACACGCCCTTCCAGGCCTTGACCACTTCGGTCCAGTAGCCCGGACGCTCCTTGTGGACGCGCTTGAGCAGGTTCTTGATCACCTGCTCCTCATGGCTGGAGGAGGCGGTGTTGACCCAGTCCGAACCGTTTTCCAGCTCGTAGCCCTTGTGGATCAGCAGGGTCACGTCGCCGCCGTCGTCGACGACCAGCTCCGGACCCTGCTTTCCGCCACCGAAGCTCAGCGCGTCCAGCGTGCAGTCCCAGTACTCTTCCAGGCTCTCGCCCTTCCAGGCGAACACCGGGGTGCCGCTGGCGGCGATCGCCGCGGCGGCGTGGTCCTGGGTGGAGAAGATGTTGCACGAGGCCCAGCGCACGTCGGCGCCCAGGTCCACCAGCGTCTCGATCAGCACGGCGGTCTGGATGGTCATGTGCAGCGAACCGGTCACCCGCACGCCCTTGAGCGGCTTGGCGGCGGCGTGCTTGCGGCGGATGGACATCAGGCCCGGCATCTCGTGCTCGGCGATGTCGATTTCCTTGCGGCCCCAGTCGGCCAGGGAAATGTCGGCGACCTTGTAGTCACCCTCGGTGGAGAACTGGCGTACGGCGTTCATGTATCGGCTCCGGTTAATGGGCGAGCGGCGCTCGCATTCTTGACCGGGCGCCGTTACAGAAAAGTCCTGCCGAGCCTGGCCATCGATGCTTCTCCTGGAAGCCGTCATGGTCGCAGCGCCCCTCGGCGAGGGCGGCCATTATATCGGCTGTTCCGGATGAAGCGATGGATGGGCCGGGCATGACGGACGGCGCTGGCCCGGCCGGGATCGGGGTTGTTAAGCTCGAATGAATCCCAGCCACCGAGAGCCCCGAATGCCCTCCATGCCCCGTATCGCCGCGCTGGCCCTGGCGGTGACCCTGCTGGCGCCGGCCGCCATCGCCCGCACCCCGGCCACGCCGGCCAAAGCCGCCGCCACCGCGGCCGCCGACAACGGCTACCAGCTGCCGCCGGCGCCGTTGCAGGCGATCGTCGATGCCCCGCGCCGCCCCGACGTCTCGGTCAGTCCGCGTCGGGATCTGCTCGCCCTGATGCAGACGCCCACGCTGCCGGGCATCGACGTGGTGGCCCAGCCGGAACTGAAACTGGCCGGCCTGCGCATCCATCCGCGCAGCCATTCCGCCAGCCGGTTTTCGTTCGGCACCGACTTCTGGCTGCAGGAGATTTCCACCGGCAAGGAACTGCGCATCCAGGGACTGCCGCAGCCGCTGTCGATGGTCGGCTTCCGCTGGTCGCCGGATCAGCGCTACATCGCCTTCAACCGCATCGATCCGCAGAGCGCCGGCAACGAGCTGTGGCTGATCGACGTGGAAGCGCGCAGCGCCCGGCGCCTGACCGATCGCGCCCTCAACACCGTCGTCGGCCGTGGCTATGCCTGGCTGGGCGACAGCCGCCGCCTGCTGGTCCAGTTGCAGCCGCAGGGACAGGGCGAGCCGCCGGAGCGCAGTCTGGTGCCCGGCGGGCCCAACGTGCAGCAGACCCAGAGTGGCGGCGGCATGGTGCAGATCCGCACCTACCAGGACATGCTGCGCAACGAGGGCGATGCGCGCCTGCTGGAGTACCAGCTGCGCTCGCAGCCGGCGCTGGTCGATCTGAGCGGCGCGGTGCAGCCGCTGGGCAATCCGGATCTGAACCTGTCGCTGTCGGCGTCGCCGGACGGCCGCTACCTGCTGCGCCGTCGCGTCGAACGGCCGTTCTCCTACCTGGTGCCGGTGACCTCGTTCCCGACCCGCATCGAGGTGCTGGACATGCAGGGACGCCTCGTCCACGAAGTGGCGAAGCTGCCGCTGGTCGAAGGCTTGCCGCCGGGCAACGACGCGGTGCGCGCCGGCGTGCGCGACATCCAGTGGCGCGCCGACGCCGATGCCACCCTGGTCTGGGCCGAGGCCCAGGACGGCGGCGATCCCTCGCGTGAGGTCGCCATCCGCGACGCGGTAATGATGCAGGCCGCACCCTTCGACAAGCCGCCGGTGACCCTGGCGCGGCTGGGCATGCGCCTGGCCGACATCCAGTGGGGCAACGGCCAGTTGGCCCTGATCAGCGAAGCGTGGTGGAAGAACCGCCAGATCCGCGAATGGCGGATCGCGCCGGACGACGCGGCGCAGGCGCCGAAGCTGATCCGCGAGGGTTCCTACGAGGATCGCTACAACGATCCCGGCCAACCGGTGCTGGCGCAGGATGAGCGCGGTGAAATGCGCCTGATGCTCGCCGCCGACGGACGCAGCATCTACCGGATCGGCGACGGTGCTTCACCGGAAGGGGATCGTCCCTTCCTCGACAAGGTGGATCTCGAACAGGGCGGCAAGACCCGCCTGTTCCACTCGCAGGCGCCGTATTACGCCGTGCCGGTGGCGCCGCTGGATGCCGACGGCAAGCGCCTGCTGATCACCCGCGAATCGCCGGACGAGCCGACCAACCTGTTCGTCGGCGAAGGCGAGGCCGCGCCGCGTGCGCTGACCCGTTTCCCGCATCCGACGCCGCAGTTGAAGGGCGTGAAGAAGCAGCAGGTCCGCTACAAGCGCAAGGACGGCGTGGATCTCACCGCCACCCTGTACCTGCCGCCGAACTACGACCCCAAGCGCGACGGCCGCCTGCCGATGCTGATGTGGGCCTATCCGGCCGAGTTCAAATCCGCCGAGGCCGCCGGCCAGGTGACCGATTCGCCGTACCGCTTCAACGCGATCAGTTACTGGGGACCGCAGGCGTTCCTGGCGATGGGCTATGCGGTGTGGGACGACTTCTCGGTGCCGATCGTGGGCGAGGGCGACAAGGAGCCCAACGACAGCTACGTACCGCAACTGGTCGCCAGCGCCGAGGCGGCGGTGGACGAAGCGGTGCGCCTGGGCGTGGCCGATCGTGATCGCATCGCGGTGGGCGGCCATTCCTACGGCGCGTTCATGACCGGCAACCTGCTCGCGCACACGCGACTGTTCAAGGCCGGCATCGCCCGCAGCGGCGCCTACAACCGCACCCTGACGCCGTTCGGCTTCCAGGCCGAGGAGCGCAATTTCTGGCAGGCGCCGGACGTGTACGAAACCATGTCGCCGTTCAACCACGCGGATCGGATCAAGGACGCGCTGCTGCTGATCCACGGCGAGCAGGACAACAATTCCGGCACCTTCCCGATCCAGAGCGAGCGCATGTACGCGGCGATCAAGGGACTGGGCGGCACCGCGCGGCTGGTGATGCTGCCGAACGAGTCGCACGGCTACCGCGCGCGCGAATCGATCATGCAGATGCTGGCCGAATCCAACGCCTGGCTGGATCGCTACGTGAAGCAGGCCGCGCCGCCCGCGGCCAAGCGCTGAGCCCACCAGACCGGAACCGGACCAATTGCGGTCCGGTTCGCCTGTCCCGGCGGACAAGCCGGGACAGGCGTGCGGCGGCGCAGCAAACGGCGGCCGAATTGGGTTAGTGTTGGGGACTCACCCCCGCCGCCCGGTCTGCCGTTTCGATGAATTCGCCCCGCAGTCTCGAGTTCGCTCCACCCGATGTACCGCTTCGTGAAGACGTGCGCCGGCTCGGCGCGCTGGTCGGCGACATGCTGGCCGAGCAGGTATCGCCCGCATTCCTGGAGGAAGTCGAACGCGTGCGCACCACCGCGATCGCGCGCCGCCAGAGCGACGCGCCGCCGCAGTCGCTGGCGGGGTTGCTGGCCGGGCTGAAACCCTCGCACGCGGAAGGACTGATCCGCGCGTTCAGCGCGTATTTCCAGGTGGTCAACATCGCCGAGCGCGTGCATCGCATCCGTCGCCGTCGCGATTACCAGCGCACCGACAGCAGCAAGCCGCAACCGGAGGGCCTGCAGGACGTGCTGCTGCGACTGAAGGCGCAGGGCGTGGGCATCGACGAACTCGCGCAGTGGCTGCCGCGCATCGACATCGAACCGGTGTTCACCGCGCATCCCACCGAGGCGGTCCGGCGCGCGCTGCTGGAAAAGGAACAACTGATGGTCGCCAGCCTGGTCAACGGGCTGGACGGCACCCGCACGCCTGGCGAACAGGCCACCGACACCGCGCGTTTCCGGATGGCGCTGACCTCGGCCTGGCAGACCGCCGACTCCTCGCCGGTGCGTCCCGGCGTCGAGGACGAGCGCGAGCATGTCGGCTTCTACCTGATCGAAGTGCTGTACCGGGTGATGCCGGTGCTGTACGAAACACTGGAAAGCGCGATCACCCAGGTCTACGGCGAACATCCGGCGATCACCCGCCATCTGCCCCGGTTGCTGCGCTTCGGCACCTGGGTCGGCGGCGACATGGACGGCAATCCGAATGTCGACGCCGGCACCGTCACCGCGACGCTCAACGCGCAGCGCGCGGTGATCCTGCGCCGCTACATCAAGGAACTGCGCCAGCTCACCACGCTGCTCAGCCAGTCGAGTTCGCTGGTCGGCGTGTCGGCCGAGGTGCTGGCGCGCGTGGACGAATACCGCGAACTGCTGCCGAAGGCCGCCGCGCAGTCGCGCCCGCGACACGGCGACATGCCGTATCGCCTGCTCAACGATCTGATGCGGGCGCGGTTGCAGGCCACGCTGGAAGATCTGCCGCAGGGCTACGCCGGGCCCGATGAACTGGCCGCCGACGTGGAACTGATCCTGCGCAGCCTGGAAGAAAATCGCGGCATCCACGCCGGCTGGTTCGCGGTGCGCCGGCTGGCCTGGCGCATCCGCAGCTTCGGCTTCCATCTCGCACGGCTGGACGTGCGCCAGGAATCCAGCGTGCATGCGCGCGCGGTCGCCGCGGCGCTGGCGGATGCGGAATGGGAATCGCGCGATGCGGTCGAGCGCGGCGCGCAACTGGCGCCATACGCCAGCGGCGAACAGGTGCTGCCGGCTTCAGCGGAAGAGGGCAATCCGCGCCTGGACGCGGTGTTCGCCGCGTTGGGCGACGCGCGCCGCCGGCATGGCGCCGATGCGCTGGGCGCCTACATCATCAGCATGGCGCACAACCGCGCCGACGTGCTCACCGTGCTGGCGCTGGCGCGCCGCGGCGGGCTGGTCGATGGCGACGGCAACGTGCCGCTGGACATCGCGCCACTGTTCGAAACCGTGGACGATCTGCGCCACGGTCCGGACACGCTGCGCGATCTGATGGCCGATCCGGTGTACCGCGCGCACCTGGCCGCGCGCGGCAACGTGCAGATGGTGATGCTTGGCTATTCGGACAGCGGCAAGGACGGCGGCATCGCCGCCTCGCGCTGGGGATTGCAGCGCGGGCAGGTCGAACTGCTGCAGACCGCCAAGGAACTCGGCATCAAGCTGACCTTCTTCCACGGCCGCGGCGGTTCGATCAGCCGCGGCGGCGGCAAGACCACCCGTGCGGTCGATGCGTCTCCGCGCGGCAGCGTCGATGGCCGCCTGCGGGTGACCGAGCAGGGCGAGGTCATCCACCGCAAGTACGGCATCCGCGCGCTGGCGCTGCGCTCGCTGGAGCAATCGGTCGGCGCGGTGCTGGCCTCCTCGCTGCGCCCGCGTCCGCTGGAACCGCGCGAGCCGGGCTGGCGGGACATCATGGACACGGTCGCCGGCCACAGCAGCGAGGCCTATCGCGGCTTCGTCGGCGCGCCGCGCTTCATGGACTACTTCCGCAGCGCCACCCCGATCGACGTGATCGAACGGATGACGCTGGGCTCGAGGCCCTCGCGCCGGCTCGGCCAGGATGCGGCGCTGGGCAACCTGCGCGCGATTCCATGGGTGTTCGCCTGGAGCCAGGCGCGGGCGGTGATTCCCGGCTGGTTCGGCGTCGGCAGCGGCCTGCAGGCGGCGGTAGATGCGCACGGCGAGGACGCGGTGCTGGAGATGGCGCGCGATTGGCCGTTCTTCCGCACCTTCCTCGACGACATCTCGATGGTGCTGGCCAAGGGCGATATGAGCATCGCCGGGATGTTCTCGCGGATGGCCGGCGAGCTGCACGACGAGTTCTTCCCGCGCATCCAGCGCGAGCATGCGCTGACCCTGCACTGGGTACTGCGGCTGACCGGCGACGAATGGCTGCTGCAACATGATCAGCGACTGGCGCTGTCGATCCGCCTGCGCAATCCCTACATCGATCCGATCAGCGTATTGCAGGCGGATCTGCTGCGGCGCTGGCGCGAGACCGGGCGCGAGGACGACACCCTGTTGCGCGCCTTGGTGGCGAGCATCAACGGCGTATCGCAGGGCGTGCAGAACACCGGTTGAGACGTGCGATGCCGGGGGGCGAATCCCGGCGGACTCCCGCCGTCAGGGCTGGCTGCCGCGCTTGGGCTTGTCCAGTTGCAGATCCAGCCAGCGCAGCAGATCCGCGACCACGCGACTACGCTCGGGATCGGCCTCGTTGTAGATCTCGTGGTACAGGCGCAGGTACTCGTGCACCCGCAGCTTGCGCCGGGGCGCGGCGGCGGCGAAGGCGCGGGCGCCGGCCGGATCGACCAGATGATCGTCGGCGGCGAATTGCAGAAGCGTGGGCGTCTTCAGGCTGGCGGCCAGGGCGATCACGCGGGGACCGCCGGTGAAGATGAAATGCGCCAGCCGCGTGCTGATGCGCGAATGGTTGAGCGGATCGTCCAGGTACTCGCGCTCGACATGGGGATCGTGCGAGAGCCGGTTGGCGGCCAGCCCGGTGCGCAGCGTCAGTCCCGGCCACCAGCCGGACAGCGCGCGCGCCAGCGCCCGCTGCGCGCCGCCGGCATGCGTTGCCAGCGCCGGCGACGAGGCGATCAGGCCACGCGGCGCCAGCTCCATCAGCAGCACCGCGTACATGGCCACCAGTCCGCCCAGGCTGTGGCCGAACAGGAACGGCTGGTCGTCGGCTTCGCCGGCATAGGCATGAAACGCCGCGACCGTATCGCGCGGCAGCCGCGCCGGTTCGTCCAGGCAGCCCTGCGGCCCCTCCGAGCGGCCGTGGCCGCGATGATCGTAGGCGCGCACCGCGATGCCGGCCGCGTTCAATTCCTCCGCCAGCCGCGCGTAACGGCCCGAGTGTTCGCCCAGGCCGTGCACCAGCAGCAACCGCGCGCGCGGGCGCGGCAGCGGCCAGTCGCGCGGATGCAGGCGCAGGCCGTCGTCGGTGAGCAAGGGGGAGACAGGGTGAGCGGTCGGCATGGCGCAACATCGCGCGCGCCCGCGCGGCGGTCAAGCGCCGTGGCGCCGGGGAGGGGAGACGCGGGGATCAGGCGTCCAGTTCGGCCCAGCGCTGGTAGGCCAGATCCAGTTCCTGCTGGAGCGCGGCCAGTTGTTCGTTGGCGCGCTGGAGGCTGGCGGGATCCTGCTGGTAGTAGGCCGGTTCGTTCATCGCCGCGGTGCGGCCGGCGATGTCGGTTTCCAGCGCCTCGATGCGCGCGGGCAACTGCTCCAGTTCGCGCGCGTCCTTGTAGCTGAGCTTGCGCTTGGCCGGTGCCGCGACGGGAGCAACGGCCGGTGCGGACGTAGCCGCCGGCCGGCCGGGCGCGGTGGCCGGCGCCGCCGCGGATTCGGGGCGTTGCCGCAACCAGTCCGTGTAACCGCCCACGTAATCGCCGAGGCGGCCTTCGCCCTCCAGTACCAGGGTGCTGGTGACCACGTTGTCGAGGAAGTCGCGATCATGGCTGACCAGCAGCAGCGTGCCCTTGTAGTCGAGCAGCAGCTCTTCCAGCAGTTCCAGGGTTTCCACGTCCAGATCGTTGGTCGGTTCGTCCATCACCAGCAGGTTGGACGGCTGGGCGAACAGCTTGGCCAGCAGCAGCCGGTTGCGCTCGCCGCCGGACAGGCGGGTGATCGGCGCGCGCGCGCGTTCGGGCGAGAACAGGAAATCCTGCAGGTAACCGATGATGTGCTTGCGGCTGCCGTTGACCTCGACGAAGTCGCGCCCTTCGGCGACGTTCTCCAGCGCGTTGAGCGATTCGTCCAGCTGGCTGCGGTGCTGGTCGAAGTAGGCGATCTGCAAACCTGTGCCGAGCTTGACCTCGCCCTGCTGCGGGGTAAGTTCGCCCAGCAGGATCTTCAGCAGGGTCGACTTGCCGGCGCCGTTGGGACCGATGATGCCGACCCGATCGCCGCGCATGATGGTGGTGGACACGCGATCCAGCAGGACACGGCCGTCGTAGGCCTGGGTCACGTCGGTGGCTTCGATGACCTTGCGGCCGGAAGCCTGCGCGGCGGCGGCTTCCATCCTGACGTTGCCGGACAGATCGCGGCGCTGGGCGCGCTCGCGGCGCATCGCCTTGAGCGCGGTGACGCGGCCTTCGTTGCGGGTGCGGCGGGCCTTGATGCCCTGGCGGATCCAGACTTCCTCCTGCGCCAGCAGCTTGTCGAAGCGCGCGTTCTCCTGCGCCTCGGCGTGCAGGCGTTCCTCGCGCCGGCGCAGATAGTTGTCGTAGTCGCCCGGCCAGCTGGTCAGCTGGCCGCGATCGATCTCGACGATGCGGGTGGCCAGCGCGCGCAGGAAGCTGCGATCGTGGGTGACGAACACCAGGCTGCCCTCGAACTGCCTGAGGAAGCCTTCCAGCCAGGCGATCGCCTCGATGTCCAGATGGTTGGTCGGCTCGTCCAGCAACAGGATGTCCGGCTTGCGCACCAGCGCCTGGGCCAGCAGCACGCGTCGCTTCATGCCGCCGGACAGGGCGGCGAAATCGGCGTCCTCCGGCAGTTCCAGCCGGGCCAGCACCTGCTCCACGCGGCGATCCAGGTCCCAGCCGTGACGGGCTTCGATCTGCGCCTGCGCCTCGCCCATCGCGGCCATGTCGCCTTCGGCCACGGCATGGTGGTAGCGCGCCAGCAGCGCGCCCAGATCGCCCAGGCCCTGGGCGACCACGTCGAACACGCTGCCGGCGGTGTCCTGCGGGACTTCCTGGGCCATGCGCGCGACCACCACGCCGCCCTGGATCCGGATTTCGCCGTCGTCGGGCCGGATTTCGCCGGCCATCAGCCGCATCAGGGTGGACTTGCCGGCGCCGTTGCGGCCGACGATGCAGACGCGCTCGCCGGCTTCGATGGACAGATCGACGTGTTCGAGAAGGAGCGGACCGCCGACGCTGAAGTCGACCCGCTGGAATTGCAGAAGGGACATGACGCCATTGTACCCGGCCGTACCCGCGCGGTCCGCCGGATCCGCGCGCGGGCGGGTGCTCCGTCGCACCCGAGGTCGCTCCCATGGCGGGAGCCGGGAAGCGGAACCGCCCGATCAGGCGCGACCGCAGGCCGGGACGGAGCGGCATGAGCGGGGTGTTTCACCCGGCGTCGCGTCCATCCCCGATCCAATGAGCCTGCCGTTCAGACGGTGATGTCGCCGGCCGCGCGCAGCCGCGGCACGTTCGCTTCGCTCAGCATCTCGCGCGCCTCGGCTTCGATCTGTTCGCACAGGAACGAGATGGGCACGTCGTTGGCGCCGCCTTCGAAGGGGTTCTCGGTGCTCTCGCCCACCTGGTCCAGCGAGGTGTACATCCAGGTGATCAGCAGGCTCAGCGGCACCACCAGCCACACCATGTGGCCCTTGGCCCAACCCTCGACGGATTCGTTGAGGCGCTCGACCTCGCCGATCATTCCGAACGGCAGCAGGAACACCATGATCCTCACGAACAGCGAGTTGATGAAGGCGTGCTGGCGCGGGAACGGGAAGTTCTTGATGCGCTCGCTGCGCGATTGCTGGTCGCCGAACTCGCGCAGCATTTTCTGCAACTCGGCGAACTGCGGCGCGGGCAGTTCGCCCTCGGTCAGCAGCCGCTTCAGATCCTGGCTCTGCAGGGCCAGCACCTGCACCGCGCGGCTGTCGGCGGCGAGCACCTGCGCATGTTCGTCGCCGGGCAGGTAGCGCGAGAGTTCCGAATCCAGCGTGCGCTCGCGTTCGGGCACGTTGTAATGCCTGCGGTATTCGACGTTCTGCGCCTTGCCCTGATTCTCCCACGGCTTGGGCTGGCGCATCTCGTGGCGCAGCGCGGAAAGCCAGGCCAGATGGCGATAGACCAGCCGGCGCGCGCGGTCGGGCTCGGCCACGAAGTCGCGGCTCATCATCGCCCAGGCGCGGCTGCTGGCGACGATCGAAGACCAGATCTGCTGTGCGTCCTGCATGCGCGTGTAGCTCTGCACGTTCCTGAAACCCGCCGACAGCGCCACCGTCGCACCCAGCAGGAACACCACGCCCCAGGGAATGGCCAGCCATTTCCAGCCCAGCCACTGGTACAGCGCGACCGGGGCGAAGCTGAGCACGATGAGCACGTAGATGGTACGGCGCGTCCACGCGACGAATTCGGGGAGCCTGTAGGACTTTCCGGTATGCATGAGGCATCTCCGCGCGGGCCGCGGCGGCGAGCCGCGGCGCCACGCTCAGGGGAAGGAAGGCGGCGTCTCGCCATCGGTCACGGCCACCACGTGATCGATGCCGCGCCGGAACATCTTGGCGTAGGGGCAGACGCGTTCGGTGTTGCGCACCAGCTCGGCGGCGATGGCGCGATCCACGCCGGGAAGCGTGACGCGGATGTCGGCCGACAGCAGGAACAGGCCGTCCACCGGGTCGCGTGCGAAGGTGACCCGCGCGTCCACGGTGAGGTCGCGCAGTTGGATGCCGGCGCGGCTGGCCAGCAAGGTCAACGCGCCGTGGAAGCACGCCGCGTAGCCGGCGGCGAGCAACTGCTCGGGATTGCTGCCGCCGCCCGGCCCGCCCAGCGCCGGCGGCAGGCGCAGATCCACCGCCAGCGCGCCATCGTCCGATCGCACCAGGCCGGAAGCGCGGCCATGCGCGGCCTCGCCGCCGGTGACGCGCACGCAGCCGGTGTACAGAGCCAGCACGTCCTCGCCGAAATACTTGTCCAGCAGGCGTGGGGAGGGTGGCCGCAGCGGTGTCATCGTCGATGTCCCGGTGCGTGCTTCAGGACCGCATCGCTTCCGCGCGCGGCACGTAGCGCGCGAATTCGGACTGTTCCAGCCAGTGCTCGAAATCCAGCGCACCCAGCCAGGCCGGGGCCGCCGGCACCAGGGTCTCGCTCTCCAGTTCCGCGCCGAAGTAGCGTGCGTGCGCATCGCCGACGACTTCGCGCGGATCCTGCACGATGGCCATGAAGCGCTGCGCGAGATCGGCCAGCGGTTCGCGTTGCGGTCCGGCGATCTCGACGATGCCCTGCGCGGGGGTGTCCAGTGACAGGCGCGTCACCGCCTCGGCCACGTCCTCGGAGGCGATCGGCTGGACCAGGGCGGTCGGCAGGCGCACCGTCGCGCCGTCGGCGCTGGACTGGATGATGCCGGGCAGGAATTCGAAGAACTGGGTGGAATGGATGATGGTGTAGGGAACGCCGGACTCGCGGATCAGCTTCTCCTGCGCCTGCTTGCCGCGGAAATAGCCGCTGGCGGTGAGCTTCCCGGTGCCGACCACCGACAGCGCGACGTGGTGCTTCACGCCCGCGCGCGTTTCGGCGGCCAGCACGTTGCGGCCGGCGGTGGTGAAGAACTCCAGCACCGCCGCGTCCTCGAACGAGGGCGAATTCGCGAGATCGATCACCACGTCCGTGCCCGCCATCGCGGCATCCAGGCCCTCGCCGGTGAGGACGTTGATGCCGGTGGACGGTGCCGCGGCGATCACTTCATTGCCCTGCCCGCGCAGGCGGGCCACGACCTTGCTGCCGATCAATCCGGTACCGCCAATGACGACGAACTTCATGTTCCACCTCTGCATGTGGGAGTGAGGGAAGGGCCGACCCGGTGAGGGTTCGCGGAAACGATGCTAGGAAGCGTGGCGCCCGGCCGGAAGCCAGCGATGCGTGCGCACCGTGTTTCCCGATGCGCACCAATCGCGGGGGCTCAGGGGGTGCATCCTGCGCGGGCCGCGCCGGCGGCTGCGGGGACATGCGACATCGGCATGGCGCAATCGAGATCCAGGGCGCGGATGCGCGTGGTCGCGAAGTCGATGAAGGCGCGCACGCGCTTGGGAAGTTGCCGGCGGCTCAGGTAGCACAGGAAATGCCCGCCGTCGTCGGGCGCGTACTGCGCCAGGCACGCGATCAACGCTCCGCGGCGCAGACCGTCGCTGACCAGGTAGGCCGGCAGTTGCCCCAGGCCCTGTCCGTCCAGCACGGCCTGCAGGATCAGTTCGTCATCGTTGAACACCATATCGCCGGCAGGCGCCACGCGCTGCGCCCGTCCGTCCACACGGAAATCCCAGGGTTGCACCCGGCCGTTCGGCAGGCGACGCTGCAGGCAGACGTGTCCGGCCAGATCTTCGAGGGCGGCTGGCGGCGCCCGCCGCCGCACGTAGTCCGCGGAGGCCACGACCAGGCTTTGCCGTGGAATGATCTGCTTGGCGATGACCTGGCTGTCATCCAGCCGCCCGTCACGGAAGGCCACGTCCACGCGATCGGCGGCCAGATCGGCGGTCCGCTCGTCCAGGATCAGTTCGATGCCCACGTCCGGATACCGCAGGCGGAATTCGGCCAGCAGCGGCGCCAGCACGCGCCTGCCGAAGCCATGGCCGGCGCTGATCCGCAGCTGCCCGCGCGGAGGGCCGTCGCGCAGGTCGCGCATCTCCTCCAGCGCGCGCAGGATGTGCTCGACGCCGGGCCGGCAATTCTCGAAGAACAGTTCGCCTTCGCTGGTCAACGTGGTCGAGCGCGTGGTGCGCGAGAACAGGCGCGCGCCGAGCTGGCCCTCCAGCTTCTGCACGCTGCGGCTGACGGCCGAGCGTCCCACTCCCAGGCGTTCGGCCGCGCGCGCGAAACTGCCTTCGGTGGCGACGGTGATGAAGGCCATCACGCCGGCGTAGCTGGCGGAGAAGCCGTCCGACAGCAGCGCCTGGCGATCGGCGGCAAGGGAAAGCACTGCGTTCATGGGTTCATGCCTCGTCCGCATCGGCCGACGGGTTCAGGCGCGCCAGCGCGAGCCGGCGGGCGGCTTCCACCTGGCGCCTGCACAGTTCCGGCGGCTGCCCGAGCAGCCGGGCGATGTCCTCGTAGTGGGC
>OFDB01000005.1_pt1 | contig 141961 bp, 134 predicted proteins | sample 1521001 | NCBI WGS metagenome assembly OFDB01 (sample SAMEA2532531, study PRJEB24079) | metagenome | biome: bacteria; feature: seaside; material: soil | place: India | collected 2012-02-01 | depth 0.1 m | reverse complement strand
AAAAGCGCCGCGAGGGCGCCTACGGGATGCAGTGCCTCGGGCAGTACCGGATTCAGGCGGTGGTAGTGCTCATGTCGCACGCTCGGCCAGCGTTTCCGCGGGCCACCTCGTGATATCGGAGTGGCGTGCAAAGGGGAACTTCGAATCCACGCATTGGAAGCGTGGTGGGCGGTACAGGGTTCGAACCTGTGACCCCTACCATGTCAAGGTAGTGCTCTACCGCTGAGCTAACCGCCCGGTCTGCCCTTTGCAGGGGCGCGAATTCTAGCCCGGAAACCGGCGCGCCGACAACCATGCCTTTGCCGGGTCGCGGGAAACGCCCGTCCCGCTTCGATGCGGCCGGCGGCGGACGGCCGCGGCGCGGGGAGCAATGCGCGGCTTGCGGGCGCAAAATCCCGCTTTCCACGCCCCTGCCCCACCGCTCAGCCGGCCAGGCTGGCCTCCTTGAGCTTGCGGATCTCGTCGCGCAGGCGGGCGGCGTCCTCGAACTCCAGATCGCGGGCGTGCTGGTACATCTGCTGCTCCAGCGCCTTGATCCGGACCGCTGCCTGCGCGGGGTCCAGCACGGCGTACTCGGCGCGCTCCTCCGCGACCTTGCGTTTGCCGCGCCCGGCCTTGGCCTCGCCCGCGTCGCTGCGCGCCCCCTCCAGGATGTCGACGATGGGTTTGGCCACCGATTTGGGGGTGATGCCGTGCTCGACGTTGTACTCCAGCTGCTTTTCCCGGCGGCGGCTGGTCTCGTCGATCGCCGCCTGCATCGAACGGGTGATCTTGTCCGCGTACAGGATGGCCTTGCCGCGCAGGTTGCGGGCCGCGCGGCCGATGGTCTGGATCAGCGAACCGGTCGAACGCAGGAAGCCCTCCTTGTCGGCATCCAGGATCGCCACCAGCGACACTTCCGGCATGTCCAGGCCTTCGCGCAGCAGGTTGATGCCGACCAGCACGTCGAACTTGCCCAGGCGCAGGTCGCGGATGATTTCCACCCGCTCCACCGTGTCCACGTCCGAGTGCAGGTAGCGCACCTTCACGCCGTGCTCGCCGAGATACTCGGTCAGGTTCTCGGCCATCCGCTTGGTCAGGGTGGTGACCAGCACGCGATCGCCCCAGGACACCCGCAGGTTGATTTCCGACAGCAGGTCGTCGACCTGGGTGCCGACCGGACGGATTTCCACCTCCGGATCGACCAGACCGGTCGGGCGCACCACCAGTTCGACGATCTCGCCGTTGGATTCGCGCAGTTCGTAGGGACCCGGCGTGGCCGACACGTAGATGCTGCGCGGCGAGCGCTCCTCCCATTCCTCGAACCGCAGCGGCCGGTTGTCCAGGGCCGACGGCAGGCGGAAACCGAACTCGACCAGCGTCTCCTTGCGCGAACGGTCGCCCTTGTACATGGCGCCGATCTGCGGAATGGTGACGTGCGATTCGTCGATGACCAGCAGCGCGTCGGCAGGCAGGTAGTCGAACAGGGTCGGCGGCGGCTCGCCGGGCGCCTTGCCGGTGAGGTGGCGGGAATAGTTCTCGATGCCCGAGCAGTAGCCGACCTCGGCCATCATCTCCAGATCGAACTGGGTGCGCTGGGCCAGCCGCTGCGCCTCGACCAGCTTGTTCTGCGCGTACAGCAGTTCCAGCCGTTCCTTCAGCTCGACCTTGATGGTATCGATCGCGGTCAGCACGCGATCGCGGGTGGTCGCGTAGTGGGTCTTCGGGTAGACCGTGTAGCGCTGCAGCTTGCGCAGGGTTTCGCCGGTCAGCGGGTCGAACAGGGTCAGGTTCTCCACGTCGCCGTCGAACAGCTCGATGCGCAGCGCCTCGGCGTCGCTTTCGGCCGGATGCACGTCGATGACTTCGCCGCGGACCCGGAAGGTACCGCGCTGCAGTTCGTATTCGTTGCGGGTGTACTGCAGTTCGGTCAGGTGCTTGATCAGCTGGCGCTGGTCCATGTGCTCGCCCAACGACAGGATCAGGCGCAGCGACAGGTAGTCCTCGGGCGCGCCGAGGCCGTAGATCGCCGAGACCGTGGCCACCACCAGCGCGTCGGGGCGCGACAGCAGCGCCTTGGTCGCCGACAGCCGCATCTGCTCGATGTGCTCGTTGATCGAGCTGTCCTTCTCGATGAAGGTATCGGACGACGGCACGTAGGCTTCGGGCTGGTAGTAGTCGTAGTAGCTGACGAAGTACTCCACCGCGTTGTGCGGGAAGAAGGACTTGAACTCGCCATACAGCTGCGCGGCCAGGGTCTTGTTGGGCGCCATCACCAGGGTCGGTTTCTGTACCGCCTGGACCACGTTGGCGACCGTGTAGGTCTTGCCGGAACCGGTCACACCCAGCAGGGTCTGCTTGGCGAGGCCGGCTTCGAAATTCTCGACGAGTTTCCGGATGGCCAGCGGCTGGTCGCCGGCCGGGGAATAAGGCGAAACGAGCTGAAAGCGGTCGGTCATGGGGGAGTCCCGAATGCGATCGCTGAGTATAGCCATCCGGCCATGACCGACGGCGGGGAGATTTCCTACCCGGGTACGCGGCACCGTCCGATGGCGTGCGGCCCTCGCCTGGACAAACCTGAACGACCCTTACACGGATGTCAGGAGAACGCATGTGCAGGACGCACACCGATATCGCCTTCCCGCCCGGCGCCGGCCGCTCGCAGCGGGGAGTGACCCTGTTGGAACTGGCGGCCACCATGGCCATCACCTGCCTGCTTCTGGGGCTGGGCCTGCCTTCGTACCAGCACATGATCCAGCAGCGACGCGCCGACACCACGCGTCACCTGCTGCTGTCGCACTTCGCCAGCGCCCGCATGACCGCCATCACCCACCGGAAAATCACCGCCGTCTGCCCATCCGACGGCCCTGACACCGGCTGCCGCCAGGACGGCGACTGGAGCCACGGCTGGCTGATGTTCTTCGACCCGGATGGCGATCGGCAGCCCAACCTGCCGGAAGATCTGCTGCGCCACGAAGCCGTCTCGCTGCCGGACGGCTTCCGGATCCGGTCTTCTTCCGGGCGGCCGCAGCTGCGGTACCTTCCCACCGGCATGAGTACCGGCAGCAACCTCACCGTCCGCATCTGCCTGCAGGAACGCCTGATGACGGAGGTTGTCGTCAACAATGCAGGGCGTGCGCGCAGCCGCGGCAGCGATCCCGGCGAGCGATGCCAGCCCTGAGCCCGCCAGCCGGGGGAGGCTTGCCCCGCTCCCGCGGGCCTGATTACAATAGCGGACCCCGCCCGAATAGCTCAGCCGGTTAGAGCACTTGACTGTTAATCAGGGGGTCGTTGGTTCGAGTCCAACTTCGGGCGCCAGATTCCGATACGACAAAAGCCCGCAGCGATGCGGGCTTTTGTCGTTGGAGCGTTGACGGCGGCAGCCGACCGCTACCAGCATTCATCGGCCGAAGACGCCGTGCCGCTTTCGCCGCGCACGCCGCGCTGGTTGATCGTCAGCGTGCCGCAGAGCGTGTCCTTGGTTGCCTGCATGCCTTGCGGCACTGCCTGCAACGTGAAGGTCTTCGCGCCCGTCGAACCCGTAACGAAACTCACCTGGTAATGCGGTGAAACTTCGCTGTCGCATTGAGAGATGTCTGGCGCGGGGTCGCCGTCGTAAGTCAGGTACGTGGTGTAGTAGCGCTCCATGTACTGCGCACGCTCCTGCAGGCAGGCGGCTCCCGCCGACCGTCGTGACTTCACGATCTGCTGCTGGTAGCTCCCGTAGGCGATCGTGGACAGGATCGCCACGATGGCCACGACGATCATCACCTCCATCAGGGTAAATCCCGCCGCGCTTTTCCTGCTCGCATTCTCTGGTCTGAGGCTCATGGTTTCCCCTGGCATGTCGATTCGCTAATCCGCCACGACTTCCCGCCAGGAAACGCGGGAAGGCTGGAGTACGGACGAATTGGTCTTGATCACGTGGCTCTGCGCGTTGTCCATGTTGGTCAACATCACGTCGCCGATGAAGATTGGATTGTTCGGGCCGCTGGGCAGGCCGAGGCCGGAAACCGCGTTGCCGTTGACCATGTCGCTGTCGTCGAAACGGCCATCTCCGTTGGTGTCGAAGAACGATTGCGGCAGCCGCCCACCGGTGAAGGGATTGATCGCCATGATGAAGCCGCGTCCACTGGGATCGCAGACATCCTCGGTATCGGGGATTCGCGTGGTTCCAATCAGGGTCAGGCCCTGGAAGATGTTGGGCACGACCATCCGCTCGCCCTCCGCCCGGCTGCCTTCCGCAAGCAGATCCATGTACCAGCCGTTGGCGCCTGGCGAGGTACTCTCATCGATCACGCGGGCGCGGAAGCCATTGCCCAGATCGACTTCGTCGACGATGTTGATCTGTTTCAGGCCGGTGCGTCCGCTGATGGCGGTTCCGTTGTCGATGAGCCCATACCAGGTCTGTACCGCCCGACTGGAGAGATCGTCACGATTGAGGTAGCGGCCTGTACCGAAGAATACCCAGGTCTGGCTGGTCGTCGGGTTCCGCGACACCATCGGCGCGGCGGTGATCGGCTGTTCGGTGGCGCCATATTGCGCCTGGAACATCGAGGTCACGACCGGCGTCGTGGTGAGGTTGGTGATCTTCCACAGATTGCCGCGAAGATCGCCCGCGTAAACCACGTCCACGAAATCCGAGACGCCGGTGTTCCATGCATTGACACCGGACATGCCGTTGTTGGAACTCACGCCCGTATTCACGGTGGTGACGTTGCCATTGTTCAACCTGATCGTCACCAGCTGCGCCGAATCTCCGCTGCTGTTCGGACCATTGCCGATCAGCACGCGCCAGTCCCCGTCGGCCATCTGCGCAATGATGGGCTTGCCCAGGACGTTGCCCAGTGCAGGAATATCCGTGGCGTCCTTTTCCCACAGGAACCGGACATTGGCCGGGTCGGTAACGTCCAGCGCATATACAGCCCTGCCCCCGCGTCCCAGGGTACCGACCAGGATCGTCTTCCACGCGCCGCCGATGTAGGCATCGGCAACCGTGATGTCGCCGTCCACGTAGTAGCGATGCACGTAGTCCGGATTGGTGTACTCGCGCAGGTTGGGAATCACCGAGGAGGGAACGAATGCGAAGGTCTCCGCGCCGGTATTCGCGTTGAAGCCGTGCAGCATGCCGTCGTTGGCACCGACATAGACCACCGGCGTCCGGCTTGCACGCGCGGTCACGAATGCACCATACGTATCCGCCCCCGTGAACTCCGCACCGTAGAACAGACGTCCGTTGGGCGCTCCCACATAAACCGGTTGGGAATTGACGATGTCGCCCAGGATGCTCTGGCGTGTGCGCAGGTTGCCGGCCGGCTGCTCGTTGCTGCGTTCGCCGCGCAAGTAGTTCACCACCTGCTCGGAACCCAATGCTCCCTGCTGGGTGGATGTCAGGTTGGTGTAGCGGAACTGCCGCATCGTGCCGCCGCTGTTCACCTGGATGTTGCGGCTTCCCCATACCGGAAACTGGCTGCTGGCGGTCCAGCGCTGGGTCAGCGCACCGGTCGTCGAATTGACCGCATAGGCGACCAGTTCACCGCGCCAGGACTGGGCGAAGAACTGCGCCTGATAGGTCATGGCGCCGGTCTCGAGCTTGGTCGTGTTGGACGCGAACGAGCCACCCGAGCCGCGTATCTCGTCCATGATGTTTTCGAACGCCCGGCGCAGGCTGGCTACCATCTTGTCCGCCTCGCTCGCGACATAGAAATTGTCGGCGCGCCGATAGGTTCCCGGTGTCGTGGTGACACCACCGTTGGTACCACTGGTCAGGTAGTCGGTCGTGTTGTGCCACCAGGCGGTATCGAGCGCCTGGGTGCGGGTGTAGGGATTGAAGCCGGTGGGGACGCGGAATCCACCGTACTTGGCCGCCAGCCAATACTGGTTTCTGTTGGCGGGTTCGAGAACCTGGTTCTCCCGGACATCGACCCAGTGGGTTGAAATGGTCTGCCGGCCTTCGGTCTGTGGCAGCTCATCGTCATCGGGACGGATGTCGCGCGTATGCGAATCGTAGGCCAGGCCGGCGATGTAGGCCGAGTTGTATCGACCGGTGAACGGATTGGCCGGCGTGCCCAGGCCTTCCAGCTCGAACACTTTCTGGGTCGCCTGCACCACATCGACCGTGGTATCGCTGCTGACTTCACTCGGCTTGCCCGGTTCGCCATCACCGGACGTATTGCCAGGCAGGTTCTTGTCCCGGTGGGTATAGACATCGCCGATGCCGAGGATCACGTTCGACTGGCAGCTGTACCGGATGGGATCGTCCCATTGGGTGATCACCGGGAAGCCGTCCGCCAGACCATAGATGTCCCCTGACATGTTGGAATAGGCCGGGACATTTCCTTGATTCTTGAAGTAGCGGACCGCCGTGTAGTACAGCTCGCTGACCGGGTCCAGCGACTTCGGGTTGTTCTCGGTCATCTGACCGAACCGGTTCAGATAATTGATGACGCCGCTATGGTTGACGCCGCCGCCGGTGGCGGTCGCGTCGTTTGGATCGGGATTCTGGTAGAGGACGCCGGTGGCGGCATCCCATTCGGCGTTCGGATTGCTGGAGGCGTCCTGGTCCGGATAGTTCAGCAGCGGGCCGACGAACTTCTGGCGCGCGCGCATGACGCCGCCATCGCGATCCCAGGCCGAATCGTTGAGATAACCGAAGATGCTGTAACGCAGGCGATCCGAATACTCCTGGATCAGGCCCTCCGGCTTGTAGCCCTGCGAATAGCGCTTGCAGTTCATTTCCAGGCCGACCGCGCTGTTGCAGACCTCCACGCGCATGCTGACTTCGTACACCGGCAGGCCATCGACCCGGACACCATCCACGACCGTGTTGGTCAGGCCGTGCACCGAGGGGTCGTAGGCGACCACGGGTGACGCCGGCGTATCGAGATTGCCATCGCGGGTGAAGTACATTTTGTTGTTCAGGCCCGCGATGCGCATGCGGAAGACCGACCAGGCCGCAGGCGTGGCGCCGTCGACCAGGGTGCTGTTGTCACCGGTCTCAGGAAGCCGGCGGTTGGGATACAGGCCATATCCCGGCGCGTGGCGCGCCTTTTCCAGCCAGGTCGTCGTGGGTGTGTCCCTGACGCGATAACCACCGGTCAAGGCAAGGCGGAACGGATCGATGGTCTGGGTCGCGGCCCAGCTGAGGAAGTTGCCGCTCCATTGATTGGCACCGGAACAGGTCATGTTCCCGGTCAGCACGACCGGACTGAAATGGCGCTCGGATTCGGTGTCCGAATAGACGTACTCGTAACACTTGCCGGGGTCGAAATACCCCATGTAGGTACGGCCGACGTCATAGGCGCCGATGTTGGCCTGGCTGTGGATGGTCGGATATTCCACCGACGGCACCAGCGCCAGATTGCCGGGCACGTCGTTGCCAACATAGAGCGGTGCCTGCGAAATGGCGACCGAGGAGTCCGCGGGCAGCGAACTCAGCACCGCGAAGGCACCTATCAGCAATCCGGCCAGCCGGGAAAACTGGCGCCGCAGGGACGAAGGACGAGCGTGCGGCGTGGTCTGCATGGCGGAGGTCTGGCGAAGGGATGGATGCTCGGAATTCATGGCCTGATCTCCTACTTGACCACGACGTTCGATTGCAGGACGACAACCGAGCGATCGCTCGCGGACGGGTCATGGCTGCGCGCGGTGATGCGATAGAAGTGCTGCAGGGGAACGCCGCCGCCGCCGCCATACTGGGCGGCATTGGCACTGCTGCCGAGCTTCAGATCATCTTCGTTGGTGTACTGCCCCATGTACTCGATGTAGTACTGGGGCGCGCCCACGGTGAGCGTCTGGATGTTGGTCGCCGCATTGGTCCAGCAATACTGGCCCGCGCCGGTGCAGCCGGTGGTACCGGTCATCGCATTGACGGGAATGGACGGGCAGACCGTGCCGAAGGTGGAGCAGTTGAAGCCGATGAGGGCTCCTCCGAGGCTCGCCGTCTGGATGCGTTCCTCCGCGTCGCGCAGCGCGGATTCGGCGGCCTGGAAGGAAAGGCTGCGGTCGTACAGGTTCGCGCTCATCCGCTCTTCCAGCAGCGTGGTGCGAATCAAGGCCAGTCCCAGCAGCGTCATGACCAGCAGGAGAATAAGCACGACGACCAGCGACGCGCCTTGCTGGATGTCCTTCATCCGATATGAGTCCGCCCGGTTCATAGATTGCGGTTCCTCAAGGTCACGACGTGGGCGACCTGACGGTTGATGGGCGCGTTGTTCACACCGGTGCTCTCGGTGCTCTGCAATGTCAGGACCACTCGCACGGCGCTTACCTGGTTCCAGTTGGTGATGCTGTTCGCCGGAACATATTCGGTCGTTCCGGGCACGAGATACTCCAATTGCATGTTCTGCACGCCTTCGGCGATTTCCTGCGCGCGCATGGACGGCACACCACCGGAGTTGACCAGTTGCACCTGGTACAGGGATCTGCGTTGCGAATCGCTTCCACTCACGCCGATGTACCAGGCGGAGGCGCGCAATCTCGCGATGGTCGAGTTGGGGCCGTAGGCATAGGGCGTTCCATTGGTTGAGCAGTCAGGTGGATCAGCCCAGCCCAGCCCCTTGCTGCAGTTTCCAGGTGTCTGGGTATTTCCCGCGTTGTGCACCACGGTCACGTTGATGCCGTTCTGAGCACCGGAAATCTGAAAAATGGAAGCCTGGACGAAGTCGCACACGATCGCGATGTCTCCATCCTGCAGACCATGATTGACGGTATTGACCTTGAACTGCGCCGAAGTCGGTTTGTGGTCCACAACGGTGACCTCGCCCGGTGCGCCCGACCTGATTTCTATAGCATCGGTACCGCTGACCCGATTGCCGGCGGCGGTTCCGAACGTCGCGCCGCCGAATGCCTGCGTGCCGGTATACCCCCGGACTCCGTCTCCCCAGGCGGTTCCCCAGATTCCATTGGGATTCAGCACATTGACCGTACGCACGTTGCGCGAACACGGATTACCTCCCGCCTGCCGCAACTCACGCGCCATCAATTCATAGCCGACCCGTGCGTTTTCCTGCACGCGGCTCAGGTTGTCGGCCACCCGGAAAGCCTGGCGATTGGAAACGAAGATCCCGATTGCGGCTGCGACCACCAGCAGGCCCAGGACCAGGGCGATCATCAACTCGATCAGAGTGACGCCGGAAATCTTGCGGAAGGATGGTGCGTGCATGGCGGGATCCCGGTTCATAGCTGGACCCTGGTGACGACAGTCCGACGCGCATCGTTTTGCGTGGTGTCCGTCCTGGGGCCTTCGGAGGCACGGGAGTCATCCCACTCGACAGTGACGGTGAAGTTCCTGCCATTGGAGACAATGGTTCCGCAAGTTCCCTCGTCTCCCATGCTCTGCTTCATGTCCACGAACCATTGGTGGATGTCCTTCTGTGCCAGGGTTGCCCCGGTTGACGGCACGCCGGGCGTCACGCAGGTCTCGGCCATGTCGTAAGCGCCGGCAAGCGCGCGATCCCGGTTGGCGCGCATGGCGTCCAGGATGGAATAGGTCTGGATGGTGGCCTGTGTGCGTTCCAGTGCGCTCTGGTTGTTGCGCAACGCGGTCGCCTGCATCGCGGCGATGCCCAGCAGACCGATGCCCATCACCAGGACGGCGATGAGCACTTCAATCAGGCCGGCGCCCCGCTGATGGCGGGGAGAACGGGAGGGAGGGTTGGATCTGGACATGGATGAGTTCCTTACGGGCAGGCGCCTGCGCCGTTGGATGACGCGCTGCTGATCCGACTGCCCGCGGCGAGATTGACCGTGCGGCGGTTCTCCGCCGGCCGCGTCGTCGGGATGCAGACCACCACGGCGTTGTCGAGTAGCGCGCCACCGGCGTCGCGGGCCATGCCATCGGCCCTGAAGGTGATGCTGGCGTTGGTGCTGGTCAGCTGCAGCGGCGCCTTGGCGGTGAACACCCGGATGATTTCCGCGGCGGCCGGAGAACCGTTGCTGTCCATGTCAATGAAGGTGATCCATTGGCTCCATTGACCCGCGGCCGCGCAGGAGGTGCCGTTCGTGCTGCGGCAGATGATCACGCGGCGGTTCTGCTTGATCGCCTCGGTCCGCGCCAGTTGCAGCGATGCCACCACTTCATTGGCCTGTGCGCTCAGGCGATTGGAATTGATCAGGGAAGCGAAGCCCGGCGCGGCCAAGGCAGCCAGGATCGCCGCCACCGCCACGGTGATCAGCAGTTCCAGCAGGGTAAATCCCGAACACGCGCCAGCCGACAACGGCCCGCGACGACCATTCGGCCGATACCCCAGACAAACCCGCAAGGACATACGCCATTCCCCCAATGTGCGTGATGCACACTAGGCCCGCCCTCCGGACTCCGCCAGTCGGGAACCGATGGACGGCCCGGCAGGCCACCCCAACGGCACCGGACTGCCATCGACTCGAATGGCAAGGCATCATGCAGGCATTCCGATCCCCGTTTCCGCGATGACAGCGAAGCAACCCTCCGATCCATTGGATTCCCTCTGGCAGGCCCCGGTCATCATCTGGGCGCTGCTGGCCGGCGAAGGCGTAGCCGCGATTCTGGCGCAGGCGCCCGGGGTGGCCGGCAGCCGCTGGGTCTACTTCGGGCTGGCCTCGTTGACCGTGCAGTGGGTGCTGCTGGCCACGCTGGGTTCGTTGTATCTGCTGCGCCGGGTGATCGCCGGCTGGCGTCCGCCGTTGGTGGCCTATCTGGCGCTGCTGTTGCTGGTGCTGTCGACCTGGCTGGTGGTCGCCGCCATCCGGGTGCTGCTGGGCGACATCTGGGCGCAGAGCCGCGCGGGTTGGCTGGCGACGTTCCTGCAGGTCACCGGAATATCGCTGACCGTCGGCCTGCTCGGCCTGGCCGCCTTCCAGAACCACTGGCGCGCGCGGCAGTTGGCGGTGAAGGCCAAGCAGGCGGAACTTGAGGCGTTGCAGGCGCGGATTCGCCCGCACTTCCTGTTCAACACGCTCAACACCGCCACCGCGCTGGTGCACCAGCGTCCGCAGGATGCCGAACGGATGTTGCTGGATCTGTCGGATCTGTTCCGCGCCGCCCTGGCCGGACCGCGGGAAATTCCGCTGGCCGAGGAGCTCGCGCTGACCCGGCGCTATCTGGAAATCGAGAGCCTGCGGTTCGGCGACCGCCTGCAGGCGCGCTGGACACTTCCCGACCCGCTGCCCGAGGCGCAGGTCCCTACCCTGTCCATCCAGCCGCTGGTCGAAAACGCGATCCGCCACGGCATCGAGCCCAATCCCTCAGGCGGCACGATCGACATCGACGTCGAGGCGACCGCCCACGGACTCGTCATCGCCATCCGCAATCCGATTCCGGAAAGGGCCGCCCCCAGCCGCGGGCATCAGGTGGGCCAGAGTTCGGTGCGTGCGCGTCTCCAGGCCTTGACCCAGGGCCTGGGACAACTGGAAACCCGCCAGGAAGATGGCCATTACCTGGCCGTCATCCGCCTGCCGTTCGAAGCCGGGAGAACGGAATCCACCGTTCTCCCGACGGGCGCCGATCAGGTCAGCACGCGATAGCAGGGCTTGTACTCGCCCGCGATCTTCATTCGCCGCTGTTCGACGAAGGCGCGCAGCAATGCGTCCAGCGCCTGCATCATGTCGGCGTCACCATGGATCTCGAACGGACCGAATTCCTCGATCCGGCGCATGCCGTCTTCCTTGACGTTGCCGGCGACGATGCCCGAGAACGCGCGGCGCAGGTCCGCCGCCAGCGCGTGCGCGGGACGGCCATGGTGCAGATCCAGCGCAGCCATCGCTTCGTGGCTGGGCACGAACGGCTGCTGGAAGTCGCCCGGGATATCCACCGCCCAGTTGAAGAAGAACGAGTCCTTCTGCTGGATGCGGTACTCGCGCACCTTGCGGATGCCGGCACCCATCTTCTTCGCTACCGCGACCGGGTCACCGATGATGATCTCGTAGCGCCTGGTCGCTTCCTCGCCCAGGGTCAGGCGGATGAACTGATCGATCTGCTCGAAGTACGGCGCGGCGATGGTCGGTCCGGTCAGGATCAGCGGGAATGGCAGATCGGCGTTTTCCTCGCGCAGCAGAATGCCCAGCAGGTAGAGGATCTCTTCCGCGGTACCGACGCCGCCGGGGAACACGATGATGCCGTGACCGATGCGGACGAACGCCTCCAGGCGCTTCTCGATGTCCGGCATGATCACCAGGTGGTTGACGATCGGGTTGGGTGATTCCGCAGCGATGATGCCCGGTTCTGTGATGCCGATGTAGCGCGTGGTGCGGCGGCGCTGCTTGGCGTGGGCGATGGTGGCGCCCTTCATCGGTCCCTTCATCGCGCCCGGGCCGCAGCCGGTGCAGATGTCCAGCCCGCGCAGGCCCAGCTCGTAGCCGACCTGCTTGGTATACAGGTATTCGTCGCGCGAAATCGAGTGGCCGCCCCAGCAGACTACCAGGTTGGGGTCGGCCGGGCGCAGGATGCGCGCATTGCGCAGCAGCCCGAACACCGCATTGGTGATGCCCGACGAGGTGTCCAGATCGTCCTTGCAATCCGGTCCCAGCTCGATGGCGGTGTAGGCCAGGTCGCGGACCACCGCGAACAGCAGTTCGGCCACGCCGCGGATGATCTCGCCGTCGACGAAGGCCATCGCCGGCGCATTGACCAGGTCGATGCGGACGCCCCGGTCCTGCTGAAGCACCTGGATGTCGAAATCCGGATACAGATCGCGGGCGGCACGCGGGTCATCCGAGGCGCTGCCGCTGGTCAGCACGGCCAGCGCGCAGCGGCGCAGCAGGTCGTGCATGCCCCCCGCGGAGGCGTCGCGCAGGCGGGCCACTTCGGCCCGGGACAGCACATCCAGCGCCCCGCGGGGGTGGATCTGCGCGTTCTGTACCGGCAACGCCCGTGATGGCGCTTCACTCATATGCTTGTTTCCTGTCGTTCTTTCGTGCCAAGACCCGATGACTTTAGCGCAGTCCCGCGCTCAAGGCATTCCCATAAAAAAACGGCCGGGTTACCCCGGCCGTTTTCGTGTTTCCGTCGATGCGAGCGATCAGAACTCGTAGCGGAAGGTCAGCTGGGCCGACCAGCGGGACACGCCCGTGTTCACGCCGTCGCCGTTGACGTCCTGCACCTGGAAGTTCTGCGCACCGGTGAAGTGGTACACGTACTTGCCTTCCGAACCGGTCGGGCACTGGGCGGTGGCGGCCGCGCCGCAGACGCCGGCGAAGTTGGCCACGCCGAGGTTGGCGTTGAAGCCCGCGTCCTCGATCACGCCCCACTTCTTGTTCAGCAGGTTGCCGATGTTCATCACGTCCAGGGTGAGCGAGCTCTTGTGCCCCTTCATGAAACCCGGGAACTCCTGCGAAACGCGCAGATCGAAGCTGTTCAGCCACTTCGCGCGGAAGGCGTTGGCGGGAGCATAGCTGCCGGCGTACTTCAGCAGTTCCGGATGCTGGTTCAGCCACGCGAAGAAGGCGGCTTCCTGCTGGGCGGCCGACGTCGTCACGCCGCCGGTGGTGATCGGAGTGAAGATCACGTCGCCCGGGCCGGTCGGGATGTACATCAGGTCGTTGAAGCTGCGGCTGTCGCCGTTGGCATCGTTCCAGAAGACATAGCTGAAGGGACGGCCGGAGCGGCCTTCGTAGAACAGCGACGCGGTGGTCTTGTAGTCACCGAAGAACGCCTTCTCGAAGGTCAGCGCGCCGCTGATGCGGTCCTTGATCGCGTAGCGCGAATTCACCAGCGCGTCGTCGTTGGCCTGGAACATCGGATTGTTGTTCCAGTTGGACGTGTTCTGCGAGCTGGTCAGCGGGCTGACTTCCTTCGCCGCCGTGTAGGTATAGGCCAGCATCCAGGACCAGTTCTCGGCCATCGGCTTGGACAGGCTGACGGTCAGCTGCTCGCTGCGACCCTTGTCGGTGCCCTTGGCAAGCATGACGTCGCCGTAGTAACCCGGGCGGTTGAAGCGCTGCGTGCCACCGGTCGGGTTGGTCAGCGAGGTCAGCCAGCGCGACGGATCCAGACCGTTGTTGTTCCAGTACATCGTGCGGCCGTCCGGGCCGGTGCGGGTGTTGGGCGCGCCCAGGTCCAGACGCTCGAAGTAGATGGCGTCCTTGACCTTGGTCACCAGGAACTCGGCCGACGCCACGATGCCGTACCACGGCAGTTCGTGGTCGAACGCCAGGTTGGCCTTCCACGACGACGGCTGCTTCAGATCGGGATGCATGATGTCCACGTTCTGGCGCGCGCCACCGACGAAGTTGGTCGGCTGGTTGTTCGGATCCGGAGTGAAGATCGGGCCCAGGTTGGTCTGGCCGGTCGGGATGTTCGGGTCGTACTCGACGTAGTTCAGACCGGTGTTCTGGTAGGCGCCGGCCAGCCACACGTTCGGCATCGCGCCCATGAACAGGCCCACGCCACCACGCAGCTGGGTCGGGCGCTCGCTGTCGAAGGTGTAGTTGAAGCCGAAGCGCGGCTGCCACAGCGTGCCCTTCAGCAGCTGGGTGTTGTTGTAGCCGGTGCCGCCAAAGGCGCAGCCGGTCGGACCATTGCCGGCCGGAATCGGCGCCGACGACATGCACGCGTTGTAGATCGGGCTGCCACCGAACGAGGGCTTGTCGGCGCGGATGCCGAACATCAGGCTCAGGTTGTAGTTGACGGCCCAGGTGTCCTGCACGAACAGCGCGGTGTTCTTGATGGTGTAGGACGCCGGGATGTCGTCGCGGCTGCCGCCAGCGCGGGGGGCGCGGACCTGGTAGTCAATCGGCGTGCCGGCGCGGAATGCATCGAGGTTGGCGAACTCGTAGTAACCGTTGAGGTTGCGGCCGTAGAAGTTGTAGATCTCGTTCTCGGAGTACTGGCCACCGAACTTCAGGGTGTGGTCACCCAGGTACCAGTTGGCCGCGAAGAACAGTTCCTTCTCGGTGGTATCGATCAGGTTGACGTGGGTGTTCTGCTCGGTGCCCATCAGCAACTGCTGGTTACCGAAGTTAATGCGGATGTGCGGCAGGTTGGAGGTCGGCTGGCGCTCGGACACGTAGTCGCGGTAGGACAGCTTCAGCTCGGTCGAGAAGTTCTCGCTCCAGTCGCTGAACAGCTGGCCGACGTAGCTCTCGAAGGTCTTGGCCTGGTTGTACCAGTGCGAGCTCAGCGAGATGGCGTTGTTCCAGTTGCTCGGCGGCAGCTTGGCGACGTTCTGCTCCAGCTTGCTGTAGCGCAGGCTGGCGCGGTGATTTTCGCTGATGTTCCAGTCCAGCTTCAGCGCATACTCTTCGATGTCGGTATCCAGCGACTCGACGCCGCTCAGCGAGCCCGCGTCAAAGCCCTTGGCGGCGGCGGCGGCCTGCACGTCGGCGATGTTCTGCGCGGTGATCTGGCCACGGCCGAACGGGGTGTTGGCCAGGTCCGGACCCGGCGCGCCGCGCTTGAACTTCTCGTAGTTGGCGAAGAAGAACAGCTTGTCCTTCAGCAGCGGGCCGCCGAGGGTGAAGCCGTAGGTTTCTTCCTTGTCGAAGCCCTTGAAGTCCTGATCGTTGCGATCCTTGCCGACCATGTCCTGGTCACGGTAGACGCCGTAGACGCTGCCGTGGAACTCGTTGGTACCGGACTTGGTGACGGCGTTGACCACCGCGCCGGTGCCACCGGAGGTGGTGACGTCGTAGTTGGCCAGATCGATCTTCACTTCCTCGATCGCATCGATCGAGACCGGCTGGCGCTCGGTCGGCAGGTTGTTGGATTCCAGGCCGAACGGATCGTTGGTGCTCACGCCGTCGATGCGGATGGCGTTGTAGCGGGTGTTCTGGCCGCCGGCCGAGATGGCGCCGTCGGACTTGCTGATCTGCGACACGCGCGGATCCATGCGCATGATGTCCTGGATGTTGCGGCCGACCGACGGAGCATTCTCGATGCCTTCGCGGTTCACCGAAGTGCCGGTGCCCATCTTGGTGGCGCTGAAGATTTCCGAGCCGCCGGCCACGCCGACCGCGGTGACGGTCTCGAGAGTGGTGGTGGCATCGCCGGTCAGCGCGGCGTTGACCGTGTTGACCTGGTTGAGGTTCAGGTAGACGTTGTCTTCGGTCTTGGTACCGGCGCCGGACTTGGTCACGGTGATCTGGTACGGGCCGCCGACGCGCAGGCCACGGGCGCTGTAACGACCGCTGGCGTCGGTGGTGACGCGGCTGGTCGTGCCTGATTCGACGTGGGTGATGACCACTTCGGCGCCGGTGACGGGCTGGCCGTCGGAACCGGTGACCACACCGCCGACGCCGGCGGAGGTGCTCTGGGCGAAGACCGGCGCGGCCGCGAGCGCGGCAACGAGGCCAAGGGTCAGCTTGGACATCCGGAGACAACGGGATTGATTCATGAGTGTGAGCCTCGATACGGGATTTGGCGTTGCGAAACTGGCTGGCTAAATGCGGACGCGCAGGCGGCCCGCCTCGCGGCGGGTCGTGGGGGGCATTTCTGGGGTTCCCTGAGCCTACGCGGAATGGCCGCATTGGTTAATAACAGGTTAACACGATAGGACCATTTTGTGACCGCCGCGTGACAAATTTTCCGCGCTGCAGCACTTTTTCGCCGGCCGGCTCAGATGCTCGGCGGCAGCTTGAGGTAGGTCCCGATGCCGTCCAGGAACATCTGCACGGAAATGGCCACCAGCAGCATGCCCATCAGCCGTTCGACCGCGGTCAGGACCCGCCGGCCGAGCCATTTGTAGAGCAGCGTGGCGGAGAACAGGATCGCCGAGGTCGCGCCCCAGGCGATGATGAGGGCCAGGCTCCAGTCCGCCAGCCGGGCCGGTTCGTTGCTGCCCATCAGCATCACCGCCGCCATGCCGGACGGGCCGGCCACCAGGGGGATGGCCAGTGGCACGATGAAGGGCTCGCCGCCGGGGATTTCCCCCATCAGGCCCTCCGGCCTCGGGAAGATCATGCGGATGCCGATGAGGAACAGGACGATGCCTCCGGCAATCGCCACCGACTCCTGCCGCAGGTGCATCAGTTCCAGGAAGTACTTGCCGCCCCACAGGAACATCATCAGCACGGCCAGCGCGATGAGCAGTTCGCGCGCCAGCACCACCCGCTGGCGCTGCGGCGTCAGCGGCTTGAGCACGCTCAGGAACACCGGGATGTTGCCCAGCGGGTCCAGGATCAGGAACAGCAGCAGCGCGGCCGAAAGGATGGTCATGCCCGGACGGTCCAGACGCGGCCCCGGTGTTCGGCGCCCGCGGATGACAGCAATGTGACACAGGCGGCCCCGTAGCGGGCCGGATCACAGGCCTGGCCATCGCTGTCGTCGGCGTAGGCGCGCGAGCGCAGGCCGGTGCTCATCGGGCCCGGTTGCAGGCCGGAGACCCTCACCGGGCCGCCGGCCAGTTCGGCCGCCAGCATGCCCACCAACCCCGCCAGGCCGTGCTGGGCCACGCCGTAGCCGCCCCAGTAGGGTTGCCCCACCCGGGACAGATCGTCCATGGCGAATACCAGCGCGGCGTCATCGGACTGCTTGAGCAGCGGCAGGCAGGCCTGCGAAAGCCACCAGGGCGCGGTTAGGTTGACGTGGATGGCGCGCGCGAACGCCGCCGGATCCGTGTGTTCCAGCGGGGTCAGGCCGCGGAATTCGGCGGCGCAATGCAACACGCCGTCCAGTCGCCCGAGTTCCGAGTACAGGCGGTCGGCCAGTTCGGCATAGTCGTCCGGCGAGGCGCCCTCCAGATCCAGCGGATACAGCAGCGGCTCCTGCCCCGCCTGCGCCACCGTGTCGTAGACGCGGTTCAACTTGGGCACCTTGCGGCCCAGCAGCACCAGGGTCGCGCCGGCTTCGGCGCAGGCCAGCGCGGCGGCGGCGCCGAGGCCGCCATGCGCGCCGCTGATCAGCACCACGCGGTTGTCCAGCGCGCGCACCGGGCGGGTCGGAAGATCGATGAGGCTCACGGACGCCGGCTCATTGCGTCAGGGCTTCGGCGACGATGCGCCGGAGTTCGCCGGACTCGTGCAGTTCCAGCGTGATGTCGCAGCCGCCGATCAGTTCACCGTGAATGAACAATTGCGGGAACGTCGGCCAGTTGGAGAAGCGCGGAAGATTGGCGCGGATTTCCGGCTCTTCCAGCACATTGATGGTGTAAAGCTGTTCGGCGCCCGCGTCGCGCAGCGCCTGCACGGCGCGGCTGGAAAAGCCGCACATGGGAAATTCCGGCGTGCCCTTCATGAAGAGGACGATCGGATGGCTTTCGACTTCGGCCTGGATGCGTTCCATCACCGGCATGCTGTTTTCTCCTGCTTTTACGGTAACCCAACCGGTGTCGGGTACACTTCCGCCCGTCCCGACGGACCGCGTCCGCCGGGAACGCCATTGTAAGCCCCCGTGCGCCGCCCTGCCGACGCCCCCTTCCACCGCCTAGCGCAAGGATCCCAGCCATGGCCATCGAACTGCCCCCCCTGCCCTACGACCGTACGGCGCTCGAGCCGCACATTTCCGGCGAAACCATCGACTACCACTACGGCAAGCATCACAAGACCTATGTGGACAACCTCAACAAGCTGATCGAAGGCACCGAGTTCGCCGATCTTTCGCTGGAAGAGATCGTGCGCAAGTCCCAGGGCGGCATGTTCAACAACGCGGCCCAGATCTGGAACCACACCTTCTACTGGAACTGCCTGAAGCCCAATGGCGGCGGCGAGCCGACCGGCAAGCTGGCCGAGCTGATCAACAAGGCTTTCGGCGATTTCGCCAAGTTCAAGGAAGAGTTCACCAAGACCGCCATCGGCACCTTCGGTTCCGGCTGGGGCTGGCTGGTGCAGCGTCCGGACGGCTCGCTGGCGCTGGCGAGCACCTCCAATGCCGCCACCCCGCTGACCGGCGAAGACAAGCCGCTGCTGACCATCGACGTGTGGGAACACGCCTACTACATCGACTACCGCAACGCGCGTCCGAAGTACGTGGAATCGTTCTGGGCGCTGGTGAACTGGGACTTCGTGGCCGGCAACCTGCGCTGAGTCCGGGTTTCAACCGTTGCATACGCAGAAGGCCGGGGCATGCCCCGGCCTTCCGCTTTTACGGTACCGCGCCTGCGCTCAGCCGCGCAGGCGTTCGATGACCGGTACCACCTGCGCCTCGCGGCCCAGCGCGCGGCCGGCGCGTTCCAGCGCCTGCGCCAGTTCGGCCACGTCATCGGCGCGCAAGGTCGCGTGCCCCACCTTGCGGCCGGCGCGCGGCAGCTTGCCGTAGTCGTGCCAGTGTCCGCCCGGTTCGCCCAGCAATGCCAGCGCATCCGGCATCTGTCCGATCCAGTTGAGCATGCACGCATGCCCGAGCATGCGCGTATCGCCCAGCGGCAGGCCGAGCACCGCGCGCAGGTGGTTCTGGAACTGTGAGGTTTCCGCGCCTTCGATGGTCCAGTGTCCGGAGTTGTGCACGCGCGGCGCCATTTCGTTGGCGAGCAACTGGCCGTCGCGGTAGAACAGCTCCAGCGCGAACACGCCCACGTAGTCTGTGCGCTCGGCCAGGCGGCGCGCGTAATCGACCGCGGTCCGGATGACCGCGTCATCGGCGTGCGCCGGCGCCAGGCTCGCCGACAGCACGCCGTCGACGTGCCAGTTCTCGGTCAACGGCCAGGTGCGGAACTCGCCGTCGCGGCCACGCACGGCGACCACGGAGAGCTCGCGTTCGAACGGCACGAAGGCTTCCACGATCAGGCCGACCTTGGCCGCCTGCGCGCCCAGCGCTTCCCATGCCGCGTCGGCATCGGCCAGCGTGCGGATCCGGAACTGGCCCTTGCCGTCGTAACCCAGGCGGCGGGTCTTGAGGATGCACGGCACGCCGACGCTCGCCAGCGCGGCGTCCAGTTCCGTGCGGTTGGAGACCGGCGCGAAATCCGGCACCGGGATGTCCAGTTCGCGGAACAGCGTCTTCTCCGCCAGGCGATCCTGCGCGGTGGCCAACGCGCGCGGATTGGGGAACACCGGCACCCGCGCGGACAGCCACTCGGCGCTTTCGGCCGGCACGTTCTCGAAATCGAAGGTGGCGACATCGACCTTGCCGGCGAACTCCGCCAGCGCGGCCTCGTCGCGGTAGTCGCCGACCAGCAGCGGCGCGAACTGGCCGGCGCAGGCGTCGGCTTCGGTGTCCATCACCAGGAAGCGCAGGCCCAGGGGAGCGCCGGAAAGGGCAAGCATGCGAGCCAGTTGCCCGCCGCCGAGAATGCCGACCGTGGTCATGCCGGCAGGCGCGGGTCGTCGTGCGCCATCACGTCGTCGGTCTGGCGCGCGCGGAACGTCGCCAGCGCGGCGCCGATCGCGGGGTATTCGGGAGACAGCAGGGCCGCGGCGAACAGCGCCGCGTTGGCGGCGCCGGCATTGCCGATCGCGAACGTGGCGACCGGGATGCCGGCCGGCATCTGCACGATCGACAGCAGCGAATCCATGCCGTTCAGCGCCTTGGACTGCACCGGCACGCCCAGCACCGGCACGGCGGTCTTGGACGCCAGCATGCCCGGCAGATGGGCGGCACCGCCGGCCCCGGCGATGATCGCGCGCAGGCCACGCGGCCCGGCCGTTTCGGCATAGGAGAACAGCACGTCCGGGGTCCGGTGCGCGGACACCACCTTCACCTCGTAGGGCACGCCCAGCGCGTCGAGCTTCTGGGCGGCGTGCTGCATGGTTTCCCAATCCGAACGGGAGCCCATCACGATGCCCACGACGGGGCTGTCAACGGTGGCGGTCATGGCCGTCCTCTGTCGCAAAGACGTATTCTACCCTCCTTGCCGAACGACGTTGGACCCATGGACCGCAAACTGCTGGACATCCTCTGCTGCCCCGCCACCCGCCAGTCGCTGTCGCTGCTCGACAGCCGCGGCCTGGAGGCCGCCAACCGCGCGATCGCCGCCGGCGGCGTGACCCGTGCGGACGGTTCGCCGCAGGCCGACGCGCTGCGCGAAGCGCTGGTCACCCAGGATCGGCGGACGATCTACCGGGTCGACGACGGCATTCCGGTGCTGTTGGCCGAAGAGGCCATCGCCACCGCGCAGCTGGCGGATTTCCCCGCGCGATGAGTCTCCTTCCGCCTCCCGCATCGGTGGTCGAGGAAGACGTGCGGCGCGCGCTGGCCGAGGATGTCGGCGACGGCGACGTCACCGCCGCGCTGCTCCCGGACAGTCCGGACAGCGCCTACCTGCTGTGCAAGGAGGATGGCGTCATCGCCGGACGCCCATGGTTCGACGCGACCCACCGGATGCTCGATCCGCACGTGCGGATCGATTGGCGCGTGGCCGAAGGCGATCGCATCACCGCCGGCACCGTGCTGGCCACCCTGCAAGGCCATTCACGCGCGCTCGTCACCGCGGAGCGGACTTCGCTGAATTTCCTGCAGACCCTGTCCGGCACCGCCACCACCACCGCACGCCATGTCGAGGCGGTGGCGGGGACCCGCGCGAAGATCCTCGACACCCGCAAGACCCTGCCCGGCCTGCGCCTGGCGCAGAAGTACGCGGTGCGCTGCGGCGGCGGGCACAACCATCGGATCGGCCTGTACGACGCGGTGATGCTGAAGGAGAACCACATCCGGGCCTACGGCTCGCTCGGCGGCGCCATCCGCGCGGCGCGGGAAGCACGGCCCGGCCTGCCGCTGATCGTGGAAGTGGAAACACTGGTGCAACTGGAGGAAGCGCTGCGCGAAGGTTGCGATCGCATCCTCATCGACGATTTCGACGCGGCGACGCGGCGGGAAGCGGTGCGCATCGCCGCCGGCCGCATTCCGCTGGAGGTTTCCGGCGGCGTGGACATGGGCACGCTGCGCGGCATCGCCGAGGACGGCGTCGACTGCATTTCCATCGGCGGGCTGACCAAGCACGTGCACGCCATCGATCTGTCGCTCAAGCTCGGCCCGCCGCCGGGCGGCCGCGGCTAGGTCCCGCCGGATTCCGTCATCCCATGCCCAGCCTGATCCTGCTGATGATCGCCGGCGCCGCCGCCTTCGCGTACTGGAACGCGGCGCGCGCCGCCGCCGAACGCGCCGAAGCGCTCGGCCGCAACGCCTGTTCCGCCGCGGGCGTCATCTGGCTGGACCAGACCGTGCACGCCGCCGGCCTGCGCCTGCGGCGCAACGATGACGGTCGGCTGGGCTGGGAGCGCACGTTCCGTTTCGAGTACTCCAACGACGGCATGGACCGGCATTCGGGCCGACTGGTGCTGCGCGGCGACACGCTGGTGTCGTTCGTGGGTCCGGTGCGGCCGAGCGTGGTGCCGTTCGAGCACTGAGTTCCGGTCGGGTCCCTTCCTCCGGGAGCTTTTTCCTGATGTGGGAGCGACGTCAGTCGCGACTAACACCACGGGAAAGCCTCATCGCGACTCACGTCGCTCCCACAGTCGTTACCGGGTGCGCGTTGGCCTACTTGACCACCCGCAGATGCGGACGCTTCGGTGGCGCTGGGGTGTCGTCGTCACCCGGGCTGTCGGGGCCGGCACCATCGTCGCCGCCGTCATCGTCCGGTCCGGGCGAATGGCCATCGTCGGGTAGGGCCATCCCCTGCCCCGTCTCGCGCGCATAGATCGCCAGCACGGCGGAAATCGGCACCATCACCGGGAAGCTCACGCCGCCGAAGCGCGCGGTGAAGCTGACCGAATGGTTGTCGATCTGCAACTGCACGACCGCGCGCTCGGCGATGTTGAGCACCACCTTGCCTTCCTTCACCGCGCTGGCCGGGACCTGCACGCCCGCCTGGGTCGCGTCGACCAGCAGGTGCGGGGTCATGCCGTTGTCTGCGATCCATTCCACCAGCGCCCGCAACAGGTACGGACGGTGGCTGGTCATGCGGGGCGTTTCATCGTTCATCGGTACTGCCTGGTGAAGTCGTCCACGGAACGGACGTCGGAGCCGGCGGCATGCGCCGCCGGCCTAGGATAAGTCACGACCGTTCCGCGGTTCCATGCCAGCGCCGCGGCAGCGACTTCACTTGCGTCGTCCCGGATTCAGTTCGGGATGTCGCGCAGCTTCTTCTCCGCATCGGTGAGACTGCGGATGAAGCCGGGGTTGCGGAAGATGCGGTTGCCGTAGTCCTCGATGGCCTTGCCATCCTTGGGCAACGGGATGTCCAGCGACGGCAGCCGCCAGATGATCGGCGCCATGGCGCAATCGGCCAGGCTCATTTCGGGATTGAGGAAGAACTTGCTCGCCTTGAACAGCGGCACCGACGCGGTCAGCAACTCCTTCAGGCGCTTGCGACCGGCCTCGGCCTGCTGCTTGTTGCCCAGCTGGATGGCCTGCACCTGCGGCACCCAGTCGTGCTCGATGCGCAGCATCGCCAGGCGCAGGCGCGCGCGCGAAAGCGGATCCACCGGCATCAGCGGCGGGTGCGGATAGCGTTCGTCCAGGTATTCGCTGACTACCGAAGCGGCGTACAGCACCAGATCCCGTTCCACCAGCGTGGGCACGGAATGGTAGGGATTCAGATCGATGAGATCTTCGGGCGGATTCTGCGGATCCACCGGCACGAAGTCGTAGCTGACGCCCTTGGCGGCCAGCACCAGCCGTACCCGATGGCACAGCACGTCATCGATGGAGGAAAACAAAGTCAGTGTATTGCGCATACGTGGACTCGCAGCCATCAGGCTCTCCGACGATCGGAATCCGCCGATCGCACCGACGCCGCCAGCCCCTTGCCGGCGGTCGCCACGGTCCCCGAGTGTGCAATCCCTTCAGGAAAATGCCAAGCGGCCGCCATGCCACCAGGCATCCCCCCGCCGCCCGGCGTATGCGGCCGGACGGCACCAGGGAGCGCCGGACGTGTCAGTGCACGTCCTTCCAGTACTCCTGCTTGAGCAGATAGGCCAGGAACGACAGCGCCGCCAGGAACAGCACGACCCACACGCCCAGGCTCTGGCGCTTGAGGGCCGCCGGCTCGCCGGCGTACTCGAGGAAGTTGGTCACGTCGCGCGCGACCTGATCGAACTCCTGCGGGCTCAGGCGACCCGGCTGGGTCAGCTTCAGCGATTCGACATGGCGTTCGCCAGTGGCCGCGTCGGGCTTGCCGTACTCGGCGTGCTGCAGGCCCTGCAGTTCCCAGAACGGGTTCGGCATCGAGGCGTTCGGGAACAGCTTGTTGTTCCAGCCCAGCGGACGCGACTCGTCCAGGTAGAACGACTTGAGGTAGGTGTAGATCCAGTCGCTGCCGCGGACACGCGAGATGGTGCTCAGATCCGGCGGCATCTTGCCGAACCACTTGCCTGCCGGGTCGTGCGGCATCGACACCTGGATCTGCTCGCCGAACTTGGCGCCGGTGAAGTTGAGGTTGTTCATCACCTCTTCTTCGGTCAGGCCCAGGTCCTCGGCCATGCGCGAGTAGCGCAGGTACTTGAGCGAGTGGCAGCCCGAGCAGTAGTTCATGTACAGCTGGGCGCCACGCTGCAGCGAGGCGCGGTCGCTCAGGTCGTTGCCGGCCTGCAGCTTGTCGCCGCCCTCGGCGGCCAGTGCGGAGAACGAGATCAGCAACCCGCTGGCGAATACGGCTAGCCGGGAAGTCAAGGTCTTAGTCATGCGTCGTCACCCGTTCCGGCACCGGCTTGGTCTTGTCGAACTTCGTCCACAGCGGCATGGTCAGGAAGAAAAGGAAGTAGTAAACGGTCAGCACGCGGCCGATGTAGGTCTCGACGATGTCGGTACCCGGGCCGGCGCCGATCTTGCCCAGCCACAGGAAGCTCACCGCGAAGGTCAGCAGCAGCGCCCACGAGAGCTTGCCGCGGTAGCGGTAGGACTTGACCTTGGCGCGGTCCAGCCACGGCACCAGGAACAGGATCGCGATGGCGCCGAACATCACCAGCACGCCGCTCAGCTTGTGCGGCACCACGCGCAGCATCGCGTAGTACGGGGTGTAGTACCACACCGGCTTGATGTGTTCCGGCGTCACCAGGCGGTTGGCCTCGGTGAAGTTGTCATGCTCCAGGAACCAGCCGCCGAAGGCCGGTGCGAAGAAGATGATGAACGCACCGATCATCACCAGCATGCACACGTAGAACAGGTCCTTGCCGACCGTGTAGTACGGGTGGAACGGGATGCCGTCGGCCGGCGCGGTCGGCGACCAGCGGTTGCCCTTCGGCCCCTTCTTGATTTCCACGCCGTCGGGGTTGTTGGAACCGACTTCGTGCAGCGCGAAGATGTGCAGCACCACCAGCAGCAGCAGCACCAGCGGCAGCGCGATCACGTGCAGCGCGAAGAAGCGGTTGAGGGTGGCGTCGCCGGGCAGGTAGTCGCCCATGATCCACTCGGTCAGGCCGTTGCCGATCACCGGGATGGCGCCGAACAGCGAGATGATCACCTTGGCGCCCCAGAACGACATCTGGCCCCACGGCAGCACGTAGCCCATGAAGGCTTCGGCCATCAGCACGAGGTAGATGAGCATGCCCAGGATCCACACCAGCTCGCGCGGCTTCTGGTAGCTGCCGTACATCAACCCGCGGAACATGTGCAGGTAGACGACGATGAAGAACAGCGAGGCGCCGGTGCTGTGCATGTACCGGATCAGCCAGCCCCACTCCACGTCGCGCATGATGTACTCGACCGAGGCGAACGCTTCCGCGGCGCTCGGCTTGAAGTGCATCGTCAGGAAGATGCCGGTCAGGATCTGGTTGACCAGCACGATCGAGGACAGGACGCCGAAGATGTACCAGATGTTGAAGTTCTTCGGAGCGTAGTACTCCGACATGTGCTTCCGGTAGAACGGCATGAAACTCGGCGCACGCGCAGTGAACCAATCCATCACGCCATCGGCGGTACGGGTAATGATGTTCGACATGGCTTACGCAGCTCCCTTCGGATCGACGCCGATCACGATCGTCGTGTCGTTCTCGTAGTAGTGCGGCGGCACTACCAGGTTGGTCGGGGCGGGCACGCCCTGGAACACACGGCCGGCCATGTCGAAGCGCGACTTGTGGCAGGGGCAGAAGTAGCCGCCCTTCCAGTCCGGGTCGTACGGCTCGGGACGGATTTCCGCGACCATTTCCGGCGAGCAGCCCAGATGGGTGCAGAGGCCGACCAGCACGGAGATTTCCGGCTTCAGGGAGCGGGTCTCGCCCTTGATGTAGGCCGGCTGCTGATCCGTGTTCTTGGACTCCGGGTCGCGCAGGCGGCTGTCCAGGGTCGGCAGGGCGTCCAGGATGGCCTTGGAGCGCTTGACGATCCAGATCGGCTGGCCGCGCCATTCCAGGATGAGGCGTTGCCCCTCCTGCAGGCCAGTGAGGTCGGCGGTCACCGGGGCGCCGGCCAGTTTGGCCCTCGCACTCGGATTCCACGACTTGATAAACGGTACTGCTGCGAAACCGGCACCGACCGCACCAACCACAGCCGTGGTCGCAGTCAGAAACCGGCGTCGGCCTGTATTCACAGGCCCATTGACCCCATCGTTGGCCATTCCGGCACTCCGCAAAACAATCAGGTAGCTAAAAGGCTGCCAGCACCCCACACCCGAAGCTCGGGGCGGGCCGCAAAGACGGTAAAGTGTAGCGGAAGCCTTAACCGACCGACAACGTTTTGCCGTGGATCAAGGGTTTGCGGCGGTTCGAAGCCGCCGCGCAGCGGAATTCCGCGTCAGCGCGCGGCGGCGATGTTGCCGCGATAGCGATCCGCCAGGACCGCCACGCGCTCGACGTAGCGCTGGGTTTCCCGGTACGGCGGCACCCCGCCGTGACGATCCACGGCGCCCTCGCCGGCGTTGTAGCCGGCCGCGGCCAGGCGCAGGTCGCCGTTGAACCGCTTGAGCAGCCAGGACAGGTACTGCACGCCGCCGCGGATGTTCTGGCCGGCGTTGAAGGCATCGCCGACTCCGAACCGGCGCGCGGTGGCCGGCATCAGTTGCATCAGGCCCTGGGCTCCGGCGTGGGAGAGCGCCATCGGGTTGTAGGAGGACTCGGCGTGCATGATCGCCCGGATCACGGCCTCCTCCACGCCGAACTCCCGCGATGCGGCGGCGATTTCGGCCTGGTAGGCGGCGGTGTTGAGGCGCAGCGTGCCGAAGTTGACGCCCGGATTGCCGCAGGCGAAGCAGGTCTCGATGAAGCTGTACTTGATGGTGCGCAGGCTGGCGACCGCACCGGCCCCGCCGCGCGGGCGGGTGCTGGTGTAGTGGCGCACGCCGTCCTTGATGTAGGAGTAGACCTGCCCGCTGACCACCCGGCGGGTGCCCGAGGCGGGCGCGCGGTTGGTGGGCAACGGCGCGGGGCTGATCGCGGTCGGCGCGGCCGAGGCGGCCGTGCCGACGGGTTGGCTGGCGGCGGTGGTTGCGCCCATCGCGGCACCCGGATGGGTCGGCGGCGCCGCGGGCGCGGACAGGGCCGAGGCATCGGCCGGACGCGACACGGAGGAAACCCGGCGGCTGCCGCGTTCGGGGGTGTAGCGGCTGATGACCTCGCACTGGGCGCCGCTGACGCGCTTGCTGACATAGCTGGGCACGCCGTCGGCGCCGGTGCACTTGTACAGCGTGCCCGCGCTCGCGGCCGGAACCACGCAGGCCAGCGCGGCCAGCATCCCCAGTGGCAGTAGCTTCCCCCTCATGCCGGGCAGTGTCCCGGATCCGGAGTTGATTGCCAAGTCCTTGTCCAAGAAAGGATTCCTCGAATATGTGCGGTCTGTCGGGGATCCGGACATCCGGTCCCGCGGCCCCCGCGCGCACCCGGGTTTGCGGCCATGTACCTCCCCAACAACGCCGAATCGGCGCGGAACCGGACCGCCCCGGGTAAACTATGCGGTTTCCGCCCGCCCACCCGCCTGGAATAAGCGCCATGACCGGGACGCAAGCCCCCAATACCACGCCCGCCGCCCCGACGGGCGATCTGCCCGTCGCCCTGCCCGCCCGCCCGGCCCGCGGCAAGCTGTTCATCAAGACCCACGGTTGCCAGATGAACGAGTACGACTCGGCCAAGATGGCCGACGTGCTGGCCGCCGCCGAGGGCCTGGAACTGACCGACAATCCCGAAGAAGCCGACGTGGTGCTGGTCAACACCTGCTCGATCCGCGAGAAGGCGCAGGAGAAGGTGTTCAGTCAACTCGGACGCTGGAAGTCGCTGAAGAAGGACGGCAAGCCGGTCCTGATCGGCGTCGGCGGCTGCGTGGCCTCGCAGGAGGGCGAAGCCATCGTCAAGCGCGCGCCCTACGTGGACCTGGTGTTCGGCCCGCAGACCCTGCACCGCCTGCCCGAGCTGATCCGCGAGCGCCGCCAGTCCGGCCAGCCGCAGGTGGACATCAGCTTCCCGGAAATCGAGAAGTTCGATCGCCTGCCCGAGCCCCGCGCCGAAGGCCCGAGCGCGTTCGTCTCGATCATGGAAGGCTGCTCCAAGTACTGCTCGTTCTGCGTGGTGCCCTACACCCGCGGCGAGGAAGTCAGCCGGCCATTCGAGGACGTGCTGGTGGAAGTGGCGCAACTGGCCGCCCAGGGCGTGCGCGAGATCAACCTGCTGGGCCAGAACGTCAACGCCTACCGCGGTCCCTATGGCGACGGCGAACTGGCGGATCTGGGCCTGCTGATCCGCGCCATCGCCGAGATCGAGGGCGTCGGCCGGATCCGCTTCACCACCTCGCACCCGCTGGAGTTCAGCGACTCGCTGGTCGAGGCCTACCGCGACGTGCCGCAGCTGGCCAACTACCTGCACCTGCCGGTGCAGGCCGGCAGCGATCGCATCCTGGCGGCGATGAAGCGCGGTTACACGACGCTGGAGTTCAAGCAGAAGATCCGCAAGCTGCGCGCGGTGCGGCCGGACATCTCGATCTCCTCGGACTTCATCGTCGGCTTTCCCGGCGAGACCGACGCGGATTTCGAGAAGACCATGAAGCTGATCGAGGACGTCGGCTTCGACCAGTCATTCTCCTTCATCTATTCGCGCCGGCCCGGCACACCCGCCGCGGACCTGGAAGACGACACCCCGGAAGCCACCAAGCACGCCCGCCTGGAGCGGTTGCAGGCGCACATCAACGCGCATTCCGCCGGCATCTCGCAGCGGATGGTCGGCAGCGTGCAGTCGGTGCTGGTGGAAGGCCCCTCGCGCAAGAACCCGAACGAACTGACCGGCAAGACCGAAAACATGCGCTCGGTGAACTTTCCCGGCCATGCGCGGATGATCGGCCAGTTCGTCGACGTGGTGATCACCGAGGCGCTGACCAATTCGCTGCGCGGTCGGGTAGCCACGGTGGACGAGAACGCGGCTTGACATCCACTCCCCTTGTGGGAGCGACGTAAGTCGCGACTCCTGACCGGCGAACGAAGATCATCGCGACTTACGTCGCTCCCACAAGAGTCATTAGCCTTAGGAAGGACGTTCAATCCAGCCGCTTGCGGAAGCGCAGGATGGCGGCGGACATCATCACCGTGGTGAAGGCCAGCAGCGCCAGCACGTCCGGCCACAATTCCCACAGGCTGGCGCCGCGCAGCATGATGCCGCGGATCAGGCGCAGGAAATGGGTCAGCGGCAGCACCTCCGCCAGCCACTGCACCGGTCGTGGCATGCCCGAAAACGGGAACATGAAGCCCGACAGCAGGATCGACGGCAGGAACACGAAGAACGTCATCTGCATGGCCTGGAACTGCGACTGCGCGCGCGTGGAGATCAGCAGGCCGAGGGTCAGGTTGGCGGCGATCAGCAGGATCGCGGCCGTGTAGACGTGCCAGACGCTGCCGTTGAGCGGCACGTCGAACAGCCACATGCCCAACGCCAGCACCACCGTGGTCTGGATCAGGCCGATGGCGATGTAGGGCAGCACCTTGCCGATCATCAGCTCGGCGCTGCTGACCGGCGTGGCGATCAGCAGTTCCATGTTGCCGCGCTCGCGCTCGCGCACGATGGCCACGCCGGTGAACAGCACCATCGTCATGGTCAGGATCACCCCGATCAATCCGGGCACGATGTGCACCGCCGACCGTCGTTCCGGGTTGTAGAACGCGACCACGCTGATCGCGCGCTCGGCGGGCACCACCGCGCGGACGGCGGTATCCGCCGGCATCTGCGCCAGTTGCGCCGCGGCGCTCTGCACGGCGTTGTCGCTGCCATCGACCAGTATCTGCACCTGCTCGCGGCCCTCGGCGCGGCGGCGCTCGAAGTCCGGCGGCACCACGATGCCCAGGCTGATCTCGCCGCGGCGCATCGCCTCCATCAGTTCCTGCGGCGTGCGCGCCACCCGGCTCGGCTTGACGACGGTGGTCGCGACGATGTCCATCACCAGCGCGCGCGAGGCAGCGGTATTGGCCTGATCGGCGACGCCTGCCTTCAAGTCGCGCAGGTTGGTGTTGATGGCATAGCCGAACAGCAGCAGCTGCATCACCGGGATGGCGACGATCATCGCCAGGGTGATGCGATCGCGGCGCATCTGCCGCACTTCCTTCAGCATCACCGCCGACAGCCTGCGCCAGATCATGCCGCACGCTCCTGTCCGTCCGGATCGGGACGACCGCGGGTGGCAGCGACGAACACGTCCTCCAGGTTGGCCTGCGACGGCATGACCTCGGCCTGCATGCCCGCCTGGCGCAGTCCTTCGGTGACCCGGCCGGCGGCATCGCCATTGCCGGCCATCAGCACGCGCAGCGTATTGCCGATCTGGGCCACGCTGATCACGCCCGCTAGGCCCAGCAGGATCTTCTGCGCCTGGCGCGGCTGTTCCGCGTCCACCGCCAGCGTGCGTCCGGCCAGTTCGCCGGTCAGATCCGCCGGCGTGCCGTCGGCCACCAGCACGCCACGATCGAGAATGGCGATGCGGTGGCAGCGCTCGGCTTCGTCCATGTAATGGGTGGAAACGAGGATCGTGGTGCCGGCGTCGGCCAGTTCAAACAGCTTCTCCCAGAAATCGCGTCGCGATTCCGGATCCACCGCGCTGGTGGGCTCGTCGAGGAACAGCAGTTCCGGCTGGTGGATCACCGCGCCGGCCAGCGCCAGGCGCTGCTTCTGGCCGCCGCTCATGGTGCCGGCCAGTTGCTTCTGCCGGTCCTGGAAATGGTATTGCTCGATCAACTGATCGATGCGCCTGCGCGCATCGGGCCTGGACAGGTTCTGCACCGCGGCGAGGAATTCCAGGTTCTCGCGCACGCTCAGATCCTCGAACAGCGAGAATTTCTGGGTCATGTAGCCGATGCGGGTACGCAGTTGCTCGGCCTGTTCCGGGATCCGCAGGCCCAGCACCTCGATGTCGCCCGCGCTAGGCGTCAACAGACCGCACAGCATGCGGATGGTGGTCGATTTGCCGGAACCGTTGGGTCCGAGGAATCCATACACGTGGCGTCGCGGCACGCTCAGGTCCACCGCGTTCACCGCGACCAGCTGGCCGAAGCGCTTGGTCAGGCCGCGTGCCTGGATCGCCAGGCCACCGGCGTCACTTGCCGTGGCCATCGCCGAACTCCACCCTTACCGGGAAACCCGCCGGCAGTTCCGCCGCATCCTTGCCCAGACTGACTTCGGCCAGGTAGCTTAGGCGCGCGGCGTCCTTGCCGGTCAACGCGTAGTACGGGGTGAACACCGGTTCGCTGCGGATCATCCTGACCTTGCCTGCGTACACCTGCTCGCGGCCGTCCACGTGCACGCGCACCGCATCGCCGACCTTGACCCGCGCGCGCAGCGGTTCCGGCACATAGATGCGCGCATACGGCGCCTCGCCGACCAGCATCACCGCCAGCGGCGCGCCGATCGGCGCCTGATCGCCCAGGCGATACGGCAGGCTGTCCACGCGCCCGGCGCGTGGCGCGACCACATTGAGCTTGTCCAAGGTGGCGGCCTGCACCGCCGCCTGCGCCTCGGCGGCGGCGAGCGCCGCTTCGCCCTGCGCGACCTGCTCGCGACGGGTGCCGCGCTCCAGTTCCAGCAAGGCCGCCTGCGCCGAACGCACCTGCGCGGCGGCGTTGTCGGCGGCGGCGCGGGCGCGATCCACTTCGGAAGCCGCGACCAGTTGCTGCCTGCCCAGCGGTTGCAGCCGGTTGAAATAGGCGCGGGTGTCGCTGGCCTGCGCCTGTGCGGCGGCCAGGGCGGCGCGTGCCTGCGCGATGGCTTCCACCCGCGGGCCCGCCTGCAGTTCCGACAGCACGTCGCGGCTTTGCTGCGCCTGCGCGCGCGCCGCTTCCAGTTGCGACTGGGTACGGGTCAGTTCGAGTTGCAGCAGTGGCGCGCCGGCCGCGACCTGCTGGCCTTCGCGCACGTCGATGCGCACGATTTTCTCGGCCACCGGCGCGGGCAGGGTCACCCGGTCCCATTCCAGCGTTCCCAGCGCCTGCGGCGTGGCCGGCTTGCAGGCCGCCAGCGCCAGCAGCGCGCAGGCGGCGATCAGGTTGCGCTCACTTCGCATCGTCAAGCTCCAGTCCGCGGTCCAGCAGCACCAGCGTGTGCCGGCGCAGGTCATCGAAATCGACGTCGCCGGCACCAAACAGCGCGCGCCAGATCGGCGCGCTGGCCAGCGGGAAAAAGGTCAGGCCGACCAGCGAGACCATCAGCAGGCGGGGGTCGAGCTCGGCATTCAGCCGCCCCTGCCGCTGCGCCTCGGCAAAGCGCCCGGACATCATCCGCGGCAGCATCGGACCCACCTGTTCGATCAGCAGGTCGCGCAGCGCGCCGCCCTCGCACAGCACTTCCCGCACCCACAGGGTAGGCAGCCAGGGATGGCGCGCGACCAGCCCGCCGACGCCCTGCACGAACGCGGCGATCAGGGCGGCCACGTCGTCACCCGCCTGGCTGACCGGTTCACGCAGTTGCGCCACCACCGGCAACAGCCGCTCGGCCACCACCGCCTGCTGCAACTGCGGCTTGTCGCCGAAGTAGTAATGCACCAGCGCCGGGGTTACCCCGGCCTCGCCGGCGATGTCGCGCAGCGAGGTCGCCGCGATGCCCTGGCGGACAAAGCAGGCCAGCGCGGCGTCAAGCAGGCGTTCGCGTTGATCGGCCTGGTCGGCGCCGGGCCGGCCGGGCGCGCGCTTGCGGCGTCCGGAGGCGCCCCGCGCGCTTTCGGCGACGGGCATGCGGGAACGGGAGGGAATGGAGGGTTTCGGCATGTGCGCATTATTTAATTCATCATTTAATTAATGCAAGCACCAACCGACGGACGGTCGCCGCCGGGCCGTCCGTGTGGCGCCCGGCGGGGTGGCCGGTTTAACCTTCCGCTCCAGACACCTCGGTCGAGGAACGCCGCCGTGATCCCGCACTTCCGCTGATCTGCCGCTTGCAAATCCGCCGTGCCCGCTCCACATCGAAGCGGCCGTTCCCGATTTCCATCTCCGCCCTGCCCGTCCGGCACCGCCGGCCGCTTTCGGCCCGCCGCGGCAAGGCCATTTCCTCCGCTTCCCATGACTGCACCCAGCAAACGCGAATTCACCCTGGAACCCGAAACCGCCGAGCGCCTGGCCAACCTGGCCGGCCCGTTCGATGCCCACCTGCGCCAGATCGAGCTGCGCCTCGGCGTGGAGATCGCCAACCGCGGCGCGATCTTCCGGGTCACCGGCCCGGAAAAGGCCGTCGCCGCCGCCGAGAAACTGCTGCGCTCCCTCTACGCTGAAACCGCCGGCGAGACCTTCGACAGCGAGGCCATCCACCTGCGCCTGAACGACGCCAACGTCGACCATGTCGCCGCCGGCGGCTTCGAGCCGCAGGAAGTGGCGATCAAGGTCAAGCGCGGCACCGTGCGCGGACGCGGCGCCAACCAGGCCAACTACCTGCATGCCATCGCCACCCACGACATCAACTTCGGCATTGGCCCGGCCGGCACCGGCAAGACCTTCCTGGCCGTGGCCAGCGCGGTCGAGGCGCTGAACGAGTCACGGGTGCAGCGGTTGATCCTGGTGCGCCCGGCGGTGGAGGCCGGCGAGAAGCTGGGCTTCCTGCCCGGCGATCTCACCCAGAAGGTCGATCCCTATCTGCGCCCGCTGTACGACGCCCTGTACGAGATGCTGGGCGTGGAGAAGGTGGTCAAGCTGCTGGAGAAAAACGTGATCGAGATCGCGCCGCTGGCCTACATGCGCGGACGGACGCTTAACGATGCGTTTGTCATCCTCGACGAGGCGCAGAACACCAGCATCGAGCAGATGAAAATGTTCCTGACCCGCATCGGCTACGGCAGCACCGCCGTGGTCACCGGCGACCTGACCCAGATCGACCTGCCCCGTCACCAGAAATCCGGCCTGAAGGACGCCCTGGACGTGCTGCGCAACGTGGACGGGATCTCCTTCACCTTCTTCAGCAGCCGCGACGTGGTCCGCCATCCGCTGGTGGCGCGCATCGTCCAGGCTTACGATGCGCGCGAGGGCAAGGATTCGGAGACAGGTCCGGCATGACGCAGGGTCCGACACGGCTGGAGGTTTCGGTCAGCTACGCGCTGCCGCGCGCGGGCCTGCCCGCGGCGGTCAGTTTCCGCAAGTGGGTGGCGGCGGCGCTGCGCGGACGCATCCGCGAGGCCGACCTGGCCATCCGCATCGTCGACAGCAAGGAAGGCCGCGCGCTCAACCGGCACTACCGCGGCCGCGACTATGCCACCAACGTGCTGAGCTTCCCGGCCGATGTCGCCGAAGGCGTCAAGCTGCCCAAGGGCGTGAAGATGCCGCTGCTGGGCGATCTGGTGATCTGCGCGCCGGTGGTGGCGCGCGAGGCGCGCGAGCAGAAGAAACCGCTCGCCGCCCACTACGCCCATCTCACCGTGCACGGCACGCTGCACCTGCTGGGCTGGGATCACGAGGACGACAAGGAAGCCGAGTGCATGGAACAGCTGGAACGCGAGATCCTGGCCGAACTCGGCATCGACGATCCCTACGCCGAGCAGTAGTCCCGGCCGCGCGCAGCGGCTACGCTTCGCGCTCTCCCGATGTTCCGGATCCGTCATATGCGTCCTGCCCGTTCCGCCCTCGTCCTCCTGCTGCTGGCCGTGGCCGGCGGCGCGCACGCGCAGGCGCCGGAGCAGGCGAGGGAACAGGCGGCGGAACCGGATCCCGCCAAGGTCGACCTTGCCCGGTTGATCGCCTGCCAGGGTCAGCCGGAGGAGTTCATGGCGCTGGCGACCGCGCAGCAGGATCCGCTGAAGGCGGTGGCGCTGGGCTGGCGGCCGCTGCCCCAGGCCAACATGTTCCTCAGCGAGTACGAGCTGACCGCGCCGCTGACGGTGTTCGGCCATCCGGTCCATCGCATCGCCTTCGCCGGCTCCAGCGTGATGGCGGTGCTGGACCTGCCGGACCCGCGTCCGCTGGCCCGGCAACTGGAACTGGAAACGGCCGTCGATACGCCGGACAAGGCCATGTTCGGCAAGGAACTGGTCAGCGAGGAAGTCCGCGATCCGGCCACCGGCGCGGCCCTGGTCCGCTCGGCCGTGCTCAACGTCTCCAACGTCACCTCCCACCCCGGCAAGACCCTGGTCGGCTGTACCTACAGCATTGATCCACTTGAGGAAGCGCCGACCGAGGCGCCCGCCGGCGGCTGAGCATCCGCCGCGCCTGCTAGACTCTGCCCCGTCGCCCGCATCGCGGGCGCCCCTTTCCGAGAGATGTCAGAAGACGACAGTACCCCCGCGCCGGAACACCACGAAAAACGGCGCAGCTGGCTGGAACGCCTGAGTTCGGCGTTTTCCGGCGAACCCACCTCCCGCGAAGACCTGGTCGCGATCCTGCGCGATGCGCAGAGCGACGGCCTGATCGGCGGCGACACCCTGCGGATGATGGAAGGCGCGCTGACGGTCGCCGAGTTGACCGTGGGCGACGTCATGGTGCCGCGCGCGCAGATGATCTCGCTGCCGGTGGACGGCCGCTTCCTGGATCTGATGAAGCAGGTGGTCGAATCCGGCCATTCGCGCTTCCCGGTGCACGGCGACAACAAGGACGAGATCCTCGGCATCCTGCTGGCCAAGGATCTGCTGCGTGGCGTGGTCGCCGACAACGGTCCGGGCAGCATCCGCGAACTGCTGCGCCCGGCGGTGCTGATCCCCGAGTCCAAGAAGCTCAACCTGCTGCTCAAGGAATTCCGGCTGTCGCGCAACCACATGGCGATCGTGGTGGACGAGTACGGCGGCGTCGCCGGCGTGGTCACCATCGAGGACGTGCTGGAACAGATCGTCGGCGAGATCGACGACGAGCACGACGACGCCGAGGACGACGCCTCGCTGATCGCGGTGCAGGCCGACGGGCAGTACGTGGTGGATGCGCTGACGCCCATCGCCGATTTCAACGAACGCTTCGGCGCGGATTTCCTGGATGACGAATACGACACCATCGGCGGCCTGGTCACCGCCGCCATCGGCCACCTGCCGGAAACCGGCGAGGAACTCACCCTGGGACGGTTCGCGTTCCGCGTCGCCAAGGCCGACGCGCGCCGCGTGCACGCCTTCCATGTCGGCATCCTGGCCGACGACTGACATGCTGCGCCGCCTGATCCTGATCGCCGCACTGTGGCTGCTGGCGGCATCGGCCTTCGCCACGCCGCGCATCGGCGTGGCGACCATGCAGCCGGGCGAGGTGTTCTTCGAGCGCTTCGGCCACAACGCCATCGTGGTGGTGGATCCGGCGACCGGCGCGGCCACCTCCTACAACTTCGGCTATTTCGATCCGGGCGAATCCGACTTCGTCGGCAATTTCGCGCGCGGGGTGATGCAGTACTACCTGGTCGATCTGCCGCTGGGCGAGGATCTGGCCCAGTACCGCGACAGCGGGCGCGGCGTGCGCCTGCAATGGCTGGACCTGCCGCCGGAACAGGCGCAGGCATTGGCCGCGGCGCTGGCCGTGCGGGCGCGGCCGGAAAACGCGCGCTATCGCTACGACTATTTCACCGCCAACTGCTCCACCCAGGTACGCGACGCGCTGGACGTGGCGATGGGCGGCACGCTGAAACCGCAGCTGGCCGGCCGCTCGCGCGGCAATACCTACCGCAGCGAAAGCGTGCGGCTGGCCTCGCCGGCGACCTGGATGTGGCTGGGTTTCGACCTGGGCCTGGGACCGTCGGCGGATCAGCCGATGTCGCGCTGGGAGGAAGCCTTCATCCCGATGCGTCTGGCCGACAGCCTGCGCGAGGCGAAGAACGCCGCCGGCCGTCCGCTGGTGCAGGCCGAGGAAGAACTGCTGCCGCACCGGATCGCGCCGGAGCCGGCCGAAGCGCCGCGACGCTGGTGGCCGTGGCTGATCGCCGGCCTGGTCGTCGCGGCCGCGTCGATGCTGCTCGGTCGCCGGCATCCGCGCGCGGTGGCCGCGGTCGCGTTGCCGTTCTGGACGCTGTGCGCGATCGCCGGCGGCCTGCTGGTGTACCTGTGGGGTTTCAGCGAGCACTGGGCCGCCTGGCGCAACCACAACCTGCTGCTGCTCAATCCACTGTGCCTGTTGCTGCTGCCCGGCGCAGTCGCCGTGCTGCGTCGCCGCAATCCGGGCCGGCTGTTCTCCGTCACCCTGCAACTGGTCGCGTTGTGCGCGCTGTTCGCGTGGTTCGTGCAATGGCTGCCTTTCGCGTTCGGCTACCAGTTCAACCAGCCGTGGATCGCCTTGCTGCTGCCGATCCATCTGGTCCTCGCATACGTATTCAGACGGTCGCGTCACGCCGGCTGACGCAGGATGCGGCCTTCCCGCCGCATCCCGCAGGGTCCGCATGCTGATTCGACTGTTCGCCCTGACCGTTCTGTCCCTTCCGCTCGCGGTGCTGGCCGCGCCGCCGGCGCGCGTCAGCTCGCCCGACGGGCGCATCGTGGTGGAACTGGATTCCGATTCCGACGGCCGCCCGACCTATGCGGTGCAGCGCGACGGCAAGCCGCTGCTGGCGCCATCGCGGCTGGGCTTCCTGCTGGTCGACACGCCCAAGCTGGATCGCGCCATCGCGGTGACCGCACCGCGCACGCGCAGCTTTGACGAAACCTGGGAACAGCCCTGGGGCGAGCGCCGCCGCATCCGCAACCATTACAACGAACTGCGGGTGACCTTGGCCGAGAACGCCAAGCCCCGCCGGCACCTGGATCTGGTGTTCCGCGTGTACGACGACGGCTTCGGTTTCCGTTACGAGTTTCCGCGCCAGGAGGGGCTGTCCACGGTGAGGATCCGCGAGGAGCTGACCGAGTTCACCCTCGCCGGCGATGCCACCGCGTGGTGGATTCCGGCGGGCGAATGGAACCGCGAGGAATACCTGTACCACCGCACGCCGGTGGAAGCGGTCGGCGACACGCAGACGCCGATCACCTTCCGGCTGGCCGACGGCACCCACCTGTCGATCCACGAGGCCGCACTGGTCGACTATTCCGGCATGAACCTCAGCCGCGTCGAGGGCCGGCGGCTGAAGGCGTCGCTGACGCCCGGCATCGACGGCGCCAAGGTGGTCCGCGAAGCGCCGTTCAACACGCCCTGGCGCACGGTGCAGATCGCCGACGACGCCGGTGGACTGGTGATCTCCAGCCTGATCCTCAACCTCAACGAACCGAACGTGCTGGGCGATGTGTCGTGGGTCAAGCCGATGAAGTACGTCGGCGTGTGGTGGGAGATGCACCTGGATACCAAGACCTGGGCCTCCGGCGCCCGCCACGGCGCGACCAACGAGAACGTGATGAAGCACATCGACTTTGCCGCCAAGAACGGCTTCGGCGGCGTGCTGGTCGAGGGCTGGAATGTCGGTTGGGATGGCGACTGGTTCGGCAACGGCGAGGATTTCAGCTTCACCCGCTCGTATCCCGATTTCGATCTGGAGAAGCTGGGTGCCTACGCGAAATCGAAGGGTGTCGTCCTGATCGGCCATCACGAGACCTCCGCCAACGCCGCGCACTACGAATCGCAGATGGGCGCCGCGTTCGATCTGTACCAGCGGGTCGGCGTGCCGGCGGTCAAGACCGGCTACGTGTCCGACGCCGGCCAGGCCAAGGTGATCGGCAGCGACGGCAAGATCCACTACGCCTGGCACGAAGGCCAGGATCTGGCCCGCCATCACCTGAAGGTGGTGACCGAAGCAGCCAGGCGCCACATCGCGATCAACGCCCATGAGCCGATCAAGGACACCGGCCTGCGCCGCACCTATCCCAACTGGATTTCGCGCGAGGGCGCGCGCGGCATGGAATACAACGCCTGGGGCCAACCCGGCAATCCGCCCGAGCATGAGGCGATGCTGGTATTCACCCGGCTGCTGGCCGGGCCGATGGATTTCACTCCCGGCATCTTCGGCATGAAGACCCGCTCGCCGGACGGCGTGGCGACCACCTGGGCCAAGCAACTCGCCCTCTACGTGGTGATCTACAGCCCGATCCAGATGGCCGCGGATCTGCTGGAGAACTACGAGGCCAACCCGGGCCCGTTCCAGTTCATCAAGGACGTGCCGGTCGACTGGGAAGACACCCGCGTGCTCAATGGCGAAGTCGGCGACTACGTGACCCTGGTGCGCAAGGAGCGCGGGGGCGACAACTGGTACCTGGGCGCCATCACCGACGAGGAGCCGCGCACGCTGAAGGCACCGCTGTCGTTCCTGGACCCTGGCCGCCGCTACACCGCGCAGATTTACCGCGACGGGCCGAAGGCGGACTGGAAGGGCCCGCGCGAGGACATCGTCATCGAGGAACGCGAAGTGGGCTCGACCGATACGCTGGACCTCAGGCTCGCGCCCGGCGGCGGCCAGGCGATCCGTTTCGTGGCCAGATAAAGCCATTCCCCCTGTAGGAGCGACGTCAGTCGCGACCGCCATCCCACCCGTACAGGGGGTTCCGGCCGCGCTGGCAACGTCTGGCGGTGGGGCCCACGGGTCGCGCCTCACGTCGCTCCTACACGGTGTGCCCGTCCCGCTTGCCGCTCAAGGTTAACTGGCGCACGATCCGCACATGAACCAATCGCCCTCGCTGAACCCGGTCCAGAACGCGCTCCCGTCCTGCGTCATCAACTGCGTGGTCTATGACCAGCACGGCAAACGCCGGGACATCGGCCTGGATGAAATCAGCGACGTGCTGGCGGTGGACGACGGCACCTTCATCTGGGTGGGCCTGTACGAGCCGGCCGACTCGGTGCTGGAGAAGCTGCAGGAGGAATTCTGCCTGCACGATCTGGCGGTCGAGGACGCGCAGAACGCACACCAGCGCCCCAAGCTGGAAGCGTATGGCAACTCCCTGTTCATCGTCCTGCAGACCGCGCAGGTGGTGGACGACCGGATCCGCTACGGCGAGACCCACGCCTTCCTCGGGCCGCGTTACCTGGTGACCGTGCGCCACGGCGCTTCGTTGTCGTACGCGCCGGTGCGCGAGCGGGTGCAGCGTGAACCGGACCTGCTGGGACTGGGACCCTCGTACGGGCTGTACGCGGTGCTGGACTTCATCGTCGACAACTACCGTCCGATCGTCGACGAGTTCCGCCAGACCCTGGACACGCTGGAGAAGGACATCTTCGCCGACACCTACCGCCGGGTGACCGTGGTCAAGCTGTACGAGCTCAAGCGCGAACTGACCAAGATGCGGCTGGCGGTGGCGCCGCTGCAGGACGTGCTGGCGCAGCTGTCGCGCACCCAGAGCGCGCTGATTCCGGAAGAGGTGCGGCTGTATTTCCGCGATGTCCACGACCACGTGTTGCGGGTCAACGAATCCACCGACACCCTGCGCGAGATGCTGACCACCGCGCTGAGCGTCAACCTGTCGCTGGTGACCCTGGCGCAGGGCGAGACGGTCAAGCGGCTGGGTGCGTGGGCGGCGCTGCTGGCCGCGCCCACCCTGATCACCAGCTGGTACGGCATGAACTTCGAACACATGCCGGAACTGGCGGGCCGGTTCTCCTATCCGCTGCTGATGGTCGGCGTGGCGACGGTCTGCATCGGCCTCTACCGCCTGTTCAAGCGCGTCCGCTGGTTGTGACAATCCGGTGACCGTCTGCCGGTTTCGACCAAAGTCGAAGCCGGGAATCCGGCTTACGGATTGACCCTCCTCCGGCATCGGAGGACCCTAAGCGGCAATATCCGCGGAGGGTGGTTTCATGAAAGGTCTGTCGAAACTCGGCTGGGCGGCCCTGGCCGTACTCGGCGCATTCGCGCTGGGCACGGTCGCGCTGCGCCGGGGCGAGCATATCAACGCGATCTGGATCGTCACGGCGGCGGTCTCGATCTACCTGATCGCGTACCGCTTCTACGCACAGTTCATCGCCAGCCGGGTCATGCAGTTGGACCCCACCCGGGCCACGCCCGCGGTGCTGCGCAACGACGGCCTGGATTACGTGCCCACCAACAAGCACGTGCTGTTCGGCCACCATTTCGCCGCCATCGCCGGGGCCGGTCCGCTGGTCGGCCCGGTGCTGGCCGCGCAGATGGGTTACCTGCCCGGCCTGCTGTGGCTGGTGGTCGGCGTGGTGCTGGCCGGCGCGGTGCAGGACTTCATGGTGCTGTTCATTTCCAGCCGTCGCGACGCGCGCTCGCTGGGTGATCTGGTGCGTGAGGAAATGGGGCGGATTCCCGGCACCATCGCGCTGTTCGGCGCCTTCCTGATCATGATCATCATCCTGGCGGTGCTGGCGATGGTGGTGGTCAACGCCCTCGCCGAGAGTCCGTGGGGCATGTTCACCGTCGCCGCGACCATGCCGATCGCGATCCTGATGGGCATCTACATGCGCTACATCCGGCCCGGCCGCATCGGCGAGATCTCGGTGGTCGGCCTGCTCCTGCTGCTGGGCGCGATCTGGCTGGGCGGCAAGGTCGCCGCGGACCCCGTCTGGGGTCCGGCGTTCACCTTCTCCAAGGAATCCATCACCTGGATGATGGTCGCCTACGGCTTCATCGCCTCGGTGCTGCCCGTGTGGCTGCTGCTGGCGCCGCGCGACTACCTGTCCACCTTCCTCAAGATCGGCACCATCGTCGCGCTGGCGATCGGCATCCTGATCGTGATGCCGGATCTGAAGATGCCGGCGGTGACCGAGTACGCCCGCACCGGCATGGGGCCGGTCTGGACCGGTGGCCTGTTCCCGTTCCTGTTCATCACCATCGCCTGCGGCGCGGTGTCCGGTTTCCACGCGCTGATCTCCTCCGGCACCACGCCCAAGCTGCTGGCCAGCGAGCGCCACATGCCCTATATCGGCTACGGCGGCATGCTGATGGAATCCTTCGTCGCGGTGATGGCGCTGGTCGCGGCCTCGATCATCGAACCGGGCGTGTACTTCGCGATGAACGCGCCGCCGGCCGCGGTCGGCAAGGACGTGATCGCGGTGGCCGCCAAGGTCAGCGAATGGGGCTTCGCGATCAGTCCGGACGTACTCACTGCCACGGCCAGGGACATCGGTGAAACCACCATCCTCAATCGCGCCGGCGGCGCGCCGACCCTGGCGGTGGGCATCGCCCAGATCCTGCACAGCGTGCTTCCGGGCGAGGACACGATGGCGTTCTGGTACCACTTCGCGATCCTGTTCGAGGCATTGTTCATCCTGACCGCGGTCGACGCCGGTACCCGCGCCGGACGCTTCATGCTGCAGGATCTGCTCGGCAATTTCCTGCCGGCGATGCGCCGCACCGAATCCTGGACCGCGAACATCATCGCCACCGGCGGCTGCGTGGCGCTGTGGGGCTACCTGCTGTACACCGGCGTCACCGATCCGTTCGGCGGCATCAAGACCCTGTGGCCGCTGTTCGGCATCTCCAACCAGATGCTGGCGGGGATCGCGCTGATGCTCGGCACGGTGGTGCTGTTCAAGATGAAGCGCGATCGCTACGCCTGGGTCACCGCGATTCCGGCGGTGTGGCTGCTGCTGTGCACGACCACCGCCGGCCTGCTGAAGATCTTCGACAGCAATCCGGCGCAGGGCTTCCTGGCGCAGGCGCACAAGTACCAGGCCGCGATCGCGACCAACACGGTCACCGCGCCGGCGCAGAACATGGGCGAGATGCACAAGATCGTGGTGAACGCCTACGTCAACACCGGGTTGACCGCGCTGTTCCTGTTCGTGGTCGCGGCAATCCTGATCTACTCGATCAAGACCATCCTCGCCGCGCGCCGCAGCACGGTCCGCACCGATCGCGAGACGCCCTACGTGCAGGTCGATCCGCAGCAACTGGCGAACCTGTGATGGGTACCGCGCTCGTTCCCGTCAGCCATTACCAGATGCACCGCCGGGTGTGGCGCCGGCTGGTGCAGACGGCGCGGCTGTGCTGCGGCGTGCCGGACTACGACAACTATGTCCGGCACATGCTGGAGAAACATCCGGATCGCGAAATCATGGATTACCGGACGTTCTTCCGCGAACGCCAGGAGGCGCGCTACGGCGGCAGGAGCGGTTTCCGCTGCTGCTGAAGCCATTTCCGTTCCAGGCCGGGGCGGGACCGCGAGGTTCCGCCCTTTCTTTTTCCGCTCTTTCTGTTTCCGCCTTTCAGTTTCCGGCCGACCGTTCATCGGCTGATCCGGCGCATCCTGGCCGTATCGCCGATGTCCCGGCGTTTCCCCAGACACCAACGGAACTGCGCGCCGCGTAGCCGCCGTTTCACTCGACGCCAAGGGGTTCGCCATGAATGCATCATCCCGCCATACGCCGGCGCGCACGCTCCGATCGTTCCGCAGGTTTCTGTCCACCGTTACCGCCACCGCCGCGCTCGGCCTGGCGCTGTCGATGCCCGCCCACGCCACCGGCACCATCGGCACGCCGACGCCGGTCGGCGTCGGCCTGAGCTGCAAGGACTTCGACACCGCCGGCATCCTCAGCGAACTGGTCATCAATCCGCTGCCGGATGGCATTCAGGCACACACCGACGGTGTGCTGAGCGTGGACACCATCCACTTCGAATCCACCAGCGGCTGGCTGCTGTACTGGAGCAGCTGAGCACGGGCCAATCCATCCACAGCGTGTCGATCAGCGACGACAACGGCGGCGTGCTTTACAGCTATGACCCGCCGGTCACCAGTGACGCCGGGCTGCACCTGCCCGCCGCGCCGGCATTCACCATCCTCACCAACAATCCGTATCCGCACATCAGCCGCGCCAGCTTCTGCTACTCCACTCCGGACCAGACCGGCTTCGAGGGTTGCACGCTGGGTTACTGGAAGGTCAAGAAGCATCATGATTCCTGGCCGGCACCGTTCACGACCGACACGTCGCTGCAGAGCTACTTCGGTAGCAGTGCGCCCGACGTGACCTTCCTAATGGCGCTCAACTTCCAAGGCGGACCGGGCGTGGATGGCGGCGAGCGCATCCTGCTGAAACAGGCGGTGGCATCATTGTTGAACGCGGCATCGTCGGGCGTGGATTTCCCGCTGACCACCGCCCAGGTGATCCAGCAGGTCACCTTCGCGCTGGACAGCGGCGATCGCGACGTGATGATCTCGCTGTCCGCCACCCTGGACGCCTACAACAACCAGGGTTGTCCGCTGAACTGAAACGCGGCGCCCATGAGAATGAAAAAGCACGGCGGCCAACAGGCCGCCGTGCTTTCATGGGGCCAGCGTTCACTGGCGGGTGTTGCCGTCGATTACCCCTGCCCCGCCATCGCGCGCAGGGTGATGCCGACCAGATAGGCCGCGCCGGTACCGGTGGCGTAGCCCAGCGTGCCGAGCAGCACGCCCACCGGCGCCAGCGCCGGATGGAAAGCGGTGGCCAGCACCGGCGCCGAGGCCGGGCCGCCGATATTGCTCTGCGAAGCAATGGCGAAATAGAAGAACGGCGTGCGCAGCAGCTTGCCGACGCCCCACAGCAGCACGATGTGCACGGCGATCCACATCACGCCGAGCAGGAACAGCCACGGGCGTTCCAGCAGCGCCAGCAGATCCATCTGCATGCCGATGCAGGCGATCAGGAAGTAAAGGAACAGCGAGCCCCACTTGGAGGCACCCACGCCCTCCAGCGTGCGCATGCGGGTGAAGCTCAGCGCCAGACCGGCGAAGGTCGCCAGCAGCACCACCCACACGAACGGCTTGTCCAGGCTCACCATCGGCGACCATGCGACGTTGGCGGCGAACCATTCCGCCAGCGGCGCGGCAATCGCATGCGCCAGGCCCACGGTGCCGAACGCCACGCCGCCCAGCACCATCAGATCCGTGAGCGTGGGAATGCGTGCATGCTGGGCCTGGTAGCTGGCGATCCGCTCGCGCAGTTCGTCGATGGCCGAAGTATCGGCGCCACTGTGGCGATCCAGCGCCGGCGCGCGCGCGGCGAAGAAGATCAGCACCGCCATCCACACGTAGCCGACACCGACGTCGACCACGGCGAACTGGCCAAAGGTGGTCGCGTTGACCTCGAAGATCTCCTTCATCGCCAGCATGTTGGCACCGCCACCGATCCAGCTGCCGGCCAGCGCGGCCATGCCGGCCCAGGTGTCGCCGGCGACGGTTTCGGGATGGAACCAGCCCATCAGCTTGAAGGCCACCACCGCGCCCAGCATGATGCTCAGCACTGCGGCGACGTACATCACCAGCATCTTCCAGCCCAACCCGAGGATGCCCTTCAAATCGATGCTCAGGGTCAGCAGCACCAGCGCGGCCGGCAGGAACACGTCGCGCGCCACCGGGTTGTAGAGTTTGGTGTTTTCCCCGTCGATCAGGCCGATGGTGTTGTAGACACCGGGGATGAAGTAGCACAACAACAGCGCCGGCACGAAGCCGTAGAACTTGCGCAGGAAGCGGTTCTCGCTGCTGGAGGTCCAGAAGATCGCGCCCAGGGTGGCCGCGATCAGGCCGAACACGATGATGTCGTTGGTGATGAGTGCGCCGCCGGTGCCTGCTACCGCCATCCGGTATGTCCCCTTCGTGATGAAAGCGTGCCCCGGCCCAGCCGTTTCCCTGGCACGAAAAAAGGGCACGCCGCGATCGCGGCGTGCCCTGCGTGCGTTACTGGCCGATGTGCTGCTTCAGCCAGGCGTTGACGGTGTCATGCCACTGCACGCTGTTCTGCGGCTTCAGCACCCAGTGGTTTTCGTCCGGGAAATACAGGAACTGCGACTGGATGCCCTGGCGTTGCAGCGCGGTGAACGCCGCCAGGCCCTGCTCGACCGGAATGCGGTAGTCGAGCTGGCCGTGCACGACCAGCATCGGCACCTTCCAATCCTTGACGTGGTTGACCGGGTTGAACTTCTCATAGTTGGCCGGCACCGCGTATGGCGTGCCGCCCTGCTCCCACTCGGTGAACCACAGTTCCTCGGTGGAGTAGCCCATCATGCGCTGGTCGAACACACCGTCGTGGTTGACCAGGCACTTCCACGGCTGATTCCAGTTGCCGGCAATCCAGTTGACCATGAAGCCGCCGTAGCTGGCGCCCAGCGCGCAGGCCTTGTTGCCGTCGAGGAAGGAATACTTCTGCTGCGCCGCGGCCCAGCCCTTCTGCAGATCTTCCAGCGGACGATCGCCCCAGTGCTGGCTGATCGCATCGGTGAAGGCCTGGCCGTAACCGGTGGAACCGTGGAAATCAATCATCACCACCGCGTAGCCCTGGCCGGCGTAGGTCTGCGGATTCCAGCGGTAGCTCCAGCCGTTGCCGAAGCTGCCCTGCGGGCCGCCGTGGATCAGGAACGCGACCGGATACTTCCTGCCTTCCTGGTAGTCATGCGGCTTGACCACATAGCCGTGCACGGTCTCGTCGTTCCAGCCCTTGAAGCTGAACTGCTCGAAGTCGCCGAACGAGACATCCTTCAGCATGTCCTGCGCGCTGGGCGTGATCGCGCGTTCCGGCGCGCCACCCAGCGAGGTGGTGAACAGCTGGTCGCCGCTCTTGAGCGAATTGCGGGTGAAGGCCAGGGTGTCGCCGGCGATCTCGAACGCGGAAATGCTGCCGTTGCCGACCACCTTCTCCGCCTTGCCGCTGGCGATGTCGACGACGAACAGCGGATGCTCGCCCATGTCCTGCGCGGTGGTGTAGATGCGCTTGCCGTCGGCCGACAGGGTGATGCCGTCGGCGGAACGATCCCAGTCCACGGCGATTTCGCGCGGCGTGCCGCCGGCGGCATCCATCGCCATCAGCGCGAAGCGATCGGCTTCGAAGCCGGGACGCTTCATCGCTCGGTAGTAGAGCGTCTTGCCGTCGGCGCTGAACACCGGGCCGGTATCCCAGGCCGGGTTGGCGGCGGTCAGGTTGGCCGGCGTGCCCTTGCCGTCGGCGGCGAGGCGATAGAGATCGAAATTGGTCGACCACGGCTCGCCCTTGGACTGCACGCGCAGGCTGGCGACCAGCGACTTGCCATCTGGCGACCAGGTGTATTCGTCGGCGCCGCCGAACGGCTTGGACGGCGTGTCGCCGTCCAGCTTATCGGTCAGCGACACCGCGCTGGCGACCGGCTGCGCGCCGGCAGCCGGCAGGGCGGCCACGAACAGGCGGCTGCGACGGCCATCGGCCCAGGTGTCCCAATGGCGCACGAACATATTGTCGAACAGCACGCCGGTGTTCTTCCTGGCGGCGGTCGCCTCGATCTTCTTTTGCGTGCAGGCGAAGTCGGCCTTGCAGTCGGCGAAGGTATCGGCGCTGAAAGCGATGCGGCTGCCGTCCGGCGAAATCTTGTAGCTGCCCACGTCCAGCGCGAAGCCGGTCAGCTGGCGCGGCTCGCCACCGCCGGTCGGAATGGCGTACAGCTGCTGGCTGCCGGACTTGCCGCTGAGGAAGTAGACGGTCTGGCCATCGGCCGAGAAGGACGGGGAATTGACGTTCCAGCCTTCCGGGGTCAGCCGCTTCGGCGGCGCCATGTCGCGGGTGAGCAGGTTGCGCACGTACAGCGCGCTGCCGGCCTTGGTCAGTTCCTTGTCGATCTGGCGCTTGGCGAAGACCACCGCGCGTCCATCCGGCGACAGCGTCGGCGAGGAGACGCGGTCCAGCGCGGCCAGATCACGGATGTCCAGGCCCCGCTGGGCGGCGAGCGCCGGCAGGGTCGCCAGCAGGCAGAGGGGCAGTACGGCGAGACGCAATTTCATCCGGGGCTCCGGGCAAACAGGAAAACCCCGATGTTAGGCCGATACGGCGGCCCGGCGCAAAGGCATGAGGTCATGCCCCTGCGCCGCTATGGCGCGGCCAGGCGCCGGTTTCAGGCCTTTTCGCCGCGCTGGCCGGTCCGGTACAGCAGCCAGCCGACCACCGCCAGCACGGCCAGGCCGATCCACTGGCTGAAGTGCCAGGCTTCCGGCAGCGCCAGCACGTCGGCGCGGGCCGAGGCGACGATCGGAATCGCGATGGCGATGCCCATCAGCGCCTCGCCGGTGATCAGGCCGGCCGAGAACAGCACGCCCGGACGATGCACGCGATCGCGGCCCTCCTCGTCGTCGGCGCGGACCTTGTGGAAACGCTCCACCAGGTGCGCCAGCAGGCCACCGAGGAAGATCGGCACCATCAGTTCCAGCGGCAGGTAGATGCCGATCGCCGCGGCCAGCACCGGCACGCGGAAGCGGGCCTTGCGCGACTTCAGCCATTCGTCGAACGCGATCACCAGTGCGCCGACCATCGCGCCGATGCCGATCATCGCCCACGGCAGTTCGCCACCGAACAGGCCCCGCGCCACCGATGCCATCAGGTTGGCCTGCGGCGCCGCCAGCGAATTGGGATGTTCCGGAGTCGGCGCGCCGATGCCGTAGGCCTGCGCCAGCAGGTTCAGCACCGGCGCCATGATCAGCGCGCAGGAAAACGCGCCGATGCCCAGCATCAACTGCTGTTTCCACGGCGTCGCGCCGACCAGGTAGCCGGCCTTGAGATCCTGCAGGTTGTCGCCGCCCACTGCCGCGGCGCAGCACACCACCGCGCCAATCATGATCGCGGCGACCGCGCCCAGCGGGGCGCCACCGGCGCCGACCGGCGACAGGCCGCTCTTGCCCAGCAGCAGCACCAGCACCGCCGAGGCGAACAGGATGGTGGAAATGGTGATGCCCGAAACCGGGTTGTTGGAGGAACCGATCAGGCCGGCCAGGTAGGCCGACACCGACACGAACAGGAAGCCGGCCGCGATCATGATCAGGGTCATCGGCACGCTGACGTGCCACTGGCCGACGATGGCCTGGTACAGGCCCAGCAGCGGCAGGGTGAACACGACCAGCGCCACCAGCATCCACTTCATCGGCAGATCGCGCTCGGTCTCCAGCAGCGCCTGGCCGCCGGCACTACTGCTGCGGGCTGCGGCGAAACCGCTCTTGATGCCCTTGAGCAGCGACTTGCGCAGCGAGAACAGCGTCCACACGCCGCCGACCAGCATCGCGCCCACGCCCAGGTAACGGACCTTGGCGCCCCAGATGGCGAAGGCGGCGTCGGCCGAGGAGGCATTGGCGATGGACGCGGCCAGCGCCGGATCCGAACTGCTGAAGAACGCCTGGTACAGCGGGATGGCGATGTGCCAGGACAGCACCGCGCCGGACAGCACGACGATGCCGACGTTCAGGCCGACGATGTAGCCCACGCCCAGCAGCGCCGGCGACAGGTTGGTGCCAAGGAACGCGGTGACCTTGGAGCTGCCGACATAGGCCGATTGGGTCCAGGTGTCCGGAATCATCCGCAGGCCGCTGGCCGCGGCCAGCTTGACCACCGCGCCGATCACGCCGGACAGGGCCAGGATCTTCAGACCCGGGCCCGGGTTGTCACCGGCCTTGAGCACTTCCGCCGCGGCCTTGCCTTCCGGGAACGGCAGCGGATCCTCGACGATCATCGAACGGCGCAGCGGCACCGAGAACAGCACGCCCAGCAGGCCGCCCAGGCCGGCGATGCCCAGCACCCACCAGTACTTGAAGTCCGGCCAGTAACCCATGATGACCAGCGCCGGGATGGTGAAGATGACGCCGGCGGCAATCGACGAACCGGCCGAGGCGCCGGTCTGGACGATGTTGTTCTCCAGGATGGAGCCGCCGCCCAGCACCCGCAGCACGCCCATGGACACCACCGCGGCCGGAATGGCGGTGGCGATGGTCAGGCCGGCGAACAGGCCCAGGTAGGCGTTGGCGGCGGACAGGACCACCGCCAGCACGACGGCCAGCAATACGGCACGGAAGGTAAGTTGAGGCGTCGCAGCCTGGTTCATGACGCGGTTCCGGGGATACAGAAGCCCGACAAACTATCGGCTACGCCCCGGCAAGTCCAGCCGGAAAGGCCGGCGTGGCTATACTCGGCCGGTTCCGCATCGCCCGTCCGCCCATGGCCCAAGCCTCCGTTCCCGCCACGCCCCTGCCCGCCCGCGAGGACTTCCTCGGCCATCCCAAGGGTGTCTACATCTGCTTCTTCACCGAGATGTGGGAGCGGTTTTCCTTCTACGGGATGAAGGCGCTGCTGCTGCTCTATCTGACCAAGTACCACCTGTTCGGCGACAAGGCCGGCCTGGATCTGCTGGGGGCTTACGGGGGACTGGTGTACTGCATCCCGGTAATCGGCGGGGTGCTGGCCGATCGCTGGCTGGGCATGCGCAAGGCGGTGGTGTTCGGCGGCCTGCTGCTGGTGGCCGGGCATGTCGGCATGGCATTCGAGGGGCACGCGGCCAGCTACGTGGACGGCGTGATCGATCGCGATGAGGCTTCGCTGCGCATCACCTACCTGTCGCTGGCGCTGATCATCATGGGTGTGGGCTTCCTCAAGCCCAACATCTCCACCATCGTCGGCCGGCTCTATGCGCAGAACGATCCGCGCCGCGACGCCGGCTTCAGCCTGTTCTATGCCGGCATCAACCTCGGCGCGCTGTTCGCCTCGCTGGTCTGCGGCTATCTGGGCGAGACCCTGGGCTGGCGTTACGGCTTCGGCGCCGCCGGCATCGGCATGCTGCTGGGCCTGTGCATGTTCCTGTGGGGCCAGAAATATCTGCACGGCCACGCCGAACCCGCCGCGCCGGAGCGGCTGCGCGAGCGCTTGGCGGGCATTCCGCGTGAGTGGCTGATCTATGCGGGCGCGCTGCTGGGCGTGCTGCCGGTGGCTTGGCTGATGTGGGCGGCCGCCAACGGTGCGTTCTCGCTGGGCGGCGAAATCTCGCTGGCGCTGCTGCTGATGCTGGTGGTGCTGGCGTGTGTGCTGGCCTGGTTCGGCTGGTTCCTGGCGACCCAGTGCACGCCCGTGCAGCGGCAGCAGATGCTGGCGCTGATGGCGTTGATCTTCATGGCGCTGATCTTCTTCACCCTGTACGAGCAGACCTACGGCTCGTGGGTGACCTTCACCGATCGCCTGCTGACCAAGGATGTCGTTCCCGCGCTGGTGCAGGCGCCCGTTGCGGTGAGCTGGAGCGGGCACTGGGGCGCGGATGCGATCACGCTGCTGGCGCGCGCGCCGTGGTCGACCTGGTCGCTGCTGCTGGCGCCGCTGGGTTTCGTGATCGCCGCCCGGCTCTCCGACCGCAATCCGGATTCGGCGGCACCGCGCGCCGTGTTCATCGCGGTGGTGGTGCTGATGCTGATCTTCCTGCTGCGCGATTGCGTGGTGCTGCCGCAGACGGCCGGCTCGCTGACCTATCTGGGCGCGTTGTTCCTGGTCCTGCTGGCGCCGCTGTTCGCCGCGTTGTGGGCCTGGCTGGGCCGGCGCGGGCGGGATCCGTCGAAACCGCTCAAGTCGTCGCTGGGCCTGATCATCGCCGGCCTGTCCTTCATCCCGCTGGCCTGGGCCGCGCATCTGGTCGGCGAGAGCGGGCAGATGGCGAGCGTGTGGTGGCTGGTGCTGGCCTATCTGGTACTGGAAATCGGCGAGATGTGCCTGTCGCCGGTGGGCCTGTCGGCGGTGACCCAGTTGTCGGTCCCGCGCGTGGTCAGCCTGATGATGGGCACCTGGTTCCTCGCCACCGCCTTCTCCGAGGCCCTGGCGGCGCTGTTCGGCAAACTCGCCGCGATCGAGATACCCGAGGGCGGCAGCCTGATCGTCACCGACGCGGCCGGACGCTATGCCGATCTGTTCTGGCTGATGACGGGCATCGGCGTGGCCTGCGGCGTGCTGGCCCTGCTCTGTTCACCGCGGCTTCGCCGGATGATGCACGGGGTGCATTGAGGAAAAAACGTGGCGCCGGGAGGCGCCACGTTTCATCCAACGGCTCGTCGCTTACTGGCTTTTCTGCGGCGAACCGACGGTGACGTTGCCACCGATGTTCTGGGCAAAGAAATCCAGCATCTTGGTATACAGGTTGAGGTTGTTCTCTTCCTTGTAGAAGCCGTGTCCCTCGCCCGACTGGATGATCACGCCCACCGGCGGATTGCCCGCGGCGGTCAGCGCCTTGGCCATCGCCTCGGTGTGCTCCGGCGGGCAACGCGCGTCGCGCGCGCCGGCGGCCAGGTAAATCGGCAGCTTCAGCTTGTCGACGTGGTTGATCGGCGACATCGCGTCCTGCTCGGCCTTGGTGCTGCCGTAGGCGCGGATCAGGTACTTCATGCCGTCCTCGCGCTTGCTGGTGTCGCTGAGCTTCATCTGGATCGCGGCACTGTAGTTGCCTACATAGCCGAATGCGCACTTGTACAGCCCCGGCTCGCGGGCCGGCGCCATCATCGAGGCATAGCCGCCGAAACTGCCGCCGTAGATGCAGATACGGTTCTTGTCTGCGTAACCCTGCTGGATGGCCCAATGGGTGCCGTCGAGGACGTCGTTCATGATGCCCTGCGCCCACTGGCCGTAAGCCATTTCCTCGAACGCCTTGCCGAAGCCGCCGGAGCCGCGATAGTTGACCTGCAGCACTGCATAACCGCGATTGGCGAACAACTGGTTCTCGAACTGGAAGCCCCAGTTGTCGCGCGGGCCCATCGGACCGCCGTGGACGTTGACGATCATCGGCAGGTTCTTGCCGTCGGAACCATTGGGAAGGGTCAGATAGCCATAGATGGTCAGGCCGTCGCGCGACTTGAAGCTGATCGGCTTGACCGAAGCCATCTTCGAGGCGTCGATCCACTGCCGGTTCTTCATCAGGAAGCGGGCCTTGCCGGTGTCGCGGTCATACAGGTACAACTCGCCCGGGTTGGCGTCGCTGCGCACCGAGACGACGATCTTCTTGCCGTCCTGGGTGGCGCTGGCGAAGTCGACGAACTGGCCCGGAAACGCGGCGGCCAGCGAAGCATAGAGCTCGGCGTCCGGATGTTCCTCGTTGATCAGCTTGACCTGCGGCGCGCCGGCCTCGGTGACCGTCGCGATCACGGTCTCGCCATCGGCGGCCTGGATCAGGCTGGAGATCTCCGAAACCGCATCCTGGTGCAGCACGGTGAAGCTGCCGTCGGCGGTGTTCAGGGTGCCGAACGCCGAAGGCTTCTTGCCGTCGCCCTGGGTGGCATAGACGGTGCCGTCTTCGGCCGTGCCGAGGATGTCGATCCGCTTGCCGCTGGCCTTCGAACTGTTGATCAGCGTCCACTTGCCGGCATCGTCGCGGCGATAGACTTCGTTGTGCGCATCGGAGAAGTTGCCTTCCTCGTCGTAGCGGTCGTAGCAGACCGCGAAGCGGGGCTCCTTCTTTTCGTCCAGGGCGATGCCGCAATCGTCGCGCGGCGCACGCGCCAGCGATTTGCGACGCCCGCTCAGCGTGTCCATCAACACGATTTCGGTTCCGGCACCGGTGGACGACCTGGCGTAGGTCGCGGTCATCATGACGTTTTCCGGATCGCCCTTCAGCGTATCCAGCAGTCCGAAACGCTCATTGCCGACCTGCTTGCCGCGCTGGGTGGCATCGCGGGTGCCATAGAAAATCAGCGGCCGCGGCTGCGAGCCGTCGGCGTTGACCGCATACCATTCGCCGGTGCCGAACGGCCGCGCATAGCTGCCGATCTTCTTGACCGAGTTGAACAGCAGCCGATCCGACGATGTCCAATGGAAACTGCCGACGCTCTTCTCGTCCGGCAGCTGGTTGACCTTGACCAGGCTCAGATCCTTGGTCCGCAGCACGGTCAGGACGTCCTGGTCACCCCGATCGACGGTCATCGCGAGATACTCGCCGGTCGGCGAGATCTTCACACTGCTGTAGGTCGGATGCTTGACGAAATCCTGGACCGGAATCAGTTCGACCGCCTGCGCCGCGCACGACACCCCCATCGCGGCCGCAACGCCGGCCCACTTCCATTTCCCCATCTTCATTGTTCCCCCATGGTTGAAATCCGGCAGAAGCCGGATTACACGGAGTCTAATGGCAAATCAGGGGGAAATGTGATCCAGTACCGTTTCCAATCCGGTTTCCCAGGCCGGCATCGGCCGGCCCAACAACGCTTCCAGCTTTCCGGTGTCCAGCCGCGAATAGGCTGGACGCGAAGCCCGCGTGGAATAGGCGGAAGAAGGAATCGGCAGCACCCGCGGCAGGCGCGGAATCAGGCCGCGGCGATGCGCGCCGGCCAGGATGGCCTCGGCGAATCCATGCCAGCTGGTCTCGCCGGCAGCGGTCAGGTGTATCACGCCGCCTGCCTGCGGATGGCTCGCGATCACTTCGGCGGTCACATCCGCGATCAGCCAGGCCGGCGTCGGGGTTCCCCGCTGATCCGACACCACCCGCAGTTCGTCGCGCTCCCTGGCCAGGCGCAGCATCGTCAGCAGGAAGTTGCCGCCGCGCACCCCGTAAGCCCAGGCAGTGCGGAAGATCAGGTGCGGCGCGCCAGAGTGGTCGATGGCTTCTTCCCCCGCCCGCTTGGACGCGCCATACACACCCAACGGTGCCGTGGGGTCCTCTTCGCGATAGGGCCGATCGCCGGTGCCGTCGAACACGTAGTCCGTGGAGTAATGGATCAGCGGCACACCATGCTCCGCGCAGAAGCCCGCCAGCAACGCCGGCGCTTCCGCATTGGCACGCCAGGCGGCGGCGGCATCGTCTTCAGCGCGGTCCACCGCCGTGTACGCGGCGGCATTCACGACCAGATCCGGGCGAATCCGCTCGAGCAGGCCCGGCAGGGATTCGGGCTGATCGAAATCGGCGACCTCGCAAGGGAGGCCTTCGGGCAGTAGCCCGGTGCGTGTGGTCGGGATGATCGTTCCCTGTCCGGACAGGCTGCGCCTCAGCTCATGGCCCACCTGGCCATTGGCGCCCAGCAATAGGATCTTCTTCATGCGACGTACGGCGGCAACCGATCCGGCGCCACGTCATCCAGGAAGGGCGCGCGCGCGTCCTTGTCCGACAGCACCGGTTCGCGGAGCGGCCAGTCGATGCCGATGTGCGCATCGTCCCAGCGGATGCCCGCATCACTGGCCTTGTCGTAGCCCGCGGTGCACAGGTAGCTGAAGATGGCCCGTTCGGAAAGAACGGCAAAGCCATGCGCGAAGCCTTCCGGAATCCAGAACTGGCGCTTGTTCTCGGCACTCAGCACCACCGCCGTCCAGCGGCCAAAATGCGGCGAACCGCGGCGGATGTCCACCGCCACGTCGTACACCTCGCCTTCCAGCACACTGACCAGCTTGCCCTGCGGATTCGGCCACTGGTAATGCAGGCCGCGCAACACGCCGCGGGTGGACGAGGAAACGTTGCTCTGCACGAACCGGGTAGGCAGACCGTGCTGGCCGAACCGCTCGGCGTTCCAGGTTTCGTAGAAGAAGCCGCGATCGTCGCCGAAGACGGCCGGTTCGATCACGACGCAACCCGGCAAATTGGTCTCAATTATCTTCAAGGTACAGCTCCGCGGTTCAGAAGGTTCAACAAATACTCGCCATAACCATTTTTCGACAAGGGCTGGGCCAGTCGCTGCAACTGCTCGCCATCGATCCAGCCATTGCTGTAGGCGATTTCCTCTGGACAGCAGACCCGCAGTCCCTGGCGCGCCTCAATGGTTTCGATGAAGGTGGATGCCTCGAGCAGCGACTGATGGGTTCCGGTATCCAGCCAGGCGTAGCCGCGTCCGAGCGGCTCCAGATGCAGGCTGCCGTCTTCCAGGTAGCGGCGGTTGAGATCGGTGATCTCCAATTCGCCGCGCGGCGATGGCCGCAGCGAAGCGGCATAGTCGCTGGCACGGCCATCATAGAAATACAGGCCGGTGACCGCGTAATTCGAACGCGGCTTGGCCGGCTTCTCCTCGATACCGACGACGGTTCCGTTGGCATCGAACTCGGCCACGCCATAGCGCTGCGGATCCCGCACCCAATAGCCGAACACGGTGGCGCCTTCAGTCCGCGCATCGGCACGCTTGAGGGTCTGGCTGAACCCATGACCGTGGAAGATGTTGTCGCCCAGTACCAGGCAGCTGGGCCCGCCGGCGAGAAACTCCTTGCCGATCAGGAACGCCTGCGCCAATCCGTCCGGACTGGGTTGTACGGCATACTCGATCCGCATGCCCCACTGAGAACCGTCCCCGAGCAGGTTGCGGAACAGCGCCTGCTCGTGCGGCGTGTTGATGATCAGCACCTCGCGGATTCCCGCCAGCATCAGCACGCTGAGCGGGTAGTAGATCATCGGCTTGTCGTAGACCGGCAGCAGCTGTTTGCTGATGGCCCGGGTGATGGGATACAGGCGGGTGCCGGATCCCCCGGCCAGGATGATGCCCTTGCGTGTGCTCATGCGGATTTCCTTATCAAGCCGTCGTACCAATGCGTTCCAGGCGGTAGCTCCCGTCCAGCACGCGGTTCACCCAATCCTGGTTCGCCAGGTACCAGTCCACCGTCTCGGTGATGCCCTGTTCGAAGGTGTGCTGCGGTTCCCACCCCAATTCGTCACGCAGTTTGGAGGCGTCGATGGCGTAGCGGCGATCGTGCCCGGGGCGGTCGGTCACGAAGGTGATCTGGCTGCTGCGGGGCTGGCCATCGGCGCGCGGCCGGCGCTCATCGAGCAGACGGCAGATCGTCTCCACCACTTCGATGTTCTGTCGCTCCGCATTGCCGCCGACGTTGTAGGTCTCGCCCACGCGCCCCTTCTGCAGGACATTGCGGATGGCCGAGCAGTGATCGCCGACGAACAGCCAGTCCCGGACATTTTTGCCGTCGCCGTAGACCGGCAGCGGCTCACCCGCGAGCGCCCGCTGGATGATCAAGGGGATCAGTTTCTCGGGGAAATGATAGGGACCGTAGTTGTTGGAGCAGTTGGTGGTCAGGGTCGGCAGGCCATAGGTGTGATGGAACGCGCGCACCAGGTGATCCGATGCGGCCTTGGAAGCCGAATAGGGCGAGTTCGGGGCATACGGCGTGGTTTCGGTGAATTTTCCGGTTTCACCCAGCGAGCCGTAGACCTCGTCGGTGGACACGTGCAGGAAGCGGAAACGTTCCTTGTCCCCTTCGGGCAGCGAACGCCAGTGGTCGCGGACGGCTTCGAGCAGCCCCAGGGTACCGACCACGTTGGTCTGGATGAAGGCGCCGGGACCGTCGATCGAGCGATCCACATGGCTCTCGGCGGCGAAATTCACGACCGCATCCGGCCGGTACTCCGCCAACAGCGACGCGACCAGCGCAGAATCACCGATGTCGCCTTCGACGAAGACGTGGTTCGTATTGCCATCCAGCGCGGACAAGGTGTCCAGGTTACCCGCATAGGTCAGCGCATCCAGGTTGATTACCTTGATGCCATCGGCAACGGCGCGAAGCACGAAGTTGCCGCCGATGAAACCTGCCCCGCCGGTTACCAGCCATGTCGTCACATCTCACCTCGTCCAGTTCTATTTCTATATGTTGAAACGATGGTTCGGAAACCTGTTTCGCGACCCTGCGCGAACGGCGCCAAACCCTGATTGGATGCCCTGCCGGCCAGTCCGGACGGGCATCGGGGGATTGTAACGATTGGGGCCGGTAAAGGCGCATGAACCCCTGAACGTATCCTGGAAAACGGAAAACCCGCCGGCCGGCGGGTTTTCCGATAATGCCTGGAGGTGAAGCCAGGCCTCAGAACGGAATATCGTCGTCGGCGAAATCGTCCATGGGCGCGGGCTGCTGGGCCGGGGCCTGCCGGCGCGGGGCCTGCTGGGAATACTCCTGCCGCTGCGGACGCTGCGGGCGGTCCATGCCGCCGCCACCGCCGCCTTCACCGCGGCCACCCAGCATCTGCATCTCGTCGGCAATGATGTCGGTGGAATACTTCTCCACGCCATCCTGGCCGGTGTACTTGTCATAGCGGAGCGAGCCTTCCACATACACCTGGCTGCCCTTGCGCAGGTATTCGCCGGCGATCTCGCCAAGCTTGCCGAAGAACACCACGCGGTGCCATTCGGTGCGTTCCTGCTGGTTGCCGTCGCGATCCTTGCGGACGCTGGTGGTGGCCAAGCTGATCCGGGTGATGGCCATGCCTCCCTGGGTGTACTTGGTTTCGGGGTCGTTGCCGAGATTGCCGACCAGGATGACTTTGTTGATGCCGCGGGCCATAGCGCTGATTTCCGTTAGTGATCGCCCGCCGGACGCGGGCATGGACCAGTGAAGTATACCCATGCCGGCCTGACCATCAGGTGGCTCCGTGACGTCCTGTAGGAATTCCCTGTCCCGCCCGCCTTATAATTCAGACACTTCCCTGCCCGATTTCCCATGTCCGTCGTCGAATCCCCGCGTTCCGCCCTGGCCCTGCCCCAGATCCAGTCCCTCGCCGCGGCGGACATGGACGCCATTGATGCCCTGATCCGGCGCCGGCTGGCCTCGGACGTGGTGCTGATCAACCAGATCGCGGACCACATCGTCTCCGCCGGCGGCAAGCGCCTGCGTCCGATGCTGGTGGCGCTGGCCGGACGGGCCACGGGCCCTGTCGGCCCCGATCATCACCAGCTCGCGGCCATCATCGAATTCATCCATACCTCCACCCTGCTCCACGACGACGTGGTGGACGAGTCGGACCTGCGCCGCGGCCGCAGCACCGCCAACGCATTGTGGGGCAACGCGCCCAGCGTGCTGGTCGGCGATTTCCTGTATTCGCGCAGCTTCCAGCTGATGGTGGAACTGGACCGCATGGACGTGATGCGGATCCTGGCCGACACCACCAACCGCATCGCCGAGGGCGAGGTGTTGCAACTGCTGCATGTGCACAATCCGGATACCGACGAAGCCGCCTACCTGCGGGTCATCGAGCGCAAGACGGCGGTGCTGTTCGCCGCCGGCACCCAGTTGGGCGCGCTGGCGTCGCGGGTCGACGCGGCGACCCAGCAGCGCCTGTACGACTACGGCATGAACCTCGGCTATGCCTTCCAGATCGCCGACGACGTGCTGGACTACACCGCCGATGCTTCCGACCTGGGCAAGAACCTGGGCGACGATCTCGCCGAGGGCAAGGCGACCCTGCCGCTGATCCATGCCATCCGCCATTCGGATGCCGCGACCGCCGCCCGCCTGCGCGTCATCGTGCAGGAAGGCGACGCCACCGCGATGCCCGAGGTGCTGGCGGCCATCCGTGCGACCGGCGGACTGGAATACAGCCAGCAGCGCGCCCGCGAATACGCCGACGCCGCCGAGCGTTGCCTCGACGGCCTGGCCGAGAACGAAGCCGTCGCCGCGCTGCGTGGCCTGGCCCGCTACGCGGTGGAACGCAGCCACTGATGCCGTTCGCCGCGCACGAGCGCGAACGACTGCTGGCCGCACGCGGCGTGGGCCCTACCGTGATAACGCGACTGGAACAGAGCGGCTACCACACGCTCGTCGATCTGGCACAGGCCACGCCCGCGGACATCAACGCGCAGATCGCCGCCATGCTGGGCACGACCTGCTGGCGCAACAGCCCGCAGGCACGTGCCGCGATCGCCGCGGCGATCGCGGTGGCGCGGGATCAATCGCCGAACACTTCCTCGAAGAAGTCGTCCATCATCCGGTAGGCGCGCTTGGCCGCGCGCGCGTTGTAGACACAGCCCGGCGGCCGGTTGGCGTTCTCCAGCGCGAAGCAGTGCACCGCGCCGCTGAAGTTGACGAACTGCCAGTCGGCGCCGGCCTCGTTCATTTCCTTTTCGAACGCCGCGATGTGCGGCGCGGTACCACGATCCTCGGCACCGTTGAGGACCAGGATCGGCGTCTTCACCGCGCCGGCCTTCGCCGGCGATTGGGTGTCCAGGCCGCCATGGAAAGTCACCACGCCGGACGCTTCGGCGCCACTACGGGCCAGCTCCAGCACCGACGAGCCACCGAAGCAGAAACCGAACGCACCGATCTTTCCCGCCTGCAGCGGCGCCTTGCCGGCCTGTCCCTTCAGCGCCGCGAGCGCGGCGTTCATGCGGGCGCGCATCACCGCCGGATCCGCATAGAGCGGCTTGACCTGGGCCAGCGCCTGATCCGGATTCTGCGGGCGCACGCCCTTGCCGTACATGTCGACCACCAGCACCACGTAGTCGTCACCGGCGACCTGCCTGGCCTTGGCCACCGCATCGTCGGTCACGCCCAGCCAGTCCGGCACCATCAGCAGGCCCGGACGCGGTTCCTTGCTCGCGTCGTCGTAAACCAGGAAGCCGGAAAAGGTCTGCTCACCGACCTTCCATTCCAGCGGTTTGGCCTGCGGTGCGGCAAGCAGCGGGGACATCCACAACACGGCCAGCAGGGCCGCCAACACGGACAACGGACGCATGACAGTTCCTCGCGAGGAAAGACCGGCGGAGTGTACGCCGGTCCGGGCACCGCGGGTGTGCAGTGGCGAACCGGTTGTACTCAGGCGATGCCGATGCCGGGAATCGCCGAAATCAGCGCCGGATCGAACCCGGCCAGTTCGGCGAAATGGCGCCCGCGTGCCACGTAGTCGCGATAGGGACCGTAGCTGGGGGCGCCCGGCGACAGCAGGATGACGCCAGGCGCGGGCAGGCGCGCGCGCGCCTGCCCCATCGCGTCCGGCAGGCTCTCCGCCGCCAGAAGGACGAAACGGCCCGCCGCCGCGAGCGGCGCCAGCAAGGCGTGGATGCGCGGCCCGTTGGCACCCATGGTGACGATCACCTGCGGGGCTTCGTGTTCCATGCGGGCGGCGAATCCGTCCCATTCCAGGCCGCGATCATGGCCGCCGACCAGCAGCGCGAGGGGTTGGCCGGAAAAGCACTCGAGCGCCGCCAGGCTGGCGTGCGGCGTGGTGCTGATCGAATCGTTAACGTAGGTATAGCCGTCGCGTTCGCCCAGGGTCTGCAGGCGATTGGGCAACGGCCGGAAATCCCTCGCCGCGTGGGCGACAGCAACGCCGTCAATGCCCGCCGCTTCCAGCGCGGTCAGCACGGCGCACAGGTTGCTGCGGTTATGCCGGCCGGGCACCGGCACCGAGGTCGTATCCATCACCCGCCGCTCGCCGCGGTACAGATCGTCGCCGCGCAGGTGCCAGCCCTGCGGAGTGTTGAACCAGTGGACCTCGCTGTGCGGCAGTGACAGCGCGGCCAGTTGCGGATCGGTCGCGTTGAGCACGGCCACGCGCGGATGCGCGCGGGTCACCAGGGCCAGCTTGTCCTCGACATAGCGCGCCTGGCTGCCATGCCAGTCCAGATGTTCGGGAAACAGATTAAGGACCACCGCCACGTCCGGGCGCACGCCACTGGCGGCGACGTCGCCGGTCTGGTAGCTGGACAGTTCGATGGCCCAGTACTCCGGCGCCGGTCGCGGGTCCAGCACTTCCAGCAGCGGCAGGCCGATGTTGCCGGCCAGCGCGGTGCGGTGGCCGGCGGCGCGCAACAGGTGCGCGAGCAGCGAGGTGGTGGTGCTCTTGCCCTTGGTGCCCGTCACGCAGATCGTGCGCGGCGCCACGCCATCCGCATCGCCATGTTCGCCGAACCACAGCGTGGTGCCGCCGATGAAGCGGGTGCCGCGCGCCGCGGCCGCCAGCGCTTCCGGCTTGTTGGGACTGATGCCTGGCGACTTCACCACGATCCCGAAGGCGGACAAGGCGTCCGCATCGACGGCGGTGGCGATGTGCAGTTGGCTGTCGCCGAGCGCTTCCGCGTCGGCGGCCTCGGCCGGGCTGCAGAACAGCGTCAGCGGCAACGCGGGCAGGCGCGCGCGGATCGCCTCATGGGCGGCGCGGCCTTCCCGGCCCCAGCCCCACAATGCGACGCGGTGTCCCTCAAGCTGCGAAATTCGCACGCAGGCGCTCCCACAGCGCGGCGGGGATGCGGTGCTCGCCGCCGACGACCAGCAACGGTGCGATCGCCAGTTCGCCCGGATCCAGCTGCGGCCGGATTTCGCGGTTGAAACGCGCCACCAGCGCATCCTCGCGCCATTCCGGACGTTCGCCCAGCGCGGCCATCGCCGCGCGCGATTCCTGGCCTTCGCCGACGCATTCGAACGGCTTGTGGTCCTGGTATTCCAGCAGCGCGTCGAAGCCGCCGATCTGGCCCGGGTCGTCCAGCAGGTTGCGGCCGAAGATGCCCACCAGGCGCGGCTTGGGCATGAACGGCGCCAGCGCCAGGAACACGAAGTGGCATTTCGGACAGACGCCGCACCAGCGGTTCACCGGACGCTCGCCGAGGATGTGGAAATTGCGGTTGCAGCTGGAGAAATGCGCGTCGTAGTGATCGGTGCGGGCGAACTGGCGTGCCACCGCCAGCTCGGACAGCGGCCGCAGCAGCGAGTAATAGTGCAGGTCCGCGGCCACGTGCCGCTGCACGTAGTCGCCCAGCAGCTGTTCGCAGCGCCAGCCCTTGGACCATTGGTGGTTCACTTCGCCGGTACCGGGAATCACGCTGCCGTAGCTGGCCGAGCGCTCGTTGGAGAACACCACCTGGTCGGCGTCGAGCAGCAGCGCCGCCAGCACCATGATCGCCGAGTTGATCGCGGTGACCGGGATATGGCCGTTCCAGGCACCCTGGCGGTTGTACTCGAACAGCTCCGGCGCCAGCGCGCGGCCCAGGTTGAAGGTCGGCAGGCCGGTGCGCGCAGCGCACGCGGCGATCAGTTGCGAGCCGCCCACCCAGGTGACGGTCTGCTCGACGCCCGCGCCGCGCAGCGCCTCGATGCTGACCAGCGAATCCTTGCCGCCGCCGATCGCGACCAGCGCGTGCCGGCGCAGACCCAGCGCCGCTGCCGGCGCATCCGGCTCGGTCTTGCCGACCGGGAAGCGCACCCGGCCATGCAGATCCAGGCCGTTGCGATAGGCGAACTCGCCCAGTCCGTTGACGTAGATCTCTTCCATCATCGCCGCCGTATCGGCGTCGATGGCGTAGTCGTCGATGCGGATTTCCGGCGGCACCGCGGCCTTGTAGTAACTCACGCCGGTCAGCAGGTGCAGCAGCCGCAGCGCCTGCTGCGCGGCCTGCGCCCGCTGCGCGTCCAGGGTGAAGGGCGCGCCGGGAAAAGTGACGGTCTCGGTCAGCTCCGGGCCGTCGTCGAAGGCGTAGACCAGGCGCGCGATGCCGGTTTCCGGATCGAGGGAACAACGGACGAACCGGAAACAGCGGAGGGAGGAACGATCGAAATTGCTCATGCGGAACCTGTGGTGACGGCGGCCTGCCGGCGCAGGTAGCGGCGGCTGACGAAGTATTCGAGGATGAAAGCGGGCACCGCGCCCAGCACGATGGCGAACATGGTGAACAGCAGCATGGTCAGCGGCAGCCAGGACAGGCTGTCTTCGACCGGCGCCGGGCTGGCCGCCCAGATCTGATCGCTGGCGGAGACGGCGGCGACCCAGGCACCCAGCAGAAGCGGAAACGCCAGATAGGACAGCAGCAGCGTGCGCAGGGTCATGCCGCCGGCCGACCAGCGCCGCTGGCGCGCCACTGCGCGACGATGCCAGGCCGTCGCGCCCCACGCTCCCAGCAATGCGGCGAAGAACGCCGCCGGCGCCCACTTCAGCGCCTCCAGCGCTTCGGCCGGCCATTGCGAGGCGTTCCACTGGTGGAGCATCGCCACGAAGGCGACGATCGCCAGCGCCAGCGCGATGGCCGCCGTGGTCAGCACGAACTCAGCGCGCGGTTTCATCGCCCGCGGCCCCGTCGAGCACTTCCTCCGCCGGCAGATCGCGGAGGTTGTAGGTGTTGGCCATCGAGAAGCCGTAGGCGCCGGCATCGGCGAACACCAGCACGTCGCCCTCGGCGGTCGCCGCCGGCAGACGCCGGCGCTTGCCGAACACGTCGCTGGATTCGCAGATCGGGCCGACCACGTCGAAGCTGTCCTCCAGCGTGTCGCCCAACCGGCTCAGGTTGGCCACGTCGTGCCAGGCGTCGTACAGCGCCGGACGGATCAGCGCGTTCATGCCCGCGTCCGCGCCGACCCGGCGGATGCCCTGCTTCTCCACCACCTGGGTGACGCGGGTCAGCAGCGCGCCCGATTCGGCCACCAGGTAGCGGCCCGGTTCGATGATCAGCTGGTAGGCGGGATACGCGGCCTTGATCTCGGCCAGTCCGGTCGCCCAGGACTCCAGATCGAAGGGCTCGTCCTCGGCCGCGTACGGAATCGGCAGGCCGCCGCCGATGTCGATGCTCTCGACGGTGCCAATCTGATCGGCCAGTCCGCCCAGTTCGTCGCTGACCTGCTTCCAGTGCAGCGGTGTCTCCACGCCGCTGCCCAGGTGCGCATGCAGGCCGACGATGCGGATGTCGAGCTCGCGCGCGGTGGCCAGGAACTCATCCAGGCGCGCCAGCGGCAGGCCGAACTTGGAGGTCTTGCCGCCGGTCTTGACCTTGTCGTGGTGACCGTCGCCGCGTCCCAGATCGATGCGCACCCACAGCTTGCGGCCCCGGAACACCTCGGGCCAGTTCCGCAGCGCCTCGACATTGTCGAGGGTGACGATGACTCCGCGCGACAACGCGAATTCGTACTCTCCCCGCGGCGCGAAGCTGGGGGTGAACAGTACGTTCTGCGGCGCCAGCGAAGGCACTTCCGCAAACACGCGCTCCAGTTCGCCCTGCGACACGCATTCCAGGCCGAAGCCTTCACTGGCGATCGCACGCAGCACCGCCGGATGCGAATTGGCCTTGATCGCATAGAAGCGGCGATCGATGGCGGTGATGCCGGCCAGCGCACGGGCGCGCGCCCGCACGGTCGGCAGATGGTAGACGTAGCGCGGGGTGCCGACGGCGGCCAGCGACAGCAGGCGCTCGCGTTCCTTCGGCGCCTGCCACCACGGCGTGCCGCGGCGGCGGATCGCGCCGTTGATCTCGCGCCAGCTCGGACCGAACACGCTGGTCTCGTCGGTGGGCATCGCGCCGCTGTCGATCAGCGCGGCGTGCAGCACCGGCAGCATGCCGTCGGCGGTGGCCTCGTCGATGACGAAGGTCAGGTTGAGGTCATTGGACGACTGCGAAATCAGGTGCACGCGTTCGCGGCCGAACATCGCCCACACGTCCGACAGCTTGTGCAGCAGCGAGCGCATGCCGCGGCCGACCAGGGTGATCGCCGTGCACGGCGCAATCACCTTGACCCGGCACACTTCGGCCAGATCCGCCGACAGCGCCGCCAGCACGTCGGTGCTGACCAGGTTCTCGCTGGGATCCAGCGACACGGTGACGTTGGTTTCCGACGAGCCGATCAGGTCCACCGACAGGCCGTGCTTCTTGAAGCGGGCGAACACGTCGGCCAGGAAGCCGACCTGCTGCCACATGCCGATGCCTTCCATCGACACCAGCACGATGCCGTTGCGCCGGCTCACCGCCTTCACGCCCGGCACCGTGGCGGCCTTGTCGTCGATGCTGGTGCCCGGCAGATCGGGACGCTCGGTATCCAGGATCGCCATCGGCACGCCGGCGTTGCGGCACGGCTTGATCGAGCGCGGGTGCAGCACCTTGGCGCCGGTGGTGGCGATTTCCTGTGCTTCGTAATAGTCCAGCCGGGTCAGCAGGCGCGCATCCGGCACTTCGCGCGGGTTGGCGCTGAACATGCCGGGCACGTCGGTCCAGATTTCCACCCGGCGTGCGCCCAGCAATGCACCGAAATAGGCCGCCGAGGTATCCGAACCGCCGCGGCCCAGGACCGCCGTGCCGCCGTCGCCGTGGCGGGCGATGAAGCCCTGGGTCAGCAGCATCGCGCAGTCCTGCGCGGCGAAGGCGCGCCGCCAGTCCTGGTCCGGCGCGGTCGCGCAGGACACCGACAGGCGCTGCGCCCACGCGCTCTGGTTGGGCAGGATGCTGGCCTGCAGCCAGTGGCGCGCGTCCGTCCAGCCGAAATCCAGCCCCTGCGACTTCAGGTAGGCCGCGCCCAACGTGGAGGACAGCAGTTCGCCCTGCGCCAGCACCTCGGCCTGCCAGTCCAGGCTGCGGGCCGCGGCACGCGAATCGGTCAGCAGATCGCGCAGCGCCGCCAGCCGGGTACCGAGCACCGCGTCGGCGTCCAGCTCCAGTTCGGCGACGAATTCGCGGTGGCGCTGTTCCAGTTTCGCGACGCGCTCGGCGCTGTCGGCCGCGCCGTCGGCGATCGCGGTCAGCTCGTTGGTGACGCCGGACAGCGCCGACACCACCACCAGCACGCGCGCGCCCTGTTCGTCCGCCCGTTTTTTCGCCAGCCGGCCAATCGTGTCCCAACGATGACGACGGGACACCGAGGTGCCACCGAACTTGAGGACGATCCAGGGATCAGGCGCGATAGGGGCGGAGGGCATGGATAGAATGGCGGGGAAATGCCCGAAACATTCGGGCGTGAACCCTCGATTCTAGCCGAACGCCCCGCCGAATTTGGCCCGGACCGGCACCGACGGACAACGATCCATGCGCCCTCGCCGCTATCTGCAGCTCGACGTCTTCGCCGATCGCCCCGGCGCCGGCAATCCACTGGGGGTGGTGCTGGACGCGGCCGATCTGGATGCCGCGGCCATGCAAGCCTTCGCCGCCTGGACCCGGCTGTCCGAAACCATCTTCTTCCTGCCGCCGACTTCGGCCGAGGCCGACTATCGCATCCGCATCTTCACTCCGCGCCGGGAACTGCCGTTCGCCGGTCATCCCAGCATCGGCGCGGCCTGGGCGGCGCTGGAAACCGGGCTGGCGCCGGAAACCGGCGCGCTGGTGCAGGAATGCGAAGCCGGCCTGCTGCCGGTGCGGGTGGAAGGCCGCAGCGCGGACCGGCGGGTGCGGCTGCGCGCGCCGACGGCGCGTCCGCAGCCAGTGACCACGCAGGCGCATGCCCTGCTCGCCACCGTGCTCGCGCCGCTCCCGCTCGGCCCACTGCCCGCCGCGCTCTGGAACAACGGTCCCTCGTGGTGGCTGGTGGAACTGGAGAACGCTGCCGCCGTGCGTGCCCTGGCGCCCGACCTTCCCGCCATCGACGCGCTGAGCCGTGCCACCGGCGCGATCGGCCTGGCGGTGTTCGGCCGGGTCGCGGCGGAGGCGGAGCCGGGACACGAGATCGCCGTGCGCGCCTTCTGCCCCGCCGACGACATACCGGAGGATCCGGTGACCGGCAGCGCGAATGCCGCCATCGGCGCGGCGCTGCACGCCGCAGCCCGCTTTCCGGGCCGGCACGGCCGCTACATCGCCAGCCAGGGCCGCGAACTGGGGCGCGACGGACGGGTCACGGTGGAGCTCGATGCCGCGGGCGATATCTGGATCGGCGGACAGGTGCAGGCGGTCATCGCCGGCAGCGCGACTTGGTAAGCTGCGCGCCCCCACCGAGATTCCCCCGATGACCCTTCGCCGCTACGTCCAACTGGACGTGTTCGCCGACCGCCCCGGTGCCGGCAATCCGCTCGCCGTGGTCCTGGACGCCGATGGCCTGGACGATGACGCCATGCAGGCGATCGCCCGCTGGACCCGTCTGCCGGAAACCACCTTCGTGTTCCCCGCGCCGTCGGCGGAAGCCAGCTACGGCCTGCGCATCTTCAGTCCTCGCCGCGAGGTGCCATTCGCCGGCCACCCCAGCGTGGGCACCGCCCACGTGGTGCTGGAAGCCGGTCTGGCGGCGCCGCGCGATGGCCTGCTGGTGCAGGAAGGCATTGCCGGCCGCCTGCCGCTGCGGGTGGATGGCGACGGTGGGGCGCGCAGCATCGCCGTGCGCACCCCGCGCGCCCGCGTGCTGAAAACCGGCGAACCGGCGAATGATCCCCAACTGCGCGCCGCGCTCACCGGTCTGCCCGCAGGCGCGCTGCCGCCGGCGCTGGTCGATGGCGGCCGCCGCTGGTGGCTGGCCGAAGTCCGCGACGAACACACGCTGCGCACGGCCGCGCCCGACTGGAACGCGATCGCCGCTCTGGCCACGGCCACCGACAGCATGGGCGTATGCGCCTACGCCCGGGCCGACACCGGCCAGGACTACGATCTGGTGGTGCGTGCCTTCGTCGGCGCGCCGGCGGTGTTCGAGGACGCCGCGTCCGGCGCCGCCAACGCGACGTTGGCCGCCTGGCTGGCCGAACGCGGCGCGCTGCCCGCCGGCCGCACCCGCTACACCGTCAGCCAGGGCCGCGAGGTCGGCCACGATGCCCGCCTGCAACTGCACGTGGACGAGAACGGCGACGTCTGGTCCGGCGGCCACGTGCGCACGGTGGTCAGCGGCACGCTGGACTGGTGACCGGGGACGGCTTCACCGCCTGGTTCCGAATGAAGCAGCAGGTGCCGCGCGCGCCAATCACGCGCGGCACCTGCTTTCAACGCGCCTCGTAGACCGGCTTGCCGTCCACCCAGGTGGAACGGATATGCAGTTCGTCCAACTGCGCGGCCGGCACCGCCAACGGATCCTCGTCGAGGATCACGAAATCCGCGCGCAGCCCCGGCGCCAGTTGGCCGACTTCCTTCTCGTCGCGTCCCGCCCAGGCGGCATCGGCGGTGAAGCCGCGCACCGCCTCGGCGGCGCTGAGCCGCTGATCCGGTTGCCAGCCACCGGGCGGCTGGCCGTCGCGATCCTGGCGGGTCACCGCCGCATGCAGGCCCAGCCGCGGATCCACCGATTCCACCGGGAAATCCGAACCCAGCGCGAGCCGCGCGCCGCTGTGCAGGAAGCGCTGCCAGGCGTAAGCGCCGAGGATGCGCTGCGGACCGACCCGATCCTCCGCCCAGGGCATGTCCGAGGTCGCATGAGTCGGCTGCATCGAGGCGATCACGCCGAGCCTGGCGAACCGCGGGATGTCCTCTTGCGCGACGATCTGCGAATGCTCGATGCGCCAGCGGTGATCCGAGCCCGCGCCATCGCCCAGCACCTTCTCGTAGGTGTCCAGCACGATCCGGTTGCCGCGATCGCCGATCGCGTGGGTCGCCACCTGCACGCCGCATCCGCGCGCCTTGCGCACCGAGGCCTCGTAGCTTGCCGGGTCGGTGACCAGCAGGCCGCGGTTGCCGTGATCGTCGCTGTATTCCTCCAGCATGGCCGCGCCCCGGCTGCCCAGTGCGCCGTCGATGTACAGCTTCACTCCGCGCATCTCCAGGCGTCCACCGGAATGCCGGTAGAGCCCGTTGGCGCACAGATCCGCCAGCGCTTTTCCGTCGCCGTCGGCATAGGCGTCCACCCGCAGCGGCAGCCGGCCCTGATCGGCGAAGCGCTTGAACAGGGCCAGGTCCTCGCGCGACACGCCCATGTCGTGCACGCCGGTCAGTCCATGCCGCACCGCCGCTTCGAACGCCTTGGCGGCCGCCTGCTCGCGGGTCGCGTCATCGGCGGGCGGAATCACCGCGTACACCTGTCCCATCGCGCCGTCGACGAACACGCCGGTGGGCTTGCCGCCGGCGCGCTCGATGCGGCCGCCATCCGGTTGCCAGTCTCCTTCCAGCGACCGGGCGGATTTCGCCGCCACCGCGCGCAACGCCGCCGAATTCGCCCAGCCGGCATGGCCGTCCACGCGTTCCAGCCAGACCGGGCGATCCGGGAATGCGGCATCCAGATCCGCGGCGGTCGGGAACTGCTTCCCGGGCCAGTCGTTCTGATCCCAGCCACCGCCCAGCAGCCAGGCGTCCTTCGGCAATTGCCGCGCGTAGGTGCGCAGGCGCTCCACGATCTCCTGCTTGCTGCGGGTACCGGTCAGATCCGCGCGCATGAGCGCGAAGCCCAGCCCCATCAGGTGGCCGTGCGCATCGATGAGTCCCGGAATCACCGTTTTGCCGGCCGCCTCGACGCGTTCGGCCTGCGGATACTTCGCGCGCAGCTCCGAGGCATCACCCAATGCCAGCAACCGGCCCGCCGAATCCCAGGCCATGGCCTGGACCTGCGGCCGCCGCGGATCAGAGGTGTGGATGCGATCGGCGGTCAGCACGGTGACCTCCGCCGCCAGGCCCGTTCCCGACATCGCGCCCAATACCATCGCCAACAAACACCTGCGCATTCCCCGCTCCCGTATGTGTGAATCCGGGCGACTATGCGTTCGATGGCCGGTGCGTTCAAGCGCCGGAACAAGCGCCGGAAAACGGAAAGGGCCCCGAAGGGCCCCTGCACGATGCGCCGGCTTACTCCGGTCGCACGTCCACCCTGACCCGGATCCGATCGCCGGGGTGATAGCTGGTGCGGGTGTGATAGGTGCGGTTGGCGTACTCGTAGGTCACGTCGTAGCCGGTGACCCGACCGTCGCCGTTATAACCGTTGTAACCGTTGTAACCGCCGTTGACCGGCTCGGGATCGCAGACCCGGACCGTGCCGCGCCGCGCCTGGCGATTGCGTTGGGTATTGTCGTAGATCGAACGCCCGGCCATGCCGCCGACCATCGAACCCACCGCGGTGCCCACGTAGCGGCCACTGCCGTCGCCGATCTTGCTGCCGAGCACGGCACCGGCGATGCCGCCGATCACGGTGGCCACGGTACGTCCGGTGTCGGTGCCGCGGTAGCGGTCATCGCCATAGCGGTCGCCGTAACGATCATCGCGATAGCGATCATTGTCGCCGTAGTAACCATCGTTCCGGTAGCCGTCGTCGTAGACATACTGATCGTCGGCATCACGGTAATAGCAGCGCTGCGAAGTGCTGACGGTGCGGCCGCCGTAGCGATCGCCTTCGATGATCGGATCCACCCGGACCACCCTGGCGTAGTCGTACTCGCCCGTGGAATAGCGATCCCCGTAGCCGCCGGAATGGGACTGCGCCGAAGCGGCGCCGGACGCCAGCAGGCCGAACGCTAGCAGGGATGTGGAAAGGCGGTTCATGCGGAGCTCCCCACGCCGGGATGGCGTGCGCGCATCGTCGAGTCGGACGGGTGAAAACAGACTGAACTCAAACGGCCACGACGGTGGCGTTTAGCCATTCGACAGCTTGCCGCGCGGCCTGCGTCGCATCCCGGCCCAACAATGGTGCGAGGTGGCCGCCGGGCAGTTCGACGAAGGCGCCGCCAGCCTGTCCGGCCAGTTGCCGCGCCGCCTGCACAGGAACGTCCTCGTCCTGCCGCGAGGCCAGGAACAGCGCCGGGCAGCGCGGCACCGGAATATCGATGCCGGCCTGGGCCGTGCGCAGCACCGCGCCGGATTCGTCGCGCCAGCGCCGCAAGGCATACAGGACCGAGGCGGAATCGGATTCGGGCATCGACCGGCGCGTGGAAGCCAGCCGCGCATGCCGCCGCCAGGGCACCCGCGCAGGCCGTTCGCGCGCCGGCAACGCGGTGTGCAGCGGTGCCGGCGGCAACGGATTGATCGCGATCAGCGCGTCGGCGTCCTCCGCCGCCTGCAACGCCAGCAGGCCGCCCATGCTCGCCCCGACCAGCACGCGCGGGCGCGGCAGGGCCGCCAGCCACGCCGCGACCTGCCGCCGATAGTCGTCCCATTGCGTCACCTCGAGCCCGGCATCCGCCGGTTGCAGATCCGGCGCGCTCACGGTGACACCACGCGCGCGCCAGACGCCGCTCCAGAGGTTCCATTCCCAACCGCCGCCGCCCGCGCCATGCAGGAACAACGCGCTCCAGGCCGGCGCACTCCGCTCAGGCAAGCAGGGTCGCTTCCATCGACACCGGCACCGCCAGCGCGCGCGAGATCAGGCAACCCGCCTTGGCCTGGTTCGCGATGTCGTCGAACTGGGCGCCGCTGATGCCGGGCACGCGGGCCGACACGATCAGCTTGATCCCGGTGATGGTCGGTCCCGGATCCATGCCCGGCTCCATCGTAGCCTCGGCGCGGGTCTGGATGATCTCCGGGGTGAATCCGGCCTTCCCCAGCACCGCCGACAGCGCCATGCTGAAACAGCCCGCATGCGCCGCCGCCAGCAGTTCTTCCGGATTGGTGCCCTTCTCGTCGCCGAAGCGGGTCTTGAACGAATAGTTCTGGGCATCGAACAGCCCGCTCTGCGGCGTGCTGATGTTGCCCTTGCCGGCCTGCAGGTCGCCCTTCCACACCGCGTCCGCGTAACGTTTCAAAGCCATGGCTGTCGCTCCTCGTCCAGGGGGAGCCCGGAGCTTACACCCGCGCGCGTGTAGCGCCGGTTGCGCGTTGCGACTTGACCCCGCCGCCGGTGCGTCCGATGCTGGCTCCCCGCCATGACCGCCCGCCGAGCGCACGCTCACGGGTCGCGCCGGCCCGGACAGCCATGACGGCCCTTCGACCCAACTCCCGGGAGGAACGGCCTCATGTCGTACAGCACACCGCAAATCCGCAACGTGGCCCTGGCAGGCCACCCTGGCGCCGGCAAAACAACGCTTTTCGAAGCCCTGCTGCATGCCGGCGGCACCCTCCAGACGGCAGGCACCATCGAACGCGGCACCACCGTATCCGATCACGATCCGATCGAAAAAGCGCGCGGCCATTCCATCGATACCGCCATCGCCAGCACCGATCACCTGGCGGCCTCCGGCGAACGCATCCACCTCAATCTGATCGACACGCCGGGCTATCCGGAATTCCGCGGCCCGGCGCTGTCGGCGCTGTCGGCGGTGGAAACCGCGCTGATCGTCGTCGACGCGGACACCGGCGTGGCCCATGGCACCCATCGGCTGATGGAGCGCGCCCGCCAGCGCAACCTGTGCCGGGCGATCGTGGTGAACAAGATCGACCACGAAGGCGCCGACTGCGCACGCGTGCTGGCCGATCTGCGCGAATCCTTCGGACCGGAAGTGCTGCCGCTCAACCTGCCGGCCGACGGCGGCCGCCGGGTGGTGGACTGCTTCGGCCAGGCCCAGGGCGATTCCGATCTGGGGCCGGTGGCCGACTGGCACCAGAAGATCATCGACCAGGTGGTGGAGATCAACGAAACGGTGATGGAGCACTTCCTGGATGCCGGCGAAGGCGGCCTGTCCGGCGCGGAACTGCACGACGCGTTCGAGCAGTGCCTGCGCGAGGGGCACCTGGTGCCGGTCTGCTTCGTGTCCGCGCGCACCGGGGCCGGGGTATCCGAACTTCTGGACGTGGCCGAACGCCTGTTCCCGCATCCGGGCGAAGGCAATCCGCCGCCGTTCCAGCGCACCAATGGCGCAGGCACCGAAGCGGTGCAGGCGCGCCCGGATCCGCAGGCGCACGTCATCGCCGACGTTTTCAAGATCGTCAACGATCCCTTCGTCGGCAAGCTGGGCATTTTCCGGGTCTACCAGGGCACGGTGAGGAAGGACGGCTCGCTGTTCGTCGACGACGGCAAGAAGGCGTTCAAGGTGGCGCACCTGTTCAAGCTCAAGGGCAAGGATCACGCCGAGATCGAGCAGGCCATCCCCGGCGACATCGCCGCCGTGCCCAAGATCGAGGAACTGCATTTCGACGCCGTGCTGCATGACAGCCACGACGAGGACCATATCCACCTCGCACCGGTGGATTTCCCCCGGCCGATGTTCGGCCTGGCGATCGAAGCGGCCAGCAAGGGCCAGGAGCAGAAGCTGTCCACCGCCCTGCAGAAGCTGGCCGAGGAGGATCCGGCGTTCGTGGTCGAGCATTCGGCCGAACTCAACGAGACCGTCGTCCGCGGCCTGTCCGACCTGCACCTGCGGGTGATGCTGGATCGGCTGAAGGATCGCCACGGCGTCGAGGTGAAGACCCGCCCGCCGCGCATCGCCTACCGCGAAACCATCTCCGCGAAGGCGGACGGCCACCACCGGCACAAGAAGCAGACCGGCGGCGCCGGCCAGTTCGGCGAGGTGTCGCTGCGGGTTGAACCGCTGGCGCGCGGCCAGGGCTTCGAGTTCGTGGACGAGGTCAAGGGCGGCACCATCCCCGGCCAGTTCATGCCCGCGGTGGAAAAGGGCGTGCGCCAGGTGCTCGCCAGCGGCGCGGTGGCCGGCTATCCCCTGCAGGATCTGCGCGTGGTGATCCTCGACGGCAAGCACCATCCGGTCGACAGCAAGGAGGTCGCGTTCGTCGCCGCCGGCAAGAAGGCGTTCCTGGATGCCATCGGCAAGGCGCGCCCGCAGGTGCTGGAGCCGGTGGTGGACCTGGAGGTCGCCGCGCCCGAAGCCCAGGTCGGCGACATCACCGGCGGGCTGTCCAGCAAACGCGCGCGGATCAATGGCACCGATACGGTGCGCGGGGAAATCATCGTCCGGGCGCAGGTGCCGCTGTCCGAACTGGACGGCTACGCGGCGGAACTGAAATCGGTGACCGCCGGCAGGGGCCGCTACAGCCTGGATTTCAGCCACTACGAACCGGTGCCGGCCAACGTCCAGCAGAAGCTGGCCGAGGCCTACAAGCCCAAACCCGAGGACGACTGAGTGCCGCAGCGGGGCGGATCGCCAACGACGATCCGCCCGCCCGTCCACCCGCATCCGCACCGCAACCGCCACGTTCGTTGGCTGTTTCCAGGGCGGATTCCACGCTTCCCATCGCGCCATCCGCCGGAAACCGCAAAAAAAAGCGGTGAATTTGCACTTTGCTACTTGTGCGACGCGTTTTCTTTGTCCTACATTGCGCCTGCCGACGCGGTCGGCCCGATTACCCACCTACAGACTGTAAAAACAGGACACTTATGGCAAAGAGCACCAAGAAGGCAGCGCCGAAAAAGGCCGCCAAGAAAGCCGCACCGAAGGCCGCTGCCAAGCCGGCAGCCCCGAAGCCGATCAAGGAAGCGCTGAGCAAGTCCGGCCTGGTCGCCCACATCGCTGAAGCCACCGCCGTGGCTGCGAAGGACGTGCGCGCCGTGCTGGCTTCGCTGGAAAGCGCCGTGCATGCCTCCATCAGCAAGAAGGGCGCAGGCTCCTTCACCCTGCCGGGCCTGCTGAAGATCAGCGCCATCAACGTGCCGGCCAAGCCGAAGCGCAAGGGCATCAACCCGTTCACCAAGGAAGAGCAGTGGTTCGCCGCCAAGCCCGCCTCGGTGAAGGTGAAGGTCCGTCCGCTCAAGAAGCTGAAGGACGCCGCGGCCTGATCCAGGCGCGACACCCGCATCGAAAAACGGGACGGCCCAGCCGTCCCGTTTTTTTTGCCCGGCGGCATTCCCACCCGTCGCCAACGCCACGCGAACGGGCTGACGCCGCCCCCGCCCTGCCATCGGTCATGCTTGCGCCGCGCACCGGTCATCCCCATTGCAGAGAAGTATTCCCTTTCCGCACAACCGAGGATCGACCCGCATGAAGATTCAAGGCTTCCTGGAACAGCTGCTCAAGTCCCAGACTGGCGGCAGCCTGCTCAATGCCGACTTCGGCAAGGGCGCGGTGGCCGGCGGCGCGCTGGGCCTGCTGCTCGGCAAGAACCGCAAGACCCGCAAGCTCGCCACCTACGGTGGCCTGGCCGCGATCGGCGTTATGGCCTACCAGGCCTATCGAGACCACCAGCAGCAGAGCGCGGCCACCGCCAGCGAACCGCGCACGATCGATCGCCTGCCGCCACCGCAGGCCGAACAGCACAGCCAGGCCATCCTGCGGGCGCTGATCGCCGCCGCCAAGGCGGACGGCCACGTCGATGATCGCGAGCGTGCCGTGATCGAAGGCGAGTTCCGCCGCATCGGCGACGATGCCGAACTGCAGCGCTGGCTGCAGGCGGAACTGCAGAAGCCGCTGGATCCGGCCGAGGTCGCGCAGGCCGGCGACACCCCGGAAGTGGCATCGGAGATGTACCTGGCCAGCCTGATGGTGGTCGACGAGCAGAACTTCATGGAACGCGCCTACCTGGACGAACTGGCGCGGCAACTGAAACTCGATGCCGATCTGAAGACCCGCCTGGAGCGCCAGCTGGCGGAACAGGTCGCGCGTACCTGACATGCGCGTCACGCCCCCGCCCCGCCACCGTCGCGCGCATCGCGCCCTGGCCGCGCTGGCGGTGGCGGCGCTGCTGGCCTGGCTGGCGGCGTGGTCGTGGCGGCAGCCGTTCCTGCTGCCGCTGCGTACCGTGTGGGAATTGTCGCGCCTGCCCGCCTCCACCGCGCTGCCGGTGCCGGTGCGCGGCGTGGCCGCGCGCGACATCGCGGCCACCTTCGGTGCCCCGCGCGGCAGCGACCGCCAGCACGCGGGCGTGGACATCTTCGCGCGGCGGGGAACGCCGGTACTCAGCAGCACCCGCGGCGTGATCACCTCGGTCCGCGACGGCGGCCTGGGCGGGCGCCAGGTCTGGGTGCTGGGGCCAGGAATGGAACGCTATTACTACGCGCATCTGGACGACTGGGCGCCCGGCCTGGTCAGCGGCGACGTGGTGCGGGCCGGAACACCGCTGGGCACGGTGGGCACCACCGGCAACGCGAAAGGCACGCCGCCGCATCTGCATTTCGGCATCTACGCCCGTGACGGCGCGCGGGATCCACTGCCCAGGCTGCGCGCCGGCGCGGCTTCGGCACGCCCCTGAATCCGCGGCCCGGCGGAACACTCCATCGCGGCGGCGGGCCTCGTGCCGGCACCGGGGCGCGCCTATCTTGCCCCTGTCTCCCCGCGGTGCCCCTTCCATGGCCAATCGTCCCCAGCGCTATCGCATCACCGTCACGCCCGTGGAGGCGGACGGCCTGCCCTGCACCAGCCGGTGCACCATCGAATTCGAACATCATTGCCACGACGACTGGATGCGGGTGCTGGAGAACATGCAGCGACTCCGCGGCTTCACCGGCGACGAGCGCACCGCGCTGGTGATCGGCACCAAGCTGCTCAGCGGCCTGATGGCCGACCATCGCAACGATCAGGACGATCTGTTCGCGCCCCTGCGCCCGCACGTCGACGCGTTCCTGCGGGACCTGAAGCAGCGCGCGCCCGGTTGACGGAAGATCGCCCGCCACCGGTTAGCCGGCGGACAGAATCCCCGCGCTATCGTGCGACGACCTCCTTTTTCCCGGACCCTCTGCCGCATGAGCCCACGCTTCCGCCCGCTGGCGTCGACCGTCCTGCTCGGCCTGCTGTTGCTGCTGGCCGGCTGCGGCACCATGAATGCGGTCACCGGTTTCTTCGGCGACCAGCTCAGCTTCACCGAACCCCAGTTGCAGAAACGGCTCGACCGCAGCTTCCCGCGCGAATTCGACAAGCTCGGCGGACTGGTGTCGGCCACGCTCAGCCATCCCCGCCTGTCGCTGGCCGGTGGCGACGATCGCCTGCGGCTGGGTTTCGACATCGGCGTCAGCGCGATCGGCGCGGGCGACGTCGCCCGCGGGCGCTTTGCCGTCGCCAGCCGACTGCGTTACGACCCGGCCACCCAGGGCCTGCACCTGGACAACCCGGAACTGCTGAGCGTGGATCTGCCCGGTTCCGGCAGCGTCATGAAAGGCGGCACGCGCGAACTCATCAACGCGGTGCTGGCCGAATACGCGCGCCAGGAACCGCTCTACCGCATCGACAACGACGTGCTGGACCGCCTGCCGCGCGGCAAGCACATCGGTGCGACCCTCATCGAAAACGGAAAAATCGTGGTGAAACTGGATGGACACTGATACCCGCACCCTGCGCCGACTGCGGCGCTCCCGCCGCCTGCTGGCCGCCGCGCTCGCCGCCAGCACGGCCGCCCTGCCCTTCCCCGCCTGGCTCGCGCATGCCGAGCCGGCCGCCGCCGTCGCGGCGGACAACCTGACCCTCACGCCCGCGCAGTTGCAGAGCGCCGCCGAACCGGCATTTCCGCGCAAGGAAACCTGGCTGGGCGGATTGGCGCGGATGACCCTGAGCCGGCCCGTGATCGCGATTCCGGCCGACGGCAACCGCATCCAGATGGATCTGGACTACGACGTTTCACTGGCCGGCAGCGGCGGCCAGCAGGGCCGCTTCCGCGTCGCCAGCGGATTGCGCTACGACCCGGCCACCCAGGGCCTGCATCTCGAGCGACCCGAGCTTCTGGATCTCCAGGCCGATGGCCAGGGCAAGCCGATGGACGCGCAGACCCGCGAGATGATCAACGGCCTTCTGGAGCAGTACGCGAGGGATGAACCGATCTACCGGCTCGATGCCGAGGCGCTGGCGCAGGTGCCCGGCACCCTCTCGTCAGATGCCATCCGCATCCAGGGCGGCCAGGTCCACCTGCGACTGGGCCAGTAAGGCCCGTGGCGGCGGCGTCATCCGCCGCCGCCTGATTCCGCATTGCCGGGGAATTGCGCGAATCGCCCGCCTACAGCTCGAAGCGATAGCTCAGCTTGACCAGCAACTGCTCGTCGTCACGCAGTCCGAAGGCGTCGCCCAGCAACGCGCCGGCGCTGTCGCCGAAGCGGTTGTTCTCGCGCCCGCCGCGGCCATAGACCACATACAGATAGGACAGCGGCGCCAGCTCGTAGCGATAGCGGATCTGGAAACCCAGATTGCTCAGGCTGAAATCGTTGATCTCATCGTCGCTGCGCAGCGCATCGCCGCCGGCCATCACCCGGTAGGCCTGGCGGGCACGTGCGTCGAGCGCGATCGACTGCAGCTTGACCCGCAATTCCTGGCGATCGCTGATCGTCCAGTTGAGGCCGGCATTCAGGTGCCACTCCCGCCCCTCGAAACTGCCGATCAGGTTGTCGCGCTGCCACAACAGCCAGTCCGGCGTGCGATCGGCATAGAAGCCGCCGTACAGGCTGAAGGCGTCGTTGATGAAATAGGTGGCCTGGTATTCGAAGGCATAGCCGATCTCATCGTTGCCGGCCAGCCCGCCGCTCATCAGATCCGCGTAGACATCGTGCGCCCAGTGGCCCTTGCGCGGGCGTTCGTATTCGTAATGGGCGTTGAAGCGGGCCGGCACGTTCACCGATCCATGGCCACGGGTCAGCAGATCTTCGACACCCGAGGTGTTGATGTTGATCTGGGCGTATTCGCTGGCGCCGTTGCGCAGTTGTCCCTGCCGGCTCATCCGGAACTGGTTGTTCAACCGCTCGCCGTGGTTGTTGTAGACCGAACTGACCCGCCAACGCCATTCCTTCGATGAGTAGCGCGAGCTTTCCGGCTGGTTGGCGAAGCGCCGCTTCACCTCCCAATGCAGGTAGTTCATGCTGTTGCGCGACAGGTAGCCGGCGTCGTTGATCTGCAGGTCGTTGCCGAAGTGCATGGCGATCCACTGCTGGCGCCAGCCATGATCCATCTCGTAGTCGGCCCAGACCGTGGCACCGAGATCGCGGGTGGTTTCGCCACGCTCGTCGATCTGGCTGCCGAACACGCGGGTGCGCACGTTCCAGCGCGGGGTCGGACGCCAGTTGTGGTCGATGCCGAACACGGTCGCCTCGCGGTCGAAGTACGGGCGATCCACGCGGGTCATCATCATGCCCAGGTTCTGGTCCTTGAAATCGCGCACCAGTCGCAGCGCGTAGAACGAGCGCCCCACCTCGTCCGCCTCGTCGGCGGCGAACACGCCGTACTTGGTCTGCCCGAACGAGCCGTTGAGCTTGACCGCGGCGGTGATGTCGCCCGCGCCGCGGCCGTCGTCGGCGGGGCCGCCGACCCGGCGGGTATACAGCAACTGGCTGAAGTCCGACGGCGTGGTGTATTCGAACAGGCCCTGGTTCTCGGTGAAGAACGGGCGCTTGTCGCTGATGAAGGTCTCGGTGGCGCTGAAATTGACCACCAGGTCATCGCTCTCCACCTGGCCGAAATCGGGATTCAGCGTGGCGGTCATCTGGAACTGGCCGTTCGGCTTCCAGAACAGATCCACGCCGCCGTCGAAATCGCTGTCGCCGCGGATGTTGTCGTACAGGCCCGACACGTACGGCGTGACCGCGAGCAGCGACTGGCTGTACCGCGGCACTTCGACAGGCGCGAACTCGGACAGGAACCGCGACCGCTCGAAACTCGCCACCGGCCAGGCCACGCGTTCACCGGTGGAGCCGACCACGCGATCCAGATAGATCTTCATCCGGCGGACATCGCCCTCGCCCCCGCGCATCGGCGCGATGTACCAGGGAATCAGCATTTCCGCCGACCAGCCGTCGGCATCCTCGCTGACCGCATGCTTCCAGTTGCCGTCCCAGTCGTCGTTGAACTCGGCCTCGTCGGTGATCACCGCGTCGGCGATGCCGTCGGTCGAGGAAATGGTGAAGTTGTAGCCGGTGCGGCCGTCACCGTCGAAATCGATCATCAGGTTGACCCGATCCACCTGATCCTCGAAATCCCGCTGCACCCTCTGCCGCGTGCGGGTCGCCGCCGGCTGGGCGTTGCGGAAGCCGATCGCCAGGCCATCCGGCGTGGCCAGGATCCATGCCTCGGTCGGATGGGTCGCCGGCGTGCCGGTCAGCGGCTGCACCTTGCGGAAGTCGGTGATGTGCCGCGCGCCCTGCCACTCGGCCGGATCGATGCGGCCGTCCACATCGATGGCCAGGGCCGGCGCGGACAGCGCCATCAGGATGGAGAGACTCAGGAGTGCCGCGCGCATGTCGGGAGTTCCGTCGGGCGGGTGCCCGTTGGACACCACCCTAACGTTCCGGCGGCCGGTCACCGACTGGCGTAGGTCATGTCAACCATTTGGCCGCCGCCTGCATCCCGTCACAGGCGGTGCCCGCTGTAGCGGCGATTACGACTTGGGCTGCAGCATCGTGCCGGTGCACTTCTTGCTGCCACAACGGCAGGCCCAGACCTTCTTCAGGCGGGCGGTATGCGGCTCGTCCAGGACGATGCCGTAGTTGTAGGTCAGTTCCTCGCCGGGCTTGATGTCGCGGATGGCCTCGATGAACACCTTGTCCTTCTTGCGGTTCTTGCCGTCATGTTCCTCGATGACCGCCTCGCAGTTGGGATCGCAGCTGTGGTTGATCCAGCGCGCCTTGTTGCCCTTGTGGTTGGCGTCGATGACGTATTCGTCGTTGAGGGTGAACAGGAAGGTGTGGCCGGATTCCACATCGCCGCTGTCGTCCTGGTCCACTTCCTCGTGGGTGCGCCGCTTGCCCTTGTATTCGACGACACGTTCGCCCTTCTCGAGGGGCGCGATGGCGAACACGCCGTTGCCATGGATGTCGGATTTGCGGGCTTCAATCTTGCGGGGCATGCGGGTTCCGGGGGACGGGCGGGAAGAGGGATTCTCGCTCAGTCCGCCGGGGATCCCAAGCATCCGCTGATTCCGGCGGATGCCCGGAGCCGGCGGTCGGGCCGCGGCGCATCCATGGCCGGCAGGTGAATGCGGCGGCGGCCGGCATGTCCGGTCGCTCCGGAACCACGCGTTAGACCGCCTGCTTTCAACCATCACTCACCGCAACCACCACGAGCCGCCGCCATGTCCAATCCCGCTTCCTCGCCGGGCCTGCTGTCCTGCCTGCTGTCTTCACTGATGATCCTGGGAGGCTGCCAGGCACAGGCCGGCGGACCCGGAACCGCCCACGACACCCTCCCGCCTGCGGCGGACACCGGCGGCGACGCCATCGCGCGTGGCGAATACCTGGTCCGGATCGGCGGCTGCAACGACTGCCATACCGCCGGCTACGCCGAGCGCCAGGGCGAGATGCCGACCGCGCAGTGGCTGACCGGCTCGCCGCTGGGCTACCACGGTCCCTGGGGCACCACCTACGCGAGCAACCTGCGCCTGCGCATGCAGGAAATGAGCGAAGCCCAGTGGCTGGCCTACAGCGGCAGCCTGCGCACCCGGCCGATCATGCCGGACTTCACCCTGCGGGCCATGAGCGAGGCCGACCGTCGCGCGATCTACCGGTTCGTGCACTCGCTGGGCCCGGCAGGAGAAGCCGGGCCGGCCTACCTGCCGCCCGGCCAGACCCCGCCCGCTCCCTACTTCTCCCTGGTCCTGCCGGAAGCCCCGGCCCAGGCCGCTGCGGCCCCGGCGCGAAACTGAACAAATTCACGCTTGGCGGGGCGCGGGGTTAAAGCGTACAATTTCGGTACGTTTTTAAGATCCCCCGCCCGCCATGCTCCGCGTCACCAAGCTCACCGACTACGCCACCGTGGTGCTGACCGTGCTCGCCGCACGGCCGGGCGAGGTGCTGAGCGCCACCGATCTGGCCGACCACTCCGGGCTGGAATCGCCCACCGTCAGCAAGGTCCTCAAGCCGCTGGCGCAGGCCGGCCTGGTCGAGGGCCTGCGCGGTGTCCATGGCGGCTACCGGCTGAGCCGGGCCGCCACCGACATCACCCTCATCGAGATCGTCGAGGCCATGGAAGGGCCGCTGGCGATGACCGAATGCAGCCAGGTCGACGGCCATTGCGGCATCGCCCACCAGTGCGGCGCCCGCGCCAACTGGCGCCTGATCAACGACGTGGTCGCCGACGCCCTGCGCGGCGTGACCCTGGCGCAGATGCTCCACCCTCCCGCTTCCCCCGACGACGTCCGCCGGCGCCCGATCGCCGTGCGCGTCGCCAGCAGTTGAGTCCACAGGCAGCCCCATGGCCACCGAGAACGCAGAAATCCTGGAACAGCTGGGACGTCGCTATGACGCCGGCTTCATCACCGACATCGAATCCGATTCGCTGCCGCCCGGCCTCGACGAGGACGTGGTGCGGGCGCTGTCCGCCAAGAAGGACGAACCGGAGTGGATGACCGAATGGCGGCTGGCCGCCTATCGCCACTGGCTGACCATGCCGGTGCCGCACTGGGCCAAGCTGAAGATCGCGCCGATCGATTTCCAGGCCATCAGCTACTACAGCGCGCCCAAGGCCAAGTACAAGTCGCTGGACGAGGTGCCGCAGGAACTGCTCGACACCTACGACAAGCTGGGCGTGCCGCTGCACGAGCGCGCCAAGCTGGCCGGCGTCGCGGTCGACGCGGTGTTCGACTCGGTCTCGGTCGGCACCACCTTCCGCAAGGAACTGGCCGAGAAGGGCATCATCTTCTGCTCGATGAGCGAGGCCATCCGCGAGCATCCCGAACTGGTCCGCCAGTATCTGGGCAGCGTGGTGCCGACCGGTGACAACTATTTCGCCGCGCTGAACTCGGCGGTGTTCTCCGACGGCAGCTTCGTGTTCATCCCCAGGGGCGTGCGCTGCCCGATGGAACTGAGCACCTACTTCCGCATCAACGCCGGCCACACCGGCCAGTTCGAGCGCACCCTTATCATCGCCGAGGACAAGAGTTACGTGTCCTATCTGGAAGGCTGCACGGCGCCGATGCGCGACGAGAACCAGCTGCACGCGGCGGTGGTCGAGCTGGTCGCGCTGGAAGACGCCGAGATCAAGTACAGCACGGTGCAGAACTGGTATCCGGGCGACGAGGAAGGTCGCGGCGGCATCTACAACTTCGTGACCAAGCGCGGCGAGTGCCGTGGCGCGCGCAGCAAGATTTCCTGGACCCAGGTGGAAACCGGCTCGGCCATCACCTGGAAGTACCCGTCCTGCGTGCTGCTGGGCGACGACTCGGTCGGCGAGTTCCACTCGGTGGCGCTGACCCATCACCGCCAGCAGGCCGACACCGGCACCAAGATGATCCACATCGGCAGGAACACCAAGTCGAAGATCATCAGCAAGGGCATCAGCGCCGGCCGTGGCCAGAACACCTACCGCGGCCTGGTCAAGGTGGATCGCAACGCCGCCAACGCGCGCAACTACACCCAGTGCGACAGCCTGTTGATCGGCAAGCAGTGCGGCGCCCACACCTTCCCCTACATCGAGGTGAAGAACCCGAGCGCCACCCTGGAACACGAGGCCACCACGTCAAAGATCTCCGACGACCAGCTGTTCTACTGCCGCGCCCGCGGCATCAGCGAGGAAGACGCGGTGTCGATGATCGTCGACGGCTTCTGCAAGCAGGTGTTCCGCGAGCTGCCGATGGAGTTCGCGGTGGAAGCCAAGAAGCTGCTGGAAGTCTCGCTGGAAGGCAGCGTCGGCTGACGCGTTCGTCCCGGGATTCGGGATTGGAGATTGGGGATTCGCAAAAGCGTCCCCGCTCCCCCGCTTCCCATCCCTGCATCAACGAATCCCCTATTTCGAATCCCCAATCCCATGCTCAAGATCGAAAACCTCCACGCCAGCGTCGCCGGCAAGGAAATCCTCAAGGGCCTGTCCCTGGAAGTGAAGCCCGGCCAGGTGCACGCCATCATGGGTCCCAACGGCGCCGGCAAGTCCACGCTGGGCAACATCCTGGCCGGCCGCGAGGGCTATGAGGTCACCGCCGGTTCGGTCGAGTTCGACGGCAAGGCGCTGCTGGAGCTGGAACCGGAAGAGCGCGCCGCCGCCGGCGTGTTCCTGGCCTTCCAGTACCCGGTCGAGATCCCGGGCGTGAACAACACCTACTTCCTGCGCGCGGCGCTCAACGCCCAGCGCAAGGCGCGCGGCGAAGGCGAACTGGATTCCATGCAGTTCCTCAAGCTGGTGCGCGAGAAGCTGGCCGTGCTGCACCTGCGCGACGAGCTGCTGCACCGGGGCGTCAACGAAGGATTCTCCGGCGGCGAGAAGAAGCGCAACGAGATCTTCCAGCTGGCCGTGCTGGAACCCCGTCTGGCCATCCTCGACGAGACCGACAGCGGCCTGGACATCGACGCGCTGAAGAACGTCGCCGACGGCGTCAACGCGCTGCGCTCGCCGGATCGCGCCTTCCTGGTCATCACCCACTACCAGCGCCTGCTCGACTACATCAAGCCGGACGTGGTGCATGTGCTGGCCGACGGCCGCATCGTCGAGACCGGCGGTCCGGAACTGGCGCTGGAACTGGAGCAGCACGGCTACGCCTGGATCAAGGATCGGGTGGCCCCCGAAAAGGTCGCCGGATGAGCGCGTTGCTGGATTCCCTCGCCACCGGCTTCAGCGGCGACGCCGCGCGACGCACGGTGCTGGACGAGGCCCTGCGCGACGGCCTGCCCGGCCCGCGCGCCGAGGCGTGGAAGTACACCTCGCTGCGCCAGCTCGAACGCCGCAGCTTCACGCCGGTGGAAACCCTGCCCGCGCTGGATCCGATGCTGCTCGCCGGCATCCCGGGCCCGCGCGCGGTGTTCGTCAATGGACGCTATTCGGTCGCGCTTTCGCTGACCAGTGATCTGCCCGAAGGCGTCAGCCTGCAACTGTTGTCCGAGGCGCTGGCCGAGGGCGGCGAATCCGCCCGCTTCCTGCAACGCCGTTTCGAGCGGGGCGATGAAGTGTTCGCCCGTCTCAACGCGGCGCTCGCCAACGAAGGCGTGCTGCTGCGGGTGGCCCAGGCCGTCGAGGTCGAGGCGCCGCTGCACCTGGTGTTCATCGGCGCGCCCGGCGACACCGACCATGCCTGGCACCTGCGCAATCTCATCGAGCTGCGCGCGGGCGCCTCGCTCAAGGTGTTCGAACACCATTTCGGTACCGCCGCGCATGCGCACCTGGCCAACACGCTGGTCCATGTCCATGTCGGACGCGGCGCGCGCCTGGCCCATGCGCGCGTGCAGGAAGACGGCGATCGCGCCACCCACCTGCTGCGCACCGACGCGGTGCTCGCCAGCGATGCCGAGTACCGCCGCATCGATCTGGAACTGGGCTCGGCGCTGTCGCGGCACGAATTGAACGTGCGGCTGGAAGGCGATCGGGCCCGCCTGATCGCCAACGGCGTACTGCTCGCCGACGGCCGCCGCCACCTGGATACCCGGCTGGGCATCGACCACATCGCCCGCGACACCGCCTGCGAACTGACCTGGCGCGGCCTGGGCGCCGGGCGCGGGCGCGCCGTGTTCCATGGCGGCATCCTGATCCGCGAGGGCGCCGACGGTACCGACGCGGCGCTGTCGAACAAGAACCTGCTGCTGTCCGACAATGCCGAGATCGACACCCAGCCGGTGCTGGAAATCCATGCCGACGAAGTGAAGGCCGCGCATGGCGCGACCGTCGGCCGGCTGGATGCCAACGCGCTGTTCTACCTGCGTTCGCGCGGCCTTCCGGAACCGGAAGCGCAGCAGCTGCTGACCGCCGCGTTCTGCCGCGAACCGCTGTCCATCATCGCCAACCCGGCCGTGCGCGAGCAGCTGTCGCAGCGCATCGATCAGGCCCTGGCCGGGCTGGGTGCGCCGTGAACGCCGGTCCCGCGCCGCATCGCGATCCGGCCGGCACGCCCGACTGGGCGCGCGTGCGCGCCGACTTCCCGCTGCTGGAGCGCCAGATCCACGGCAAGCCGCTGATCTATTTCGACAGCGCCAACACCGGCCAGAAACCGGCCTCGGTGATCGCGGCCACGGATGCGTTCTACCGCCGCCACAACGCCAACGTCAGCCGCGCGGTGCACACGCTTGGCACCGAGGCCACCGACGCCTACGAAGGCGCGCGCCGCAAGCTGGCCCGCTTCCTCAACGTGCGCGCCGACGAACTGGTGCTGTGCAGCGGCACCACCTTCGCGATCAACCTGGTCGCCTACTCCTGGGCGCTGCCGCGCCTGGGCAAGGGCGACGTCATCCTGGTTTCGCGGATGGAACACCACGCCAACATCGTGCCGTGGCAGCTGGTCGCCCAGCGCACCGGCGCCACCATTCGCGTGGCCGAGATTCTCGCGGACGGCTCGCTGGACCTGCCCGGCCTGTGCGCGGCGATGACGCCCGAGGTGAAGCTGCTGGCGATCACCCACGTCTCCAACGTGCTGGGCACGGTCAATCCGGTCCGCGAGATCTGCCGGGAAGCACGCAAGCGCGGCATCGTCACGGTAGTGGACGGCTCGCAGGCCACCCCGCACCGCCCGGTGGACGTCGCCGCGATCGGCTGCGATTTCTACGCCCTGACCGGCCACAAGATGTGCGGGCCGACCGGCACCGGCGCGCTGTGGGCCAGGCGCGAGCACCTGCAGGCCATGCCGCCGTTCATCGGTGGCGGCGAAATGATCAAGGAAGTCAGTTTCGACGGCACGGTGTTCAACGATCCGCCGCACAAGTTCGAGGCCGGCACGCCCAACATCGCCGGTTTCATCGGCCTGGGCGCGGCGGTGGATTACCTAGAATCGGTCGGCATGGCCGACATCGAGGCGCGCGAGACCGAACTGCTGGCCCACGCGACCGAGGAACTGCGCAAGATCGACGGCCTGCGCATCTTCGGCACCGCGCCGGAGAAAGCCGCGGTCATCTCCTTCCTGGTCGAAGGTGCCCATGCGCACGATCTGGCGACCCTGCTGGACCTGGAAGGCGTGGCGATCCGTTCCGGCCAGCATTGCGCGCATCCGCTGCTGCAGTTCTTCGGCGTGGCCGCGACCTGCCGCGCCTCGCTGGCTTTCTACAACACCCACGCCGAAATCGAAGCTTTCGCCGCCGCGCTGAAAAAGGCCCGCAGCCTGCTGGCCTGAATCCGGAACGCATCCCGGCAGGAGCGACGTCAGTCGCGACCGGATGCATTGGGCCATTCCGGATCCCGGTCGCGACTGACGTCGCTCCTACAGTTGGGGGGCGGTTTTCCGTAAGATCGGCGCATGAGCACGCTGACCTTCCGCACCGCGACCGCCGCGGACATTCCCGCCCTCGTCTCGCTGGTGACCTCCGCCTACCGTGGCGAGGTCAGCAAGCAGGGCTGGACCACCGAAGCCGACCTGCTCGATGGCCAGCGCATCGATCCCGACGGCCTGCTGCGCGACATCGAACGTCCCCATAGCCGGGTCCTCATCGCCGAGCGCGATGGACAGATGCTGGCCTGCGCGCATGTCGCGGTGGAGGACGGCGCCGGCTACTTCGGCATGTTCTCGGTCCGCCCTGACCTGCAGGGCGGCGGCGTCGGCAAGGCGGTGATCGCCGAGGCCGAACGCGTGGTCCGCGAAGACTGGCAACAACCGGCCATCCGGATGAGCGTCATCGACGTGCGCGACGAGCTCATCGCCTTCTACGAGCGTCGTGGCTACGCGCGCACCGGCATCAAGAAACCCTTCCCCTACGGCGACGAACGCTTCGGCATTCCCAAGCGCGACGATCTTCGCTTCGAAGTGCTGGAGAAGGCGCTGTGAGCGAGAACTGGACCTTCGTCTGCGCGCTCGGCGAAATGCTGCCCGGCGAGATGCGCACGGTGTTCGACGAGGTCACCGGCACCCCGATCCTGGTGATGAACTACGACGGCGACTTCTACGCGCTGGAGGATCGTTGCAGCCACGAGGATTTCGAGCTGTCCTCCGGCAACTACGACGGCGACGAGGCCACCATCGAATGCATCCTGCACGGGGCCAAGTTCGACATCCGGGACGGCCGGGCGCTGTGCGCGCCGGCCTATTCGCCGGTGCCCAAGTTCCCGGTCAAGCAGGAGCACGGCGGGCTGTGGACCCGCGACGACCGCGGCTGATTCACGGGGCGACGGCATTCCCCATAAGGGCGGATTCCCCGGAATCCGCCCTTTTTTGCATCTTTCGCCTTCCCGTCCGGCGCATCTTTGCGAAAGAGAACAATTATCATTAAGATTATAAGTTCGTTATCCGGCTGACCTTCCGGTTCCCCTTGTTCCTTCCGCCTGCCCGCTCCCGTGACGCACGTCGCAGCGCCTTGTTCTGGGCGTTGCTGGGACTGTTGTGTTCGCTGGCGTGGCTGTTTCCGGCGATGCCGGCTTCCGTCGCGGCCGCGGCCGGCCCGACCCTGGCAGCCCATCTGCCCGCGACGGCCGCGCCTGCCACCACAGGCGCCCAGGACACCGGAACCGGACGTCCCGCCACAGGCTGGCAGCGTCCGTCCGTCGACCCGATCGCCGCCATCGAACCCTTGCCCGAAGGCGAATCCGACCCCGCGAGCGCCCCTGCTCCCGCCAACCGTCCCGGCTTCCAACCCGCGCGCTGCGCGTCCCGCGGAACCGGCGATCTCCGGTTCCGGCCCGACGCCTGCCATCTGCCGCACGGCCACGCGCCTCCGCGCGCCTGAATCCGCACTGGCGATCCGGATGCCCGGACCGCCAGCGCTCCGCTCCCCCATCGCCCGTCGCCACGGGGATTCCCTTCCGAAACTGCCAAGACCACCCATGAACCCGATCAAGTCGCGCAAGCACGCCACTCCCGCGTCCCGTTCCCCGAACGGCCTGACGGCCGCCACCCTCCTGACCAGCCTGGCGCTGGCGGTTCCCGCCGCCGCCCAGGTCGCCTCCGACAACACGCCCAAGCCGGATCCGACCACCCTGCCGGAAGTGCACGTCGAAGGCGCCTCGGTCGGCGAATACAAGGCGGACAAGCTGGCCTCCCCCAAGTTCACCCAGTCGTTGCAGGACACCCCGCAGACCATCCAGATCATCACCGACGATCTGTTCAACCAGCAGGGCGCGACCACCCTGACCGAGGCGCTGCGCAACAGCCCCGGCGTGGGTACTTTCTTCGTCGGCGAAAACGGCAACACCGCCACCGGCGACACCTTGTTCATGCGCGGCTTCGACAGCTCCAGCAGCATCTTTGTCGACGGCGTGCGCGATCTGGGTTCGGTCTCGCGTGACGTGTTCAACATCGAACAGCTGGAAGTCGAAAAGGGTCCGGCCGGTACCGACAACGGCCGCAGCGCGCCGACCGGCGCGATCAACATGGTCAGCAAGCAGGCTTCACTGAAGGACGCCATCAGCGCGACCGTGTCGGTGGGCAGCGACGACCAGAAGCGCGTCACCGCCGACTGGAACCAGTCGCTCGGCATTCCCGGCGCGGCGTTCCGCCTCAACGTGGTGGCACAGGACAGCGACGTGCCCGGTCGCGACCTGGTCAACAACAAGCGCTGGGGCGTCGCGCCGTCGCTGGCGTTCGGCCTGGGTTCGAACACCCGCTACTTCCTCAACCTGCTGTACGTGAAGCAGGACAACGTGCCCGACGGCGGCGTGCCGACCATCGGCCTGCCCGGCTACAGTTCGCCCAATCCGGCGCGCCCGCAGATCGGTCTGGCTCCCCGGGTGGACAGCGAGAATTTCTACGGCACCCGCTTCGATCACGACGACGTGACCGCGCAGATGGCGACGTTCCGCTTCGAGCATGACTTCTCCGACAAGCTCAAGCTGACCAACGTGGCGCGCTGGGGCAAGAACGAGCAGGACTATCTGCTGACCGCGTTCATGGTCACCGCCACCGGCGCCACGCCGACGCTGACCATTCCGGACATCAACAATCCGTACGGCTGGACCGTCAACCGGAACCTGCCGACCTTCAAGGATCAGGAGTACACCATCCTGACCGACCAGCTGAACCTGCGCGCGGACTTCAATACCGGTCGCGTCGAGCACAATCTCAGCACCGGCGTCGAATTCGCCAAGGAAGAACTGAAGGGCTGGCGGTACGGCACCCGCGGCGCGTGGACGCCGGCCAATCTGTACAACCCGGATCCGAGCAGCGCCACCGGCCTGACCTGGTTCCGCAACGGCGCCTACACCCACACCGAAACCACCACCAGCTCGTTCTACGTCTTCGATACGGCGCACCTGACCGATGCCTTGCTGCTGACCGGCGGCATCCGTTTCGATCGCTACGACACCTACTACCTGGGCCACCTGCCCTGCACCGCCAACAACTCGCAGCCCTGCAACGGCGCGCCGGTCGGCACGCTGACCGACGTGCGCCTGAAGAGCAAGGACACGCTGTTCAACTGGAAGCTCGGCGCGGTCTACAAGGTCGGCGACGTCGCCAGCATCTACGCCAACTATGCGGTTTCGCAGCAGCCTCCAGGCGGTTCCACCCTGGAACTGAGCCCGTCGGCCACCAACGCCAACAACCCGATCTACGATCCGCAGAAGGCCAAGACCTTCGAGGTCGGCAGCAAGTGGAACCTGCTGGGCGATGCGCTGCTGCTGACGATGGCCCTGTACCAGACCGACGTGTCCAACGAAGTGATCACCGAAAACGGCGTGACCTTCCAGGGCGGCGACAAGCGCGTGAAGGGCATCGAATTGTCGGCGGTGGGCAAGATCACCGACGACTGGTCGGTGTCGGCGGGCTACACCACCATGGACGCCACCGTGACCCAAGGGCCCCAGGTGGCACAGGACCGCTCTCGCGATCTGGGCTACACCCCGGACAGCGCCTTCACCGCCTGGAGTACCTACGAACTCCCGTTCGGCCTGACCGTCGGCGGTGGCGTGCGCTACTCGGGTGAAATGAAGCGCGGCACCGACGGCGCCGTCGGCACGCCCACCTTCGTCAAGTCGTACACCGTGTGGGACGCGGTGGTCAGCTATGCGTTCAATCCGAACCTGGACCTGCGCTTGAACGCCTACAACCTGTTCGACAAGGACTACGTGGCGGCAATCAACAAGAGCGGCTACCGTTACACGCCGGGCGCCCCGCGTTCGGTGCTGCTGAGCCTCAACCTGCGGTTCTGATGCGGTCAGACGGGGAGGCGGAAGCCTCCCCGTTTTCTTACAAGGAACAACACATGCTGCTGCATATCCCCCAGGTGCTCGCTCCGCAGGAGGTCGCGGCGATACGGCAGGCGCTGGACCGGGCCGACTGGACCGACGGCCGCGAGACCGTAGGCGTCCAGGGCGCGCAGGTCAAGCGAAACGAACAGTTGCCGGACGCCTCGCCGCTGCGCGAGCAACTGGGCCAGCGCATCCTCGCCGCACTCGAACGCAACCCGCTCTATTTCGCCGCCGCGCTGCCGCTGCGCACCGTGCCGCCGCGTTTCAACCGCTACCGAGGGCGGCGGTGAATACGGTTCCACATCGACGGCTCGGTGATGCCTTACCCGCACTCCGAAGGTCGCAGCCAGGCGGTGCGCTCCGACGTGTCGTGCACCGTGTTCCTGTGCGAACCCGACGAATACGACGGCGGCGAACTGATCATCAGCGACACCTACGGCGAGCATGAGGTCAAGCTCCCCGCCGGCGACGTGGTGTTGTACCCGTCCAGCAGCCTGCACAAGGTCCAGCCGGTGACGCGCGGCGCGCGCCTGGCTTCGTTCCTGTGGGTGCAGAGCATGGTCCGCGACGATGCCTGCCGTCGCCTGCTGTTCGAGATGGACACTTCGCTGGAGACGTTGCGGCAGACCGGCGCGGACAATGCCGCGGTGGTCCGGCTGACCGGCGTGTATCACAACCTGTTGCGGCGCTGGGCGGAGACCTGAAGGGCCCATCGGCCCACAGCCGCCGGAATGCGCCTTTGCATTCCGATATTTCCGCACGGGCCGGCGCATCGCCGGCTCTTTCATTTTCACGTCCCCTGATGCGTTCAAGCGACAGCGCGGCGAGCCGTCGTGCCGCGCACGATCCGTCCGGCGCCGCGCCATGAGCGCCGTCGCCCGCGCGGCGGAGCGACGATTTCAAAGTTAGTCGTTTTCTATTTTTTTTGAGAGCGGCTCTTATTTAGGATTTCCCTGCATCCGTCGCGCCTGCTCCGCGACGTCGCCAGCAAGGGGCCGCCGTTTTTCGCAATGGCGTGCCGTCCCCGCCCGCATCGCCGGCATGCCGCCATTACCGCCTCACCATCCGGTGCCCCTGCACCGGCACGGCTGGCGCGTGGCTTCCGCACGTCGCCTTGTCCGCCTCCGTCCGTCGGCGGGCGTTACTCCCCCATCAAGGTTGTTTCCCATGGCTCACATCAGATCCCGCAAGCACGCTTCCCCCACCTCGACCGCGATGGCGGCGACCACCTTACTGACCGGGCTCGCACTGGCATTGCCCGCAGCGGTACACGCGGAGACCGCGACGAACGCCGAAACCGATCCGACCACGCTTCCGGAACTGCGGGTCAAGGGATGGCGGTCGGGTCGCGTCGCCTCGCCCAAGTTCACCCGCCCAGTGCAGGACACTCCTCAGACCATCCAGATCATCACCGACGATCTGTTCAATCAGCAGGGCGCGACCACCCTCACCGAAGCGCTTCGCAATACGCCTGGCGTCGGCACTTTCTACGTCGGCGAGAATGGCGGCACAAGCACCGGGGACGCAGTGTTCATGCGCGGCTTCGATAGCTCCGGCAACATCTTCGTCGACGGCATGCGTGATCTGGGTTCGATTTCGCGCGACGTGTTCAACACCGAACAGGTGGAGGTGACCAAGGGCCCTGCCGGGACCGACAACGGTCGCGGGGCGCCGACGGGCGCGATCAACATGGCCAGCAAGCAGGCGCGGCTCAAGGATGCGATCGGCGCGACGTTGTCGGCGGGAACCCATGACCGCAGGCGGGCAACCCTGGACTGGAACCAGTCACTGCCGGTGGCGGGCTCGGCGCTGCGGGTGAACGCGATGGTCCAGGACAGCGGCGTGCCCGGCCGCGATGTCGTGAAGAACAAGCGCTGGGGCCTGGCGTCCTCGCTGGCCTTCGGCCTGGGTACCGACACCCGATATTTTCTCAATCTGCTGTACGTGAAGCAGGACAACGTCCCCGATGGCGGCGTGCCCACCATCGGCCTGCCCGGCTGGACGCCGCAACCGACACTGGAGCGACTGACCGGACATCCCGTCGACCCCGGGAATTTCTACGGCACCCGCCACGATCATGACGACGTGAACGCTCAGATGGCGACATTCCGTTTGGAACATGATTTCTCCGAATCCCTGAAGCTGTCCAATGCCACACGCTGGGGCAGGAACGAGCAGGACTACCTGCTGACCTCGTTCATGGGCACCGGCAGGGCCGATCCGGGCAATCGACCGATCGGCAACATCCGCTACTCCAGCATCGACGATCGTTCCTCCTACACGCTGGCGCGCAGCATCCCGACGTTCAAGGACCAGACCTATACGATCTTCACCAATCAAGTGAACCTGCGCGCCGACTTCGCCACCGGCGCGGTCCGGCATGAAATGAGCACCGGTCTTGAGTTCGCCCGGGAAACGCTCGAAAACCGTCGCGTGACACGCACGGGACGCTGGCCGGATGCCAATCTCTATCATCCGGATCCGCATGTGGATGGCCTCTCCTGGAAACGAAGCGGCGCGTACACCCGTGGTCGTACTTCCACAACCTCGTTGTACGTATTCGACACGCTTGCCTTCGGAGACTCGTTCCTGCTCAGCGCCGGCTTGCGCGCGGATCGCTACAAGACCACCTACCAGAACGTTGCCGCATGCAGCGGCGCGGCCTGCAATGGCCTGCCCACGGGAAGCCTGATTGCCGCGCCGCGCCTGGAAGCCAGTGACACACTGCTGAACTGGAAACTGGGCGCACTCTACAAGGTGGGGGATTCCGCCAGTGTTTATGCCAACTACGCGAACTCGCGGCAACCTCCCGGCGGCGCGGCGCTGCAACTGAGCCCTTCCGATCGCAGCCCCAACAATCCCAGGTACGAACCTCAGAAAGCCGTCACCCTCGAGGTCGGCAGCAAATGGCAGCTCAACGACGGACTGCTGTTGGCACTGGCGATGTTCCAGACCGACATCAGCAATGAACTGATGACCGACGCCGGCGTGACATTCCAGGGCGGCGAGAAACGGGTGCGCGGCATCGAGTTGTCGGCCATCGGCAAGATCACCGAAGACTGGTCGGTATCGGCCGGCTATACCACGCTGACCACGCAGGTAAAGCGCGGTGCGACATTGGCTCATGACGGTAGCCGGGAACTCGCCTATACGCCGGACAAGGCGTTCACCGCCTGGACCACGTACCAGATGCCCTTTGGCCTGACCGTTGGCGGAGGCGTGCGCTACACCGGCCAGATGCAGCGCAGCACCTCGAACACGGTCGGTACGCCCGGCATCATCCAATCCAATTCGGTGTGGGACGCGATGATCGGTTACGCCTTCAACGATCACGCGGACTTGCGCCTGAACGCCTACAACGTGTTCGACAAGACCTATGTGGCGGCCATCAACAGAAACGGATATCGCTATACGCCAGGCGCCCCGCGCTCACTGCTGTTGAGCCTGAATCTACGCTTCTGACAGTAGCCGGTCGGGAGCGCCTTCGCCGAACACGCGCAATACGGCGGCTCCTCTCTCGGGGGCCGCCGGAGACGCATCGGCACCGCGCAGGCACCGAAGACCATCATGGCCCCCGTGAATCATCGACATTGCGACAGCGGGTGGGCCGGTGACTTCCGTGCATCACCCCAATGGCACGCCATCTACAAGGGAACGCGGACGCTTTCCGGTCCAGTTCGACGGCGCACACGTGAGTTCAATCAGCACAATTGCCACTCATTTGCATTTGATAATAATTCTCATTAAAATCCACGCGTTTGCCGCTCCCATGGGGCGGCCGTCTCCGCAGGGGTAAGTTGTGTTCCAGGCAATCCGCCACGCTGTCCGTCCCCGCACGCGCCGCCAAGTGCGGCCGCGCGCGGCGTGGCTGGCCGTGCTGGCCTCCCTGTGCCTGCTGCTGGCCACCCTGCATTTCGGCGCCATGGCCGGCCAGCGGCCACATGGGTTCGGCCACTGGGAGAACCACGCGGTCTCCGCCGGGTCGCTTGACCAGGCGCCCGAAGATGGAGCCCCCGAGGCGGGGCGTCACGACGACCAGCCAGCCAAGAAACGACGCGTCAACCTGCAACCGGTTGCGCGGGATGCCGAGCCGATGCCGGCTGCGCCGACGATCGCGACGCCGCTCGCGTTGCTCGCCGTCCCGGCATTCTCCGAACCGGAACAGTCTTCCGCGAACCGCGCCTCCCTGCGCAGTTCCGATCGCGTGCCGGCGCGGCCGGCACCTCCCTGCCAACGCCATCGCGGCCAGGCGCCGCCCGCGCGCATTCCGCCGACCCAGACCGCCTGATCCGGCTCCGGCGCAGCCGCGCCCGCCATCACGCCTGCGGCTTCCACCGCGCCCTCATCCCGTCATTTCCTTCCCTCCCCTCCGCGGGAGAGGGAACCACACGCCTGCCTGATCACCATGACCCATTACCGCTTCCCGCATTCCTTCCGCCGCAACCGGCTCGCCGCCTGCCTGCTGCTTTCGCTTTCCGCGCCCGCCATCGCCCAGCAGATGCCCGATGGCTCCGATCGTCCCAGCACCCTCGATACCGTCGTCGTCACCGCGGCCGGCTTCGAGCAGAAGATCGTCGACGCGCCGGCCAGCATCAGCGTGGTCACCCGCGAAGAACTCAGCCACCGTCCCTACACCAGCCTGATCGATGCCCTGCGCGACGTCGAAGGCATCGACGTGGGCATGGAAACCACCGACAAGAACGGCGCCGCCACCGTCAGCATGCGCGGCATGCCGTCCGAGTACACCCTGGTCCTGATCGATGGGCGCCGCCAGAGCAACGTCGGCCAGCTCTACCCGAACAATTTCGGCGGCGGCCAGTTCGCCTACGTACCGCCGCTGGACGCAATCGAACGCATCGAGGTGGTGCGCGGCCCGATGTCCACGCTGTACGGATCCGACGCGATGGGCGGCGTGATCAACATCATCACCCGCCGCAACAAGGACGAGTGGGGCGGCTCGATCACCCAGGGCTTCACGATCCAGCAGGAAGATCAGTTTGGCGATGCGCGTACCACCGACCTCTACCTGAGCGGCCCGCTGGTCAAGGATCGGCTGGGCATGGCGGTGCGCGGCAGCTGGTACGACACTGACGAATCGAATCCGGAATGGAAGGCGCTGCCGCTGCCGGATGGTTCGATGTGGGAACGCACGCTGGGCTTCGGCGGCGGCGGCAAGGCGGTCGCCAACACCCGCTGGAACGCCGGCGTGCGCCTGGATTTCAGCCTCGACGAGCACAACGATTTCTGGCTGGACTACGACATCTCGCGGCAGAAGTACGACAACCGCAAGGGCCAGACCGGCACCCTGGACAGCCTGGCAAGCCTGTGGCGCAGCGGCAACGCCACGATTCCCAATCCCAATGGTCCCGGCACGATCACCCGCCGCGTCGTGCAGCCACGCGTCGGCTACACCGGATGGCAGCGCTACGAGCGTGACCAGGTGTCGCTCACCCACCAGGGCCGTTACGACTTCGGCACCTGGCAGACCAGCCTGACCCACGCCACCAGCAACAACCTTGGCCGCTCGCTGCCACTGACACTGGAAGAGCGCGCCGATCTGCAGACCCTGTGGAACGACGTCTGCGTCCGCCGTGGCCAGGCCGCCCGCTGCAACATGGCCGCGGGCAATCTGAGCGTACTCAACGACGCCGAGCGCACGCGCCTGTCCGCATTTCTGCCGCGCCCGCTGCGCACGATGGAACTGGAAGGCTACGTGCTGGACACGATGCTGGACATGACCTTCGGCGCGCACAAACTGACCGTCGGCGGCCAGTACAACGACACCGACATGACCGACGGCGTGTTCGGCATGGACGGCGGCGGTTATCGCAACGACGTGAAGCAGAAGCACCGGATGTGGTCGGTGTTCGCCGAGGACAACTGGTCGTTCACCGATTCGCTGACCGCGACCCTGGGCGTGCGCTACGACGATCACAACGTGTTCGGCAGCCATGTCAGTCCGCGCGCCTACCTGGTCTGGAACGCCAGCGACGCCTGGACCGTCAAGGGCGGCGTCAGCACCGGCTACAAGACGCCGCGCCCGGATCAGCTGTTCCCGGGCATCGTCGGCTTCGGCGGCCAGGGCGTGCTGCCGCTGGTGGGTTCTCCCCGCCTCAAGCCGGAGACCAGCACCAACTACGAGCTGGCCGCCTACTACGAGGGTGATCGCTTCGGCTTCAACATCACCGGCTTCTTCAACAAGTTCGAGGACAAGATCGCCAGCGGCGGCACCTTCCCGAACTGCGAAGTCGCGCCGGCCGGCAGCGGCTACTGCGTGGATGTCGGCCCGGGCTGGGCCGAACTGGGCTACAGCACCTTCAGCCAGAGCGTGAACATCGACGAGGCCGAGACCCGCGGCGTCGAACTGGCCGCGCACGTGGACCTGCTGGACAACCTGGAACTGCGCGGCAACTACACCTACACCAAGTCCGAACAGACCAGCGGCACGGCCAGGGGCACGCCCATCGCCGGCAACCCGGCCAGGCACATGGCCAATGCCAGCCTGAACTGGCAGGTCAGCGACGCCCTGAGCCTGTCGCTGATCGGCGAGGGCCGCTACGACCGCTACCGCGACACCGTGGTCACCTCGGTCAACGGCGCGGCCGTCTCCAACGTTCGCTACTACGAGGACTACACCGTGTTCCACCTGGGCGGCAGTTGGAAGGCCACCGACGCGCTGACCATCAATGCCCGGGTCAACAACGTGTTCGACAAGGATTTCGTGTCCCAGTCCTGCCTGCTGATCAGCGACAGCGAGTACAGCTGCGTGGACGACTACGCCGTGAAGGAGCAGCGCCGCAGTTTCTGGGTGTCGTTGAACCTGCGCTTCTGACGCGGTATCCGGCCGGTCCGTCCCTCCGCGGGCCGGCCACCTCAATTGAGAGGCATTCTCATTTGTGGTCTAATTCACCTTCCATTCGCCCCGTCCCGCCCGCTTGAGCCCAGCGCCCGCACAATCCGTCACCAGCCAGCAGCAGCGCCGGGGTTACTGGCTGCGCACGCTGCACCAATGGCATTGGATCAGTTCGGCGATCTGCCTCATCGGCATGCTGCTGTTCGCGGCCACCGGCATCACCCTCAACCACGCTTCGAAAATCGAGGCCAAGCCCGAGGTGGTCAACCGGCAGGCGCAGTTGCCGCCCGCGCTGCTGGCCAAGCTGGGAAGCCGCCAGGAAGGCAATGCGCCGCTGCCCGCGCCCGTCGCCACCTGGCTGGGCGACGAATTCTCCGTCGGCATCGGCCGCCGTCAGGCCGAGTGGTCGGACGTGGAAATCTATCTTTCGATGCCGCGCCCGGGCGCGGACGCATGGCTGAGCATCGATCGCGAAACCGGCGCGGTGGAGTACGAAAGCACCGACCGCGGCTGGGTGTCCTACTTCAACGACCTGCACAAGGGCCGCAACGCCGGCGCGGCGTGGGGATGGTTCCTCGACATCTTCGCGATCGCCTGCCTGGTGTTCTGCATCACCGGCCTGTTCCTGCTGCAACTGCACGCGCGCCAGCGCCGCCTGACCTGGCCGATGGTCGGCCTGGGCCTGATGGTGCCGCTGCTGCTGGCCCTGATCTTCATCCACTGATCCTTCGACGAGCCTGCCCATGACCAAGACCACCGTGTCCCTGACCCTGACGTTCGCATTGAGCGGGTTGCTGACCGTTCCGGCGTATGCCGGCGAACTGAACATCAACGTCGAAGTGCCCCAGCTCAACGTCGCCGAATACCATCGGCCCTACGTCGCGATCTGGCTGGAAAGCGCCGATCAGAAGGTCGCCGCCAACCTGTCGGTCTGGTACCAGCAGCGCGACACCGCCGAAGGCCACGGCACCAAGTGGCTGCCGGACATGCGGCAGTGGTGGCGCAAGTCCGGCCGCACCCTGAAGGTGCCGGTGGACGGCGTCACCGGCCCGACCCGCCCGGTCGGCAAGCACGCGCTGAAGTTCACCGACAAGCAGCCGCAACTCGCGCAGCTGGCGCCGGGCCAGTACACGCTGGTGGTGGAAGCCGCACGCGAAGTGGGCGGCCGCGAACTGTTGAAGATTCCCTTCACCTGGCCGGCCAAGGGCGCCGCGCAGAACGGCAAGGCCCAGGGCAGCAGCGAACTGGGTGCCGTCACCCTGACCGTCAAGCCGTAAGCCATCCCCGCGCGGATGCCGATGCATCCGCCTCTTCCCATTCACGACGAAAGCTGGAGAAACCGATGAAGCGTTCCCTGACCCTCGCCATCGCGCTGGCGTCCGCACTGCCGCTGAGCGCGTTCGCGCACAAGGCCTGGCTGCAACCGTCGCAGACGGTGATCGCCGGCCAGAACCCGTGGATCACCGTGGACGCCGCGGTGTCCAACGACCTGTTCTACTTCAACCACGTGCCGCTGCGCACGGATGGCCTGACCATCACCGCGCCGGACGGCGGCAAGGTCGATGCGCAGAACCTGGCCACCGGCAAGTACCGCACCGTGTTCGACGTCGAACTCAAGCAGCAGGGCACCTACCGCATCGCGGTGGTCAACAGCGGCCTGTTCGGCAGCTGGGAAGAGAACGGCAAGCCCAAGCGCTGGCGCGGCACCCCCGCCACCTTCGCCACCGAAGTGCCGAAGGATGCCAAGAACCTGCAGGTCTCGCAGTCGGTCGGCCGCATCGAGACCTTCGTGACCAACGGCTCGCCCAACGACACCGCGCTCAAGACCAGCGGCGAAGGCCTGGAACTGGTGCCGGTCACCCATCCGAACGATCTGTTCGCCGGCGAGCCGGCCAAGTTCCGCATGCTCAAGGACGGCAAGCCGGCCGCGGGCCTGGAATTCGAGATCACCCGTGGCGGCACCCGCTATCGCAACGCGCAGGACGAGATCAAGGTCACCACCGACGCCAACGGCGAGTTCAGCGTGACCTGGCCGGAAGCCGGCATGTACTGGCTGGAAACCACCGCCCAGGACGACAAGACCTCCCTGCCCCAGGCCAGGCAGCGCCGCCTCAGCTACGTGGCCACGCTCGAAGTCCTGCCGCAGTAATCACAACGAGCGGCGCGTCCCCCGGGACGCGCCGCGGGTCATGAGTTCACCTTCTTCCTCCTTGTCTCCCTCGTCCCTCCCCGCTCCGGACACGGCGTTGCACGCGCTGCATGGCGAAACCATGGGCACGAGCTGGTCGGTCCGGCTGGTCGCGTCGCCGCGCGAGGATCTGCATGCCCTGCATGCACTGATCCAGGCCGAACTGGATCGCGTGGTGGCGCAGATGAGCACCTGGGAGGCGGAATCGGACATCAGTCGTTTCAACCGCGCGCCGGCCGGGCATTGGCAGCGGCTGCCGGATGCGTTCTTCACCGTCCTGCGCTGCGCGCTGGATATCGCCGAGGCCAGTGAAGGCGCGTTCGATCCCACCGTCGGGCCGCTGGTCGGACTGTGGGGGTTCGGCGCCCATGCGCAATCCCGCGCGGTTCCCGAAGACGATCGCCGCGATTCGACCCGGCAACAGGTCGGCTGGCGGCGGCTGGTGCTCGACGCCGACCACCGACGCTTGTTGCAACCCGGTGGCGTGCAGCTGGATCTGTCGGCCATCGCCAAGGGCCATGCGGTCGATGCGGTCGCGGCGGCCCTGCGCGCGCGCGGTCTCGCCGCCGCCCTGGTCGAAGTCGGCGGCGAACTGTTCGGTTATGGCCGCAAGCCGGATGGCGAGCGCTGGCGGGTGCTGGTCGAATCCTCGCCGGACGAGGAGGAAGCCGCCGGTCTGGAACCGCGCATCGCGATCATCGACGAACTGGCGGTCGCCACCTCGGGCGATCGCTGGCACTGGTTCGAACAGGCCGGCGAACGCTACACGCATACGCTCGACCCGCGCACCGGCACGCCGGTGTCCAGCGCGCGCGCGGCGGTCACCGTGCTCGCGCCAACCGCGATGGAGGCCGATGCCTGGGCCACCGCATTGACCGTGCTCGGCGCCGACGCGGGGCTGGCGCTGGCCGAACGGCGCGGCCTCGCGGCGCGCTTCGTCGTCCGCGACGGCGACACGCTGGAGGAACACGCCAGCAGCCGGTTCGCCCGCCATCTCGCCACATGAGCGCGCAGTCTTCTCCCTCGCCGGTTTCCTTCGCCTGGCTGGGCAATGCCCTGGTCCTGCTCACCCTGCTCGTCGTCGTGGCGGCGATGGCCCTGTTGCAGGGCGAAACCTGGTGGCCGGCGTCGCCGCGCAGCGGTCGCTGGTTCGGCGCCGGCGCGGCGCTGCTGGCTTACGGCGGCGCGTGGGCATGGCTGGCCGCACGACATCGACGCCAGGATCGGGGCGCCGCCGTCGATGCCTCGCAGGACGCGTTGCGGGTGGTGTACGCCAGCCAGACCGGTTTCGCGCACGTGCTGGCCACGCGCACGGCCGACAGCCTGATCGCCGCCGGCGTCGCCGCGCGCGCGCAGGCCATCGATACGCTGCAGGCCGGCGATCTCGCGCAGGGACGGATCCTGTTCGTGGTCAGCACCACCGGCGAAGGCGACCCACCCGATCACGCGCTGGGCTTCGTCCGCCGGATCATGTCGCAGGCGCTTTCCCTGCACGGCCTGCGTTATGCCGTGCTGGCGCTGGGCGATCGCGAGTACGCGCAGTTCTGCGCCTTCGGCCATCAACTCGACGACTGGCTGCGCCAGCACGGCGCGCAGCCATTGTTCGATCGCGTGGACGTGGACAACGCCGACGAAAGCGCGCTGCGTCATTGGCAGCACCATCTAAGCCAGTTGGGCGGCATGGCCGAACTGCCGGATTGGGATCGTCCGCGCTACGAGGACTGGATCCTGGCCGAACGGCGCGTGCTGAATCCCGGCAGCCAGGGCGAAGCCGCCTTCCATATCGCCCTGCGTCCGGCCACCGGCACGTTGCCGAAGTGGCAGGCCGGCGACATCGCCGAAATCGGTCCGCGCAATCCGCTGCCGGCCGTGGGCGCTTTCGTCCAGGCCGTGGGCTGGGATCCGCAACGTTCGGTCGAGTGGCAGGGAACGCGGCAACCGCTGGCCGAAGTCCTGGCCCAGGTCCACCTGCCGGATCCGGAAACGCTGCGCGGCCACGCACCCGAAACCGCGATCGCGGAGCTCACCGCGCTGCCGCACCGCGAATACTCCATCGCCTCGATTCCCGGTGATGGCAGCCTGCAATTGCTGGTCCGGCGCATGCGGCGTCCGGACGGACGACCCGGCCTGGGCAGCGGCTGGCTGTGCGACCATGCGACCCTGGGCGGAACGATTGCGCTGCGCATTCGCGAGAACGCCAACTTCCATCCGCCCGGCAACGAGCGCCCGATGATCCTGATCGGCAACGGCACCGGCATCGCCGGCCTGCGCGCGCACCTGAAGGCCCGGGTGGCGGCATCGGCGCCCCGCAACTGGCTGGTGTTCGGCGAACGCCAGGCCGCGAACGATTTCTTCCATCGCGACGAGATCCTGGACTGGCAGGCGCGAGGCGCACTGGAACGCCTGGATCTGGCGTTCTCGCGGGATCAGCCCGAGCGGCGCTACGTCCAGCACGCGTTGCGCGCAGCCGCCGACGCGTTGCGCCGCTGGGTGGACGATGGTGCGGTGATCTACGTCTGCGGCAGCCTGGAAGGCATGGCTCCCGGCGTGGACGCCGCCCTGAATGACGCGCTCGGCGCGGATCGGTTGGAGGAACTCCGACTGGCCGGCCGCTATCGCCGCGACGTCTACTGATCCGCCGACGCGTTCCGTTTCACCGGCGACAGCCGCGCGGCCAACAGCTCTCCCCCACCCTGCAAGGCGAAACGCCGGCGTTCCGGACCGGCGGGCAGCAGCGCGGTGTCTCCTGCGAACAGGGGCGGCAAGCCACTCGCCGCCTCGAACTCCGCCTGTCCGGCCAACAGGTGGACGGCCCAGGTGGTGTCGGCGTCCACGAAGAACAGCATCGAGCCGACCAGCGGACGGTGCAGCAGTTCGGCATCCACGACGTCCCGTTTCCACATCAGGTTGAAGTCGTGGGTGGGTCCGTCGCGCAGATACCCGGTCACCTCGCGTTCCCCGGCGAAACGAATCCGGCCGTGCGGCGGTTCCAGTTCGACCTGTTCGCCCTCCGCGAACGCCAGCCGCAGCCCATTTCCCTGCAGAAGGATCAGCTCACGCTCGATGCCTGGAAACGACGAGAACGCGGCGTCCTGTTCGACCTCCGCAATCGACAGCCGCCACGTCCAATCGTCACCGTCGGGCATGCGCAGGATTTCCCGCGTCCACCCCTGGCCGTTCTTCCAGCGGGTCCTGCGGTACTCGTTGGCGGGAATGATGCGTGCGTCGGACACGGTGACTGCTTCGCTGTGGGCCGGAACCGGATTCTAACGCCCCAAAAAGCATCGCCCGGACATGCTCCCTGCATGTCCGGGCGATGGATACGTCCCTGTCGGCTCCTGCCGATCACAGGCATCCTGCCTGCTCCTGTTCCCGTGCGTCCTGCACGCCGATGCGAAATGGGTACATCCCTGTCGGCATCCGTGCCTGTCCCCTGGCGTCCTGCCCCGTCAGCCGGGTCGATCTGCATCCTGCAGAAACCACGGCATGGGTTTTTCGTGCTGCCGTCAGCGCCGGGTGACCGGTGCCGGGCGGGCAGCCGTCGCCGGCTTGTTCGCCGGCTCGGCGGAGGAACGCAATTCGATCCGTTCGCGATTGCGTTCCACCGTCTTCAAACCGATGCCCTTGACCATCGCAAGCTCCTCGGGACTCTTGAACGGACCGTTGGTCTTGCGGTACTCGATGATGGCCTCCGCCTTCGCCTGGCCGATCCCGATCAGGACCGTCTGCAGCGTGGCCGCGTCCGCGGTGTTGATGTTCACCTTGTCGGCGGCATGGGCGCTCAGGGCCAGGACCAGCGACAGGGCAACCGACTTCAACACGGTGCTCAGCGATTTCATGGGCAACTCTCCTTGTGGCAAATGAGTGATTCCTTTCGTACAGAGGTTTTGTCCCCTGTGGCTCCTGCCGGCATCGAATCGCTTCGTGACCGGCGGAAACAGTCTCATCCGCCACCGATGCAAAACATATCGCCTGCCACCGTCAAAAACTGCCGGGAAACCCCTCGACGTCATGTAGGAAAATTCCTACCCCCATGGGGAGGCGTAGAATGGGCGTTCTGATTCCGTACCGATTGGAGACACCATGGATACCGCCAAAGTCGACCGCTTCGTCGCCGAAAAATGGGACGACGACATCGTTCCGCAGCTGGTCGAATACATCCGCATCCCGAACAAGTCGCCGATGTTCGACAAGGACTGGGTGGCCAACGGATACATGGATGCGGCGGTGCGCCTGATGGAAGACTGGGCACGCGCCCAGGCCATTCCCGGGATGCAGGTGGAAGTGGTTCGCCTGGAAGGCCGTACCCCGCTGATTTTCATCGAGATTCCCGCCAGTGGCCCGGAAACCGGCGCCGATACCGTGCTGCTGTACGGGCACCTGGACAAGCAGCCGGAAATGACCGGCTGGGATGCCGATCTGGGTCCGTGGACGCCGGTGCTGAAGGGGGATCGCCTGTACGGCCGCGGCGGCGCCGACGACGGCTACGCCATCTTCGGTTCGCTGGCCGCCCTGCAGGCGCTGCAGGCCCAGGGCGTGCCGCATGCGCGCTGCGTGGTGCTGATCGAAGCCTGCGAGGAATCCGGCAGCTACGACCTGCCGGCCTACGTCGATCACCTGGCCGATCGCATCGGCAAGCCGTCGCTGGTGGTCTGCCTGGATTCGGGTTGCGGCAACTACGAACAGCTGTGGTGCACGACCTCGCTGCGCGGCCTGGCCGGCGGCAACTTCACGGTCAAGGTGCTGGAGGAAGGCGTGCATTCCGGCGACGCCTCCGGCGTGGTGCCGTCCAGCTTCCGCCTGCTGCGCCAGTTGCTGTCGCGACTGGAGGACGAGAACACCGGCCGGATCCTGCCGGAAGGCCTGCAGGTCGAGATTCCGGGCGATCGCCTGGCCCAGGCGAAGGAAGCCGCACGGGTGCTGGACACGGCGGTGTTCGACAAATTCCCGTTCCTGCCCGGGATGACCCCGATGGCAGAGGATCTGACCGAGCTGGTGCTCAACCGCACCTGGCGCCCGGCGCTGTCGGTGACCGGCGTGGACGGCATGCCGCCGCTGTCGTCGGCCGGCAACGTGCTGCGTCCGCATACCTCGGTCAAGCTGTCGCTGCGCCTGCCGCCGACCCTGGACGGCAAGCGTGCCGGCGAACTGCTGAAGGAACTGCTGCTGAAGGATCCGCCCAACGGCGCCCAGGTCAGCCTGGATCTGGAAAAGGCCAGCACCGGCTGGAACGCCCCGGCGATGTCGCCGTGGCTGGAGAAGGCCATTGATGCGTCCAGCCGCGAGTTCTTCGGCGCGCCGGCCATGTACATGGGCGAAGGCGGCACCATCCCGTTCATGGGCATGCTGGGCGAGAAATTCCCGGGTGCGCAGTTCATGATCACCGGCGTGCTGGGTCCGCACTCCAACGCCCACGGTCCCAACGAGTTCCTGCACATTCCGATGGGCAAGAAGGTCACCGCCTGCGTGGCGCGCGTCATCGCCGAGCACCATGCGGCCAGCGTGCGTGGCGAAACCACCGGCGTGGCGGCGGTCGCCGGCGGCGACCAGCACGGCGACCACGGCTGCTGCTGAGCGTTGTCCTGCACGGGTACGCGAAAAGAGCCGGGGCATCCCGGCTCTTTTCGTTTCCGCCCGCATTGACCGCGGCCGGGCGGGACGGATGTGCGCCGGGCATGGCTTGGGTTACCCTGCGGACACCCCCCACTTTTTCCGACCGGAGTGTTCAGATGGAACAGATCTTTGGTGGCGGCATCCTGTGGACCCTGCTCATCGGCTTCCTGGCCGGCCTGTTGGCCCGGGCCATCAAGCCCGGCGACGACAAGCTCAACCTCATCTGGACGATCGTGCTGGGCGTGGCCGGAGCACTGCTCGCCCGTTTCGTGGGCGGCGCACTGGGATGGTATGGACCGGAGGAACCGGCCGGTTTCATCGCCTCCGTGGTCGGCGCGATCATCCTGCTCTTCATCTACGGCCTGGCGAAGAAGAAAAGGGCCTGAGTCCTGCCGGACGACATCCCAGGCCCCGCTCCGGCGGGGCTTTTTCCTGGCCAATGGCCTGGAAAACCGTCGGCTTCACAATTCTTCATTCGGGTTTCAGGCGCTTCATCCGCGGACACCGTGCAATCCGGCTCCCAACCCAAGGAGCCGCACCATGTCACCGTCCCTGCCCCGCCTGATCCTGCTGTCCTGCCTGGCCTTCGTCTCACCCGCACCCGCCTGGGCCAACCCGGCCACTTCCACCTACCGCGCGCCGGTCTCGGCGGGCGACGGCTGGGCGGTGGCCGACGCCGGCCGGCAGGGCTGGAAGCTGGAGCGTTTCGCCGCGCTCGAAGCCGCCATCGCCCGCGGCGATTTCCCCGGTGTCACCAGCGTGCTGGTGGCGCAGGACGGACACCTGCTCTACGAGCGCTACTTCAACGGCGGTGGTCCCGAGGTGCTCAACGACACCCGTTCTGCGACCAAGAGCGTGACCGCGCTGCTGGTCGGCGCGGCCATCGATCGCGGCCTGATTCCGGATGCGCGGGCGCGCGTGCATGACTATTTCCGCGACCAGGCGCCCTGGCAGCATGACGGCCCGCGCAAGCAGGCGATCACCCTGGAAGACCTGCTGACGATGAGTTCGGCCTGGGACTGCGACGACGAGAATCCATTCTCCTCCGGCAACGAGGAACGCATGTATGTCAGCGAGAACTGGACCCGCTTCGCCCTGGACCTGCCGCTGCGCGGCTACGCACCGTGGGTGAAGCGACCCGAGGACAGTCCGCACGGGCGCACGTTCTCCTACTGCACCGCCGGCAGTTTCCTGCTCGGCGCGGTGGTGGAACGCGCCACCGGAAAGCCGCTGGCCGCCTTCGCCGCGGAAGCCCTCGAACGTCCGCTGGGTATCCACCAGGTGCAATGGAACCGCTCCAGCGAGGGCGTGGGCATGGGCGGCGGCGGCACCCGCTACCGCAGCCGCGATCTCGCCAAGCTCGGCCAATTGGCGGCCGCCGGCGGTACCTGGAACGGCAAGCGGATCATCTCCGCCGACTGGATCCGGCAGGCCCTGACCGTCCATGCGCAGGCACGCGAGGACGCCGACTACGGCTACCAGTTCTGGCGCTTCCGCTTCACCCGCGACGGACGGGAGCAGCCGGCCTGGACGATGTCGGGCAACGGCGGCAACTATGTGTTCATCGTTCCCGAAAAGAAGCTGGTCGCGGTGATCACCCGCACCTCGTTCAACCAGCGCGACGTGCATCCGCAGTCGCAGCGGATGTTCGGCGATTACCTGCTCACGGCGATGCCGTGAGCCGCGCCAGCAACGCCGGCGGCACCTTCGCGCGTTCGGCGGCGTTGTGCCGGTGGATGGCGTCGATCCCGCGCGCGAACGCGGGTTCGCCCGCCATCTGCTTGAACAGGGGCGATACCTGCAGGTAATCGGCGTCGCTGTAACCGGCGTCTATCGCGCGTTGCAGCGCCCGCAGCGCGGCGGTGCGATCGCCGCCGGCCTCGCGCAGCAGCGCGACCTCCAGCCAATCGGACGGGTAACCGGCACCGGCGTCCAGTTCCGCGGCCAGGCCGTCCGCCCGCGCACGCGTCCAGGCGGCATCGACGCGACCGGCATCGATGCGCGCCAGCGTGGTCGGCAGGCTGGACTGCGGCCGCAGCGCCACCGCTTCCCGGTAGGCACGGGTGGCGGCGGCGCCATCGCCGCGCAACCGCGCGAGTTCGGCGGCCAGCAGATGCAGGTCGGCGTGCGCGGTGCCCCGCTTCTGCGCCGCATCCAGTGCCGCCTGCGCCTCGCTCAGGCGGCCATGCCGGAACAGGTAGCGCGGCCAGGCGAGGTTGGAGAACACATTGTCCGGATACAGTTCGAAACTGCGCCGGTAGCGCGCCTCGGCGGCCTGCGGATAGCCCAGCAGATCCAGGTTGTTGGCGATCTGCAGTTGCAGGAAGCGCACCCGCGCCGGATCCCCGCGCAACGAGGTGTTGGCGAGCAGCGCGTCGGCCAGGCGCCCCTTTCGGTCGTAGAGATACGCGGCCGATGCGCGGCTGTTGTCGGCGGCCGGATCCAGCGCGACGGCGCGCTCGTAGCCGGCCAGCGCATCGTCGATACGGCCGCGGCAGTCGTGCGAATAACCGAGTGCCGCGTGCGCCGCCGCCCTGTCCGGATGCGCGCGGATGACCTGCTCGGCCAGCCGCTGCGCGCGCGCGGCCCATTCGGGCGGGAAATTGAACAGGCACACCCGCGCGCTGTAGCTCCGGCTGAGGCCGACCAGCGCGTCGGCATTGTTCGGTTGCTCCCGCAGCGCGCGTTCGTACAGTTCGATCGCGCGCTCGTTGTTGTCGCGCTGGCCGATACCGGCGTAGTAGTCGGCGCGCTCGATCAGGCCGGCGGCGCCCGATGCGCCGGAGGGCCCGGAGGATGCCGGCGTGGCGGCATCCTTCCGCGCGTCCCGGGATGTCCAGGCAATCACCAGCGCCACGGCGAGCGCCAACGCGATCACCGAAAGTACCGCTGCCATGATCGCCGGGCGCGTTCGTCGACGCGGTTCGGCGGCGGATGCCGGCGCGGCCGGTTCGACTTCCTCGTCCACAGGCTGCGGCCGCGCGCACAACTGGTATCCCTGCCCGCGCACCGAGCGCAGGTAACGCGGCTGCCGCCCGTCGTCGCCCAGCGCCTGCCGCAGCAGCTTTACCCGCTGGGTCACGGTTTCCTCGTTGACGACGGCCGGTGCCCAGACCCGCTCGATCAACTCGTCGAAACCCACCACCCGATCGCCCTGCAACACCAGGTAGCGCAGCAACTGGAAGCTGAGTCCGGCGACGTTGAGCGGCTCACCCGCGCGTTCGACGCGCTGGCGCTCCAGATCGATCACCAGATCCTCCAGGCGGAAACGCGTGGCCTCGCCCACGGACTTACTCGCTGCGCCCGTAGATGTCCGAGTAGCGGACGATGTCGTCCTCGCCCAGGTAATCCCCGGACTGCACTTCGATCAGTTCCAGCGGCTCCTTGCCGGGATTCTCCAGGCGATGCCTGGCGCCGATGGGAATGTAGGTGGACTGGTTCTCGTACAGTTCGAACACGTCGTTGTCGCGCGTTACCCGCGCCACGCCCTTGACCACGATCCAGTGCTCGGCGCGATGCGCGTGCGATTGCAGGGACAGCTTGGCGCCGGGCTTGACCTTGATCCGCTTGACCTGGTGACGCTGCCCCATGTCCACCGAATCGTAGCTGCCCCACGGCCGATGCACTTCACGGTGCAGGACCGCCTGGCTGCGCTGGCCGTCCTTCAGCTGCGCGACTACCTGCTTCACTTCCTGCACGCGGTCCTTGCGCGCGACCAGCACCGCGTCGTCGGTTTCCACCACCACGATGTCGTCCACGCCCACCAGCGCGACCAGCCGCTGCGCATAGGCGTAGCTGTTGCGGGTATCGACGGCGATGACATCGCCATGGTGCGCGTTGCCGCCGGCGTCGCGCTCGGCGACTTCCCACAGCGCGGACCAGCTGCCGACATCGTTCCAGCCGATGTCCACCGGCAGCACCATCGCATGCGCGGTCTTTTCCATGACCGCGTAGTCGATGGAGTCGGACGGGCTGGCGGCGAACGCATCCTTGTCCAGGCGCACGAAATCGCCGTCCTGCCGGGCCTCGGTGAAGGCGGCGCGCACCGCGGCGACGATGTCGGGGCGGAAGCGTTCCAGTTCTTCCAGGTAGCGGCTGGCGCGGAACAGGAACATGCCGCTGTTCCAGTAATAGCCACCGGCGTCCAGATACGACTGCGCGGTCGCGGCATCGGGTTTCTCGACGAAGCGCGACACCTTGCGCAGGCCTTCGCCGGCCTCGGCCTGGATGTAGCCGAAGCCGGTCTCGGGCGCGTCGGGCACGATGCCGAACGTCACCAGCGCTCCCACCTCGGCGGCCGGCGTCGCCGCCTGCACCGCACGCCGGAAGCCGTCGGCATCACGGACGACATGGTCGGACGGCAGCACCAGCAGGATCGGATCCGCCCCTTCCGCCATCGCCTGCAACGCGGCCGCCGCGATCGCCGGCGCGGTATTGCGCCCGACCGGTTCCAGCAGGATGTGCGGCGCCGGCGCGCCGATCTGGCGCAACTGCTCGGCGACCAGGAACCGGTGCTCCTCGTTCGCCACCACGATCGGGCGGGTGGCGGCCAGTGGCGCGACCCGCAGCCAGGTGTCCTGGACCATCGTCCGTTCGCTGGCCAGCGGCAGGAACTGCTTGGGATAGGCTTCGCGCGACAGCGGCCACAGGCGCGTGCCGGAACCGCCGGACAGCAGGACGGGTTGGAGTGCGGCCATGGGTCTCTCGCACGAAATGAGGACGGCAGTTTACCCTTTAGTCCGCAACCACCCCTGTCTGGACACCGCATGACCTCCGAGACGCACGACGACGTCCGTGCCACGCAACGCCTCGCCTGGACGAGGGCTGCCATGGGCGCGCCCGGACTGGCGCTGGAACGGGCTTCGGTGGACGCCGGATTCCGCAGCTACTGGCGCACGCGGGGCGCCGAACCCAGCCGGATCGTGATGGATTCGCCGCCGGGACTGGAGGATGTCCGTCCCTGGCTGCGGGTCCGCGATCTGCTGGAAGCCGGCGGCGTGCGGGTGCCGCAGGTATTCGCGCGCGATGTCGAGTCGGGGTTCCTGCTGCTGGAGGATCTGGGCGGGCCGGCCCTGTTCAAGATCATCGATGCCGACAACGCCGACGAGTGGTTCGGCCTGGCCATCGGCGAACTGCTCAAGCTGCAAGCGATCGCGCCGCCGGCCGACACCGGCGAGTTCGGCGAGGCGTTGCTGCAACGGGACGCCGGCCTGTTCGAGGAATGGTTCCTCGGCCGCCACCTGGGTATCACCCTCGACTGCGATGAAAGCGAGCGGCTGCAACTGGCGCAGCGCCGGCTGATGGACAACGCGCTCGGCCAGGCCCGCGTGCTGACCCATCGCGACTACATGCCGCGCAACCTGATGCCCACCCGGCCGCTGCCGGCGGTGCTGGACTTCCAGGATTGCATCCGGGGACCGGTGGCCTACGATCCGGTCAGCCTGTTCAAGGACGCCTTCCTCAGCTGGCCGCTGGAACGCGTCGACGGCTGGCTGGCCCAGTACCACGCGCGTGCGCTGGAAGCGGGCGTGCCGGTGCCGCGCGACTTTTCGGTGTTCCTGCGCGACGCCGACTGGATGGGCATCCAGCGGCACCTGAAAATCCTCGGCATCTTCTCCCGCCTGCACTACCGCGACGGCAAGACCGGCTACCTGCACGACGCACCGCGCTTCATCGCCTTCCTGGACGAAGTGCTGCCCCGCCATCCGCAACTGGCGGAACTGGGCGATCTGCTGGAACGGCGCATCAAGCCCGCGATGCGGGCCAGGGACGCCGCATGAAGGCACTCATCTTCGCCGCCGGCCTGGGCGAGCGCATGCGCCCGCTGACCGACCACACGCCCAAGCCGCTGCTCGAAGCCGGCGGCAAGCCGTTGATTGTCTGGCACCTTGAAAAACTCGCGGCGATGGGCATCCGCGACGTGGTGATCAACATCAGCTGGCTGGCCGAACAGTTTCCGCGCACGCTGGGCGACGGCGGGCGCTGGGGCCTGCGCCTGCACTGGTCGCACGAAGGGCCGACGCCGCTGGAAACCGGCGGCGGCATGCTGCACGCGCGGCCACTGCTGGGCGAGGAGCCCTTCCTGCTGGTCAACGGCGACGTCTGGACCGACTACGACTTCACCCGCCTGCCCGCCGAACCGGACGGACTGGCGCACCTCGTCATGGTGGATACCCCCGCACACAAGACCCACGGCGACTTCGCGCTGGAGGCCGATGGCACGATCCGCGACGATGGCCCACGGCGCCTCACCTATGCGGGCCTGGGTATCTACCGCCCCGCCCTGCTCGACGACTGGAACGTGGTCATCGGCGATCAGGCCGGCATGCCGCCGCGCTTCGCGCTCGTGCACCTGTTGCGCGCGCACATGCCCGAGGGCGCCATCCACGGCGAGTACTGGGGCGGGGGCTGGACCGACGTCGGCACGCCGGAGCGGCTGGCGCAGCTGGATGCGACGCTGGGTGGCTGAGAAGTTCATCGAGTCACGGTTGTCCACAATCGATGTGGATGAAAAACCGACAAACATGTGGATAAGTGACGGACCGCCCCACGGGGCGGGCGTGTCAAGCCGGTTGGCTGTTTTTTCACCAGGGGATGGAACGGCGGCGCATCATCACGCCCGCCGCCACGCGCGATGACTCAGCGCGGCTCCAGCACGCTGCGCAGGAACGGCACGGTGATTCGCCGTTGCGCCGCCAGCGAAGCCCGATCCAGTTGCTCGAACACCGCCACCAGGCGGCCCAGATCGCGATCGGTGCGGGTCAGCAGCCAGTCGATGGCCGCATCCTCCAGCACCAGGCCGCGCCGCTGCGCGCGTTCGCGCAGGACCTCGCGACGCCCATCGTCGTCCAGCGGCGCCAGCATCACCCGCGTGCACTGCGACAGCCGCGAGCGCAGATCCGGCAGCACCAGTCCGATCTCCGCGGGTACGTCGCGCGCGGTGTACAGCACGCGGATGCCGGCGGGGCGCGCGCGGTTGTGGAAGTCGAACAGCGCGACCTCGTCCTCGCGGTTGCCCGCGATCAGGTCCAGCCCGTCCAGCGCCACCACGTCGTGTCCCTCCAACGCCTCCAGCGCTTCGCGCAGGCGTCCCGCGGCGGCGGCCATCGGCAGGAACGCCGCACGCGCGCCGTTCTGTTCGGCATGCGCGCACAGCGCGAGCGAGAGGTGGGTCTTGCCGGTCCGCGCCGCGCCGCCCAGATACAGCCAGTCGGTCGAGGTGCCCTCGGCCAGCGCACGCAACTGCGCCAGCGCGCCTTCCGGCGCGCCGACGAAACTCTCGAAACGCTGATCCGGCGGATAGCGCAATGCCAGCGGCAGCTGTGGCGTCAGCCCGCCGGGAGACGAGGGACGGCTCACTTCACTTGTCTTCCGTGTTCGGCTTGTCGCCGGCGTCCTCGTCCAGCGCGTTCTTGTCGACGTAGGAGTCGAGCAGGATGGTCGGATGATCGCCCGCATACAGCTTGCTCTGCGTGTAGCGCTCGTGCGCGTAGCGCAGCAGCACGTTGGCGACCGCCGCCACCGGCAGCGCCAGCAGCATGCCGAGGAAACCGAACAGCTGGCCGCCAGCCATGATCGCGAAGATCACCGCCACCGGATGCAGGCCGATGCGATCACCGACGATGCGCGGCGTCAGCACGTAGCCTTCCAGCATCTGTCCGATCACGAACACCACCAGCACCAGCGCCACCAGGCTCCAGTCGCCGCCGGTCTGGACCAGCGCGGCGATCACGCCCAGCACGATGCCGGTGGCGGTGCCCAGGTACGGGACGAAACTGATCAGGCCGGCGATGATGCCGATCAGCAGGCCCAGCTTCAGCCCCACCACCGACAGGCCCACCGCGTAGATCGCGCCCAGCGCCAGCATCACCAGGAACTGCCCGCGCAGGAACGCGCCCAGCACGTCGTTGGATTCCAGTGCCAACCGGTCCACGGTGGCGACGTGATCGCGCGGTATCAGCGCGGCCACGCGCTCGACCAGCTTGTCCCAGTCGCGCAGGAAGTAGAAGGTGAGGATCGGCAGCAGCACGATGTTGGCCACCCAGGCCATCATCGCGAAGCCCGAACGCGACAGGTAACCGAAGAAGGTCGCCGCCACACCGCCGGCCTGCTGCCAGTGGCCGCGTAGCCATTCCATGATCCGGTCCGGATCCAGCCAGGCCACCAGTTCCAGCCCGGTGTGCTGTTCGATCCACGGCAACGCGCGCTGCACGAACCAGTCGCGGTATTCCGGCAGCGATTCCACCAGCGTCACGATCTGCCGTTCCAGCATCGGCACCAGGATCAGCAGCGCCAGCACCAGCAACAGCAGCATCAGGGTGAACACCAGCACCACCGAGGTCGTGCGCGAGCGGCCGGTGCGTTCCAGCCGGTCCACCCAGGGATCGCCCAGCCACCCCAGCAGCGCCGCGCACACGAACGGCGTCAGCACCGGTGCCAGCAGGTAGATCACCCAGCCGACGATGGCGGCGATCAGCAGCCATTGCCAGCGCCTCGCCAGCGTGCCGACCGGAGTGGAGGAAAGATCCATGCGAATGAACGTCCTGTGGGTGCGGGTGGAGTTACTTCAGGCGGAACACCGGCGGTTCGCCTTCGCCGCCGATCAACGGGCTGTCGTCGCCCAGCATGCGGCGGAAACCGGACAGGCCGGAAATCAGTTCCAGATCCAGTTCCAGGGTGTCGCCGCTGGCGCGCACCGGGGTGATCCGGCGCACCACCGCCATCTTCTGCAGTTGCCCCATCAGGCGCAGGTAATCGTCGGTGCTGCGGATGCCGGCGAACACCACCCGGTAGGTACCGGCCGGACCGGCGGTGCCCCGCTTGGCGTAGCGCTTGACCAGCGCATCGGCGGTGCCGTCCGCGCCGCCGGCCATGGCCCGGCGCGCGTCGGTGTCGCTGGTCGACCAGGTGGACAGGACCTTGCCGCCATCGACGAACACCCAGTCGGCGGTCCAGCCGCCCTTGGCGCGGTAGAGCTTGCCGATCAACTGCATCGGCGGGCTGTAGCGGGACGAGGCGCGGGCCACGGCGGCGGTGTCCTGGCGCCAGATCGCGCCCACCAGCGCCTGCTCGGCGGCGTTGCCGGCGGGCAGGCCCAGGCCGTAGCCGCGATCCTGCGCGCGGCTGAGCAGCGGCCGCACCGCGTTGGCCTGCTGCAGGCCGACCAGGCGCGGGCCACTGCCGTCGTTGATGGCCAGCCACACCACCGGCTTGGGCCGCGGCTGCGGCCAGACCGGCAGGCCGAGCACGGCCGCCATGCCGTCCACGCCTTCGGGATCGAAGCGGACGATCAGGGTGGTGCGGAAAGTCGGCGCGCCGCTGGGCGAGGTGCCCTGGTCCTGCCGGTAGTCGTAGCTGTCGACCAGGTTGCGCGCATTGCGCAGTTCCTGGCCCACGCCGGGCCGTCCGGTCACCGAGCGGTCGCCGGACATCTTGGCCAGCACCTGGCCCAGCGCGCGCGCGAACGCGCCGTTGCGTTCGGCCTCACCCTGCCCGTTCACCGGTACCTCGGCCTGGTAGGCGCCGCGCGCGGCGGCGACGTCCCCTTCGGTCCTCAGCCCGCTCTGGGCCAGGGCCGGGGTGACCGTCCACGAGGCGGCCACCAGCGTGGCCGCGGCGAATACGAAAGCTCTCATCCAGCGCATCGAGCGTCCCTGTGCTCCGCAAATCGAGGGAATTGTTGCCCGAATGGATGCCCAGCGCCAACGCCAGCCGTTCAGGGAACGTCCGACTAGGGCGCGGATTCCTTTAAAATCACGCGCCTTGCCCTTCCGATGCATGCCCGTGACCCAGCCGACGCCTCCCGCCTCCACCCCGATGACCTACCGCGACGCGGGGGTCGACATCGACGCCGGCAACGAGGTGGTCGAACGCATCAAGCCGCTGGTCCGGCGCAGCTTCCGCCCCGAAGTGATGGGCGGCCTGGGCGGTTTCGGCGCGCTGTTCGACCTGTCCGGCAAGTACAAGGAGCCCGTGCTGGTGTCCGGCACCGACGGCGTGGGCACCAAGCTCAAGCTGGCCCAGCAGTTGAACCGCCACGACACCATCGGCATCGACCTGGTCGGCATGTGCGTGAACGACGTGCTGGTCCAGGGCGCCGAGCCGCTGTTCTTCCTCGACTATTTCGCCACCGGCAAGCTCGACGTGGAGACCACAGTCGCGGTGGTCGGCGGCATCGCCAAGGGCTGCGAGCTGTCCGGCTGCGCGCTGATCGGCGGCGAGACCGCCGAGATGCCCGACATGTATCCGCCGGGCGAGTACGACCTGGCCGGCTTCACCGTCGGCGCGGTGGAGAAGTCGAAGCTGCTCGACGGCGCCAGGGTGCGCGCCGGCGACCTGCTGATCGGCATCGCCTCCAGCGGTCCGCATTCCAACGGCTATTCGCTGATCCGGCGCATCTACGATCGCGCCGGCCGTCCGGGCGATCTGGATCTGGGCGGCGTGAAACTGGTCGACGCGCTGATGGCCCCGACCCGCCTGTACGTCAAACCGGTGCTGGAACTGCTGAAGACGCACGACATGCACGCGATGGCGCACATCACCGGCGGCGGCCTGACCGAGAACATCATTCGTGTCATTCCCGACGGCCTGGGCCTGCGCATCGACGCCACCGCCTGGACCCTGCCGCCGGTGTTCGACTGGCTGCAGCGCGAAGGCGCCGTGGAAAACAACGAAATGTGGCGCACCTTCAACTGCGGCATCGGCTTCGTGCTGGTGGTCGCGCCCGGCGACGCCGCCGCGGTGGAAGCCGATCTGGCCCGTCTGCAGCTGCCGAACTGGCGCATCGGTGAAGTGACCACCGCCGGCGGCGCCGAGCGCGTGTCCATCGGCTGAACCCGATGCAGCCCGGCAAGCGGATCGCCTTCGCCACGGCGCTGGCGATCTTCGCCCTCAGCTGGATCGCGCCGCGCTGGCCGTTCGAGCAGGCACTGCACAGCAGCCTGACCGTGGTCGGGCTGGTCTGGCTGTGGCTCCATGACCGCCGCTGGCCGATGCGTACCTCGCACTTCGCCCTGATCTGCTTCTTCATCGCCCTGCACTGCATCGGCGCGCGCTGGCTGTATTCCAACGTACCCTACGACCAGTGGGCGCGCGCGCTGAGCGGACACACCCTGAGCGAGCTGTTCGGCTGGCGGCGCAATCATTTCGATCGCCTCATCCACCTGCTCTACGGCATCTGCTTCACCCCGGCCGTGTGGCACTGGCTGCGCCAGCGCTGGCCGCTGACCGCACGCCAGGGCTTCGTCATCGCGGTGATGCTGATCATGTGCACCAGCCTGCTGTACGAATGGCTGGAATGGGCGATCGCGCTGGGACTCTCGCCCGAAGCCGCCGAGTCCTACAACGGCCAGCAGGGAGATATCTGGGACGCCCACGCCGACATGCTGCTGGCCACCGTCGGCGCGCTTTCGGTATGGCCCATGATGCGACGCGAACGCCTGGAGCCTGTCCACGCATGAAAAAGAATCGCATCGCGATCCTGGTTTCCGGGCGCGGCAGCAACCTGCAGGCGCTGCTCGACGCCATCGACGCCGGCCAGTTGCAGGCCGAAATCGTCGGCGTGTTTTCCGACAGGCCCAAGGCCGCTGCGCTGGAACGCGTGGCCGGGCCGCTGCGCTGGAGCGCGGACGCGCGCCGGTTTCCGGATCGCGCCAGTTTCGACGCGGCGCTGGCCGACGCAGTGGACGCGGTCCGACCCGACTGGGTGATCTGCGCCGGCTACATGCGCATCCTGGGCGAGGCGTTCATCACCCGCTTCCGCGGCCGCCTGCTCAACATCCATCCCTCGCTGCTGCCGAAGTACCGCGGCCTGCATACCCACGCGCGCGCGCTGGAAGCCGGCGACCGCGAGCATGGCGCGAGCGTGCACTGGGTGGTGCCGGAGCTGGACGCCGGCGCGGTGATTGCCCAGGCGGTCATCCCGGTGCTGCCCGGCGACGGTCCCGAGGATCTGGCTACCCGCCTGCTGCCGCGGGAACACGCGCTGCTGGCGGCGGTCGCCGCGCTGGCGGTTTCCGGCCGTCTCACTGAACAGGGAGACGAAGCTTGGCTGGATGGTCAGCCCTTATTAAAACCCCTGTCCCTAGATTCTGCCGGTCAACTGACCCTCCCCTCCGCGACATGACGCCGCTCCCGACCCGCGCAACGCTGCTGGCCATCCTGCTGCTGATCAGCGCACCCGCGTGGGCGCTGGAGCCGTTCGTGGCCACCTATGACGCCTATCGCGCCGGCAAGCTCGCCGGCAGCGCGACCATGAAGGTCGCGCAGGTGTCGGGCGAGAACCGCTGGCAGGTCGACCTGGGCGTGCGCGGCACCCGCGGCCTGGCTCGCCTGTCGGGGCTGGACATCCAGCAGAGCACCCTGTTCGACACGAACGGCACGGATTTCCGTCCGCTCAGCCAAGCCACCACCCAGAGCGCGCTCTTCACCGGCAAGAAGGTGGTCGGTGTCTATGATTGGAACGCGCGGTCGGCCCAATGGCAGGGTGATCTGAAAAAGAACCGCCGCGCGCCCGTGCCGCTCCAGACCGGCGACATGAGCGCCCTGCTGGTCAACCTGGCGGTCATCCGCGATGCCGAACCCGGCCGCCAGTTGCACTACCGGGTGGTCGATTTCGGCAAGACCCGTGACTACCAGTACGCGGTCGCGCCACAGACCGAAATCGTCGCCGTGGACGATCTCAGCTACGACGCCATGCGGGTGGATCGCACCAACGGCGGCAATGACGAAACCATTTTCTGGGTGGCCCAGGGCGTTCCCACGCCGGTTCGCATCCTCCAGCGCGAGGATGGCGAGGACAAACTGGATCTGCGCCTGGTCGAGTACCAAGGAGTACCGTAAGCCATGAAAAAAATGTCTCCCTTCCTTCGTTTCCGCACCCCGGCGCTGGCCCTGCTGCTGGCCATGGCCACCGCACCCGCATGGGCCGTGGACGCCTTCACCGCGCAATACCAGGCCAGTGCGCTGGGCATGCTCGGCGAAGGTCAGATGAGCGTCACCGCGCAGGGCAACAACCGCTGGCAGTACAGCCTGAGCATCCGCAACCAGCTGGTCGACCTGAGCCAGAAGACCGTGTTCGACGAACAGAATGGCCGCCTGCGCCCGCTGTCCAGCAGCGACAGTTCGCGCATCCTGGTCAAGAAGAAGTCGGTTGACACGGTCTACGACTGGAGCAAGTCGCAGGCCACCTGGACCGGCGACATCAAGCCGGACCGCGCCGGACCGCTCAAGCTGCAACCGGGCGACATGGACGCGCTGCTGGTCAACCTGGCCATCGTGCGCGATGTCGCCGCCGGCAAGCCGCTGCGCTACCGCATGGTCGAGAACGGCCGCGCCAAGCCGATGAGCTACCAGGTCGCCGGCAAGGAACAGATCACCGTGGCCGGCAAGTCCCAACAGGCCACCAAGCTGGTACGCACCGACGGCAACAAGCAGATGATCGTCTGGGTGGTGCCGGACATGCCGGTGCCCGCGCGCATCCTGCAGCGCGAGAACGGCCAGGATTCCATCGACCTGACCATCAAGTCCTGGCGCTGAGCCCGACTGGAAAGCAAAAAAAGCCCGGCATTGCCGGGCTTTTTTCTTGCGGTTGATCCGCCGTTACTTCTTGCCGCCGGCTTCGGCTTCGTCGGCCACCGTGGTCCGGCAGTCCACCCGGATCGACTGGCCGTTGCTGCGCCAGGCGTAGGAACGGCATTCACGCCGGCCCTCGGTCTGCTTCTCCACCACCACCGCGTAGAACGCCTGCATGATTTCCTGCTCGGTGACGGTGCCGTCGCCGTTCCAGTCCATGTCCTTGTTGGAAATGCCGCTGGTGCCGGCGGCACCGGTGAAATGCAGGTAGGCCAGAATCGCCAGCAGCAGGGCGAAGAACACCAGCAGTGCCTTGCGCCGGGGCGAGAAACGTGTGCGCTTGGTCGTCGACATCGTGGCGTACTCAGGAAATCCGGCGGATCTTGGCGCCCAGCGCGCCCAGCTTTTCTTCGATGTTCTCGTAGCCGCGATCCAGGTGGTAGATGCGGTCGATCACGGTGTCGCCCTCGGCGACCAGGCCAGCCAGGATCAGCGACGCCGAAGCGCGCAGGTCCGTGGCCATCACCGGCGCGCCGCTGAGTTTTTCCACCCCGCGCACGATCGCGGTGTGGCCTTCCACGCGGATGTCCGCGCCCAGGCGCAGCAGTTCGTTCACGTGCATGAAGCGGTTTTCGAAAATGGTTTCGTTGATCACGCCCACGCCCTCGGCCACGCAGTTCAGCGCCATCAGCTGCGCCTGCATGTCGGTGGGGAAAGCCGGATACGGCGCGGTGGTCAGGCTGACCGCGCGCGGGCGCTTGCCGAGCATGTCCAGGCTGATGCTGTCTTCGGTCGTCTCGATCGAGGCGCCGGCCTCGCTCAGCTTGTCCAGCACCGCGTCGAGGGTGTCGCCACGCGCGCGGCGGGCGATGATGCGGCCGCCGGTCATCGCCGCGGCGACCAGGAACGTGCCGGTCTCGATGCGATCCGGCAGCACCGCGTGACGACCGCCGTTGAGGCGCTCGACGCCGCGGACGACGATGCGCGGCGTGCCGGCGCCCTCGATGTCCGCGCCCAGCGCGATCAGGCAGTTGGCCAGATCGGTGATTTCCGGTTCCATCGCGGCGTTCTCGAGCACCGTGGTGCCCTCGGCCAGGGTCGCGGCCATCAGCACGTTCTCGGTGCCGGTGACGGTGACCATGTCGAACACATAGCGACCGCCCTTCAGGCGCTTGGCCTTGGCCTTCACGTAGCCGTTTTCGACCACGATGTCGGCGCCCAGCGCCTGCAGCCCCTTGATGTGCTGGTCGACCGGACGCGAACCGATCGCGCAGCCGCCCGGCAGCGAGACCTCCGCCGCGCCGTACTTGGCCAGCAGCGGGCCCAGCACCAGGATCGAGGCGCGCATGGTCTTGACCAGTTCGTAGGGCGCCACGTGCTGGTTGACGCTGCGCGGATCGACGGTGATGCCGCTGCCGCGCGACAGGGTGCCCTCGTCGATGCTGATGCCCGCGCCCAGCTCGCCGAGCAGCTTGATGGTGGTGACCACGTCGTGCAGGTGCGGCACGTTGGTGATTTCCACCGGCGCATCGGCGAGCAAGGTGGCGCAAAGAATCGGCAATACCGCGTTCTTGGCGCCGGAGATGGTGACTTCACCCTGGAGCGGGATACCGCCGGTCACTACGATTTTCTGCATGGATCACTCGAATGGGATGAGGGTGACGGGAAGAGGGGATTGAAGCGCGGAGCGCCCGGCTCATTCGCCGGGACGGGTCCGGTGCTGCTCGGCGTCGTCGTGGATGTCGTACCACTCCGCCTTGGAACCGACAAAGATGTGCATCGACGGCCCGGCCGGCAAGGGGGTGTCCAGCGTTCCCACCCGCAGCCGCAGCATGTCCGGCATGGCGTCGCGGCGACTGTACAACGGCGACGCGCAGCGCCGGCAGAACATCCGGTGGACGCCGGGCGAGGATTCGTAGCCGGCCAGCAGTTCCGCGCCTTCGAGCAACTCGAAATCGCCGGTGGCGATCGGCACCACCGCCTGGAATGCCGAGCCGTTGGCCTTGCGGCAGCGCGAGCAATGGCAGACCACCATCGCCCCCGGTTCGCCGCGCACCCGGTAGCGGATGCCGCCACACAGGCAACTGCCGGAAAGCGCGGGAGCCGAAGGCGCGGTCATCCGGCTTATTTGCCGTCCGGGGTGACCGTCTTCAGGGCCAGCGCGTGGATGGCGCCTCCCATCAGATCGCCCAGGGTGGCGTAGACCATCCGGTGCCGGGCCAGCGGCAACTTGCCGCGGAAGGCTTCCGCCACCACCGTCGCCTCGAAGTGCACGCCGTCCTCGCCCTCGACCTGCGCCTGCGCGCCGGGGAGGCCGGATTCGATGAGTTTACGGATGGTTTCGGCGTCCAACGGGCATTTCCTAATAAAATGGCCGCCTATTCTACTCCCGGCACGGCGCGCGCATGCCCCAGACGCTTCCCCACAATCCGGCCGTGCAGGACGCCCAATTGGCCGCCAGCGGGCGACGCGTGATCGACATCGAGGCACAGGCGCTGACCGCGCTGGCCAGCCGCCTCGATGGCAGCTTCTCCGCGGCCTGCCAGGCGATCCTGGCCAGCCGCGGCCGGGTCGTGGCGACCGGCATGGGCAAGTCCGGGCACATCGCGCGCAAGATCGCCGCCACCCTCGCCTCCACCGGCACCCCGGCCTTCTACGTGCATCCGGGCGAAGCCGGGCATGGCGATCTGGGCATGATCACCGACACCGACGTGGTGCTGGCGATTTCCTATTCCGGCGAATCGGACGAACTGCTGATGCTGCTGCCGGTGCTCAAGCGCCAGGGCAACACCGTCATCGCGATGACCGGCAGGCCGGGCTCCACGCTGGCGCGCGAATCCAGCCTGCATCTGGACGTCAGCGTGCCGGCCGAAGCCTGCCCGCTCGATCTGGCCCCGACCAGCAGCACCACCGCGACCCTGGCGATGGGCGACGCGCTGGCGGTGGCCCTGCTCGAAGCCCGCGGCTTCACCGCCGACGACTTCGCCCGCTCCCACCCAGCCGGCAGCCTCGGCCGCCGCCTGCTGCTGCACATCACCGACGTCATGCATGCCGGCGACGACGTGCCGCGGGTCGGCGAGGACGCCACCCTCAGCGAAGCCCTGATGGAAATGAGCCGCAAGCGCCTGGGCATGACCGCGGTGATCGACGCCGGCGGACGCCTGGTCGGCCTGTTCACCGACGGCGACCTGCGCCGGACCCTGGACAGCCCCGGGCTGGACATCCGCCACGCGCGCATCGCCGAGCTGATGACCCGCCAGCCCAAGACCATCGGTGCCGACCAATTGGCGGTGGAAGCGGCCCGGATGATGGAAACCCATAAAATCAGCGGCCTGATCGTGGTCGACGCTGAACAGCGGCCGGTCGGAGCCCTTAACATTCATGACCTGTTGCGCGCGCGCGTGGTCTAAGGTGCGCTGATATCCGGAAGGGGCTGCCGGGAATCGCCATTCCCGTCCTTCCGGTCCTTTCCGGCCGCGCGGTCCCCGCTCTCCCCGCTTCCTCTTTCCTGCAGACGCCATGCCCCTGTCCCACCTCGCCGATATCGACGATGCCCTGATTGCCCGCGCCCGCCAGGTGCGGCTGGCCTGCTTCGACGTCGACGGCACGCTGACCGATGGCCGCCTGCTCTACGACGACGAGGGCCGGGAATCCAAGGCGTTCCACATCCACGACGGCCAGGGCCTGGTCCTGCTGCGCCGCGCCGGCATCGAGGTGGCCCTGATCACCGCCCGCCACAGCCCCGCGGCGGAACGCCGCGCGCGCGAGCTGGGCGTGCGCATCCACACCGGGGTCAAGGACAAGCTGGCCCAGGTCGATGCCCTCTGCGCCGAACTGGGGCTGGAACGCGCCCAGGTGGCCTTCATGGGCGACGATCTTCCGGATGTGCCGCCGCTGCGCGCGGTCGGCCTGGCCATCGCGCCGGCCGACGCCCACGCCTGGACCGCCCGCCACGCCCACTGGCGCACCCGCGGCCGCGCCGGTCGTGGTGCCGCCCGCGAAGCCTGCGACCTGTTGCTGGGCGCGCAGGATCAGGCTGCCGGCCTGTGGGAAGGCATCGCATGAACTGGCGCCTGACCATTGGCCTGGTGCTGCTGGTGGCCGCCATCCTCAGCGGCTGGTCGGCCTGGAAGCAGCGCGCCCGCCCGGAAGCCGGCGGGGCCGGCCCGGACCGCTCCGACTACGTGATGCACGACTTCGAGGTCGTCGCGCTCGACAAGCAGGGCAAGGAAGCGGTGACCCTGCGCGCCCCGGAAATGCACCGCAATCCCGCCGACCAGAGCCTGTCGATCACCACCCCGCTGTTCCTGCTGCCCGACAGCGAGGGCAAGTACTGGCAGATGCGCTCCAAGACCGGCTGGATGAGCCCGGATCACTCGGAACTGCGGCTGCTGACCGACGTCCAGGGCACCAGCCCGGCCGATGCGCCGCCGCCGACCACCTTCCGTACCGAGCGGCTGGACGTCTTCCCGGACAAGAATCTGGCCACCACCGAGCTTCCGGTCACCATCACCCGGCCCGGTTCTATACTCAGCGGGGTCGGTTTCGAGACCCACCTCAAGAACAAAACCTACGAATTCAAATCCCAGGTCAAAAGTGTCTATGCACCCAAGTCTGCGCGCTAGCGCCCTGTTGCTTCCGCTCCTGCTGGCCTGCACCGCGGCGTGGGCCAAGTCGTCCGATCGCAACCAGGAAATGGTCATCGATGCCGGCCACCAGAACGGCTCGTACGAAGGCAACAGCAAAATCATGCTGAGCAAGGGCGTGGCCGTCACCCAGGGCTCGCTGGACATCCGCTCCAGCACCGGCGAGATCTACATGAACAACGGTGAGATCTCGCGCGCGGTGTTCACCGGCAAGCAGGTCAAGCTGAAGCAGCAGATGGACGATGGCTCCTGGATGGACGCCACCGCCGATCGCGTCGAGTACGACATGACGACCGAGACCATCACCTTCATCGGCAACTACACGGTGAAGTCGCCGCGCGGCTCCAACAGCGGCCAGAAGATGGTCTACAACACCAAGACCGGCAACATGGAAAGCGGCGGCGACGGCACCCGCGTGCGCACCGTGATCAAGCCGAAGACGGCGCAGCCGCAGGGCACCAAGTGATGCTGACCGCACAGGGGCTGCGCAAGACCTATCGCCAGCGCAAGGTCGTCAGCGATTTCGGGCTGAGCCTGGAAGCCGGCGAAGTGGTCGGCCTGCTGGGGCCGAACGGCGCCGGCAAGACCACCTGCTTCTACATGATCGTCGGCCTGGTCGCCGCCGATGCCGGCAAGATCGAACTGGACGGCCAGGACATCACCGCCGAGCCGATGTACCAGCGCGCCAAGCTGGGCGTGGGCTACCTGCCGCAGGAACCCTCGGTGTTCCGCAAGCTGAGCGTGGCCGACAACATCCGCCTGGTGCTGGAACTGCGCGAGGACCTGGACGAGGCCGGCATCGAGAAGGAACTGGCCTCGCTGCTGGACGAACTGCAGATCAGCCACGTCTCCGAGCAGTTGGGCGCCAGCCTGTCCGGCGGCGAGCGGCGGCGCTGCGAAATCGCCCGGGCACTGGCCGCCAGGCCCCGCCTGATGCTGCTGGACGAGCCGTTCGCCGGCGTGGACCCCACTCTCGGTCGGCGAGATCCAGCGCATCGTCAAGCACCTCAAGAACCGCGGCATCGGCGTGCTGATCACCGACCACAACGTGCGCGAGACCTTGGGAATCTGCGACCGGGCGTATATCCTCAACGAAGGCAGCGTGCTGGCGCAGGGGGCACCGGACGCGCTGCTGGCCAATCCGGACGTGCGGCGCGTGTACCTGGGGGAAACCTTCCGTCTCTGAGGGCAGGGCCGCACCACCCGGACCGCAGGCCGTGCCGCCGCCTTCGGACATCGGATGAAACCACGCCTCCAGACATCGCTGGGACAGCAACTGGTCATGACGCCGCAGCTGCGTCAGGCCATCCGCTTGCTGCAGATGTCGACCGCGGAGCTGGAGGTGGAAATCACCCAGGCCGTGGAATCCAATCCCCTGCTCGACTGGGCCGACGATGCGCCCGCCGCTGGGGAAGATGGCCCGCCGGCCGAGGCCGAGCGCGGCAACCAGGAAGAATCCCGCCACGACGAGGACGGCGCGTCCGGCGACGACGACTGGGCACCGGACGAAGGACCATGGGCCACCTCGGGCGGCGGCTCCTTCGATGATGACGATCCCGGCAGCGCGGCCGAGCGGATCGCCGAAACCGACACCCTGCGCGATCACCTGCTCTGGCAGCTCCATCTGTCGCACCTGTCGCCGCGGGATCGCCGCATCGGCAGCGCACTGATCGATGCGCTGGAAGAAGACGGCTACCTGCGCGAACCGCTCTCCGGCATCGCCGAGACCCTGAAGCCGGACCTGGAAGCCAGCGAGGACGAGATCAGCGTGGTGCTGCACCAGTTGCAACGCTTCGATCCGGTCGGCGTGGGCGCCCGCAACCTCGGCGAATGCCTGCGCCTGCAACTGCTGGTGCTCAGCGACGACACGCCCGGCAAGGCGCTGGCGCTGCGCATCGCCGCTGGTCCGCTGGATCGGCTGCCGCGCAGCGGCGTGGCCGGCATCGCCACCGAACTCAAACAACCGCTGGCTGAAGTGGAAACCGCGGTCGCCCTGCTGCGCACCCTGGATCCCAAGCCCGGCGCGCAGATCGGCGAGCTGGGCAGCGATACCTACGTGGTGCCCGACTGCGTGGTCTGGCGCCAGCGCGGCGTCTGGCGGGCGGCCCTGGCCGGCAACAACCTGCCCCGGATCGGCATTCATCGCGGCTACGAACAGATGATCCGGCGCTGCGGCGAAAGCGACGCCGGCTACCTCAAGGGGCACTTGCAGGAAGCCCGCTGGCTGCTCAAGAGCCTGGAGGCGCGCGGCGAGACCCTGCTCAAGGTCACCCGCTGCCTGATCCGTGAACAGGCCGGCTTCCTGGAATTCGGCGAACAGGCGCTGCGCCCGCTGACCCTGCGCGAGGTCGCCAGCGAAGTCGGCCTCCACGAATCCACGGTTTCACGGGCAATCGCGCGCAAGTACGTCCGCACGCCCCGTGGAACCCTGCCGCTGCGGGCCTTCTTCGCCTCCGGCATCGACACCGAGGGCGGCGGCGAGGCGTCCAGCACGGCCATCCAGGCCATGATCCGTCGGCTGATCGAACAGGAAAACCCGCGCAAACCCTTGTCCGACGCCAAGCTCGCGGACCTGCTGAAAGCCTCCGGCATCCCGGTGGCGCGGCGTACGGTCGCCAAATACCGTGAAGCCCTGCACATACTTTCGTCGCACGAACGCGTGCGCCTGGACTGAATCCGCGTTTTTCCTTCGCACCGCTTGATCACGGTCGGAATCAGGCCCATCTTGTCATCGTGGCGATTCGCCGCGTTGACGGAGATGTCCTGGAACCCAAGCCTGATTCCGTTGTCATAGCTGCACGACAACGCGTTCTCAGCAGTGCCGACAGCACTGCATCACCGACAGAAGGAGGCAAGCGATGCGTATCGAGACCTACGGGCATGAAATCGAAGTCACCCCCGCCCTGCGCGAATACGTGGAAAACAAGCTGAAGCGCCTGGAGCGCCATTTCGACCAACCCTTCGAAGTCCGTACCCAACTCTGTACGCGCAAACCCGACTACGTCGCCGAAGCGACCGTCTCCCTCGCGGGCCGTACCCTCCATGCCGACGCCGGTGCGCAGACCATGTACGCCGCCATCGACATCCTGGCCGACAAGCTCGATCGCCTGCTGGTCAAGCACAAGGAAAAGAAGACCGACGTGCAACGCGGCATCCGCGTGGAAGCCGTCGGCTGAGGTAGTTCCCGCCCCCAACCGCCCTTGCCTGCGACCGTCGCGGTCCGGGCAGGGGCGCCGCAGCACTCTTCACGCTGCATTAGCAGTTCCCATCCCTCCGGATTACACTCCCCCTGCCTGCGCCGTCCGCGCGCCCGGCGGGTTGCATTGATGCGCCCGCCGCATGCGCATCCCGCACGACGCTGCCGCACCTTCCCACTTCCCTGTCCGTCCTCGCATGATGAATACCAGTATCACCGCACGCGAACTGTTCGAGCAGCAGAAGGAAAAGCTCGCCCTGCGCTGGGTGGCCGGGCAGAAGGGCGAAAACCGGATCCTCGAAGCCGGCGACACCATCGCGCGGCGTCCATCGCTGGCCGGCTATCTCAATGCGGTCTATCCCAACAAGGTGCAGATCCTGGGCACCGAGGAACTGACCTGGCTGGACTCGCTGGATTCGCGCCAGCGTTGGGAAACCATCGAGAAGATCATCCAGTTCCGGCCGCTGGCGCTGGTCATCAGCAAGAACCAGCAGTGCCCGGAAGATCTGCGCGAAGCGGCGAACGAATCCGACACGCCGCTGTGGATCTCGCCCAAGCGCGGACATGAGCTGCTGAACCATCTGTCCTACCATCTCGCGCGCACGCTGGCGCCGCGGGTGACGCTGCACGGCGTGTTCATGGAGATCTATTCGATCGGCGTGCTGATCACCGGCGAAGCCGGTTCCGGCAAGAGCGAACTGGCGCTGGAACTGCTGAGCCGCGGCCATCGCCTGGTCGCCGACGACGCCCCCGAGTTCACCCAGATCGCGCCGGACGTGCTCGACGGCACCTGCCCCGAGCTGTTGCAGGATCTGCTCGAAGTGCGCGGACTGGGCGTGCTGAACGTGCGCGAGATGTTCGGCGACACCGCGGTGAAGAAGAACAAGTACCTGCGCCTGATCGTGCACCTGACCCGGCCGATGACCGAACCCAATCCGCACGGTTACGAGCGCCTCACCGGCGATTCCGGCACCCGCCACGTGCTGGATCTCGACGTGCCGCTGATCACCCTGCCGGTGATGCCGGGCCGCAATCTGGCCGTGCTGACCGAGGCGGCCACCCGCCTGCACATCCTGCGCACCAAGGGCATCGATCCGGCCGCGATGTTCATCGCCCGCCACAGCAACCTGCTGGAGCGGAGCACGCCATGAGTTCGCTGGAAGAGGACATCCCTGCGGCGGTGCGCGCGGCGCCCCCGACCGTGGTCATCGTCAGCGGCCTGTCCGGCTCGGGCAAGTCGGTGGCGCTGAAGACCTTCGAGGATCTGGACTACTACTGCGTCGACAACCTGCCGGTCGAACTGCTGCCGCCGTTCGTGCGCAGCCTGATGAAGGGCGACACCCTGCCGCAGAAGATCGCGGTCGGCATCGACGCCCGCAGCGGCCACGCCGAACTGGGCAAGCTGGCGCAATGGCGCGCCGCGCTGGCGCAACTGGGGCTGGAAGGCACGCTGATCTTCTTCGACGCCGCCGATGAAATCCTGCTGCGGCGCTATTCCGACACCCGCCGCCGGCACCCGCTCAGCCACAGCCACACCGGCCTGTCGCTGCAGGAAGCCATCCGCCGCGAGCGCGAGGTCACCGTGCCGCTGCGCGAGGCGGCCGATGTCGTGATCGACACCAGCCAGCTCAACGTGCACCAGCTGCGCCGCCGCATCATCGCCGAATTCGCGCTCAACCGCGGCGCGGCGCTGTCGCTGCTGTTCGAATCCTTCGCCTACAAGCGCGGCGTGCCGGCCGATGCCGACTTCGTGTTCGACGCCCGGGTGCTGCCCAACCCGCACTGGAATCCGGAACTGCGCCCCTATTCCGGGCGCGACCCGAAGGTGCGCGAGTACCTGCGCTCCCAGGCGGAGGTTTCCGAATACGTCGGCCAGGTCAGCCAGTTCCTCGACACCTGGCTGCCGCGCCTGCGCGGCGAGACCCGCAGCTACGTGACCATCGCCTTCGGTTGCACCGGCGGCAAGCACCGCTCGGTCTACCTGGCCGAGACCCTCGCCCAGCACGCCCGAAACCAGGGCTGGGAAGAAGTCGCCACCTTCCACCGGGAACTGGACTAGGCGCGTCCGGCGATGCGCGGCGGCGCCGGTTCCGCCGCGCCTTGACCCGCCCTTCACGCGCAACGCCGCGTCCCGCGAAAACCGCTTCCGGCTTGTCATCCCGGTCTGTTAACGTTCCGGAATGGCTTGTGGCATCCTCCTGATCACCCATCCCGGCATCGGCGCGTCGGTCCTGGCCGTCGCGGCGACCCTGCTGCGTCAGTTGCCATTGAAGGCGGAAGCCTTCGAGGTTCCGTTCGACGCCGACCTGGACACGCTGCTGCCGCAGGCTTCGGCCGCGCTGCGGCGGGTCGACGGCGGCGATGGCGTGCTGGTGCTGACCGATCTGTACGGCGCCAGTCCCAGCAATCTCGCCGGCAAGCTGGCGCGGCTGGGAACGCCGATCCGGCGGGTGTCCGCATTGAGCCTGCCGATGCTGTTGCGGGTGATGAATTATTCGGAACAGGGACTGGACGAACTGCCGGCGACCGCGGCCGCCGGCGCACGCAACGGAGTCATCCACGACGATGCTTGAACGCGAACTCACCGTTTCCAACCGCCTGGGCCTGCACGCCCGTGCAACCGCAAAACTGGTCCAGGCCCTGGCCGGCTTCCGCTGCAACGTGACGCTGGCCGCCAAGGGACGCGAGGTCAACGCCAAGAGCATCATGGGCGTGATGCTGCTGGCCGCCGGCCAGGGCACGCCGGTGATCGTGCGCGTGGACGGCGAGGACGAGGCGGCCGCGATGGACACGGTTGCCGCCCTGTTCGAACGACGGTTCGACGAGGACGCCTGATGCGGACGCTGCTGTCGGGCCATGGCGCATCGCGCGGAAGCGCACTGGGGCGCGCCCGGGTCCGGCTGCCGCACGCCCTGGAAGTCGCCGAGCAGCGCATCCACGCCAACGAGGTGGAGGCCGAGCTGCGACGCCTGCACGTGGCGGTCGACGCCACCCGCGAGGAAATGCACCGCCTGCGCGATCGCCTGCATGGCGCGCTGGCGCGCGAAGTCGGCGAGTTCCTCGATCTGCATGCCCTGTTGCTGGACGATCCGGAACTGCTGTACGGCCTGGACGAGCTGATCCGCACCGGCCGCTACAGCGCCGATTACGCGCTGCGCCTGCAGCGGGATCGGCTGGCGGCGGTGTTCGAGGGCATGGACGATGCCTACCTGAAGAGCCGGATGGACGATCTCGACCACGTGATCGGCCGCATCCACGTCCATCTCCAGCAGCGTGCGGTGGATGCCGAAGGCGTGGCCGGCGACATCCTGGTCTGCGACAACATCGCCCCGTCCGAACTGGCGCAGCTGCAATCGCAGGGCGTGGTCGCGATCGTCACCGCGGCCGGCAGCGCGCTCTCGCACAGCGCGATCCTGGCGCGCAGCCTGCACATGCCGCTGGTGGTCGGCGCGGCACAGGCGCTGCAGCGGGTCAACGACGGCGACGCGCTGATCGTCGACGGCGCCACCGGCCGGGTGGTGGTCGAACCGAACGCGGCGGACCTGCGCGGCTATCGCGAACGCCTGCGCAAGGCCGCGCGCGAGGAACGCGAGCTGGGCCGCCTGCGCTCCAAGCCCAGCCGCACCCGCGACGGCATGGACATCGCGTTGTACGCCAATGCCGAATCGCTCGACGACGTCGCCCGCGCGCACGCGCTCGGCGCGGCCGGCGTGGGGCTGTACCGCACCGAATTCCTGTTCCTGCAGCGCAACGAGTTGCCGGACGAGGACGAGCAGTTCCGCGCCTACCGCGACGTGGTGCTGGGCATGAGCGGCCGGCCGGTCACCATCCGCACCCTGGATCTGGGCGCGGACAAGGCCGACCGCACCGGATTGGTGCTGGACGACGAGGACAATCCCGCGCTCGGCCTGCGCGGGGTGCGCCTGTCGCTGGCGCGCGACGGCGTGTTCGATACCCAGTTGCGCGCCATCCTGCGCGCGTCGGCCTACGGCCCGGTGCGCATCCTGATCCCGATGATCAGCAGCCGCGAGGAGATCCTGGCCATCCGGCGGCTGATCAAGCGCGTCTCCACCCAGTTGCGCAAGCGCGGGCTGGAAATCGCCGGCCAGGTGCAGCTGGGCGCGATGATCGAAGTACCGGCGGCGGCGATCGCCATGCACGGCTTCGTCGATGTGGTCGATTTCGTTTCCATCGGCACCAACGACCTGGTGCAGTACCTGTTGGCCGCCGATCGCAACAACGAGGCGCTGGGCGAACTGTATTCGCCGCTGCATCCGGGCGTGATCCGGCTGCTGCGGCACGTGATCTCCATCGGCCAGGCCCATGAGGTGCCGGTGGCGGTGTGCGGCGAAATGGCCGGCGACCCGCGGCTGGCGCCGCTGCTGCTGGCGCTGGGGCTGCGTGAATTCAGCCTGCATCCGAGCACGCTGCTGGAACTGCGTCGCGTGATCCGCGCCAGCGACTGGGAAGCCCTGCAGGCGTCCACCGACAAGCTGCTCAAGGCCCGCGATCGCGCCGGCATCGAGCGCTGGCTGAAGTCCGCCGCGGTCTGATCCATCGCCTCGGCACGGAAAGTGCCCGCATGGGGTGTCCATAATCTCGACGGCAGGCGATAATGCCGCGATGAACATCTGATGCCACGGTCGCATCCGTCCCGCGGATCGGCCCCGTTTCGGAGCACTGCATGGCCGAAGCCGTCCGCCACGACAAGACCGCGCGTCAACTGCGCCTGCTTTCCGATGCCCTCGACAGTGGTCGACTGGGCCCGGTGCGCCGTCTCGTCAATACCCTGGCCCCCGCCGAAATCGGCAACCTGCTCGAATCGCTGCCGCCCGGCAAGCGCGAGGTGGTGTGGGGGCTGGTGGACGCCGAGGACGACGGCGAGGTGCTGGTCCACGTCGGCGACGAGGTCCGCGAGAGCCTGCTGGCGGAGATGGACCCGGACGAAATCGTCGCCGCGGTCGAAGACCTGGACATCGACGACCTGGCCGATCTGGTCGAGGACCTGCCGGACACCGTCATCGACGAAGTCCTCAAGTCGATGGACCGGGAGAACCGCGAGCGGCTGGAGCAGGTGCTGTCCTACCCGGAGGACTCCGCCGGCCGCCTGATGAACCCGGACGTGGTGACCGTGCGCGCCGACGTCAATGTCGACGTCGTGCTGCGTTACCTGCGCCTGCGCGGCGAACTGCCGGACCACACCGATCACCTGTTCGTGGTCAGCCGCCGCCACCAGTACCTGGGCCGGGTCTCGCTGGCCTCGCTGGTCACCCATGAGGACAGCACGCCGATCAACCGCCTGATCGACGACGAGCAGCCGGCCATCGACGTCGGCGAGAGCGCCGAGGAAGTCGCCCGCCAGTTCTCCGACCACGACTGGATTTCCGCGCCGGTGGTGGACGACAACAACATCCTGCTCGGCCGCATCACCATCGACGACGTGGTCGACATCATCCGCGAAACCGCCGAGCACCAGGCGCTGGGCGCCGCCGGCCTGGACGAGGACGAGGATCTGTTCTCGCCGGTGCGGCGCGCGTTCCGCCGCCGCCTGATCTGGCTGGGCATCAACCTGTGCACGGCGTTCCTCGCCGCCAGCGTGGTCGGCCAGTTCGAGGGCAGCATCGCCAAGCTGGTCGCGCTGGCCGCGCTGATGCCCATCGTCGCGGGCATGGGCGGCAATGCCGGCACCCAGGTGCTGGCGCTGATGGTGCGCGGCCTGGCGCTGGGCCAGATCGGCGCGTCCAACGTGATGACCTTGCTCAAGAAGGAACTGGCGGTCGCGCTGATCAACGGCCTGTGCCTGGGCGTGGGCCTGGGCATCATCGTGTTCCTGTGGTTCCGCCAGCCCGGCCTGTCGCTGGTCATCGGCACTGCCCTGACCATCAACCTGCTGACCGCGGCGACCGCCGGCGTGCTGGTGCCGCTGACGCTCAAGCGGCTCGGCTTCGATCCGGCGCTGGCCGGCGGCGTCATCCTCACCACCGTCACCGACGTGATGGGCTTCCTCAGCTTCCTGGGCCTGGCCACGGTCATCCTGTTGCAGTGAGTACGCGGCTGCGCCACCCTGCGCCCGACGGCGCACACGGGAGGCGACAGCATGCTGGCGAAGATCGCGACATCCGGCCTGGCCAACCTGATCCTGCTGGCGGGCATTCCTTTCCTGCTCTACTGGGGCTGGCATCGCTGGCGGCACCGGCGCTCCCTGGCCGAGGTCGCCCGCCGCGCCGGGCTGCGGCTCGGTCCGCCCCGTTACCTGGCCTATGCGGTGCTTGCCGCGCTCCTCAACATCGCCGCCCTGCTCGCCTGGTCGCCACCGATCTCGTCCTTCACCAGCCACGATTCGCCGCAACGGGTGTTCGAAGGACTGGGATTGAGCGGGACTTCAGTGCTGATGGCGCTGATCTACGGCGTCGTCACCACCGGCTTCTGCGAGGAATTCCTGTTCCGCGGCCTGCTCGCCGGCAGCCTGGCGCGGCGGCTGCCGACCTGGCTCGCCAACGGTTTGCAGGCTTTCCTGTTCCTGCTGCCGCACCTGCTGGTGCTGCGGGTGCGCCCGGAACTGTGGCCGCTGCTGCCGGTAGTGTTCGTCGCCGCGCTGTTCCTGGGCTGGCTGCGAATCCGTTCCGGATCCATCATGGGGCCCTGGCTGTTCCATGCCGCCATCAATGTCGCCACCTGCCTTTACGTCGCCCTGGGAAGCTCCGCATGATCACCCCCGCATTGCCCGGCTCCACCCGTCAGTCTTCTTTCCGGATTCCGTCCCTCCGCCTCGCCCTGCGAATGCTCGTCCTGCTCTCCACCGCCGTGTTGCTGGCCGGCTGCGCCACCCGGCCGGTGTCCTCGCATGGCGAATTCGTCGAGCGCCAGGTCGAGATCGCCGGCAAGACGCATCGCTACCAGGTGTTCGTGCCGGCCGGCCATGGCCGCGGCAGGATGCCGGTGATCCTGTTCCTGCACGGTTCCGGCGAACGCGGCGAGGACAACCAGTTGCAGATGAAGGTCGGCCTGCCGCCGCATCTGCGCAAGCACCTGGATGATTTCCCCGCCATTGTGGTGATTCCGCAGGCGCCGGCCGAAACCGAATGGACCCAGGAAGCCGGCACGATCGCGCTGGCCGCGCTGGATGCCTCGATGAAGGAATTCGACGGCGATCCCGATCGGGTCTACCTGACCGGCCTGTCGATGGGCGGCTACGGCACCTGGGAACTGGCGCTGCAGCAGCCGCAGCGCTTCGCCGCGCTGGTGCCCATCTGCGGCGGCCTGACCGTGGACTGGACCGACCAGCGCCCAAGCATGGTCGCGCACAGCGTGGCCAACGCGCCGGATCCCTTCGCCGAAGCCGCGCGCCGGCTCAAGCACGTGCCGGCCTGGATCTTCCACGGCAGCAAGGACGATCTGGTGCCGCCGGCGCAGTCGCGCCGGATGGAAGCCGCGCTCAAGCAGGCCGGCGGCGACGTGCGCTACACCGAATTCCCCGACGCCAACCACAACTCCTGGGATCCGGCCTACGCCACCCCGGAACTGTGGACCTGGCTGTTCCAACAACATCGCTGAGATTCCATGGCCGAACTGCTCCCCGACTACTTCACTCCCGGCTGGCGCGAGCGCACGCATGCCTGCGCCTGCGGCTGGCAGGGCGACTCGCGCGCGATGCAGATGGATCTGCAGGACGCGGTCACCGACTACGCCTGTCCCGAATGCGGCAACCTGCTGCTGATCGTCAGCCATCCGGACCGGGAGCAGGTAAGGCGGGCCGCCGCCGCCGGCCATCCCGAGGCCGTCCAGCAACTGGCCCTGCTGGAAGAGGCGGAACGCTACCTGGGCGAACGCTGACGCCGTCCGTCGCCCTGCCCTCAATCGGCGCCCTTTGCCGCCGATAACCCGGCGCCCCTTCACGAAAAGATCCGCGCCGAGCACCGTCCATGGCCGAACGTTCCGATGCCCCTCCCGGTCTGACCGGCGGCTTCCGCCGCCTGTGGGCGCGCGGCCACAAGCGCGCGCAGCCGTCGGCCGGCAAGGGACTGGCGCCACACGATCCCGCGCGCCCGCTCATCAGCGCCGCGCAGTTGCAGGTGCTGTTCGCGCATGCCGACACGCCGCCCGCGCTGGTCGCGGCGTTCGCCGATGGACTGGCGGGCCTGGGCGGCGAACTGCGCGGCATGGGCCAGCGCCTGCAGGCCGCCTGCGCGGATGGCGACTGGAACGCCTACGGGCGCGCGATGCGCCAGTTGATCGACAAATACATCCGCACCATTCCCGACGAACCGGTACCCGGCAGCGACCTTCCCAGCGAATCGGAACAGCTGCGCGGCCTGCTCCACCACACTCTGGTGATGGCGGTGGAAACCCTGCTGCGCGAGGACGCGCGCCTGTACCCGCAGACCCAGTCGGTGGCCGATCAGCTCAAGGACTGGCAGCCGGGCCAGCCGCTGGCCGCGCTGGACGGCCAGCTCAAGGATCTGTGCCACGCCATCGGCCAGGCCAGCCACGAGACCAGCGACGCGCAGGAACTGCTGCGCAGCCTGTTCGATCTGTTGCTGGAGAACGTCGGCGAACTGCTGGAGGACGGTAGCTGGCTGCAGGATCAGATCGCGGCCGCGCGCAGCCTGCTGTCCGGTCCGCTGGATCGCGAACGGCTGGAGGAAACCCGCAGCGGCCTGCGCGAGGTGATCTACAAGCAGGGCCTGCTCAAGCAGGGACTCAACGAATCGAAGGCGGCGATGAAGGACATGATGGTGACCTTCGTCGAACGCCTCGACGGGATGGCCAGCAGCACCGGCGAATTCCACGACCGCATCAGCTTCCACGCGCAGGCGGTCCGCGACAGCCGCAGCATCGCCGAACTCGGCAAGCGGATGGAGGACATCCTGGAAGACACCGCCCAGCTGCAACGGCAGGCGCTGCGCGCCCGCGACGATCTGTGCGCGGTGCGCGAGGAAGCCGAGGCGGCCGAACGCCGCGTCGCCAGCCTGGAACAGGAACTGCAGTCGGTGTCCAACCTGGTGCGGATCGACCAGCTGACCGAAGCGCTGAACCGGCGTGGCTTCGAGGAACTGTTCCGGCGCGAATCCAGCCGCGCCCTGCGCAGCGGCGAGCCGCTGTGCCTGGCCCTGCTGGATCTCGACGATTTCCGCCTGATCAACGCCACCCACGGCCATCTCGGTGGCGACGCCGCCCTGCGCCATGTGGTCGCGGTGGTGCGTGGCGCGCTGCGTGGCAGCGATGCGATCGGCCGCTTCGGTGGCGAGGAATTCGTGCTGCTGCTGCCGGACACCTCATTGCGCGAGGCGCAGGCAATTGTCGCGCGCGCCCTGCAGCGGCTGGCGCAGCGCCCGCTCCTGCACGAGGGCGAACGACTGGCGGTGACCTTCAGCGCCGGCGTGGCGCCGTGGCGCGCCGGCGAAGCGCAGGACGCGCTGGTCGAACGCGCCGATCGCGCGATGTACGAGGCCAAGGCCGCCGGCAAGAACCGGGTGGTGGTGGCGCGCGACTGAAACGCGCCGCCCGCGCACTCAGCCGAGCAGCGTTTCCAGCACCGCCATGCGGATGGCCACGCCGTTGCTGACCTGGCGCAGCACCAGCGACTGCGGGCCGTCGGCGACCTCGTCGGTGATTTCCACGCCACGGTTGATCGGACCCGGATGCAGCACCACCGCGTCCCTGGCCGCGCGGCCCAGCCGAGCTTGGGTCAGGCCGTAGTCGCGGTGGTAGTCGTCGAGCGAGGCGACCAGGCCCTCCTCCATCCGCTCGCGTTGCAGGCGCAGCATCATCACCGCGTCCACGCCTTCGAGCATGGCATCGAAATCATCGCCCACGGTGCAGCCGGCCAGGGTGTCGTCGTCGGGCAGCAGCGACTGCGGGCCGCATACGCGGATCTCGCCGGTGCCCAGCGTGCGCAGCGCATGCAGGTCCGAACGCGCCACGCGCGAGTGTTTGACGTCGCCGACGATCAGCACCTTCAACCGCGAGAAATCCGCGCCCTTGGCCTGGCGCAGGGTCAGCGCGTCCAGCAGGCCCTGGGTGGGATGGGCGCTGCGGCCATCGCCGGCGTTGACCAGGGTGGTCCCCTCGCCCGCCACTTCGGCCAGCGCGTCCACCGCGCCGTCCTCCGAATGGCGCACCACGAAACCGCGCACGCCCATGGCTTCCAGGTTGCGCAGGGTGTCGCGGGCGGTCTCGCCCTTGCGCGTGGACGAAGCGGAGGCATCGAAGTTCAGCACGTCCGCGCCCAGCCGCTGGGCGGCGATCTGGAAGGAACTGCGCGTGCGGGTGGAGGGTTCGAAAAAGAGCGTGCACACCGTGGTGCCGTCCAGCAGGTTGCGGCGCTGGGTGCGCCCCAGTGCGGTATCGCGGATCTGGCCGGCGCGATCCAGCAGGCGGCAAAGGGTTTCGCGGGGAAGACCGTCGAGGGTCAGCAGGTGCCGCAGGCGTCCATCCGAATCGATTTGCTGGGTCATTGGCTCAGTTCTGGAATGCAAGGGTCGGGACCGGCATGCCACGGCGACGCCGGGTTCCGGAAGGTGGGTGGATGACGGGCTTGCCGGTCGCGGCGACGGAAGCCGGGGCCGGAAGAAACGAAAACGGAACGGGAGCGTGCCCGGTGATGGCCGGAAGGATCGCCGCCTCGCTCAAAGGGTCACCTGCGTGGCGTCCTGCGGCGCGGCCAGCCAGCGCTCGATGATCACCGCGGCGGCCACCGCGTCCAGCGCCGCCGCATCGCGTTTGCGCTTGCGGCCTTCGGCGCGATCCAGCGCGAACCGCTGCGCGGCCTCGACCGAACTGGCGCGTTCGTCCACCAGCACCACCGGCAACTTGTAGCGCGCATGCAGTTCGCGCGCGAATGCCTGCGCGCGCTTGCGGTTGGGCTGGTCGCCACCTTCCAGGGTCATCGGATCACCGACCACCAGGCCATCCGGCCGCCATTCCGCGTGCAGGCGGTCGAGCGCCGGCCAGTCCGGCCCGTGCGCGTGCACGTCCACCACCGCCAGCGCGCGCGCGCCGCTGCCGAAGGCGCTGCCCACGGCCACGCCGATGCGTCGCGCACCGACGTCGAACCCCAACACCGTGCCATCCAACTTCATGGCCGACTCCGGGAACGCCGGCCGGACTCCAGCGGCGGGCAGGCTTGCCTTCCGGGAGCGACGTGGCGGTTCCGGCGACAGGGTTTCATGCGTGCCCGCTATAGTCTGTGAGCCTGGTCATGTCTACACCGATCAGGCCGCCAGCGGCCTGCCAGCGTCGTTCCAGCGGCATCCCGAACAGCACGCCCGCATCGGCCGGCGCGGTCAGCCAGGCATTCTCGCCCAGTTCGAATTCCAGTTGCCCCGCGCCCCAGCCTGCGCAGCCCAGGGTGACGATGGCGTGTTCCGGCCCGTGCCCGGCGGCCATCGCCTCCAGGATGTCGCGCGAGGTGGTCAGGTACAGGCCATCGGCGACGGTCAGGGTGGAGTCCCACCCGCGCGCGTCGTCGTGCAGCACGAACCCGCGCTCCGGATGGACCGGACCGCCGTTGAGCACGATCTGCTCGCGCAGGCCCTCGTCCGGGGTGTCCAGTTGCATCTGCTGCAACACTTCGCCCAGGGTGTACTCGGAGGGGCGGTTGACCATCACCCCCATCGCCCCTTCCCCGTCGTGCTGGCAGATCAGGGTCACGCTGCGGGCGAAATTGGGGTCGTCCAAGGCCGGCGAGGCGATCAGCAGCTGGTTGGCGAGGAAGGTTTCGGCGGACATGGCGCCATTTTAGCCCGACCGCGCTACCCTGACCGCATGAGCGGATACTGCGACATCGCCCCGGGCCATCCGGTCCACGGCCCCTATCACGATCACGAATACGGCTTTCCCCAGCGGGAAGAGGCGGCCCTGTTCGAGCGCCTGCTGCTGGAAATCAACCAGGCCGGGCTCAGCTGGGAAACCATCCTGCGCAAGCGCGAGGGGTTCCGGCGCGCCTATCACGGCTTCGACGTGGATACCGTGGCCGCCTACGGGGACACCGACCGGGCCCGGTTGCTGGCCGATCCGGGCATCATCCGCAACCGCCTGAAGGTGGACGCGGCCATCCACAACGCCAGAGTCATCCAGGGGTTGCGTGGCTCCCATGGCGGTTTCGCCGCCTGGCTGGATGCCCACCACCCACTCGGCAAGCCGGAATGGATCAAGCTGTTCAAGCGGACGTTCCGCTTCACCGGCGGCGAGATCACCGGCGAGTTCCTGATGAGCCTGGGTTACCTGCGCGGCGCGCATCGCGACGACTGCCCGGCCCATGCGCGCATTGCCGCGTTATCGCCGCCCTGGCAGGCAGCGGGCTGATCCGGACGCCGGAAGGGTGCGGCCGGCGTTTCGCTGAGAACTGGTAAGCGCTGCTTGCCACCCCGGGCTCAATCTTCCCCGCCCGCGCCCGATATCGGAAGCGCGCACCGTGCATTGGTTGATGCCGCGGTTGCGGGCATACTCCGGCCATCATGGCCACTCGGGGGAGGCAGGCATGAAGGGAGTCGTGTTTACCGAGTTCATGGAGATGATGGACTGCCGTTTCGGTCCTGAACTGACCGAACGCGTGCTGGAAGCCGCGCATCCGCCCAGCGGTGGCATCTACACCGCCGTCGGCACCTACGACCACACCGAGTTGCTGGCGCTGGTCGAGCAGCTCAGTCATGAAGTCGGCTTGCCCGCGGCCACGCTGGTGCGCGAGTTCGGCCACTACCTGTTCGGGCGTTTCGTGAAGAGCTACCCGCGCTTCTTCGAGAACGTGCATTCGGCGTTCGATTTCATCGAACAGGTCGACAATCACGTGCACGTCGAAGTGCTGAAACTCTATCCCGGCGCCGAGCTGCCCAGTTTCCGCAGCGAACGCCCCGACGATCGCCGGATGCTGTTCGATTACCGCTCCAGCCGCCCGCTGGCGGATCTGGCCGAGGGCCTGATCGCCGGCTGCGCGGATCATTACGGCGAACGCATGGACATCGAACGTCTGCCGCTGGCCGCCGACGGCGGCGGCACTGCGGTGCGCTTCCAGCTGACCCGGGTGGCCTGACCGCGGACTCCCTGCATGGACGAACTGCAATTGCTCAGACGGAGACTGGAGCGCGAAAAGCAGGCACGTCGCGCGGCGGAGCAGTTCATCGAGGAAAAGAGCCTGGAGCTGTACATCGAACAGCAAAAACGCGAGCAGGCATTCCAGGCCCTGCAGGCGCAGACCGTCGCCACCAATACGCTCAACCGGCAGTTGCAGGAAGAAATCAGCCGCCGCATCCAGGCCGAAACGCTGGAGAGCTTCCTCGAACGGATCGTGCAGGACCATCCGCTGCACAGCATCCTGGTCGAACTCACCCGCATGGTCGAAGCGCAGACGCCCGGCGGCCGCTGCTTCATCGCCGTGCACGCCGACGGCGAACTCTTCCATGCGGAACGCGAATCCTCGGAAAGACGCGATCCGATCATCCAGGCACCATTGCACTGGCTGCCCGGAGGCGCCCACGAGCAGCGCCATATCCAACTGGTCGAGGACGTCCGCCGGCATCCGGTCTGGCGCCGCCATTGCGAGAGCGGCCTGCTCGACGGGCTGGGCAGTGCGTGGACGGTGCCGTTGACCACCGCCCATGGCGAACACATCGGCGAGTTCGCCCTGCATCCGCCGGACGGACGCACGCCCAGCGAGTCGGAGCTGGAATGGATGATGATGATCAGCGGCCTCGCCGCGCTGGCGATCGGCCATCGCCAACTGGCGGACAACCTCAATCACCAGGCTCACCACGACGCCCTGACCGATCTGCCCAACCGTTTCCTGTTCCGCGATCGGCTGAACCAGGCCATCGCGCACGCGCGCCGCGAGGATCACCGGGTTGGCGTGCTGTTCCTGGATCTGGACGGCTTCAAGCACATCAACGACACCCTCGGCCACCAGCAGGGTGACAACGTGCTGCTGGTGACGACCCGCCGCATCCGCCGCCTGCTGCGCGAAACCGACACCCTGGCGCGCATGGGCGGCGACGAATTCACCCTCATCCTGCCGGGCATGAAGAGCGTCGCCGACGCCACCCGCATGGCCGAGCGCTGCCTGGAATCGCTGCGCCGGCCCATCCCGATGGACGGGCACGAGCTGTATGTCACCGGCAGTATAGGCATTGCCCTGTTTCCCGACGACGCCCGCGACGCCGAACAGTTGCAGCGCAACGCGGACGCGGCGATGTACCGGGCCAAGGCGCGCGGCAAGAACTGCTTTGAATTCTTCACCCCGGCGCTGACCGCCGGCAGCCGCGAACTGCTGGATCTGCGCGCCGACCTGCATCACGCACTGGAAGAAGGCCAGCTGTCGCTGCACTACCAGCCCCAGTACCGCGCCGATGGCGTGCTGCTCGGCTTCGAAGCACTGATGCGCTGGAACCACCCGCGCCACGGCGCCATCCCGCCCACCCGCTTCATTCCCATCGCCGAGGAATCCGGCCTGATCCTGGCCATCGGGCACTGGGCGCTGGAACACGCCTGCCAGCAGATGGCGCAATGGCAGCGTGCCGGCGTCGCCCATCTGCTGATGGCGGTCAACCTGTCGGCGGTGCAACTGCAACAGGACGACTGGGCCCACACCGTCGCCCGAGTGCTGGAAACCACCGGCCTGCCGGCCGCCTCGTTGGAACTGGAGTTGACCGAAAGCCTGGTGATGCGGGATGTCCAGTCCACCGCCCATCACCTGCGCGAGTTGCGCGCGCTGGGCGTGCGCGTGGCCATCGACGATTTCGGCACCGGCTATTCGTCGTTGAACTACCTGCGCCACCTGCTCGTGGATACGCTGAAGATCGATCGCTCCTTCATCAGCGAGATCGAAGCCTCCGCCGATACCGGACTGCACTATCCCATCATCCGCAGCATCATCGAACTCGGCCACAGCCTGGGCCTGTCGCTGATCGCCGAAGGCGTAGAAACCGAACACCAGGCAAGCATCCTGCGCGCACTCGGCTGCGACGGCCTGCAAGGCCACCTGTTCGCCCCGCCGATGACCGCCAGCGACTGCGAAGCCCTGCTCCGCAAACTGCGCGCGCTTCCGTAGGGCCTCGCCACCATCGCCATCGAACCTCAACCAGTCCCTTCCCCCGCAACGCGGGGGAAGGTGCCGAAGGCGGATGGGGGCAACCCCGATAAAGCACAAA
>OFDB01000004.1_pt1 | contig 145131 bp, 145 predicted proteins | sample 1521001 | NCBI WGS metagenome assembly OFDB01 (sample SAMEA2532531, study PRJEB24079) | metagenome | biome: bacteria; feature: seaside; material: soil | place: India | collected 2012-02-01 | depth 0.1 m | reverse complement strand
CGGGCTTCGGCTCGCCGGTGACCTCGGAGCGACGCCATTCGCGCCGATGCGCCGGAAGCGGAGCCGGCGCTCATGCCGGACAACCAGCCGGAAGCAGCATCCGCCTTCACTTGCTCTCCTCGGTTCTTCGGCGGCGGTCGCCGCCAGGCGCGCGCGGCGGCGCCCCAGATCGTCCCATCTCGCGCTGGTTGCGGCGTTCGACTACCTGGTGTTCCTGCACGCGGTAGCTGGCGGCGAGCTGCTCCAGCACCTGCTTGTCGCGGCTCGCCAGCAGCAGGCGGTCGCGTTCGATGTCCACGCTGGCGCGGCTGCGATCCACGGTCTGCACCTGCTGCTTCACCGCGCTGTCCAGTCGTTCGAGGAATGCGCGCCGGTTGGCCAGCTGCGCCGGGCTGGTCGCCGCCATCTGGCTGCCTGCGTACTCGTCGGCGTAGCGGCGCAGCTCGTCCAGTCGCGATTCGTGCATCGCCAGGGTGCGCTGGCGCTCGGCCAGATCGCGGGCGACCGCGTCTTCCTTCTCCTGGGCGCGGCGCAGCAGCGGGTCGATTCGGCGGGATTGCATCATGGCTCCGGGTTCCTTGCTTGCGCGTTGCGTTCGACCAGTTGTTCCAGCGCGTCGCGGCTGTCCCGCAGATCCGCCGAGCGCGCCACATCCTGGCCGAGGAATTCGACGATCTCCGGCCAGCGTTCCAGCGCTTCGTCCACGGTCGGATCGCTGCCGCGCTGGTAGGCGCCGATGGCGATCAGATCGCGGTTGCTGGTGTAGGCCGACAGCAGCCGCTTGAGTTTGCGGATGCGATCGCGCCAGGTCTCGTCGGCGATCTCGGTGACCACGCGGCTGACCGAGGATTCGACATCGATGGCCGGATACAGGCCGCTGTCGGCGACCCGGCGCGACAGCAGGATGTGGCCGTCGAGAATCGCGCGGGCGGCGTCGGCGATCGGATCCTGTGGATCGTCGCCTTCGGTCAGTACGGTGTAGAAGGCGGTGATGGAGCCACGCCCGGCCGAACCGTTGCCGGCGCGTTCGACCAGCGCCGGCAGGCGCGCGAACACCGACGGCGGATAACCGCGGGTGGTCGGCGGTTCGCCCACCGACAGGCCGATCTCGCGCTGGGCCTGGGCGAAGCGGGTCAGCGAGTCCATCAGCAGCAGCACGTTCAGGCCCTGATCGCGGAACCACTCGGCGATCGCGGTGGCGCGATACGCGCCCTGCAGGCGCGCCAGCGGCGGACGGTCGGCCGGACTGGCCACCACCACCGCACGCGCCAGCCCGGCCGGGCCCAGCGTGCTTTCGACGAAGTCGCGCACTTCGCGGCCGCGTTCGCCGATCAGGCCGACCACGATCACGTCGGCGGCGGTGTAGCGGGTCATCATGCCCAGCAGGGTCGATTTGCCGACGCCGGAACCGGCGAACAGGCCCACGCGCTGGCCGCGGCCGATCGGCAGCAGCGCGTTGATCGCGCGCACGCCCACGTCCAGCGGCTGGGTGATGGGTTCGCGCGAGAGTGGATTGATCGCCACGCCGGACAGGCTGACGGTGGACTCGGCGCGGATCGGGCCGCGGCCGTCCAGCGGCACGCCGTCGGAATCGATGACCCGGCCGAGCAGGCCTTCGCCCACTTCCACGCCGCCGCGCCGGCGAAGCGGCACCACCCGCGCGTTCGGCAGCAGGCCGTGCAGTTCGGCGCTGGGCATCAGGTAGGTGCGTTCGCCGGCGAAGCCGACCACTTCCGCATCGACCCAGCCGCCATCGACCACTTCGACCTTGCAGGTGGCGCCCAGCGGCGCCTCGCAGCCGATCGCTTCCAGGGTCAGGCCGACCGCGCGGCGCAGGATGCCTTCGCGGATCAGGCCGTGGCTGCCGAGGGTGGGACGGATCTGCGACAGCCGCGCGGCCAGCCGCAGGTCGCGCGCGTTCAGCCATTCCAGCGGTTGCGCGCTCATCCGAGGGCGCCTCCGCGCTGCAATACGTTTTCCAGCGCGCCACGCAGGCGCGCTTCCAAGGTGCCGTCGATGCGCACGCTCTCGGCGTGCACGCGCAGATCGCCGCGGCTGAGCGAGGTGTCCGCGGTCAGCCGGGTGGTCGGCATCATCGACAGCACCGGCGTCAGCGCGGCGATGTCGTCCGGATGCAGGCGCAGTTCGACCTCGCGGCTGGTGCCACCGACCGCGTCGAGCGCGGCGCTGGCCAGTTCCGACAGCAGCATCGGATCGGCCTGGTAGGCGCGTCCGACCAGACTGCCGGCGATGCGCACCGCCAGTTCCGACAGCGCGCCCATCACTTCGTTCTCCAGCCTGTCCAGCGGGCGCGAGAAGTTGTCCAGGATGCCTTCGATCTGCGCGGTCAGCCGGCGCACCTCGGCCTGGCCCTGGGCGAAACCCTCGGCATGGCCTTCGGCGCGACCGCGTTCCAGGCCCTCGCGATAGGCGGCTTCCTCGATCGCCTGGACTTCCTCCAGGCTCGGCGGACGCAGCACCGGCGGCGGCTCGGCCTCCGGCTGGCGGCGGGCCACGAAATCCAGCGGCGGGGCCATCCAGCGCACCGGCTCGTTCATACCATCTCCTCACTGCTGGCGTTGAGCGAGATGACGCCCTGGTCGGCCAGGCGGCGGACGATGGCGAGGATTTCCTTCTGCGCGCCTTCCACGTCGGACAGCCGCACCGGACCGCGCGCCTCCATGTCTTCCATCAGGATCTGCGCGGCGCGCTGGGACATGTTGCGGGTGATCTTCTCGCGCACCTTGGCGTCGGCGCCGCGCAGGGCCAGGCCCAGGCGATCATTGGGCACTTCGCGCAGCATCGCCTGCAATTCGCGGTCGTCCAGGTCGATCAGGTTGTCGAACACGAACATCAGGTCCTGGATGCGCGCGCCCAGATCGGCGTCGATGTGGTTGATCGCGCCCAGGATGGTCTGGTCCTGGCCGCTGTCCATGAAGTTGAGGATGTTGGCCGCGACCTTGATGCCGCCGATGCTGGACGACTTCAGGTTCTGGTTGCCGGAGAACTGGCGCTCCATGATCTCGTTGAGCTCGTTGAGCGCATTGGGCGGGATGCCGTCGAGGGTGGCGATGCGCAGCAGCACGTCCGAACGCGCGCGCTCGGGCAGCATCTTCAGGGTCTCGGCGGCCTGGTCGCCGTCCAGGTGGGACAGCACGATGGCGATGATCTGCGGATGCTCGTTGCGCACCAGATCCGCGATCGCGCGCGGGTCCATCCACTTCAGGGTGTCCAGGCCGGTGGTGTTGCGGCCCAGCAGGATGCGATCGATCAGGCTGCCGGCCTTGTCCTCGCCCAGCGCCTGCACCAGCACCTTGCGCACGTAGTCGTCGGCGCCCATGCCCAGCGAGGTCTGCTTGTCCAGCGAGTGGCTGAAGCTGTCCATCACCTGCAGCACCTGTTCGCGGCTGATGCCGCTGATGGTGGCCATGGCGATGCCGAGCTTCTGCACTTCCTTGGCGTTCATGTGCTTGAGCACTTCGGCGGCGTCCTGCTCGCCCAGCGAAAGCAGCAGCACGGCGGCGCGCTGCACGCCGGTCAGTTCGGTGTCGTTGGGATTAATCATCGCTGGCCACCCAGTCCTTCACCACTTGCGCCACCTGCTTGGAATCGTTCTTGACCGCCTCGCGCGCGTGGCGCAGGCGATCCTCGTAGGCATCGGAGGCCAGCGCGCGCGGCACGCTGATGTCGGCATGGTCCTGGCGCAGCGCGGCGACGATGCGGGCGTCCTCGTCGGCATCCTCGACCAGGCTGACGTCGACCTCGGTCGGAGCGGCCTTCTTCGCGCGCGGCTGGATGATCTGGCGCATCGCCGGCCGCAGCACGCCGAACAGCAGCGCCAGCACCACGATCGCGCCCAGGCCGTAGCGGGCGACGTCGCGGACCATCGGGTTCTGCAGCCACGGGCTTTCCCAGAACGGCACGTCCTCTACCGGTGCCGGCTCGCGCACGAACGGCGCGTTCATCACCGACACCGAGTCGCCGCGCGCGGCATCGAAACCCACCGCTTCCTTCACCAGCGCCTCGACCCGGGTGAGGGCGGCCGCGTCCAGCGGCACCATCGTGGTCTTGCCGTTGGCGCCGGCGCGCGGTACGTGATCGACCAGCACCGCGGCGGTGACCCGGCGCACCCGGCCAGCGGGCTGGCGGGTGTGCTGCAGGGTGCGGTCCATCTCGAAGTTGCGGGTCGCGCTGCTGGCCGTTTCCACCGGCGCCTCGGGATTGGGCGCGGCGGCGGCGTTGGGGCCGGGCGGGGTGTTGCTGGTCGCGCCGGGCACGCCCTCCGGTCCCGGTTTGGCGACGGTGTTCTGGCTGACCTGCTCGCTGCGCACCTTGGCCGGATCGTTGGCGAAGGTCTCGCGCGCTTCCTCGACCACCGAGAAGTCCATGTCCACCGCGACCTCGGCGTTGACCCGGCCGGGGCCGGTCAGCGGTTCCAGCAGTTCCTTGATGCGCTGGTTGAGCGAGGTTTCCAGCTTGCGCACGCGCTCGAACTGGGCGGCATTGAGCGCGGCCTCGCTGTTGGGATCGCTGATGGTCAGCATGCGGCCGCTCTGGTCGACCACGGTGACCCGTTCGGGCGCCAGATCCGGAATGCTGGAGGACACCAGGTGCACGATGGCGTCGACCTGGTTGCGTTCCAGCATCGCGCCCGAGCGCAGTTCCAGCACCACCGAGGCGCTGGCGACCTCGCGCTGGCGGGTGAACGCGCTGGGCTTGGGAATGGCCAGGTGCACGCGGGCGTCGCGGACCGGGCGCAGGGTGGTGATGGTGCGCACCAGTTCGGTTTCCAGCGCGTGCTGGTAGCGCGCGTTCTCGACGAACTGGCTGACGCCGAAGCCGGGGTCGCGTTCCATCAGTTCGAAACCGAGCCGGCCGTTCTCGGCCAGGCCCGAGCCGGCCAGTTTCAGGCGGGCGTCGTGCAGGTTCTCGGCGGGCACCGAAATCGCGCCGCTGGCCTGATCCAGTTGGAACGGGATCTGCGCGGCGCGCAGCAGGTCGGCGGCCTCGGCGGTGGCCTTGGCGTCCAGGCCGGTGTAGAGCGGGGTGAAGTCGGGCTTCTGCGACCAGAAGAACACCATCAGGCCGACCGCGACCGCGCCGGCGATCATCAGCAGCGTGCCGAGCTGGCGGAACACCGGGAAGTCCTGGATCCGGGTCAGCGCGGCACCTGCCTTCTCGGCGCTCAGCGATTCCTTCAGCGATTCCTTGGACAGGGTCAGGGCCATGGGCGTGCGGTTCCGGTGCGTTCGGGCTCAGCGAGGCGGTGGGTTACAGCGGCATGTTCATCACGTCCTGGTAAGCCTGGACGAGACGGTTGCGGACTTCGACGGTGGCGCGGAAAGCGACCTGCGACTGCTGGGCGGCGACCATCACCCGCGCCAGATCGGCGCGCGGGTCACCGAGTTCGAACGCCTGCGACAGCGCGCCGGCGGTCTTCTGCGCGTCGTTGACGCCTTGCAGCGCGTTCTGCAGGGTCTCGCCGAAGCTGGGCGCCTTGACCGCGGGCTGGCCGAACTGGACCGCGTTCGGGTTCTGCACCGGCTCCAGCGCGCGCGTGCCCAGCTGGTGCTGGTAGCTGCGGATCTGCGAGAGGATGGAGGCGACGGAATCGGACATGGGCGCGGTTCGGCGGAGTGTCTGGGCCCATCGGTGCAAGATGCGTGCCGCAACCGCCGCGCCGGGCCTGTCAGTTTTCCGTCGCCAGCGCGTCCTCGCGTTCGACGCCGTACTTGCGCAGCTTTTCCACCAGGGTGGTGCGGCGCAGGCCGAGCAGCTGGGCCGCGTGGGCGACCACGCCGCCGGCGCGATCCAGGGCGTCGCGAATCAGGTTCAGTTCGATGCGGGCGATGTGTTCGCGCAGATCGATGCCGTCCTCGGGCAGGCGATCGGAGGCGGCGAAGGCGGCGGTCTGGGCTTCCACCGCGGCCGCGTCGAGGCTTGCGGCGGGGGATGCCGGGACGGCCTGCGCCTCGGCCACCGGCGCCGGCAGCACGCCGTCCTCGGGCAGGTAGCGGCGCGGCAGATCCTGCACCCGCACCAGGCCGCCGGGATGCAGCACCGCCATGCGCTCGACCAGGTTGGTCAGCTCGCGCACGTTGCCCGGCCAGGGATAGAAGCGCAGCGCCTGCAGGGTCTCGTCGGCGAAGCGCACTTCGCCGCGGCCGGTGCGGGCCAGCTGCATCGCCAGGGTGGTGACCAGCGCCGGCAGATCGTCGAGGCGCTCGCGCAGCGCGGGCATCTCGATCGGGAACACGTTGAGGCGGTAGAACAGATCCTCGCGGAAGTGGCCTTCGGCGATGCGGTCTTCCAGGTTGCGGTGGGTCGCGGCGATCACCCGCACGTTGCAGCGGATGGTCTGGTTGCCGCCCACGCGCTCGAAGCTGCGTTCCTGCAGCACGCGCAGCAGCTTGACCTGCATCGGCAGGCTCATGTCGCCGATTTCGTCCAGCAGCAGGGTGCCGCCCTCGGCCATCTCGAAGCGGCCCTTGCGCGCGCTCAGCGCGCCGGTGAAGGCGCCCTTCTCGTGGCCGAACAGTTCGCTTTCCAGCAGATCCGGCGGAATCGCGCCGCAGTTGATGGCCACGAACGGACCGTCGCGGCGCGGCGAATGCTCGTGGATGGCGCGCGCCACCACTTCCTTGCCGGTGCCGGATTCGCCAAGTACCAATACCGTGGTGTCGAACGCGGCGACCTGATCGATCAGCCGGCGCAGGCGCACCACCGCCGGACTGTTGCCGGTCGGGCCGTTGCCCTGCGCGGTCTGTGCCTGGTGTTCGGTGTCCAGGCGCTTGAGGCTGGCCCGGCGCAGGCAGCTTTCCAGTTGGCTGTGGCGGATCGGGGTGTCCAGCGGCCATACCCCGGCCTCGTGCAGGCCATGGGCGGTGGCGAACGCGGCCGGTTCGCCGTCCAACAGCAGCACCGGCGGCGGCAGCGAGGCGTCGCCCAGCCAGGCGAACAGCGCGCGGGTGGCCGGGCCGTCCTCGATGCGGCCGACGATCACCGCCATGAAGTCGTGCGGACGGTGCCGGCGGATGTCGACGTCGCCGGCCTCGGCGGCCCAGCGCGGGGTCAGGTCCATGAACTCCAGCAGATCGGTCACCCGCACCGCGCGGGCGGCATCGGCATCGAGGACAAGGATTCGGGATTCACTCATGGCGGTTGTCTCGGAACTTTTCCAGGATGGGGAGGACTTCCTGGATGTAGGAAAGTTTGCTGACGAATTCGTCGGCCCCGGCGCGGCTGGCGTGCTCGCGGTGTTCGGCGTCGTCGAAGTGGCTGGCGATGACCACGAACGGCGGCTGGTCCTGGGTCTTGATCAGGCGGGTGGCCTGCAGACCGCCCATCTCGGGCATCGCCAGGTCCATCAGCACCACGTCCGGGCGCAGCGACTCGGAACGCTCGATCGCCTCCAGGCCGTTGCTGGCGCGGCCGACGATGTCCAGCCAGTCCAGCTTGCGCAGGTGGCGGATGGCCGCGTTGATGAAACCCTCGTGGTCGTCCACCAGCAGTACGGTGATCTTGTTCATGCGCGTGCTTCCTTATCCGGCCCTGGCCAAGGCGGACACGTTACCGCGCCGGCGGTCGCGTGCGGAGGCAATGTCCAGCTGTTCCCGATACTTGGCGACCGTACGGCGGGCGATGTGGATGCCCTGGCGGGCCAGCAGGCCGGCGATGGCCTCGTCGGCCAGCGGCTTGTGCGCCGGTTCGTTCTCGATCAGGCGGCGGACCATCGCGCGCACCGCCGGGCCGGACACGCTGGCGCCTTCCAGGCGGACCGCGAAGAAGTGCTTCAGCTCGAAGGTGCCGCGCGGGGTCTGCATGTACTTGCCGGTGGTGATGCGCGAGACGGTGGACTCGTGCATGCCGATCTCGTCGGCGATTTCCTTCAGGGTCAGGGGCGCCATCGCCTCGTCGCCGTGGGCGAGGAAGCCGGCCTGGCGCTCGACGATGGCGCGGGCGGTGCGCAGCAGGGTCTCGTAGCGCATCGACAGGCCGCGGGTCAGCCAGCGCGCTTCCTGCAGCAGCTCGCGCAGGCGGCGGGCGCCGTCGCTCTGTTCGGCCTTCGGATCCATCTGGTCCAGCGCGCGCTCGTGCAGCGGCGACACCGACAGGCGCGGGGTGGTGGCCGGATTCAGCGCGACCCGCCACGCGCAGTCGGCATGCCAGGCGACCACGTCCGGCACGATGTGGCCGGTGGGGGCGGGCAGCAGGGTTTCGGCCGGGCGCGGCTGCAGCGACAGGATCAGGCGGATGCCTTCGCGGATCTGTTCCGGATCCAGGTGCAGGCGCGCGGCCAGCGCGTTCTCGTCGTGCGCGGCCAGCAGTTCCAGCGCTTCGTCGAGGATGCGGGCGGCGATGTGGCGGGCCGGCACGCGGCCGGGCTGGGCGGCCAGCTGCACCCGCAGGCATTCGCGCAGGTCGCGCGCGGCCAGGCCGGCGCATTCGCCGTGCAGGATGCGCTGGCGGATCGTTTCGGCGGCCGCGGCGGTGATGGCGAAGCGTTCGGCGGCCTGGGCGGCCAGCGCATCCGCGTCGCCACCCAGGTAACCGGCCTCGTCGGTGTGTTCGAGCCAGAACGCGGCCACGGCCAGCTCGGGCGCGTCCAGTTCCAGCGCCAGCGACTGCAGCGCGCGCACCTGCGGGTCGGTGCTGCCGGCGTCTTCCAGGCGCTGCAGGCGGTCGTCGTCGCCTTCCTGCCAGCCGCCGCCGTGCACGTCCCACATCGAGGTTTCAGGCAGTTCGTCGAAGGCGGCGGTTTCCAGCGGGGCGCTGGCGGCGTCGCCCTGTTCGCCGGCGGCGGCGGGCTCCTCTTCCAGCTCCAGCAGCGGATTGGCGTCCAGCGCGCGGCGGACTTCCATTTCCAGCTGCAGGCCGTCCAGTTGCAGCAGCCGGATTGATTGCAGCAACTGCGGCGTGAGATGCAGTTGCTGGCCAAGCTGCGTGCTGAGTCCCGTCTTCATCCCCATTCCCCATTTGCGCCGATTCGACGTTCACGTGGATTTCACGTCGTGGGGAAACTTTGCGCCGCGCGCGGCGGAAAAAGAATCAGGGCGTTTCTGGTTGTGGTGGGGGCATGCCCGAGGGCGCTGTCAGGGATTTCCTGACATCGCCGGACTTTGGACGCGATGGAGTGTCGGGTGGGTGACGGGGGAAGCGCCGTCGGGGTGCCTGGAGCGGACCGGGCGACGGTGCGCCGCCGCGGGGACGGCGGGCGCCTGCCTGTCCTGCAAGGCCCGGGCCAGAAAGCTCAGGCCAGATCGTTCTGGTGGCGCGCGGCCAGCAGCAGCAGATCGTTGGCGCGCCGGCAGCCCAGCGATTCCATCATCCGGGCGCGGTGGGTTTCCACCGTCTTGACGCTGATGCCCAGATGCGCGGCGATTTCCTTGCTGCTCATGCCGCCGCCCAGCTTGCGCAGGATCTGGCGCTGACGTGGCGACAGCGCATCGATGCCGGTCGGCCGCGCCTGGCCCAGCATCGGCGCCAGCATCTTCGACGACACCTGCGGACTCAGGAACACCTGGCCGGCGGCGGCCGCGCGCAGGGCCAGTTCCAGTTCCATCGGCGCGGCCTCCTTGACCACGAAACCGGCGCAGCCGCGATCCAGCGCGCTGCGCACCTGGCCGGGATCGTTGTGCATCGACATGATCACGACCTTGGTCTGCGGCAGCGATTCCTTCAGCGGCTTGAGCAGATCCAGTCCACTGCGATCGGGCAGCGACAGGTCCAGCAGGATGACGTCGGGCCGGTGGATGGCCGCCATGTCCAGCGCCTGTTGCGCATCGGAAGCCTCCGCCACCACATCCACGTCCGCGATCGATTGGAGCAGGCGGCCGATGCCGGCACGCACCAGGGTATGGTCATCAACGATCAGGACACGCACAGGAGGGGGCAGGGCTCGTGGGGAGGTCGCGCCACGATAGCGGCACGCCGGAATCCCGCCAATGTTACTTAAGTGTCGAAGCCGTCAAAGCTTGAAGTTCGTCACACAAGCTTGTCCGTGGGTGACGGATTCCCGTCAGTGCGTCCGCCGCGTCGGTGTCGTCTCTCCGGCCGGATTGACTTGCGCGCGCGGATGAGAGCGATGGTGATGCGGTTCAATCGCCCTGCCGCGCCATCAGCCGGGCTTCGGCGACCTGGCGGCGGTGCAGCCGGAACAGGTGGCGTTCCAGCGCGTCGGCCAGGCCGGCGCCGAGCGGCGCGAAGCGCAGCCACAGGTGATGCTCGCCGTCGGCGGTGGCGGAAGTCGCCAGCACCCGCGCTGGCAGCTCGATGTGGTCGCTCAGCCAGCTGGCCGGTTCGATCAGCGCCGTCGCGGTTTCGCCCACGCCGATCGCGAACGGCTGCGCCGCGTCCAGGCGCAGGCCCAGGTGCGACCAGCGCAGCCCGCGCAGCGGCAGGGCGTCATCGCGCTGGCGCGCGAGCTTGCCGACCAGGTTCATCAGCAAGTCGACCTTGGCTTCCAGTCGCTGGAACGAGATCGACGGCTCGCCCTTGCGGTCGTCGGTGTCGTCGCCGCGCGCGTCCTCGGCCACCGCCAGCGCATGCAGCAGCGACTCGGCCGCGGCCGGCGACTGGCGCGCCTCGCCGGCGCGGAATCCTGCCGGCAGCCAGGCTTCGCAGGTCAGGGCATCGCCGAACAGTTCGGTTTCCGCCGGATGGGTCAGCAGGGGCACGCGCGTTGGCATGGCTCAGGCTCCCGGTGTCGACAGATAGGCGCGCGCGGCGCGCTCGGCCTGTTGCGATTCGCGCAGCTTGCGCGCGGCGGCGTCGCGGGCGTCGCGCAGGCGATCCTGCAACTGCAACTGCGCGTACAGCAGGTTGGACAGGACGTCGGCGCCGGTGTCGCGGCCCTGCGGCGCCTGCATGAAATCGCGGACATCGCGGTCGTGCTGGTCCAGCAGGCCCTGCACGTGGTCCAGATCGCCGTCCTGCAGGCCGTCGTGCATGGCCTGCAATTGCGCGAACAGGGCCTCCACCGACACCGCGCTCATCTCAGGCTCCCTGGACCGCGGCCGGACGCTGTCGCTGTTCGGCGGGAATGGCGTTCCAGGCCGACTCGATTTCGCCCAGCAGTTCCAGCGATTCGCGCAGCGCGGCCGCGTCGTTGTGCAGGTTGGCCTCGATCAGCCGGCCCTGCAGGTAGTCGTACAGCGCCGACAGGCTGCCAGCGATCTCGCCGCCGGCCTCGTGATCCAGCGAACCGTTGAGGTGGCCGATGATCGCGCAGACCTCGCCGATGGCCTTGCCCTTGCGGGCCAGATCGCCGTGCTCCACGCAGGCTTCCGCCAGCCGGATGCGATCGCAGGCGCCAGCCAGCAGCAGCGCGACCAGGCGGTGCGGATCGGCTTCCATCACGGCGCTGCTGATGCCCGTGTTGCGGTACTGCGCGGCGTAAGAATGGGCTGACATTCCTTCTATCTCCTGTCTCCCGCGGACTCCCCGCGGAGGCGGCCTTACTGGGAGGCCAGTGCAGCAAGCTGCTGCGAAAGGTAAGAACTGGTGCTGCTCATCCGCGACATCATGTTGTCCAGCGCGACGAACTGCGCCTTGTAGCGATTGCCGACCGATTCCATCCGCGTATCCAGTGCCTTGCGCTGGTTGCCGATGTCCTTGAGCTGAGCGTTGAGGCCATCGGTGCGGCGGGTGAGCGAGCCTTCCTTGCCGATGTACGTGGCCACGGTCGTCTGCAGCTTGGCCGCGAAACCGCTGTCGCCGGTGAAGGCGACGCGCACCTTTTCCGGGTTGGACGTCATCAGCGCATCGAACTTGGCCGTGTCCAGGGTCAGGGTGCCGTCCGAGGACGGATAGCCCTTGGTCTGCAGGCCCAGGGTCTTGGCGTCCAGGCCCTGCTTGGCGAGTTCGCCCAGCAGATCGCCCAGCACGCCGCGCATCTGGCCGGCGATGCCGCGCATCTGCGCGTCGCCGGTGAGCGCGGACGGGGTGTCGGTGCCGGCGTCGTACTGGGTGGAACTGTTGATCGCGGTGATCGCGCCGTTGTAGGCGGTGACGAAGTCCTGCACCAGCTTGCGGCTGGCGGCCACGTCGGCGGACACGGTCACGGTGCTGGTGCCCTTGGCCTTCAGGTCCAGGGTCAGGCCCGGCACCGCGTCGGTGATCTTGTTGCTGCTGGCGGTCACGGTCAGGCCGTCGATCGACACCCGGGCGTCGGCGGCCGGGACCCGCTGGACCATGCTGTTGACCAGATTCTGCAGATCCGCGCCGCCCTCGCTGAAGGCCAGCGAGATGCCGTTGGCGGCGCCGGTCTTGTCCGAGGCCACCGACAGGAACAGGCCGTCGTTGGACGTGATCACGCTCGCCTGCACACCCTTGCTGCGCGCGGCGTCGTTGATCGCGCTGCGCACGTCGACCAGCTTGGCGCCTTCGGCGATGGTGATGTCGAGCGTCTCGCCGCCCACCGTCAGCGTCAGTTTGCCGGCGCCGAAGGTCTTGTCGGCGGTGACGGGCAGATCGGCGGTCCACTTGTTGGCGCTGGCCAGATCGAGCACCTGGATGGTGTAGTCGCCGCTGGGCGTGCCCTTGCCGGCAGTCGCGGCCAACACCGTGTCGGTGCCGACCTTGCTGGTGCGGCTGTCGAAGGCGTCGGCGGCCTTGAGCGCCTTCAGCGCGGTTTCCAGGGTACTGAAGGCCGAGCTGACCGTGCCCAGCGCGGAGACCTTGAACTTGGCGCTCGACTCGATGCGGTTGAGGCGGGCGTCGGCGGGTTTGCGGTCCGCTGCCACCAGCTTCTCCACCATGCCGGTGATGTCCAGGCCGGAGCCGACACCACCGTAACCGAGCGAGTAGTCTGCCATCGAGGATCTCCTGTCGTGCCCGTTCCGGAACGGGCGTCGGGACGAACCTGACACTCCCCTGATGGATGACGGCGTCGCCCGTGTAGTGGTAGCGGCCTCCGGAGGCCGATCTTTTAGCCCGCATTTCTCCGTCTCCCGCCGCCAGGGCTTGAGCCCCGGTCGGCGAGAAATGCGGGACGGAGGAGGCAATGCAGGATTTGTGCCATTGGGGCCGGGATTCGTGATTCGGGATGAGTGCCTTTGTGAATCCCCAATCCCCAATCCCCAATCCCCAAAAAAAGAAACCCCTCCCGTTGCCGGAAGGGGTTTGGGTACTGCCAAGACGGAGGGAGACGAATCCGTCCGTATGCGACAGGAAGCTGAAACAGTGGAGCGGACGAAACCGATCAGCGCAGCAGGCTGAGCACGTTCTGCGGCACCTGGTTGGCCTGGGCCAGCATGGCCGTACCGGCCTGCTGCAGGATCTGGGTGCGGGTCAGTTCGGCGGTTTCCTTGGCGAAGTCCGTGTCGCGGATGCGGCTGCGCGAAGCGGCCAGGTTTTCCGAGCTGGTCTGCAGGTTGGCGACCACCGAGGTGAAGCGGTTCTGCACCGCACCCAGGTCGGCGCGCGCGCTGTTGACCGAGGTCAGGGCGGCATCGACGATTTCCAGCGCCTTCTGCGCGCCTTCGAACGTGGTGATGTCCAGGTCCTTGGCGAAGCTGGCGGTGGTCGTGGCCGCGGCGGTCGCGTCGGCGATGCCGGTCAGGCCGATTTCGGTGGCGCCACCGGTGATGGTGCCGGCGGTGATGTCGAAATCCTTGCCCGCCTTGACCGAGGTCATGATCACCTTGCCGGCGTCGGCGCCGGTGCCGACCGAGGCGGCCACGCCGGTCTCACCCAGCCTGGCGTTGACGGCGGTGGCGATCGCCTGGGCGATGTCGGCGCCGGCGGCACCGTTCTTCCACTCCACGTCGGCGATGGTCACGCCGTTGACCTGCATGCCCGCCAGCTTGCCGTCGGCCGTGGCCGCGGCGGCCGCGGTGGTCGCGGTCTGCTTGGCGGCGAACTTGACGTTGCCCAGCGCGTTGGCGCGGGCATCGACCACCTTGTCGATGGCGATGGCCTGCGAGGCGTTGGCACCGACCTGGAACAACTGGCTGGTGAACGAACCGTCCAGCAGCTTGGTGCCGTTGAAATCGGCCTGCTTGGCGACGCGGTCGATTTCCGAGGTCAGCTGCTTGACTTCGGCGTTCAGCGCGGCGCGGTCGGACGACGAGTTGCTGGCGTTGGCCGACTGCACCGACAGCTCGCGGATGCGCTGCAGGTTGTTGCCGATTTCGGTCAGCGAACCTTCCGCCACCTGGGCCAGCGAGATGCCGTCGTTGGCATTGCGCACGGCCACGTCCAGACCACGGATCTGGGTGCTGAAGCGTTCGGAAATGGCCAGGCCGGCGGCGTCGTCCTTGGCGCTGTTGATGCGCAGGCCGGAAGACAGCCGCTGGATGGTGGTGGCCAGTGAAGCGCCGCTGGTGCTCAGGTTGCGCTGAGCGTTCAACGACATCGTATTGGTGTTGATTACCTGTGCCATGGGTCGTCTCCTCTTATTTAGGTCCCGGCGTTGATGGAAAGAGGGTGCTGCCGGTTTGTTGGTTTGTTGGCTAGTCGCCCTCTGCTTGCGAAAGGGATAACGGCGCTGCCCGGAAAACCTTTAGGCCCGGGATGGCGATTTCGTGCGGAAGACGCGCCGATGCGCTCCGCGGCGCGCGCCTTATTCGGCAGGGCGCGGCGGAACTTTAGGGGGCAAAAAAACGGTAGAGCGGAGCTCGCTCCGCTGCCTTTCGCGGCATCGCCCGTTGGGGCCCGCAGCCGAGCAAGCTCGGCTCTGCATGACATGGCGTGGAGCGGAGCTCGCTCCGCTGCCTTTCGCGGCATCGCCCGTCGGGGGCCCGCAGCCGAGCAAGCTCGGCTCTGCATGACATGGCGTAGAGCGGAGCTTGCTCCGCTGCCTTTCGCGGCATCGCCCGTTGGGGGCCCGCAGCCGAGCAAGCTCGGCTCTACATGACATGGCGCGGAGCGGAGCTTGCTCCGCTCCGCGAACTCAGGGCGCGGGTGCTTTGCGCCAGGCCTCGTCCGGGTCGTCCAGCAGCGAGAGATCCGGGAAGCGGTATTCGCAGCCGATCAGCACGCGCTGCTGCAGGCCGGGGCGTTCCTCGGTGTATAGGACCAGCGCGTGCTGCTCGTCCAGCGGACCCGACAACGGCGCCTCGCTGCCGGCCAGGCTGGCTTCCAGGGCGCGGGCGACGTCGTCGGCGCTGCCGCCGACCACCATCAGCACGCGGCTGGCGGTGATCACCACCGCATCGCTTTCATGGCCCCAGGCCCGCACCGGGATTGCCAGCCGGTACAGGTCCATCGGCGGATCCGAATACTGCCGTTCGGTCTGCACGAAATCGTCGGGACGATCCCGGCGCAGGCGCGGCAGCAGGCGGGCGATTTCCGGACCGCTGCGGCAGGTGAGGGCATCGAACAGCGGATCGCCGGTGCCGTCGGCGGAATCCTGCGCGGGCACTGTGGTGTCGGCGGTTGCCGCGGCGGCCGGCGCGGGCGGGGGCGTCACCGGCGCAACCGTGCGCGCGGCCGGACGCTGCTGCGCCTGCGCCGTCCCGATGCACGCCAGCAGCAACGCCCACGCCAGGCGCCTGTCCGACAGGGGCTTATTCGAGCTGCTCGTTCGCATGCCGGGCATCGAGGGCCTCCATGGCGTCGCGCGGTTTCAGCTTGCCGGCCTTCTCGAAGGCCGCCGCCGCCGCATCCTCCTTCTTGTCGCCGTACAACAGCAGCAGCACGTTGGCGTGCTCGACGTGGGCGATCGGCGAGTCCGGCGTCAGCTTCAGCGCGGTCTTGATGTGCGACTCCGCTTCGGCGGCTTTCGCGCCGTAGGTCAGGCCGCCGATCATCGCGCCGATCTTGTCGATGATCTCGGCGTGATAGAGCGCCAGCGCGGTATGCGCCTCGGCATGCCGGGGCGCCAGTTCCAGGGTCGCGTCCAGCGCCTCGCGCACCTTGCCGGCAATGCCTTGCTTGAGCGCCTTGACGATGCTCAGGCCCTGGCTGTAACGGCCGAGCGCGAAGGCATGGCGGTAATGGCTGTTGGCTTCGTCCGGCAGCGCCTTGAGTGCGGCCTCGGCCAGCTTGGCGGCCTGCTCGAAGCGCTTGAGTTTCTCATCCTCGTCATCGACCAGATAGGTCGCGTGGATGCCCAGCGCCTTGACCGCGACCGAGGCGCCGAGCGGACCGAGCGCCTGGCCGGCGTCGAACGCGGCCTGGAAATCGCCGCGATGGAAGGCCCGCCACGCCTCCTGCAATGCACTCGCCAGGGCGGCGGCGTCCTGGCCCTTGGCGGCCTTGCCGGCGGCGTCGATCAGGGCCTGCGCGCGCTTGGCGTCGGGGTAGGGCTCGGCGTCGCCCGCATGCAGCGCCGGCCAGGCCTTCTTCAGGGCGTCGCCCGCGTAGCTGAACGCCTTGGCATCCAATGGAAACGGTGCCCATTTCGCCTGCTTGCCCGCCATGCCGACTCCCTCCCTTGATGATTCGAATGAGCATGGCCGCAGCCCCTGCCGCTGACAAGCCCCGCGCCGCTAGTGTGTTTGCTCGATGCCGCGGCTTCAGCATCGGATCCGGAAGCCAGCCACCGTGGCCGGCGTCGAGGAGTCCCCCATGACTGCCAGGAACAAGACCACCCCGCGGGCCAAGGCCCCGGAACCGAACCTCCGCCATGTCTGGCTTGCCGGCCTCGGCGTGGTCGCGATCGCGCGCCGCCGCGGAGTCCAGCGCCTGACGTCGGCGAAGCAGGACATTGAACGCATCGTGCAGCAGGCACAGGCCACCCTGCGCGACGTGCGGGCGCAGGGCGAGGCGGGCGTGGAGAAGTTCAGCGCCGATGTCGAGGCGCGCCTGGCGCCGGTGCTGGACAAGCTGGGCCTGGCATCCGCGCGTCCGGCCGCGAAGACCCGCCGCAAGACCGCCACCGGCAAGCCGGCGCGGTCGACAGCGCGCAAGCGTCCGGCCGCGGGCGCGGGCAAGGGCAGGGCCACGCGCCGCAAGCGCGCCTGATACGCGCCATCCGCAATTGATGCCATGGAGCGGAGCCTGCTCCATTCCGTTCCATGGCCCGCCGATGCGCCGTCCCTACCAGTGGACGCCGCGCATCAACGCGGCAAACGCGATCTGTTCCTGGCTCGGCGCCGCTTCCTTCAACGCCTGCCGGTCGCCCTTGGCCGCCGCCGAATCCGGGAACAGCTCGAACGCCGTGCTCATGATCACCTCGTAGGCCTTCGGCGCGATCGCGTTGACCAGCGCGGCGAAGATGCCCAGGCGGGTGGCGATGCGGCTGGGCTTCTCGATGATGCCCTTCACCACCAGATCCGCCGCCTCGTCCGGGGTCAGCGTCGGCACGCTGTCGTACATCTTGGTCGGGGCGATCATCGGCGTCTTCACCAGCGGCATGTTGATGGTGGTGAAGCTGATGCCCTTGCCGGACAGTTCGCCCTGCGCGCAGCGGCTGAACGCATCCAGCGCCGCTTTCGACGCCACGTAGGCGGAGAAGCGCGGCGAGTTGGCCAGCACGCCGATCGAACTGATGTTGATGATGTGGCCCTTGCGGCGGTGGGTCATGCTCGGCAGGAAGCCCATGATCAGGCGCAGGCTGCCGAAGTAGTTCAGCTGCATGGTCCGCTCGAAATCGTGGAAGCGGTCGTAACTGAGTTCGATCGAGCGGCGGATGGAACGGCCGGCATTGTTGATCAGCACGTCGACGTGGCCGTGTTCGTCCAGCACCTGCCGGATCAGGCGGTCGCAATCGGCCATGTCCGCCAGATCCGCGGTGTAGGCGAACACCTTGCCGCCCTTGGCCTTCATTTCGTCGCGGGCCTTGAACAGTTCCTCTTCGCCACGCGCCACGATCACCGTGACCGCGCCGGCCTCGGCCACCCGCTGCGCGGTGGACAGGCCGATGCCGGAGGAACCGCCGGTGATGACCACGACCTTGTTGCGCACCTTGCCCTTGAGCGAGCGATCCACGAACAGGTCCGGATCCAGGTGCCGCTCCCAGTAGTCCCACAGCCGCCAGGCATAGTCTTCCAGGCGCGGCACCGTGATGTTGGTGCCCTTGAGCGCGCGCTCGGTCTCGCGGCTGTCGAAGCGCGTGGGATAGGTGATGAACTTCAGCACTTCCTTCGGGATCTTGAAGTCGCGCAGCAGCATGCCGATGAAGCGGCGCACCGGCGGCAGGTTGCCGACTGCCGCGCGGATGCCGCTGGGCACGAAGGCGAACATGCGCGCGTCCAGGCGCATGGTCATTTCCGGCGCATGGCCCGCGCGGCAGAAGGTGTTGAGCACTTCGCCGACCCGCATCGGCTCCGGATCGGTCAGGTGGAAGGTGTGCCCGTCCAGCTTGGGCTTGTGGGCGATGTGATCCATCGCGTCGGCGACGAAATCCACCGGCACGATGTTGATGCGTCCGCCCTCGATGCCCAGCACCGGTACCCACTGCGGCAGCAGCTCGCGCAGTTTCTTGATGAGCGTGAAGAAGTAATACGGGCCGTCGATCTTGTCGATCATGCCGGTCTTGGAGTGGCCGACCACCATGCCGGGGCGGTAGATGCGCCACTTGAAACGGGTCTCGCGGCGCACCATCGCCTCGGAATCGTGCTTGGTGCGCAGATAGGGATCGTCCAGGCCCTCGGCCTCCTCGAACATGTCCTCGCGGAAGATGCCCGGATACAGGCCGGCGGCGGCAATCGAACTGGTGTGGTGGAACAGCGGCGCCTTCAACGCCGCGGCCAGGTCCAGCGCATGGCGGGTGCCGTCGATGTTGGCGGCCTGCTGCGCTTCCACGCTGGCGGTCAGATCGTAGACCGCGGCCAGGTGGAAGAAATGCTTGATCTTGCCGTTCAGATTGCGCAGCTGGGTGGGCGTCAGCCCGCAGCGCGGTCGGGTCATGTCGCCCGGCACCGCCACCACCCGCTTCGGATCCCAGCCGGAACTCCTGGCGATGGCGTCGAACTTCTTCTGCGAATCCTTGCGTACCAGCACGTACACCGTGCCACTGCGCTTGAGCAGGTTGGAAACCAGGTAGCGGCCGATGAATCCGGTGGCGCCGGTGACGAAGTAGCTCATGAGTACCGTCCCGTGTAGGCGGGCGGGCCCTCCGCCCGCCCTGCGGCTAACTTGCCAGAGCGTCCGGGCTTCCACAATCCCGGCCCGATTGACCCGTCATGTCCCGCGTGGTGTGATGCCGCCACTATTGGGAGGTAGTCATCCATGTCCGACCTGAAATCCGCTTTCGAACAGGCTTCCCGCGATATCCAGGGCCTGGCCGAGCGACCCGACAACGAAACCCTGCTGCGCCTGTACGCGCTCTACAAGCAGGGCGCGGAAGGCGACGTCAAGGGCGACAAGCCCGGTTTCTTCGACTTCGTCGGCACCGCCAAGTACGAGGCCTGGGCCAAGCTCAAGGGCACCGCATCCGAGGATGCGCAGAAGAAGTACGTGGATCTGGTGAAGAAGCTGCTCGCCTGAGATCGTGGCGCGCGACACCCGCCAGCGCATCCTCGATGCCTCGCTCGCGATGTTCAACGCGCAGGGCGAGCCGCACGTCACCACCAACCACATCGCCGACGAACTGGAGATCAGTCCCGGCAACCTGTACTACCACTTCCGCAACAAGGACGACATCATCGAGCAGCTGTTCGCCCGCTACGAGGAGCGGATGGACATCGCCCTCACGGCGCCGGAGGACCGCCTGCCGGGACTGGAGGACATCTGGCTGCAACTGCACCTGGTGTTCGAGTGCATCTGGGACTACCGCTTCCTGTACCGGGATCTGGTCGAGATCCTCAGCCGCAACCGCCGCCTGCGAATCCGCTTCGCCCGCCTGCTCAAGCGCGCCGACGACAGCGCGCACGCGGTGATGCGCGGCCTGGGCCAGGCCGGGGTGATGCGCGCCTCGGCCGCTGAACTGGCGGCGACCGCGACCAACATACTGGTGGTGGCCACGTTCTGGCTGAACTACGCGGCCGCGCGCGGCGACAAGGACGAGCAGATCGCCATCCGCCACGGCATCGTGCAGGTCATGATGCTGGTGGCGCCGTTCCTGCGCGATGCGGAGCGGGTCCATCTGAATACGCTGACTTCCGCCTATGTCGACTGAGTAGAGCGGAGCTTGCTCCGCTGCTGTGGCGGTTGTTCTTGTCCTGGCTTTCCGTCTCATGCGTGTCACCGGTATCGGTGGCGCACAAAGCGAAAGGCGAACACAACGCTACGGCGGCGGAGCGAGCTCCGCTCTACGCCGGGGCGTCAGGCGCCCGTCCAGCCGGTAGGCAGCGCCTGCTGGTTGCGCATGTGCAATGCCAGGGGTTCGATGCGGCTCCACAGGAACTCGCGCAGCTCCGCGTCGACCACCGTTTCCTCCATCGCCTGGTGGAAACACGCCAGCCAGCCGCTGGCCTCGTCCATGCCGATCGCGAACGGCAGGTGGCGGGCACGCAGCATCGGCGCGCCGCGGCGTTCGGTGAACAAGGGCGGACCGCCCAGCCAGCCGCTCAGGAACTCGAACAGCTTCTGCTCGCTGTCCGCCAGTTCCGGCGGATGGATCGCGCGTACCGCGGCCGCTTCCGGCAACTGGTCCATCAAGGCGTACATGCGCCGGGTCAGCTTGCGCACGCCGGCTTCGCCGCCGATGCGCTGGTAAGGCGTCAGATCGTCTTGCATTGGCGCCAGCGTACCGGCTCCTTGCTGCCGGCGGGAGGATTGAGTTGCACACGGACCGTGCGCAGCGCCGGATAAAGCTCCACCTGCTGGCAGATCCGCGGCCAGATCCCGGTCTCGTCGCCCTGGTAGTCCACCACCAGTGTCAGCCGGGTCTGCCACACGCCGCGCACCACGCCGGGCGTGCCGGAGAGCGCGCGCGACACCGCCATGCGCTGCGCTTCCAGTTCCGCTTCGGTCGGTTCGCGATAGGCCACCACCGCGGTCGCGCTAGGCGCAGCTGCGGAAGCGGGCGCCGGAGCCGGCGTGGCGGCCTCGCCGGGGCCCAGGCCCGTATTGGCCAGCGCGGTCGCCACCAGCGCGCCGACGGCCACGCTGCCCAGCCAGCCGATGGCGATGTGGCGCTTGGCGCGCGCGGCGGCTTGGCCGACGATCTGCTGCCGCAGGTCGGTTTCGACCAGCGGCGCCAGTTCGTCCCACAGGCGCGGGCCGTCCAGCACTTCGATGTTGTGGCTCTGGGCGGCGACGCGGCCTTCCTGTTCGAGCTGTCCCTCGGTGGCGAGGATGCCGCCGGTCGCGTTGCCCAGGCGGACGCTGGAGGCCAGTTCCTCCACCGAGGCCGCGCCGATGCGATAGGCCGAGCCGTGCTTGCACGACAGCAGCCAGCGCTGTCCGCGCAGGGTGAGCGGAAAGATCCCGCGCGGATCGCGGGTTTCGTCCGGGCCGGCGGCGACCACGGCCATGCCGCGCCGTTCCAGCGCGGTCAGCACCAATCGGGAGAATTCGCGCCAGCGCAGACCGGAGAGCGCATGCAGGCCCGCCGCGATTTCATCCTTGCGGCGGCGTACCCACCACAGATAAACGCTGACGGCCACACCGGTCAGCAGGGCAACGGCCAGTCCAGACAGCCAGAAGAGCATGAATACCGCGGGGTTGTTCGAAGAGTCGGCGGATTCTAACCAAGCGGTGGGCAAACCGCTGTCAGGGAAACCAGTACACGGCCCGGACCGCGCGAAGCGCGTGGGTGGCGGTGGAATTCAGGGAGCCGGGCGGACGCCGGAAATGAGAAGGCCCGCCAGTCCGAAGCCGTAAGGGGAGGGGAGCATACGTACTTCGTGGGGACTGGCGGGCCCGGGACTGATTGTTGCGCGATCCATGTTGCCTTGCAACAAGAAATTCGACCGATTTCAGGTTGCACCGGCAGGGTGCGTTCAGTCCGCGTTTTTCTTTGTCGCACGCTTCGTGCTGGTGCGTTTTGCGCCGGCGGAAGCGCGCTTGGTGGCCGTCACCTTCTTGGTCGCGGTAGCCTTCTTCACGGCGGGTGCGGCCTTGCGGGCCGACTTGCGCGCGGAGGGAACGCCACCCAGGCGACGCAGTTCCGCATTGAGCGCATCGACGCGATCGATCAGCGTGCCGAGATCCTCGCGGCTGGGGACTTCCAGGCGGCGCAGGGCGCGCTGGACGCGATCCTCGAACACCTTCTCCAGCCGATCCCAGGTATCGGACGCGCGCTCGCGGGCCTGGCCGACCGTGCTCTCGACCGCATCACGCACCGCATCGACCCGGCCGCCGGCCAGCTTGCGGGTGGTCTGCTCCAGCGACAGCCCTTCCTTGACCAGGGTTTCGAAAAGCTTGCTGCCTTCGGCCTGCGCGCGGCCGAACGCACCGACGCCGGCCAGCCACACCTGCTGCGCCGATTCGCTGAGGTTCTTGGAAAGGCGCTGCGCCTGCGCCTGCAGATTGTCCTGCTGGGCGGAGGAGGCGGACTTCTTGCGGGCGGATTTCTTCAGGGTGGCCATGGGATTCCGTTAATGGAGGGTGGGAACGTCGGCCAGAATCGGCGGCCGGTCTAGAGTTTTCACACCAGCACGCGCGAATGGTTCAGGCGCGTGCGGCGCGGTGCTCGGCGATCCATTGGTCCACGTCGTCCAGCGCACGCCGCAGCCGCGCGGTGGCGTCGGTCATGCGCGGGGCGATGTCCAGGCCGTCGAGGATGGAGCGGTGCGGGTCGTCGATGATGTCGCGGCGCAGGCGGATGCCGTGCGCGGCCAGCATCGGTTCCAGCACGGGTGCGCGCCGGCGCAGATCGGCCAGGGTGTTGCGGTAGGCCAGCTGGCAGACGCGGTGCCGCGAGGAAAAACTGAACAGATTGGTGAAGAACAGCTCGCTGTCGCCGGCGTTGGGCTCGAACACCAGTTGATCGATGTCCGGATACCGCAGCGGGTACTTTTCCAGGCCGATCTGCATGCGTGACTGCAGCAGCGTGCGCAGCGTCTGCGAGAGCACCGCCGGCAGGCCGCCGCTGACGAGGCCGACCTGTTCGGCCTCGTCCGCCTGCGGCGCCGCGCGGGTGGCGTCGAACGGCACCAGCGGATTGATGCCGATCATCAGGTCGATGTCGCGATCCAGCACGGTGGAGGCATGCATGGTCCGGCGCAGCGCGCCGTCCAGGAAATGGCGGCCGCGGATTTCCACCGGCGGATACAGGCCGGGCAGGGCCGCGCTGGCCTGCACGGCCTGCGAGATGGGCACGTCGTCCCAGCCGCGTTCACCGAACCGGACCGCCTCGCCGGTATCCAGATCCACCGCCACCACGAACAGATCCGCTCCCAGCGTGCGGAAATCGTTGCTGCGGCCGCGCCGGCTGAACACGTCGCGGAGGAAATCCTCCACCCCCGCGTTGTCGAACAAGCCAGTGGGCACCAGCCCGCCGAAGCGCAGGATCAGATCCGACCAGCGCACCGCCTTGCCCGGGTTGCGCAGCAGCCGCTGCGCCCACTGCGCGTACAGGCCGGGCAGGCTGGCCAGCCGGCGCAGGTACTCGTTGACGTTGGGACGCAGGAAGGTCTCGGGACGGAACTCGGCGTCGTCGCTGGTGCCGGTGATGAAGATCCGGCAGATCTCGGCCGTGCTCATCCGGTTGGCCAGGCCGGCGGCGAGGAAGGCGCCGGAACTGACCCCGACATAGCAGTCCAGCCGGGTCAGGTCCAGGCCGTCGAGGGCTTCGTCCATCGCGCGCAGGGCGCCCAGTTCGTACATGCCGCCGATGGGACCGCCGCCGGCGATGGCCAGGCCGATCCGGCCGCCGTCGCCGCGCTTACGGGCACTGTGGATGGAGAGCATGCGGTTCCCGCACAGGAGGATGCGGCGAGTGTAGCCGACCGGTGCGACCGCTTGCGGGCGGCGGGACGCAGCCGGATCATCCGTTCATGGCCCGTCCTTCTTCCGTCGGCGAGCGGCTCGGCCGCCGCCTGGCCTGCCACCAGGCCCTGCACGATCCCCGCCGCGAGCCGCGCAACCGGCTGGCCTGGCTGCCCGAGCTCCGGCGCTGGCAGGCGGCGCGGCTGGAGCGCAGCTTCCGCCATTTCCTCGACGACCCGCAGCGGCGCGGCGCGGCGATGTTCTTCCTCACCGATGTCTACGGCGATCAGGACTTCAGCCGCCGCGACGCCAACGTCGCCAAGATCGTGCCGATGATGCAGCGGCTGTTGCCGGCGGCGGTGCTGGACACGGTCGCCGACGCGATCGAACTGGGCGCGTTGACCCACGCCCTGGACCTGCGCATGGCCGAGGCGCTGGCGACGCTGGCCCCGCGCCGCAAGCGGCTGGACGAGGCGCTGTACGCGCAGGCCTATCGCCGGGTCGGCCGGCCGCGCCTGCGCGCCCACCAGATCGACCTGATCGCGCGGCTCGGGGTGGGGCTGGCGAAGGCGGTGAAGATGCCCGGCGTGCTGACCCTGCTCAAACTCTCGCGCGGCCCGGCCAAGGCGACCGGGCTGGGCGAACTGCAGGGATTCCTGGAACGCGGCTTCGCCGCGTTTTCGGCATTGGGAGACGGCAAGGCGTTCGTCCGCGACATCGAACAGGCCGAACGCGAAGTCTCGCGGCGGCTGTTCGCCGACGATCCGTCGCCGTTCGGGTAACGTCCTCTTCGAATGTGGGAGCGACGTGAGTCGCGAGCCTTGGCCGTTTCGCGTGGTCGTGAATCGCGCTTTCGCGACTCACGTCGCTCCCACAGGGGCAGCGCTTAGCCGCCTCAGGCGAACTTCTCTCCCAGCACGCGGCGGATCTCCGATTCGATCGGGCCCTTCATCGCCGACAGCAGGAAACCCAGATCGGCGGTGACCCGCAACTGGCTCGGCAGCAGCGCGATATGGCCATCGACGCCGGAGCGGCGGAAATTCAGGGTATCGCCGTCCCAGCCGTAATCCATGTCGAAGCGCTCGGCGAGTTTGCGCGCCACGTCTTCCACCGCTTTCCTCGCCTGCGCCGGGGTCTTGCTGTGCTCGTGGACGATGTCGATGGTGGCCATGGTGTTCTCTCCGGAGTGGCCGTCTATTGTCCGCAAGCCGTTCACATTCGCAAGCAGGGTGGATGCGATGCCCCCGCGTGCGCTAGTCTGCCGCCGGTGGAACAACTGCGACTTCATTTCTCCAACCGCGCGCAACCGGATCGCCCGCTGTCGATGGGCGTGCACCGGATCGTGCGCGAAGCCTCCGGTCACGTCGGCGTCGGCGATCAGCTCCAGGGCGCGCTGCTGGTGCGCATCTGCGTGGATCGCCGCGGCCTGTGGCTGCAGGTCCCCACCGGCATGCGCGGCGTGCACGTGAACGGACGCCCGGTCCTGCGGATGGCGTTGCTGCGCGCCGGCGACGCCATCTACGTGGACGGCGTCGAGCTGCTGGTGCAGGCCGCGCACCTGCCGCCGGAACCGTCCTCGGAGCCGGCGCCCGCCGCAGCGGATCCCCGCATCATCCTGCGCGGCGTGGGCGGCAAGTACCACGGCCGCAGCATCCCGCTGCTGCGCCCGGTGCTGATCGGCCGCGCCCGCGAGGCCGCCATCCGGGTGGACGATCCGGTGTTCGCCGAGCGCCACGCGCAACTGGAAGTGCAGGGCGACCGGGTGCTGCTGCGGGATCTGGGCTCGGCCGAAGGCAGCCTGGTGAACGGAGTGGCGACGCGCGACGCGCTGCTGGTGGCCGGCGATCAGCTGGTGTTCGATCCGCAGCACCGTTTCGTGGTCGAAGTACCCTGGACCCGCGCGGACGCGCTGCCGGGCGAAGCCGAACGCGAGCCGATCGGGCCGGCCGAGCCCGAGGCGCCGGAACCCCGGCGCGCCGGCACCGTGCGGCGCTGGCCCTGGTTGTTGCTGGCAGCGCTGCTGCTGGCCGCCGCGCTCAGCGCGCTGCTGCTGTTCGGTTCCGGCTGAGGCGCTTGCCCAGCCGCCAGCCCAGCAGCACCGCCAGGATGGCGGCGTACAGCAGCGGCTCGCGGATGTCCGATTTCACCAGCCACCAGAAGTGCAGCACGGCCAGCACGCCGACCGCGTAGACGGCCTTGTGCAACTGGCCCCAGCGGCGACCCAGGCGGCGGATCCAGCCCTGGGTGGACGTGATCGCCAGCGGTATCAGCAGCAGCCAGGCGGTGAAGCCCACGGTGATGTAGGGCCGCTTGGCGATTTCCTCGAAGATCTGCGTCCAGTAACCCTGCAGGTCCAGCACCAGGTAGCTGGTGAGATGCAGGCTGGCGTAGAAGAACGCGTACAGGCCCAGCATGCGCCGGAACCGGATCAGCACCGCTTGGCCGGTCAGTTGCCGCAGCGGGGTGATGGCCAGGGCGATCATCAGCATCCGCAGCGCCCACAGCCCGGTGCGATGTTCGACCTCGGCGACCGGATCCGCGCCGAGCGCGTCGCTGCCGGCATGCAGCACCGACCAGAACTGCCATGCCAGAATCGCCAGCGGGGTCAGCGCCAGCGCGTGCACCAGCGCCTTGGCCAGCCAAAGACGGGAAGATTGCCTGGCCCGGTTCACGCCGCGGAGCCCTCGCCAGTCCGGCTGGCGTCCCTGGTCAGCTGCATATCACTTCAATACCACTTCTTCAGATCCAGCCCCGCGTACATCGAGGCGACCTGCGGGCCATAACCATTGAACAGGCGGGTCGGAATGCGCTCGGCGAACACCCGGTTGGTGGTGCCGGCGATGCGGCGTTCGGTCTTCTGGCTCCAGCGCGGGTGATCGACGGCCGGATTGACGTTGGAGAAGAACCCGTACTCCGACGGCTGCAACTCGTGCCAGGCGGTCTCCGGCATCTTCTCAACGAAGCTGATCGCCACGATCGACTTGATGCTCTTGAAGCCGTACTTCCACGGCACCACCAGCCGCAGCGGCGCGCCGTTCTGCTGCGGTAGCGGCTTGCCGTACAGGCCGGTGGCGAGCAGGGTCAGCGGGTGCATCGCCTCGTCGATGCGCAGGCCCTCCTTGTACGGCCACTCGATCGAGCGGTAGCGGATGCCCGGCATCTGCACCGGATCGGCCAGGGTGGTGAAGGCGACGTAGCGGGCCTTGGAGGTCGGCGCGAACTTCTTCAGCACCGCGCCCAGCGGCACGCCCAGCCAGGGAATCACCATCGACCAGCCTTCCACGCAGCGCAGCCGGTAGACCCGCTCCTCCGGCGCCAGGCCCTTGATCAGATCCTCCAGCGCCAGCTTGCCCGGACGCTCGCACTCGCCGCCGACCACCACCGACCACGGCGAGGTGCGCAGGGTCTTGCGGGCGGTGGACGGGTCGGCCTTGCCGGTGCCGAATTCGTAGAAGTTGTTGTAGGTGGTGACGTCCTCGTAGCGGGTCAGCGCCTCGTCGGTGCGGAAGCCCGAGCGGGCCTGTTCGGGCGACAGCGCGGCCCGGGGCGGGGGCGGCGGTTCGGCGTCGGCACAGCCGGCCAGCGCCAGCGTGGGGGCGAAGGCCATCGCGCGCAGGAGATCGCGGCGCTGGCGGTAGACCGCTTCATCGGTGATTTCGGAAGCGGGAATCCTGAGGGCATCCCGGAGGGACATGGGAGACTCCAAACGACGGTCGTGGATGGAAGAACAGAGGCGCCAATCGCCCGGAAGGTTTCGCCGGAAGCCGCGTCGCTTCGCTCCGGCCGCATTCCGTTTATACGCCGGACAGCCTGCACCAAGCGAAAAAAACGGACCCGGCGGGAAAGGTTGCCCCTGCAACTGATGCACTGCGGCATACTACGGCTTCCCCGTTCAGGTGCCTTATGACGCGCGCGTACAACTTCAGTGCCGGTCCCGCCACCCTTCCCGAACCGGTACTGCGGCAGGCGCAGGCCGAAATGCTGGAATGGAACGGCGTCGGCGCCTCCATCGTCGAAATCAGCCATCGCAGCGCGGACTTCATCGCGGTGGCCGCCCAGGCCGAAGCGGATCTGCGGACCCTGCTCGCCATCCCCGACGACTACGCGGTGCTGTTCCTGTCCGGCGGTGCCACCACCCAGCAGGCGCTGCTGCCGCTGAACTTCGCCGCCCCCGGCCAGGCCGCCGACTACGTGGTCAGCGGCCACTGGGGCAAGACCGCGGTCAAGCAGGCGCGCCCCTACGTGGCGGTCAACGTCGCCGCCGACGGCGAACCCGGCGGTTTCCACGACATTCCCGCGCGTGCGGACTGGCGCCTGGGCGCCGACGCCGCCTACGTGCACATCACCGCCAACGAGACCATCCATGGCATCGAGTTCCGCGACGTGCCGGACGTGGGCGCGGCGCCGCTGTTCGCCGACTTCAGCTCCAACATCGCCTCCGAACCACTGGATGTCTCGAAGTTCGGGCTGATCTACGCCGGCGCGCAGAAGAATCTCGGCCCGGTCGGCATCTCGGTGGTCATCGTCCGCCGCGACCTGCTGGAACGCGCCGGCCAGCCGCGCGCCGACATCTTCGACTACCGCTCGCACGCCGCGCGCGACTCGATGCTCAACACACCGCCGACCTGGAACTGGTACCTGCTGGGGCTGACCGTGAAGTGGATGCTGGACGAAGGCGGCGTCGCCGAGTTCGCCCGCCGCAACGCGGCCAAATCGGCGCTGGTCTACCAGGCCATCGACGGCTCGGGCGGCTTCTACCGCAACGAGGTGGCGACGGCGGTGCGTTCGCGGATGAACATCCCGTTCTTCCTGCCGGACGAGGATCTGACCGCGCGCTTCGTCAGCGAGTCGAAACAGGCCGGCCTGCTGGCGCTGAAGGGCCACAAGGCGGTCGGCGGCATCCGCGCCTCGCTGTACAACGCCATGCCGCTGGCCGGCGCGCAGGCGCTGGCGGATTTCATGCGCGACTTCCAGCAGCGCAATGGTTGAGCGACATCCAAGGTAGGAGCGACGCCAGTCGCGACCGGAAACCTTGCAGTCGCGACTGGCGTCGCTCCTACCAGGAATTTCAAGGAACAGACAGATGGCCGAAAAGCCCAGGAAAACCACCGGCAAGAACGCCAAGCCGCCCGCCCGCGGCAAGGCCGCCACGCCCGCCGCCGCCGCGCCGGTGCTGGCCGACGTGCGCGCCAAGATCGACGGCATCGATCGCGAGATCCAGGAACTGATCGCCGAGCGCGCGCGCTTCGCCCACCAGGTCGGCAAGGCCAAGGGCAAGCTGGCCGCGGCGGTGGACTACTACCGCCCCGAGCGCGAGGCGCAGGTGCTGCGGATGGTGGTGGACCGCAACGAGGGCCCGCTCAGCGACGAAGTGCTGGTGCACGTGTTCCGCGAAATCATGTCCGCCTGCCTGGCCCAGCAGGAGCCGCTGAAGATCGGCTTCCTCGGACCGGAAGGCACGTTCAGCCAGCAGGCCGTGCTCAAGCACTTCGGCCGTTCGGCCCATGGCCTGCCGCTGGCGAGCATCGAGGAAGTGTTCCAGGAAGTGGAAAGCGGCAACGCCGATTTCGGCGTGGTGCCGGTGGAGAACTCGGGGCAGGGCACCATCCAGGTCACCCTGGACATGTTCCTCACCTCCAACCTGAAGATCTGCGGCGAAGTCGAACTGCGCGTGCACCAGTTCCTGCTCTCGCGCACCGGCCGCATCGACGATATCGAGCGCATCTACGGGCATCCGCAATCCTTCGCCCAGACCTCCGGCTGGCTGCGCGCCAACCTGCCCAAGGTCGAGAAGATTCCGGTGTCCAGCAACGCCGAGGGCGCGCGCCGCGCACGCAATTCCGATGACGCCGCCTGCATCGCCGGCGAGAGCGCCGGGCATGTCTACGGCCTGAAGAAAGTGGTGATGAGCCCGATCCAGGACGACAAGGACAACACCACCCGCTTCCTGGTCATCGGCCGCAGCATCTTCCCGCCGTCGGGCCACGACCGCACCTCGGTGCTGGTCTTCATCCACGACAAGCCGGGCGCGCTGTTCGACGTGCTCAGCCCGTTCGCGCGCCACGGCATCAGCATGAACCGGATCGAATCGCGGCCCTCGCACCACGCCAAGTGGGAATACGGCTTCTTCATCGATCTGGCCGGCCACGTCGACGACGAAGGCATGAAACAGGCCCTGGCCGAACTCAAGGCGCACTCCGCCCAGATCAAGGTCCTCGGCTCTTACCCGGTGGCGGTGCCTTGATACGGGAATGGGGAATCGGGAATTGGGAATCGTCCAAGCAGGCAATTCACCTTTACCGGATGTTCCCCGTTCCACGTGATGTCGCTTTTTCGATTCTCCATTCCCCATTCCCGATTCCCTGCAAATGAACGACTGGATTGCTTCCCCCGGACAGCCGCTGCGCGGCGAGCTGACCATTCCCGGCGACAAGTCGGTGTCGCATCGTGCGGTGATGTTCGCCGCGCTGGCCGATGGCGTCTCGCAGATCGATGGCTTCCTGGAGGGCGAGGACACCCGTGCCACCGCGGCGATTTTCCAGAAGCTCGGCGTGCGCATCGAAACCCCGTCGCCGTCGCGCCGCATCGTGCATGGCGTCGGCGTGGACGGGCTGAAGGCCGCGGCCGGTGAGCTCGACTGCGGCAATGCCGGTACCGGCATGCGCCTGCTGGCCGGCCTGCTGGCGGCGCAACCGTTCGACAGCGTGCTGATCGGCGATGAATCGCTGTCGCGCCGGCCGATGCGCCGCATCACCGCGCCGCTGGCTCGGATGGGCGCGCGCATCGATACGGAAGAGGGCGGCCTGCCGCCGTTGCGCATCCACGGCGGGCAGCCACTGCACGGCATCGACTACACGCTGGAAGTCGCCAGCGCGCAGGTGAAATCGGCGGTGCTGCTGGCCGGCCTGTACGCGCAGGGCGAGACCATCGTCCACGAACCGCATCCCACCCGCGACTACACCGAGCGTATGCTGGCCGCGTTCGGCGCCGACATCGAGTTCTCACCGGGTCACGCGCGCCTGCGCGGCGGCCAGCGCCTGCGCGCGACCGATGTGGTGGTGCCGGCGGATTTTTCGTCCTCGGCGTTCTTCCTGGTCGCCGCCAGCATCGTGCCCGGCTCGGAACTGCGCCTGCGCGCGGTCGGGCTCAATCCGCGCCGGACCGGCCTGCTGACCGCGCTGCGCCTGATGGGCGCGGACATCCGCGAGGAAAACCGGGCGGAGCAGGGCGGCGAACCGGTCGCCGATCTGGTCGTGCGGTACGCGCCATTGCGCGGCATCGAGGTGCCCGAGGCGCTGGTGCCGGACATGATCGACGAGTTCCCCGCGCTGTTCGTCGCCGCCGCCTGCGCCGATGGCCCGACCGTGGTGCGTGGCGCCGCCGAACTGCGGGTCAAGGAATCCGATCGGCTGGCGACGATGGCCGCGGGCCTGCGCACGCTGGGCCTGCAGGTGGACGAAACCCCGGACGGCGGCACCATCCATCCGGGTACCCTGCAGGGCGGCCACATCGACAGCCATGGCGATCACCGCATCGCCATGTCGTTCGCCGTGGCCGGCCAGCGCAGCGGCGGCGAAGTGCGCGTCGGCGACATCGCCAACGTCGCCACCTCGTTCCCCGGCTTCGACACCCTGGCCACGGGCGCGGGCTTCGCTTTGCGGCCTGCATGAGCGAACTCCTGCCTGTGGGAGCGACGTGAGTCGCGATTGAAGTCATCCCCGAGCCAGATGGATGACGGTCGCGACTGACGTCGCTCCCACAAGAAGGGAGAAAAAAAGGGAAGCCGTCACCGGCTTCCCTTTTTCGATTTCCGGTTTCAGGCCCGGCTTCAAATCGGCTTGAAATCCACCGGTACCTGCACCGTGCTGGCGACCGCCTTGCCGTTGCGCAGGGCCGGTTCGAAGCGCCACTTGCGCACGGCCTGCACCGCGGCGCGATCCAGATCACGGTTGCCGCTGCGGCGGACCACATCGACATCGACCGGCTGGCCACTGGCGTCGATTTCCGCACGCACCATCACCGTGCCCCCGATGCCGGCGCGAAGCGCGGCGGCCGGGTATTGCGGAGAAGGATTGCCGGTCATCAGCCGCGGCTCCTGCGAGCGCGGAGTGCGTTCGGCGGAAGCAACGCTGCGGCGCGCCTCGGCGCGCGGCTTCTCGCTGCGCGCGGCCGCGGACGCTGCCTCGTCGTCAGGCACGACGGCCGGTGCCGTCACCGCGGGCGCCACGCTTTCCAGCGGCAGCGATGCCGGCTGGTGCTGCTTGTACCAGGCCAGCCCGGCCGCCACGACGGCGAGCAGGGCGATCACCCACAACAAGATCAGGGATGCGTTCTTCTCCCGCGGCGGCGGGATATCGGCCGTTTCGGCGGGACTCCATTCGGGCTGGGGATGCGTATGCGCCATGGAAAAAACCTCCTCGTCCACGCGTTGCTGCGTTGGCATCGAGTCTTGCATGGAGGTTTGTTGGCATCGCGTGAGCGGCCGGTAAAGTCGCCCGGATCGGGAAAGTCGCGATTCAGCTCGCGCGCCGCCGGTTCAGCTGCGCGCCAGTTCCCGGCTCATTGCTGCAGGTTGAAGTCGATCGGCACGACCACGCTGGACGCCACCGGCTGGCCGTCGCGCTGGGCCGGATTGAAGCGCCAGCGGCGGACCGCGTCGAGCGCGGCGCGATCCAGATCGCGCGAGCCGCTGCGGGTCTCGACGGACACGTCGGTGGGCACGCCGTCGGCGCCGACTTCCACCCGCACCATCACCGTGCCCGCATCGCCCCGGCGCAGCGCGGCGGCGGGATAGTCGGGCGGCGGCGCCTGGCCCGCCATCGGCACCGGCTGGTCGCCGGGCGCCAACACCACGCCGGCGGCCGGTCCCGCGGGCGCATCCACGACCGCGGGTGCGGCCGGTGCGGGCGTTTCCTCGATCGGCGCCGGCATCGGCGCCTGTTCGACCAGTTGCGGACGCTCGTTGCCTTCCTGGCGGGGTTCCTCCAGGCCGCTGGCGCCGCCGCGCGCGGGCAGCGGCTCGGGCAACGCCTCGATCACCGGCTTGGCGCCCTCCGCCGTGGCCTCGGGCTGGTAGAAACCGTCGTCGCCGCGCCCGGCCAGCCAGACGATCACGAACAGCAGCAGGCCGGCGCCGAAGGCGATGCCGGCGATGCGCAGGGTGCGGCGGGGCAGGCGGAACACGAGTTCGGAATCCGGGGATTCGCGGGAAGCGGACATGGAAGGCACCGTGGTGGCTGCGCCGATTCTGACATGCCCGGGGTGAACGCTGCGAGGCATGACGGCGCATAAAAGGCGATAATCGGCGTCCTGCCGCATATCCGCTCCGAATCCCATGCTCGATCCCGCCCTGCTTCGCACCCAGACCGCCGAACTCGCCCAACGCCTGAAGGACAGCCGGGGTTTCGACCTTGACGTGTCCCGGCTGGCCGAACTGGAGTCGTCGCGCAAGCAGATCCAGAAGCGCACCGAGGAATTGCAGAACCTGCGCAACACCCGTTCCAAGGCAATCGGCCAGGCCAAGGCCAAGGGCGAGGACGTGGCGGCGTTGATGGCCGAGGTGGCCGGTTTCGGCGACGAGCTCAAGGCCTCGGAAGTGAAGCTGGACGAGATCCGCGGCGAGATCGAGGCGATCGCGCTGGGCATCCCCAACCTGCCGCATGCCAGCGTTCCCAACGGCAGCGACGAGAGCCAGAACGTCGAACAGCACCGCTGGGGCACCCCGCCGGTGTTCGATTTCCCGGTCAAGGATCACGTCGAACTCGGCGCCCGCCACGGCTGGCTGGACGGCGACACCGCCGCCAAGATCTCCGGCGCGCGCTTCACGGTGCTGCGCGGCCAGCTGGCCCGCCTGCACCGCGCGCTGGCGCAGTTCATGCTGGACCTGCACACCGGCGAACACGACTACGAGGAAACCAACGTGCCGCTGATCGTCAACGCCGAGAGCCTGTACGGCACCGGCCAGCTGCCCAAGTTCGAAGAGGACATGTTCAGCACCCAACTGGGCGAGCACAAGCGCTACCTGATCTCGACCTCCGAGATCTCGCTGACCAACATCGTCCGCGACGAAATCGTCGACGACGCGCGCCTGCCGCTGCGCATGACCGCGCATTCGCTGTGCTTCCGTTCCGAGGCCGGCAGCAGTGGCCGCGACGTGCGCGGCTTCATCCGCCAGCACCAGTTCGAGAAGGTGGAACTGGTCTCGATCGCGCGCCCGGCGGAAAGCTACGACGAGCACGAGCGCATGACCCGCAGCGCGGAAGTGGTGCTGGAGAAGCTGGGCCTGCCGTACCGCCGCATGCTGTTGTGCTCGGGCGACATGGGTTTCTCCGCCACCAAGACCTACGACTTGGAAGTCTGGCTGCCGTCGCAGCAGACCTACCGCGAGATTTCCTCGTGCTCCAACTGCGAGGATTTCCAGGCTCGCCGCATGCAGGCGCGCTGGCGCAACCCGGCCACGGGCAAGCCCGAACCGGTGCATACCCTCAACGGCTCCGGCACCGCGGTGGGCCGCGCGCTGATCGCGGTGATGGAGAACTACCAGAACGCCGACGGCTCGATCACCGTGCCCGAAGTGCTGCGTCCCTACATGGGCGGCGCCGACCGCATCGCCTGATCGGCACCCGCGAGCCCTGCTGTAGAGCGGAGCTTGCTTCGCTGCCCGACTCGGCTGCCCGAACCACGCCCCGGCCTGCCCTGATTCCTCCGCGCATCCCGTAGCCGAGCAAGTCCGGCTCCACACCTCCCCCTTCAAAGAAGGGGGACCGAGGGGGATTTGCGCTCGCATCGCCCGAGGCACGCGCGGGCACCCCGTAACCGAGCAAGCCCGGCTCCACGCCTCCCCCTTCGAAGAAGGGGGACCGAGGGGGATTTGCGCTCGGCCGCTCAGCGCCGCGCCAACCGCTGCGCCACCTGCGGACGGGTCAGATCGCGCAGCGCATCCTTGCCGATCCAGCGTTCGGTGGCGTCTTCCGAAGCCGCCAGCCGGCGCGCCAGCGCAATGGCCGTTGCATGCAACCCGGCGCGACGCTGGCCGATGGCCCGCAACGCCCAGCTGACCGCTTTCCTGACGAAGTTGCGCGGATCGGCGGCAGCCGCCTCGATCAACCGCAGTCCTGCGGCGAACCCGTCATCGCCCGCCGCCTTGTCGTGGACCGCCAACCCGGCAAGCAGGGCGAACGCGGCGCGCTTCTCGAACTCGCCATGCCGGCCGCTCCACTGCGCCACCTTTCGCCACGCATGTGGCGTGCGATCGAACAGATGGAAGCACAAGGTGTCGCAGACCGCCCAGTTGTCGAAATCCCGGCACCAGCGATCCATCTGCACGGCGCCCAGCTGCGCAGGATCGGCAACGAAGGCGACCAGCAGGCGCGCCTCGTACACGCCGGTGTCCCACAGCGCCGGCGCCAGCGCGGGCTGGCGGCCGATACGCTTGCCGATGGCCTGGATTTTCGCCATTGGCACGCCCAGGGCGTGATCGTCGGGAATGCCGAAGCGGGCGAGTCCATCGCGATGGGAAGCACTCGCCTGTTGTTTCAGCATCGCCAGCGCCTGATCGGCGCTCACCGGCTTGATGACGGCGGCCTTGCGGGAAGCGGTGTGCGCGGGCTTCTTGGCGACGGGCATGGGCAAGCTGGCTATCCGGTGCGCGCAAGCATAGCCACGTGGCGAGGCTCATGTCCCGGGCCGTCGCACGCGGACAAAAAAAGGCCCGCTTGCGCGGGCCCGGAGCGAGGAATTGCAGGGACAAGGAGGGGGGCGCTCAGGCCGCCAGGCGTTGCGGCACCGGAATCGAAGCCAGCGCGCTGGCGAGCGCGTCAACGCGATGCTGCGGCGAATAGTTCACGCCCTCGGCGCGGACGAATTCCACGTCGGTGATGCCCAGGAACCCCAGCACGAACTTCAGGTAGGACTCCTGGAAGTCGCTGGCGGCGCCATGGATGCCGCCACGGCCGCTGGCGATGATCACCTTCTTGTTGCCGGCCAGGCCTTCCGGACCTTTTTCGGTGTAGCGGAAGGTGCGTCCGGCCACGGCGACGCGGTCAATCCAGGCTTTCAGGGTCGATGGAATGCCGAAGTTGTACATCGGCGCCCCGATGACCACGACGTCCGCGTCCAGGAACTGCTGGAGCGTCTCTTCGCCGGCGGCGGCCACCGCCGGATCGACCTTGGCCAGCACCGGTCCGGTCAGGTGGGGCAGGGGAGCGGTGTCCAGATCGCGGTAGGTGACCTTCAGACCAGGCACCTGGTCCTGCCAACGGGCTACGATGGCGGCGGTGAGTTGGCGGGTGACCGAGTTGTCGGCCAGCGCGCTGCTGTCGATGTGCAATAGTTTCATGATGGCTTTGTCGGGTGGATGCGGCCGTGCCGCGTTGGATGCCATCTTGGGTTGTTGCGAAAACAGGATAAAGCTGGTCTAATATCACTGATTGTTCTGATAATGGAACTATAGTCATGCAGCACGACCTCAACGACCTCTATTACTTCGCCATGGTGGTCGACCACGGCGGCTTCGCCGCGGCTGAGCGCGCTCTGGGCATTCCCAAGTCGCGGCTGAGCCGGCGCATCAGCCAGCTGGAAACCGATCTGGGCGTGCGCCTTCTGCAGCGTTCCACCCGCCGCTTCGCGGTGACCGACGTGGGCATGAGCGTGCACCGGCATGCGCAAACGATGCTGGCCGAAGCCCAGGCCGCGCGCGAGGTGGTCGATCGCCTCAGCGCCGAGCCGCGCGGCGTGGTGCGGGTCAGCGTGCCGGTGGCGGTGGCGCAGATGCAATTGCCGAAGATCCTGCCCAAGTTCCTCGACAAGTACCCGAAGGTGCGGTTGCAGTTGCATGTCAACAACCGGCGCGTGGACATCATCAACGAAGGCTACGATGTGGCGCTGCGCGTGCGCGCCAAGCTCGTACGATGACGGCAGCCTGGTGATGCGCAGCTTCGGCCAGATCCAGGAACTGCTGGTCGCCAGCCCGAAATATCTCAACCGCGCCGGCCGCCCGCAGGCGCCGGAAGACCTGACCAGCCACGTCACCCTGAGCATCAGCGAGGACGAGGCGCGCCAGCGCTGGGAACTGCACGGTCCGGATGGCGAGGTGCGCCGGGTCGAACTGCAGCCGCGCCTGGCCGGTTTCGACTTCCCGCTGCTGCAGGCGATGGCGAAGGATGGCTACGGCATCACCCTGTTGCCGGAAACCGTCTGCGCCGAGGCCGTGCGCAAGGGCGAACTGGAAGTGGTGCTGCCGGAATGGTCGCTGCCGCAGGGCATCTGCCACGCCGTGTTCGCCTCCCGCCGCGGCCTGCTGCCGGCGGTGCGGGTGTTCATCGATTTCCTGGCCGAACACCTGCCCCAGCAGATCGAAGCCTCGCGCCTGGACTGCGGCGGCAAGTGTTCAGAGGCCGCGGAAAAGGCGCTGGAACTGGCCCTGGACAACGCCCGGGCCGGCAAGGTCAAGAAGGCCTCGTAAGCACGCGTGCCGGCTTCATGCGAAAATGCGTGCCGTCAAACCGGCGCGCATGCGCCGGCGCGATGATGGGAATACAACGGAGAGATGGCCGAGCGGTTTAAGGCACCGGTCTTGACTGCGAAGGCCAAGGGCCGAAGCGAACATCGACCGCAGGTCGATGGTCAAACCGGCGAACCGATGCGAAGCATCGGCGGAATGCAACAGATACAACGGAGAGATGGCCGAGCGGTTTAAGGCACCGGTCTTGAAAACCGGCGAAGGGTCAAACCTTCCGTGGGTTCGAATCCCACTCTCTCCGCCAAACCCTCGCGAAACGCCCCCTTTACGGGGGCGTTTGCGTATCCGTGTGCAAGATGGGGGGCTAGCGCCGACAGGCCGCGGCGCTCGCCCGGCCTCATTTCTTCTTTTTCGTCTGCACGCAATTCTCCAACCACAGCATCCGCCTGAGATCGTCGTAGCGGTGGAAGCTGCCGGTGAAGGTGGCGTAGTCGCCCTTGCGGAAGGTCAGCACGTTGGCGAGCTGGTTGGCATTGAACAGGCAGGCCACGCCCACGCGCGGTTGATCATCGCCGGGCACCTGGAGCAGCACCTCGCTCTCGTCGGGAATGTCGAAGGAGACGTTGTACTCGGCGCCATCTTCCTGGATGTAGTCCACGCGTCCCTTCAGGCTGTACTTGCGACCCTTGTGGCGGGCGTTCACCGCCAGCGCGTTGCCCTTGGCTTCGCGGGCGATCTCGCGGGAGAACACGTACACATCCTTGAATGTCGTGTCCGCTACATTCTGGGTGCGAGCGCCCTGCGCGCCGGCGGTCTTGCCTTCCTTGCCGCCCTTGATTTTGGCCATGAGCTGGCACATGTACGGGCGTATCGAATCGGCCTTGGCGAACTGGCCCTTCTCGGTCTTGACCGTCATCTCCACCACCGCGGCGGTGCCTTCCTGGCTGACGTTGATCAGGGTGGGGACGGCGCGGGCGAAATTGGTCGAACGCTGCTCCGCCAGCATGGTGCCGGTGCCCGCGTCCTCGGTGATGACGTCCATCTTCTCCGCGATCATGATGCCGCGAATCTGGCCCATCGCGTCGGCCACGGACAGATCGGACACCGTTACCTTGCTGGAGAAGTCGGTGCCGGAAAACACGCTGCCGGATTTGCTGAAATTGTTCTCGCATTCACCGGCCAAAGCGGCCGAGGTCGCGCCGGCCAGGGCCAAGGGAAGCAGGGAAAGAAGTCGGTGTGCCATGGGATCCTCTCGTGGTGGAAGCCGTCGTCCTTGCGCGGAAGCCGAGCTTCCTGGCGTGTCCGCCCGGCGGGAGTGCGCACATCTTTCTCGCCACCGGTACATGGCCGCCATCCGGCTGTGACGAACGGCACCGGGCGCGTGACGAACGCCACGTCCGCGCAGCGAACGGAAAAAAAGCCCGTCGGACGCTTGTACGGCGCGGCGGCGGAGCGGTAGGGTGGCGCCCGTGGACAAGCGCCCTTTCAAGATTCCCCTGATCGTCTGGATGGTCCTGCTGTGGTGGACCGCCTACTCGTTGATGTTCGCCAGCCAGGTGGTGGCGATGGGCGAGGCGGACGGCAAGCCGCTTGCCTGGTCCAGGGCGCTGCATTTTAGTTTCGGCGGGTGGATGACCTGGGTGCCCTTCAGCCTGGGCATCCTCTGGCTGGTCCGGCGCTTTCCGATCGAGCGCGGGGCTGTCATGCGCGCGCTGCTCGTGCAGTCGCTGGCGGTGGCGGCGATCATCGTGCTCAAGGCCGGCTACATCTACGTCACCAATCCCGTGTTCCAGTGGTACGACGCGCTGCCGGGCTTCGGCGAAGTGGTGATCGCCAGCATCCGCAACAACCTGATGACCTCATGGACGGTGATAGGCGTGGCGCATGCCGTCGTTTACTACGAGCGTGCGCGGGAGCGTGAAAAACGCATCGCCGACATCGAGAGGAGCCTGGTCTCCAGCCGGCTGGAAGCGCTGCGCGCCCAGCTCAATCCGCATTTCCTGTTCAATGCGCTGAATTCGGTGGCGGAAATGGTGCATGTCGACAGGGAACTGGCCGACCGCATGCTGGTGTCGCTGTCGGCGCTGCTGCGCGACGGCCTGAAACAGGACGAGGTCCAGGAACGGCCGTTGCGCGACGAACTGGCGGTGGTCGATCACTACCTGATGATCGAGAAGATCCGGCTGACCAGCCGCCTGCAGGTACGGCGGGAAATCGACGAGGAATGCCTGGACGTGCCGGTGCCGGTGCTGATCCTGCAGCCGCTGGTGGAAAACGCCATCGTGCATGGCATCGCCCGGCGCAAATCACCCGGCTGGCTGCTGATCCGCGCATATGTGGCGCATCGCGTCCTCCATCTGGCGGTGGAGAACAGCGCCGAACCCGGCGCCGGCACCGTCGCCGGCCATGGCGTGGGTTTGCGCGGCGTTTCGGGGCGCCTGCAACTGCTGTACGGCGATCGTGCGCGCCTGTTGCGGTCCGAGGCCGCTGTCGACCGCTACGTGGTGGAACTGGAAATTCCGTTGCCGGCGGAGGCCGCGCTGCCGGCCACGCCCGTGCTGGAGCGGGTGGCGTGAGCCTGAAGGCCGCCGTCGTCGATGACGAGCCGCTGTCGCGTGCGCGCCTGCGCCGGCTGCTAGAGAAAGTGGCCGGCAACAGCATCACCGTCGTTGCCGAATGCGTGGATGTGGAAGAACTGCTGGACGTGGCCCGCAGGACCGCCATCGACGTGCTTTTCCTGGACATCGAGATGCCCGGCGGCGACGGATTTTCCGCGCTCACGCAATGGCGTGGGCCGCAGCCGCTGGTGGTGTTCGTCACCGCCTATCACGAACACGGCGCGCGCGCGTTCGACGCCCGCGCGGTGGATTACCTGCTGAAACCGCTGTCCGCCGAACGCCTGCAGCAGACGATCGAGCGGCTGCGCGAACGGCTGGCCTTGCAGGGCCTGCAGGTGGCGATGGTCGATGACGGCGTGCGCCGGATCCCCTTGCAGATAGGCCAGCGCGTGCAGTTGGTACCCGAGTGCCAGATCAACGTCATCGAGGCGCAGGGCAACTACCTGGACATCGACTGCCAGCAGGGACGCTACACCCTGCGGCGGACGCTGGCCTCCTTCGAGGCGGAACTGGATGCGCTGGCATTCCTGCGCGTGCATCGCTCGACCATTGTCCGCGCCGGCGCGATCCGCGAAATCATGCCGATGGGGTCGGGCCGTTACCGGATCGATCTGCATACCGGACGCCGCCTGGTCAGCGGCCGCAACTACCGCGATCAGATCCACGGCTTGATCCGCCGCGGCATTCCCGTGCCTTCACCCGCGTAGCGGCGCGCCCCGCGCCGGCATCACTCTGTTCCGGTCAACCTCATCAGCGGCGGTGGCGCGTTGTCCTTCACCCGTGGCGTGAGGGCGACGGTGACCTGCGCGCGCCGACCGGCGTCATGCGCGGCGATCACCAGCAGCATGGCGAGCAGGGCGATGCTGTACTCGCTGCCCCCGACGCCGTGCTCGCCGACGAACCAGCCGTTCTTCCAGTGGATGAGCAGGATGCCGACACCGGCAATCACCGCCAGGCCCGAGGCGGCCCAGCGCACGCCCAGGTTGAGTACGAGCAGCGTGCCGGCGGTGAGTTCGTACAAGGTGATTGTCCAGACCCAGGCCGCGCCGTGCGGGAATCCCTGCGCCTCCATGAATTCGGCGAAGCGCGGAATCGTGCCGTTGAAGATGCGGACGGCGGCGTGGGCCATGAACAGGATCGCGGTGACGATGCGCAGGAGATGCAGGCTGGTCCCGACACGGATCCAGGGATAGCCGTTCAACAGGGAATGCATGGGCGATGTTCCGGGTGGAAGGCGTGGGGGAGGACCACGATGGACATCGCCGCATCGCCGGACAACGCGGCAGGGACAAAGGGCACGGCCCGGGTGACCAAGCGGAAGCCGGCGCAGGCACTTGCGCGTTGTCCGTGTCGGGCTAATACTTAGCCATCAGGGAAACTATTTGGCGGGCCACTCCCGGCACGCATTCCCTGGAGGACATCGATGGACCTCGTGCTCTACTACCACCCGCTCGCCTCGTTCTGCCACAAGGTGCTCATCGCGCTGTACGAGCACGGTACGCCCTTCGAGGGCGTCATCGTCCGGCACGACAATGCCGATTCGCTCGGGGCGTTCCTGGAGGTCTGGCCGGTCGGCAAGATGCCGGTGCTGCGCGATGTGCGTCGCGACGCGGTGATTCCGGAGTCCAGCATCGTGGTGGAGTACCTGGACCAGCACTATCCCGGCCCGCGGCCCATGTTGCCGACGGAGCCGGAAGCCGCATTGCAGGTGCGGCTGTGGGATCGGTTCTTCGATCACTACGTCCACCAGCCGGTACAGAAGTTCGTCGTCGACCGGCTCCGCGGCGAAGGCGAACATGACGCACGCGGTGTCGCCGACGCGCTGGCCACGCTCGATACCGCCTATGCGATGCTGGAAAAGCAGCTGGCCGGGCGCGAATGGATCGCCGGCGACACTTTCAGCCTGGCCGATTGCTCCGCGTCGCCGGCACTGTTCTACGCCGGCATCGTGCATCCGTTCCCAGCCGGACTCACCGCGCTGGCGGCCTATTTCGAACGCCTCATGGCGCGGCCCTCGGTACGCCGCACCTACGACGAGGCGCGGCCTTACTTCGATCTTTTCCCGTATCGGGAGCGGATACCGGCCCGCTTCCTGCAACCATTGGAGACGGATTGATCATGGCGATGCAGGCCTCCGAACGCCTGGACGCGATGTTCCATGCGCTGGCCGACGACAGCCGGCGGCGAATGGTCGATCAACTCAGCCAGGGACCGGCTTCGGTATCGGAATTGGCGCGGCCGCTGGCCCTGGCGATGCCGTCGGTGGTCAAGCACCTGGCCGTGCTGGAGCGTGGCGGGCTGGTGGAATCGGAGAAACAGGGGCGCGTGCGCACGTTCCGGCTGATACCGGGCGCGCTGGCCCAGGTCGAAGCGTGGGCGGCCGAACGCGAACGCCGCTGGCGGCGGCGCTTCGACCGGCTGGAAGCCTTCCTCGCCCGCACCGGATCCGATGACGCGGATTCGTCCCGCTGAACCTGCCCAGGAGCATCGCATGGCCCCCCTTTCCCAATGGTCCGAATCGTCCGAATCGCCAGGATTGTCCGAGGCTCACACCCACTTCCGCATCGATCGCAAGTTGCCGGCGACGCCGGCGCGGGTGTTCGCGGCCTGGTCGCAGGCCGAAGCCAAGCAGGCGTGGTTCTCCTGCCATGACGACTGGAGCAACACCGGCTACGCGCTGGATTTCCGGATCGGCGGCAGCGAATACAACGAGGTCCGCGACGGCGATGGACTGGCGCACGTGTTCCGCGCGCACTTCCTCGACATCGTGCCGGAGCGGCGCATCGTTTACGCCTACGACCTGCTGCTGGGCGAGCGGCGCATCTCGGTCTCGCTGGTGACGGTCTCGCTGCGCCCGGATGCCGGCGGCACGCTGATGTCGTTCACCGAGCAGGTCGTGTTCCTGGACGGCTATACCGACCACGGCGAACGCCGCGAGGGAACCGAAGTCGGGTTGGAGAAACTGGCGGCCTGGCTCGGGGAGACGTCCACGGCCACCGGCTAGCGCCCGCGTGTTCCCTCGGGTCGGGCGTCGAGCAGCGCTTTCACCTCGGGACGTTCGAAGCCGATGTCCAGTTCGCCATCGTGGATCTTCCGCGCATAGGCATCGCAGGCGTGACGCCGGCGGGCGGGACGGTCCACCTGTTCCATTTCCTCGGCGAAGATGCCGGCGACCTCTTCGACGGCATCCCTCAGCGCGGTTTCGGTTTCCTCGCGCAGGGCCGGGCCCACGATATCCCCTCGTGGCGGCCGCTCCGTGCCGCCGTTGAACCGATTCCCCGCCGCCACTCCGGCGCGGTGGGCGGGGACGGGCGAGGAGGGGAAAGTGCGCGGCTACATGCGCGCGATCGAAACACCGCCATCGACCAGCAGCGCGGTGCCGGTGGTGAAGGAGGAAGCGTCGGAGGCCAGGTACAACGCCGAACGCGCCTGTTCCTCCGGCGTGGCCGTGCGCTTGAGCGCGTGCAGGTTCTCGACGAACGCCCAGGATTCAGGGGTGCCATTCATTGCCCGTGCCATCGGCGTGTCGGTGCCGCCGGGCAGCAGCGCGTTGACACGGATGCCTTCGGCGCCGAACTCCGCCGCCAGCGCGCGGGTCAGTCCGAGCAGGCCGGCCTTGCTTGCCGCGTAGGCGGCCGCGCCGGGCAGCCCCACCGTGTGGCCGACGAAGGTCGAGGTGAAGATCAGCGAGCCACCGCCGCGCGCCTGCATCGCCGGCAGCTGGTGCTTCGCGGCCAGGAACGCGCTGGTCAGGTTGATGTCCAGGGTGTCGCGCCAGCCCTGCGCGGATACGCCCGGCGTCGGTCCCATCTCGCCGAGTGTGCCGGCGTTGTTGAACGCGATGTCGAGTCCGCCGAAATGTTCGAGCGCCGCCTGCACTGCGGCCTGCGCGCAGCTTTCGTCGCGCACGTCGCCGGCGACCGTGATCGCTTCGCCGCCCTCGTCGACGATGGCGGAGACCAGCCGGTGCAGGCCTTCCTCGCCGCGTGCGACCGCGACGATGCGGGCGCCTTCGCGCGCGAACAACCGGGCACTGGCCTCGCCGATACCGGAACTGGCGCCGGTGACGATGGCGACCTTGCCTTGCAGAACCTTCATGGAGAATCCTCATGGAGAAGAGGCGCCAGTGTGTCGGTGCCGCCGTCCCGCGACTCTCCGGTTCTTGCGCCTCCGGCGACGGGGTGCCGCCGGAGGATATTCATCGTATTGCCCGAGGATCAGGCTGCCTGGCGAAACTGGTCGAGCACGCCGTGCAATGGCACATGTCCCTGGAATCCGCCCGTGGACACGGCCGGGTGTCCGGCTTCGATCGCGTGCGCGAAGATCACCGCCGGATCCGCTTCCAGCTTGTCGAACAGGCGCTGCAGGTTCGGGTAGTCGCGACGATCGATCACGTCGTGGTACTGCGTCCAGCGGGCAATGCCGATGAAGTACGCGTCGGCCAGGGTGCGCTGGTCGCCGAGCAACCAGGGACGATCGCCCAGCAGTTGTTCCAGCAGGGCGTGCGCGCGTATGACCCTGCCGCGGCCATATTCGCCCAGCACCTGTTTCTCGGCGCCTTCGCTGCCATGCTCCAGCGCATGCCACAGCGGGCTGAAGGCGTTGAAGAACGTCGTATTGAGGAACGCCAGCATCTGGTTGAGCCGGTCGAAATCCGGCGTGCCCTGCGCGAATGCCAGTCCGCGGTCCAGGCCGCGTGCGCCGATATGGTTGAGGATGGCCATGCTTTCGCTGACGACATGACCGTCCGCGGTGATCAGGGTGGGGGTTTCACCGACCGGATTCAGGCGTCGGTAGTCGTCGCCGGTGACTTCCTCGGGCATGGCAATCCGGCTGAGCCGATAGGGCAGGCCGAGCCATTCCAGCGCGACGATGGAACCGAAGGAGCAGCCCGAAGGCACGCCGTACAGCAGGGTGGTGGTGTTCATGGATGAAGATCCTTGGAGGTGGAGAGGGGAATCCGGCCGGTGGGGAAACGATAGAGCCGTGGACTTTGCCCGTGTAGTCGGCAAAATGGCGACTTATCGTCCACGTCCATGGACTTACTGTGCTCAATCTCAATGACCTGGTGTTCTTCGTTGCCGCCGTCGAACACGGCGGGTTCGCCGCGGCCTCGCGCCGGCTGGGCCTGCCGAAATCCACCCTGAGCAAGCGGGTGGCCGAACTGGAAGAGGCATTGCAGGCGCGGTTGATTCATCGCACGTCGCGCAGCTTCACCCTCACCGACCTCGGGCGGGATTTCTACGAGCATGCCCGTGCCTCGATCATCGAGGCCGAGGCCGCGCAGGACGTCGTGCGCCAGCGGGTGGCCGAGCCCAGCGGCACCGTGCGCATCACCGCCTCCGTACCGGTGGCGCAGGCGCAACTGGCGGCGCACCTGCCGCGGCTGGCGCAACGGTTTCCGCGCCTGCGACTGCAACTGGACGTGACCGATCGGTTCGTGGACGTGGTCCAGGAAGGCTATGACATTGCCGTGCGCAGCCATTTCGCACCATTGCCCGATTCGGGGCTGGTGCAACGACGGATCGCCCAGGAAAGCATTGTTCTGGTGGCTTCACCCGGCTATCTGGATACCCATGGAATGCCGTCGGACCCGGAAGCACTCGAAGGGCATGAGGGCCTGTTGAGCGGTGCCGGCGCGATGCGCTGGACGCTCATGCCGGAGGAGGCGGACGCGCGAGCCGTGCAGGTGGCGCCACGCCCGCGCATGATCGCCAACGAATCGCAGGTGCTGCGTGCGGCGGCCGGTGCCGGGTTGGGTATCGCTTGCCTGCCGGAATCCATGTGCCGCCCCGAACTGGACGACGGCCGGCTGACCCGCTTGTTGCCCGGATGGCATGCCGGCCGGGTGACCACCACACTGGTGATGCCGCACCGGCGCGGGCAGCTTCCCGGAGTGCGCGCGGTCGTGGATTTCCTGATCGAATCGCTGGGGCGCGACTGACGCGCCGCACCGAACACGGCGCGGCGCACGATGCCGGACGAACCGATCAGGCGGACGCGAACAACGCGTTGAGCTGGCCGTAGCCCATCGCCTGCGGATCCGCCGGCATGCCGGCCCCCTCGGCGAGGAACGACTGCGCGCGCCGTTGCAGATGACCGGCGACCGATTCGGCGAGATCCGAACCGGCGCTGAGGCGACGCACGCCGCACTGGCGAAGTCGTTCGGGATTCGGCAGGGCCGCGCGCCACAGGATATTCAGGGGCAGGCCCGCGCCCTGGGCGATGGTGGTGATCTCGGTTTCCTCGACCACGCCCGGCACGAACAGGCCATCGGCGCCGGCCTCGCGGTACCTCGTGGCGCGCGCCAGGGTTTCCTGCACGCTGGCCGCACCGGCCGGAGCGAGCCGGCGCAGATAGACATCGGTGCGCACGTTGATGAACACGTCGCTGCCCGCGTCCCGGCAACGCTCGCGGATGCGTGCGACCTTGGCGCACAGCAAGGCGGGATCGTCGCTGCCATCTTCGACGTTGATGCCCGACGCGCCCCGCCGGACCAGTTGCAGCACGATATCGGCGACGGTGTCGGGATCGTCCGAGTAGCCGCCTTCGATATCGACGGTCAACGGCGTCGACAACACGCGGGCGATGCTGTCGACGCTGTCCAGCAAGCGTGCGACCGGCAGATGGTCGCCATCCGGATAACCCTGCGACCACGCCAGGCCGGCGCTGGTGGTGGCGCTGGCGCGCGCGCCCAGCGATTCGATCAGGCGCGCGCTGCCCGCGTCCCAGGCGTTGGCGAGCAGCAGCAGTCCATCGGCGTGCAATTGGCGGAAGAGGGCGGTGCGTTCGGCGGTGTTCGGCATGCGGGCGGTCCTGAGGGGAATGCCAGCATGCTGCCACAGCCCCTGTGCACGAACTCACCGTTTTCGGCCGTCATCAGGCCATCGCAAAAAAGAAGGTCCGGCACCATCCAGGCCGGACCTTGAAGGGGGAGGTTCCCGGGCCGCTTCCGCTTGCTCAAGGCGGCGCCCGTTTCCTTTGCAGAGCGGTCTTCCTGACCGTCGCAGGGCGTGCTTCCGGGAACGCGTCCAGAATGCCGTAGGGCAGATAGCGAGTCAGTCGGTGCAAAGCCCGATCTGCTGTAGGAAAAATCCGACGTCCCGGGACCTGGGTCAGGCGCGCAGCCGGCGGACGCCACGGAACAGACGCCATTTGCCGTCTCCTCCCTCGACATTGATCGCGTAGTCGAGGCCCTGCTGTTCGCGCTGCCAGGCAAGCTTGCTGGCGTAGGCGAGCGCGGAAATGCGCGATGGGAAATGCAGCGGTTCGGATTCGTTGATCGACAGCAGGAAACTGCCATCGTGGCCCGGCGAATGGGGGAGATCGAGCGTCATCATGGTGCGGCAAGGCAGCATCGGTTGCCGACAGGCTAGCGACAGGGATGTCATCTCCGTGCAAAGAAACGCCTTCGTCTTTGGTATGACGCGCGGGTACGCCGCACGCATTTCTCTACACCTGTTCTTCGCATCGGGCGACGTATAAATCGAGCGAGTGGCAGGCGCCGATTACCCGGCCCGCTTCCCGGACCGGCCGATGACCCGGGAGCCACCAGAGAGCCCAACGTCCACGCACAGGCGCGGATGCCCGGCGGTCAGTCGCGAGCCCGACACCGTCGCCGTCCGGAAAGCCGGGGCGGTTCTCGCATGCCGCCCCGGCAAGTTTTTCTTTCTGGCGATTTCTTACCGCGTGGCGGCGTCCCAGTCGCGCAGGCCCTGCTCGATGACATCCAGCGCGTCGTCCACGCGTCCGTCGTCGAGTTCGGCGACGGTGTCGCGCGGGCTGTGGATCACCTGCATGACCTTCGGCGCGGTGGCTGGCTTCTTGCCGCCGAACACCGCCAGGATCGGATCGATTTCGTCGCCTCCCACCAGCGAGAAGGAAACCGCCGGCCACTCCTGCTTGAGGAAGGCGAGATGATCGGTGGGCGGATAGTGTTCACCCGGCTGGAAGCCCAGCTTGCGCGCCGTGCTGGCGCTGCGCAGCGCGGTGATCAGCGGGGACTCGGCCTGCGGCGACATCATCCACAGGGTATCGCCCCAGCCGAACACGTCGAAGTTGACGTACAGCGCGGGCTTCTCGCGTCCCGGCGTGGTGACGTAGGCATGCGAACCGAGCAGGCCGGCTTCCTCCAGATCCCAGAATGCGATCTGCACACGATGGTTGGCCAGCGGCTGTGCCTTCAGGCGCGCTGCCAGTTCCAGCACGGCGGCGGAACCGGATGCGTTGTCGGTCGCGCCGTGGCCGACCGCGACCCGGTCGTAGTGCGCGCCGATCAGCAGCAGCGGCGCGTCGGCCTTGCCGCCCAGATCGGCGAGCAGATTGCGGCCCTGCTTGTCCTTCTGTTCGAAGGCTTCCTCACGCCAGGTGATGCCCATGGTGTCCAGGCGATGGGTGATGGCCTGTCCGCGCGCGGCGGTATCGGCGCCCGCGCTGATGCGGGCAACCTGGCCTTTCCATTCCGCCGCATCGCCGCCGTCGGCAGCGCAGGCAGGCAGGGCGACCAGCAGCAACAGGCCGGCCCAGAATGGGCGTGCCGATGTTTTCGATGTCATTCAAGGCTCCTTCCGAAGGCGTGAACGGCGAGTATGCACGAGCCGGCAACCCGGACGATGCATGACCAGTGGGAGGTCATCGCGTTGCGGACGGACGGCTAGAATGTGAGTTGCGATGGCCGCATTCCGGGAATAGGCTCGGTGTTGAGCCGAGGCTCGAAAGGGGATGTGGCATGACGATTCGAGTGTTCCTGATTGACGATCACGCGCTGGTGCGAACCGGCATGCGAATGATCCTCGCGCAGGAAACCGATTTCGAGGTGGTGGGCGAGGCCGAGAGCGGCGAGGAGGCCTTGCCGGTCATCCGCAAGCTGAAGCCCGACGTGGTGCTGTGCGATCTGCACCTGCCCGGATACAGCGGGTTGGAAGTGACCGAACGCATCGTGCGCGGAGATCAGGAAACGCGGGTGATCATCGTCTCGGTGCTGGAAGACGGCCCGCTGCCCAAGCGCCTGCTGGAAGCCGGCGCGTCCGGTTATCTGGGCAAGGGCGGGGACGCCCAGGAGCTGATCCGCGCGGTGCGCGACGTCGCACGCGGCAAGCGCTATCTGGGCAACAGCGTTGCCCAGAACCTGGCACTGCTCAACGTGGCGGGGGATGGTTCGCCTTTCGATGCGCTGTCGCCCCGCGAACTGGAAGTCGCCATGCTGCTGATCCAGGGTTTGCGCCAGGAAGAGATCGCCAAGCGCCTGAGCCTGAGCGCCAAGACCGTCAACACGCACAAGACGCGCCTGTTCGAGAAGGCGGGCGTCAGCGACAACATCGCCCTGGCGAGGCTGGCCGCGCAGTACGGACTGCTCGACCCGGCAAAATCGCTCTAGCCAGCGGGTCGTTGGCCCGGCGCTTCATCCGGCGCCGGGCGCGCATCGCGCCTTTCCTGCGGACAAAAGAAAACCGGCTGTCGCCAGCCGGTTTTCGTCGTGCCACGCGCCTGGTGTCAGGCGCCTGGTGTCAGGCGCTGCGCTCGTTCTCCGGATGATCCGGATCCACCGGTTGTTCTTCATCGTCGTTGTGAGCGATGCCGGTCGAGGTCTCCGGTGCGGTCGGCTTGGGCGTGGCGACCGGTTCGAACAGGCCGCGCGTCACCGACGGCGGGGTGTCCGCATCCAGGGCAAAGAACAGCGAGCCGGTGGTGCCGCGCGGCGGTGCGGAAGGCGTCGCCGGCTGGGCGGCCGGAGTCGGCTCCGCGTGTTCGGCGCGCGCCGGTTCACTGGCCGGCTCGGCCACGGCTTCAGTGCTCACCGCCACCGGAGTGGCGGCCACTTCGACCGGAGCGGGCGCAGCGGCCGGGGCTTCGGTTGCGTTCATCGTGGACGCAACCGTCGTGGACGCAACCGAGGGAGACTCCGTCGCGATGTCCTGCTGGACCGCCTGGACGATCTCGTTGCCGGCCTGCGCTTCGACCTTCACGGTTTCGGCGATGGCGGCACGCGCATCGCCGCTGTCCGCGACCGCGGCGACTTCGGCACGCGCTTCGGCAACGACTTCGACCGGTGCCGTCGGGATGGCGGCGGGAGTGACCTGCGCCACGGCAGCCGCCTCGGGCTTGTCCTGCGTCGGCGCGGCCGGCGCGGGCGTCTCCACGGGTGTCACCGGTGCGACGGCGGCCGGACGGTTCGTAACGGCGGGACGGGACGTGGCGGGAGCCGGTTCCTCGTCGTCGAAATCGAACTCCGGCTGCGAACGGTTGGCGACCGCATCCTGTTCGTCCGGGCCCAGATCGGAAAGATCGTCGCCGGCCTGGTCGTCGGCCAGCGCCGCGCCCTCGGTATTGCCGCGACGACGACGACGGCCACCGCGGCGGCCACGGCGACGACGTCCGCCACCTTCGCCCTGCGCGGCATCACCGGCTGCGCCTTCATCGGACCCGATCACACCGTCCTGAGCACTTGCGTCCACCGCCGGTTCGGCGATGGTTTCGGACGGAACCTGCGGCTGCGGACGCGGGGTTTCCACCGGGGCGACCGCGGCCACGGCGGCGAGCTTGCTCACCTCGGCTTCGGCGGGAGCGACCGCAACCGGCGAAGCGGCTTCCGGCTTCGAAGCCGGGGCCTGCGGTTTCTGCGCCGGCGGGGCCTGTTCGCCGCGCGGCGGCTTCGGTGCCTGCTGCTGGCCCTGGCCGTGTGGACCCTGGCCCTGCTGGCGGGGCGCCTGCGGCTGCGGCTTCTGCTTGGGCTGTTGCTGCTGTCCCTGCTGCTTCGCCTGCGGCTCGTTGCGCGGCTTCTGCTGCGCGTTCTGCGGGTTCTGGCCGCCGGCGTTGTTCTGCTGGCCCTTGCCGCGGCCTTCCTCGCGCCGCTGCTGGCCGTTGCCGCCGCGTCCCTGGCCCTGCTGCTGGCGGTTGTCGCGGCGCTGGCCGCGATCATTGCGCTCGTTGCGCGGCTGGCGGTTGTCCTGCTGACGCGGCTGCGGCGCGGGCGCCGGCGCGCTTTCGGCGCCGACCAGGCGCTTGAGCCAGCCGAACAGGCCACCGGAAGCCGGCGCGGCGACCGGCGCCGGGGCGGGCGCGGGTGCGACAGGGGCGGGCGCCGGGGTTTCGCGTTCCTCGCGCACCGGGGCGGGCTGCGAGTGCTTCACATGGGTCACTGCCGGGGCGGCCGGGATGTTCAACTGCGCCTTGGTCAGCGCATGTACCGGCAACTTGCGCGGGGTGCCGCGCTGGTAGCTGGGCTTGGTGGTTTCCTCGCCCAGTTCGTTCTCGCGGACGCGGGTGACTTCGTAGTGCGGGGTATGCAGCGCCTCGTCGGCGACGATGATGATCGGCGCGTCGTGGCGGGTCTCGATCTCGCGCAGCGCGCCGCGCTTCTCGTTGAGCAGGAAGTTGGCGATTTCCACCGGTGCCTGGACCAGCACCTGCCCGGTGTTCTCCTTCATCGCGTGCTCCTCGGCCACGCGGATGATGGACAGCGACAGCGACTCCACGCTGCGCATGCGGCCGTGGCCATCGCAGCGGGGGCAGACGATCTGGCTGGATTCGCCCAGCGACGGACGCAGGCGCTGGCGGCTCATTTCCATCAGGCCGAAGCGCGAGATGCGGCCCAGCTGCACGCGGGCGCGGTCGTATTTCAGCGCGTTCTGCAGGCGGTTCTCGACCTCGCGCTGGTGCTTGTTGCTCGACATGTCGATGAAGTCGATCACCACCAGGCCGCCCAGGTCGCGCAGGCGCAACTGGCGGGCGACTTCCTCGGCCGCCTCCAGGTTGGTGTGGAACGCGGTTTCCTCGATGTCGCCGCCCTTGGTGGCGCGCGCCGAGTTGACGTCGATGGCGGTCAGCGCCTCGGTCTGGTCGACCACGATCGAGCCGCCGGAGGGCAGGCGGACATTGCGTTCATACGCGCCTTCGATCTGGGATTCGATCTGGAAGCGGTTGAACAGCGGGATGTCGTCCTTGTAGTGCTTGAGCTTGCGCAGGCTCTGCGGCATGACCTGCTGCATGAATTCGCGCGCGGTCTCGTGCAGTTCCTCGGTGTCGACCAGGATTTCGCCGATGTCAGCGCGCAGGTAGTCGCGCAGGGCGCGCACGATCAGGCGCGACTCCTGATAGATCAGGAACGGTGCCGGCTTGGTCAGCGCGGCCTCGGCAATCGCCTTCCAGACCTGCAGCAGGTAATCCAGGTCCCACTGCAGCTCTTCGGCGTCGCGGCCGACGCCGGCGGTGCGGATGATGACGCCCATGTCGTCGGGGATGGCCAGCGAGTCCATGGCCCGCTTCAGCTCGGCACGGTCATCGCCCTCGATGCGGCGCGACACGCCGCCGGCGGTGGGCGAGTTGGGCATCAGCACCATGTAGCGGCCGGCCAGGGAGATGAACGTGGTCAGGGCGGCGCCCTTGTTGCCGCGCTCGTCCTTGTCCACCTGGACGACGACTTCCTGGCCCTCGCGCAGCAGTTCGCGCAGGCCGGCCTTGTTGTGGTCGACCCCGGCCTGGAAGTAATCGCGGGAGATTTCCTTCAGCGGCAGGAAGCCGTGCCGGTCGGCGCCGTAGTCGACGAAGGCGGCTTCGAGGGAGGGTTCGAGCCGGGTGATGCGGCCCTTGTAGATGTTGGACTTCTTCTGCTCTTTCGACGGTTGTTCGATATCGATGTCGTACAGCGTCTGGCCATCCACGATCGCGACGCGCAGTTCTTCGGCTTGCGTCGCATTGATCAACATGCGTTTCATTGTTTGCGTTCCTCGCGCGCTACTACCGCGCGGAACGCCGTGGCGTTTCGCCTCTGGAACGGTGCTCCGTCCCTTGCGCAGGCGCAGCGGGGCGGGTTGGGTTTCCAGCGCTACGACACCACGGCACGCCGCGGGAGCGCTTTTTACTGTGTGTTACGGGCCGGCGGCAGCTTCCCAACCAGTGGTGGCGCCGCGCGGGACATGTTCAGCAACGGGCGCCGTCACGCGTCCGGCGGTATCCGGGCTCGCCGGCAAGCCGCTAACATGGCCGCCCCTGGGGCGGTGGCCGCGCGCCTGCCGGAATCGCGGGAAGCCGGGCTTCTGGCCCACGGCTTGCTTCCAAGCCGACAACTCCCTGCGAAATCAAACCCTTATCTCGCCCGCCGAGTGTAACAGAATAATAGTGACCATGACCGCTCCGCCCCCGCCTCATCGCCCCCCGCCTCATCGCCCCCCGCCGGCACCAAAGCCGCCGTTCGCCTGGTCAGGGTGCCCGAGGACCGTGGCGGCCAGCGGCTGGACAACTTCCTGCTGGGCCAGCTGAAGGGCGCGCCGCGCAGCCTGGTCTACAAGCTGGTCCGGAGCGGGCAGGTACGGGTCAACGGTGGCCGGGCCAAGGCGGAACGGAAACTGGAGGCGGGCGACGAGGTCCGGATTCCCCCCGTCAATCTCACCGAATCTGGAGACAAGGCACCGCCGCCGACCGGGTTCCTGCAACGGATGGAGGCAGCGATCGTGTTCGAGGACGCCCGCCTGCTGGTCATCAACAAGCCGTCCGGAGTGGCCAGTCACGGTGGCAGCGGGATCAGCCATGGCGCCATCGAGACCATGCGCGCCCTGCGTCCGGGACAGACGCTGGAACTGGTCCACCGGCTGGACCGGGATACGTCCGGCCTGCTGATCATGGCCAAGAAGCGTTCCGCGCTGTCCGAACTGCAGGCGCTGATGCGCGAGAACGACAGCGACGAGGGGCGCGGCATCCAGAAGCGCTACCTGACCCTGCTGGCGGGGCGGATGCCGGACGGCGTGATGAGCGTCGACGCGCCCTTGCATGTCGGCCTGCGCCAGGGCGGCGAGCGGCATGTGCAGGTCAATCCCGCCGGCAAGGCGTCGCTGAGCCACTTCCGGGTACTGGAGCGGCGCGGCGGACATTCCTATTGCGAGGTCGTCATCGAAACCGGCCGCACCCACCAGATCCGCGTGCATGCGCAGCACCTCGGGCATCCGGTGGCCGGAGACGACAAGTACGGGGATCCGGCGGTCAACAAACGCCTGCGCGATCAGGCCGGTCTGAAGCGGCTGTTCCTGCATGCCGCCTCGCTGGAGTTTGCGCTCGACGGCGGCAAGACGCCCTATCTGCTCAATGCGCCGCTGGCGCCGGAACTGGCGGAAGTGCTGAATCGGCTGGGGTGAGTCGCTGGTAAATCGGGGCTCTGGGCTCGCGCCAGACTCCACGCCAGCAACCGCTTCAGCAACGCGGGTTCATCCCTGTCGTTGCGAATCCAGCGCGAAGCACTGGTTCGGCCGCTCCGCGGGCGGGGTGAAGGTCACCGGCACCTGGATGGTCTGGCTGACCGGCTGGCCGTTGCGGGTGGCGGCCTTGAACTGCCAGCCGTGCACGGCCTTCTGCGCCGCCTCGTCCAGCGCGGGCTGGCCGCTGCCCTTGAACACGCCGACTTCGGTCGGGATGCCTTCGGTGCCGACAACGACCCTCAGGGTGGACACGCCGCCGATGCCGGCGCAGGCCAGTTCGATCGGATACTCCGGGGGGGGCGTGTCGACCGCCGCCAGTTCGGTCGGTGCCGCCACCGGCGCGGTCGGAGTGCCGGAGCCACCGCAGGCGGACAGCGTGGTCGCGAGCACGGTGGAAATCGCCAACAGGGACAGAATTCTCATCAGGGAGCTCCGGTGACCAGCGCCTCGGCCTTGGCCGCGCAGATGAAGTCGTTTTCGCTGAGTCCGCCGACATCGTGGGTCGAGTAGCGGACCACCGCGCGGTTGTAATGTACGCCCAAATCCGGGTGATGGTCCTCGCGGTGGGCGATGTAGGCCAGCGCGTTCACGAACGCCATGGTCTCGTGGTAGTTGGCGAACGCGAAGGTCTTGCACAGCGCATGGCCATCCTCGACCAGCTCCCAGCCGGGCAGTTCCGGCATCAGTTCGGCGATGCGGGCCTGGCCCAGCTTGTGCTCGCCGCCGCGCAGGGGCACGCAATGGGCCTGGGCAAGGGGGATCAGGTCGGTCATGGGTCCTCCGGAAGCCGGTCCGCTGAACGCCGGCACACGTTACGATGATCCGGACGGGCAAGCCCCGGCCGGAACGCTAGAATACCCCGCATGATCCAGATTTCCGACAGCGCCCAGGCCCATTTCCGCAAACTGATCGAGCGCGAGTCGCTGCCCGGTCTCGGTGTGCGGCTCAGCGCGGTGCACGCCGGCACCCCGCGCGCCGACGCGCGCCTGGAGTTCGCCGAACCGCGTGATCTGGCCGGCGACGAGTGGGCGGTCGATTGCGACGGCTTCACCCTGTACGTGCAAGCCGACAGCGTGGCCTGGCTGGATGGTGCCGAGATCGACTACGTCTACCAGGGCGCGAGCACCCAGCTGACCATCAAGGCGCCGAAGATCAAGGGCGAGGTGCCGGCCGAGTCCGCCTCGCTGGTCGAGCGCGTGCGCTGGGTCGTGGAGAACGAGATCAATCCGCAACTTGCCCAGCACAAGGGCAAGGTGGCGGTGGAACAGGTGACCGGCGAAGGCGTGGTGTACCTGCGCTTCGGCGGCGGTTGCCACGGTTGCGGCATGGCCGACGTGACCCTGAAGCAGGGCATCGAGAAGACCCTGCTCGCGCGCGTTCCCGGCGTGACCGCGGTGCGCGACGCGACCGATCATGACACCGGCGCGGCTCCCTACATTCCCCGCGGCAACGCGGCCTGACGCAGCCCCGCGCCGGTGACGCGAGCCGCCGAACTCATCATCCAGGCGCTGTTGCCGCGCAAGGCGGCTCCCATACTCGAGCGTCACACCGGCCTGCCGTATGGCTGGGGACTCTGGTTGCGCGCGCTGCCGGAACGCCTGGGCATCATCACCCGCGACAGGTCCGAAGCCATCGTCACAGACCTGATGTTGCGTCCGCCGCCGCCGCCCGGTGCGATTGCGCCGGCGCTGGGCTTCTGGCGCGGCCTGCGTTCGCTGTTCTACCAGGACTGGGATCCGCCGCCGCGCGAGGAACGCGGCTTCCGCTGGCTGGCCGGCTTCACCAGCCTGCTGATGCATCTGTTGTTCGTGCTGTTGCTGCTCTGGGTCGCGGTGGTCCGTCTGCCGCCATCTCCGGCCGAAGCCGGCGACAGCAGCCGCGTCCAGGTCGAATTCGTCGGCCGTGGCACGCCGGAGGAAACCGGTGGCGGTGCGCCGCAGGCGACCGCTTCGCCGGCGCCGGCCGCTTCCGGCGGCGAAGCCGCGAGCCAGGATGCCAGCACCGTCGCCACGCCCCGGCGGATGCCCGAGTTCGTGCCGCCGTCGCCGACGCTGGCGACCGAAACACCGCAGGTGCGTGAACGCGAGATCGCCGAGCCGGCACCGCAGGCACCGCAGCCGGTGCAGGTGACCGAAGTGCCGGCGCCGACCACCGAGTACGTGTTGCCAGCGCCCAATCTGCGTCGCGATGCGGTGACTGCGCCGACGATCACCCCGCGCGAACTGAGCGTGCCGCAGCGCGAGGTCACCGTGCTGGAAACGCCGACGGTACCGCGTGTCGATACGCAGCGCGGGATCGCCACGCCGCAGATCAGCCGTCCGGTGCCGCAGGTGCAGGAACGCGAGATCGCCGCGCCATTGCCACAGGTGCGAACGGTGCAGGTACCCACGCGGGTGGCGCCGGTGCGCGATTTGCAGCAGCCGGCTCCGGGCGTGCGCGAACGCGAGATTCCGGCACCGCGTCCGGCCACGACGCAGGGCAACGCAAGTGCGGCGAGCACGCCGGCCCCGGCCACCGCCCGCGAGACCGACACCGGTGCGCAGGCGGCCACGCCGTCGGCGTCGAAAGGTTTGCAGCCCGGGGCGACGCGATCGGGACCGGCGCAGGCCGATCGCAGTGGCGGCTGGGCGACACCGCAGCGCGGCGACGATTGGGGAGCCTCGCGACGCAACGTCGCCGGCGACAGCGGCGCCAATGCCGGGCAGACGCCAGGCCTGTTCAACGCCGATGGCAGCGTGCGGGTGCCGACCGGTGCCGGTGACGGCCCGGCGACCGCCAGCGAGCGCGGCGCGCCCGGCGGCGGCAATGACCAATGGACGCGCGAAAAGATCGACAGCTCCGGCACCTGGCTCCAGCGCCCGCCCTACGATTACGAGCCGACCAGCTTCGACAAGTACTGGGTGCCGAACGAATCGCTGCTGGCCGAATGGGTCCGGCGCAACATCCGCGAAGCGGTGATCCCGATTCCCGGTACCCGCAAGAAAATCCGCTGCGTGGTGTCCGTGCTGCAACTGGGCGGCGGTTGCGGCCTGTTCGATCCCAATCTCAACGAACAACCGGCTTCGGCGCGACCGCCACCGGAAATCCCGACCAAGCGCACGCCGATTCCCACCGATTCCTGACAACGCCGGCCGTGCGCCCAGCCGTTCGAGTCACCATCAGACCGACTGGCGATGCACGGTTTGCGGAAGGAATGTGGCGGCGTGTCGGGCCAAGCCTCGGGTGACGGCATCGCGAGGCCGCGAAGCCCGCACGGCGCAAGGCGTGTCCCCGGGTCCGGGCGGCGGGACGGCTGAGGCGCCGTCCATCATCCGCGCAAAAAGAAACGGAGCCTTGCGGCTCCGTCTCCAACGAGGATGTTTCTTGCCGCGGATTCAGTGGACGCCGTGCAGATCGCGCAGCTTGGATTCGCGCGAACCGAAGTAGGCGGCCAGATCCGAAATGTCCTGGTCGCTCAGGCCGGCGGCCTGCGGCGACATCAGCGCGTGCTGGCGATCGCCGGCGCGGTACGCCTGCAGGGCATGCGCGATGTAGTCGGCGTACTGGCCGCCCAGTTTCGGGTAGGTACCGTCGATCGGTGCGTTGCCGTCGGCGCCGTGGCAGTCGATGCAGCTCTGCCCGGTGGCCTTGCCCTTGGCATTGGCCAATTGCTCGCCGGCGGCGATGCGGCCGTCGGGCAGGCCGGCGGAGGAACTGGAACCATGCTCACCGCTGGCGTGGCCGGGATCGGCGGCGGCGGTTTCGTTGGTCTCCACCTTGGAACAAGCCACCAGGGCGAGGGCAGCGAGCAGGGCGATGGCTAGACGCTGGGCGTGCTTGGCGTTGGGCATGGCGGATTACTTGACCGTGGAAAGGAAGGCGGCGATGTCGGCGATGTCCTGATCCGAGAAGCTCTCGGACTGCGCCTGCATGGTCGGGTGCTTGCGGGCGCCCTTCTTGTACTCGGTCAGCGCATTGACCAGGTATTCCGCCGACTGGCCGCCGATGCGCGGCACATGGTAGTTCGGGTAGGCGTTCTTGTAGCCGGTGATGCCGTGGCAGCCCTGGCAGGTATAGGTCAGGGTGCGGCCCTTGTCGGCATTGCCGGTGATCGGGGCGGCGGCAGGAGCGGCGGGAGCTGCCGCCGGAGCCGCCGCAGCGGGGGCCGGCGCGGGCGCGGCTTCGCTGGTGGGGGTCTGGGCGGTCAGGGCGGCCATCGGCAGGGTGGCGGCCAAGGCAAGGCAAGCGGCGAGCGGAAGCGGTCGCATCATGTCGTTAATCCGGGACTCTCATTTGCGCGCGCCGCGTCCAACCGCAGCGCTTGGCTGCGCGAAGTATAACGGTAACGTCACGAATGCCGCCATCCGCCGAACGGTCATCGCCGTGCCGCGTTCTCGCCGCAGTCTGGTCGGCGGGCAATTTTCCGTGATTCCGATGACTTCGGGCCGCCGCGTCTTGCCTGGATAGCCGCCATTACGGACGCTGGTCACCATGACCTTCGGCGCATGATTCGCGCTGAACGGGTGATATACCTTGATACAACACCTAAACAACACCACCACGGTCCACCCCATGTCCCGAGCCCACCCCCAATCCGGCCGCTCCCACCTGCGCCTGGCCATGCTGCCCGTCCTGTGCGGGATGCTGGTCCTGTCCGCCTGCAAGGGCGGCGGTCCCGCGCCCGAAGCCCAGGCCAAGAACGGGGCCGAAGCCAAGGCCGCCGATGCGGTGCCGGTGGAAGCGGTGGCGGCCAGCCGCCGCGCCGTGGCCGCCAGCTACACCGGCACCACCACCCTGGAGCCGCGCGCCGAGTCGCAGGTGGTCGCCAAGACCTCCGGCGTGGCGCTGGCGGTGATGGTCGAGGAAGGTCAGCAGATCAGCGCCGGGCAGGCGCTGGTGCGGCTGGATCCGGATCGCGCGCGTCTGGCCGTGGCCCAGGCCGAGGCGCAGATGCGCAAGCTGGAGAACAACTATCACCGTGCCCGCCAACTGGTCGACCAGCAGATGATCAGCGCCAACGACGTGGACCAGATCAAGTTCGATCTGGAAAACGCGCGCGCGCAGTACAACCTGGCCAAGCTGGAGCTGTCCTACACGACGGTGGTGGCGCCGATCTCGGGTACGATCGCCTCGCGCTCGATCAAGACCGGCAACTTCGTCCAGATCAACACGCCGATTTTCCGCATCGTCGACAACTCGAAGCTGGAAGCCACGCTCAACGTGCCCGAACGCGAACTGGCGACGCTCAAGGCCGGCCTGCCGGTCCTGCTGCAGGCCGACGCGCTGCCCGGCAAGACTTTCCAGGGCGTGGTCGATCGCGTGGCCAACGTGGTGGACGCCGGCAGCGGCACCTTCCGGGTGGTCTGCGCGTTCGCCGACAAGACCCTGCAGCCGGGCATGTTCAGCCGCATCCGCATCGACTACGACCAGCGTGCGGACGCGCTGGTGGTGCCGCGCATCGCCCTGCTGGACGATGGTGACCCGGCGGTGTTCGTGGTTCGCGACGGCAAGGCCGCGCGCGTGCCGGTGAAGCTGGGCTATGCCGACGGCGAGTGGCTGGAAGTCCGCGAAGGACTGAAGGCGGGCGACCGCGTGGTCACCGCCGGCAAGGTCGCGCTGCGCGACGGCAGCGCCGTGCAGGTGATCGGCGATCCGGCACCCAAGACGGTGGCCGCGAAGGACCAGGCAGCCAAGGCCGGTAGCAAGCAATGAGCGGCCCTTCCGACTCCAACGAATCCCAGCCGCAGGGGCGGCTGGGCGGCGGCCTGGTGGAGTTCTCCACCCGCCGCCGGGTGACCATCGCGATGATCACGGTCACCATGCTGCTGTTCGGCGTCATCGCCCTCGGCAGCCTGAAGGTCAACCTGCTGCCGGATCTGAGCTATCCCACCCTGACCGTGCGCACCGAATACACCGGTGCCGCGCCGTCGGAAATCGAGACCCTGATTTCCGAGCCGGTCGAGGAAGCGCTGGGCGTGGTCAAGAACCTGCGCAAGCTCAAGTCGGTCTCGCGCACCGGCCAGAGCGACGTGGTGCTGGAATTCGCCTGGGGCACGGACATGGACCAGGCCAGCCTGGAAGTCCGCGACAAGATGGAAGTGCTGCAACTGCCGCTGGAGGCCAAGGCGCCGGTGCTGCTGCGCTTCAACCCTTCGACCGAGCCGATCGTCCGCCTCGTCCTGTCCAACAAGAACGCCCCGGCCAATGACGCCGATGCCGTGCGCCTGCTCACCGAGCTGCGCCGCTATGCCGACGACGATCTGAAGAAGAAGCTGGAGCCGGTCGAAGGCGTGGCCGCGGTCAAGGTCGGCGGCGGTCTGGAAGACGAAATCCAGGTCGACATCGACCAGCAGAAGCTGGCGCAGTTGAACCTGCCGATCGACAACGTCATCCAGCGACTGCAACAGGAGAACATCAACATCTCCGGTGGCCGCCTGGAAGAGGGCTCCCAGCGATACCTGGTGCGCACGGTCAACCAGTTCGCCACGGTCAACGAAATCCGCGAGATGCTGATCACGGCGCAGACCAACGGCGGCAGCAGCGCCGCGCAATCGGCGGCCGCGCAGATGGCGGCGATCGCCGCGTCCACCGGTTCGGCGGCGGCCATGGCCGCGGCGGCTTCGGTGCAGAGCGCGTCTTCGAGCGACACCAGCACCATCGCCGGCGGCATGGCGGTGCGGCTGAAGGACGTCGCGGATGTCCGTCAGGGCTACAAGGAACGCGAGGCGATCATCCGCCTGGCCGGCAAGGAAGCGGTGGAACTGGCCATCTACAAGGAAGGCGACGCCAACACCGTGTCCACGGCCGACGCGGTCAAGAAGAAGCTGGAGGAACTCAAGGGCCAGATTCCGCCGGACGTCGATCTGACCACCATCGAGGACCAGTCGCTGTTCATCGAACACGCGATTGCCGACGTCAAGAAGGATGCTGTCATCGGCGGCTTCCTTGCCATCCTGATCATCTTCCTGTTCCTGCGCGATGGCTGGAGCACGTTCGTCATCAGCCTGTCGCTGCCGGTGTCGATCATCACCACGTTCTTCTTCATGGGCCAGCTGGGCCTGAGCCTCAACGTCATGTCGCTCGGCGGTCTGGCATTGGCGACCGGCCTGGTGGTGGACGACTCGATCGTGGTGCTGGAGAGCATCGCCAAGGCACGCGAGCGTGGGCTAGGCATATTGCAGGCCGCGATCGCCGGCACCCGCGAGGTGAGCATGGCGGTGGTGGCATCCACCCTGACGACGGTGGCGGTGTTCCTGCCGCTGGTGTTCGTGGAAGGCATCGCCGGCCAGCTGTTCCGCGATCAGGCGCTGACGGTGGCGATCGCCATCGCGATCTCGCTGGTGGTGGCGATGACCCTGATTCCGATGCTGAGCTCGCTCAAGGGTCGCCCGCCGCTGGCGTTCCCGGAGGAAGCGCCGCATCCGCGCTGGCAGCCGACTTCGGCCTGGCAGCGTCCGTTCGCCTTCGTCGGCCATCTGATCGGGCTGGTGTTCCGCACCGTGTTCTTCGGCATCGCCTGGTTCGTGGTGAAGGCGTGGCGCGGCGTGGTCGCGGTGGTCGGTCCGATCATGCGCAAGCTCAGCGACCTGGTGATGATGCCGTACAACGGCGCCGAACGTGCCTACCTGCGCCTGTTGCCGGCCTCGCTGGGACGGCCCTGGCTGGTGCTGGGCTTCGCCGCCGGCGCGTTCGGCCTGACCCTGCTGGTGGTGCCGATGCTGGGTGCGGATCTGATTCCGCAGTTGGCCCAGGATCGCTTCGAGATGACGGTCAAGTTGCCGCCGGGCACGCCGTTGAAGGACACCGACGCGCTGGTCCGCGAATTGCAGCAGAAGCACTCCAAGGATGACGGTGTGCAGGCGCTGTATGGCGTGAGCGGCAGCGGTACCCGGCTGGATGCCAGCCCGACCGAGAGCGGCGAGAACATCGGCAAGCTGACGGTGGTGATGGCCGGTGGTGGCAGCGAGAAGATCGAAGCCGCCGAAACCGAACGCCTGCGCGCGACCATGCAGTCGCATGCCGGCGTACAGGTGGACTTCGCCCGCCCCGAATTGTTCAGTTTCTCCACTCCGCTGGAGGTGGAACTGCGCGGACAGGATCTGGCTTCGATCGAGCAGGCCGGCCGCAAGCTCGCGGCGATGCTGCGCAACAATCCGCACTACGCCGACGTCAAGTCGACGGTGGAGGAGGGCTTCCCGGAAATCCAGATCCGCTTCGACCAGGAGCGCGCCGGTGCGCTGGGCCTGACCACCCGCCAGATTGCCGACGTGGTGGTGAAGAAGGTGCGCGGTGAAGTGGCCACACGCTACAGCTTCCGTGATCGCAAGATCGACGTGCTGGTGCGCGCGCAGGAAACCGACCGCGCCAGCGTGGAGAGCATCCGCCGGTTGATCGTCAATCCCGGCAGCAGCCGGCCGGTGACCCTGGATGCGGTCGCCGACGTGGTGTCCACCACCGGTCCCAGCGAAATCCACCGCACGGACCAGGTGCGCGTGGCGATCGTCTCGGCCAACCTGCGCGACATCGACCTGGGCGGCGCCGTCGCCGAGGTACGCGACATGGTCGCCAAGGAACCGCTGGGTGCGGCCATCGGCATGCACATCGGCGGACAGGGCGAGGAGCTGGCCGAGTCGGTGCGTTCACTGCTGTTCGCGTTCGCGCTGGCGGTGTTCCTGGTCTACCTGGTGATGGCCTCGCAGTTCGAATCGCTGCTGCATCCGTTCGTCATCCTGTTCACCATCCCGCTGGCCCTGGTCGGCGCGGTGCTGGCGCTGCTGATGACGCGCTCGCCGGTGTCGGTGGTGGTGTTCATCGGTTTGATCCTGTTGGTCGGTCTGGTGGTGAAGAACGCGATCATCCTGATCGACAAGGTGAATCAGTTGCGCGAAGCCGGCGTGGCCAAGCGCGAGGCGTTGATCGAGGGTGCGCGCTCGCGCCTGCGGCCAATCGTGATGACCACGCTGTGCACCCTGTTCGGCTTCCTGCCGCTGGCGGTCGCGCCGCTGTTCGGCAGCCCGGGCGCGGAAGTGCGCTCGCCGATGGCGATCACCGTGATCGGCGGCCTGCTGGTGTCGACCCTGCTCACCCTGCTGGTGATTCCGGTGGTCTACAACCTGCTGGACCGCCGCGCCGATGATTACTACCTGGAGCGCGGGCGCCGCAATCGCGCCTCGGCCGAAGGTATCGACGGTGCGGGCGAGGGCGGCACGGCCGCGACGGAGCACGCATGAGCGTCGCCGAGTTCAGCATCAAGCGGCCGGTCACGACGATCATGTTCTTCGTGTCGTTGTTCGTGATCGGCATGATCGCGGCGATCCGGCTGCCGCTGGAAGCGTTCCCGGACGTGTCGCCGCCGTTCATCATGGTGCAGCTGCCGTACACCGGCTCGACTCCGGAAGAGGTCGAGCGCACGGTGCTGCGGCCGGTCGAGGAAACACTCTCGACCATGACCGGCATCAAGCGGATGGACAGCTCCGCGCGCTCGGACGGCGCCAACATCTTCATCCAGTTCTCGGACTGGAACCGCGACGTGGCCATCGCCGCCTCGGAGGCGCGCGAGCGCATCGATGCGATCCGCGACGACCTGCCGGATGATTTGCAGCGCTATTTCGTCTTCAAGTTCTCCACCACCGACGAACCGGTCCTGCGGGTGCGCCTGGCCAGCGCCACCGACCTGACCGGCGCGTACGACATGATCGATCGCGAGTTCAAGCGCCGGCTGGAACGCATTCCCGGCGTGGCCCGGGTCGAGGTGTCCGGCGCGCCCGCCAACGAGGTGGAAATCGCGATCGAGCCGGATCGCCTGACCGCGCACAATCTGAGCCTCAACGAGCTGACCACGCGCCTGCAGGCGGTCAACTTCTCGGTTTCGGCGGGGCAGATCACCGACGGCGGCCGCCGCCTGCGCGTGCAGCCGGTGGGCGAACTGGCCGATCTCGAACAGCTGCGCTCGCTGGTGCTGAACAACAGCGGCCTGCGCCTGGGCGACATCGCCGACGTGCGCCTGAAGCCGGCGCGGATGGACTACGGCCGCCGCCTGGACGGGCGCGCGGCGGTGGGCCTGGACATCTTCAAGGAACGCAACGCCAACCTGGTGGAAGTCTCCGGCGCGGCGCTGAAGGAAGTGGAAGCCATCCGCGAAAGCCCGGCGTTGAACGACGTGCAGGTGCTGGTGATGGACAACCAGGGCGACAACGTCACCTCCTCGCTGCTCAGCCTGGCCGAGGCCGGCGGCATCGGCCTGGTGCTGTCGATCGCGGTGCTGTTCTTCTTCCTGCGCCACTGGCCGTCCACGCTGATGGTGACCCTGGCGATTCCGATCTGTTTCGTGATGACCCTGGGTTTCATGTACTTCGCCGGCGTCACCCTCAACATCCTCAGCATGATGGGCCTGCTGCTGGCGGTGGGCATGCTGGTGGACAACGCGGTGGTGGTGGTGGAAAGCATCTACCAGGAACGCGAGCGGATGCCGGGCCAGCCGGTGCTGGCTTCGATCGTCGGCACCCGTCACGTGGCCATCGCGCTGTCGGCGGGCACGCTCTGTCACTGCATCGTGTTCGTACCGACCATGTTCGGCGAACGCAACATGCTGAGCATCTTCCTGTCCCAGATCGCCATCACCATCTCGGTGTCGCTGCTGGCGTCGTGGTTGGTGGCGGTGAGCCTGATTCCGATGATTTCCGCGCGGCTGAAGACGCCGCCGGCGGTCAGCAAGCCCGATGGTCTGATTCCGCGCATGCAGCGCCGCTACGCCGGCCTGCTGCGCTGGACCCTGGCCCATCGCGGTTGGAGCGTGCTGGGTATCCTGCTGATCATCGCGGCCAGCGTGCTGCCGATGACCCAGATGAAGACCAACATGTTCGGCGGCGAGGATGCCGGCGAAACCCGGATCTTCTACCAATGGAAAGGCGCCTACACCAAGGAGCAGATGTCGCAGGAGGTTGGCAAGATCGAGGCCTATCTGGAAGCCAACCGCAAGCGCTTCAAGATCACCCAGATCTACTCGTTCTTCAGCGAGCAGGGCTGGGGCGGCACCAACATCAAGCTGGACACCAAGGACATCACCGAGAGCAAGCAACTGATCGATGCCATCCGCAAGGATCTGCCGAAGTCGGCGCGTGCCAATGTCGGCATCGGCGACCAGGGCGGACCGGGCGGTGGTGGCGGCCAGCAGGCGCAGAGCGTGTCGGTGCAACTGGTGGGTGACTCCACCCAGACCCTGACCGAGCTGGCCAACGAGGTGGTGCCGATCCTGGCCAAGCGCAAGGAACTGACCGACGTGCGCGTGAACAGCGGCGACCGCAACAGCGAACTGGCAGTGCGGGTGGACCGCGAGCGCGCGCTGGCGTTCGGTTTCAGCGCGCAGGAAGTGGGACGCTTCGTCGAACTGGCCCTGCGTGGCGCGCCGCTGCGCGAGTTCCGTCGCGGCGAGAACGAGGTGCCGGTGTGGGTGCGGTTCTCCGGCGCCGAACATTATGGTTCCGAGGATCTCGAATCGTTCACCGTGCGCGCGCCGGACGGCCGCACCGTGCCGCTGCTGGCGATGGTCGACGTGGCCATCAAACCGTCGGCCAACGAGGTGCAGCGTTCCAATCGCCAGACCACGCTGACCATCCAGGCCAACCTGGCTGACAAGGTGTCGATGCCGGAAGCGCGCAAGGCGATGGAGGATACCCTCAAGCCGCTGGCGTATCCGGCCGGTTACAGCTACAGCTTCGATGGCGGCGGCTTCCAGGAGGACCAGGAAGCCATGCAGCAGATGATGTTCAACCTGCTGATCGCCCTGATCATGATCTACGTCGTGATGGCGGCGGTGTTCGAGTCGCTGCTGTTCCCCTCGGCGATCATGAGCGGCGTGCTGTTCTCGGTGCTGGGCGTGTTCTGGCTGTTCTGGCTGACCGGCACCGAATTCAACATCATGGCCTTCATCGGCATCCTGGTGCTGATGGGCGTGGTGGTGAACAACGGCATCGTGATGATCGAGCACATCAACAACCTGCGACGGCGCGGCATGTCCCGCACCGAAGCGCTGGTGGAAGGCAGCCGCGAACGCCTGCGCCCGATTATGATGACGATGGGCACGGCGATCCTGGCGATGGTGCCGATTGCGATCAGCAACACGCAGCTGGCTGGCGACGGTCCGCCTTACTTCCCGATGGCGCGCGCGATTGCCGGCGGCCTGGCGTTCTCCACTGTGGTCAGCCTGCTGTTCCTGCCAACCATCTACGCCATCCTCGACGATCTGCGCAACGGCACGGTGCGCGCGGTCCGCCGCGCGCGCGGCAAGGGCGATGCCCCGGCCGCGGCCGCCAGCCTGACCGCGTTGCATCCGGAGTAGGCGGGCAGTCTTGCTCCGGATGCGGGGAAGGCCGGCGAAAGCCGGCCTTTCTTTATCGGCGCAGCATGAAAAGTGACCGCCTCAACGGCGGTGGAAGATCACCGGCACGTCCGGACGAACGGCATCGGCGGTGCGAAGCCACGGTGCAGTCGCGACTTCAATCGTGCAGGGACCGAGCGTGGCGATGCGCAGTGGTCGTGCGCGTGCCTGGCGTTCCAGGATCGCCAGCATCCCGGCCAGCATCGCGCCGGAGAACGGCGAATAGAGGTAATACACGGTCGCGGCCGAGATTTCGGCGGCACGGGCGTCGCCGGCGATGAACCGCGCGCGCTGAAGTGCCAGTGCTTCGGCACTGCGCCGTGCGCTGGCGACGTAGGCGGGCTCGATTTCGATGCCGATAGCCTGCGCGGGCGTGAGGACGGTGGTCAGCAGCGGGAGATGGCCCAGCCCGGAGCCGAGATCGACCAGGACATCGGATTCGCGTAGATCCAGCCGGCGCAGCAGCGCCAGCAGGTGCCGCGCCGGCGTGGGCTGGTAGAACACCATGTCCGGAAGCAGCTCGCCGATGTCCGCCGAGGGCGCATCCGGTGCGAGCACCTCGGCCAGCAGTGCGTCCAAGGCGTCATAGCCATCGCCGTCGGGCGCATTGCCTTCGTCTGCCGTCGTCAGCGCGGTGAGCGCCTCCGCGCCCTGGCCTCGGCGGATGGCGCCACGCAGCGCCGTGCAGAGATCGCGATGGATCGCTTCCAGCTCCTCGCGCAACGCGCCCGCCTGCCGGGACAACGCGGTTTCCGCCTGGAAACCGGGAGCTTCCAGGCGATCCAGCACATCACCGCGACGACGCCATTGAGCCGGTGCGCGCAGGGCGGCGTCGGCCGCCCAGTCCCGCACCTGTTGCCGCAATCGAGCGAGCGGATCCGGAGCGGACAATCGAAAGCCGGATCAGCCGAACAGTTTGCCCAGCATGCGCAGGCCGCCGGTCCACACACCGATGGCCGTGCCCAGGCTGGTCAGGAAGAAATTGAGCAGCACCCGCGCCACCCGGTTGCGCCACCAGCCGCGCAGGGTCTGCACGTCGTCGCGCAGCGCCATGAAATCCGCATAGGTCGGTTTGCGCAGGGTCGCCTCGACCAGGGCGCTCACGGTGCCGGATGCCAGCGCCGGATGCAGCGGGGTGAGCGGGGACGCGATGAACGCGGCGACGATGCTCAGGGGATGCCCCCCGGCGATGGCGCAACCCAATGCACCGAGCGCGCCGGTCGCGAGCACCCATTGCACGATGAGATCCGAACCAACGTCGACACCGCCCCGGTAGAAGCCCCACGCGAAACCGCCCAGCACGAACGTGGTCAGCACGATGGTGAACCAGGGAATGCTGCTCTTTTCAGGAACATGTTCCAGTTCGGCGAGCGTGGCGGCCGGTTCGTCGTTGTCTTCGCGCAGGTGCCGGGCCAGCCCGTGCAGGTGGCCGGCGCCGACCACCGCCAGCATTTCATGCGGCTTGTCACCCCCAGCCTGCTGGCCGCCGGCCTGGCGCAGGCGCGTGGCCATGTAGCGATCGCGCTCGGCAATGACGGTCTCGTACAGCGCCGGATTGTCCTGGGCGAATTCGCCGAAGCTCGATTCGAGCATGTCGCCCTGTTTCAGCTTCTCGATTTCCGCATCGCCGACTTCCTCGTCGGCGAACATGCCGGCCAGGATGCCGGCGCTGATCTTGGCGCGCCCCCACCAGCTCAGGCGGTGCAGGGCGCGCTTGAAGGTCAGCCCGACCTCGCGGTCGATCAGGTGCACCGGCAGCCCGCGTTCTCGCGCGTCCAGCGCGCCGGCCTTGAGTTCGGCGCCGGGCTCCACGTCCAACTGTTCGGCGAGCCGGCGCTGGTATGCGGCCAGGGCCAGATTGGCCGCGAACAGGTGGGTCTTGCCTTCGCGCAGCACCTTGATCAGATCCAGTTTCGCCAGTGCGTCGGGATCGGTGAGTGATTGCAGGCGGCCGGCGTCGAGTTCGACCGCCACGCTGTCGTAGGCGCCGCTGGCGACCGCCGCGCGTACGGCATCCACGCTGCTGCGCGAGACGTGCGCGGTGCCGAGCAGGGTATAGCGGATGCCCTCGCGCTCGACGATCTGGTGCGGCTGGCCGGCCAGCGGATCGTGCGTGGCGGGAAGAGCGGACAGGGTGGGGTCGTTCATGGTGTCATTCATCGGAAGGGGCCGCGCCATTGCCCGCGCCGAGCGCGCGCTGCATCTGCACGGTATCGAGCCAGCGGCCGTGCTTGCGGCCCAGGCCCGGGAAGACGCCGATGGTGCGGAAGCCCAGCTTTTCGTGCAGGGCGACGGAGGCGCCGTTGGCGGGTTCGCCGATCACCGCGATCATCTGCCGGAAGCCGCTGGCTTCGCAGGCGTCGATCAGGCGCTGCAGCAGCGCCTTGCCGACGCCCTGGCCCTGGTGTTCGGGCACGATGTAGACCGTGTCCTCCACGGTCCAAGCGGTAGCCAATGCGGCTGCGGTAGCTGCTGGCGTAGGCGTAGCCGGCGAAGCGGCCATCGCGCTCGGCGACGAAGTGGGGATAGCCCGCGGCCTGCACGGCGCGCATGCGCTGCGCCATCTCCGCTTCGTCGGGCACGTCGTACTCGTAGGTCGCCACGCGCTCGCGGACTTCGTCGGCGTACAGGGCGGCGATGGCCGGGATGTCGGCCTCGGTGGCGTCGCGGATGTGCAGGGGCAAGCGGGTGGTGCCTCAGTCGATGTAGCGCTTGAGCAGGTCGCCGTAGGCGTCGATGCGGCGGTCGCGCAGGAACGGCCAGATCCGGCGCACGTGCTCGCTGCGCTCCATGTCCACTTCCACGTTGAGAATCGTGGCGTCGGTGCCGGCCTCGGCGAGGAATTCGCCCTGCGGGCCCAGCACGTGGCTGTTGCCCCAGAACTGGATGCCGGACGTGCCCAGCGGCGAGGGCTCATGGCCGATGCGATTGCAGCTGAGCACCGGCAGGCCGTTGGCGACGGCGTGGCCGCGATGGCTCAGCACCCACGCATCGCGCTGGCGGTTCTTCTCTTCCTGCGCGTCGTCCGGATCCCAGCCGATCGCGGTCGGATACAGCAGCAGCTCGGCGCCGGCCAGCGCCATCAGGCGCGCCGCTTCCGGATACCACTGGTCCCAGCACACCAGCACGCCCAGGCGACCGACCGATGTGTCGATCGGCTTGAAGCCGATGTCGCCGGGAGTGAAGTAGAACTTCTCGTAGAAGCCCGGATCATCCGGGATGTGCATCTTGCGGTATTTGCCCGCGATGCTGCCGTCCTTTTCGTAGACCACCGCGGTGTTGTGGTACAGGCCGGTGGCGCGGCGCTCGAACAGCGAGCTCACCAGCACGACGTTGTGTTGCTTCGCCAGGCGGCCCAGACGCTCGGTGCTGGGGCCGGGAATCGGCTCGGCCAGGTCGAACTCGCCAACCGACTCGTGCTGGCAGAAATACGGGCCGTTGTGCAGTTCCTGCAGCAATACCAGGCGCGCGCCGCGGCGGGCGGCCTCGGCCACGCGTTCCTCGATCACCGACAGGTTGGCGTCGGCATCGCCGTGGTTCTTTTCCTGGATCAGGGCGACGGGCAGGGAGGTCTTGCGGGTCATGGCGGGGGCGGTATTGAGCGGACGCGCATGGTAACGCGGATGGCCCGGCCCCGGGCCGACCGCGGGTGAACGGCGGGCGCGGCGGCGTCAGCCGCCGGCCTGCTCGCGGCGACGCTGGGCGCGCCCCAGCCAGGCGCCGTTGCCGGCCCAGACCAGGGCGATGCCGGCACCGATGAACATCGCCAGCGCGGGATGCTCGGCGACCAGATCCAGCATCCGCTTCACCCAGCCGCTGAGCGCGTCGGCGCCGCGGTAGACCACGGTGTCGATGAAGTTCTTGGCCTTGTACTTGTCTTCGGCGCCGACCACGGTGTAGAGCATCTCGCGGCCCGGCCGCACCAGCGCGTATTCGCCTGCACGCCGCACCACCATCACCACCGCGAATACCGCGAAGGTGGGCGCCAGCGCCAGCCACAGGAAGCCGGCGGCGGTGATCAGCGGCACCAGCACCAGAAGGATGCCCACGCCGAGCCGGCGCGCGATCTGCCCGGTGATGAAGATCTGGGTGAGGATCGCCAGGCTCTGCACGATGGTGTCGATCAGGCCGAACACCTGGGTCTGGCGGGTGCGGTCCGGGAACACTTCCGCGACCAGCCGCGCCTGTTCGAAGTAGAGGAAGGTGCTGACGCTGGCCAGCAGCAGCACGAACAGGGCGATGCCCAGCAGGTAAGGCGAACGAAACACCGCCGTCGCGCCCGCGAACGGGTTTCCGCCCAAGGGGCGGCTGCGGGTGGCGGCGTCCTGGACCGGAAGCGGATGCGCGTCGCGCCAGCGCTGCAGCCATCCGGCGGCGGCGATGCTGCCGGCCAGGAACAGCGCGGACAGCATCACCAGCCCGGCATGCCCCAGCGGCGCGACCAGCAGGGTGCCGAGGATGGGACCGCACAGGCCGCCGAGGCTGGCGCCGCCGGCCATCAACGCGAACAGCCGCTTGGCCTGCGCCACCACGAACAGATCCGCCAGCACGCTCCAGGCCAGCGAGATGGTCAGCAGGTTGAACACCGACAGCCAGATGTAAAACGTGCGCGCGATCCAGACGTTCTCCGGCTGCCAGGCGAACAGCGCGGCAAAAACCAGCAGGTTCAGTACGAAGAAGCCGAAGGTCCACGGCAGGATGTGCCGACGCCGCACCCGCGTCGCCACCCAGCCGAACAGCGGCATCGCCGCCAGGGTCGCCACGAAGGTGCCGGTGAACAGCCATTGCAGGTTGTCCACGCCGCCGGCCACGCCCATCGTCTCGCGCACGGGACGCAGCATGAAGTAGCCAGTGAACAGCAGGAAGAACAGCGCCAATCCCGCGATGACCGCCGTGGTCTCGCGGGGTTCGACGTTGAACAGGCGGGCGATCAGGCTGGGGCGCGGCGGAGCGTCGCTCATCGGGTACTCAGGCGAATTGGGCGATCAGAGACTGGCGCTGGGTGGCATCGAGATCCGGTCCGACGCCGGCGCGCAAATTGTCGCTCTGCCGGTCGGGCTTGCCGGTGGCGGGAATCACCACCGTCACCGCCGGATGGCTCAGCGCGAACTTCAGGAACGCCTGCGCCCAACTGGTGATGCCGGCCTCGGCCGCCCAGCCGGGCAGCGGCTTGTCCTTGACCTGCGCGAACAAGCGGCCATCCTCGAACGCGCGGTTGATCATCACGCCTACGCCAAGATCCTGCGCCAGCGGCAGCACGCGTTTCTCCGCGCCCCGGGAAACGACCGAATAGTTGATCTGCAGGAAGTCGGGTTTCTCCGTCTGGACGATGTCGGCCAGTTCGTCCTGCGCACGCTCGACGTAGTGGGTGACGCCGACGTAGCGCACCTTGCCCTGCTGCTTGAGCTCGCGCGCAAGCGCCAGTTGCGTCTTCAGATCCCCGAGGTTGTGGACCTGCAGCAGTTCGACTTTGTCGGTCCGCAGGCGGCGCAGGCTGTCGTTGAACTGGGCCAGGCCTTCCTCGCGTCCGGTGACCCCGGAAAGCTTGGTCGCCAGCCAGGCCTTGGGCCGCAGGTTCTGCTCGGCCAGCAGGGGACCGAGCACGTCTTCGGCGGTGCCGTAGGTCGGCGCGGTATCGATGACGCTGGCGCCCGCGGCAAAGAAGCGTTTCAGCACCTCGCGGAGCGGATTCTGTTCCGCGGCGCTGCTTCCCACTTCGAAACTGCCGGAGGTGCCCATCCCGATGACGGGAATGCGCTCCTGCGTGTTCGGAATCAGGCGGGTGTTGAGCGGTCCGGGCGGCGCGGTGTCGGCCGCGGCGGAAGCCTTGCCCGGCGCGCTCTGGGCCATGCCGGCCTCGGCGGTATCCCGGCAGGCTGCCAGGCCAAGTCCGGCTGCGGCCGCGGCGGTGGAAGCAAGGAACTGGCGTCGTGTGTACACCGTGGACTCCTCCGTGCTGGGCAAGAGAGCGTTATCAGTGATTGAGGTCGCTCATGTGTGAACGAAGCGTTCAATGCCGCCCCAACCAAAGACCTAGTCGCGATGTTTCGACCCGAAATGTGAAACGGGGCGGATTCATGCGAATCCGCCCCGTTCGTGTCGAACTGCCGAGCACGCCACTCAGGCCGCGGAGAGCAGACCCTGCGGCAGTTGCATGGTGATGCAGTGGAGGCTGCCGTTCTGCCAGATCAGCGCCCGGCATAGCACCTGCACGATTTCGCGGCCGGGATAGGCGGCCGCGAGCACTTCCGCCGCCTTGGCATCGGCCGGGTCGCCGTAAGCCGGCATCAGCACCGCGCCATTGACGATCAGGTAGTTCGCGTACGAGGCGGCCAGGCGGCGACCGTCGTCCAGGACCGGCTGCGCCCAGGGCAGCGGAAACTGGCGGTAGGGTTCGCCGGCACGGGTGCGCAGGGCGGCGATATCGGCAGCCATCGCCTGGAGTTCGGCGAAGTGCGAGTCGGCCGGATCGTCGCAGGCCTGGAACACGATGGCGTTGTCCGGTGCGAAGCGGGCGAGGGTGTCGATATGGGCGTCGGTGTCGTCGCCTTCCAGGTAGCCGTGATCGAGCCACAGCACCCGATCCTGTCTCAGCCAGCCGCCCAGCCGGGCAGTCAGTTCCTCGCGGCTGGCCTGCGGATGACGCTCGTGCAGGCACTGCCAGGTGGTCAGCAGCGTGCCCTCGCCATCGGTTTCGATGGCACCACCTTCCAAAGCAAAATCAATGCTTTGAACGAAATAGTTATGAAAAAGGTTCATGCCCGACAGTTCGCCGACCAGACGGTCGTCGCGGCTGGCCTCGAACTTGCCGCCCCAGCCGGTGAAACGGAAGTCGAGCAGCTTGAAGCGGCCGCCGTCGCGCAGGCTGATCGGGCCGGAGTCGCGCAGCCAGGTGTCGTCGTACTCGGCCGGCACGAAGCGGACCCGGTCCATGTCCACCCGCGCCGAACGCAGCCGCGCCTCCGCATAGATCTGCAGATCATCGTCGGCAACGCAGATCACCACGTCCTGGAAGCGGGTGATCGCCGCCACCAGCGCCACGTAGGTCTCCTCGACATCGCCCAGGCGTTCGGCCCAGTCGGTGTCGGCATGCGGCCAGGCAATCAGGATCGCGGACTGGGGTTCCCACTCGGCGGGAAAACGGAAAGCGTCGGTCATCGTACCAATCGGTGTGCGGTCAACGGATGGGCGGCTTGGGTCCGATTTCTTCGGGACCGGCCTGGTTGGCGACCACGTCGATCACGCGGTCGCGCTCGAAGTACACGGTGAAGGCCGGATAGACCCACCGATGGATCGTGGGCCACTGGCGCTTCTGGCCACCGCGCGGTTCCAGCTTCTGCTGCGGTTCGCCGAAACGCGCCTGCACCTGGGTGCTGGTCCAGCCACGTACCGGCGCGGCCTGGGCGGCGGTTTCCTGCACACGATCGACGAGCAGGGTGTCTGCGGCAAAGGCGCTGGCGCTCATGCCCAGCAGCATTGACATCGGAACAGCGAGGACGCGGCGGTTCATGGCGAGACTCCCCCGGAAAGAAGCGGCATTTATAGCAAATGCGCCGCAACAAAAACCGCCCGAAGGCGGTTTTCCGGGAGCTCCGCGCGGGTGGGACCGGAAGGTCGCCCGCGGCGCGGAAACTCAGCGCTGGCGCGCCTTGAAACGCGGATTGGACTTGCAGATCACGAAGACCTTACCGCGGCGGCGGACCACCTTGCAGTCGCGGTGACGGGCCTTCGCCGACTTCAGGGAGGACAGGACCTTCATGATGAAACCTCGGCGTAAAAGAATATGGGGCGAAACGAAGCCCGATATTCTAAATGCATTTCCCCAGCAACATCAAGTGGTTGCCGAAGGCGACGGGAAACGCGGCGGCGCGCGGTGCGGGCGGGGCGGCATAATAGTGTGAAAACCACAGGATTCCCCATGTCCGAAAGCATTCCCGTCCTCACCATCGATGGCCCTTCCGGGGCCGGCAAGGGCACGGTCAGCCGCATCGTCGCCGACCGCCTGGGCTGGCATTACCTCGACTCCGGCGCGCTGTACCGGGCGGTCGGGGTGGCGGCGAGCTGGGCGGATCTGGACATTTCCGACCCCGCGGCGCTGGTCCGCTGCACCTTCGATACCCGGGTCCGGTTCCAGGACGGCCCGCAGGGCCTGCGGGTCATCGTCGACGACGTGGACGCCACCGAGGAACTGCGGCTGGAAACCACCGGCGCACTGGCCTCGGCCATCGCCGCGATTCCCGAGGTCCGTTCGGCTCTGAAGGAGCGCCAGCGGGCCTTCCGGCAGCTTCCGGGCCTGGTCGCCGACGGGCGCGACATGGGCACGGTCATCTTCCCGGACGCCCCCTACAAGGTGTTCCTGACCGCCAGCGCCGAGGAGAGGGCGGAAAGGCGCTATAAGCAGTTGAAAGACAAAGGGGTTTCGGTTACCTTAGACGGTCTGCTACGCGAGATTCTCGCCCGCGACGCCCGTGACGCGCAGCGCACGGTGGCGCCCCTGCGGCCGGCCGACGACGCCGTCCACATCGACACCACCGGCCTGGGCATCGACGAAGTCGTGGCGCGCGTGCTGGCCATCGTGAGTCGTTGATCGCAGTTCATCGCGGCGGCTTCCGGTTCCGGCGCGCCGCGGAATCAGCATGCAGAAACGAGTCCGTTCTCCGGTGCCTGCGCCGGGGCGACGGTTTTTCCACTTCAACTACACACGGCACTTTCCTACGTGCCGAAAGGGTGGACGGGGGAACGCCGCAAGGCGCGCACCCGTCCGTGTGTCCAACCGAGTAATCAACAATGACCGAATCATTTGCCGAACTGTTTGAACAGAGCCAGACCCAACTGGCCAAGCTGAAGCCGGGCGCCATCGTCACCGGCGTCGTCGTGGAAGTCCGCAACGACGTGGTGGTGATCAACGCCGGCCTGAAGTCCGAAGGCATCGTGCCGATCGAACAGTTCCGGAACGACGCCGGCGAAATCGACGTGGGCGTGGGCGATGAAGTGAAGGTGGCTCTCGACTCGATCGAGAACGGCTTCGGCGAAACCGTCCTGTCGCGCGAGAAGGCCAAGCGCGCCATGGTGTGGGACGAGCTGGAGCAGGCGCTGGAGAAGAACGAAACCATCACCGGTCGCATCAGCGGCAAGGTCAAGGGTGGTTTCACCGTCGACATCAAGGACGTCCGCGCGTTCCTGCCGGGCTCGCTGGTCGACGTCCGTCCGGTCCGCGACCCGGGCTACCTGGAAGGCAAGGAGCTGGAGTTCAAGCTCATCAAGCTGGATCGCAAGCGCAACAATGTGGTCGTCTCCCGCCGCGCGGTGGTCGAGAGCGAGCATTCGGAAGAGCGCGAGCAGCTGATGGACAAGCTGCAGGAAGGCGTGGTGCTGAAGGGTGTGGTCAAGAACCTCACCGACTACGGCGCGTTCGTCGACCTGGGTGGCATCGACGGCCTGCTGCACATCACCGACATGGCGTGGAAGCGCGTGCGTCATCCGTCCGAAGTGGTCGAAGTCGGCCAGGAACTGGACGTCCGCGTGCTCAAGTACGACCGTGAGCGCAATCGCGTCTCCCTGGGCCTGAAGCAGCTGGGCGAGGATCCGTGGGACAACATCGCCCGCCGTTACCCGGCCAACAGCCGCGTGTTCGGCAAGGTCTCCAACGTCACCGATTACGGCGCGTTCGTCGAGATCGAGCCGGGCGTGGAAGGCCTGGTGCATGTGTCCGAGATGGACTGGACCAACAAGAACGTCAACCCGTCCAAGGTCGTGCAGGTCGGCGACGAAGTCGAAGTGATGGTGCTGGACGTGGACGAAGAGCGTCGCCGCATCTCGCTGGGCATGAAGCAGGTCGCCGCCAATCCGTGGGAAACCTTCGCGGCCACCCACAAGAAGAACGACAAGGTGTCCGGCCAGATCAAGTCGATCACCGACTTCGGCATCTTCATCGGCCTGGACGGCGGCATCGACGGCCTGGTCCACCTGTCCGACATCAGCTGGAACACCACCGGCGAAGACATCGTGCGCAACTTCAAGAAGGGCGACACGCTGGAAGCCGTGGTGCTGGCCGTTGACCCGGAGCGCGAGCGCATCAGCCTGGGCGTCAAGCAGCTGGAGCAGGATCCGTTCGGCCAGTACATGGCGGCGCATCCGAAGGGCTCGAAGGTCGAAGGCGTGGTGAAGGAAGTCGACGCCAAGGGCGCCGTGATCGAACTGGCCGACGGCATCGAAGGCTACGTGTCGGCTCGCGACATCGCCAACGAGCGCATCGACGACGCCAGCCAGCACCTGAAGGTCGGCGACAAGATCGAAGCCAAGTTCATCGGCATGGATCGCAAGGGCCGCACCCTGCAGCTGTCGATCAAGGCGAAGGACGAAGCCGAAATGCGCGAAGTGCTGGAGGAATACCAGTCCGCGTCGGGCGGCACCACCACCCTGGGCGCGCTGCTGCGTGCGCAGCTGGACGGCAACAAGTCCGAGTAAGCCAAGCAAGTCCGTTGTAAGCAACACAAGCTTCCGGCCGGCCCGGGTCAATGACCCGGGCCGGTGCGGAACGTATCCGCCCGAAAGCCTGCGCGATGACCAAATCCGAACTCATCGAAATCCTGACCCGCCGCCAGCCGCACCTCAAGGCCGAAGACGTCGACCTGGCCGTGAAGGCGTTGCTGGAAATGATGGCCGGGGCGCTGGCGCAGGGCGATCGCATCGAAATCCGCGGGTTTGGCAGTTTTTCGCTGCACTATCGTCCGCCGCGGATGGGGCGCAATCCCAAGACCGGTGATTCCGTGGCCCTTCCGGCCAAGCATGTTCCCCATTTCAAGCCGGGCAAGGAGCTGCGCGAACGCGTCAGCGACGTCACCCCGGTGGAAGAAAGCGCGGACTGATTCTTCCGTTTCCCGCGCTGTCCGGCCGGGCCGGAACCGCAGCCCGGTGCCACGCACTGCTGCGCACGGGGCCAACGCTCGGCTAAGCTAACGCCGACTGGCAAGCGTAGGGAGTCGCCCGATGAGTACCGTCCGCCTGGTTGTCGCACTGATTTTTCTCGCCGCCGGTCTGGTGATCGGTGTGCTCAACACCCAGCCAATCGTGCTGAAACTGCTGTTCACCGAGATTCCGACCTCGTCCGGTGTCGCGATCATCCTTTCGCTGCTGTTCGGCGTGCTCATCGGCGGCCTGATCGTCATGGCGACCATGGTGCTGCCGCTCTATGCGCGCCTGCGCAAGGCGAACAAGGTCCAGGCTTCCGCCGCTTCCTCTTCTCTCCCGCCAACTCCCGGCACGGGTCCCTGATCGATGGAATTCCTCAACGAGTGGTTCTGGTTCTTCCTGTTCCTGCCATTGGCCGCGCTGAGCGGCTGGATCATTGGCCGGCGCGGTGGCCAGCGCCATGGCGACACCCAGGTCAGCCGTCTGTCCAGCACCTACTTCCGGGGCCTGAACTATCTGCTCAACGAGCAACCCGACAAGGCCATCGAACTGTTCCTGCACATCGCCGAACTGGACAAGGAAACCTTCGAGACCCAGGTCGCGCTGGGGCACCTGTTCCGGCGCCGGGGCGAGGTGGACCGGGCGATCCGCCTGCACCAGGGACTCGTGCAACGCCCGGATCTGAGCGACCAGCAGAAGGTCCAGGCGCTGCTGGCGCTGGGCGAGGACTACATGCGCTCGGGCCTGCTGGATCGGGCCGAGACCGTGTTCAGTGATCTGGCCCACATCGACCAGCGCGCGCCACAGGCGCTCAAGCACCTGATCGGCATCTACCAGGCCGAACACGACTGGGAAAAGGCCATCGACAACGCGATGCGCTACGAGGAAGTCACCGGCGAGGCGATGGGCAAGCTGGTCGCGCAGTTCGAGTGCGAACTGGCCGAGCGTCATCGCACCGCCAACGATGTTCCCGCGGCGCGCGCGGCGATTGCCCGCGCCTACCAGGCCGATGCCGGCTGCGTGCGCGCGGGCATCCTGGAAGGGCGGCTGGAATCGGATGCCGGCAACCACGAAGCGGCCATCCGGGCCTACGAGCGCGCCGCGCGCCATGACCCGGACTATCTGCCCGAAGTCCTGCCCGGGCTGCTGGCCAACTACGAGAAGGTCGGCGATCTGTCCGGTGCGCGCACGTTCCTTTCGGAAATGAGCGAGCACTACCGCGGCATCGCGCCGGTGCTGGCGTTGACCAAGCTGGTGGAAGGACAGGATGGCGTCGCCGCCGCACGCGCCTACCTGGCAAGACAGCTGAAGGATCGTCCCTCGGTGCGTGGCGAGGCGGCCCTCATCGACCTTACCTTGGCGGAAGGCGCCGACCCGGCCGCGACCCTGCACGATCTCAAGCACATCACCGACCAGTTGCTGGTCCGCAATCCCAGCTACCGCTGCACCCGCTGCGGCTTCGGCGCGCGCACGCATCATTGGCAATGCCCCAGCTGCAAGGAGTGGGGCAGCATCAAGCCGCTGCTGAACTACGCCGTCGTCTGATGCCCGGCTTCATCCCCTGGTTGATGCTGCACTTCGTGGTGGCGGCGGCAGGCACCTGGCTGGCGCGCCGCTATGCGCTGCACCGGCAACTGGTCGACCAGCCCGGCGAACGACGAAGCCACACCATCGCCACGCCGCGAGGCGGAGGCATCGCCATCGTGGCGGCCCTGCTGATGGCGGCGGCGGTGCTGGGGTGGCGCACGCCGGCCGAACGCGAGCTGTTTGTCGCGTTCGGAACCGGCCTTGCAATGGTCGCCGGGGTGGGCTGGTGGGACGATCACCGTCCGCTGCCGGCATCCTGGCGATTGCTGGTCCACCTGATTGCCGCCCTCGTGTTCGCCGCCGCACTGCATCGTCAGGGGGCTCCGATCTGGCAGACACTGCTGGCGATTGTCGCGGTGCTGGGCCTGGTCAATGTCTGGAACTTCATGGACGGGATAGACGGCCTGGCTGCCAGCCAGGCGTTGATCGCTGGAATGGCCGGTGCGTTCTTCCTGCATGGACCCTGGTCCTGGTTGGCTGCGGCGCTGTTCGCGGCGTGTTGCGGTTTTCTGCCGTTCAACTTTCCCCGCGCTCGGATTTTCCTGGGAGATGTCGGCAGCGGGGCGCTCGGCTTCGCGCTGGCCGCGCTTCTCGCCGTCGCTCCCGGAAGCGGGGACATCCCCTTCATGCTGTTCCTGTTGCCCTTGGCGGCATTTCTTGTCGACGCAGGCTTCACACTTGCAACGCGCATCCTTCGCGGCGAGCGCTGGTGGACGCCGCATGTGACGCACGTCTACCAACGCGCCGCCCGACGTTACGGTCACGTACCTGTAACCGCTTTCTATGGCCTGTTCAGTGGTGTTACGCTCTTGTTAATGTGGATGCTGTCTAATGCCGGGGCCGGACACGCGTCGTTGGTCGTCGGGGTCTGGTACGCATTCGCACTTGCGCTCTGGGGATGGTCGCGCAAGGGATTGTCATAAGGTCAGGGAGGAGTTGCATGCAATCTTGGCGGGACCGGACGACGGCGTTTCTACCACGCCTGCTGGTGGCGACCCATGACCTGTTCATGGTGTGGCTGTGCTGGCAGCTGCTGCACTTCGTGCGCTACGCCATGCTGCCGCAGTCGCCTGGTTACCCCCTCTGGTCCAATGAAGTCGCCATCGTGGTCGCGGGGCAGGGCCTGGTCTTCTGGTGGATGGGGCTCTATCGGGGCCTGTGGCGATTCGCCAGCCTGCCGGATCTGTGGAACATCGTGAAGGCCAGTGGCCTGGGTTTCCTGGCTATCGTGGTCGGCCTGTTTTTCTACAACCGCTTCGGCTCATTGCCGCGGGCGGTGCTGGCGTTCTATCCGTTCGCGCTGGTCGCCTTTCTGGGCCTGCCGCGCCTGTTGTATCGCGCCTGGAAGGACCTGCAGGCCAGTCGTTCGCACGAGAACGCCTCCCGTGTGGTGATCCTCGGCGCCGGCCGTGCGGGCGAGGCCCTGGTCCGCGAGCTGCGCAGGACCGGTATCTATCAACCCATCGCCTTCCTTGACGACGCGGTCAAGCTGCATGGTTCCAAGCTGCTGGGCGTACCCGTGCTGGGCAGCCTGGATCAGGCGGCCAGCGTCGCCCGCGAAACCGCGGCGCGGATGCTGGTCATCGCCATGCCCTCGCTGGATGCGCCGAGCATGCAGCGGGTCGTCGCCATCTGCGAAAGCACCGGGCTGCCGTTCCGCATGGTGCCGAGGCTGATCAATGTCCTGGAGGGGCATGCGATGCCGGGCGATCTGAAGGAGGTCGCCATCGAGGACCTGCTGGGCCGCAAGTCGGTGACCCCGGACTGGAAACTCATTCGCGGCTGGTTGGGCGGCCGGACCGTCCTGGTCACGGGAGCCGGCGGTTCGATCGGCTCCGAGCTGTGCCGGCAATGCGCGCGCCACGGTGCCCAGCGCATCGCGCTGCTCGAAATCGACGAACTGGCCCTGATCACCATCCAGGCGGATCTGCGGCGGGCGTTCCCGGATCTGGAAATCCTGCCTGTGCTCGGCAATTGCGGAGATCCGGCGGTCGTCGAGCATGCGCTGGCGCTGGCTGAACCGGACGCGGTCTTCCACGCGGCGGCCTACAAGCAGGTGCCGTTGCTGGAACAGCATCTGCGCGAAGCCGTGGGCAACAACGTGCTGGCCACCGACATGGTAGCCAAGGCCTGCCGCCGGAATGGTGTCGGGACGTTCGTGCTGATCTCCACCGACAAGGCGGTGGATCCGGTCAACGTGCTGGGCGCCAGCAAGCGCTTGGCCGAGATGGTCTGCCAGGCATCGGACGACGGCCATGCGGGCGGCACCCGCTTCGTCACGGTCCGTTTCGGCAACGTGCTGGATTCCGCCGGCAGTGTCGTCCCGCTGTTCCGCGAGCAGATCCGCAAGGGCGGTCCAATCACGGTGACCGATCCGGAAGTGACGCGCTATTTCATGACCATTCCGGAGGCCAGCCAGCTGATCCTGCAGGCGGCCGCCGGTGCGGCGCACGCCGCCATCTATACGCTGGACATGGGGGAACCCGTGCCGATCCGGCTGCTGGCCGAGCAGATGATCCGGTTGGCGGGCAAGCAGCCGGGGCGGGACATCGCCATCGTCTACACGGGCCTGCGCCCTGGCGAGAAATTGCACGAGAACCTCTTCCATGCAGATGAGGCTTACCGGCCCACCTCCCATTCGAAAATCATGCAGGCCGAGGCACGAGCGGTGTCAGCGGACTTCATCGAACTTGCGGTCCAGCGCCTGCGGGCGGCCCATGGCCGCTACGATATCGCCGAGATGCAGGAAATCCTGCGCATCGCGGTACCGGAGTTCTCGCCGCTTGAACAATCTCTTGAACCGGCTTCGGCTACCATCGTGACCTTCCCCGCTCGAGAAGCCCGCAGGACCCGATGACCGGACGCATCCGCAAGGCCGTATTTCCCGTCGCAGGCCTGGGAACCCGTTTTCTTCCCGCCACCAAGACCGTCCCCAAGGAAATGCTGCCGATCATCGATCGGCCGCTGATCCAGTACGCCGTGGACGAAGCCATCGAGGCGGGATGCGACACGCTGATTTTCGTCACCAACCGCTACAAACATGCGGTGGCGGACTATTTCGACAAGGCATACGAACTGGAACAGAAGCTGGAACGTGCCGGCAAGCGCGAGCAGCTCGAACTGGTGCGCAACGTGCTGCCGGAAGGCGTGCGCGCCGTGTTCGTCACCCAGGCCGAGGCGCTGGGATTGGGCCATGCGGTGCTGTGCGCCAAGCCCATCGTCGGCAACGAACCGTTCGCGGTCCTGCTGCCCGACGATCTCATCTGGAACCGGGGACCGGGCGCGCTCAAGCAGATGGCCGATGCCGCGGAAGCCACCGGAGCCAGCATGATCGCGGTGCAGGACGTGGCCCGTGAGCAGACCGGCAGTTACGGCATCGTCGCGACGGACGCGTTTTCGGGACGATCCGGCCGGATCAACGCCATCGTCGAGAAACCGAAGCCGGACGTCGCGCCGAGCACGCTGGCAGTGGTGGGGCGCTATGTCCTGGATGGCAGCATTTTCGATCTGCTGGAAAAGACCACGCCGGGTGCCGGCGGGGAAATCCAGCTGACCGACGCCATCGCGACCCTGCTCGCGCAGAAGCCGGTCCATGCCTACCGTTTCCAGGGTACGCGCTTCGACTGCGGCACCCACATCGGTCTCATCGAGGCCACCATCCGCTATGCCCTGGACCACGAAAAGCTGAGCGATGCGGCGCGCAGCATGATGCAGGATGCATTGAGCGAACTGGGCGTGACCGACCTGGAGTAGGCCGCGCATGGACGACGCGTCGCTGACCTGGGCCGAATTCGAGAAAGTGCACCTCTGCGCGGGTACCGTGACGCGCGTCGAACCCTTCGCGGAAGCGCGCAAGCCCGCGTGGAAAATCTGGGCTGACTTCGGCGTCCACGGCGTGCGCAAGACCAGCGCGCAGGTCCGCGCGCTCTATGAGGCGGACGAATTGATCGGGCGCCAGATCGTGGGAGTGATCAACTTCCCGCCCAAGCAGATCGGCCCCTTCATTTCGGAATTCCTGCTTACCGGTTTTCCCACCGAGGAAGGCGTGGTCATCACGACCCTGGAGCGTCCGGTTCCCAACGGTACCCGATTGGCCTGAGTCTCTGCGGAAGCACCGGCAAAAGAATGGCGCCACCCGGCGCCATTCCTTGTTTCGGTCGAGGGAGTTCTGGAATCAGAGCGATTCGAAGATACCGGCGGCGCCCATGCCGGTGCCGATGCACATCGTCACCATGCCGTACTTCTGCTGGCGGCGGCGCAGGCCATGGACGATGGTGGCGGTACGGACGGCACCGGTCGCGCCCAGCGGGTGACCCAGCGCGATCGCGCCGCCCAACGGATTGATCCTGGCTGGGTCCAGCTCGCTGTCGCGGATGACCGCGAGCGCCTGCGCGGCGAAGGCTTCATTGAGTTCGATCCAGTCGAGCTGATCCTTGCTCAGGCCGGCCTGCTTCAATGCCTTCGGAATCGCGGCGATCGGGCCGATGCCCATCACTTCCGGGCGCACACCGGCAACCGAGAAACTGACGAAGCGCGCCAGCGGCGTCAGTCCGTAATCCTTGATCGCCTGCTCGGAAGCGAGCAGCACCGCGCCGGCACCATCGCTCATCTGCGAGGAATTGCCGGCGGTCACGCTGCCGCCGAACTGGCCGTTGCGGAACACCGGGCGCAGCTTGCCCAAACCTTCCAGCGAGGTATCGGGGCGTGGACCTTCGTCATTCTCGACCAGCAGCTTCTTCAGCCGGATGGTGTTGCCTGCCAGATCCGGCAGATGCGACAGGACCTCATAGGGCGAGATTTCGCTCTTGAATTCGCCCGCGGCGATGGCTGCCAGCGCCTTTTGATGGGAGGCGAGGGCGAACGCATCCTGCTCCTCGCGCGAAACCTTCCATTCCTCGGCGACCTTCTCGGCGGTGATGCCCATGCCGTAGGCGATGGCGACATGGTCGTCCTTGAACACCGACGGCGACAGCGCGACCTTGTTGCCCATCATCGGCACCATCGACATCGACTCGGTGCCGCCTGCCAGCATCAGGTCCGCGTTGCCCAGCCGGATCTGGTCGGCGGCCATCGCCACTGCCTGCAGGCCGGAGGAGCAGAAGCGGTTGATGGTCTGCGCGGCGATGGTATTGGGCAGCCCGGCCAGCAGCACGCCGATGCGGGCCACGTTCATGCCTTGCTCGCCCTCCGGCATCGCACAGCCGATGATGGCGTCATCGATGCGGTTGACGTCGATGCCCGGCGCCTGCGCGATGACCGACTTCAGCACATGCGCCAGCATGTCGTCGGGACGGGTGTTGCGGAACACGCCCTTGGGCGCCTTGCCGACCGGAGTGCGGGTGGCGGCGACGATATAGGCGTCCTGGATTTGCTTGCTCATTTGGCTTTCTCCGAAAGCCGGGAATGGGGATTCGGGATTGGGGATTCGCAGATGCCCCGGCCCGGCCTTCCCGGCGATGATGGAATTTCGAAGGGTAGGGGAGCCGCTTTCACGAATCCCCACTCCCGAATCACGAATCTCAGTTCCTCAACGGCTTGCCGGTCTTCAGCATGTGCGCGATGCGGGCCTGGGTCTTCTCCTGCTGGGCCAGCTCGACGAAATGCTTGCGCTCCAGCGCCAGCAGCCATTCCTCGTCGACCAAGGCACCGCGATCCACTTCGCCGCCGCACAGCACGGTGGCGATGCGGGTGGCGATTTCATAGTCGTATTCGCTGATGAAACGGCCTTCCAGCATGTTGACCAGCAGCATCTTGAAGGTGGCGATGCCGACGTCGCCGGCGACCTGGATGCGGCGTGCCGGCAGCGGCGGGCGATAGCCGCTTTCGGCCAGCGCCAGCACCTGCTGCCTGGCGATATGCAACTGCTCGTAGGCGTTGAACACCACCCGATCGTTGGCACGCAGCAGGCCCAGTTCCTTGGCTTCGACCGCGGACGCCGACACCTTGGCCATCGCCACGGTCTCGAAGGTCTGCTTGAGCTGGGCGAACACGTCGCCGCCCGGACCGGCCGCCTGCGAGGCGCGGACCGCGATTTCTTTCAGGCCGCCGCCGGCCGGCAGCAGGCCCACGCCCGCTTCGACCAGGCCGATGTAGCTTTCCAGCGAAGCCACGGTGCGGGCACTGTGCATCTGGAACTCGCAGCCACCGCCCAGCGCCAGGCCGCGCACCGCCGCGACCACCGGCACCAGCGAGTACTTGATGCGCTGGCTGGTGGCCTGGAAGTTGGCGACCATGGCCTCGAACTCGGCGATCTTCCCGGCCTGCAAGGCACCCAGCGCACCGGCCAGATCCGCGCCGGCGGAGAAGGGCTCCTTCGGCTGCCAGATCACCAGGCCCTTGAACTTCTGTTCGGCGATGGCGACCGCCTGCTGCACGCCTTCCAGCACGGCATCGGAAACGGTGTTCATCTTGGTCTTGAAGCTGACCACGCCCACGCCGTCGCCATCGGTCCACAGCCGCACGCCGTCGTTCTCGAACACCGTCTCGCCCTGCGGGAACGATTCGCCCAGCAACGGATCCGGGAAGCGCTGGCGGCGATACACCGGCAGCGCCGAACGCGGCAGCTTGGCGTTGCGCGTCGGGCTGTAGCTGCCGTCGGCGGCATGCACGCCTTCGCGACCATCGAACACCCAGTCCGGCAGCGGCGCGTTGCTCATGCTCTTGCCGGCGACGATGTCGTCGGCGATCCATTGGGCGACCTGCTTCCAGCCGGCGGCCTGCCAGGTCTCGAACGGCCCCAGCGACCAGCCATAGCCCCAGCGGATGGCCAGATCGACGTCACGCGCGGTTTCGGCGATGTCGGACAAATGGAAGGCGCTGTAGTGGAACAGATCGCGGAACACCGCCCACAGGAACTGCGCCTGCGGGTGCTGGCTCTCGCGCAGCCTGGCGAACTTCTCGGCCGGATTCTTCGTCTTCAGGATCTCGACGACTTCCGGTGCGGCCGCGCGATCGGCGGGACGGTAGTCCTGCTTCTGCAGATCCAGCACCACGATGTCCTTGCCGACCTTGCGGAAGATGCCGGCCCCGGCCTTCTGGCCGAGCGCGCCCTTGGCGATCAGCGCGTCCAGCCAGGCCGGCGACTTGAAGTAGCCGTGCCACGGATCCTCGGGGAGGGTATCGGCCATGGTCTTGATGACGTGCGCCATGGTGTCCAGGCCGACCACGTCGGAGGTCCGGTAGGTCGCCGATTTGGGGCGACCGACCAGCGGCCCGGTCAGGCCGTCGACTTCATCGAAGCCCAGGCCGAACTGCTGGGTGTGGTGGATGGTGGCCAGGATCGAGAACACCCCGATGCGGTTGCCGATGAAGTTCGGGGTGTCCTTGGCGTAGACCACGCCCTTGCCCAGGGTGGTGGTCAGGAAGGTTTCCAGGCCCTCCAGCACCGCGCTGTCGGTGGTCTTGGCCGGAATCAGTTCGGCCAGGTGCATGTAGCGCGGCGGATTGAAGAAATGCACGCCGCAGAAGCGGTGGCGGAGTTCTTCCGGCAGCACTTCGGCCAACTTGTTGATGCCCAGGCCGGAGGTATTGCTGGCCAGCACCGTGTGCTCGGCGACGAACGGGGCTATCTTCTTGTAGAGGTCCTGCTTCCAGTCCATCCGTTCAGCGATGGCCTCGATGATCAGGTCGCAGCCCTTCAACTGCTCCAGCCCGGTGTCGTAGTTGGCCGGGCTGATCGCTTCGGCCAACGCCTTGCTGGCGAGCGGGGCGGGACTCAGCTTGCCCAGGTTGGCGATCGCCTTGAGAACGACGCCGTCGGGGTGGCCTTCCTTCGCGGCCAGGTCGAACAGCACCGTATCGACGCCGGCGTTGGTCAGGTGGGCGGCGATCTGCGCGCCCATCACGCCGGCACCCAGCACGGCCGCCTTGCGCACAAGCAATGGATTGGACATTTCGGGAATCCTTGGATGTCAGGGGGTTATTTGACGTGGTCGGCACGCAGGCCGGCCTCGGCGAAACGGATGAGTTCGCGGGCGGCCCGCTCACGGTGCGCCGCCTCGGTGACACCATGGGGACGCTTGATGAGTCCGAAGTCCGCCATGGCATAGGTCAGCGCGCCGGACAGGAAATCCAGCCGCCAGTACAGTTCTTCCTTGCTCAGGCCGGGCACGCAGCCGGCGATGGCCTTGCCGAACTCGCGCAGGACGTGGCCGTAATGGTCGGACAGGAACTTGCGCAGGCCGTCGTTCTTCTCGGCATAGGCCCGGGCGATGACCCGGACGAAGGCGCCACCACCGTGGCGGTCCTGGGCCAGGGCCAGGGCGGGCTCGACGAAGGCCGCCAGGATCGGCTCCAGCTCGCCTGGACGCTGTTCCAGGGCGGCCCGCAGCTGTCCCAGCCGACGGGCGGTCATTTCGTCCATGCGCCGGCGGAACACCTCGTTGACCAGGTTTTCCTTGGAACCGAAGTGGTAGTTCACCGCCGCGATGTTGACGTCGGCCCGGCTGGTCACCTGCCGCAGGGAGGTGCCGGCGAATCCGAACTGGGCGAACAGTTCCTCGGCGGCGCCGAGGATGCGCTCCTTGGTGGAGAAGTGGGGAGTGTTGCCCATGCCGGTCGACCTGCTAATCAAACGCTTGTTTGATTGTCCATCCGCTTACGTATGGTTGTCATGCTGCCCTGCAGCAATTCGCCCGCGGGCAGATGCGCAATTGCCGGCGATACGTTAGAATCTCGCTACGCAATTGAGGCTAAGCCCGCGTTTCGACGCGGGTTTTTTCATGTTAACCTTGGGTCCAAAGTGGCCCGCCAACGGAGAAAATCCCCATGGCGCTGGAGCGCACCCTGTCGATCGTCAAGCCCGATGCCGTCGCCAAGAACGTCGTCGGTGAAATCTATGCCCGCTTCGAAAAGGCCGGTCTCAAGATCGTCGCCGCCAAGATGAAGCACCTGTCGCGTCGCGAGGCCGAAGGTTTCTACGCCGTCCACCGCGAGCGTCCTTTCTTCAACGCGCTGGTCGAGTTCATGATCTCCGGTCCGGTCGCCGTCCAGGTGCTGGAAGGCGAGAACGCGGTGCTCAAGCATCGCGAGATCCTCGGCGCCACCAATCCGAAGGAAGCCGCGCCGGGCACGATCCGCGCCGACTTCGCCGATTCCATCGACGCCAATGCCGCGCACGGTTCGGATTCGGTCGAGAACGCGAACATCGAGATCGCGTATTTCTTCGCCGCCACCGAAGTGTTCTCGCGCTGAGCCAGCAATGAGCAGCCACGAACTCGCGCCGATTGAACTGAAGCTGGCCGCGGATGCGCAGCCGGCGGTGATCGGCGCGGGCGTGCCTGCGAAGCAGAACCTGCTGGATCTCGATCGGGACGGCATGGAGCGTTTCTTCGTCGAACAGCTCGGCGAGCAGAAGTTCCGTGCCCACCAGGTGATGAAGTGGATTCACCACCGCTACGTCACCGATTTCGAGCAGATGACCGATCTCGGCAAGAACCTGCGCGCGAAGCTGCAGGAACATGCCGAGGTCGTCGTCCCGGGCGTCGTGTTCGACAAGCCTTCCGCCGATGGCACCCACAAGTGGCTGCTGGGCATGGGCGTGGATGGCAAGAACGCGGTCGAAACCGTCTATATCCCCGACAAGAACCGCGGCACGTTGTGCGTGTCCTCGCAGGTCGGCTGTGGCCTCAACTGCACGTTCTGCTCCACCGCGACCCAGGGATTCAACCGCAACCTGACCACCGCCGAGATCATCGGACAGGTCTGGATCACGGCGCGCCATCTCGGCAACGTGCCGGCGCAGAACCGCCGCCTCACCAACGTGGTGATGATGGGCATGGGCGAGCCGCTGCTCAATTTCGACAACGTCGTGCGCGCGATGAACATCATGCGCGACGATCTGGGCTACGGCCTGGCCAGCAAGCGCGTGACCCTGTCGACCTCGGGACTGGTGCCGATGATCGATCGGCTTTCGACCGAAACCGACGTATCGCTCGCGGTCTCGCTGCATGCGCCGAACGATGCGCTGCGCGAGCAGTTGGTGCCGCTCAATCGCAAGTATCCGATCGCGGAATTGATGGCATCGTGCGCGCGTTATCTGCGAGCCAACAAGAAGCGCGACTCGGTAACGTTCGAATACACGCTGATGAAGGGCGTCAACGACCAGCCCGAGCATGCGCGCCAGCTAGCGCAGCTGATGCGCAAGTTCAGCAACGCGACCCAGCTCAAGGATGCGGGCAAGGTCAATCTGATTCCGTTCAACCCGTTCCCGGGCACGCGCTATGAGCGCTCGGGTGAGGAAGACATCCGCGCATTCCAGAAGCTGTTGCTGGACGCGCATGTACTGACCATGGTCCGGCGGACCCGCGGCGACGACATCGACGCGGCCTGTGGCCAGCTGAAGGGGCAGGTGATGGATCGTACCCGCCGCCAGGCCGAGTTCCGCCGCCAGCTGCAGGAACAGGGCATCGGTGATGCGGCGGCATAAGCCTTGGCTGCTGCTGTTGGGCCTGGTGCTGGTGGCGACCGGCTGCAGCCGGCTGACCTTCATAAAACCGAAGATGGAACGCAAGGACGGCGAGCAGATCGCGCCGACCTACCAGGTCAGCGACAGCCCCGAAACCCGGCGCCGGATGGAAGCCGAACGCGCCCTGGCGCTGGCCACCCAACGCCTGCAGTCGGGCGATATCGAAGCCGCCGAACGCAATGTACGGCTGGCGCAGAAGGCCATGCCGCAGTCCGCCGACGTCCAGACCCTGCTGGCCCTGGTGACCGAGCGTCGCGGCCAGACCAAGGCCGCCGGCGAGCACTACCGGCGTGCCACCGAACTGGCGCCGGGCCGGGGCGCCGAACAGAACAACTACGGCGTCTGGCTGTGCGCGAACGGCTATCCGGCCGAGTCGCTGGTGTGGTTCGACCGGGCATTGCAGGACTCCAGCTACGAGACCCCGGCCGCCGCGTTGGCCAACGCCGGCGGTTGCGCCGACAAGGCGGGGCAGCGCGAGCGGGCCGAACGCGATCTGCGCCAGGCGCTGGCGCTGGATCCGCGCAATGCTTTCGGGCTGTTTTCCATGGCCGAACACGAGTACCGTGCCGGGCGTTATTTCGAGGCACGGGCGTTCGTCGAACGCAGGCTGGCGGCTGCACCCGTCAGTGCCGACGTGCTAAAACTTGCATCACAAATCGAAGAAAGACTCGGCGACAGGGCTGCTGCCGGTCGATATGTTCAGCAACTTCGGGCGGAGTTCCCCGACGCTTCAGACGCTCAAACTGGGGGAAAGGCAGAACAATGACGGGTTCCAACTCGATTGATTCGCAGCACCTGCAGGGCTGCGGCGCGTTCCTGCGGGAAGCGCGGGAGAAGGCGGGTCTCAGCCTGCAGGACGTGGGGAATCGGCTGAAAATGCCGCTCAAGGTGCTGCAGGCCCTGGAAGGGGAACAGTGGTCGCAGCTCGGGGCGCCGGTGTTCGTCCGTGGGCAGTTGCGCAGCTATGCGCGGCTGCTGAAGGTCGATATCGATTCCTTCCTGGCGCAAGCCGACCTGGAGACCGTCCGCCCGGCGGAGCTGGTCAGCCACAGCTACACGCCCAAGGCGCAGCGCCTGTTCGAAAGCGCCAAGCGTCGGGCCGTGTACGTGGTGATTACCGCGGTCATCGCCACGCCGGTGTGGATGGCGACCCGGCCGCATCTGGGTGGCAACGGCGGCCAGACCACCGCTTCGCTGGACGTGATCCCGCAGAAGCCGGCTGCCAGCAGAACGGCGGGCGGCACCGTGACATCCGCCCAGCGTCCTGCCGCGACGCCCTACGTGGCGTCGTTGACGCCGCCCATCAGCCGGGCGCCGGAGGCGGCGCTCAGCCTGCTGTTCAAGGGGGACAGCTGGGTCCAGATCGTCGCTCCGGATGGCAGCAGCATTGAGCAGGCACTGCTCAAGGCGGGCGACCAGCGCAGCTACCCGGCCGGCCAGGTCGGGCGGATTGTCCTGGGCAATGCGGCGGCGGTCGAGGTTCAGCATGCCGGTAGTACGGTGGACCTGACGCCGTACCGGCGCGCGAATGTTGCGCGCTTTACGGTATCCTCTGACGGTTCCCTCGCGCCGGTCGCCGACTGACCCGCCCGCGGGTTTGTCCAACCAAAATCAAGACCCCGCTCGGACGGGGCGAGAGTACGCATGGCGATTGATGATCTGCTCGACGAGCACGAACAGGGCGAACGCGTCCGCAATTGGCTCAGGAACAATGGTGCCGGACTGATCGGTGGCGTAGCGCTGGGACTGGCGGTCATTTTTGGCTGGCAGTGGTGGCAGAAGAACCGCCAGCAGCAGGACGAGCAGGCCAATCTGAATTACGAGAAGGCGATCGACGGCATCGCCGCCAACGATCTGAAGAAGGCCGAAGCGGCGGTCGCCTCGCTGGGCGGCAAGGACGGGGTCTATGGCGACCTGGCCGCGCTGCAACTGGCCAAGGCCCAGGTGGAAGCCGGGCAACGCGACGCAGCCATTACCACGCTGCGGGCGATCCAGGCCGATTCCTCGCTGCATGCCATCGTCCAGCAGCGGCTGGCACGCTTGCTCGTGGACGCCGGCAAGCACGATGAAGCCTTGAAGCTGCTGGCCGACGCCAAGGATTCGACCAGCCTGGAAATCCGTGGCGACGCACTGATGGCCAGCGGCAAGCAGGCCGAGGCGCGAGACGCCTATACCAAGGCGCTGACCAGTCTCGACGTGGCCTCGCCGCAGCGTCGGCTGGTGGAGCTGAAACTGACCGACGCGGGCGGCACTCCGCCGAAGACCGGAGAGTCCGCATGATGGCAAGGAACGCAATGGGCAAACGATTGCTGGCGGTGGCGGCACTGGCGCTGGTCCTGTCGGGCTGCAGCACCATCAAGGGCTGGTTCGGCGGCAACAAGAAGGACGAGAAGCCGACGGAGCCGGCCGAGCTGGTCGAGTTCACCTCGTCGGTGGAAGTGGCCAAGATCTGGAGCGCCAACGTGGGCAAGGGCGAGGATCGCCTGGGCCTGCAGCAGGGGCCGGTGGTTGCCGATGGCCGGGTGTATGCGGCCGCGGTCGAAGGCGGCGTACGCGCGCTCGACCTGCAGACCGGCAAGGAAGTCTGGCATTTCAAGCCCGAGAAGACCCGGGCCGGCGATGCCGCCCAGCCCGAGCAGGTCGCCGAGGAACCGGCGCCGGGCGAGGAGGAAACCAAGGCTGCCAAGCGCGCCCGCAAGGAAGCCGCCAAGCTGGCCAAGAAGGCAGCCAAGCGCAAGATTGAATGGCGCTTCTCCGGCGGCCCCGGCGCGGGCGAGGGACTGGTCGTGATCGGCACGCTGGACGGCCGCGTGATTGCGCTCGACGCCAGCAATGGCACCGAGAAGTGGCGCGCCAAGGTGCCCAACGAGGTCATCACCGCGCCGGCGATCGGCCAGGGCTATGTGCTGGTGCGCAGCAACGACGGCCAGGTGACCGCGTTCGATGCCGCCAGCGGCGAGCGTCGCTGGTTCTGGACCAGCGAACTGCCCAGCCTGACCGTGCGCGGCAACGCGCCGGTGACGCTGGGACCGGGCGTGGTGTTCGTCGGCAACGACGACGGCACGGTCGCCGCGCTGTCGCTGCGTGACGGTCGCCAGGTCTGGAGCCAGACGGTGGGCAGCCCCGATGGCCGCAGCGAACTGGATCGCATGGCTGATGTCGACGGTCCGCCGGTGCTGGACGGCACCACCCTGTTCGCGACCAGCTACAAGAAGGAAACCGTCGCCATCGAGGGTCCCAGCGGTCGGCCGCTGTGGCAGCGTGACAACGGTGGCCCGGGCGGCCTGGGCGTGACCAGCAGCCTTGTCGTGGTCGCCGACCAGGGCGGCACGGTATGGGGCCTGGACCGCTACAGCGGCAACGCCAACTGGTCCAACCCGAAGATGCTCCGCCGCTCGCTGACCGCGCCGTCGATTCACGGTGACTATGCGGTGGTCGGTGATTTCGACGGCTACGTGCATTGGCTGAAGCTGGACAACGGTGAGGAAGCCGCGCGTGCACGCGCCGGTGGCAAGGCCGTCCGCGCCAAGCCGGTGGTGGCCGACGGCATCCTGCTCATCCAGAACGTCGAAGGCGAGCTGACCGCGTTTCGCTTCAAGTAAGCCAGCGCGGTACGAATCAGGGCGGTCCGGAGCGAATGCACCGGGCCGCTTTCCGTTTCCGAGTTCCCTTTTCCGGGCCGGCTCGGCATCATGCGGAACCGGCCCGGCAGGTGCCGGAGGGCTTCGGCCCCGCCGCCCCTCATCCCCGTTTCCTGCCTTCCCATCCTTTTCCGGTTCAATCCATGCTTCCGCTCGTCGCCCTGGTGGGCCGCCCCAATGTCGGTAAATCGACGCTGTTCAATGCGCTGACCCGCAGCCGCGACGCCCTGGTCCATGACCAGCCGGGCGTGACCCGCGATCGCCACTACGGCGTCTGCCGACCCGATGCGGAGCAGTCCTTCGTGGTGGTCGACACCGGCGGCATCGCCGGCGAGGAGGAGGGTCTGGCCGGCGCCACCGCGCGGCAGGCGCGCGCCGCGGCGGAGGAGGCCGACCTGGTGCTGTTCATCGTCGATGGCCGTGAGGGTCCGTCGGCGCTGGACGACGACATCCTGCGCTGGTTGCGCAAGGCGGCCCGGCCGACCCTGCTGGTGATCAACAAGATCGACGGCGTGGACGAACCCGGCGCGCGCGCCGAGTTCGCCCGCTACGGCTTCGACGATGTGATGACGATTTCCGCCGCGCATCGGCAGGGCATCGATGATCTGCTCGAACAGGTGCTGGAACGGCTGCCGGAAGAGGGCGAAGCCGAAACCCTCGACAACGATCCCAACCGGATGCGGGTGGCGTTCGTCGGCCGTCCCAACGTGGGCAAGTCGACCCTGGTCAACCGCCTGCTGGGCGAGGAGCGGATGATCGCCTCCGAGGTGCCGGGGACCACCCGCGATTCGATCGCGGTGGACCTGGAACGCGACGGACGCCAATACCGGCTGGTGGACACCGCCGGCCTGCGCCGCAAGTCGCGCGTCGACGAGGCGGTCGAGAAGTTCAGCGTGGTCAAGACCCTGCAGGCCATCGAGCAATGCCAGGTCGCGGTGCTGCTGCTGGATGCCAGCGAGGGCGTCACCGACCAGGACGCCAGCGTGCTGGGCGCCATCCTCGATGCCGGTCGCGCGCTGGTGGTGGCGATCAACAAGTGGGATGGACTGACCACCTACCAGCGCGAGCAGGCTGAAGCGCTGTTGTCGCGCAAGCTGAATTTCGTCGAATGGGCCGAAGCGGTGCGCATTTCCGCCAAGCACGGTTCCGGCCTGCGCGAGCTGTTCCGCGCCATCCACCGCGCACATGCTTCGGCGACCCGCGAGTTCGCCACCAGCGAGATCAACAAGGCGCTGGAAGTGGCATACGAATCCAATCCGCCGCCGAGCATCCGCGGCCATGTATCCAAACTGCGCTACGTGCATCCGGGCGGCAGCAATCCACCGACTTTCATCGTCCACGGTACCCGGCTGAAGGTGCTGCCGGATTCGTACAAGCGCTACCTGGAGAACTTCTTCCGCAAGCGCTTCAAACTGGTCGGCACGCCGGTGCGGTTCGTGTTCAAGGAAGGCACCAACCCTTACGAGGGCAAGAAGAACGAGCTGACCGATCGCCAGATCGCGCGCAAGCGCCGGTTGATCCGGCACGTCAAGCGCGGCAAGTAGGCCGTCCCGGCATGCGCGCGGACATTCCCGGCAGGCTCGCGTTCGACGAAGCGCTGGCGATCATCCGGGCAGTCGCCCAAGCGCGTGCCCTGGGTACCGAACGCATCCCGGTCCGTCGCGCCGAAGGACGGATCCTGGCGGAGGCCATCACCGCGCCCATCGCGCTGCCGCCGTTCGACAACAGCCGGATGGACGGCTTCGCGCTGCGCCATGCCGACCTCGCGGTGGCGGGACGGCCGGCGCGCCTGCGCATCGCCGGCGAGCAGTACGCCGGCGCCGGGGTGGGCGATGCGCCGATCGCCGCGGGAACCTGCGTCCGCATCACCACCGGCGCGGCGCTGCCGGCGGGTGCGGACACGGTCGTCATCAAGGAAGACGTTCTCGAGGACGGCGGATGGATTGAACTGAAGGATGCGCCGGCCACTGGAGCGGACATCCGGCGCGCGGGCGAGGATGTCGCGGCCGGCGAACCGATTCTGGCTCCGGGACAGGTGCTGAGTCCGGTCCGGACCAGCCTGCTGGCGGCCCTGGGCATCGCCGATGTCGCGGTGACGCGCAGGCCGACGGTGGCGGTGTTCACCACCGGCGATGAACTGGTCGAACCGGGTATGCCGCTGCCACCAGGGCGCATCTACAACAGCAACCGCGAACTGCTGATGGGATTGCTCCGCCAGCAGGGACTGGAGCCGACCGCCTGGCCGACGCTGCCGGACGATCCCGAACGGGTCCGCATCCAACTGGAAGACGCCGCCGCGGCGTTCGACGTGGTGCTCACCTGCGGCGGTGTTTCCACCGGCGAGAAAGACTTCCTGCCCGGCTTTCTTGCCGACCGTGGCCAGATCCATTTCTGGAAGGTGCGGATGAAGCCGGGCATGCCGGTCCTGTTCGGCGAACGGGAACAGGCGGTCTTCCTGTCGTTGCCGGGCAATCCGGTTTCGGTGCTCGCGACCTTCCTTGCCCTGGGTGTTCCGCTGCTGGACGGCCTGCAAAGTCGAAATGAATCCCGGCCGCGCTGGCATGCGCGACTGGCCGCGTGCTGGCACAAGACCCATGCCCGCCACGAATTCCTGCGCGGACGGCTGCAAGCGGATGCGGATGGGGTGCTCCGGGTCGTTCCGAATGCCGCCGATGCCTCGCATCGCCTGCGTGGTGCTGCCGACAGCAACGCACTGATCGTGCTGCCGGAAGGCGAGCGCAAGTACGTCGTGGACGACGTGGTGGAGATCCTGCCGTACTGACCGGCGCGGACGCCGGCACCGGCGAACTGCGCGATAATCCGCGCATGGACATCCGTGAAATCACCCCGGCACAGGTGCGCGAGCATCTGTCCCACGGCGCCGTCTTCATCGACGTGCGCGAGGAGCACGAGCGGGTGGGGGGCCAGGCCGAGGGCGCCATCGGCGTGGCCAAAGGCGATCTGCTGGCCGACCCCTCCCGCCATCTTCCCGATCCGCAACGCGAGGTCGTGCTGATCTGCCAGCGCGGTGGCCGCTCGATGGATGCGGCCAGGTCGTTGCAGGCGGCCGGCTATGCACGATTGCTTTCGGTCGCTGGCGGAACCGGTCGCTGGATCGCCGAAGGATTGCCGGTGGTCAAACCGCAACTCGATGCGGAGGCCGCCGATTTCTACGACCGCTACTCGCGTCATCTGCTGTTGCCGGAAGTCGGCGTGGAAGGGCAGCGCCGCCTGCGCGAGGCGCGGGTCCTGATGATCGGCGCCGGCGGCCTGGGCTCGCCGGCCGGTTATTACCTGGCCGCGGCCGGCATCGGCCACCTGCGCATCGCCGACGACGATGTCGTCGATCGCAGCAACCTGCAGCGGCAGATTCTCCACACCGAGGCGCGCATCGGCGAGGCCAAGGTCGATTCCGCGCAGGCCACGCTCAATGCGCTCAATCCCGGCACGCGGATTGAAGCGGTGCGGGAGCGGGTCACTTCGGCCAACGTCGAGCGCCTGCTGGAAGGCGTGGACGTGGTGTTGGACGGCGCCGACAACTTCCCGGTGCGCTATCTGCTCAACGACGCCTGCGTGAAGCTGGGCAAGCCGCTGGTCTACGGCGCGGTGCAACGTTTCGAGGGCCAGGTGAGCGTGTTCGATGCGGGCCGCCATCGCGGACAGGCGCCGTGCTACCGCTGCCTGTTCCCGGAACCGCCACCGCCGGAGTTCGCGCCCAACTGCGCCGAGGCCGGCGTACTCGGCGTGTTGCCGGGGGTGATCGGGCTGCTCCAGGCCACCGAGGTGATCAAGCTGCTGCTGGGCGCGGGCGAGCCGCTGAGCGGGCGGCTGCTGCATTTCGATGCGCTGGGCATGCGGTTCCGCGAGACCCGCCTGCGGGCCGATCCGCATTGTCCGGTCTGCGCGCCCGGTGTGGCGTTTCCGGGTTACATCGACTACGCCAGGTTCTGCGGGGTGGATTGATCGCGCATCGTCGCGACAGCGTGGCGGTGCCGCGGGTTCAACGCGCGGATCCCGACGGGGAGGGCGGCTGCGCATGCGGCAGAATCTGCATTTCCAGCCAGTCGACGAACAGCCGCAGCAGCCGTGACTGGCGCCGACGCGGGGGATACAGCACCGCGATGGGCAGGCTGGGCGGCTGGAAGCCGGGAATGAGGATTTCCCGCAGTTCGCCGCGCGCGATCAAGTGCGCCACGTCGTAGCGCGGTACCTGGATGACGCCCAGTCCGGCCAGGCAGCAGGCGATATAGGCTTCGGCGTTGCTCACCGCGACGCGTCCATGCATGGCCAGTTCGTGCGTGCGTCCGTGCCGGTCGTCGAGGTACTCCCACAGTTCCGGCTTGCCCGCGGCGACGCGCCCGAAATGGACCGCGGGCAAGGTGGCCAGCCGTTGCAGATCGGTGGGCATGCCGTGTTCGGCCAGCAACGCGGGGCTGGCGCAGGTGGTCTGTGGCAACCGGCCGAGCGGACGGCTCGCCAGATCCTGTTCGCCCGATTCGCCCACCCGCAGCACGCAGTCGATGCCTTCCTCCAGCAGATCGCTGAACTTGTCCGTGCTCCCCAGTTCCAGGCGGACATCCGGATAGCGGCGCAGGAATTCGGGCAGGGCCGGCGCAATCAAGCGCCGGGCGATGCGCGCCGGCACCTCCACCCGCAACAATCCCTCGGGCGGCTGCTCGGCGCGGAACAGACCATCGACCTCGGCGGCATCCGAGAGCAGGCGGCCGGCGCGTTCGTACAGCAGTTCGCCCTCGCCGGTCAGGTGGACCCGGCGGGTGGTGCGCTGAAACAGGCCCACGCCCAATCGCTCCTCGAGTTTCTGGATGGCGGCGGACACCGAGGACGTCGCCAGGCCCAGGCCGTCGGCGGCGCGGGTGAAGCTGCCGGTCTCGGCCACGCGCTGGAAGATGGCCAGGGATTGGAGCAGGTCCATGTTCGATTGTTCGGTTGTACCGAAAAGACTTTGAGGTTGCGCTCTGTTTATCAGAGAAATCCGAGAATTCAAACTGCCGGCTCCCCCTCATTCCTGGAGCACCTCGTGAGTCATTCCCTGCAAGGCAAGGTCGCCGTGATCGCCGGTGGCGGCAAGAATCTGGGCGCCTTGATTGCCCGCCAGTTCGCGGAAGCGGGCGCCGCCGGCATCGCCATCCACTACAACAGCGATGCCACCCGCGCGGACGCAGAGCGCACCGCCGCCGAGCTGAAGGCCGGCGGTACCGATGCCATCCTGTTCCAAGGCGATCTGTCGGTGGTGGGCAACAACGTCGAACTGTTCGAGCGCGCCGTGCAGCATTTCGGTCGCGCGGACATCGCGGTCAATACCGCCGGTCTGGTCATCAAGAAGCCGATCCTGGAAGTCACCGAAGACGACTACGACCGCAGTTTCGACGTCAACTCGAAAGCGGCCTTCTTCTTCATCCAGCAGGCCGGCAAGGCGCTGGCGGACGGCGGCAAGATCGTCACCATCGTCAGTTCGCTGCTGGCCGCCTACACGCCGTTCTACGCGGTCTATCCGGGCAGCAAGGCGCCGGTGGAGCACTACACCCGCGCCGCATCCAAGGAATTCGGCGCACGCGGCATCTCGGTGAACGCGATCGGCCCGGGGCCGATGGACACGCCGTTCTTCTACGGCCAGGAAACCGCCGAATCCACCGCCTATCACAGCAGTGCCGCGGCGCTCAGCGCCTACTCGAAGAAAGGCCTGACCGACATCGAGGACATCGCTCCGATCGTCCGCTTCCTGGTCACCGACGGCTGGTGGATCACCGGCCAGACGATCTTCGCCAACGGCGGCTACACCACGCGTTGACACGTGACCGGGGTCCGCCGCCACCGCCATGGCGTGGCGGCGGACCCCGGGTCATGTTCGCGCCGGACCATCCATCCGGATGCTCCGGCCGGTCAAGGCAATCTCCATTTCAAAAGGGGAACGGGATGCGCACATTGATCCTGATCGTACTGGGCCTGGCGCTGGCCGCGCTGGCGATGCATTTCGCGCCAGCCGGCCGGCGTGGCCTGTGCGCCGGCGGCTTCGCGCTGGCCTGGCTGGGCGTGGTGGGCTGGAATCTGCAGACCGGCCTTTCGCACGGCTACTCGCTACGCGAGGAATTGCCCATCCAGTTGCTCATCTATGCCGTGCCGGTCGCGGCGGCGCTGGCGTGGTGGCTGCGCTCTTCGCGTCCCTACTGAGTCCGTCGAGGAAGCGGCGGATGGCGCATCCATTCGGACACCGCATGCCATGGGTGATCGTCGCGCCTCGTGAATCGCGGGTGGCGACCGGCGCGAGGTCGCGTTCCAGCGGCCGGAATCGACATCGGAGCAGATGGATTTCGCGCGCGCATTCTCCGGCAGCGCCGCCTCGTGATCCCGAGCCGGCCATGTACGGCTAGACTGGCGGACATGTCCGTCGAATCCACCACCAGCGACCTGGTCAAGGTCGTCGCCCTGCTGGGCGCGGCCGTCGTCGCCGTGCCGATCTTCCGTCGCCTCGGCCTGGGCTCCGTGCTCGGCTACCTCGCCGCCGGCCTGCTGATCGGTCCGTTTGGGCTGGGCTGGTTCTCGGACGCGCAGGCCATCCTGCACGTGGCCGAACTGGGCGTGGTGATGTTCCTGTTCGTGATCGGTCTGGAGATGCGGCCCTCGCACCTGTGGAGTCTGCGCGGCGAGATCTTCGGACTCGGCACCTTGCAGATCCTGGCCTGCGGCGTCGCGCTGACCGGGGTGGGGCTGGCGTTCGGCTATTCGCTGCCGGTGTCCTTCATCGGCGCCATGGGCTTCGTGCTGACCTCCACCGCGGTGGTCATGCAGTTGCTGGGCGAGCGTGGCGACATCGCGCTGCCGCGCGGACAGCGCATCGTTTCCATCCTGTTGTTCGAGGATCTGCTGATCGTGCCGCTGCTGGCGGTGGTTGCGCTGATGTCGCCGGATGTCGCTGCCCGCGGCGGCGAGTCGCGCTGGGTGGGTGTCGGCATCGCCGCGGCCTCGGTGGCGGGACTGGTCGCGGCCGGCATCTGGCTGCTCAATCCGCTGTTCCGGATCCTGGCGGCGGCGCGCGCGCGTGAAGTGATGACCGCGGCCGCGCTGCTGGTAGTGCTGGGCGCGGCGTTGCTGATGCAATTGGGCGGCCTGTCGATGGCGATGGGCGCGTTCCTCGCCGGCGTGCTGTTGTCCGAATCCACCTTCCGCCACCAGATCGAGGCGGACATCGAACCCTTCCGCGGCATCCTGCTGGGCCTGTTCTTCCTCGGCGTGGGCATGGCCCTGGACCTGGGCGTGGTATGGGGCCATTGGCCGCTGATCCTGAGCGCGGTGCTGGCGATGATGCTGGTCAAGGCCATCGCCATCTACGTGGTTGCGAGGTTGACCCGGACCTGCCACGCCGAGGCGCTGGATCGCGCGGTGGTCATGGCGCAGGGCGGCGAGTTCGCGTTCGTGCTGTTCAGCGCCGCCGCCGCGGCGCATGTCATCGATGCGGAGATCGCCGCCAACCTGACCGCGATCGTGGTGCTGTCGATGGCATTGACGCCATTGTTCGCCACCTTGTTCCGCCGCTTCGCGCCCAAGACCCAGGCCAACCTGGAAGGCGTGGACAAGGCCGAAGGCCTGAGTGGCAGCGTGCTGATCATCGGCTTCGGCCGCTTCGGTCAGGTCATGAGCCAGTCGCTGCTGGCGCGCGACGTCGACGTGACCATCATCGACAACGACATCGAGATGATCCGCAGCGCCGAGGAATTCGGCTTCAAGATCTACTACGGCGACGGCACCCGGCTGGATGTGCTGCATGCCTCCGGAGCGGACAGCGCGCGCGCCATCGCGGTCTGCATCGACAAGCGCGAGTCGGCGAGCCGGATCGTCGAACTGGCCCGGCAGGAATTTCCGCAGGCCAAGTTGCTGGTGCGCTCGTTCGATCGCGAGCATTCGCTGGCGCTGGTCGCCGCCGGCGTCGATTACCAGATCCGCGAGACCTTCGAGTCGGCGGTGAGCTTCGGCGAAGCGGCCCTGATCCAGTTGGGCGTGCCGGAGGACGAAGCCGCCGAGATCGCCGCGGAGGTGCGTCGGCTGGACGCCGAGCGGTTCGAGCTGGAAATCGCCGCGGGCGATGTGCGCGCGGGTATCCCGCTGATGCGCGGCAACCAGCCGTTCAAGCCGACGCCCACGCCGTTCACGCCGCCCCGGCGCGAGGCCAGGGCGCTCAACGACGAGGCCGCGCAGGTCATCGGCGAAGAGGAAGAGGAGTAGTTTGCAGGCGCGTGGGCATCGGCGAGCCTTCGCGCAGGAAATCGGCGATGCCCGACCAGTAGCGTGGCGATGCGGACAGATCGTCGTGGCCCGCATCGGCGAAGGCGATCACGCGCGGCGGTGTTGCCGCCGCCGCGACCAGCCGGTCCGTGTGCGCCGGCGGCACCACGGTATCGTGTCCGGCGCGCAGCAACAGCCATTCGCCGCGATGCGCGGGCAGGTGGCGGATCGACTCGTAGCGGTCACGCAGCAGCCAGCGCACCGGCAACCAGGGGTAATGGGTGCCGGCGACGGCGGCGAGGCTGTCGAAGGGCGTGACCAGCACCAGCCGATCGACCGGACGTCGCGCCGCGACCTGCACCGCGATCCCGCTGCCGAGGCTGCGCCCGATTACGGCGACACGGCCATGCGGATGGCGCTTGCGGACCTCGTCGTAGAGCGCCAGCGCGTCTTCCACCAGCACGGCTTCGTCCGGGTTGCCGGCATTGGGACCGTAGCCGCGATACGGCAGCAGGTAGATGCTCCAGTCCGGCAGCGCACTGTCGAAATCGGCGGCATTGTCCTGCACGCGCTCGGCGTTGCCGCCGAAATAGATCAGCGCGTCGACCTGATCGGGATGCAACCGCCATCCATGCAGGGTCAGATCATCGCGGCGGAGTTCGAAGTCCGTGCCGGTGACCGGCACGCGCGTGGCCTGCGGGAAATAAATGAAATGGCGCTGCTGCGCGTACATGCCGGCGCACAGCGCCAGCCAGGCCAGTATCGGCAGGGCGAGGAGGGCCAGCCATGGCCACATGCGCCGCCCGCGCCCCTCAGCCATGTCGCTTCCGGGCGGCCTCGAACGCCGCCAATTGTTCCGGGGTGGCTTCCGGCTGGTGGCGCGCCTTCCATTCGGCGAACGGCATGCCGTAGACACGCTCCCGCGCCTGTTCCTTGTCCATCGGCTGCCCCTGCTCGGCGGCGGCCTCGCGGTACCAGTCGGCCAGGCAATTGCGGCAGAAGCCGGCCAGGATCATCAGATCGATGTTCTGCACGTCCGGGCGCTGCTCGTTCAGATGCTGGAGCAGGCGGCGAAAGGCGGCGGCTTCGATGGCGGTGGTGTCGTTCATGCGGGTTCCTGTGATGGCGTTTCCGCGGGCGGCCGCGCGGCCGCTCACACAGGAATGCCGGAATCGGGGAGAATATGCGGACTTTATACCGCTCCGATCCCCTCCGAATCCCGAATGACTGCCCGAATCCTGGACGGCCGCCGCATTGCCGAAAACCTGCTCGACGAACTGAAGGCGAGGGTGGACGCGCGCCTGGCTGCGGGCGGCGACCGGCCGGGACTGGCGGTGGTGCTGGTGGGCGGCGATCCCGCTTCCACCGTGTACGTGCGCAACAAGCGCCGGGCGGCGGAAAAGGTCGGCATCCATGCCTACGACTACGATTTGCCGGCTGGCACCAGCGAGGCGCAGTTGCTGGCGCTGATTGACCAGCTGAACGCGGATCCGAAGATCCACGGCATCCTGGTGCAGCTGCCGCTGCCGGGTATTCCCGACGCCAGCCGGCTGATCGAGCGCATCGACCCGCGCAAGGACGTGGACGGTTTCCATCCGGCCAACGTCGGTCACCTGGCCCTGCGCCAGTTCGGCCTGCGCCCGTGCACGCCGCGCGGCATCACCACGCTGCTGGCCTATACCGATCGCCCGGTGCGCGGCCAGAACGCCACCATCGTGGGCGTCAGCAACCATGTCGGCCGGCCGATGGCGCTGGAACTGCTGATCGCCGGCTGCACGGTGACCAGCTGCCACAAATTCACCCCGCCGGACGTGCTGGAAGCGAGGGTCCGTGACGCCGACATCCTGGTGGTGGCGGTGGGCCGGCCGGGGCTGATTCCGGGGCAGTGGGTCAAGCCGGGCGCGGTGGTCATCGACGTGGGCATCAACCGGCTGGATGACGGCCGGCTGGTCGGTGACGTCGGTTTCGACGCCGCCGCCACCCGGGCCAGCTGGATCACGCCGGTGCCGGGCGGGGTGGGGCCGATGACCGTGGCCACGCTGATGCAGAACACCCTGGAAGCCGCGGAAGCCGCGCTGGCGGCACGCTGAATCCCGCGGGCCGCTGACATTCAGGGCCGTAACGGGCTACAATATCGCGCTTCCCCACACTCCGGGTCCGCCGATGCTGCGCATCCAGGCTGAAGCACTGACTTACGACGACGTCTCGCTCGTCCCCGCCCACTCCATCGTCCTGCCGAAAGACGTCAGCCTGGGGACGCGCCTCACGCGCGAGCTCCGCCTGAACCTGCCGATCGTCTCGGCGGCCATGGATACCGTCACCGAAGCCCGCCTGGCCATCGCGATGGCGCAGATGGGCGGCATCGGCATCGTCCACAAGAACCTGACCGTCGAACAGCAGGCCGCGGAAGTGGCCAAGGTCAAGAAGTTCGAGGCCGGCGTCATCAAGGAGCCGTTCACGGTCGGTCCCGAGACGACGATCGCCGAGGTCCTCAAGCTGACCCGTGCGCGCAACATCTCCGGCGTGCCGGTGGTCGATGGTGGCCAACTGGTCGGCATCGTCACCAGCCGCGACATGCGCTTCGAGACCAAACTCGACGATCCGGTCCGCCACATCATGACCAAGAAGGACCGGCTGATCACGGTCCGCGAAGGCGCCAGCGACGCCGAAGTGCTGCAACTGCTGCACAAGCACCGTATCGAGAAGGTGCTGGTGGTCAACGACGGCTTCGAACTGCGCGGCCTGATCACCGTCAAGGACATCCAGAAGAAGACCGACAACCCCAACGCCGCCAAGGACAGCGCCAGCCGGCTGGTCGTCGGCGCCGCGGTGGGCGTGGGCGGCGATACCGATCAGCGCGTGGAAGCCCTGGTGGCGGCCGGCGTGGACGTGGTCATCGTCGATACCGCGCACGGGCATTCGCAGGGCGTGCTGGATCGCGTGGCCTGGGTCAAGAAGCGCTTCCCGTCGCTGCAGGTCATTGGCGGCAACATCGTCACCGGCGACGCCGCGCTGGCGCTGATGGACGCCGGCGCCGACGCGGTCAAGGTCGGCGTGGGTCCGGGCTCGATCTGCACCACCCGCATGGTGGCCGGCGTGGGCGTGCCGCAGATCACCGCGGTCGACATGGTCGCCGAGGCGTTGCAGGACCGCATCCCGCTGATCGCCGACGGTGGCATCCGCTATTCCGGCGACATCGGCAAGGCGATCGCCGCCGGCGCCTCCACGGTGATGATCGGCGGCCTGTTCGCCGGCACCGAGGAAGCCCCGGGCGAGGTCGAACTGTTCCAGGGCCGCAGCTACAAGAGCTATCGCGGCATGGGCAGCCTGGGCGCGATGGAGAAGGGTTCCAAGGACCGTTATTTCCAGGACGCGAGCGACGCCGACAAGCTGGTGCCGGAAGGCATCGAAGGCCGCGTGCCGTATCGCGGCCCGGTCGGCGGCATCATCCATCAACTGGTCGGCGGCCTGCGTGCCACCATGGGCTACGTGGGTTGCGCGACCATCGAGGAAATGCGCAGCAAGCCGAAGTTCGTGGTGATCACCGGCGCCGGCCAGCGCGAGAGCCACGTCCACGACGTGCAGATCACCAAGGAACCGCCGAACTATCGGATGGGGTGAACCCATCCGATGGGATGAGGTGATTTGGGATTCGAGATTCGATCAGAACCAGTACCAGTGCGAGGAAGTATGTCCGGCGTTTCCGAATCCCCACTCTCCAATCTCCAGTCCCGGCTTCACGACGACAAAATCCTCATTCTTGATTTCGGCGCGCAGTACACGCAGCTGATCGCCCGGCGCATCCGCGAGATCGGCGTCTACTGCGAAATCTGGGCCTGGGATCACGACCCCGAGGAAATCGCGAAGTTCGGCGCCAAAGGCATCATTCTTTCCGGTGGCCCGGAATCCACCACGTTGCCGGGTGCGCCGAAGGCGCCGCAGCAGGTGTTCGACGCCGGCCTGCCGATTCTCGGCATCTGCTACGGCATGCAGACCCTGGCCGCGCAACTGGGGGGTGCCACCGAAGCGGCCGACGCCCGCGAATTCGGCCACGCCGAAGTCGAACTGGTGGCGCATGACGCGCTGCTCGGCGGGCTGACCGACCACGATGGCGATCCGCGCATCGACGTGTGGATGAGCCATGGCGACCACGTCGCCAAGGCGCCGCCGGGCTGGACGGTTACCGCCGTCACCGATCGCATCCCGGTCGCCGCCATGGCGCTGGAAGAGAAGCGTTGGTACGGCGTGCAGTTCCACCCGGAAGTCACCCACACCAAGCAGGGCCAGACCCTGCTGCGCCGCTTCGTCGCCGAGATCTGCGGCTGCAAGACCCTGTGGACCGCCGCCAACATCATCGACGACCAGATCGCCCGCGTGCGCGAACAGGTCGGTTCCGACGAGGTCATCCTGGGCCTGTCCGGCGGCGTGGATTCCTCGGTGGTAGCCGCGCTGCTGCACAAGGCGATTGGCGATCAGCTGACCTGCGTGTTCGTGGACACCGGCCTGCTGCGCTGGCAGGAAGGCGACCAGGTGATGGCGATGTTCGCCGAACACATGGGCGTGAAGATCGTGCGGGTCAATGCCGCCGAGCGCTATTTCAAGGCGCTGGAAGGCGTCAGCGATCCGGAAGCCAAGCGCAAGATCATCGGCAACCTGTTCGTCGAAATCTTCGAGGAAGAGTCGAACAAGCTGAAGAACGCCAAGTGGCTGGCGCAGGGCACCATCTATCCGGACGTGATCGAGTCGGCCGGCAGCAAAACCGGCAAGGCCCACGTCATCAAGAGCCACCACAACGTCGGCGGCCTGCCCGAGCACATGAAGCTGGGCCTGGTCGAACCGCTGCGTGAACTGTTCAAGGACGAAGTGCGCCGCTTGGGCGTGGAACTGGGCCTGCCGCGCACGATGGTCTACCGCCATCCGTTCCCGGGGCCCGGCCTGGGCGTGCGCATCCTGGGTGAGGTCAAGGCCGAGTACGCCGACCTGCTGGCGCGTGCCGATGCCATCTTCATCGACGAACTGCGCAAGGCCGACTGGTACGACAAGGTCAGCCAGGCATTCGCGGTGTTCCTGCCGGTCAAGTCGGTCGGCGTGGTTGGCGACGCCCGCGCCTACGAATGGGTCATCGCCCTGCGTGCGGTGGAGACCATCGATTTCATGACCGCCCATTGGGCGCACCTGCCGTACGACCTGTTGGGCACCGTTTCCAACAGGATTATCAATGAGTTGCGAGGTGTTTCTCGTGTTGTTTATGACATCAGTGGAAAGCCGCCCGCCACCATCGAGTGGGAGTAGTCCGCGGCACCGGCGATGCTCGCTGAAACAATACGTTGCTCGTTGTTTCTGAGAAACTTTCGAGGCCAGTCGATTGCCGCCCCGCTGGTTCGTCGTCCAGATGAGCCGCCAATGGGGCGGACTCCAACAGGAGACAGACATGCGCGTACTGGTTTTCGTGAAAGCCAACGAGGGCGGCGACAAGATCGGCGAACCCACTCCCGAGGCGCTTGAAGCCTTCGCGGCGATGGACCGGTTCACCGAGGAACTGGTCCAGGCCGGCATCTTCGTGGCCGCGGCCGGCCTCAAGAACAATACCGAGGCCAAGCGCCTCAGTTACGACGGCGCCCATCTGACGGTGACCGACGGGCCGTTCGCCGAGACCAAGGAATTGATCGCCGGCTTCTCGATCTGGGAGGTCAAGGACATCGACGAGGCCATGGCCTGGGCGAAGCGGGCACCGATGTCGGGCCCGAGCGAGGTCGAAATCCGGCCGTTCTACGAGGCGGCGGATCTGGCCGATTTCGTGAGCCCCGAGGATCTGGCGACATCCCGCGAAGGGGAGCGCGGGAAGCTCGGCGTCGCCTGACATCGCCAGCCGGGCCGGTTGCGCCATGCATCAGGCGCATGGGCCAGGCCCGTCGCGATATCAGTCGATCCAGCAGGATCAGCGTCGCGCCACCGGTTCGTCGCTGACGGGAATTGCGCGCCGCGCACGAAGGAAGTAAATCGTGCGCGGTGAGCAAACCCGCGCAATCCGGCTCAGGACGCCTGCAGGCGGTCGTACATCCGCACCAGATCCACCAGCGTCCTGGCCTGCATCTTGCGCATCAACTGCGCGCGCCGGACCTTCACGGTGATCTCGCTGACCCCCAGATCCGCCGCGATCTGCTTGTTGAGCCGACCCCGCACCACGCCCTGGATCACCGCCTGTTCGCCCGCGTTGAGCGAAGCCCAGCGCTGGCGCAGTTCGTCGATGGCGCCTTCCTCGGTACGGCGTGCGCGATCCTGCTCGATGCCGCGCTGGATCGCATCCAGCAGATCCTGATCGCGGAAGGGCTTGGTCAGGAATTCGAGCGCGCCGTTCTTCATCGCTTCCACGCCCATGGCGATGTCACCGTGGCCGGTGATGAAGATGACCGGCAGGGCGATGCCCAGTTCACCCATCTGCCGATGGAAATCCATGCCGCTCTGTCCGGGCATGCGCACATCGAGAATCAGGCAGCCGGGTGTGTCCTCGCGCGGGGCGGCGAGGAATTCGCCCACCGAACCGAATGCACGCACCCGCAGGCCCACCGAGGTCAGCAGATCCTCCAGCGCCGCGCGCACCGAGCGGTCGTCGTCGATTACATGGACGATCGGTTCCGGAGCCGGGGCCGGGGCGGGGGCGGGGGGCGGGCGACGCCGGTTCATGCAAATGCCTTCATGCGGTTGCCTTCATGTGGATGTCCCGGGAACGGAAGGAAGCTCGAACACCACTTCGGCGCCGCCTTGCGCGCGGTTCGCCGCGCGGATGCTGCCGCCGCTGGCCTCGACGATGCCGCGGCTGATGCTCAAGCCCAGGCCGAGGCCGTCGGCCTTGGTGGTCCAGAAAGCCTCGAACAACTGCTCATCCGTTCCCGCGGGCAGGCCGGAGCCGGTGTCGGCCACGCCCACCCGTATCCGGCCGTCGGCACCGCGCTGGCTGGTCACGCGCAGCGAACGCCGCCCCGGCGGAGTGACCGACATCGCTTCCACCGCGTTCAGCACCAGGTTGCCGATGACCTGCTGGATCTGCACGCGATCGGCGAACACCGGCGGCAGATCCTCGGCCAGTTCCAGGGTGACCGCGACTTCGTGACGTTCCAGTTCCGCGCGGGACAGCGACAGGACTTCCTCGATCGCCGGATTGATGGCAAAGGCGTTCGGCTGCTGCGATTGACCGCGGGTCATGCCACGGATGCGCACGATGACATCGCTGGCGCGCCGGGCGTCGTCCAGCATGCGTTCCACCGCCTGCTGCGCCTTGTCCAGGTTCGGCGGCGCCTGCGCGAGCCAGCGCTGGCAGGCGTTGCCGCTGGTGACGATCGCGGCCAGCGGCTGGTTGACCTCATGGGCGATGGAGGCGGTCAGTTCGCCCAGGGTGGAGGCCCGCGCGACGCGCAGCAGGCGGGCCTGCGCTTCCTGGGCGTCGGCCCGGGCCGCTTCCATCTTCAGCGCCAGATAGGTGGTGACCACGATCGTGACGATGCCGATGCCGGAGTTGATCAGTCCCACCGGTAATTGCCGAAACCGGAGAGGGCGAAGCTCAGCAGGGTCAGCAGGACGCAGGTGCAGGCCAGGACGATGAGCTGGCGCGCCGACAGCAGGCGCGCGACCGCCAGGATCACCACGGTGTAGAAACCCGCTGCCGCCACCGCATAGTCGGTGGAGGTATCGGCGACGAAGATGGCGGCCATGACCGCCAGCGCGACGGCGATGCTCAGGCCCAGGCGGGAGGAGTTGACGCGCATGATCCTTGTATCGGTATCCCGTGGCGGCGCTCCGGCCGGCGCCGCTGGCCGCAGCAGGATAGCATCGCCGCCCCGGACCGGGCCGCGCCTCGGTTTGCGCCGTTCACTCCTCCGCGCTGGCGTTCCAGAACGCCTGCGACACGCCCGGCAGGCGCGAGATGGCCGTCATCACCGTGTCCAGCTCGTCGGCATCGACCGCGGTCGCGTAGAGGACCGCCTCGATCTCGATCTCCTCGCTGCCGAAGGGCTGCTGCTCGATCGAGCGGATCGGATAATGCGCGGCCTCCAGCAGATCGGTGGTGCGCTGCAGGACGCCAACCTGGGCGGAGCGCCGGCAGACCACGCACACGACGTAGGTTGCCTCGCTGTACTCCTCCTGCATCGGACGGCGGTTGATGCGATTGACGACCGGGCGCAGGACGGTGTTCGCGGTAAGCACGAACATCGCCGCCATCACCGCCTCGGGCAGCAGCTTGGCCCCGGCGCAGGCGCCGACCGCGGCCGAACCCCACAGCGTCGCCGCCGTATTGAGGCCGGATACCTGCGCGCCTTCCTTCATGATCGCACCCGCGCCGAGAAAGCCGATGCCGGAAATGACGTAGGCCACCACCTGCAACGGCGTCGGCGTGCCGCCATGCAGGGCGTGGAAACGCACCGCCAGATCGACGAACACGGCCGCGCCCACCGCCACCAGGGTATTGGTGCGAAGTCCCGCGGTGCGCTGCCGCACCTGGCGCTCGAAGCCGATCAGCGAGCCCAGCAGGAACGCCGTGCCCAGGCTGATCAGCGAACTCAGGGTGGCCCCCAGGTCGAACGGGGGCAGGTTCAGATCCAGATTCACGCGGAATTTTCCCTCGCGGGCGTTGTCGACGCCCGCTCATTGCCAGCCGAAGCGGCGGATGTAGACCCGCTTCAGCAGGGTGGTCAGGATCGCGTAGCCCAGCAGGATCGCGATCAGGAACGGCCAGTAGCCGGCGGGCAGGGCCTGCAGTTTGAAATAGCCGGCCAGGGGGCTCATCGGCAACGCCACGCCGATGAGCATGATCAGCCCGGTCATCACCAGCAGCGGTGGCGCGGCCATGCTCTGCACGAACGGCAGCCGCGGCGTGCGGATCATGTGCACGATCAGGGTCTGGGTGAGCAGACCGACCACGAACCAGCCGGACTGGAACAGTCCCTGTTCGGCCACGGTGTCGGCGCCGAACACGTACCACATCACCGCGAAGCAGGTGATGTCGAAGATGGAGCTGATCGGGCCGAAGAACACCATGAAGCGGCCGATGTCGCCCGGGTTCCATTTCAGAGGCCGGCGCACCAGTTCCTCGTCCACGTTGTCGAACGGAATCGCGATCTGCGACACGTCGTACAGCAGGTTCTGCACCAGCAACTGCAGCGGCAGCATCGGCAGGAACGGCAGGAAGGCCGAGGCCACCAGCACCGAGAACACGTTGCCGAAGTTGGAACTGGCGGTCATGCGGATGTACTTGAGCATGTTGCAGAAGGTGCGGCGTCCCTGGATCACGCCTTCCTCCAGCACCATCAGGCTCTTTTCCAGCAGGATGATGTCGGCGGCTTCCTTGGCGATGTCCACCGCGCCGTCCACGCTGATGCCGATGTCGGCCGCGCGCAGTGCCGGCGCATCGTTGATGCCGTCGCCGAGGAAGCCGACCACCTTGCCCTGGCCGCGCAGGGCGCGCACCAGCCGCTCCTTGTGCAGCGGCGTGAGCCGGGCGAACACGCGATAGCGCTGGACCGCGGCGATCAGCGTTGCGTCGGTCATCCGGTCCAGCTGCGGACCGGTGATGACCGCGTCGCCTTCCAGGCCGACCTGCGAACACACCCGCGCGGCGACCAGCTCGTTGTCGCCGGTCAGCACCTTCACGTCCACACCATGATCGGCCAGCGCGCGCAGCGCCGGCGCCGCCGACTCCTTGGGCGGATCCAGGAAGGCCACGTAGCCGACCAGGATCAGATCGCATTCGTCCGCCACCGAATAAGCGTCGCGCGCGGGCGGGGTCTCCTTCATCGCCACCGCGACCACCCGCAGGCCTTCCTCGTTGAGTTCCTGGGTGACCCGGCGGACCCGCGCCAGCATCCGTGCGTCCAGCGGCACCACGGACTCGCCGTCGCGCACCTGCGTGCAGACCGCCAGCATTTCCTCGACCGCGCCCTTGCAGATCAATTCGTGGTGATCCTCGCGTTCGGAGACCACCACCGACATGCGGCGCCGCTCGAAGTCGAACGGGATCTCGTCGACCTTGCGGTAGTCCTGGGCGAGCCGCAGCTCGGTCTGCAGTTCGACATGCTCCAGCACCGCGCGGTCCAGCAGGTTCCTGAGTCCGGTCTGGTAGTGGCTGTTGAGGTAGGCGAACTTGAGCACGTCCTCCGAATCCTGGCCGAACACGTCGGTATGCCGCTCCAGCGCGATCCGGTCCTGGGTCAGCGTGCCGGTCTTGTCGGTGCACAGCACTTCCATCGCGCCGAAGTTCTGGATCGCGTCCAGCCGCTTGACGATGACCTTCCGGCGCGCGAGCAGCACCGCGCCCTTGGCCAGCGTGGAGGTGACGATCATCGGCAGCATTTCCGGGGTCAGGCCGACCGCGACGGACAGCGCGAACAGGAACGCTTCCATCCAGTCGCCCTTGGTGAAGCCGTTGATCAGCAGCACGAACGGCACCATCACCAAGGCGAAGCGGATCAGCAGCCAGCTGACGCTGTTGACGCCGGCCTGGAATGCGGTGGGCGCGTGGTCGCCGACGGTGACGCGGTGGGCGACCGTGCCGAAGCAGGTTTCCTGGCCGGTCGCCACCACCAGCGCGATGGCGGTGCCGGAGACGACATTCGTGCCCATGAACAGCAGGTTGTTCTGTTCGAGCGCGCCACCCTCGTCCTTGCTGGCCTCGGCGAATTTCTCCACCGGCAGCGATTCGCCGGTCATCGCCGCCTGGGCGACGAACAGATCCTTGGCGACCAGTACGCGGCAGTCGGCGGGAATCATGTCACCGGCCGACAGCACGATGTGATCGCCGGGAACCAGATCGCGGATCGGCACTTCCTGCCGGCTCGGCGGGCGGCGCGAATGCAGGTGGGTGCCGAAGTAGCGCTCGGCGACGTCGGCCGCTTCGGTGCCCAGGTCGCGCCGGATCACGGTGGCGGTGTTGCCGACCAGCGCCTTCAACCGCTCGGCCGCGCGGTTGGAACGTCCTTCCTGGACGAACCGGATCAGCGTGGACAGCAGCACCATCGTGCCGATGACGACGGTCGCCTTGGCGTCCTCGGTGAGGTAGGACACGGCCGCCAGCACGGTCAGCAGGAGGTTGAATGGATTGCGGTAGCACTGCCACAGGTGGCGCCACCACGGCAGTGGCTTCTCGTGATCGACTTCGTTGGGGCCGAAGCGCGCGCGGCGCTCCGTGGCCTCGGCCATGCTCAGGCCGTCTTCGTGCGATTCCAGCCGCGCCAGCGCGGCGGGCACGTTGTCGCGCGCCACCTGCAGCAGGGTGCGGGTGGGAAGCACGGGAACCGCACGCGCATCGGTCCGCCCGAAGCCGGCTTCGGGCATGGCGCGACGGCCGAACAGGCCGGCGGCGCGGCGGCTGCGCAGAAAGGTATCGAACCAGGTCTTGAGCAGGTTCATGGAAAACTCCTGGATGGGCGGCGCGTGGAGGCGCGCCGGGAGCCCGCGGGGATGCGGCGCTCAGGCGAAGGGGGCGAAGGCGTCGGCGGTGGTGGGCACGACTTCCCAGCGCAGCGAGCGCACGCCGGGATGCTGGTTCAGCCGGCGGACAAGGCGGGCAACCTGGACCCGCGCGTGGTGCGGCGCACTGATGCCGAACACCGTGTGGTCATGGCGGCGATGCACGAACAGCAGGCGCAGCTCGGTGCCACTGGCGGCACGGACCCGGGCGATCACGGTTTCCGCGAGGCCCGCGTCCACGCGCAAGCTCAGGCGGAAATAGGGACGATGCGGGCCGGCATCGTCCGTGCGGAACGACAGGGCCATCATGCCGGGCACCGCGCCAGTGCGGACGGGCTTGCGGCATCGGCATCGATGCGCGGGGTGCATGTGCGATACAGCGGTTGCACATGGGTCCGCACCCCGGCCGGCAGGTGCGGCAGCACGCGCAGGCGATCCGGCATCGACAGCAGCGACAGGATGTCGGCGACGACGCGCGGCGAGCAGGAGGACAGCGCGAGGGAGAAAGCGGGCGCGCCGCGTTCGTGCAGAAGCCGGTGCAGTGTGGAGACATCCCGTGCCAGGACACTGGCGCGGATGGCGGGATACAGGGGGGACTGGCGGATCATGGGGAAATGCCTGCGGGGAGGACGCCCGCGAAGCTCCCCGGCGATCAGGCGTCGAAGGGTTGCGGCAAGGGCGCCGGGATGGAAAGGCGGAATGCGGGAAGGACGCGTGACGCAACGCGTCCGCTAGGGTCGGGGTCCATGGAGATTCCTGAAGGAGGTGGAAAACGTGGCGGACGCATCGGCCGGCAATGCCGTGCGCGATGCGTGGGTGGAATTATTCGCGTCGCATGCGTCGGCGCCTAGCCTCTCGTGGGTTGCCGCGGATATACCTGGGTATAGGTTCAGTCCAGGAAGTCGCGACATTCGCGTATCCCGGGCGAGGGCCGGGACGGGGGCGCGCATTCCTGCCCGCCGATGCGCGCCGCCTCGCCCAGCGTTTCCAGCCGCGTCACCACCAGGCAGGACAGCGGCAGGTGCGCCAGCAGCAAACGCATCAGCCGTTGCGCGAGTTCCGGCGAACCGGGGAACTCGCCGCTCAGCTGATAGCGGAGCGGCGGCGCCAGGATCGACTCCTGGCGTATCGATTCCAGGGGAACGCGTAGATCATGGATCGCGCGTCCGATCAGTTTGCGTAACCTGCCGCACCGCATCGGCGGTGACGATCACGGTAAGCCGGTGATGCAGGATCGGCGGCCCGGTGCCGGAAGCGAGGCGATGGTGCATGGCCGGCGTTCCTCACAATTGCGGTCGCTGGCCGATGGCCAGTTGCAGGTCGACCGTGGCCATCGCCAGATCGTGTTCGGCCTGCAGATAGTCGAGCTGGGTTTCATCAGCGGATCGCTGGGCGTCCAGCAGTTCCAGCAGTGTGGACGCGCCGTTCCGGTAGGACAGGCGGATGCCGTCCAGCGCCCGCTGGGCATCGTCGAGCACGCCGTTCCGATAGCGGGTGACGTTCTCGCGCGCGGCCAGGAACCGGCGATGGGCCGAACGCACCTCGGTGTCGGCCACCCGTTCGGCCTGGCGCAGGGCCAGCGCGGCCTGGGCGCGCTCGGCATCCGCCTGCACCAGATCGCCGCGGTAGCGGCGCGAAAGCGGAATGGGAACGGTGATCGAGACGGTGAGTTCCCGCGACTTCGGGGTCGCGTCCACGACGCCGCCAGCTTCGTCCAGCCCGGCCGGATAACCGCGCGTGGACGACACGCCCACCGAGAGCGTCGGGTCGAGCCAGCGGTTGGCGCGGACCAGAACGGCGTGGTCGTCGCTGCGTTGCAGTTCGGCGCGCGCCATGCGGACTTCATCACGCGCCTGCATCGCCGCCGGCAGCAGTTCGGCCAGATTCCCGCCGCCGGCGAACGGCGCGAACGCGCAATCGTAGCCACGATCGCCGAACGCCTCGGTGGCGTCGCTTCCCAGCGGAACCGACAGCGCGAGCCGTGCCGCCTCCACCTCCGCCCTGGCCTGGATCACTTCGGCCTGGAAGCGATCCCGTTCGACCCGCGACTGCAACAGTTCGACGCCGCCGATATCGCCGAGACGGTGGCGCGTCTGGTTGGCACGCACGGTGTCGTCCAGCGCGGCCAGGGTCCGCTCCTTGCGTTCGAGCACGGCGCGGCTGTAGCAGGCATCGGCGAAGGCCGAGGCGGCATCGGAATAGACCTGATGAAGCACCGTCTGCTGGTTGGCACTCGCGACGGCCAGTTCGCTGCGGGCCAGGCGCAATCGGGCGCCACGCTTGCCGCCGGTCTCCAGGGTCCAGCTGACGGTGGGGCCCCGGCTGACGGGGCGAGGGTGATTGGCGCGGATCCGCTCGCGGCTGGCTTCCCAGGTGAACTCGGGATCCGGCCGCAGGCCGGCGATGCCGATGGCGGCGCGGGCGGCGGTCAAGGCTTCCCGCTGGCCGGCCAATTCCAGATTGTGCTGTTCCACCGCGTCTAGATAATCCTGGAAACGGAGCGGCGCGGCGCCGGCGAGATGGGGCGCCAGCAGGCAGCCGGCGGCGCAATGCGCCAGCCACCGGCGCGGAAGCCGGAAGCGCGTGGGGAATTTCATGCGGAGGCCTCCGGCGAGCGGGTAGCGGGGGATGGGGAAGTGCGGTTGCGCGGCGTCCGGTTCTTGAAGCGAGATTTCTCGAAGCGAGATTTCTCGAAGCGCGACTCGAGCCAGTAGTACAGCCCGGGCAACAACAGCAGGGTGAGCGCGGTGGCGCTGGCCAGGCCGCACACCACCACGGTCGCCAGCGGGCGCTGGACGTCGCTGCCCAGTCCGGTCGCCAGCATGGCCGGGAACAGGCCGAACGCGGCCACGCTGGCGGTCATCAGCACCGGGCGCATCCGGCTCAACGCGCCTTCGCGCACGGCTTCGCGCAGGGCGAGTCCTTCCTCGCGCCGCAGCCGGTTGATCTGCGCGACCATCAGCACGCCGCCCAGGACCGCCACGCCGAACAGGGCGATGAAACCGACCGCGCTGGAGACGTTGAGGGTCATTCCGCGCAGATGCAGGCCGGCGAAGCCGCCGATCATCGCCAGCGGAACCACGCCCAGCACCAGCAGCGGCTGGCGCAGGTTGCCGAACTCGGCGAACAGGAGCAGCAGCATGATGCCCAGCGTCAGCGGCAGGATCATCACCAGCCGCGCTTCCGCACGCTGCAGGTTCTCGAACTGGCCGCCCCATTCGATGCGGAAGCGTCGCGGATCGAACTTTACCTCGCGCTCGACCGCCGGGCGTGCTTCGGCGAGGAAGCTGGCCAGATCGCGACCACGCGTGTTGAGCCGCACGATGATGTGGCGTTCGCCCATCTCTCGCACGATCACGCTCTCGCCGGAGGTGGTGGAAATGGTCGCCACGTCGGCCAGGGGAATCCTGGCGCCGTTGGCGGCGGTCAGGCGCAGGTCGGCGATGGCCTGCGGGTTGGCGCGCGCCTCGGGCGTGAAGCGCACGGTCATGTCGTAGCTGCGTTCGCCGATGTAGATCTGGCCGATGCCGGCGCCGCCGATGCCGGTGGCGACCAGTTGCGCGACCTCGGCGGCGTTGATGCCATGGCGCGCGGCGGCCGCGCGGTCCAGTTCGATGCGCAGGTTGGGCAGTGGCGGCTCGACGTCCACAGCGACGTCCGCCGCGCCGGGCAGCTTGCGCAGCGTGGCCGCCACTTCGGTGGCGATGCGCCGGGCCTCGTCCAGATCGTGGCCGAAGATCTTGACCACCAGATCGCTGTGCGCGCCGGACAGCTTGTCCTGCACGCCATCGATCATCGGCTGCATGAAACCCACCGAGTAGCCGGACATGCGGGCGTAGCGCTCGCCCAACCTGTGGATGAGCTCCTGCTTGTCGATGCCGGATTTCCAGCTGCCGTAGGGATGCAGGCCGACGCTGGCTTCGATGTGCGAAGGCGTCCAGTAATCGGTGCCGTCGTCGTTGCGTCCGGTCTGGGTCACCACGTGGGCGACTTCCGGAAACTCGAGGGTGGCGGCGCGCAGCTCGTCGGCCATGGCGGCGGCCTTGTCCAGGGTGATGCCCGCTGGCATCTGCACCTGCAGCCAGATCGAACCCTCATCGAGATAGGGCAGGAAGTCGCGGCCGATGCTGCCGGCCAGCAGGCCCAGCGCCGCCAGCGCGGTCAAGGCGCTGCCGGCCAGCCAGCGGCGGCGGTCGAGGCTGCGTTGCAGGAAGCCGTCATAACGGCGGCCCAGCCAGGCGAGGGCGGGATTGTGGAAGACCTTGCGCGGACGCCGGAACGCCAGCCAGGCCAACGCCGGGGTAAGCGTCAACGCCACCACCAGTGCGGCCACCAGCGCGGCGCCAATCGCCCAGGCCATCGGCGAGAACAGCTTGTACTCGATGCGTTCGAACGCAAACAGCGGCAGATAGGCGGCGGCGATGACGCTCATGCCGAAGAAGATCGGACGGGCGACCTGCAGCGTTGCGGCGATGGCGTCACGCGGAGACAGCGGCCGCCGTTCGCGTGCCTCACGCCTGCGCAGGATGTTCTCCACCACCACCACCGCGCCATCGACCAGGATGCCGAAGTCGATCGCGCCGAGCGAAAGCAGGTTGGCCGGGATCCGGAAGTGATGCATGAAGGCGAAGGCCAGCAGCAGCGCCAGCGGGATGGTGAGGGCCACGATCAGCGCCGCGCGCGGGCTGCCCAGGAACAGCAGCAGCACCAGCGAGACCACCAGCAGTCCCTCGGCCAGGGTCTTGCCGACCGTATGCGTGGTCTGCTCGATCAGCGTGCTGCGATCCAGGTAGGGGACCAGCTTCACGTCGGCGGGCAGCAGGCTCGTATTGAGATCGCGCACCGCCTCGTGGATGCCGTCCAGGGCCACGGAGGGATTGGTTTCCTTGAGCAACAGCACGATGCCTGAGACGGTGTCCGGATTGGCGTTCTTGCCCAGGACGCCGCGGCGCTCGACGTTGCCGTAGGTCAGGCGGCCGAGATCCTTGACCAGCACCGGGATGCCATTGACGCTCTTGACCACCACGTTGCCCATGTCGTCGAGCGAGCGCAGCAGGCCGACGCCGCGCACCACGTAGGAAATCTCGCCGCGATCGACCACGCTGCCGCCGCCGCTTTCGTTGTTGGCGTTGATCGCATCGACGACTTCGCCCAGGGTCAGCCCGTACTGGGTCAGCCGAGCAGGTTCCAGCTCCAGCATGAACTGCGTGGTCAAGCCGCCGAAGTTGGTCACGTCGGCCACGCCGGTCGCCTTGCGCAGGCGCGGGATGACGGTCCAGAACTGCAGTTCTGACAGTTCGCGCAGGCTGCGGGTGGGGCTTTCCAGGGTGTATCGGTAGATCTCTCCGGTGGGCGAGGTATAGGGATCCAGGCCAGCCGCGGCGCCATAGGGCAGATCGACTTCGTCGAGCCGCTCCTGCAGGCGCTGGCGCGACCAGTAACCATCGACGCCGTCCTGGAACACCACCGTGATCAGCGACAGGCCGAACAGGCTGCGGGTCCGCAGTACGTGCATGCCCGGCGTGCCGAGCAGGGCGCGCTCCAGTGGAATGGTGATCTGCTGTTCGATTTCCTCGGCGGCCAGGCCGGGAACCTGGGTGACGATCTGCGAGGTGGTATCGGCGATGTCCGGATAGGCTTCCACGGGCAGCTGCTTCCAGCAGAACAGGCCGTACAGCGCGGCGAAGGCGAACACCAGCCAGACGATTCCGCGCCGGCGGAAACAGGTGTTGACGATGCGATCAATCATTGAGCAGCACCCCGTTGCGGGTGACGATGCGTTCGCCTGGCTTGAGGCCGGAAACGATTTCGATGCGCTCGCCCTGCTGGAAGCCGGTCGTCACCGTGCGCGGTTCGAACCGGAACGGTGCGCGCTCGACAAAGACGCGCGCGTTCATGCCGTCCTGCAACACCGCCGAGGCGGGCACCATCAGCGCCGATTCGGCGCGCCCCTGCAGGACCATCCGCCCGAACATGCCCGGACGGAAACGGCCATCGGCATTGGCGAGCGCGATCCGTACCCTGACGCTGCGGGTCTCCGGATCCAGCATTTCGTCGATGTAGCGCACCTGTCCCGGAATGGGCTGCCCGGGTAGTGCGTCGAGGACGATGCTGGCGGGTTGGCCGACGAACAACTGGCCGACGTCGCGCTCGGGTACGTTGGCGGTCATCCACACGGTCGAAAGGTCGGCGACCGTCATCACCGGCGCGTTGATGTCGTTCCAGTAACCGCCCTGGGCGCCCAGCATCTCCACCACGCGGCCATCGATCGGCGAGCGCAGCACGTAGGCGCGGCCGGTGCCGCGGGCGGCGCCCAACTGGGCCAGGTGCGCGGTGGCCGCACGCGCATCCGCTTCGGCGCTGGCCAGGGTGAGTCGCGCCGCCTCGAAATCCTTGCGCGCGCCCACGTCGGCATCGAACAGCGCGCGTTCGCGGTCGAAGTCGCGCCTTGCCTGGGCGGCGGCAGCGACCGCCTTGGCGTGTTCGGCGCGTGCGCCGGCCGCTTCGGCGGAATCGAGGGTGAACAGCGCATCGCCCGCGCGCACCCGGTCACCCAGCACCTTGTGGATCTTCACCACCCGCCCGGGTACCGGCGGGGTGATGCTGACGCGTTTCTCCGGCGCGGCCTCGATGGCGCCCGGAGCGCCCAGCGGGCGGGTGATCCCGGAGACCGTCGCGGCGGTGATCTGGAGGCGTCCACGCAACGGCGAGGACGCCGGCACCTCGACGATGCCGCCGTCATGGCGAAGCGGCGCGCCGGCATCGGCGGTGGAGGTCGGAGAACGACCGCAGGCGGTCAGGATCGCGCATGACATCAGCGCGACGGCGGCTAGGTTCCTGTGGGACATGGGAGTCTCTATGGGAGATGCGGAAGGTGGAAATATGGGAATCAGGCAGGCACGAATTCCCAGGACGCCTGGCGTATCCCGGGACGAAGGCGCAGGCGACGCAGCCGGCGGATCAGTTCGCTGCGTGTTTCATCCGGAACGTCGAGATAGAACACCCACGGCGCCGTGGCGCGGCTGCGATGGCAGGCATGCAGGCGCAGGCATCGTTGGCGGGTACTCATGCGCAACCAGCGTTCCACCCGCGGATGCAGGCCGGCCTGCACGTATAGGCTGATCCGGAGCTGACGGGAGCCGTCCCGGCGGACGATGGCAGCGCTGGCCACGCCGGAGGTGGCGACGCTCATGCCGGTTCCCGCGCGGTCGTCGCGGCGTGGCCGCCGACCGAAAGAACTTCAGGACATGTCGCGGGCGGAGCCAGTCGACGCAAGTCGCGGCTCAACGAACCGGGCAGGGCCCGACAGACCCGGATGCCCGCGTCGGCGGGCAGATGGGCCAGCGCTTCGGCGACCAGCCGGGGCGGACAGGACGCCAGCGCGCCGGCGAAGACGTCGCTGCCATGCGCGGTCAGCAGGCGGCGCAGGCGGGAAGGGCGTTGGAACAGCAGCGCCGCGCGCAACGCGGCGTGGATACGGGTGTTGTCCATGACATGACCTCGGCGGATTCCCCGCCGGGCCTGTCATTGATCAGGCCCGGAAGGGAATGCGATCGGTGGATGCAAAGCGAAAGGAGAACGGCGACCGGGTGCGGCTGCCTGGGTCGGGATCCATGTCCGTTGCCTGTGTGGGAAGGAGGTGGCGAGAGGTGCGAGATGTGGCGGTAGTGTGGACGTCGGCTTGGCGTCCGTTGCCGCCGGAGAAAATTATCGGCAGCGCCCGATGGCGGGAACAGCCTGCCTTGGCGTTCCCCCCGCAACCGTTGGTGCGCGCCGGATATACCCGGGCATATGCGTGCGGCGCCGGTCGCGTTGACGCTGGCCGCCCGCATCGACCACGATGTCGCCCTTCCGCTGCTCGAACCGCACCCGACCGATGGCCACGCACGACGACGATATCCGCTGGATGCAGCACGCGCTGGCGCTGGCCGAGCGGGCCGAACGCGAGGACGACGAGATTCCGGTGGGCGCGGTGCTGGTGGGGGCCGAGGGGCAGGTGCTGGGCGATGGCTGGAACCGCAACCTGGCCGAACACGACCCCAGCGCGCATGCGGAGATCGTCGCCATGCGCCGCGCCGGGCAGACACTGGGCAACCATCGGCTGGTCGGAACGACCCTGTACGTCACCCTGGAGCCCTGCGCGATGTGCGCGATGGCGCTGGTGCATGCGCGGGTGGCGCGGGTGGTCTACGGCGCGGCCGATCCGAAGACCGGCGCCTGCGGCAGCGTGTTCGATCTGCTGACCGACCCGCGCCACAATCATCGCGTTGAAGTGCAGGGCGGCGTGCTGGGAGAAGAAGCCAGCCGCCGCCTGACCAACTATTTCCGCGCCAAGCGCGGCCGCCCGCTCCTGTAGAGCGGAGCTTGCTCCGCTGTTCCTGCTTTTCTGCGCCGGGGTACGCACCGCGCCAGCGGAGCAGGCTCCGCTCTACCGGCGTTTGACGTGCCGGTGGTCCATTTCCTCGTTGATGGCGGTCACCGCCAGCGTGGATTCACGCGCCAGCAACAGGCTGGCGGCGAGCATCGCCAGGACGCCGACGGCGGCCAGCCAGGTGGGCAGGGCGCCCAGCCGGTGTTCGAGGAAGGTGTCCACGGCCACCGCCAGGCTGGTGCCGACGAAGCAGCTGATGGCGCCGTACAGCAACTGGCCGGCGCGCAGGATGATCAGGCTGCGGCGGCGCTGGAGGCGGATGCGCATCTCGTAGAGCTGGCGTTCGTGCTCGTCCTCGACATCGACCAGTTCGCGCAGCAGGGTGCGGGCGCGGTCGATGATGCGGGCCAGGCGGTTGTTGGCCGACAGCAGCAGGGAGGCGGTGGCGGTCAGGAAGAACGCGGGCGCCAGCATCGCGGTCAGGACGGCGTAGTGCGCGAAATTGTTCATGGGCCGGTGGTGGTGGGCGTCTGCGTTATGATGACATCACGCGGATTTCCCGCAACGCGCCGGATTCCCGGCCTCATTCCCCGACGGACAGGTGCATGGCAGCCAGCAACGCGAACAACGACCGACTCATCTGGATCGACCTGGAAATGACCGGGTTGGACACGGGCCGCGATTCCATCCTGGAAATCGCCACGGTGGTCACCGATTCGCAGTTGAACGTACTGGCCGAGGGGCCGGAACTGGCCATCGCCCATCCGCTGGAAGCGCTGGAAGCCATGGACGACTGGAACCGCAACCAGCACCGCAAGTCCGGGCTGTGGCAGCGGGTCCTGGACAGCCAGGTCAGCCTGGGCCAGGCCGAGGCGCTGACCGTGGCCTTCCTCACCGAATGGGTGCCGGCCAATGCGTCGCCGATGTGCGGCAATTCCATCTGCCAGGACCGCCGCTTCCTGCACCGCCTGATGCCGCGGCTGGAGAAGTACTTCCACTACCGCAACCTCGACGTCAGCACCCTGAAGGAACTGGCGCGCCGCTGGGCACCGCCGGTGCTGGAAGGCGTGCGCAAGCAGGCCGCGCACACCGCGCTCAGCGACGTGCGCGACTCCATCGAGGAACTGCGCCACTACCGCAAGCACCTGGCCGAACTGGCCGGCTGAGGCCGCACTTTCCCTTTCCTGTGGGAGCGATGTGAGTCGCGATGGCCCCGTTCGGAAAGTATCCGGTCGCGACTGACGTCGCTCCCACACGGGGTGCTCGGTTTGCAGGAGCGACGTGAGTCGCGACCCGACAGATCATCGGCACCGAACCGTCTTCACCTCGCAAGGCATTCGTGACCGACGAGGAACTGCGCCACTACCGCAAGCACCTGGCCGAACTGGCCGGCTGAGGCCACGCCATCCTTTTCCCTGTGGGAGCGACGTGAGTCGCGATGGCCCCGTTCGGAGAGTGTCCGGTCGCGACTGACGTCGCTCCCACAGGAACCGGCCGGTCAGGGGGCAGGCGCAGCCGGCGGCGGCGCTAAGTCGCCATCGTCGGCGACGGCGCGGGTGAGGAGATGGGTCAGCGGGGTGCCGTCGGGGTTGTGGTGATAGACGTGCAGGTCGCGCTGCGGGTACGGGATGTTGAGGCCGTGGCCGATGATGTCGGTGCGCACCGCTTCGGTCAGCTGGCTGCGGGCGTCGCCGAAGTCCTTGGTCTTCACCCAGGCCTGCAGGGTCAGATCGACGCTGCTTTCGCTCAGCTTGCTCACCATGACCGCCGGCGCGGGATCGGCCAGCACCAGCGGGTTGGCATGAGCCAGTGACAGCAGCACGTCCTTGGCCTGTTTCAGATCGTCGTCGTAGCCCACGCCGACCAGGATGTCGATGCGGCGTCGCGGCTTGGCGGTGAAGTTGATGATCGGCGCGGTGGTGATCATGCTGTTGGGGAGCACGATCAGGCGGTTGTCGAAGGTACGCAGCCGGGTCTGGAAGATGCGCACTTCCTCGACCACGCCCTCCAGTCCGGCGGCCTGCACGTGGTCGCCGTCGCGGAACGGCCGCAGCACGATCAGCATCACCCCGGAGGCGATGTTGGACAGCGAATCCTTGAGTGCCAGACCGACCGCCAGGCCGGCCGCACCGACCACCGCCAGCACCGAGGTGGTGGGCACGCCGATCTTCTGCAACGCGGCGATCAGCACCACCACCATCATCACCGCGTAGCAGACATTGCGCAGGAAGCCGGCGAGGGTCGCCTCGACCCCGCCGCGGGTCAGCGCGCGGTACACGATCCGACTGATCCATTTGGACAGCCAGTAGCCCAGCAGCACGATGGCCGCGGCAATCGCCCAGTTGGTGAGCACCGCCACCCAGTCGATCGAACTCCAGTCGAATGCGCGGGTGGCGGTGGGCGTGGACGCCGCGGCGGGCGTCTTGGTCGGAAGGATGATCAGGGCCATGCGGCCCGGATTATGCCGCTTTTCGCTTCGCCAGACGCAGCCAGGTATCGACCACGGTGTCCGGGTTCAGCGACACCGACTCGATGCCTTCCTGCATCAGCCATTCGGCCAGATCCGGGTGGTCGGAAGGACCCTGGCCGCAGATGCCGACGTACTTGCCCTTGGCGCGCGCGGCCTGGATGGCCATCGACAGCAGCTTCTTGACCGCCGGGTTCCGCTCGTCGAACAGGTTGGCGACGATGCTGGAATCGCGGTCCAGGCCCAGGGTCAGCTGGGTCAGATCGTTGGAGCCGATCGAGAAGCCGTCGAAGATGTCCAGGAACTCGTCGGCCAGCAGGGCGTTCGAGGGGACCTCGCACATCATGATGATCTTCAGGCCCGGCTTGTCGGCAGTGGCGCCATCGCCCTGCTTGAGGCCATGGCGGGCCAGCACCTCGACCACCTTGCGGCCTTCCTCCAGGGTGCGCACGAACGGGATCATCACCCACAGATTGTCCAGGCCCATCTCGTCGCGGACCTTGCGCACCGCGCGACATTCCAGCGCGAAGGCCGGCTCGAACGAGGCATCGACGTAGCGGCTGGCGCCACGGAAGCCGATCATCGGATTCTCTTCATGCGGCTCGTAGCGGGTGCCGCCGATCAGGTTGGCGTACTCGTTGGACTTGAAGTCCGACAGGCGCACGATGACCGGATTCGGGGCGACCGACGCGGTAATGGTGGCGATGCCTTCGGCCAGGCGGTCCACGTAGAAGCTCACCGGATCCGCGTAGCCGGCCATCTTGGCGTCGATCTTGCGGCGGGTGTCCAGGTCCTGGCGGTCGTATTCCAGCAGTGCCAGCGGATGCACGCCGATGTGGCTGGCGATGATCATCTCCAGGCGGGCCAGGCCGATGCCGGCGTTGGGCAACTGGCCGAAATCGAACGCGCGCTCCGGATTGGCCACGTTCATCATGATCTTCAGCGGCGCCGGCGGCATGTTGTCCAGATCGGTCGTCGTGCGTTCGAAGGGCAGGGCGCCGTCATAGATGAAACCGGTGTCGCCTTCGGCGCAGCTGACCGTCACTTCCACGCCGTCGGCGATGCTGTCCAGCGCGTTGCCGGTGCCGACCACCGCCGGCACGCCCAGTTCGCGGGCAATGATGGCCGCGTGGCAGGTGCGGCCGCCGCGGTTGGTGACGATGGCCGACGCCCGCTTCATCACCGGCTCCCAGTCCGGGTCGGTCATGTCGGCGACCAGCACGTCGCCGGCCTGCACGCGGTTCATGTCGTCCAGCGAACGCACCACGCGGGCCACGCCGCTGCCGATCTTCTGGCCGATCGCGCGGCCCTCGGCGATGACCGTGCCGCGCTTTTCCAGCGCGTAGCGTTCCATCTGGGTGGCCTTGGCGCGCGACTTCACCGTCTCCGGACGGGCCTGCACGATGAACAGCTTGCCGCTGACGCCGTCCTTCGCCCACTCGATGTCCATCGGGCGGCCGTAGTGCTGCTCGATGACCAGCGCCTGCTTCGACAGCTCCTGCACGTCGGCATCGGAGATGGAGAACCTGCCGCGCAGTTCCGCCGGGGTGTCCTCGTTGCGCACGCGCTCGCCGGGCTTGTCCGAATAGACCATCCGGATCTGCTTGCTGCCCAGCGCGCGGCGCAGGATTGCCGGCTTGCCCTGCGCGAGGGTGGGTTTGTAGACGTAGAACTCGTCCGGATTCACGGCACCCTGCACGACGTTCTCGCCCAGACCGTAGCTGGCGGTGACGAACACCACCTCGCGGAAGCCGGATTCGGTGTCGAGGGTGAACAGCACGCCGGAGGCCCCCACGTCCGAGCGCACCATCAGCTGCACGCCGGCGGACAGGAACACGTCCTCGTGCTTGAAGCCGTGGTGCACGCGGTAGGCGATGGCGCGATCGTTGTACAGCGAGGCGAAGACTTCCTTCACCTTGTGGACCACGTCATCGGCGCCGGTGACGTTGAGGAAGGTTTCCTGCTGGCCGGCGAAGCTGGCGTCGGGCAGGTCCTCGGCGGTGGCGGAGGATCGCACCGCGACCGCCACCTCGCCGCCGCCGTTTTCCGCGCACAACTGCGCGTAGGCGGTACGGATGTCCTGGTCCAGGTCCGGTTGCAGCGGAGCGTCGATGACCCAGCCGCGGATTTCGCGGCCGGCGGCGGTCAGCGCCGGCACGTCCTCGACGTCCAGCGTGGCCAGCTTGTCGAAAATCCGCTTGGACAGGTCGTTGTGGGCGATGAACGCCTTGAACGCCTCGGCCGTGGTCGCGTAGCCGCCCGGCACGGAAACGCCCAGACTGGCCAGATGGCCGATCATTTCGCCAAGCGATGAATTCTTGCCGCCGACGCGGGCAAGGTCGGACAGGCGCAACGCATGCAGCCAGAGGATGTTCTCGTTCAAGCGTTAAGCTCCAAAGCTGACCGTGCGCCGCGCCGAGACCATCGGCCGGGCCGTGTCCGTGGGGAAAGAGGCGATATGATGCTATGCAATACCAATTGCAGACAAGCTTGATCTGAAGGGGGTTTCATGATGAATCCGGACCAGCCCGGCCTGGTGACCCGGCCGGTGTTCTACGTCTCCGATGGTACCGGCATCACCGCCGAGACCATCGGTCACAGTCTGTTGACGCAGTTCACCGGTTTCCGCTTCCAGACCGACCGGATTTCTTTCGTTGACGACGAGGAAAAGGCTCGGGACGCGGCCGACCGCATCCGCCGGGCCGGGGTCGCGCTCGGGGCCCGGCCGATCGTGGTCAATTCCTGCGTGGATCCGGCCCTGAGCGGGGTGCTGGCCGAGAGCGGCGCCTTGATGCTGGATGTGTTCGCGCCGTTCATCGAGCCGCTGGAGCGCGAACTGGGCACGCCCCGCCAGTCGCGGGTGGGCCAGGCGCACGGCCTGGTCGATTTCGAGACCTACCATCGCCGCATCAACGCGATGAACTTCGCCCTGACCCACGACGACGGCATCGCGCTGGAATACGAGGAGGCCGACGTCATCCTGGTGGCGGTGTCGCGCGCCGGCAAGACGCCCACCTGCGTGTATCTGGCGTTGCATTACGGCGTGCGCGCGGCCAACTATCCGCTGACCGATCAGGATCTGGAAACCGACCGCCTGCCGCCGCGGCTGCGTCCTTACCGGCGCAAATTGTTCGGCCTGACCATCGATCCGGATCGCCTGCACCAGATCCGGCAGGAGCGGCGCCCCAATTCCCGCTATGCGCAGATGGATACCTGTAAGCGCGAGGTCGCCGCGGCCGAAGCGATGTTCCAGGTGGAGCGCATTCCCACCCTCAGCACCACCAACAAGTCGATCGAGGAAATCTCCAGCAAGGTGCTGTCCACGCTGGGCCTGCAGCGCGAGATGTTCTGAGTCGGGGAGGCGGGCCGGAGGGGGCCGGGACGCGGCGCGGAATTCCGGCGGCGGGAAACCTTAACTTAGGCTTCCCGGGCGATGCCGTCAATGCTGCCGCCGGCGCCGGCCAGCGTGTAGCATCGGCCCCATGCAACCTCCCGCCACCGACCGCCAGGCACGCATTCCCAAGCTCAGCCGCTTCGGTTGGCTGATGGCGCTCTATGCGGAAAACCACGTGCGGCTGATGCGGCTGTTCGCGCCGGATCACCTGGCCGCGGGGACCTACATTTCCTCGGTCGGCGACGGCCTGGACGTACGCCTGGAAGTGATCGAGACCCACCGCTACACGGTCGAACTCCGGCTCACCTACGACCTGCGCGATCCGCTCACCGGTGAACCGGATCCTTCCGCCTTCGTGCGCCTTTACCGCGACGCGCATCAGGCCGAGGCCACGCACTGCTACGTGGGTCGCCGCTGGCAGGACGTGATCGGGCTGTATCCGCCACCGGCGGAAGTGATCAGCCACCGCATGCGCATGAACACCTTCCTCAGCAAATGGCTGGAATACCTGGCCGACCAGGGACACGGCGTGGCGACGTTGAAGGCGGTGGAAACCGCGGCGCTCGACGCGGCTTAGCGTACATCGAAAGGTTTCCGTGCAGGCTGAGCGAGGCGGGATGCAGCGCTTGCTCGGATAACGAACCAGAAGCTGGACAAGAGTCATTCGCAGAGCGAGAACCAGCAGGGTTTCGTCAGCACGTGCAGGATCTTTCCGTAGCCAATTTCCCGTGATTCCAGCAACACAAAAACAATCAGGGCCCGGTTTCCCGGGCCCTGATTGCTTCTTCAAAATTGGCGTCCCCACGGGGATTCGAACCCCGGTCGCCACCGTGAAAGGGTGATGTCCTAGGCCTCTAGACGATGGGGACGCGTTTGAAACGTTGCCGCTTAAATTGTTCTTTCCAGACGGCCTAATGCCTGGAAAGTTGGTGGAGCCAGCCGGGATCGAACCGGCGACCTCTTGCATGCCATGCAAGCGCTCTCCCAGCTGAGCTATGGCCCCACGCGGCGGGAGAAGCGAAATTGTAGGGGGGGCTTTGCCGACTTGCAAGCATCTGTGAAAAAAAAATTTCACAGTGGCGGATTCGGGACGCATCCGGTGGAATAGGGCGCTCGCAGAAACCGGCCGGATCGCAGCATCGTGAGGATTCAGTTCACCATCGCCGAATGGGCCGCCTGGGCGCCCGGGCTGGAAACCGCCGACGCCTGGCGGGTGTGGGCGCGCCAGCCGTTTCCGCCCCACGGCCAGGGCACGCCGGCGCTGGGCGAGGTGCCGGCGATGCAGCGGCGGCGCATCGACCGGTTGGGACGGATGGCAATCCAGACCGCCTATTGGTGCCAGCGCGCGGAAGCGGAAGGCATTCCGTTCGTGTTCGCCTCGCGGCACGGCGACGTGGCCTGCTCGGTGGAACTGCTGGAATCGCTGAGCCGACGCGAAACCCTGTCGCCGACCAGCTTCGGGCTTTCCGTGCACAACGCGATCGCCGCGCTCTACTCAATCGTGCGCGGCGAGCGTGGCAACTATCTGGCGCTCGCCGCCGGACACGCCACGCCGGAAGCGGCGCTGGTGGAGGCGGCGGGACTGCTCGGGGATGGTGCGCCTGAAGTATTGGTGGTGGTGTACGACGCCTCATTGCCCGAGGTCTACGCCGATTTCAGGGACGAACCGGATCCTTTCCATGCCTGGTGCTGGCGGGTGGCGCCGGCGGATCGCGGCGATGGCATTGCCGTGGGGCTGAGCTGCGGCGCAGCGTCAGCGGAGGCGGACATACGGCAATCCACGAATCTGCCGCACAGCCTGGACGTGTTGCGATTCCTGCTGGCCGGTTCCGGCACGCTGCGGCACCTGGCGGACGGACGGCAATGGGAGTGGCGTCACGGTGGGTGACCGCCTGAACCATCTGTGGCGCGTGTTCGGCACCGGCCTGAGTTTCCTGGCCTTCGGTGTCGGCGGGCTGGTGCTGAGGGTGCTGGTGTTCCCACCGATGCAATGGTTCGTGCGCGATCCGCTGGTGCGGCGGCGGCGGGTCCGGCGCACGGTGCAACGCAGTTTCGCCGCGCACGTGGAACTGATGCGCCGGTTGGGCCTGCTGACCTATGAAATCCGCCAGCGCGAGCGCCTGCAACGCGACGGCCTGCTGATCCTGGCCAACCATCCGACCCTGATCGACGTGGTATTCCTGGTCTCGCTGCTGCCCAACGCTGATTGCGTGGTGAAGTCGGCGGTGGCGCGCAATCCGTTCATGCGCGGGCCGGTCCAGGCCGCGGGTTACGTATCCAACGACGATGGCGCCGGGCTGGTGGACGATTGCATCGCGGCGGTGAAGGCGGGAGGCAACCTGGTGATTTTTCCGGAAGGCACCCGGACCGTGCGCGGGCAGCCGCCGAAGCTGCAGCGCGGGGCTGCCAACATCGCCGTCCGCGGCCGCCTGGACATCACGCCGGTCAGGCTGAGCTGCACGCCGATGACGCTGGGGAAAGGGGAGAAATGGTATCGTGTGCCCACGCGCCGGTTCCATGTGGTGGTGGACGTTCAGGAAGACCTGCCGATCGCACGGTTTCTGAACGCCGCCGAGTCCGGGACCGGAGGGGACGCGGCAGCCGCCAGGCGGCTCACCGACTATTTGACGCATTATTTTTCTGGAGAGGAAACACGTGCAGGCACTTGAGCACGAGATCAAGGAATTGATCATCGCCGCCCTGTCCCTTGAGGACATCGGACCCGATGACATCGACACGGCGGCGCCGCTGTTCGTCGAGGGGCTGGGGCTGGATTCGATCGACGCGCTGGAACTGGGCCTGGCCCTGCAGAAGCGTTATGGCGTGAGCCTGTCGGCGGACTCGCAGGAAACCCGCAAGCATTTTTCCAGCGTGCGCGCGCTGGCCGAGTTCGTCGCGGCGCAGCGGGCGGCGTGAAGGACGCGGCGAGGGGATTGAAATGACCAAGAACGAACTATTCGACCGGATCGCCACGATCCTGCACGACACCTTCGAGATCGATCCGGCGAAGATCACGCCGGAGTCTCGCCTGTACGACGATCTGGACATCGACAGCATCGACGCGGTCGATCTGATCGTCCAGCTCAAGCCGCTGCTGGGGCGCAACCTGCAGCCGGATGCGTTCAAGACCGTCCGCACGGTACAGGACGTCGTCGACGTGCTGTATGGCCTGATCCGCGACCAAGCCGCCTGATCCGGGCGCGGCGCGCTCATGGCGAACCGGGTCCGCGCGGCACTGTTCATTGCCCTGTCGCTGGCTTATCCGCTGGTGGTGTACCTGGCGCTGGGCCGGTTCGAGCCGCGCTGGCTGGCGTTGCTGCTGATGGCGCTGGCGCTGCTGCGCGCGCTGGCCACCCGCCAGCCGATGTGGCTGGCGGCGGCGGGCGGGGCGGCGATCCTGGCCACACTGACCACCGTGTTCAACGACGCGCTGCCGTTGAAGCTGTACCCGGCGCTGGTCAACGCGGTGATGCTGGTGGTGTTCGCGGTGAGCCTGCGCTTCCCGCCCACGGTGGTGGAGCGGATCGCCCGTATGAGCGAACCGGATCTGCCCGCGCGCGCGGTCGTCTACACCCGCCGGGTCACCCAGGTGTGGTGCGTGTTTTTCATCTTCAATGGCGCGTTTGCGCTGGCAACGGCTTTATGGACCACCGATCGCGTCTGGGCGCTCTACAACGGCGGCATCGCCTATCTGCTGATGGGCGCGCTGTTCGCGGGCGAGTGGCTGGTGCGGCAGCGCGTGCGGGCGGCGCACCGGCATGAGTGAGTGGCTGCCGCTGGACCGCGTCGCGGTCGATGCCCGGGCGGGACGATGGGTCGGTCCGGGCTGGGAGCACCCGGCGTTCCGGGCCCGGGTGCTGGCCTGGCAGGCGGCGTTCGCCGGGGCCGGGGGGCGCGACTGGGCGCTGTACTTCGAGGACGCGACGGCCTTCGCCGCGGCCCTGTTCGGCGCCTGGCACGCGGGCAAGCGGGTATTCCTGTGCGCCGACAACCTGCCGGCCACCCGCGAACGGCTGGCCGGGCAGGTCGACGGCTTCGCCGGCGACTTCCCGGATGGCGGTCTGACGCCCGCCGACGTGGCACCGGACACGGCCCTGGCGCCGCTGGACGAGGTCGCGACCCGGTTGCTGGTGTTCACTTCGGGCAGTACCGGCGAGCCGGTCGCCATCGAGAAGCGCCTGGATCAGCTGGCGCGGGAGGTGGAAGCGCTGGAGGCGGCCTTCGGCGCGGACCTCGGTGCCGCCACCGTGCACGGCACGGTGTCCCACCAGCACATCTACGGGCTGTTGTTCCGCGTGTTGTGGCCGCTGGCCGCCGGCCGGCCAATCGCGCCGCGCACCTTCTTCCACGAGGACCTGCTGGCCGCGTTGGCCGGGCAGCCGGTGCTACTGGTGGCCAGCCCGGCGCACCTGAAGCGGCTGCCGCAGCAGTTGGACTGGGCCTCGCTGCACGGGCAGTTGAGGGCGGTGTTCTCCTCCGGTGGCGCCCTGCCGGCCGAGGCCGCGCTGGAAGCCCGCCGCTGGCTGGGCGTGGCACCCACCGAAATCTACGGCAGCAGCGAAACCGGCGGCATCGCGTGGCGGCGCTGGGACGACGAACAACCGGCCTGGCACGCGTTGCCCGGCGTGGCCTGGCGGGTCCAGGACGGACGCCTGCAGGTGCGTTCGCCGCATCTGGCGCAGGCGCGGGACTGGTGGACCAGCGAGGACCGGGTTCACGCCGACGGGGATGGCTTCCGCCTGCTCGGGCGCGCGGACCGCATCGTCAAGATCGAGGAGCGCCGGGTGTCGCTGGACGGCCTGGAGCGCGACATCGCCGCCCATCCGCAGGTCGCGGAAGCCCGTGTGTGCGTGCTGCCCGGCGCGCGCGACGCGCTGGTGGCGGTGGTCGTGCCCAACGAGGCCGGCTGGGACTACCTGCGCGGGCACGGCCGTCGCGCGCTCTCGCAGCTGTTGTCGCAGCATCTGGCCAATCGCCACGACGCGGTCGCGCGTCCACGCCGCTGGCGCTACGCGGTGGCCCTGCCGGTCAACGCACAGGGCAAGGTCACCGAGCGGGCGCTGACCGCGCTGTTCCGACCCGAGCGTCCGGAACCGCACTGGCGCGTGCGCGAACCGCTGGCGGCCGAGCTGGAACTGGATCTGGACGCCGATCTGGCGGTGTTCGACGGCCATTTCCCGCAGGCGACGATTCTCCCCGGCGTGGCGCAGTTGGACTGGGCGATCCGCTTCGGGCGGGAAGCCTTCCCGCTGCCGCCGCGGTTCCTGCGCATGGAGGCGTTGAAGTTCCAGCGCGTCGCGCGTCCGGGCGACCGCATCCGTCTGCATCTGCAATGGGTGATGGAGAAATCGACACTGGCGTTCCAGTACACCTCCGCGCATGGCCCGCATGCCAGCGGTCGGGTCGTGTTCGCGGCGCAGGAAGGGCACTGAGCCATGTCGGCTGATCGCTTGATGGTGATCATCCCGGTGTTCGATCACGAACACGCGATTGGCGCGATGGTCACCGGCGTGCTCGCTTCCGGACTGGACTGCCTGCTGGTGGACGACGGATCCGGTCCGGCCTGCGCCCGGGTGCTGGATGTCTTGGTCGAGGTGCATGCGCCGCGCGTGCGGCTGCTGCGGCTGGCGCAGAACCAGGGCAAGGGCGGGGCGGTGATGGCGGGTTTCCGCGAAGCCGCGCGGCTGGGCGCCAGCCACGCGCTGCAGATCGATGCCGACGGTCAGCACGATCCGGCTGACATTCCGCGTTTCGCCGAGGCGTCGCGGCAGCGGCCGCAGGCAATCATCTGCGGCGTGCCCGAATACGACGAAAGCGTTCCGAAGGGGCGGTTGTATGGCCGCTACCTGACCCATGTCTGGGTCTGGATCAACACGCTGTCGTTCGCCATTCGCGATTCCATGTGCGGTTTCCGCGTCTATCCACTGGCGCCGGTGCTGGCGCTGATGGCGCAGGAGCCGATTGGCCGGCGGATGGATTTCGACATCGAGATCATCGTGCGGTTGTTCTGGCGCGGCGTGGCGGTGATCAACCTGCCGACCCGGGTGACCTATCCCAGCGATGGCGTGTCGCATTTCGATGTCTGGCGCGACAATGTGCGGATCAGCCGCATGCACGCGCGCCTGTTCTTCGGCATGCTGCGACGGCTGCCACGCTGGCTGCTGCGTGGACGGACGGTGCCCGCGTGAGCGCCGCCGGACAACCGCACTGGGCCGACATCGCCGAGTCCACCTCGGTGGTGGGGGTACGCTTCCTGTGCGGCGTGCACCGCTGGCTCGGGCGATGGCCGTTCCGGCTGTGCGCCTATCCGGTGGTGTTCTTCCACTGGCTGGGCAACGCCACCGCGCGCGCGGCGTCGCTGCAGTACCTGCGCCGGCTGCATGCGCACGACCGCGGAGTGTTCGGTGGCGAGCCGGGGAGCTGGCAGAGCCTGCGCCATTTCTTCATGTTCGCCGAGACCCTGCTGGACAAGATCCTGGCGATGGGCCACCGCTATCCCGAACAGCGGGTGATCACCCATCGCGACGTGATGATGGCGATGGTCGCGCAGCGGCGCGGCGGGCTGATCATCACCGCGCACATCGGCTGCCTGGAACTGTGCCAGGCGCTGGCCGACCGGGTGCCGGGTTTCCGCCTGACCGCGCTGGTGCATACCGCGCATGCGGCGCGCTTCAACCGCCTGCTGGATCGGCTGGATCCGGCCAACGGCGTGCGCCTGATGCAGGTGACCGAGTTGGGGCCGGCCACCGCCACGGTGCTGGCCGAACGCATCGCCGCCGGCGAGTTCGTCGCCATCGCCGGCGATCGCGTGCCCTTGCAGGGCGGGCGCAGCGTGCGTGTGCCGTTCCTGGGCCATCCGGCGCCGTTTCCGATCGGCGCCTATGCGCTGGCCTCGGCGCTGGGCTGCCCGGTGTTCACGATGGCTTGCACGCATGCCGGCGATGGTTACGAAGTGCGCTTCGAACCTTTCGCCGAAAACATCCGCCTGCCGCGCGGCTCGCGCGACGCGGCGCTGGCCGAACACGCCGGGCGGTTCGCACAATGGCTGGAGCGTCAGTTGGCGGGCGCTCCCTACGACTGGTTCAATTTCTTTCCCTTCTGGGAACAGGTAACGCATGACGCTTCCCCCAAAGAGTGACGCCGGCGCGGTCCGGTTCGGCGATGCCCCGCTGCGCATCGAGGACGTGACGGCGCTGGCGCGCCGGCAACGCGAGGCCCGCCTGTCCGACGACGCCGGTTTCCGCGCGCGCATCGCCCGCGGCGCCGACTTCCTGGATCGCGTGCTGCGCGAGGACGGCGTGATCTACGGCGTGACCACCGGCTACGGCGATTCCTGCACGGTCAACATCCCGCCGGAACTGGTTGCCGAACTGCCGCATCATCTCTACACCTACCACGGCTGCGGCCTTGGCCGGTTTCTCGATGCCGGGGAAACCCGTGCCGTGCTGGCGGCGCGGCTGGCGTCGCTGGCGCGCGGCATGTCCGGGGTCAGCCAGGGGCTGCTCGACGGGCTGGAGAACCTGCTCCGGCACGACGTGCTGCCGCTGATTCCGGCGGAAGGGTCGGTGGGGGCGAGCGGTGATCTGACCCCGCTGTCCTACGTGGCGGCGGTGCTGTGCGGCGAACGCGAGGTCATCCACGCTGGCGTGCGCCGGCCCGCGGCCGAGGCGCTGGCCGAAATCGGCATGACCCCGCTCAAGCTGCGGCCGAAGGAAGGCCTGGCCATCATGAACGGCACCGCGGTGATGACCGCGCTGGCCTGCCTGGCCTGGGAACGCGCCGACTATCTGGGCCGGCTGGCGACCCGGCTGACCGCGTTCAACGTACTGGCCAGCGACGGCAACGCGCACCACTTCGACGAAGTGCTGTTCGACGCCAAGCCGCATCCAGGCCAGTCACGGACCGCCGCCCGCCTGCGCCAGGACCTGCACAGCGATCGTCCGCCACGCAACGAGCAGCGCCTGCAGGATCGCTATTCGCTGCGCTGCGCGCCGCACGTGATCGGCGTGCTGGAAGACGCGCTGCCGTTCTTCCGCCAGCTGATCGAAACCGAGCTCAACAGTGCCAACGACAACCCGCTGATCGATCCCGAGCGCGGCCAGATCCTGCATGGCGGGCATTTCTACGGCGGCCACATCGCCTTTGCGATGGACGCGATGAAGAACGCGGTCGCCAACGTGGCCGACCTGCTGGACCGCCAACTGGCGCTGTTGGTCGATACCCGCTTCAACCACGGGCTGCCGTCCAACCTGTCCGCCGCGACCGGCCCGCGCGCGGCCATCAACCACGGCCTGAAGGCCTTGCAGATCAGCGTGTCGGCGTGGACGGCCGAGGCGCTCAAGCTGACCATGCCGGCCTCGGTGTTTTCGCGCTCGACCGAATGCCACAACCAGGACAAGGTCAGCATGGGCACGATCGCCGCGCGCGATTGCCTGCGCGTGATCACCCTGACCGAACAGGTGGTCGCGGCGATGCTGATCGCCGCCCGCCAGGCGGTGGAACTGCGCGCGCGCGCCGGCGGTTCGGCCGTGTTCGGCGAGCAGGCGGCGGCCATGTACGCGGATCTGCGCGACCGCATCGCCCTGGTCGTGGAGGACCGCGCGCTGGACAACGAGCTGCGCGCGCTGTGCGTGGATGTGCGCGAGCGGTGCTGGGACCTGTATGCCGACGCCTGATCTGTCCTGCGAAATCGCGCTGTCGCCGGCCTTCCACGACTGTGATCCGATGCAGGTGGTCTGGCACGGCAACTACTTCAAGTACCTGGAAATCGCCCGCTGCACGCTGCTGCAACGGTTCGACTACGACTATCCGCAGATGGAGGCCTCCGGGTTCCTGTGGCCGGTGGTGGATGCGCGCATCAAGTACATCCGTCCCCTGCGCTATGCGCAGCCGCTGCTAGTGCGCGCGGAAATCGTGGAGTGGGAGAACCGGTTGAAGCTGGAATACGTCATCCGCGATGCCGAATCCCAACAGGTCCTGACCCGCGCCCACACCCTCCAAGTGGCGGTCGACGCGGCTTCAGGCGAGATGCTCTATGTGTGTCCGCCGGTGCTGTGGGAACGGCTGGGAGTGCAGGTCGAATGAAAGGTTGGTCGGGCTTCCTGTTGTCATCGATGCTGGCGTTGGCCGCGGTCCTGTGGGTGCCGCCCGCCCGCGCCGCGGACGGCCTGGCGGTGGTCCAGCAGCGCGTTGCCCAGGTGGAAGTGCTGCGTGGCCAGTTCGAGCAGGAAAAGCGCATCACCGGCTTCAAGAACCCGCTGCGCTCGCAGGGCCGGTTCGTGGTCGCGCGACAGAAGGGGGTGATCTGGACGACGGAAAAGCCGTTCCCGTCCGAGATGGTGATCACCCGCGACCGCATCCTCAGCCGCCAGCGCGACGGCAGCCAGCGGGTCGAGGTGGACGGCCGCGAACAACCGGCGCTGCGCTCGGTCAACGCGATGATGTTCGCGCTGGTCAGCGGCGATGTCGCCGCGCTGTCCTCGCGCTTCGAAACGCGGGTGCAGGCGTTGCCGGACAACGGTTGGCGCCTCAGCCTGAAACCGCGTTCGGCGGCGCTCGCCAAGGCGTTCGCGCGAATCGAACTGAGTGGTGACCGCTACGTGCGCGAGGTGCGGATCGAGGAAGCCAACGGCGACAGTACGCAACTGCGGTTTTCCGCGCTGAAGGACGCGCCGGCCACGCTGGCGGCGGACGAGGCGCGCCGCTTTGACTGAAGGACTGGACGCGCGGGATCGCCGCTGGCGTTCCGGCTGGCGCTGGCTGGCCCTGCTGTGGCTGCTCGTGGTGGCCGCGGTCGCGCTGCACCAGTGGCGCTTCTGGCAGCAACCGCCGATTGACAGTGACATCCTGGCGCTGCTGCCGCGCGACGCCGACGATCGCGTGCTGGCCGACGCCACCGAACGCATCGCCGACGCCGGCGCGCGCCAGATCGTGGTGGTGCTGGGCGCGGCCACGCCGGAGCAGGCGCGTCAGGCCGAGACGGCGTTCCGACGCTCGCTGGCGGGCGAGGACGCGGCGCGGTTGCCGTTCACCGCGGCCGACAACGCCGCCGACTGGTTTCCGCAAGCGCAGGCCTTCTACGCGCCGTATCGCGATCGTCTGCTGACGCCCGCACAGCGCGCCGACATCTCCACGGCCAACACGGCCTTGCTGGCGGAACAGGCATTGGCCGCGCTGTACGGCCCCATGGGCGCACCCCGGTTGACCGGATGGCGGCAGGATCCGCTCGGCCTGTGGCCGCAGTGGTGGCAGGCGCGTGCGCGGGCGTCGGGCCTGAGCGTGGGCGAGGACGGTCTGCTGGAGAAGGACGGCCTGCACTGGAGCGTGCTGACGTTCCAGACCCGCGCCTCGGCATTCCGGCTCGATGGCGAACGCATCATCCAGGACGCGCTGGATCGCGCCGGCGCCGCCGCGCGCATGGCCGAGCCCTCGGTGCGCGTGCTGCGCGCGGGCGTGCCGCTGCATGCCGAGGCGGCGGCGGTGCAGGCCAACCGCGAAATCAACACCATCGGTTGGGGTTCGCTGGCGGCGGTGCTGCTGCTGGTGTGGCTGGCGTTCCGTTCGCTGCGTCCGATCCTGCTGGTGGCCGCCTCGTTGATCATCGGCTGCGCGACCGCGCTGTCGGTGACCGCGCTGGTGTTCGGCCAGGTCCATCTGCTGACCCTGATTTTCGGTGCCAGCCTGGTCGGCGTGGCCGAGGACTACGGCATCCACTGGTTCGCCTCGCGCCAGGGTGTGGCGGCGGAACGGCGCTGGGCCTTGCTGCGCCACCTGCTGCCGGGCCTGTGGCTGGCATTGGCGACCAGTGCGCTGGCCTACCTGGCGCTGGGGCTGGCGCCGTTCCCGGGCCTGCGCCAGATGGCGTTGTTTTCGGTGGTCGGGCTGGCCGGCGCGTTCCTCACCGTGATCTGCCTGTTCCCGTGGCTCGACGGCGGGCAGGTGCGGGACACGCGTTTCTCGCAGGCGATCGGCCGTTCGCTGGAACGCTGGCCGCGCGCGGTTCGCAGCCGTGGCTGGATCGTGGCGGGCGCGGTGCTGGCGGTGGTGCTGGTTGCCGGCCTGCTGCGCGTGCGCGGCAATGACGATCTGCGCAGCCTGCAATCCTCGCCGCCGGCGGTGATGGCCCAGCAGATCGAAGTGGGGCGGCTGCTGGGGATGCCAAGCCCCGCGCAGTTCTTCCTGATCCGCGCCAACGACGCCGAGACGCTGCTGCAACGCGAAGAGGCATTGAGCGAACGCCTGCGCAGGCTGGAAGCCGAAGGCCGTATCGGAGGCCACCGCGCGATCAGCGACTGGCTGCCGTCGCAACGGCGGCAACAGGCCGATGCCGCGTTGACCGGCCGGGTGGAAAGCGCGGTGATGGCGCAGGTCGGGCAGGCGCTGGGCGAATCGCTGGCGCGACCGGATTTCGGCGCCGCGACCTTGCGACCCAAGGCGTGGCTGGCTTCGCCGGTCTCCGCGCCGTTCCGCCATCAATGGCTGGGGCAGGTGGGCGGACAACTGGCCAGCGTGGTGCTGATCGATGACCTGGGACGCGACGGCGCGCTGGCATTGCTGGAACAACAGGCCGCGCAACTGCCCGGAGTGCGCTGGGTCGATCGCACCGCCGACTTCTCGCGCCTGCTGCGTCATTACCGCCACCTGATGAGTGGGCTGCTGCTGGCCGGCGCGGTGCTGGTGTATGCCTTGCTGTGGTGGCGCTATCGCGCCGGCGCCTGGCGGGTGATGTTGCCGACCCTGCTGGCCGGTGCGTTGACCGTCGCGCTGTTGGGATTGGCCGGACAACCGTTGCAACTGTTCAACGTGCTGGCCCTGCTGCTTTTGCTGGGCATGGGCATCGACTACGGCATTTTCCTGACCGAACACCGCGGCGATGCCAGCGCCTGGATGGCGGTATGCATCGGCGCGGCCAGCACCTGGCTGTCGTTCGGGCTGCTGGCGCTGTCGGCCACGCCTGCATTGCGCGCGTTCGGCCTCACCCTGCTGCTGGGCATCGGCCTGGTCTGGCTGGTTTCACCGTTGTTCCGCCCACTGGCGGCGTCCCCTTCATCTCAAGAGCACGAGTAACCAAGGAATGAAAATCGAACAGACGGAAGTCCTGATCATCGGCGCGGGCCCGGCGGGCTCGGTGGCGGCGGCGATGCTGCGCCAGCAGGGACGCCGCGTGCTGATCCTGGAACGCGAGCAGTTCCCGCGTTTCTCCATCGGCGAGAGCCTGCTGCCGCAGAGCATGGAGTACATCGAGGCCGCCGGCCTGCTGCAGGACGTGGTGGAAGCCGGCTTCCAGTACAAGAATGGCGCCGCCTTCGTGCGTGGCGAGCGCGCCACCCACTTCGATTTCCGCGACAAGTTCTCGCCGGGCTGGGGCACCACCTACCAGGTGCAGCGCGCCGATTTCGACCATGTGCTGGCCAACGGCGCGGAGCGGATGGGCGCGGAGGTCCGTTATCGGCACGAGGTGCTGGCCGCCGAACCGGGCGAGCGCCCGCGGGTGACCGTGCGCTCGCCGGACGGCGAGACCTATCAGGTCGAGGCGGACTTCATGCTCGACGCCAGCGGCTTCGGGCGGCTGCTGCCCAAGCTGTTGAAACTGGAATCGCCGTCGAATTTCCCGGTGCGCGGGGCCATCTTCACGCACGTTCGCGACCACATCGCGCAGGATGCCGGCTTCGACCGCAACAAGATCCTGATCACCACCCACCCCGAGCACGTCGACGTATGGTACTGGACCATCCCGTTCTCCAATGGCTGCTGCTCGCTGGGCGTGGTCGCCGAGATGGAATTCCTCAACCGCTATCCGGGCACGGAGTTGGAGCGCCTGCAAGCGATCGTCGGCGAGGATCCCAACCTGACCCGGTTGCTGAAGAACGCGGAGTGGGCGGTGCTGCCGGTGCGCCAGATCACGGGCTACTCGGCCAACGTGAACTCGCTGTGGGGACCGGGTTACGCGTTGCTGGGCAACGCCGGCGAGTTCCTGGACCCGGTGTTCTCCTCGGGCGTGACCATCGCCTTCAAATCGGCGCAGCTGGCGGCCGACTGCCTGCGGCGCCGCTACGCCGGGGAAAAGGTGGACTGGGAAAACGCCTTCTCGGTGCCGCTGCGCGCCGGCGTGCAGACCTTCCGCCGTTTCGTGGAGGCGTGGTATGCGGGCGGCTTCCAGAAAATCATTTTCCATCCTGACCAGCAGCCGGAGATCCGCCGCATGATCTGCTCGATCCTGGCCGGCTACGCCTGGGATACCCGCAACCCGTACGTCGCCGACACCGGCCGCCGCCTGCGCGTGCTGGAGGAACTGTGCGACGCCTGATCGTCCTGTTGGGCATGCTGTGCCTGCTGGCCGCCTGCGCGCACCGCGCGCAGGCACCGGCACCGGCGGTCGCGTTGCCCGCGCTGCGACTGCCACCGGCCGCGCTGGGCAAGCCGCTGGCGGTGCAGCAACGGCTGCATTTCCAGTTCGGCGCGCAGCAGCGCGATCTGGATGCCTTGCTGGAAGTGGACGCGCAGGAAGTGCGGCTGGCCGTGCAGGCACTCGGCCAGTCCGGCGTGCGCCTGCAATGGGACGGTCGCGAATTGCACCAGCAACGCGCACCCTGGCTGCCGCCGGCGGTGCGTGGTGAGCGCGTGCTGGACGATCTCCAGTTCGCCCTGTGGCCGTTGGAAGCCGTGCGTGGCGCCTTGCCCGCTGACTGGCGGGTCGAGGACGACGGCCGCGAGCGCCGGCTGCTGCGCGACGGCACCGCCTGGCTGGTGCTGACCCGCGACGCGCCGGACAACCTGAGACTGCGCAACCTGGCCGAAGGCTACGCGCTGGACATCCAGACCGTGGCCGGAGAAACCCATCCGTGAGCGCCGCGCCGGTCTTCCTCAACGAACTCGGCATCACCTGCGCGCTGGGCGCCGGCCGCGATGCGGTGGCGACCGCGTTGTTCGCCGACGATGCGCCCGGCGGCGTGCGTGTGAGCGAGGCGCTCACTCCCGGACGACCGCTCATGCTGGGCGCGGTGGGCGGCGTCCTGCCGGATCTGTCCGACCGTCCGCTGCCGTTGCGTGGACGCAACAACGCGCTGTTGCGCAGCGCATTCGTCCAGATTGCGCCGGCCGTGGCCGCCGCCATCGATCGATATGGCGCCGACCGCGTGGCGGTGGTACTGGGGACCAGCACTTCCGGCATCGGCGAATCCGAACAGGCCTTGCCGTTCAAGCACGAGCACGGCAACTGGCCGGCGGGTTTCCATTACGCCCAGCAGGAGATCGGCGCGCCGGCGCGATTCGTCGCCGCCGAAGCGGGCGTGCACGGTCCGGCCTGGACGATATCGACCGCCTGTTCCTCCAGCGCCAAGGCGCTGGCCTCGGGCGCGCGGCTGCTGCGGGCGGGCATCGTCGACGCGGTGATCGCCGGCGGTGCCGATTCATTGTGCCGCTTCACCATCGACGGCTTCAGTGCGTTGGAATCGGTGTCGGCGGCGCGCTGCAATCCGTTCTCGCGTCACCGCAACGGCATCAACATCGGCGAGGGCGCCGCGTTGTTCCTGATGACCCGCGAACCCGGACCGGTGCGGCTGGCGGGGTGGGGCGAAACCGCCGATGCCCACCATATTTCCGCGCCCGAGCCGCAGGGCGTCGGCGCCATCGCCGCGATCGGGCAGGCGTTGGTGCGCGCGGGCGTGCAGGCCGACGACATCGACTATGTCAACCTGCATGGGACCGCCACACCACAGAACGATGCGATGGAAAGCCGCGCGGTCGCCGCGACGATGCGGCCCGGCACGCCGGTGAGTTCGACCAAGCCGCTGACCGGGCACACCCTGGGCGCGGCGGGCGCGATCGAGGCCGGGCTGTCCTGGCTCGCGCTGGCGGCCAATCCCGGACATCGCCTGCCGCCGCACTGGTGGGATGGCGAGGCGGATCCGGAACTGGCGCCGCTGCATTTCGTCGCACCCGGCGAGCGCGCCGCGCGTCCGTTGCGGCATGTGCTCAGCCATTCCTTCGCCTTTGGCGGCAGCAACGCCGTCCTGCTGCTGGGAGCCGGATGATGAACCCGGACAACGCGCGCCTGTCGCCAGCCGCCGATGCGGCGCATCCGCTGTACGACATCGAACGGGTCATTCCGCACCGCGGCACCCTGCGCCTGATCGACCGCCTGCTGGGCTGGGACGAGGACCGGGTGGCGGTCGAGGTGCGGGTGCCGGCCGACGGGCCGTTCAGCGAGGAGGCCGGCGTGCCGGCCTGGGTCGGGGTGGAGTACATGGCCCAGGCCATCGCCGCCTGGGCGGGCTGTCGCGCCCGCCAGGCCGGTGGCGAGCCGAGCATCGGCTTCCTGCTGGGCACCCGCCGCTACCAGTCCGCCTGGACCCATTTCCCGGCCGGCACCCTGCTGCGGGTGGAGGCGATCCGCGAGCTGTTGGGCGACAATGGCCTGGGGATGTTCGCCTGCCGCATCGAGGCGAACGGGGACGAAATCGCAAGCGCCAACGTGTCGGTGTTCGAACCACCGGACGCGATGGCCTATCTGGAGAACGAGCAAGCATGAGTGGAGACTCGACGGTCCTGGTCACCGGGGCCAGCCGTGGCATCGGGCGCGCGATCGCGCTGCGTGCCGCGCAGGACGGGTTCGATGTGGTGGTGCATTGCCGCAGCCGGGTGGAGGAAGCCGAGGCCGTGGCCACGGAGATCCGCGCGCTCGGCCGGCAGGCCCGGGTGATGGGTTTCGACGTGGGCGACCGCGCCGCTGCCGCGCAGGCGCTGGAAGCCGACGTGGCCGCGCACGGCGCGTACTACGGCGTGGTCTGCAATGCGGGGATCGCCCGCGACAACGCCTTCCCGGCGATGAGCGGGGAGGACTGGGACGCGGTGATCCACACCAACCTGGACGCGTTCTACAACGTGCTCAATCCGCTGACCATGCCGATGGTGCGCCGGCGCAAACCCGGCCGCATCGTCACCCTGTCGTCGGTGTCGGGCCTGGTCGGCAATCGCGGGCAGGCCAACTACAGCGCCGCCAAGGCTGGCATCATCGGCGCGACCAAGGCGCTGGCGCTGGAACTGGCCAGCCGTGAAATCACCGTCAATTGCGTCGCGCCCGGCCTGATCAACACCGAGATGGTGGCCGGCGAAATCGCCGAGGAAGCGCTCAAGCTGATTCCGATGCGCCGGATGGGGCAACCGGAGGAAGTTGCCGCAGTGGTGGCGTTCCTGCTGTCGCCGGCGGCGGCTTATGTGACCCGCCAGGTCATCTCCGTCAACGGAGGCTTGATCGGATGAGCGACGCCCGACTGAAACGCGTGGTGGTCACCGGCGCGGGCACGATCAGCCCGCTGGGCAACGACTGGCCCAGCGTGCACCTGCGCCTGCGCGAGTGTCGCAACGCCGTGCGGCACATGTACGAATGGGACATCTACGAAGGCCTGAATACCAAGCTGGCCGCGCCGGCCGCCGAATTCGAACTGCCATCGCACTACAACCGCAAGACCACCCGCAGCATGGGCCGGGTCGCGCTGATGGCGGTGCGCGCCACCGAACTGGCGCTGGACCAGGCCGGCCTGCTGGGCGATCCGCTGCTGCGCAGTGGCCTGGTCGGCGTGTCCTACGGTTCCTCGGCCGGCACCCATAGCGCGATTGGCGACTTCGGCCGGATGCTCAACGAACACACCACCGAAGGCATCAACGCCACCACTTACCTCAAGATGATGAGCCACACCGCGCCGGTCAACATCGGCGTGTTCTTCGGCCTGACCGGCCGGGTCATCACCACCTCCAGCGCCTGCACCTCGGGCAGCCAGGGCATCGGTTCGGCCTACGAGGCGATCCGTTTCGGCAAGCAGGTCGCGATGGTCGCCGGCGGCGCCGAGCAGCTCGACGCCACCGCCGCGGCGGTGTTCGACACCCTGTTCGCCACCAGCGTGCGCAACGACGATCCGCAGAGCACGCCGCGTCCGTTCGACGCCGGTCGCGACGGGCTGGTGCTGGGCGAGGGCGCCTGCACGCTGATCCTGGAAGAACTGGAGCATGCGCGCGCACGGGGTGCCCACATCCTGGCCGAGGTCGTGGGCTATGGCACCAACAGCGACGGCCAGCACGTCACCCAGCCCAGCGCCGACACCATGGCCGAGGCGATGCGGCTGGCGCTGGAAGACGCCGGCCTGACGCCGGACACCATCGACTACGTCAACGCGCACGGCACCGCCACCGATCACGGCGACATCGCCGAGACCACCGCGACCGCGCAGGTGTTCGGCTCGCGCATCCCGATCAGTTCGCTGAAGAGCTACGTCGGCCACACCCTTGGCGCCTGCGGTGCCTACGAGGCGTGGGCGACCATCCAGATGATGCGCGAGGGCTGGTTCGCCCCCACTCTCAATCTGGAAGCGCGTGATCCGCGCTGCGCCGAGCTGGACTACATTACCGGCGAGGGCCGCGAGCTGCGGGCCGGACACGTGATGAGCAACAACTTCGCCTTCGGCGGCATCAACACCTCGCTGATTTTCCGCCGCTGGCAGGAATGACGACCGTCTTTTTTCACAAGGAGTACCCGATGAAACGCCTTCTCACCGCCACCCTGCTGACCCTGTCCATTGCCGCGCCGAACGCCTTCGCTGGCGACACCCGCCTGGAACTGCCGTTGCAGGAACTGCTCGACTCGCCACAGGCCAAGGAAGCCGGCATCGACGGCAGCGTGCGTTTCTACCTGGCCGGGCAGGCCCATCCCGCGGTGGTCTCGCGCATGGGCGAGGACGTCTCCAACAAGAAGACCAACGGCGTGGGCAAGAACGACGCCGAATCCTGCCGCTGGGTCGCCCTGTCGGTGCTCAAGGCCTTCCAGGAAAGCGCCAAGGCGCGCGGCGCCAACGCGGTGGTCGACATCACCAGCTACTTCAAGAAGAACGAATTCAAGAGCCCCACCAACTACGAATGCTACGCCGGCAACATCATGTCGGGCGTGGCGTTGAAGGGGACTTACGCGAAGGTGAAGTGAGGGTCGGGCGCGGCGGCAGCCCCGATGACGCATTTCGGAGGTCTGTATGCGAAAGAAGATGGCGGTTCCGGCGCTTCTAATCGCGATGGCGGTCGCGGTCTGCATCGGGTCGACTCGCACATGGGACCGATGCGGCTACGACTGTTGGGTGTTCCCGGACTGGTTTCCCCTTCATCTGACGGCGATGGCGGGAGTTTTCCTGAGTGTCGCCTTGATAGTGCTGGCCGCGTGTGCCTCGTTGATTCTCCTGTTTCGGAGAAGTGATGGCGCGTAGAAGAATTCAGAAGTGGAGCGAGGGAGCATAC